>ENA-UOJO01000004-UOJO01000004.1-human-gut-metagenome-genome-assembly--contig:-P57-NODE-4-length-432598-cov-41.310323_pt1 | contig 432598 bp, 356 predicted proteins | sample MGYA00242351_ERZ723898 | MGnify/ENA metagenome assembly ERZ723898 | reverse complement strand
TTTTAATCTATTTGTAGTCAATTAAATACCTTCAGACTACATCAAATATACGAAATAAATAAATATCCCTCCAAAGAAAGTTACAAATCTTTTATCGAAACGGACTATACGGTTACAAACTATCACGTATTCCACGGCCGAATCTCACAATACGACACTTTTCGCAACGATAAAACGGGCCGGGATTCGATCCCGGCCCGCCGCAAACAAACTTTTCCGGACATTACCCGATCGTCACGACGATACCGCCCGAAAACCAGACGCCGGGCATCTCCAACCCGCCGAAATCAAAATAACGGGTATCGGTCATGTTCATCACGTCGAAATAGAGTTTCCACCCCTTCTTTTCCCACGACAGACGGCCGTCCAACAGGAAATAAGGCTTGAAGTCACGCACTTCGGTCATCATCTTGCCGTCGGGATCCAACATCAGGGAACCGTCCGCATTACGCAAATAATAGGTATAGCTGCCGTTGCGGTCATATACCGCACCGGTCAGCGTGAGCGAACAGTTACGCAGAAAACGGAATTCGACCGTCGCCGCCGCTTTGTGCTTCATATAATCCAGCGCACTGGAAGTGATGACCCGATCGACTTTGCTCGTATGGATATAGCCGTATGAAACCGAAATCCGGTGCAGAAACCCGGTCGTCGTATAACCGCCCGAAACCTCCAGTCCATAGGTGTCGAGCTTGCTCTCCTGCTCGGAGTGCCACTTGCCCAGCTCCTCGCGCCAAACCCAGTCGATGATGTCGCGCCCCTGCCGGTAGTAAGTGAACAGCGAAGCATTCCACCCGCTGCGGGCGTAATCCGCCGCGAAACGATAGGTAATCGCATGTTCAGGCTTCAAATCCAGATTATTGAGCTGTGCAGGGGATGTGTAATAAAGATCGGTGAAGGTAGGCAGTCGCATCGACTGGGCCGCACCGACCTCGAGCCGCAGCCCACGCACCGGACGATAGCCTCCCGAAAGACTCCACAGGGCCGAAGTCCCATAAGGCGTGAAGCTCACCCCGGCCGAACCGGAAACGTCGAAACGCTCCCACTGTTTGACATGCCGCAGCCAGAGATTTCCCACGTGACGGTCCTTGGCATGGGTATATTTGCCGTGCGGAGTCGGAAGCGGCTCGCCGAGATTGGTGCTGTAAATGTGGTTGTAGGTGTAATCGCCTCCCAGGGAGGTCACACCGCCCTTCCACGTACAGTCGGCCCAGAACTCGGCTCCCGCATTGTCCGTATTGTGATGATTCATCGGCGTACCGCGCGTCCAGTCGTAACGGTCGAAATTCTTGCGGTAGCTGACCGACGAATTGAGCGTGAAACGCCCGACGGATTTCACCCATCGCAGCGAAGAGAGCACCGTCGAAGTATGCTCGAACTGATCGGGATTGTACGCGGCATAGAAACCGTTCGAACCGAACGACCGGTTCTGATAACCGGCCTGGAAATCGAAAAATCCGGCCTTTTCACTGTCGTAGTTCATCCGCAAGTAACCGTTGTAGTTCTCGAAATCGGTGTTGTGGATATACCCGTCGCTGCGACGGTACGACCCGGCGGCAAAAAGGGAAAAACGTCCCTTGGTCACGGCCCCCGAGAGATTGCCGTACGCATAGCCGTCGTCGCCGCCCGCCGCCTCGATGCGCAGATAGCGGGATTTGAGAGGCATCGTGCGGATATTCAGGGCCCCTGCATACGCACCGACGCCCGATACGCCGTCGATCAGATCGATTCCCGCGATGCAATCTATGTCGATCGGCAGCGAATGCGACTGATGACCCGTTCGGGCATCCGTAAAGTTAATACCGTTGAGCATGACCATCGTCTGGTCGAAGGAACCTCCCCGGATCATAATGTCCGCCTGCGTTCCCCTGCCGCTCCGTTCCCGAAGATCGATCGCAGGGCTCAAACGCAGCACAGACTCGAGGGTCTGGACCGGCGCCGAAGCACCCGCCTTTCGATCGAAAACGGAGGTGGACGACATCGTACTGCGCGTGGGGGTAGCTTTCACCCCCGTCACCTCGACCTTTTCGATCTCCAGCTCTCTGGCGATCGTAAGCGAATCGACGGTCTGCGCCTGCACGGGCGTCGTCGTGGACAGGAGAATGGTGGACATCGAAACAGAGAGGACTCCGATGGTAACCTGGCGCCGAAGGCTCGCGAAAGCGGCGTACCCCTTGCGACACCAGCGCCTGAAGCGCGGAGTACGCTTTGTTTGGATCTCTTTCATCCTGTAAAAATTAAAGTGATTAATAATATCGGCCTCGGTTCCTCTGCAGCGGAACTTCGGCCTGTCGGGGTGCAAAGATAATCCATTTGTCCGGACACACAAACGAAAAGGCCGGCCCTATGGCTGGCCGGCCTCTCTTTTCCATTCTATTTTTTATTACCACTCTTTCACCTTTTCGGATGCCTTATCGACCAATTCCCTGGTCTTGTCGAGCACTTTGCCTGCCTGCTCCTTGGCCTGTCCTTTCAGTTGCTGCGCCTGCTGGCGGGCGCTTTCCTTGACCTGGCCGGCTTTCGCTACGACCTGTTCTTTCACCTGACCGGCTTTCGCGGCCACATGCTCTTTCACATCCTGTACCGTATCGGACAGATCCGCCTTCAGACGCTCTTTGTCCGCATTCAATTTCTCATTCATACGAATAATTTTTTAGTCTATCTTTTTCTCTTTTTTATTGCCTACGGCAGCTACGATCCACAACAATACGATAGCACCGACTACCGAAGTGACGATACTGCCGATGGTTCCTACGGCGAAAAGTCCGAACAGCGAGAAGATCCAGCCGCCGAGCACCCCGCCGACGATGCCGACAACTAAATTGACGATCAGGCCGGACCCCCGCCCTTTCACGATCAGGTTGGCGAGCCATCCGGCAACCAAACCTATCAATAAATACCACAAGAAAAACATAATCGATAATTTTTTAAGTTCTTTCGATACTGCTTGTACAAAATCTCCGCCAAACCCGAAAAACGACCGGACTTTATCGCAACCGCCCCAACGCCACCTCCGGCCGGACAAAAATCAAGGGACCGCTCCGCAAACCGAACGGAAGATCCGGGAAACAGCTCAGGAATCCGACAGACGGGCAAGCTCACCACATTTGACTACCTCTCGCCTCCGAAATACCTAAAACGGGTGATTGCCCGCCCGTTTTACCCCCCCTACTTTTGCAAACGAATAAAACCAAAAGCCCATGATTAAAAATATCTGCACTGTCATCCTATTATTATTGTCCGTCCTGCCCGCAGCGGGACAAAACCGGGTAAAGGTCAAAATCTCGGGCAATGTCATCACCACAGACGGCGCTCCGGCCGAATACATCACGGTTTCGCTGAAAAATACGGTATTCGGCGGGATGTCCGACGGGGACGGCAATTTCGAATTTGCGGCTCCCCCGGGCGAATATACGATGGTCGTCCAATCCGTAACCGCCCACCGCAAGGAGTTTCCGGTCACCATCGAAACCGGTCGGGAAAACGTATTCCCGAACATCGAAGTCAAGGAAGATATCAACCAGTTGGAGGAGGTGGTCGTCACCGGACAGTTCTCGCCGCAATCCATGAAAAACTCCTTATATAAGGTACGGTCGGTAAACAGCGATCAGATCCGGCAAAAGGCACCCCTGGATGTACAGTCGCTTCTCAACACCGAAATCGGCATCCGCCTCTCGAACGACATGGCGCTCGGAGAAACGGACTTCGAGCTGATGGGTATGAGCGGCAACAACGTCAAAATCCTCATGGACGGTATTCCGATGATCGACCGAGGCTCGACCAAACAGAGCCTCAGCCAACTCGACGTAAACCGGATCGAACGGGTCGAAATCGTCGAAGGTCCGATGTCGGTAGTCTATGGCACGGATGCCCTTGCGGGAGTCATCAACATCATCACCAAAAAGGGACCGGGCTATTCCGGCGAAAGCACCTGGCGCGTGGGCGCCCGCATCCAGGAAGAAACGATGGGCAAGGAATACCAGTTCTTCAACGGCGAAGGTCTTCACAACGAAAGCATCGACCTCGGATTCAATCTTAAAAACGGACTCTACTTCAACGGCGGCTACACCCGCAACGACAACGGCGGCTGGCAGGGCGACCTGACCGGACGCGAAAAGCGCTGGCATCCCAAAGACCAGTCGCTGGCCAACGGTATGATAGGGTTCCAGCGACGCAACCTGAACGTCTGGTACCGGCTGGATTTCCTCGACGAGAAAATCTTCGGTCCTCTGAACGGTACCGCCATCGAACCGGAGAAGGTTTCCGACAAGGACTATCTGACCAAACGATACACCCATCAGTTACAGGCAGACTGGAGACTGGACAACCGGTTGAGCGTCAATCTCGCCCTCTCCTACCAGGACTACAAGCGCCGCACGCAGACCACCTGGACAGACCTCTCGACCGGAGAGAAATGGCTCTCGGCCGAAGATGCCAGTCAGGATGTCACCCAGTACAAAGCCTGGATCGCACGGGCGACGGCAACCTGGAATATCGGCCCGAAGATCAGCCTTCAGCCCGGTTTGGAATACCAATGGACCGAAGGCAAGGGCGGACGCATCGACGGCACCCCCACGATCTCCGATCTGGCATTCTTCATCTCGGCCGAATACAAACCCTGGAGCTGGATGAGCGTACGCCCCGGCGTTCGGGCTTTCCTGATGGCCGACTACGAAGCTCCTGTGGCCGTACCTTCGATTTTAACGAAGTTCGATCTGACACCCGATATGGACATCCGCCTCTCCTATGCCTACGGCTTCCGTACGCCGACCCTGCAGGAGCTCTACTTCTCGTTCCACAACGACAACCACGACATCGACGGCAACCCGGACCTGAAAGCCGAATATTCGAACAATGTCACGGGATCGTTCACCTACCGCATCCTGCATAACGCGCGGATCCGGCTCACCACCACGTTGAGCGGTTTCTACAACGTCTTCAAGGACAAGATCAGCCTGGCGCAGAACGTCGATATTCCCAACTACAACACCTACTACAACATCGGCCGCTACAAAACCCTGGGCGGGGCACTGGAAACCTCGCTGGCATGGGGCGGATTACGCGTGAACGTCAATGCTTCGCTGATCGGACGCTACAACAAATATGCCTCCGACGATAAAAGCCTGCCCCAGTTCCGCTATTCGCCCGAAGTGAGTACGACCATCAGTTACCATATCGCCAAGTCGGGAACGGACATCAGTTTCTTCTACAAATACACCGGCCAGCGCAAGGAGTACTATTACCACGAATACACGACCCCGGACAACAAGAAAGAGAGCGAAATTTACCTGAGGGGACTCCCCTCCTACCACTACGGGGACATCACCGTCACGCAGAAGTTGACCTCGTTCCTGAGCCTGAACGTAGGTGTCAAAAACCTCTTCAACCTGACCGACATACGCACGATCGTAGAATCCGCGAACGACACCCCTTCGGTCAGCTATCTCGGCTGCGGACGCAGCTACTTCATCGGACTGAACTTGATGCTGAACGGAAAATTCAAAAAATAACAAATTCAATATTAACTAATTAAAACCATTCTATGAAAAGATTACTTTACTTACTGTCAGCCTGTCTGATGACCTTCGGATTCTCGGCATGCAACGACGATGACGACAACCTGAAGTTGCAGGACATTTCGGTCGAATTCGCCGTATCGGAAGCCGGCATGGACGGCGAAACCGTCAGCCTCGGCCTGAAACTCAGCCGCGCTACGACCGAGAGCTTGGACGTAACGATGGAAATGACCTCTTCGGACGTATCCGACGCGGACATCACGACGACCCCGGCCATGACCGACGGCAAGATCACGGTCAATATTCCGGCCGGACAGTCCACGGGCACTTTCACCGTAGCCAAAGCGACGGGTAAAAACCCCGAGGGAACGGCGAAATTCCAGATTCTCTCCCTCTCGCTGACCGAAGGCTACAAGATCGGCACGACCAAGGAGATGACCCTCTCGTTCACTCCGATCGTCTCCACGGGCGGCACGATGACGCTCGAAGGGAAAGTCGGTGACCAGAACTACGCCAACATGGTCTATGTCGATCTGAGTAATAACAGCCAGATGCAGATCGACCGCAAGAGCTGGAACCTGGGCTTCTACTGCGGCGATGAGTTCCGCGTGGTACTCAACTCTTCATACGCAACGGTAGCGGCCGCTTCCGAGAAAACGGACTTCGCAGCCGTAACCCTCGAAGATGCGCAGAGCGCACCCAACATCGCCGCAGGCAGCATGTCCGAAGACTTCAAGGCGGAATGGATCGACGACGTCACGGGCGACCTATCGAAGACCGCATTCGGCGAAATATCGGCTACGGATGCGAACAACAAGGTATTTTTCGTGGCCTCGGCCGACAACAAGACCAATACCGACGGTACGGAAAACCGGAGCCTCTGGTACAAAGTGAAAGTCACCCGCAGCGGCAACGGCTACAAGGTAGAGTACGGCAAGGTGGAAGATACGACCCCAAAAACCGTCGAAATCACGAAAGACCCGATTTACAGCTTCATCGGACTCTCGCTCGAAACCGGCGAACAGGTGCTCCAGCCCGCCAAGAGCAAATGGGACATCATGTGGGCCTACGCCGCCTCTTCGACCATGATGGCATCGGGACCGGTGATCTCGTTCACGCAGGATGTAATCACGATCAACAACCTGGGCGGCGCGGAAACAGCGATCGTCATGACGGACACCAAGTCGTATGCCGACTTCAAACGTGCGGACGTGGCATCTGCGGAGTTCCAGACGGAAGCGAACACGATCGGCACCAACTGGCGCACCCCCGCGATGCCGGGCGTGGAGAATCCGGGTGTCAAGGCAGACCGTTTCTTCGTCATCAAGGACTGTGCGGAAAACTACTACAAGCTCCGGTTCCTCAAATTCGGTTCGGGCGACGACGGTGAGCGCGGACGTCCGCAACTGGAGTACGAGTTGCTGAAATAGACGCAATGATGCGATCGGATTGGCTGGCAGCACCGGAACTACGGGACTGCCGGCCAAACCACGCAAAAAGAGTCCGTTTTCAAGATACGGCCCGTCCGGTATGGATCCGGACGCCGGCAATCCTCAAGAATCTTAACAATTTACACTTCGAATAATGGCAAAAAACAAGAAATGGATCCTCGCGGCCGTCGCCGTACTCGCAGTGGTCCTGTGCTGCTGGGCGGCGTGGAGCAAATGGGCATCCACGACCCGGATCGGACTGGTGAACTTCCAGAACTATCAGACGGCCAGCCTCGTCAAATCCAACGAAGACAACTTCATCGAATACGAAGAAATACCGCTCGACCGGCTCGACCGGCTCGGACGTTACGACCTGGTGCTGGGATTCGGCATGGGTCTGAAAATCACTGAAGAGCAGCGAGCGCAGATCCTCGCGGCAGCCGACGAAGGCACCCCTATCTACATTTACGCCGCCACCAATCCGGAAAACGACATCTGTAGCCTCGACAGCCTCACCGAGGCAGGACTTTCGGCCTACATCGGCAATGGCAACAAACGGAACTACCGGAATATGGCCCGCTACGTCCGCCAGCATATCGACGCGAAGCGCCTCTTCGTCACACCGGCTGAAGAAGCTGTCGAGAGCGCTTCGGACGTGCTCTACCACTTGGACGAAGACCTCTCATTCAAAACCGTCGCGGACTATGAGAAATACCTCCGGGAACAGGGAATTTATCGGGAGAAAGCCCCCAAAATCGCAATCGTAGGCGGTCTGAACGACCCCTTCAGCGGCAACCGGGCCAACATCGACAGCTTGATCGTATCGCTGCAAAACGCAGGAATGAACGTCTATCCCGTTTCGTCGTACCGCCAGCGTCTGACGTTCCTGCGGGAAATCGGCCCCGACGCGGTCATCCACTTCGCGCACGGGCGCATGGTCATGGGCCAGGCCGACGCAGCCGTGGAGTGGCTGAAGGAGCGGAACATCCCGATCTTCTCGCCGCTCTCCATGCTGGAAACGCAGGAGGAGTGGGAAAGCGACCCGATGGGGATGTTCGGGGGATTCATGTCCCAGAGTATCGTCGTACCCGAACTGGACGGCGCGATCTACCCCTACGTGCTGAACGATCAGGAACTGGACGAAGAGGGAATCTACCTCTTCAAGGCCATTCCCGAACGGCTGAAGAATTTCACCCGGATCATCGGCAACTTCATCTCGCTGAAACGGAAGCCGAATGCTGAAAAGAAAGTAGCGATCTACTACTTCAAAGGCGCCGGACAATCCTCGCTGACGGCCCAGGGACTGGAAACGGTGCCGTCGCTCTATAATCTTCTGAAACGGCTCAAGGCCGAAGGCTACACGGTGAAAAACCTGCCTGCGACCGAAAAAGAGTTCGAAAAGCTGCTGATGACGCAGGGTGCCGTATTGAGCACCTATGCCGAAGGAGCTTTCGACGACTTCCTGAAAAACGGCCGTCCGGCACTGGTCGGAAAGTCGGAATACGAATCCTGGGTGCAGGACGCCCTGCCCGAAGAGCTCTATGCCGACGTCGTGCAACTGTACGGCGAAGCGCCGGGCCGCTATATGAGTACGGTCCGGGAGGGCGAGCCGTGCCTGGCCGTAGCCCGCATCGATCTGGGCAACGTCGTGCTGCTGCCGCAGCCCATGGCTGCGGTCGGCGACGACGCTTTCGCCATCGTACACGGCGCCAAAACCGCTCCGCCCCACCCCTACATCGGCGCCTACCTCTGGGCGCAATACGGCTTCGGAGCCGACGCGATGATTCACTTCGGCACACACGGCAGCCTGGAGTTCACGCCCCGGAAACAGGTGGCGCTCTGCCGCTACGACTGGCCCGACCGTCTGGTGGGCACCATTCCCCACTTCTATTACTACACCATCGGCAACGTCGGCGAAAGCATGATGGCCAAACGCCGCTCGTACGCTACGACGATCTCCTACCTGACCCCGCCGTTCACGGAGAGCAAGACCCGGGGACAGTACAAGGAGCTGATGAACAAAATCGAAGCGTACTACAAGACCGACGAGGCCCGCCAGCCGGAGGTATCGATCGCCGTGAAAAAGATCGCCGTGAAGATGGGCCTGCACCGCGACCTGCGGCTGGACAGCCTGCTCACGCAGCCCTACACTGCCGAGGAGATCGCCCGCATCGAAAACTTCGCCGAGGAGATCGCCAACGAAAAGATGACCGGGCAGCTCTATACGACCGGCGTTCCCTACTCGCCGGAGAAGATCCGTTCGTCGGTAATGGCCATGAGCGCCGACCCGATCGCATACAGCGTAGCGGCCCTCGACCGCCAGCGCGGAAAGGTAACCGACACGCAGCTCAAGAGTCAGGCATTCTTCACGCAGCACTATCTGGAGCCGGCCAAACAACTGGTCCGCCAGGTACTCGGCGGACAGAAAGCCGACGACGCACTGGTCTGCCGCGTAGCGGGAATCACCCCGGAGAAGCTCGCCGAAGCGCACACGATCCTCACTCCGCCCCGGCGAGGTATGATGATGGGCCGCGCAGCTACTCCTACGGAATATACGGCCGATCAAAAACGCGAAGCGCAGGCCATCGCCGAAGTGGAGCGTACCGTGACGAATATCCAGAACTACAAACGGGCGCTGGAGGAGAGTCCGGAAATGGAGATGCGCTCGATTCTGAACGCTCTGGCGGGCGGATACGTCGCACCAACTTCGGGCGGCGATGCCGTGGCCAATCCGCAGGCGGTGCCTACGGGCCGCAACCTTTATGCTGTGAACGCAGAGACCACCCCGTCCGAACAGGCCTGGGCCAAGGGCAAGGAGCTGGCGGAGAATACGCTCGCACAATACAAGAAAACGCACGGCGACTATCCGCGCAAAGTCAGCTACACCTTCTGGAGTAGTGAATTTATCGAGAGCGAAGGTGCGACGATCGCCCAGGTGCTCTACATGCTGGGCGTAGAGCCGGTACGCGACGCCTACGGCCGCGTGTCCGACCTACAGCTGATCCCTTCCGAGCAGTTGGGCCGGCCCCGCGTGGACGTAATCGTGCAGACCTCGGGGCAGTTCCGCGACCTAGCGGCATCGCGCCTGGCACTGATTTCGCGGGCCGTCGAGATGGCGGCGGCAGCGACCGACGACCGGTACGGCAACCGCGTGGCGGAAAGCACGGTGGAGACCGAACGCCTGCTAGTCGAGCAGGGCGTATCCCCGAAAGACGCGCGTGAAATGTCCACGCAGCGGGTATTCGGAGGTGTGAACGGCATGTACGGAACCGGCATCCAGGACATGATCACCAGCGGCGACAAGTGGACCGACGAACAGGAGATCGCCGACGCCTACATCAACAACATGGGCGCCGTGTACGGCAGCGACGAAGAGTGGGGAGAGATGAAGGCCGGACTGCTGCGGGCCGTGCTCCACAACACGGACGCCGTCGTACAGCCCCGTCAGAGCAACACCTGGGGCGCGTTGAGCCTCGATCACGTCTATGAGTTCATGGGCGGGATGAACCTGGCCGTGCGCAATGTCACGGGCAAGGACCCCGACGCCTATTTCGCCGACTACCGCAACCGCAACAACGTCAAAATGCAGGAGCTCAAGGAGGCTATCGGCGTGGAATCCCGCGCCACGATCTTCAATCCGGAATACGTCAAGGAGGTGATGAAGGGCGGCGCATCAAGCGCATCGCAGATCACCGAGGTCGTGACCAACACCTACGGATGGAACGTCACCAAACCCGATGTCATCGACAAGGAGATGTGGGACCGGATCTACGACGTGTATGTCCAGGACAGCTACGGCCTGGGAACCGAACAGTTCTTCCGTCAGCAGAATCCGGCAGCCCTGCAGGAAATCACGGCCGTAATGCTGGAAACTGCCCGCAAGGGAATGTGGAAAGCCTCGGAGCAACAGCTCAACACACTGGCGAGCCTGCACACGGAGCTGGTCGAAGAGTTCGGCTCGACAGGCAGCGGATTCTCGGGCGGCAACGCCAAATTGCAGGAGTTCATCGCCGGACGGGTCGCTCCGCAGCATGCGGCGGCCTACAAACAGCAGATCCAGACCATGAAGACCGTACAAAGCCCGGATAACAAGAACGGGATGGTACTCAAGAAAGACGAAGTGTCCAGCGGTGAACAAGGTCGGAAAAACGCCCTGAACGGCGTATGGATCGCCGGCGGAGTACTGGTGTTGTTCGTCGTCCTGCTGCTGGTGCTCCGCAAAAAGAGAAAAGACAACTAATACGATACTATGCAACTAATCATCAGCGTACTCATCCTGTTCATCCTCATCAACTGCGTGCTCAAACTCAGTTTCTGGAGGATCTGGCAGGCCGCTCTGTTCGGAGCGGTGTGCGGCGCCTTCGTCATCGCGACCTACCCGTACGCCATTCTGCAATCGAAGACACAGTTGGCCGACTACCTGCAAAACACGACGGCTCTGCAAAATATGGCCGTTATCATCACGCTCGAATCGGTCGTCTGCTTCGCCTACTGCATCGCCGTGCTGCGGGGTTGGTTCGGACAACAGGAACGGTGGTGGGTGAAACCCCTGAAGTGGTACCCCAGCCTACTCGTCTTCCCCGTGCTGTTCTACCTGCAGACCGAATTGGTGTTCAGTTTTCCCGGAACGTCGTTCTCGGCGATCTCCTATGCGTTCGCCGCAGCCGTCGTCGTGCTGTTCCCGCTGCTCTGCCACCTTTTCCGGCTCCTGCTGCCGGAAAAGGAGATGCGGCTGGAGACGCACTTTCTGGTGAGTCTCTTCGTCTGCATCATCGGCCTGCTGACCACCGTCAACGGCAATGTAACCTATCCGGCGGTCGATGAGCCGACGAACTGGCGGGCACTGGGATTCGCCTTCGGACTGTTCCTGGTTCTCTTCGTGCTTGGGGCGCTCTGGAACCGCATCAAATGGATCGTCCTGCAAAAGCGAAACGCCCGCAAAAAACATTCGGCACAACCCCGAACCGTCATAAATTCCAAGAAATCGTAAAACAAATAAACTTATATGGAAACCATTTCACAAGTACTTTTCTGGGTGGCCAACAGCCTGCTTATCCCGGATATTCTGCTGCTGTTGCTGCTGTTCATCCGCGCCCTGCTGCTCGTGGGCGGCATCTACAACCAATACATGGCCAAACGCAAGAACGACAAGCGACTGAACGACCTGATCAAAAACCTGACACCGGACAAGGTGGACGACCTGCGCAAAGCGCTGCCCGCGAAAGACAACTCGCTCTACATCCGCTATCTGCGCGACCTGCTGACCAACCCGGCCAGCCAGGATTACGCAGACTACCTGATCTCGAATTTCGAGAACGACGCCGAGAAGGACGTGATCCTGTCCAAACTTCTCACCAAGATCGGCCCCGTACTGGGTCTGATCGGCACGCTGATCGCCATGAGCCCGGCGCTCGTGGGACTCTCGACGGGCGACATCGCAGGTATGTCCTACAATATGCAGGTCGTATTCGCCACGACGGTCGTGGGCCTCGTGATCAGCGGCGTGGGCCTGGTATCCCTGCAATTCAAGCAGCGCTGGTATGCCAAGGATGTCAATAACCTGGACTACGTATCACGGAAACTGATCGAAAAAAACACGGAAGCATGAAACCGACCCGCAGAAAAAGCAAGTTCGCCGTACAGGAAGACTCCGATCCGCTGAGCGTGGTGGTCAATCTGTTCGACGTGGCGATGGTCTTCGCCGTAGCGCTGATGGTCGCCATGGTAATGCATATGAACATGACCGAAGTATTCACGCAGGAAGACTTCACCGTAGTGAAAAACCCCGGCAAGGAAAATATGGAGATCATCATGAAGGAGGGAAACAAGATCAACAAATACACCCCCTCCGAACAGCAGGGTTCCGGTGCGAAGGGCAAGCGCGTCGGCATCGCCTACGAACTGGAAAACGGAGAAATCATTTATGTACCAGAATAATAAACAGAACGGAAAATGAAAAAGATCCTCGTATCGTTGATCTGCTGCCTGACCGCAACGCTCGGTTGGGCACAGGAGAAAAATGCCTACACGCTGTTCGACGCCCAGGGCAATCGGGTCGATTACACGCAGATGATGGACGTGCTCGAACGGCAGGATGTCGTATTCATCGGCGAAATCCACAACTGCCCCATCGCCCACTGGATGGAATACGAAATCGTCAAAGACCTTTACGACCGGCACGGCGACCGGCTGATGATCGGCGCCGAAATGTTCGAGCGGGACAATCAGCTGATCCTCGACGAATACCTGGCCGGAATGATTACCCCCGAACGGTTCAACGCCGAAGCCAAGCTCTGGCCCAACTACAAGACCGACTACTCTCCGATCGTCGAATTCGCCAAAGAGCACAAGATTCCCTTCGTCGCCACGAACGTAGCACGCCGCTACGCCAACATGGTCGCCAAAGGCGGATTCGAGGCGCTGGACGGGCTTTCGGACGAAGCGAAACGGTATGTCGCACCGCTGCCCCTGAATTATGTGCCCAACAAGAGCGTGGACGAATATTTCGGGGCCATGAAAATGCCCGGGATGAAACAGAGCGCCGCAGAAAACCTTTCGAAGGCACAGGCGGTCAAAGACGCTACGATGGCCTGGTCGATCGCCGAACGGATGCAGTCGAAACTCGTCCACATGAACGGCAACTTCCACTCGACGGACCACAGCGGCATCATCACCTACCTCAACCAGTACCGTCCCGGTCTGAAGATCGGCACGGTGGAGGTCATCCGGCAGGAAAATACCGACAAGCTCGATCCCGAAGCACTCGGTAAGGCCGATTTCTTCATCTGCGTACCCAAAGACATGACCTCGACGTTCTGATCGCAGACAAACGAAAAAAGAGGGGACGATACGGAAAATCGTCCCCTCTTTTTTTGTCGCGCCGGCCTTTTCGGATCGTCCGGACGCTATTTTATGCGAACAGGGCTTCCGTTTTGGCGATCACCTCCTCCGGGTCGGGATCGATCGGGAAAACATGATCGGGCTTCAGGTACCACAGCGTTTTATCCTCCTTGAAATGGAGTTCGCCGCCGCCCGTAATATTCAGCATCACCACGGCATCTTTGGCGATCTTGCCCTCTTCTACAGCCTTGATGAGCGATGCGGTGGCGATGCCGGCCGCCGAATAGATATCGACGCCTTCCAACTCGAGGAACAGACGCCGCGCTTTGCGGGCGTGGGCATTGGTCAGCGCGAACATCTCGCCGTCGGTGGCTTTCAGCGCATCGTAAAGACCGCCGGCGATACTATAAGGCGGTTTGCGGTTCGACAGCACCTTGGCGTCGATGATCTCCACGTCACGGCGGGCTTTGTCATCGTCGTAATGGAGCATGTCGCGCGAATCCTCCCGCCAGGCGTTATACATCGGCACGAACGGCGCGTTCTGCGAAACCATCAGCTTCATCAGGTGACTACCGAAACGGCCGTCCTCGATAAGGCGCATATTGGCTTCCCAGGCGGCAATAGCACCCGTACCGCTGCCGACGGCCTGGAAATAGTAATCGGGGATCCGACCGATAGTCGTCGCTGCCGACAGTACGGTAGTGGCCATACCGTCGCGGCGTGCCACGTTCTTCGCACCGCCCTCGGCATAAAACTTATCGCTCTTGAGTGCCAGGTTGCTCAAATGGATCGCATCGAAATAATCTCCGCCCTTCTCCGAACAGATCAGTTTCACGCAAGGATCCAGCGGTCCGTCGAACCACAGGGCATCGAGGTTGTCGGCAGGCACCGACAAGAGCAGCGGAATCCGGTTGTCGGAGCAGACCTTGGCGAAGGCGCGGGCCGTATTGCCGGCCGACGCCACGACAAGCACCCGCTTCTCGTTCTCGTCGATACGGGCACAGACGCTGTAAGCCTCCGTTTCCTTGAACGAACAGGTAGTCATGTGCGCCCCGATAGCCGGGTAATAGCCGTTGAAGGTAATGTAGAGATTTTCCAGCCCGAGGTGCGCAGCCAACCCTTTACTTTTGTAGGTCACCGGAGCCTTCGAATTTTCCAGCATTCGCCGAACAGGCAACCAGTCGGCGAACTTGTAGAACCCGTATTCATCGGATTTGAGTTCGAGCTGCTTTTTTGCATAACGAGTACGGATCAACGAAGGACACTTGCACTGGGCATCGTCCAGCGTCCACCCTTCGTCCGGAAACTCCCGGCCGGTAGCGACACACTCCAGCGTGTAGGAAGTAGGGGTAAAATCTTTCATCTATTGCGGTTTAATTATTACGACATACGGGACTTGAAATCCTCGTAGCCGAATTCTCTGATTATTTCTATTGCTCCGTCGCGGCGCACGATGGCGATCGCAGGATGCGCCACGCCGTTGAACATCGTGGTCTTGACCATCGTATAGTGAATCATATCCTCGAACACGATGCGATCGCCGACCCGCAGGTCGCGGTCGAAGATCCAATCCCCGTAGTAATCCCCGGCCAGACAACTGTTGCCGCCCATACGCCAACCCTTCTCTCCCGGTTCCGGATCGCGGGCCCCCAGGATCGCCGGTTTATAGGGCATCTCCAGGCAGTCGGGCATGTGGCAGGCGAACGACACGTCGAGCATCGCCGTACGCACGCCGCCGTTCTCAACGATGTCCTCCACGGTCGAAACCAGGTAACCCGTCCGCCAAGTGAAGGCGCTGCCGGGCTCCAGGATCAAGCGCAGGTTCGGATATTTCGCCTTGAACTCCTGCAAAATGCGGATCAGCTCGTCGCAATCGTAATCCTTGTGGGTCATAAGGTGTCCGCCGCCCATATTGAGCCATTTGATCCGGTCGAGGAAACGACCGAAACGCTTTTCGACGGCATCGAGCGCCAAGCGCAAATGTTCGGGGCGGGACTCGCACAGCACGTGGAAATGCAATCCTTCCACCCCGGCGGGCAGCTCCTTCAGCTCCCCGGCAGGAATACCCAGCCGCGAACCGGGCACGCAAGGGTTATAGAGATCGGTTTCTACCGGCGAATAGCCGGGGTTGATCCGCAGGCCGCACGAAATACCGCGCAGCAGGGCCATCTGTCCGAACCGTTCGAACTGCGCAACGGAATTGAAGGTGATGTGATCGCTGCAATCGAGAATCTCTTCGATATTCCGGTCGGTATATACCGGAGCGTACGTATGCGCCGGACGGCCGAACTCCTCGAAAACCAGCCTCGCCTCGGCCAGCGACGAAGCGGTGGCTCCGTCGGAATGTTGCGCAAGCTCCGGGAAAATACTCCACATGGCACAGGCCTTCAAAGCGACGATCACTTCGGCACCGCTCTCCCGGCGAACGCGGTCGATGACCGCCAAATTCCGATCGAGCAACTGCTCATCCAGCACAAAGCAGGGAGAAGGTAATTTTTGAAAATCGATCATGGATTTCCGATGCTGTTTCAAATTCACGCAAAAATAGAAAAAACCTCCCAACCGGGATTCAAAAATCCCGGCTATTTGGAATAAATAAGTATTTATACCTACCTCTTTTCACACCAATACAGACCGATAAAAAAGTCCGGACGGTACATACCATCCGGACTTTCAAACCAATTATCGAAACCCGATCAGACTTCCAGATCGACGTCGAATTTCTCGACCCAGGGCAATCCCTGCGGTCCCAGTTCGGCCAGGAACGGATCAGGATCGAACTCCTCGACGTTGAACACGCCCGCACCGCGCCAAAGCCCCTTGGCCCACATCGAAGCGCCCAGCGCCGCCGGAACGCCCGTAGTAAAGCTCACGGCCTGCGTACCGGTCTCCTGGAACGCCTTCTCGTGATCGCAGTTGTTGTAAATATAATACGTACGCTCCTTGCCGTCCTTGATACCCCGGATGCGGCAGCCGATCGAAGTCTGGCCGTGATAGTTCGCACCCAGCGACTTGGGATCGGGCAGCACGGCCTTCAGGAACTGAATCGGCACGATCTCCACACCGTTGTAAATGATCGGATCGATACGGGCCATGCCGATATTCTGAATCACGCGCAGGTGGGTCAGGTACTCCTGTCCGAAAGTCATCCAGAAGCGGGCTCGCTTGATCGTCGGATAGTTCTTTACCAGCGACTCCAGCTCCTCGTGGTAGATCACATAAGATTCGCGCTCGCCGATTTCAGGATAATGAAGCGGCTTGTGTATCTCGTGCGGTTCGGTCACCACCCACTTGCCGTTCTCGTAGTAACGGCCTTTTTGAGTCACTTCGCGGATATTGATTTCCGGATTGAAATTCGTGGCGAAAGCCATGCCGTGATTACCGGCGTTGCAATCCACGATATCGAGGTAGTGAATCTCGTCGAAATGGTGTTTAGCGGCATAGGCGGTGAAAATAGCTGTCACTCCCGGATCGAAGCCGCAGCCCAGGATGGCCGTCAGCCCCTTCTCCTTGAAGCGCTCCTGATAGGCCCACTGCCACGAATACTCGAAATGCGCCTCGTCCTTGGGTTCGTAATTGGCTGTATCGAGGTAGTTCACCCCGCACTCCAGGCAGGCGTCCATGATGGTCAGATCCTGGTACGGCAGCGCCACGTTCACTACGATATCGGGCTTGAAAGCCCGAAACAACTCGCACAAATCGGCTACATTGTCGGCATCGACCTGCGCAGTCTTCACCCGGTCCCCGCCGATTGCCGCAGCAATGGCATCACACTTCGCTTTTGTTCGGCTGGCCAGCATCACGTCCGAAAAAATCGGATTGGCAGCAATTTTCTGCGCCACGACGGTACCTACGCCTCCTGCGCCGATAATCAGAGCTTTACACATAAAATTTATCTTGTTTTAAGATTTACGATAATCAATATTCTGTACAAAAATATCGTTTTATTTTGGCAAAACAAAAATTTTCTATACATTTGCACCACCAAAACGGATAACTCCGGATTGGCGCGGATGATTCCGTAGCTCAGTTGGTAGAGCACAACACTTTTAATGTTGGGGTCCTGGGTTCGAGCCCCAGCGGGATCACAAAACGCTGGACAGAAATGGACAGTAAATGTACAACTCCTACAATACCTTGATATTGTAGGAGTTTTTTTTTGTATAATGTCTGTGACCTAAGACACGAAAGGTCACAAAAAGACACACTTTCGTTACCAAATCGTTACCCATTTAAGAGAATGAGGACTTTAATTGATTGTATCTCAATTAGAAAGTAGAACTTGGATGTCTCCAGATATGAAACGAGATGTGTTTGGTTATTCCGGCGACTTTCGCCCAGTGTTGCAGCGTATCATTCACCGTTCCCTCGTGCGTCAGCGGAAAGATATAATCACTGTCGTTCGCCTCGCCGCGCTCCGGCAGCCATTTCAACGCCTCGTCCGAAATCGGCAGGTAAAGCGGTTCTTTGGTTTTCTGCATCGTGATTTCGATACGGACACGCCCGCCGCTCCGTTGTAAGTCGCACCACCTCAATTTGCGAATGTCGCTTACGCGCAACCCGCACAGACAGCTGAACAGAAAAGCCCGCTTGACGATCTCGTGCCGGCACTCGGTATTTATCAGCGTTTTCAATTCGTCGATTGTCAGATACTCGCGGCGGCTCGGCTCCTGCCGCACTTTACTTGCGAAATCGAACTCTTTGGTCGGATTGACGGTAATGATTCCCTCTTTGTAGGCACGGTTGATGGCCGTTCTCAAAGTACCGTAATAGGAAACAACCGAATTGGCGCTTAACCGCCCTCTGGTTTTCAATACGCCGTATTTGCTGGCCTTCGGCATCTGCCGCAGGTAATCGGTAAACTCCGAAAGAAACTCCTTATCGACGTCCCGAAAAGCGATATAGTCGCCGCGAAACAGCTTCAATGCCCGGACGGTATTGAGCACCGTTCGGGCATAGTTCCGGCTTCCCTGCTCGGCGGACTGTTTTCCGATATTTTCCAGATAATCGAGCAGGTTCACTCGGGACTTGTTCGTGTTCTGGAATCCGTGCGCGTCGTTCTGCACCTCGACGATCCGTTTGCTCTGAATCGCTTTGGCAAGGGCGAGCGTCACTTCGTTCTTCGCCTTGTCCTCCCGCGTTCGTTCGGGAATAAGGTATAGCTTCAGAAACTCGTATTTCCGTTTGCCGCCAACATAATTTTCCTTGCGGATCACGTCACCCGTATAGTAGTCCAAATAGATGGATTGATTTCCGTTGGATAACTGCTTGAACCGGATTCGCACCGGCTCCTTCAATTTGACCGTCTGTTTCTGTTTCGCCAGACCCTTCCCGTTTGTTGCTTCAACGGCAAATATAGTGAATTTGTTTTGTTACCGCAGCATTTTCGAGTAACAAATATTGGGCAATTATGGGCTTAGCTGAGAAAATTGCAAAAACATACGAAAATTTCCGCAATCGAATATAAATTACTATATTTTAATAATTTATATTTGATTTTTCATCACTTTTCTATCCTTTTTATATATTTGGTAGGAGTTCACGAAGTTCTGCCACACGATATAGGCGGTCGGAGCGATCGAGGAGATCGGGTTCAGAAACGACTGGGCCATCCACACGGCGAGCACCGTATTCTTCTGTCCCAACGACTGCCCGCCCGCTGCGGCATCACCGTAACGGCGTCCCAGCATCCGTCCCACTCCGAACTGAACCACGCAGATCACCATCGCAACGAGCCCCAGTGCAATTTCGGTCCAGGGTTCAGCATTCTCCAGGTCGATGATAAAAGCGGTCGTGCGGCCAATGACAAAAACCAGCGACACCAGCCACATATAAAATGAAATCTGGCTATGCTTCGACACCCAGAACGCCGCTCCCGGCAGGAATTTTCGGCACAACTGGGCGCAGACGAACGGCAGCACCAGCACCGGTCCCACGCGGGAGAGAATCGCCAGAAACGTAGCATGGTCGGCCCCTACGAACGAAAGCAGCATCGGAGCCACCAAAGCGATGACCATATTGCAGATCAGACTGTACGTGGCCATCGTGGTTACGTTGGCCCCCAACATACCGCCGATCACCACGGCTGCCATGGCCACCGGAGCCAGGACACAGATCATGGCCCCCTGCGCCAACAACGGATCGAACCATACGAGCGACAGATAAACCGCGACGCTGCCCACGATCTGAAATGCCAGCAGCCAGACATGCAGCATCTTCAATCGCATCTGCCGGGGCTTCACCCGACAAAAAGTGAAAAACAGCATCAGAAAGATCAGCGTCGGGGTAATCATCCCGTTCGACATACTCTCGGCAGCCGTCACCGGACGGCATAACAAAGCCCCGACCACCATACCCATCGGCATAGCGATCGTCTTGACATTCCGATGCAGGGAGTGCAACAAACTCATTTCCGCGGAATATTGTCAGCTCAAGAAATTATTTAAGCAAGAAACTCTTTTACTTTGGCCGATATATCCTTACCATCAGCCATACCTGCCAATTTTTTCGATACGACACCCATCACCTTCCCCATCTCTTTCATCGAGGTTGCACCGACCTCGGCGATGATCGACCGGACGGCCTCGGTCAATTCCTCGCCGGTCATCTGTTTGGGCAGGAACGTCTGCAACACGGCGACCTGGGCCGACTCTTCGGCAGCCAGATCGGGACGGTTCTGCTGCGCATATACCGCAGCCGACTCGGCCCCCTGCTTGGCCAGCTTCGCAATGATCTTCAGCACCTCGGCATCGGACAATTCGGTGATACCCGCCGAAGCGGTCTTCGCCTCGATGATATACTTCTTCACGTTGCGCAACGTCGTAAGACGTACGGTATCCTTGGCCTTCATAGCCTCCATGATTCCTTTGGAAATTTCCTGTTCTAAAGCCATAATATTAACTATTTTAAGTCTGTTTATCTATCTTTTATATTCAATTATCCGACGCCGGTTTCGGACGCCGCTCGACAAGCAGCGACATTCCGATTACGGTAAACAGCGCGTTGTAGGCGATCAATTCGAAGCCGATGTGGTAGTCGTACTTATATGCGACGAAACTTTGCAGGGCGACCGACAGCAACGGAGCCGCGAAAGCCACCAGCGGAACCCAGCGGTCACGAATCCGCCGCCGGGTGCAGATGCCGAATGCGAACATTCCCAGAATAGGCCCGTACGTATAACCCGCGACCTTGAAAATCAAGTTAATCACGCTGTCATTACCGAACCGGCCGAAAAAGAGGACCACGCACCCCATCACGAGCGCCATTACGACATGCACCCCGATACGCACCTGCGTCAGCCGCCCTTCGCCCCAACGCTTCGGACCGCGCAAGATATCCACGGTGAACGAAGTCGTCAATGCCGTCATGGCAGCCCCGGCAGATGAATAGGTACTCGATATAAGCCCCACAACGAACATAATACCAACGGCAAGCGGCAATCCACCGTTCACGGCGACTACGGCGAACAGTTGATCGCCCTTCTCGGGCATCGGCAGACCGGCATGTTCCGCATAGAGGTAGAGCAGCACGCCGAGCACCAGAAAAAGCAGGATCACCGCCATTTGGCTGAAAGCCGTAATCACGATATTGATCTGCGAATCCCAAGGTGAGCGGCAGCTCAAGTTCCGCTGCATCATATCCTGATCCAAACCGGTCATAGCGACCAGCGTGAAGACACCTCCGAAAAACATTTTCCAAAAATAACGGGCCGACCCGGCATCCTCGAAAAAGAAGATGCGCGACATCGGCGAATCGCAAACGGCCTGCACGACTCCGGCCGATGTCAGACCGAGGCTCCGCATGATAAAGACGATGCAGAGCACGATACTCCCCACCAGACAACACGTATGCAGAATATCCGTCCAGACGACCGAACGGACACCGCCCCGCCAGGTATAGAGCCAGACCAATCCGACCAGGAAAGCCGCATTGACCGCGAACGGCACGCCGAACGGGTCGAACACCAGCACCTGCAGCACGGTGCAGACGACGTAAACTTTCAATGCTGCGGCGAACATTTTGGATATGAAAAAGAACCAGGCCCCCGTAAGGTGGGTCGTCATACCGAAACGTCCATCGAGATATTCGTACAGGGAAACGACCTTCAGCCGGTAGAAAAGCGGAATCAGCACGAAGGCGATCACCATCTGCCCGACGGTAAAGCCCAGCACCATTTGCAGGTAGGAAAACGAATCGGCCGCAACCGACCCCGGCACCGACACGAAAGTTATGCCCGACATCGCCGCCCCGACCATTGCCAGAGCCGCCACATACCAGGGATTCTCCCGGTTACCGGTAAAAAAGCCCGTGTTCGACACCCGCCTTCCGGCGATTCCCGCAACGACGAAAAGCATCGCGATATACCCGAGCACGGTGAGCAGTACGGCCGTAGGAGTCATTGTAAATCGTAAATTTTCCGAAAATGAGTAACGGACAAGGCCACGCTCCTCCCGCGAATCGTCAAAATATCCCCGAAAGGATCGACGCCTGTCCTACGAATGACAAAGATACGAATAAGCCGAGTGCAAAAACAAATTTTATTTGTATTTTGCCGAGGCGAAGTATCTAAATAAAAAGGCAGCGACACGATCGGGAATCCCAGATACGAAATTCGAAAAATCTGTTCCGGCATAAGGTTCGACATCTCTTTCGGAACCGGCGGCACGAATTCCCACGCTCCCGCATTCCCCGAAACCCGGTCAGGGACAGAGGCAAATCCGGTGTCCGGAACCGACTCTCGGCAACACGCCGTAACATATTGTTTCACAACTATTAAAAAAATCCATTCGACGCCTTTTTCCGCTTCGTTCGAAACGATCACCGGGGCAGAAATTATTTATTAAAAATTTTTGCACAAAATTTGGAAATTCAAATTTGTTCACTATATTTGTTATTCGAATAACAATACGGCCTTTCTCCGAAGAAAAACGGAGCGAGCCAAAAGGAAGGGAAACAACCATTAAAAATTCAATACAATGGCCAAATCATTAAAAATCAGAGATCTTACGTTGCGTGACGGCCAACAGTCGTCTTTCGCTACACGAATGAACCAGGCCCAAATCGACCGCTGCCTTCCTTTCTACAAGGATGCGAACTTTTACGCCATGGAAGTTTGGGGCGGCGCAGTGCCCGACTCGGTAATGCGCTACCTGAACGAAAATCCCTGGACCCGCCTGGAAACCATTCACAAGGCAATCGGAAACGTATCGAAGCTCACGGCCCTTTCGCGCGGCCGCAACCTCTTCGGATACGCCCCCTATACGGACGAAATCATTGACGGCTTCTGCCGTAATTCGATTCAGAGCGGCTTGGGCATCATGCGTATCTTCGATGCCCTGAACGACGTGAACAACGTTAAATCGACCGTAAAATACGTGAAGCAGTACGGAGGTATCGCCGATTGTGCGGTATGTTATACGGTCGATCCGAAATATCCGGAAATCGGGTTCTTCGGCAAACTGATGGGCAAGAAGAACCCGAAGCCGGTATTCACGGACGAATACTTCCTCTCGAAAGCCAAGCAGATGGAGGCGCTGGGAGCCGATATGATCACGATCAAGGATATGTCGGGTCTGATCCCGCCCCACCGCGTGAGCAAACTGGTGAAACTCTTCAAGCAGAATCTGAATGTCCCCATCGATTTCCACACCCACTGCACCCCGGGCTACGGTCTGGCATCGGTGCTGGCGGCGATCGTCGCAGGAGTCGATATCGTCGATACCAACTGCTGGTACTTCAGCGGCGGTACGGGAGCGCCGGCTATCGAGTTGATCTACGTCTTCTGCAAGAAACTGGGGATCGACACGGGTGTCAACATGGAAGCCGTTGCCAAGATCAACACCCAGCTCAAGGAGATCCGCAAAGAGCTCGAAATTTCGGTCTTCGGCAAAGAGAAGCCTATGCCGAAACCTTTCAATCCGCTCACCGACGAACTTCCGAAGGAGATCGACGCCGAATTCGACCGTGCGATCAAAGCAGCGCAGGCGGACGACGAAGAGACGCTGCTCGACGCCTGCCACAAGATCGAGGCCCATTTCGGATTCCCGGCACCGAACGAACTGGTCAAGAAGGCCGAAATCCCGGGCGGCATGTACTCCAACATGGTGGCACAGCTCCAGCAGCTCAAGGCCGAGGAGATTCTGCCCCGCGCCATGGAGTTGATCCCGACTGTACGTCTGGCCGCAGGTCTGCCCCCGCTGGTGACCCCGACCTCGCAGATCGTGGGTGCCCAGGCCGTAAGCTGCGCATTGGACGAAAAGGCCGGACGGCCGATGTACACGACCAAGAGTTCGCAATTCGTTGCTCTCGTAAAGGGCGAATACGGTGAAACGCCGGTGAAGATCGACCCCGAGTTCCGGTTCAAGATCTGCGGTGTACGCGAAGAGATTCCCTACGATACGTCGAAATACCAGATGCAGCCCAACCCCGAACTGCCAGAAGCAGGAGGCGTGAAGCTCGCTGCCAATGAAAAAGAGGTGCTTCTGCTCGAGCTCTTCCCGATGGTTGCCAAGACGTTCCTCACCGACCAGAAGAAGAAAGCCTACGAAGCGACGGCAGCCAAAGACGCTCCGAAAACTGCCGCACAGAGCGAACACAAGGCCGAAGCCAAAGCTATCACGGGCCACAAGGTGACCGCTCCCCTGCCGGGCAAGGTCATCGCCCTGAAGGTGAAAGTCGGCGACAAGGTAAAAGCCGGACAAGAAGTGGTTATCCTCGAGGCGATGAAGATGGAAAACTCGATCACCAGCGACGTGGCGGGTACGATCAAGCAGATTCTCGTACAGGAAGGCGATAACGTCGCAACCGATGCCATCCTGGTGGAAGTGGAAGAATAATTTTCTTCCGGAATATATCATCCGACCGGTCCCCGAAAAATCAGCGGGACCGGTTTTTCTTTTCGCAAATAAATAGTATCTTTGACTTCGTCTTGGATACTTCGCCTCGGCAAAATGCAAATAAAATTTGCTTTTGCACTCGGCTTATTCGTATCTTTGTATATTATCGTATTACATTTGCCACAATTAACCTTAAAAATCAACGTATATGTCTTTTTTCAAAGAATTTCGGGAATTTGCCCTCAAGGGCAACGTAATGGACATGGCTGTCGGCGTAATCATCGGCGGTGCGTTCGGAAAAATCGTTTCATCGCTGGTCAACGACATCCTGATGCCGCCCATCGGCGCCCTGATCGGCAATACGGACTTCTCGTCGCTGCGGCTCGACATCAGCAAGGTGCGCGACCTCTCCTCGAAAGCGACGCACGTAGTGACCGACGCAATCGGATCGGGAGCTGCGGAGAGTGTTCCTGCGGAACCGATCTGGTGGAATTACGGCGCATTCATCCAACAGTGCGTGGATTTCGCGATCCTGGCCTTCTGCGTCTTTCTGATGGTCAAGATGATGAATAAGCTGATGAAGAAAAAACAGGAAGCTGCGCCGACACCGGCACCGGCGCCAGAACCGTCCAAGGAGGAGTTGTTGCTTACGGAGATTCGGGACCTGCTCCGGGAACAAAAAAAATAATCCGTCCGAAAGCGGATCCCATGCGCAAAGTCCGACTCCGATCAAGAGTCGGACTTTCTGTTGCGCGTATAAATCTGAGTGACATACACCGTGAAAATCGGGAACATCATCATTCCCAACGTAGGGAGCAACACCGTCAATATCTTACCGACGGCCGTCACGGCAAAGATATCGGCACCGACAGTCGTAAGGTTCATACTGGCCCACCAGATCGCATCGCCGAAATCGTGCAACGCAGGATTGACTTCGATCTCGTAATCATAAAAAATCAAAGCGGCGAAATAGGTGAACACCAACATCGACAAGACGTAGGAGGTCAGCAATCGCGTAACCCGATTATTGATGATCCAGGTGAAAAGCACATACAGCCCCAGCAAAGCCCGCAAAAGAGGTACGAGTCCCATCAGCATCGCTTCCGCATGCGAAAGTTCGATCCCCATCCAATCGACGATATTCAAATAGGGAACGGAAAGAAGAAAGAAATAGAGATTGCGAAAGAAAAAACGCCAACTGTGGTCAGCCATCCACATCCGGGCAAAGAAATCGGCCAGAAAAACAACACAGACGATCCCTTGCAACAGCAGGTAGTCAGTCGAATAATGCCGCGGGTCCCCCAGGAGAATCTCCCACGAAACGGCCACGAGCAGAGATGCTCCGGCCAGGAGGGACAAGACATTGAGTATCTTGAGCGGCAGAGGTTGAAAGTCGGAAGTCTTCGCTTGCACCATATACGATTCTCATTTTACTTCCCTTTACCCGTCAAAATCAATGCCATACGATTCAACATGCATTTTCAGGACATATTTTTCGGAGAAAGATTTGGTCCGTTCAACTTTTTGGTTTATATTTGCACTCGCTTTGAAACGGAAAGCTATGGCGAGATAGCTCAGCTGGTTAGAGCGCATGATTCATAATCATGAGGTCGAGAGTTCAAGTCTCTCTCTCGCTACAAACGATGAAGAAACCCCACAGTCAGGCAACTCTTGAAGAGTTGCCTGACTTTCTTTTTACCAAGTGAAAGCCTGACAAGTCAAAAATTCCAATTGCAGCGAGCCGTTCAAAAAATTCCCACTTCGAACACAAAAATAAGCGCAGAAGACACAACTTTACAATTTTTGTCCCCTTGTACTTCACCCTATCGCTCCGATTTAGGTACGAGCAAAATCACATCCAGCACATCGCCCGGAGCCGCAGCCTGGTAACGCCACACGAGCCGCCCCGCCTGCTCCTGCACGACCTCGCCGATCGGCTGCCACCGGTTTTCCTCGCGTGCGAATTTCTTATCCAGCGGTCCGGGAATCCACTTGAACACTTCATACCGACCTTCGGCCACATCGGGAAAAACGAACGATACGGAGGCCCCTTTCCGCTCCGCGACCAGATAGGAACCGCCGAAAAACTGACGGTCCTTCGCCGTGCGGCGCAACCATTTGCCCCGCCCCTTCATCCGCTCCGAATCAGCCTGCCGTCGCTCGCTGCCGCCCAAATCGAGCAGGTCGCTCAAGGCCAACAGCGACGCATGTGCCAATTCAGCCAAACTCTCCCGGGAAACCCATTCCCCTGCCGGATCGTTATTATAATAAGTATAGGGCGTTTCGAACGTCACGGCCAGCGTTCTCTCGCCGAAGCGCTGCCAGAACCAACCCTCGGCATACCGGGGAGCAGCTTCCGAAAAACGCTGGTCGATGGGACGGTAATACGGCGTATGGGCGACCGTCAGGGCCGACAGCAGCATCTTGCGTCGATACATTTTTGCAGAGGTCGATTTCGCCGTATGAATCCAGTACGTCACGAACGGCGCACTCTGGGAGTGAAGATTCAACGCTACGTCGAAAGGACGCTCTGTCGAAAGACTGTCGATCGTGCGTTTCAGGACCCTCACTTCAGGCTGTGTCAGGGAGTCGGGCCGATCCCAGTTGATTTCAAGATTGACACCTTGCGCCGTGGAACGGGAATAACCGCCCCGAACACCGTCAGGATTGGTCTCGGGAACCACGTAGAAAACCGTGCGGCGCAAAATCTCCCGCGAAAGAGGCGCATCGGAAAGCAGTTCGTCGATCATTGCCTCGAGATACCATGCAGCAGGTGCTTCGCTGGTATGCACACGGGAGTGAATCCACACCCGGCGCTTGAGGCTGTCCGGAACAGTGGCATCCGTGAGGATCAGCATTTCGATCGGACGTCCTTCTCCGCTCCGGCCGATCCGCTGACGTCGCACGAAAGGCGAACATGCCCACTCGTCGGCTTTGGCTTTATGTCGGGCATGACTGTAAGGCAGGAAATAAGCGACATAAACCGTGTCGTGCAGGAAATATTTATAGACTGTCTGCGGCAGCGAACATTCACCTGCATCGAAGCGCAGGTATTCCTCCCCGTCGTACGAATAAAACGGCCGCACCATCTCGGTATTGGGAATACGCAGAAACATCAGCTTTCCCTTCACCCCTTCCAGGCGAAAATGGAACCAGCGGCTGCTGGGCAGAAGGGCCGTATCGACGGGATTGAGTGGGTCGATGCGCGACCGTATTCCGAAGCTCATCACCTCCAGCGAATTTTTCGCGGCATGAAGCATCCGCACCGAATCGATCCGGCGGACCGACCCGATGCTGCCCGTATCGAAATCGGCAGAGATGGTTACCTGCGCCGCAACATTTCCCCAAACGCCCGGTAGTGCGACGGCCAATAGGACAATTTTTATCCACAACGCCTTCATAAACGAAAATTTATGATTTCGGCTCCGAGCCGGGAGCGCCCGTTTCACAACAGCATTTTCCGCAACTCATCGCAGCTCCGCTGCGCTTCGCGGTGACGGAACAGAAAAGTCGAAATACCGAATGTACGGGCGGCTTCGAGATTCACCGGACGGTCGTCGATAAAAAGGGTTTCGGCCGGATCGAGCGAATAACGATCGAGCAGACGACGGTAGATCTCCGGCTCGGGCTTCACGACCTGCTCTTCGCAGGAGATGACCTCCCCGTCGAAACAGCGGTAAACCGGCATCTTGCGCAGGAAGTCGATGAACTCCCGCGACATGTTCGACAGCACATATAACTTATAACCGACCCGTTTCAGGTCGCCGACCAACGCACGGGTTTCGACGATCTCCTCCTGCCGGTCGATCGCATCCCGAATAAAACGGGCCGTGACCCGCTCATCGCACGCCTTTTCCCGGCTCAATATACGGACGACCTCATCGAGCGTAAGGGTGCCCCGGTCGTAATCCACCCAAAATTCCGGCATTTTCTCCGCATGGATGAACGCGAAGAACTCCATAAATTCCGGCTCCCACTTACGTGGATCGCGCCCGAAAACCACACCTCCCAGATCAAATACGATATTTTTCATACGGCAAAGATAGTGAAAGGTGAGTGCAATCGTGCGGGCTTGCACGCAAAGATTGCCGAACCGCCTCCTATCTTCTGCAAAGATAGTGAAAACCGAGAGAAAACGGGAACTTGTTTACAGTTTTCCGAGGCGCAACCTACGTAAAATCGTACAAGGCACGGGCAAATTAAAATATCGCTTCCGAACAAAACAACCTTTTCATCTAATTTTTTAGTAGATTTATTTGCACATCTAAAATTTTAGTACTAAATTTGTAGTAAACCAATAAAAACACAATGAAAACAGACAATACCACCCTCAAAAAACTGACACGCGGCGAAGAAGAGGTCATGCAGATCCTCTGGCAACTGGGCGCAGGTTCCATCAATGATCTCATCGCCGCAATGCAGGAGCCCAAACCGAAATATACGACCATCGCCACTTTCGTCAAAATACTCGAGAACAAAGGCTACGTCGGACGTACGGAACGGGGCAAAAGTTACGAATACTACCCGCTCGTTCCCAAAGAAGAGTACGCCAAGACGGTTGTTTCTTCGATATTGAACTCCTACTTCGACGGGTCGTTGGCCCAAATGGTTTCTTTCTTCTCCCGGCGAGAAGACCTTTCGATACAAGAAACCGAACAAATCCTCGCCATCATCCGGCAAGCCCGACATAAAACCGACAAGTCATGAAAGAGATCGTCCGATACATCCTCGAAACAGTCGTTTGCAGCGGCATACTGTACGGCGCATACCTGCTGTTTCTGCGCAATTGCACGGGGTACCTCGCAGCACGGCTCTGCCTCACGGGGTCGCTCCTCGCGGCGGCTCTCATTCCCTTGCTCCGAATTCCGGTCTGGCCGGGCAAGGTGATTTACGCCACCGCAGGCACTCCCGCCAAAACCACCTTCACCGCCCCCTCCGTTTCCGCCGCCGCGTTCGATTACGAGGCAGCGATATGGATCGTGTACGGTTGCGGAGTACTTCTTCTACTCTCTTCCATGTTCCGGCAAGCGCTTCTGATCCGACGCCTGCGACGACACAGTACACAGGAACGAATCGGACGTATCGTATTGGTACGCCCTACTGCTCAAATCGCATCGTTCTCCTTCTTCCGCACGATTTATATCAGCCGCTCCGTCGCAGAAAAAGACATTGCGGCGATCTTCGCCCACGAAAAGAGTCACGTCATCCACCGCCATTCGCTCGAACGGATCGTTATGGAGAGCCTGAAAGCCCTGCTGTGGTGGAATCCTTTCGCGTGGCTCGCAGCACGCGCACTTACCGAAGTGGAAGAGTTCGAAGCCGACCGCGACGTACTCGCCGAGGGGCACGACACAGGAAATTATCTGAAAACCATCTTCACGCAGCAGTTCGGTTACAGTCCGGACGTAGCCGACAGTCTGTCCAATTCATTAACCAATTCATTAACAAAAAAACGAATCCAAATGATGACAACGCCTATGAAGAGCAGATACGCTCTGCTCCGCCTGATCGCAATGCTCCCCATCGTCACCGGCCTGCTGGCAGCTTTCGGATTCACCTCCAAAGCGGCAGAAATCCGCATCCAGGACAAATTGCCGTCAGCTTACACCCCGACCGACCCGCCAGCGGAAACCGCCAAAAAAACCGCCTCCCCGGAAAACGAAGACTACGACCTACTGCTGGTAGTCGATGGGGAAGTCACCGATTTCAAGACGGATCCCGTCACCGGCCTGCGCTCTCTTACACTTCCCAGTGGTACCTATAGCATCGTAGGAACAGAGGATCTCACGCCCAAAATGCGCGAGAAATACGCCGCCTATCTCCCCGGAAAGGCCGCCGTCTTTTTTTACAAAAAAGACACGACAGGGAAAGCTTCGAAAGTCCAAATACGGGATGAAACCGCTTACTCCCAGACCGCCGTCTGCAATGCCACGCTCGCACTCGAACAGACAGAGCAGATGCCCTCATTCCAGAGCGGAGATATGAAGGCTTTCCACAACTGGGTAAACAGTCAGATCCGTTATCCGGCGGAGGCTTTCAAAAATAACCTCGGCGGGAAAGTCGTAGCACAATTCACTGTCGATCAAGCCGGCAGCGTCGGCGACATAAAGATTTTGCAGTCCCCGGATAAATGCTTCAGCGATGAAGTGACCCGGATACTGGAATCCTCGCCGAAATGGACACCGGGCCGCGACGAAAAAGGTGACGCCGTAAAGGTCAGTCTCGTCATTCCCGTCGATTTCCGAATGACCGCAGAAAAGCCTTCGGGAAATTAACAGGACTCTTTACAACCCCCGCAGGACAAGAATCCCTGAATTGGCCGGGAATTTTCCGATCCATACCCTTGTCAAGCAGCTTCTACCGACAAAAAAGAGGTTACGGTTTACACCGTAACCTCTTTTTACATCAGAATATAGACCTCTATCAGCTGCCGAAATTATCGTAAAGAATATTCTCGGAGGGCACGCCCAGGCTGTCGAGCATCTTCACCACCGACGAAATCATCATCGGAGGACCGCACATGAGGTAAATATTGTCCTCGGGAGCCTGATGGTTCTTCAGGTAATTCTCATACAGCACGTTGTGCACGAATCCGGGCGTATATTTCACTCCGGCGGCATCCGCCTGGGGATCCGGACGGTCGAGCGCCAGATGGAACTTGAAATTCGGGAACTCCCGCTGGATTTCGAGGAACTCATCCATATACGGCACCTCCTTGAGCGCGCGGGCGCCGTACCAGAACGATACGGGACGCGAAGTCTTCTCGGTCTTGAACAGGTGCATGATGTGGCTGCGCATCGGTGCCATACCTGCACCGCCGCCGATGAATACCAGCTCCTGCGTCGCGGGCAGGTTGTCAGGCAGGAAGAACTCGCCGTAAGGACCCGAAATCGTCACCTTGTCGCCCGGCTTGCGGGAGAAGATGTACGACGAGCAGATACCGGGATTCACCTTGGCGAAGGTACCCGTAGCCCGGTCGAACGGAGGCGTGGCGATACGGATGTTGAGCATGATAATATTGCCCTCGGCCGGATGGTTGGCCATCGAATAGGCCCGGAACGTAGGTTCGGGATTCTTGGTCACCAGATCCCACATCTTCATCTTGTCCCAATCCTCGCGGTAAGGCTCTTCGATGTCCATGTCGGAGAATTTGATGGCATCGTACTTCGGAATGTCGATCTGGATATAGCCGCCGCTGCGGAACTTGAGGTTCTCGCCTTCGGGCAATTTCACCACGAACTCCTTGAGGAAGGTCGAGATATTGCGGTTCGAGATCACTTCACACTCCCACTTCTTGACGCCCAGCACCGACTCCGGCACGTGGATCTTGAGATTTTCCTTAACTTTCACCTGACAGCCCAAGCGCCAGTGCTCCTTGGCCATCTTGCGGTTGATAAAGCCCGTTTCGGTCGGCAGCAGTTCGCCGCCGCCCTCCAGCACCTGACATTTGCACATGCCGCACGAACCGCCGCCGCCGCATGCCGACGGCAGGAACACGTTGTTGTTGGCCAGCGTCGAAAGCAGCGTGCCGCCGCTCTCGGCGATGAGCACTTTCTCCCCGCCGTTGATGTCGATGGTGACATCGCCCGAGGTGGTCAGTTTCGCCTTCGCAAAGAGAAGCAACCCCACGAGTGCCAGGGTTATCACCAGAAAGGCAACGATCGCTATGATAATTGTTAACGTCATCTTTTTATCTCTTTTAAAGGATTACAACTTGATACCCGAGAAGATCATGAACGCGATACCCATCAAACCCGTGATGATGAATGCGATACCGGGACCCCGGAGTGCAGCGGGAATCTGCGAGTAGGTCGTCTTCTCGCGAATGGCGGCCATCATCACGATCGCCAGCCACCAGCCCAGACCGGAACCCAGACCATAGACGATCGACTGCCAGAGCGAAGTGATCTCCAGCGCATCGACCTTTTGCTGCATGAAGAGCGAACCGCCCAGAATGGCGCAGTTCACGGCGATCAGCGGCAGGAAGATACCCAACTGATTATAAAGCGTCGGCGAGAATTTCTCGACGGCCATCTCCACGAGCTGCACGAAAGCGGCGATCGTGGCGATAAAGACGATGAAAGTCAAAAAGCTCAAATCGACTCCCGGGACCAATACATCGGCTTTGAGGACGTATTCGTACAAAAGGTAGTTCAGAGGCACGGTCATCACCATCACGAACGTAACGGCCAGACCCAGGCCGAGGGCCGTCTTGACGCTCTTCGATACGGCGATGTAGGAACACATGCCGAAGAAGAAGGCGAAGACCATGTTGTCGATAAAGATCGACCGGATAAAGATATTCAATGATTCCATACGTTACCCTCCTATTTTTCCTGTAAATCCTTGTTGTGAGAACGATGTACCCAGATGATGCACCCCACGATGATCAGCGCCATCGGCGGGAAGAGCATCAGACCGTTGTTGGAATAGCCGCCGCCGTTGGCGATGTACCAGCTTTCGGGAACGATCTGGTAGCCGAGCAGCGTTCCCGAACCGAACAGTTCGCGGAAGAAGGCCACGATCACCAAAATCATACCGTAGCCCAGACCGTTGCCGATACCGTCGAGGAATGCGGGCCAGGGCTTGTTGCCCAGAGCGAATGCCTCCACACGACCCATCACGATACAGTTGGTGATAATCAGACCGACATAGACGGAGAGCTGTTTGGACACTTCATAGACGTATGCCTTCAGTATCTGGTCCACGAGAATCACCAGCGCGGCGATCACGACCAGCTGAACGATAATACGGATACGCGAAGGCACGCCCTTGCGCAGGCAAGACATCACCATACTCGAAAAACCGGTCACGACGGCCACCGAGAGGGCCATTACGATCGCCGGCTTCATCTGCACGGTTACCGCCAGGGCCGAGCAGATACCCAGGATCTGCACGATGACGGGGTTGTTCGCAGAGAACGGACTGGTCAGGTATTTCAAATTCTTAGCCGAGAAGATCGACTCCTTTTCATTACTCATGGCTCTCGTTTACGTTTTGCTGGTTAGACACTTCCGAACTTGCAGCCTCGTTCGCGGCAGCGGGTGCCGACTGTGCTGCGGCCTGATGCTGACTTTCGAAGTAAGGCAGGTAAGCCGACAGGCAATCGCGGAGCATGGCCGTCACGCCGTCCGAGGTTTTCGTACCGCCCGAAATACCATCTACCTCGTGCTCGGGATCTTTCGCACCGCCCTTGCGCAGGCTGACCGATACGAACTCGCCGCTCTTGAACAGCTTCTTGCCGGCGAAATGCGCCTGGAACTTAGGCGTGGCGATCTCGGCACCGAGGCCCGGGGTTTCGCCCTTGTGGGCCATGACGATACCCGACACGGTATCCATATCCTTTTCGAGCGCCACATACCCCCAGATATCGCCCCAAAGACCCATACCGATCAGCGGAATGACGACGCGACCGTCTTCGGTCTGAAACAGAATAAGACGCTTGGCATCGTAATTATCGCGGATATTCTGGTTGGTGGCGAGCATCGCGAAGACCTCCTTGGAGGGAGTTTCGGTTTTCACGCCGTCGGCATCGAGGACGAAGGATTTGACCTGGTTGTCGAAATCGGCCAGCGCCCGGTCGAACTCCTGCGGATTTTCGTCGGGGCTGTACCCGAGCGACTGGAGAATATTGCTCTTCTTCTCCTGCAACTCGTTCTCCGCCTGACGCTTTTGCAACGAGAGCGAAGCCACGGCCAGCAGAGTCGCCACGATGACGACCATGACCGTAGAATAGACGATGATATAAGTGTTGCTGTTGGGATTGTGCATCCAGCCCTTTTTCTGGCCGGACCGATCCTCCGTAAATGCCGACGAGGAAGCCTGGCAGACGGGGCAGGTATCGGGTGCGGAGTTACCTTCGTGGACATGTCCGCAAATGCTGCATACGAATTTTTTCTTTGCCATATCTCCCCTATTTTACCAATTTAACACGTTTCTTCCGGCGCGAGATGCTGGACTCGACCACGCAGTAGTCCACCAGCGGAGCCAATGCGTTCATGAAGAGGATCGCAAGCATCATACCTTCGGGATAGGCCGGATTGACCACACGGATCAACACGGCGAGCGCACCGGTGAGGAACCCGACGATATACTGGCCCGTACGGGTCTGGGCCGACGTGACGGGATCGGTGGCCATGAACACGGCGCCGAAAGCGAAACCGCCTACGATCAGATGCTCCCAAGCGGGGTAGGTCGTCACGCCGAGTGCCTGGAAAAAGTATCCCATTGCCAGGCCGCCGATAAAGACGAACGACATCGTGCGCCACGAAGCGACGCCCGTAAAGAGCAAAATCGCTGCGCCGATCAGAATCGCCAGCGTCGAAGTTTCGCCCACGCAGCCGGGAATGAATCCCAGGAAAGCGTCCGCCGTCGAATAACTCATCGCACCGCTCGTAGCGAGTTGTTCGAGGGCCGTAGCACCCGAGACAGCGTCGTCGGCGAACCAAACCTTCTCACCCGAAATAAAGGGCGTGTAGGCGAAAAACACGAATGCACGCGCCACCAGCGCGGGATTGAAGACATTCATACCCGTACCGCCGAAGACCTCCTTGCCGAAGATGACGGCGAAAGCCGTACCCAGCGCGATCATCCAAAGCGGCGTACCGACCGGCATAATCATCGGGATCAGCAGACCCGACACGAGGAAACCTTCATTGACTTCGTGTCCGCGCTTCTGGGCGAAAAAGAACTCGATGCCCAGACCGACCACGTAGGAAACCACGATCATCGGCAGCACCTTGAGGAAACCGAACCAGAAGGCTGCCCAGCCGGTCATGCCCACCTGATAGCCCGTATTGTACATACCGAACAACAAGGCCGGCATCAGCGCCACGACCACCACGATCATCGTACGCTTCATATCGTTGCAATCGCGGATATGGGCTCCTCTGCTCGTGGTCGTATTCGGCACGAAAAGGAACGTTTCGAACGCATCGAAGGTCGATGCGAGGAACGAAAGCTTGCCGCCTTCGGAGAAGGTCGGCTTGATTTTATCTACGAATTTTCTTAAACCTCCCATCGTTATGCCTCCTTGATCATTAAGTTAATACCGTCCCGGATGATCTGCTGCATCTCGATCTTCGAGGGATCGACGAATTCGCAGAGCGCGAAATCCTCCTCGACGACCTCGTAGATGCCGAGGTTCTCCATCTTGTCGATGTCGCCCGCAAGAATCGCCTTGAGCAGGTAGGTGGGATAGATGTCCATCGGCAGGTATTTGTCGTACAGTCCCGTTACCACGAACGGGCGCTCGCCGCCGTTGAGATTGGTATCCAGGTCGTAAACCTTCTTCGGGCAAAGCCATGAGAAATAGGCCCTGGAAACCGAAAACTTGTTCAGACGAGGCATCGCCCAACCCAGCAATTCATAATGGTTGCCTTCGGGAATTACCGTCACCATGTTTGCATAAAAACCGATGAAACCGTCGGCCGGGGTCTTGCGTCCCGTAAGCACGTTGCCCGAAATGATGCGGGGATTGTGGGCCGTGGGCTTCAGGTTGTCCTTGAGCACCGAAGCCACCGGAGCACCGTCGATAAGCCGGTAGTACTGGGGATTTTTCACCTCGGAGCCTGCGACCGCGATGACTTTGGTTCTATCGACGCGCCCTTCGTTCAGCAGGCGGCCGATGATGGCCAGATCCTGAATATTCACCGTCCACACCCGCTCGTCCTTGTTGATCGGATCGACGTGATGAATCTGAACGCCTACATTACCTACCGGATGCTTGCCTGCAAACGTGTGGATTTCGGCCCCTTTCAAAGATGCCATTTCGCCCTCCGCACCGGCACGCACGCCCAGATGGACCTTACCCGAAGCGAGCTTGCGCATCGCTTCGATACCCGTTTCGAGGTTCCGCTTCTCACCGGCCAGCACGAAATTGTAATCCGGAGCCAGCGGTGCGGAATCGAACGTCGAAACGAAAACGGCCTTCGGTGTGTCGCTCGGATCGGCGATGATACCGTAAGGCCGCTGGATAATCATGGGCCAAAGCCCGGACTTGAGCAAAAGATCGATAATCTCTTCGCGGGAAGCGGTTTGCACATTCAGCTTGGCAAACTCTTCGTACGTCTGGGTCGCATCGGCCTGGACCGTCACGTTGAGAATGCAACGCTTCTCACCGCGATTGATCGCCGAAACCGTACCGCTGACGGGCGAGGTGAAAACCACCCTTTCGTTGTACTTGTTGAAGAACAACGGGGTACCCGCCTTGACCCGGTCGCCGGCTTTCACCAGCAACTTGGGCGTCACACCCTCGAAATCGAGAGGCGACACGGCGTACTCGGGAGCGAGCGGCAATTTGACCAGCTTCTCCACGGCCTTACCCTGAAGATTGATGTCGAGACCTTTGCGTAATGTAATGATTTTCGACATGGTTAATAAATGGTTGTTTTACAGATAATTATTTTGCATTGAGTTTTCCAGGCAATGTTTGTTAGCGCAATAACACACTAAATCGCGTGCGAAGATACGATTTTTTCCGATACGAACAGCAAAGAGCGGCCTGATTTTTTTAATCGACTGAAAAATCATAACTTTGTCTTTTCAGAGCGATCCGCATTATGAAATGCAGCATAGTCGATATCCACACGCACCGTCCCACCGGCAAGGCCCTGGAGCCCTCTTTCGCAGGGATTCATCCCTGGCAGGCGGAAACACGGCGAATCGAAGAGATCGTCCCCCGGTTCGGCGAAGTCGATCTGATAGGCGAGATCGGCCTGGACTATGCCGGCACGGTCGGCCGGGAGGCCCAACTCCGGATTTTCCGCGAACAGCTCGACTGGGCCGAACGGCTCGGCAAACCGGTCGTGCTGCACTGTGTGAAGGCCTTCGAAGCAGTCATGCGCGAACTGGCTCCCCATACGCTGCGGGCAGTGATCTTCCACGGCTTCATCGGATCGTCCCAGCAGGCGGCCGAAGCCGTAAAGAAGGGTTACTATCTCTCCTTCGGGGAGCGGACGTTCCGCTCGCCCCGCACGGTCGAAGCCCTGCGGCGCACGCCGGTCGAAAACCTCTTCGCCGAAACGGACGAAAGCGACGTGCCGATCGAGGAGATCTACCGCCGGATCGCCCGAACGAAAGACCTCGACCCGGAAATGTTGAAATGCGCGATATACCGCAATTACAGAGAGATATTCGAACGATGACTGACAACTGGCTCGAAAGAACGGAGCTCCTGCTGGGAGCGGAAAAACTCGAAAAACTGCGTGCGGCCCACGTGCTGGTCGTAGGACTGGGCGGCGTGGGCGCCTATGCCGCCGAGATGATCGCCCGGGCAGGCGTGGGACGTATGACCGTCGCCGATGCCGACACGGTCAATCCGACCAATATCAACCGCCAGCTGGTGGCCCTCCACTCGACCGTCGGACGGCCCAAAGCCGAGGTGCTGGCCGAGCGGCTGCGGGACATCAACCCGACACTCGAACTCCACGTAGTCGATAAATACATCAAGGACGAAGAAACCGACCTGTTGCTCGACTCGGCACGGTTCGACTACGCGGTCGATGCGATCGACACCCTCTCGCCCAAGCTGGCGCTGATCCTGGGGGCGCTGAAACGCGGCATTCCCCTGGTCAGCTCGATGGGCGCCGGAGCCAAAACCGACCCCACGCGGCTCGAAATCGAGGACATCTCCCGCACCCACCACTGCCCGCTGGCCCACATGCTGCGCAAACGGCTTCACAAAGCCGGAGTACGCAGCGGCTTCAAAGCCGTATTCTCCGCCGAACCGGTACGCGAAGGCGCGACGATCCTCTGCGAAGAACAGAACAAGAAATCCAACACGGGCACGATCTCCTACCTGCCCGCCCTCTTCGGCATAGGCTGCGCCTCGGTAGTCGTCCGGGGAGTGATCGGAGAGCTGTAAGCGGACCGCAACAGCCGTCCCGCGTACAAGAAAACCGCTCAAACGGCTGTCGGAACGGATTTATGACCATCCAGAAGCGGTTAGATCCGTTTTTCGAAATATTATTATCTTTGACATAGCCTCGGTTAAATAGGCTGCGCCTCGGAAAACGGGAACAATTCCCGTTTTCCGAGGCTTTTAGTATCTTTGTTTTTAAGATATGAATCGGACAAACTCAACCAAGTTTGGCTTAGTGTCCATCTTTTCGTATCTTTGACTTCGTCTTAGATACTCCGCCTCGGCAAAATGCAAATAAAAATTGCTTTTGCGCTCGGCTTATTCGTATCTTTGCAAAACAGCGGCGAACGATGCGAACAAGCATAGCCGAGGCAGCTCCGTAATCCGCCGGTCACGACAGATGGACGATACAGTCCGCAAACGAGATCGCCCGTGTCCGGTCCGGAGACAAGCCCGCCGGCTGCGACGCGGAACCTACGACTGTTCCGTCGAGGCCCCGGCAATCCCGATCCGTACCGGAAACTGCGGAAACACCTCCGTTTCCCGTACCCGGTACCACCACGGATCCGCAGACAATGGTACAAAAAATGATGGTCTTATTCGGCGAGGCCCCTGCTTCGGCGGATGCACATACCGAAACAAGACCCGAAATAAAACCGCAACTATGAATATCGTATTTTTAGATGAGTACAGCCTGGGAGGAATCGACCTCTCCCGCATCAAGCAACTGGGAAATTATACCGGCTACGAAAAAACGACGCCCGGTGAAATAGCCGAGCGTTGTATCGACGCAGACATCGTCATCACCAACAAGGTCCCCCTGCGGGCCGAAGCTATCAAGGTGCTGCCGCAGCTCAAACTGATCTGCATCGCCGCTACCGGTATGAACAACGTCGATCTGGAAGCCGCCGCCGAACGCGGGATTGAGGTCCGCAACGCTGTCGGCTACTCCACCCATGCGGTGACGGAAACGACGATCGGTGCCGCCATCGCCCTGCTGCGGCAGAGCATCTACTACGACCGCTACGTCAAGAGCGGCGAATACGCCGCATCCGACGCTCCGTTCCATTTCGGACGGCCGCTCCACCAGCTCTACGGCAAACGCTGGGGTATCATCGGCCTGGGAGCCATCGGGCACAAGGTCGCCGAAGTCGCCGCAGCCCTCGGCTGCCAGATCGCCTATACTTCGACTTCGGGTGTCGAACGGCAGGAACCCTACCCCGCCATGCCGCTCGACGAACTGCTCCGCTGGTCGGACATCGTGTCGATCCACGCTCCCTTGAACGACCGCACGCGCGGCCTCGTCGGAGCCCGGGAATTGGCCCTGATGAAACCTTCGGCCCTATTGATCAACGTAGCCCGAGGTGGCATCGTCGATGAGCAGGCCCTCGCCGATGCGCTCGACAACAAGCGGCTGGCCGGTGCCGGAATCGATGTCTTCTCGCGCGAGCCGATGTCGCCGGACAACCCCCTGCTGCGTGTAACAGACCCCGACCGGTTGCTGCTCTCGCCCCACACGGCCTGGGCCCCGGTCGAAGCACTCGAAACATTGGTCGGCTGCATCGAACGGAATATCGAAACCTTTTTAGCCGAACAGCGATAGTAAGACGCCGCCGAAGCGACCGAATGAGAAAACCCCGGACTGAACTTAAGTTCAGTCCGGGGTTTTCTTCGATTTTTCTGTTATGAATCAAACAATTCCGATGCGCACCGGTCCGCGAGCCCTGGCAGCCTCGTAATCCGCATCGGTAAATGTATAAGTCCATTCCACGACGTATTTATCCCCCTCTTCATAAGCCTTGTAAACATAACGATCGGGATCCTGCAAACTTTTCGGAACCGCAACTTCTCCGAGTCCCGACGGATAATAATTTTCCATATAACAGTAAATTATAACTCCTTCTGTAAAAGAATCGTAGATAACATGAGTTTCTCTTCCGTCGAGAAAAGTCTGCAAATCCACGGGCGAAGGTCCTTCCAATTCTTTTACAGCCCGCTCTCCATACTTTATTCCCTGGGATCTCGTGATGCACCCCTCTACATAGAAATATTCGATCCTATGATTGCACCTATTCTCCCACACGAACCGGCTGACATAGGACGAATAGGTTTTATCGTCGCTGTCATTGCAACTTACAAGAGAGCACAGCACGACGCAAATCATCCACAAATAAAGAATCTTTCTCATAATTTAAATTCAGGCTGATTTGACTTCATTATAAAAGTAATAGATAATATTCGAAAATACAACTTCGTTTCTTGAATCTTTTAAGAAAATTCCCGGAAATCGAATCCGACTTCCGGGAAGAATCAAATGCCTGATATTCCTAAAAATTAAATTTCCCCAAGCGTAATATGCACCGCACCCCGGGCTTTCGCCGCCTCGTAATCGGCATTGGTGAAAGTATAAACCCAAACCAAAGCCAGACTACCGTTTTTCTCCTTATTTACCAAAGTATAGCGCTGCACGTCCTGCAAACCCTTTGGCACAGCGGAATTACCCGACCCCGACGGGTCGTAGTTTTCCATATATGCATACGTTTCGCCATCGACGACAAACTGCTCATACCACAGCCCCATCTTTCGGTCCTCAATATAGTCCGACAAACCTTCCGGTGAGCCGGACACCCGCACGGAAACATACTTTCCACGATTAATCCCGTCATGCCACCGATACCCTCCTTCTACATAAAAGAAATCGATTCGATAATCGCTCTCATTTTTCCATTCGATCCAATATTCATCGACCGGTTCGACCTGCTTCTCGTCGTCGCCACAACCGCTCGAAAAGATCAATGCCGAAAGCGCCGCAACGCAACAGATAAATTTTTTCATAAACCTTAAATTAAAATTCGAAGAAGATACCCACAACAAACAGTTACGAAGAATACAAAATATTCGGGAATAAATCCTCCCGAATCCTCTAAAAAAGATTTGCGTTGAAAAACAGATGTTTTTCAACGCAAATCAAAATCGATATAAAATCCACTCTATACCTATAAGAGTTCCCCTACTTAAATTCCACCAGCGAATGTCCTGTCATGGCTTCGGGCTTTTCGAGCCCCATCAGGTCGAGGACCGTAGGCGCTACGTCGGCCAGGATACCGTCGCGGACCGTTTTCACGCGGTCGGAAACCACGACGATCGGCACCGGATTGAGCGAATGGGCCGTATTGGGCGTGCCGTCGGCATTGACCGCATTGTCGGCGTTGCCGTGATCGGCGATCTGCACGACCTCGTACCCGTTGCGAAGGGCCGCCTCGACGACTTTGGCCACGCACGCATCGACAGCCTTCACCGCTTTCTCGATCGCCTCATAAACTCCCGTATGCCCCACCATATCGCCGTTGGCGAAATTCAGGCAGATGAAATCGTATTTCTGCCTGTCGAGTGCCCCGACCAGCTTGTCGGCCACCTCGTAAGCGCTCATCTCGGGCTGAAGGTCGTAAGTCGCCACCTTCGGAGAAGCGACCAGAATGCGGTCCTCGCCCTCGAACTCCTCCTCGCGGCCTCCGTTCAGGAAGAAGGTCACATGAGCGTATTTCTCCGTTTCGGCGATACGGAGCTGCGAAAGCCCCTGCCGGGCGACATACTCGCCAATCGTGTCGGCCACGTTCTCCTTGTCGAACAGGATATGCAGCCCCTCGAACTTGGCGTCATAGGGGGTCATGCAGCAATAGTAGAGCGGCAGCGTGTGCATGCCCTGCTGCGGCATATCCTCCTGTGTGAGTACGATGGTCAGCTCCTTGGCCCGGTCGTTCCGGTAGTTGAAGAAGATCACCACGTCGTTCGGCCGGATCATACCGATCGGATTGCCGTCCTCGTCGATCCGCACGACGGGCTTCACGAACTCGTCGGTCACCCCTTCGTCGTACGATTTCTGCATCGCCAGCGCCATATCGGACGAATGTTCGCCCTTGCCCTCGACCAACAGGTCGTAGGCCACCTTCACACGCTCCCAACGCTTGTCGCGGTCCATCGCGTAATAACGGCCTACTATCGAGGCCACGACGCCCGTCGATCGTTCCCGCATGTGCTTTTCCAGCCGTTCGATGAATCCCTTGCCGCTGTACGGATCGGTATCGCGTCCGTCCATGAAGCAATGCACGTAGGTACGTTCGATGCCGTATTTATCGGCGATGTCCGTCAATTTGAGCAGATGATCCAGCGACGAGTGCACCCCGCCGTCCGAAACCAGTCCCATCAGGTGCACGCTCACCCCGTTCGATTTGGCGTATTCGAACGCCTTCACGATTTCGGGATTCTTCAGAATCGAATCGTCGCGGCAGGCCCGGTTGATCTTCACCAGATCCTGATAGACTACCCGGCCCGCACCGATATTGAGGTGTCCCACCTCCGAATTGCCCATCTGCCCATCGGGCAGGCCGACGTTTTCGCCGTCCGTACGCAACTGCGCATGAGGGTATTTGCGGGTCATTTCCGAAATATAGGCAGGATGCACCTGTGCGATGACATCCCCCTTCTGTCCGTCGCCGATGCCCCAACCGTCGAGGATCATCAGCAATACTTTGCGATTACTCATCCGAAACATTACTTTACTTGTTCCACAATCAGTTCTACGGCCTTGTCGATAGCCGCCTGGATGCCGTCGGGGTTCTTACCGCCGGCCGTCGCCAGGAAAGGCTGTCCGCCGCCGCCGCCGTTGATGGCTTTGGCCGCCTCGCGCACCACGACACCGGCATTGACTCCCTGCGCCACGATATCGTCGCCCAAAGCGACGGTGAGCGTCGGCTTGCCGTCATTGATCGATCCGATCACCAGTACGATATTCTTCGAACGCGAACGCACGGCGAAAGCGAGGTCCTTGATGAAATCCGGCCGGCGATCGGTCTGCGTAGCCATCAGTCGCATCCCGCCACGCTCGGGCGTAGAATCGACGATCTTCGCGGCCCACTCGGCCACCTGTTCGCGGCGGATGGCCTCCATCTCGTGCTTCAAAGCCTCGTTGCTCTCCATGATCTTCTTGATCGACTGAAGAATCTGCGGGTTATTGAGATAATCGGCCACGTTGCGCATCGTATCTTCGGCCGCATAGATCACCTCCTCGGCCTTCGCCCCCGTCGTGGCCTCGATACGTCGTACGCCGGCGGAAATGGCGCTTTCGTTCAGGATCTTGAAGAACCCGATATTACCCGTAGCGCTCACGTGAGTACCGCCGCACAACTCGACCGAGGTGCCGAAGCGCACCATACGCACCCGGTCGCCGTATTTCTCGCCGAAGAGCATCATCGCCCCGGCCGCTGCAGCCTCTTCCTTGGTGGCATCGCGCTTCTCCTCGAGGGGATAGTTCGCGCGAATGGCACGATTGACCAGTTGCTCGACCCGGCGCAGCTCCTCGTGCGTCACCTTCTGGAAGTGCGAGAAGTCGAAGCGCAGGTATTCGGGCGTCACGAGCGAGCCTTTCTGCTCGACGTGCGTACCGAGCACCTTGCGCAGCGCTTCGTGCATCAGGTGCGTCGCCGTATGGTTGTTGGCAGCCGCCTGACGTTTCTCCGGATCCACGACGGCCATGAAGGTCGCTTCGGGATTTTCGGGCAGTTGGGTAACGATATGGATAATCAGGCCGTTCTCCTTCTCGGTAGCCACGACCGGGATCCGTTCGTTGGCGGTTTCGATATAGCCGATATCGCCGATCTGACCGCCGGAATTGCCGTAGAACGGAGTACGGTCGAACACCAACTGGTAGGAAACGCGTCCTTTGGAGGACACACGGCGGTAGCGGGCGATCTTCACCTCGGCGCTCAGCGTGTCGTAACCGATGAACTCGCTCTGCTTGATATGGATCAGCTCCTTCCAGTCGTCGGTATCGACCGCAGCAGCGTTGCGCGAACGCTCCTTCTGCGCCTGCAGCTCCTTCTCGAAGGCCTCCAGATCCACCTCGATCCCCTGCTCGCGGGCGATCAGCTCCGTCAGGTCGATCGGGAATCCGTAGGTATCGTACAACAGGAAAGCGTCCTTGCCGGAGATGCGTTCGCCGCCGCTCTTGCGAACCTCGGCCATCACGCCGTCCAACAGGTTGATGCCCGTAGCGAGCGTACGCAGGAAGGAGCTTTCCTCCTCCTCGATCACCTTCTCGATCAGCGTCTGCTGGGCCTTAAGCTCGGGGAACTGCCCGCCCATCTGATCGACCAGACCGGCCACCAGACGGCAGATGAAGGGCTCGTTGAAGCCCAGGTAGGTATAGCCGTACCGGACGGCGCGACGCAGAATGCGGCGGATCACGTAGCCCGCCTTCACGTTCGACGGCAGCTGTCCGTCGGCGATCGAGAACGAAATGGCACGCAGGTGGTCGGCGACCACGCGCATAGCCACGTCGCACTTCTCATCCGCGCCGTACGTTTTGCCAGACATGGCGGCGATGCGCTGGATCGTAGGTTGGAACACGTCGGTATCGTAATTCGACTTTTTCCCTTGCAGAATCATGCAGAGGCGTTCGAAACCCATGCCCGTATCGATACAGTTGGCCGCCAGGGGTTCGAGCGAACCGTTCGCCTTGCGGTTGAACTGCATGAAGACCAGGTTCCAGATCTCGATCACCAGCGGGCTGCCCTGATTGACCATCTCGCGGCCCGGCACGGCGGCGATCTCCGACTCGTCGCGCAGGTCGTAGTGGATCTCGCTGCAAGGTCCGCAAGGGCCTATGTCGCCCATCTCCCAGAAATTGTCGTGCTTGTTGCCGCGGATGATGTGGTCCGCAGGCAGGTATTGCAGCCAGATGTCGTAAGCCTCCTGGTCGAACGGCACCCCGTCTTCGGGACTTCCCTCGAACACGGTAGCGTACATACGGCTCTTGTCCAGTCCGTACACCCCGGTCAGCAGTTCCCAGGCCCAGCCGATCGCCTCCTTCTTGAAATAGTCGCCGAACGACCAGTTGCCCAGCATCTCGAACATCGTGTGATGGTAGGTGTCATGGCCGACCTCCTCCAGGTCGTTGTGCTTGCCCGACACGCGCAGGCACTTCTGCGTATCGGCGGCCCGGGGATAGGGACGGGGAATATTCCCGAGGAAAATGTCCTTGAACTGGTTCATACCCGCGTTGGTGAACATCAACGTCGGGTCGTTTTTCACCACCATCGGTGCCGACGGTACGATCACATGATCCTTCCCTGCGAAGAAATCGAGGAAAGCCTGACGAATTTTGTTGGATTCCATATACTGTGTTTTCAATTCTTTGCGTTGTTCATAAGACACACTCCGCAGATTCCGGCTGCCTGCGCTCAGGCTGTCATCCGCTCGAATCCGCGAAACTTAAAGAAGTTACAAGATTGCAAAATTACATATTTTACCTTAATTTTGCATCACTTCCAAGGAGTTTTTCAGATCATGGCACGAAAAAAGCAGACGTTCGATCCCCACGCCCTGACCCGTGAGGTGGTTTCGGCCACTCATGAGGTGGTCACGGTCCCGTTCCGCCTGCGCACCTACCGTGTCATTCGCAAAATCCTCATCATCTTCATCGCAGTATCGATCGTCAATGTCGTCTTCGCAAATGTCTTCTACACGCCGAAAATGTACCGCATCCTGCGCGAAAATTCGGAGCTGGTCTTCAAATACCGGCTCCTTCAGGACAAGATCCGCGCGGAGCAGCGTAAACTGGACGAAATACACCACCGCGACAACTTCGTTTACCGGGCTTTGTTCTCGGCCGACACCCTGAATATCGGAGGGATCTACACCCCCTATCCGGCGTCCAAATACGCGGCTCTGGCGGGCGACGAATACGCCCCGCTGATGATCGGCACGTGGCAGCAGCTCGACGCTTTCGGCCGCCAGCTCTACCGTACCTCCGTTTCGTTCGACGAGTTGCAAATCCTAGCCAAGAACAAGGAGAACATGTCCACGGCAATCCCGGCCATCTGGCCCATCGACCGTCAGGCCCTGCGCAGGGGTATCGAGCCGTTCGGCTACCGCAACCACCCGATCTACCACCGACGCATCCTGCACAAAGGCATCGACCTGGCGGCCAACATCGGCAACAACGTCTATGCCACGGGCGACGCGACGGTACAGTCCACCGACCTGGGACAGCCCCGCAGAGGATACGGCAAGCAGATCCTCCTGAACCACCAGTACGGCTACCAGACCCGCTACGCACACCTGAGCCAGATCTTCGTCAAACCCGGCGAGAAGGTCGTGCGCGGACAACTGATCGGCAAGGTCGGCAACACGGGCGGCGTGACCGGCCCCCACCTGCATTACGAGGTGATTCACATGGGACAGGTCGTCAATCCGATCAACTATTTCAACCGCAATATGACCAACGAGGAGTACGAGCGCCTGATGGAACAGATGCAGGAGCTCAACCTCGACACCTTCGACGAATAACATGGCAAGAACCCGCAGACCGATCAAATACGCCACACCGCGCACGCCCAAACAGAAGGCGATCCGCATCACGTTTCACGTGCTGGTGTGGTTCGGCGCAGCCATCCTCTACTACGTCGGGTTTTCGCTCTTCTTCGACACGCCCGTCGAATACGAGCTCAAGCACTCCACCGATCAGTTGAGGGACGAATACACCCGGCTCGAAGCCCGCTACGACTCGCTGCGCACAGTGATGGAAAATGTTTCCGAGCGCGACCGCAACGTCTTCAACATCCTCTTCGAATCCGATCCTTACGATTTCGACACCGAATACGAAACCAAGCGGCTCGCAACGTACGAAAGCCTGCTGGACAAATCCGACCGTCAGATCATCCTGGAACTCAAAGAGAAGGTCAGACAATCCGAAGCGACGCTGACCAAGCTCAACGAATCGTACCTCGAACTGCAACGTCTGCTGGATACGGTCGGCGACGGCCGCAACCGGATTCCGGCCATACAGCCCGTTATCAACCAGCAGCTCACGCTGCTCACCGCCTCCTACGGCATGCGCATCCACCCCTTCTACCGCACCCTGCAATCCCATCAGGGCGTCGATTACACGGTGCCCGAAGGTTCGCGCGTCTTCGCCACGGCGGACGGCCGCGTGAAGGAGATCGCCACGCGCTCTACGGCGGGCCGCACCATCGTCATCGATCACGGCAACGGTTACGAAACCTCGTACAGTCACCTGCTGGCGGTCAATGTCCGCCGCGGGCAGGAGGTCCGTCGCGGCGACATCATCGGACTTTCGGGCAACACGGGACTTTCGATCGCACCCCACCTGCATTACGAGGTGCGGCACAACGGCATGCGCGTCGATCCGATCCACTACTTCTTCATGGAACTCTCACCCGTCGAGTACCAGCGGATCATCCGCATCGCCCAGTCGGGCATGCAGTCCTTCGACTAATTTTTCGAATCGCGAATGAAAAAAGAAACGGCTATCTATCCCAGCCACCGCAAATTGCTGGGCACAACGCTCGCCGCAGCGATCATGACGACCCTCTCCTGCCTGCTCGTCATCGTACAGCCGCATGGAAAGGTCGGGCTGGTCATCGGTATCGTGGGAGCGGTCTTCTTCGGAGGATGTATCTGCATCTTGTTCATCGTGCTGCTGAAAAATTTCTTCCGAAACAGGCCGACTCTGTTGCTGACTCCGGACAGTCTGCGGATTTACGTACCGGCAAAAGGGATATACATCACGATCGAGTGGCAGCGCATTGCGGATTTCAGCGTATTCCGAACCTACGGGCAGAAATTCATCCGGATCGAACTCCACGATCCCGACCGGGCGATCGACGAGGAAAAAAACCGGATTGCCAAAGGGCTTATGCGCTGGCAAATGAAATACTTTGGATCCCCCTACGCAATCACGGCTTCAACAGTCGATATCGGCACGGCGGAACTCGAAAAAATCCTGCGGGAGTATTTACAGGCATCCCGCGAAAAATCCGCTGCGAACTGACCGACCCTCCCGCAAAAGCGGTTCTCCGAGCCGATCCCGCATATCGTCGGAAATACGCTCGCACCGTCCGTCAATGAATCGGATCAAGATATGAGACGCTCTATGGCCGGTATTTACAGGCTGCAGACTGATTTTCCGAACGTGATTATACACTTTCATATACACCTCTTCGGGAGCGCAGTAGCCCAAGCTCCCTCCGAAGAGGGGATTCTGGAGCAGAATTATGAACGCGGCCACCAGCCGCGAAAAGCGATCGTCGGACAAGGGGCAGATTGAAAATGTAATTGCCCTTCCGAAAAGACGACACGGAGAAAATCGCTGCGGCACGCTCGCGTCAGCGTTTGCAGATCTCGCGGAAATCGCAATAGCGGCAGGTGTGCTCGGCATCCTCGCACTGACGGAACGGAATCGCCGGATCGAACATCTCGGCAAGGGTTTCGCGCAACAGCCGTTCGAAAGGCTCGCGGTATTCGGAATAGCGTACGCCCGTGCGCCCCAACTCCCGATCGACGAGCCGGGACGAATAGTCGTCCCGGTGCATGGCCCGCACGTAATAGAGCGTCGGCTCGGCATCCACCCCCCGCGAATGGAAAAGCATCATCGAATAGAGCAACGTCTGTAAAATATTGGATTGACGCTGTTTGGCCTCTCCACGAAAGAGCGCTTCGACCCCCTGGAAATCGAGGTGCGGTTCGCCGGTCTTATAGTCCACGACCCGCAGCGTACCGTCCGGCAGGCGGTCGATCCGGTCGGCCAGGCCCCCGAAGACCACACGCAGGGATTTTCCGGCGCTTTCGAACGCAAACTCCTGCCCGATCCGCTCCTCGAGTCCTTCGACCGTAAAATCGTCATGCGCGGCGTCGTAAGGCAATACGCCGCCCCGAATATAGCGGATTACAATATCTTTGACCAACAACAGATTACCGCTATAATCCTCAACCGTCGCTTCAACATCCTGCAAATAGTTTTCATTGATGGCCGCAACTACCGCCTTCTCCACTTCGGACGAACGGGTCAGCGCACGCAACGCCTCTCCGTAGCCGGTCTTCCCGACAAAGGGAGCATAGAGCCGCTGCAAAGCCGCATGGAGAATCGTACCGAACATCGGTGCATCGACCTCCTCCGAAATCTCGTCGTCTGGCTCCAACCGGGCCACGGAGTGAAAATAGAAGCGCAGGGGACAAGCCACATACCGAAAAAAAGCCGTAGGCGACAGCCGCACGGGATCGTCCGGCGCGAGGAAGCGGGCCAACTTTTCGGCGGTTTCCCCTTGCTTGGGGACCTCGATCGGCAGGGTTTCCATCCGATTGACATCGATACCGACCTCCCGGCGGAGGATCTCGAAGGGAGTTTCGTACTCCAGTTGATAGATGTAACGGCTCTGTTCGCCGGTGGTCTTGTCATCGGCATGAGCGCAATAGAGCATCCGCACGTTCTCGGCCCGTTGCAGCAAACGATAAAAATAGTAGGCGTAAACCCCCTCGTGATGCTCCGGCGTAGGCAAGGCATAGGCCGCCCGCAGGTTGTAGGGAATGAACGAAGTACCGGTCACGACGCTGCCGGGAAAGTTGTCGTCGTTCATCGAGAGCAAAATGACGTTGCGGAAATCGAGGTTGCGGGTTTCGAGGATACCCATGACCTGAATTCCCTCCAAAGGCTCTCCCTCGTAGGGAATACGCAGGGTTTGCAGGTGTCGGCGAAGAAGTGAAGCATAGATCGATATAGACAATTCTATTTCACAATTATCCAGTGAATTGCGAAGTTTTATCACCTCTTCGGAAATGACGTTCAGGAACTCTACGCGGCGGCGTGCCTCCGTATCTTCGTAAGGCATCCGGGCGATCTGCGCGATCACCGCCAGCAGGTAGTCCGAAAATCCGCGCCACCCCTCGACGCTCCGGAACAGCGTAGCAAGCAACGGCGTGCAGGCCAGCCACTCCGCCGCGACCGTGATACGCCGGTTTCGGACGATCTCCTCCTGCATACGGACGATCCGGGAGGGGTCGCTTTCGAGGATATAAGGGTGCGACAGAAGTCCCAGCACGTCGGCGTGGTAAAAAAGCGGTTTGCCCTCCTTCTGCCGGGCATGGTTTTGCAGTTCGATCAATCGTTCAACAAACGAATAGGAAAGGCTCTGTTTCAGCGGATAGCCCATCGTCACATTCACCTTTCCAATCTCCGCAGGCAGAGCGTGCAGCAAGGGCAGCAGCAGGTTTTCATCCGTGAGCACGACGGCAGTCTCCTTCCCCAGCGGCCCCTGTTCGGCAGCCAGTTCCCGCAGGATCGAAGCCACGTACTTGCATTGCACGGCGTTCGATACCGTAGAAATCGCTTCGATTCGCTTCGGCGACCGGAAATGATCGTGCGGAAGTTCGCGCCGGGCGGGAAACAGGATCCGATTCTCACGCAGGAACATACCGGCCTCCTGGTCGGCATTGTCCGTATAATAAGTATCGTAATCCCAGTAGAAATCGGTTTCGGCAGCCGTGGAGAGAAACTTGAAAAGCCGTTTCTCGCACTCCGAGAGCGCGTTGAAGCCCGCCACGACGAACCGCCGAGACTCCGGGAATGCGAAACCACCGGCCTTGATCCGCTCGGCGGCCGCCCGGTGTACCATCCCCGTATAGGCCATCCCCAGCGACCGGAGCCGCTCGCGGAAAGTCCGATAGACCGGGCCCAGCGTCTGCCAAACGGCCAGGAAGCGGCGTTTCTCCTCGGAAAGGGAGGTTTCGTCCGTGAAATTGGCCCAGAAAGCGATGATTTTCAACTGGACGGGGCTCAAATACGAAACGTCGGCCTCCAACTCCTTGATGTCGGCCAGGTTACGGAAAAGCATATCGGCGTCGATCAGGTACTTGTCGATCGTATCGAAATCCGTGAGGAGCATCTCCCCCCAGAAATAGAACTTGTCGAAGGATTCGGGATGAAATTCCGAATAGACTTTATACAGTTCGGTCACCAGACGCACCCGGTCGCCGATGCGGAGACCCGAAATCTCGCTCATCAACTCGTCGATAGTCGTCCAGCGGGGCTGCCACAAAGGACGTTCGGCGATGCCGGACAAGGCGTCGATAAAGAAAAGCCGCGCACGTCGGGAAGGGAACAGAACAGAAAGGGACGAAATATCGTCCCCGTATCTGTCGTATAAATCGGCAGCGACCTCCTGCAGGAATCCCGGCATGGCAAGTGCGCTATTTGAAGGTGATCTCGCCCCCGATCAGGGAGTTTGAAGTGTGCAGCAACTCGGGCTCTCCGATGCAGGTGATCCGGCCCTTCGTACCGACCGACGCCTCGAGGCGCTCCGGAGCGGTGATGGTCACGTCGGCCTTGGAGGTGGAATTGACACGCACGGACATCACTTCGACAGCGGCAGCGTCCACCTGGGCCGTGGAAACATTCAGATCCCAGTAACGGACCTTGCCCGTCAGGACCACGACGCTCTTGCCCGTCACATCCATCTGAAGATCCTTCACATCAAGCGCCGCGCTGACGACCGCCCCGTTGGAAAACCAGCACCGGGCCTGCGGAAAGTCGATCGGTTCCCCGAACGTGGCATTCGCCCCCGAAATACGGATCTCCTCCAGGTTGTTGTAATAAACCGTCACCTCGGTTTCGGAACGTTCGCGGGCGCCGATGCGCTCGGAAATCACGAGCATCTTATTCTTGTTCACCTCCGCCGTGAAGCGGCTGTCGTAAACGCCTTTGGTGTTGAAAATGATCTTGGGAGCCTGATCCATAGGCACCCGCTCGAACCGGATCCGGAACAACCCCTCGACGATCACACCATTGAAGGAAGGAAGCCACTCCATTTTCTCGCCGCTCGCCGCTGCGATTTCGGGAGCCAACTCCCCCCGATCGATCAGATCATTCTGGGCCGAAGCCGTAAATCCCAGCGTCAGGAGCGCCAGGCTCAGTATCCATCTTTTCATAGTTTTTTCTGTTTTTTGCTTTTTCGTAACGCCAAGATACGATATTTTTTTGAATTTCTCCGTCCGTTTCCCATTTTATCGCTACCTTTACCAAAAGAACGTCGGTTTAGCCGGCAGGCATCCGGCTCCGGCAGCCTTCATCCGCCACCGGCATCGATGCGGCCGGAAAAAATGCCCGGGCAGCAGCAAACCTGCCGCAAAGCGGGATTCCACCGGCCGCTTCCATCCGACATTTTGAAGCGATAACCAAGTGAGAGCGAGAATACTGAACGCCAGCGCCGGGTCGGGCAAGACCTACCAGCTGGCATACAAATACGTGCGGGACGTGGTCGAGCAACCCACGCTGTACCGTCACATCCTGGCCGTCACGTTCACCAACAAGGCCACCGAGGAGATGAAATCCCGCATCCTGTCGGAGATACATACGCTGGCCTCGGGCGGCAAAAGCGGCTACCTGGCCAGCCTGTGCACGGAGCTGTCGCTCGACGAACGGACCGTCCGCACCCGAGCTCGGGAAGCCCGGACCCGCATCTTGCACGACTATTCGCGGTTCACGATCCTCACCATCGATACCTTTTTCCAGCGCATTCTGCGGGCTTTCATCCAGGAGTTGGGACTCGATCTGAACTACAACGTAGAAATCGAAACCGCCTCGGTACTCTCCAAGAGCGCGGATGCGCTGGTCGAACAGATCCGCATCGACGAAGAACTGCAACGGTGGCTCACGGCCTTCGTGCAGGAGCGCATCGAAGACGGCAAACGCTGGGATGTACGCGAAGGCATCCTCGCCCTGGGCAACGAAATATTCAAGGAGAGCAACCGCGAAACCCTCTCGGCGGAGCGTTCCAAGGCCGAACTGGACCGGATCGTCGGCAAGGCGACGGGGAGGGCCAAGGCCGGGAAAAAGGAGTTTCAGGAATTGGGCGTTCGGGCCATGAACCTCATGAATACCGCTGGCGTCACGACGGCCGACTTCACCGGCAAGAGCCGCAGCTTCGCGGGCTACTTCGCGGCCGCAGCCGCCGGAGAGATCAAAGCACCCACAGCTACCGTGCGCAAGATGAGCGCGACGACGGAAGGCTGGTGCGCCAAGGACTCGCCGGCCCTGCCGCTGGTCGCGGAGCTTCAGCCGCTGCTGGCCGAACTGTGCGCCCGTTACGACCGCAGCATCCGCTTCTGGAACACCACCGACCTGCTGCGCGAGAACTACCGCAGCTTCGCCCTGCTGCAGGACCTTTACGGCAAAGTACGGCAGATGTGCAGCGACGAGAACGTGATGATGCTCTCCGAGACCAAAAACATCCTCTCGGAGTTCATCCGCCACAACGACGCCCCGTTCATCTACGAAAAAGTCGGCAACCGCTACGACCGGTTCATGATCGACGAATTTCAGGACACCTCGACCCGGGAGTGGGAAAACTTCCTGCCCCTGCTGGGCAACGCCATGGCACAGTCGGAACAGACCTCGGTGCTGATCGTGGGCGACATCAAACAGTCGATCTACCGCTGGCGGGGCGGCGACTGGGAGATCCTGCACCGCCGGGCGGCACGGGAGCTGGGAGAAGCGAGCACCGAAACGATACACCTGAAGGAGAATTTCCGGAGCTTGCCGCTGGTGGTGGAGTTCAACAACCGGATGATCGGCAAGGTGGTCGAAAGCGACAACACGGCACTGAACCAACTGCTCGCCCAGGCTCCGCCGCACGCCCTGGGGGAAAAGGCCCGAGAAGAGCTGCGCGACACCCTGCAGGAGGCCTATCGCGAACACGCGCAGAGCGCCCGCAAGAAAGGACTGCATCCCGGCTACGTCAATATCACCCATTACACCGGCGAGCCGCCCCTCATCGAACGCATCAAAGCTCTCGTGGACAAGGGGTTCCGACCGAAAGATATGATGATTCTGGTGCGCAGCGGCACGGACGGCGCCAAAGTCGCCTCGGCACTGCTCGACTTCAAGCGCCGGAACACGGATCCCCGCTACCGGTTCGACGTGATGACGCAGGAGGCACTCATCGTCGGCACGGCACCGATCAGTTCGTTCGTCATCGCCTGCCTGAAGCTGGCCATGAATCCTGCGGATTCGCTGAGCCGGGCCATTTACAACCATTTTTCAGCCAAACCCTCCTTCGATGCGGAACTCACGGAAGAGGAAGTCGTCTTTCTCAAATCGCTGCGGCTGTTCCCGCCCGAAGAGGCGTTCGAACGGATCGTCATGCGGTACGACCTTCAGGAGCGACGGGAGGAGATCGCCTACCTGCAAGCCGTGCACGAACAGATCATCAACTTCTGCGCGGGCCGCGTAGCCGACATTCCCCTCTTCCTCAAATGGTGGGACGAACAGGGAAGCGGCCGCTCGCTGAGCGTCGAACAGGGCGAAACGACCATCGAAATCACCACGATACACAAGGCCAAGGGGTTGGAAAAAAAGGTGGTGCTGATCCCCTACTGCAACTGGACGCTCAATCCCAAATCGAGCGGACTCTCGGCGAACATCGTCTGGGCCGAAAGCACGGACGGGGAGCTGGAGGAAATCGGCCGGTTCCCGGTGCGGTATAAAACCAGCATGGGCGAATCGCTCTTCTCGGCCCACTATTACCGGGAGATGATCTACGCGCACGTGGACAACATCAACCTGCTGTACGTAGCCCTGACACGGGCCGTGGAGTCGCTGCACATCTTCATCCCGCAGAAGGGAGCCAAGGGACCGAACGTCGGACAGTTGATACTGCAAAACATCGCCCCGGAGGACGGCACGGTCCGGCTGGACGGGCTGGAGGGCAGCTACTCCCGGGACGAAGCCGCCGAAACCTACGAATTCGGCGAATTCGCCGGACCGGAGCCGGATACGCACCGGAAAGCGAAAGCCGCGCACGTCCTGCTCGGGGACTACCCCACGTCGGAGCCGCAGTTGCAACTGCGGCTGCCGACAGAACGCTACTACGAGGAAGAGGGTCGGGCCGAACTCACCCCGCGCGACTTCGGCATCCTGATGCACCGGGTCTTCGAAAACGCCGCGACAACGGATGAGATCTACACGGCCATCGAAGCGATGACCCAGGACGGCGTACTCGATGAAAAAGAGGCCCCCCGCCTGCGGGAGCTGGTCGAAAAGGCCCTCGCGGATCCGGTGACGGCGGAGTGGTTCGGCGGCAGGTGGCAGGTGGTGCGCAACGAGAACGAAATCATCCTGCCGGGCAGCGGAACGACGCGGCGCCCCGACCGCGTGATGACCGACGGCGAGCGGGCCGTAGTGGTGGATTACAAGTTCGGCGACCGGGAAACCGCACGCCACCGCAAACAGATCCGTGAGTACCTGCGCCTGCTGCGGCAGATGGGTTACACCCGGACGGAAGGCTATCTCTGGTATGTACGTCTGGGACGCACGGAGCGGGTGGAGGAGAAGGAGGATTGAAAAACGGGGAGAACAGAAGCCAATACCGAAAAAACAGGGACAAACGGCGAATTTTTCGAACAGATAATCGTATATTTGATACGTTTTTGGGACGCATCCCGCAACGGAAAGAGCGAGCGTCCCCGACTTATACAAAAAATGCAGGCCGGCTCTTGCGAACGACAATCGCAGACCGGTCCCGAAAAACAGCTTCATGAGATCAATCCTGCTGGACATCATCCCCCGCCGATTCCGCCGCCGGAGCTACCTGGTTTCCGGCACGATCTTCCTGCGGGCCCTGCTCAACTTCGCAGGACTGGCTCTGCTGATTCCGGTACTGCTGCTGATCCTCGACAGCGAGAGCATGCACACGAACCCCTGGCTCGAACGGCTGTACCAAGCGGGCGGATTCGAATCGGACCGGGCGTTCGCCCTGACCGTATGCGGATGTATCGTCGCACTGATCGCATTCAAAAACCTGCTGAACCTCTTCCTGCTGCGCTACGAACGGCGGTATATTTACGACCTCTACCGGTGTATGTCGCGGCGGCTCTATATCGAATATCACGACCGGGGGCTGGGATTCATCAAAAACACCAATTCGGCACTGCTCTCGCGGAACGTCAATTTCGTCTGTCTGGCGTTCGTTACGGGGATCCTCGTACCGCTCGCGTCGATCACGAGCGAGAGCATGCTGCTCGCACTGCTGTTCACGGCGCTGCTGTTCTACAACCCCACAGTCGCGGGACTGGTCCTGCTGGTATTCATTCCGACCGTCTGGTTCTACTACAGCGCCGTGCGCAAACGGCTCCACCGTTACGGCGTACAGGAGAACGAAGCCCAGCGCGAGAAGGCCCGCACGGTCGTCGAGACCTTCCGGGGATATGCCGACCTGGAGATCAACGATGCCTTTCCTTCGATGCTGCGCCGCTTCGACCGGGCGATGGACAAGATCGTTACGATTCAGTCCAGAAATATGACCGTCAATGCCTTGCCTTCGATCTTCATGGAGGTAGGACTGGCGATCGGCATGGCGCTGTTCGTGGCGGTCAGCCTCGGTACGCCGGGCGATGAAGCCCGGGTCCTCTTCGGCGTATTCGCCGTCGCCGGGTTGCGGCTGATGCCTTCGGTACGCAACATGATGTCCGGATGGTCGGCACTCAAATACAACCGCTACACCATCGATATCCTGCGGGACATCGACCTGAACGACGAAAAGCCGGAACCGTCAGCCGCACAGCCTCCGCTGCCCTTCGAACGTGAAATCGCCGTGCGCGACCTCTCGTTCCGCTTCGACGACGAGCGCGGCGACAAAGAGGTGCTGCACGGGCTGACACTCACGATCCGCAAGGGAGAACACGTCGGTATCCGAGGCGCATCGGGGGCCGGAAAAACGACCCTGTTCAACCTTCTGTTGGGATTCTATACCCCCACCGGCGGTGAAATCACGATCGACGGCGAGCCCCTGACCGCCGCCAACCGCCGCCGCTGGCAAAATGCCGTCGGCTACGTTTCGCAGCACGTGTTCCTGCTGGACGGCACCCTGCTGGAAAACATCGCCCTGGGCGAAGAGGAGGAGAAAATCGACCGTCGGAGAGCCGAGGAGTCCCTGCGTGCCGCCCGGCTGGAAGACTTCGTGCAATCGCTCTCCGCAGGGATCGACACCCCGATCGGGGAGGCCGGCAACAAACTGTCGGGCGGACAACGCCAGCGCATCGGCATTGCCAGAGCCCTCTACAAACAGGCCAACATTTTATTCTTCGACGAGGCGACCTCGGCGCTCGACAGCGGGACGGAGGAAGGAATCAACCGTTCGATCGCCGAACTGTCACAGCACAACAGAGATTTAACCATCGTGGTCATCGCCCATCGAGAAAGCTCGCTGGAGTACTGCGACCGCATCATCACACTCGATAACAATGGATAGAGAATATATCATCGCCGGATTCCGCATCCGGCTGGAACAGGTCGATCGGCTCTTCGTAAGACCCGGCAGCCACATGGCCCGGGCATTCGAACCGTTCGCCGCAGAAGCGGATCCGGCCGCATCCCTGACCATGCGCCTGATTCCGGACTGCACGATAAATAAAGAATTAACAGGAGGAGAGCCGAACAGGGAACTCGACGTATTTCCGTTCGACGATGCGGAAGCCGACTGCCACTTCGAGCGTACGCCGCGAGGTTACCTGTTCCGCATGGTTCCCCGCAACGGGGATCGTCCGACGCTATTCTTCAAAGCGTTCAATTCGCCGGATGTACAGAGCGACCTGCTCGCTGACGGACGCGAACCCCATCAATCCCTGATGCGTTTCGGGCTTTGGATCATGTTCGGCATCGCCATCTCCCCCGAAGCCATTGCGATACACTCCTCGACCATCGAATGCGAAGGCCGGGCCGTCCTGTTTCTGGGAGAATCCGGCACGGGAAAAAGCACCCATACCCGGCTGTGGCAGGAGCACATTCCCGGAGCACGGCTGCTCAACGACGACAGCCCGATTATCCGGATGTACCAGGGGCAGGCGACCGCTTTCGGATCGCCCTGGAGCGGCAAGACCCCCTGTTACCGCAACATTTCGCGGCCGATTGCCGGAATCGTCCGGTTGAGCCAGGCCCCGGCCAACGAAATCACCCGACTGTCAATCTTGCGGGCCGTCGGATCGCTGCTCCCGTCCTGCCCCCCGGCATTCGCCTACGACAGCGATTTGCAGGACAGAATCTGCCGTACGCTGTCGGACATTCTCACACAAGCCCCTGTGTGGCACCTGGCCTGCCTGCCGGACAAGGCAGCGGCCGAACTCTCCTACGCCACGGTCCTCGGAGGGAAACAGAGAGCCTGAAAACAATTGATCATGGAAAAAACCGTAGCGAACCGGATCGCCTTCGCCCAGACGAGGGACCTGCTGCTCGAAGGCCAAAACGTACGAATCTGCGTCCAGGGACAGAGCATGCTGCCCTTCTTCCGCAGCGGCAGCGTCATCACGCTGCGGCCCTTGCGTCACGGGGATCTGCGACGCGGAGCGGTGGTGATGGCCGAAACCGTACAAGGCAATTTCGTCGTACACCGCATCATTCGGGCGACTCCGGAAGAGGTCACGCTGCTCGGCGACGGCAACCTTACCACGGAAACGATGCCCCCGGCCAAGGTTTATGGAGTTGTGGATTGTAGTGCCACTCACCGGGTATTGGCTCGGGTATGGCTCTGGCTGCGCCCCGTACGACGTTATCCGCTCTGGGTTCTGCGGCGGATTTACAGAAAATAACTCCCGAATCGGATTCGAGCAAGAGTTATGCTCTCTGTTTCTTTAAGTTCTGCCCGCCCCGAATCTCGAAAATAGGATTAGAGCACAATACCGTTTGCCTTTGCGGTACTCATTATGCAGTAAGTACCGATGGGGTTCCAATTGAATGTACGGCTATTTTGAATCATCAATCCGAAAGTATTTTTTATGGCAAATATAAATATTTGAATAACTGATTATGAAAAAAATAATTCTTTCTTGTTTGTTGCTGGGAATTAGCTTGACCACGTATGCTCAAACAAGCCTATTTGATTTATGGCAGGAGGCGTCGGAGCACGTCAATATTTATACTTATGGAATTAAAAAGATAAACAAAGATACAATATATCGTCCTGACAATTATCGTCCAAATTGGAAGCGGAAAAAAGGTGCGAAATTGGAAATTTCTTCCCCCACAATAGGACTCTTAAAAAAGATGCTTGAAGAGGTCGAATCGGAAGGGTTTCAGTTCAACCCCCAAAATGACACATTACTTTTCAATGTAGGTTTTTGTGGTTGGTGGACTCCATGCGATCTTGTTGTTAAAACGTCGGCAGGGATATCTCATTACTACAAGCCAACAGAGAGTCGTTTAAGATTGATTTCTGTTATGCTTGCTGAAGACTTTTTTATAAGTTCTATCTTGTATTATGGCGATAACTCCGCATTTACAGATTTTTTCCGACGTTATGTCATTCTTGACTCAGATTCATATGCTGCGGATACTTTGGTTTTTCGTATTATCTTAAAAGATGGGAAAATCATGACTCCATCTGAAGTGTGGAAAATTGCCGATGTATATATGTGGGGAGGAAATTATTTTACTGAAGACGATATAATATTTTTGAAAAAATTGAGTCGTTATTACAATAAATCGGACCTGAATCGATTAGAAAATTTTTCGCGCACAATATTATTGCAGTAAATTGTTCTCTAATCTTCAGAAAAGGCATTTCCATACTCTTTTTTCGGCACCGACCGCAATCATTGACAAGCCTCCGTTCATATCGAATTCGACTACTTCACCCCATCGAGGGGGGGGGAACAGAGGAAATCCCTTCTTAGAAATTCAAGAACACCGACACCATAAAAGCAAAAAATAGCGAAGGAAATTCCTTCGCTATTTTTCGTTATAGGGTCACCGATTACGCTTCGAGCGCGAAACGCTTGTAAGCGATAACCGTAGCATCCTTGTCCGCCTTGTGGATAAACTCGGCGATCGTCTCCTTCTCACCTACCACCGGCTGGTTGAGCAGCGTATTCTCCTCGAAGAACTTGCGCATCTTACCCTCGGCGATCTTCTCCAGAATAGCCTCGGGTTTGTTGGCATTCTTCGGATCCTGCTTCATGGCCTCGACAGCGATCTTGCGCTCGTGCTCGATCACATCGGCCGGGCAATCGGCCTCAGAGATCGAAACGGGAGCCATAGCGGTTGCCTGCATGGCAACGGTATGGGCTACCTCCTCGGGAACGACCTTGTTGAAGCCGATAAGCGTACCGAGCTTCTTGTTGAAGTGTACGTACGCATGACAGTAGGGAGCTTCGATACGGGCATAGTATGCCAGCTCGATCTTCTCGCCGGTCTGACCCGATTTTTCGGTCACCATCTCCTCGACAGTACGGCCTTCGGCATTCTTGGCTACCAGCAGCGCATCGCGGTCCGCAGCATCGGTTTTCACGGCAACGTCCAGCATCGCGTTAGCTGAAGCGGAGTACTCCGCATTCTGCGCCACGAAGTCGGTTTCGCAAGCCAGGCAGAGGATATAACCCTTCTGACCCACGATTTTCGTTACGACGACACCTTCGGTGGCCGTACGATCGGCACGCTTGGCAACGACCAGCTTACCCTTTTCACGGATGATATCCTGGGCACGCGCGAAATCACCTTCGGCTTCGGCAAGGGCCTTTTTACAGTCCATCATACCGGCACCGGTCATTTTGCGGAGCTTCATTACATCTGCAGCTTTGATTTCCATAGTCTTGGTTTTAATTTCGTTGAACTTCGTTCTGCGTTTCCGTATCCCGACCGACTCGGATCGCTCGGGCGATCTTCGCACGGGACGGAAACGTCCATAATCTCCGTGCGAATTATTCCGCTTTCTGCTCGGTCGCAGCGACAACCTCGGCAACGGCAGCCTCCTCGGCATCCACGGAAGCCTTCACGGCTTTCTTGATACGAGGTTTCGCATCCTTCTTCGCAGGAGCATCGCCCTCATGAGCCTCATTCTCCTGGGCCTCCTTCTCTTTTTCGAGCTTTCGCTCCTCGAGACCCTCGCTGATGGCGCCGCACACGGCGTCGAGGATCACAGCGATCGACTTGGTCGCATCGTCATTTGCAGGGATAACGTAATCAATGTCGGTTGGATCACAACAAGTATCTACCATTGCAAATACGGGAATATTCAATCGCTTGGCCTCCTTCACGGCGTTGGACTCCTTCTGCACGTCCACGACGAACAGAGCGGCCGGCAGACGGGTCAGATCGGCGATCGAACCGAGGTTCTTCTCGAGTTTCGCACGCTGACGCGCGATCTGCAGCTTCTCGCGCTTGGAGAAATTATCGAACGTGCCGTCGTTGGTCATCTTGTCGATGGTGGACATCTTCTTGACGGCTTTACGTATGGTGGGGAAGTTTGTCAGCATACCGCCAGCCCAACGCTCCGTAACGTAAGGCATACCGATAGCTGCGATCTTTTCGGCAACGATTTCCTTGGCTTGTTTCTTGGTGGCGACGAACAGCACGCGGCGACCGCTCTTGGCGATCTGCTTGAGTGCGTTTGCCGCCTCATCGAGCTTCAGCACGGTCTTGTGCAGGTCGATGATGTGGATGCCGTTCTTCTCCATGAAAATGTAAGGAGCCATTTTGGGATTCCACTTACGCTTCAAGTGTCCGAAATGAGCGCCGGCTTCCAATAATGTATTAAAATCTGTACGTGACATTTTAATTCAATGGTTTAATTTTAATTCTCTTTTCTTCAACTCTCCCGGTAGTGAACTGCGGTCAATCCGGAGAGTTTTCCGCGATCAGGCAACCTGTAAGTAATAGCCGATATAATAATAAATATAGGTAGTCTTGCCGGTTTGTAACCTGAATCGTGCTTGCCGAAATTCGGTCGTACGATTAACGCTTGCTGAACTGGAACTTACGACGTGCTCCGGGCTGACCGGGTTTCTTACGCTCAACTTCGCGAGGATCGCGCGTCAGGAATCCGTTCTTCTTCAGAACCGGACGGAACTCGGCGTCGATCTCGCACAATGCACGTGCGATACCCAGACGAGCCGCCTCAGCCTGCCCCTTGATACCGCCACCGTCCAGATTGATGGTGATATCGTAGTTCTCTGCGGTGTTGGTAGCCAACAGCGGCTGCTTCACCTGGAACTGGAGGATGTCGAGCGGAAAATAGACTTCCAGCGATTTGCGGTTGATCGTAATCTCCCCTTTACCCGGCTTCACGAATACGCGAGCCACAGCAGCCTTACGACGACCTACGGTATTTACAACTTCCATAATTCTTACTTAATCTCGTTTAACTTAATTGCCTTCGGGTTCTGAGCGGCGTGCGGATGCTCGGCGCCGGCATACACCTTCAGATTCTTCATAATGGCTTCGCCAAGGCGCGTTTTGGGGAGCATGCCTTTGACAGCCTTCTCGATGAGAAACGTCGGTTTCTTCGCCAGGTAATCGGCCGGCGTAGCGAAACGCTGACCTCCCGGGAAACCGGTGTGTCGTGTGTAGACCTTGTCGGTCATCTTCTTGCCTGTGAGCTTCACTTTGTCCGCGTTGATGACGATAACATAATCACCGCAATCGACGTGGGGGGTGTAGCTAGGCTTGTTCTTGCCGCGGAGGATCTTCGCAACCTGCGATGCAAGACGTCCCAATACCTCGTCGGTCGCGTCGATGACAACCCATTGCTTGTCAACCGTAGCGGCGTTCGCCGAGATAGTTTTGTAGCTTAATGAATCCACTTTGTTTACGTTTAATTAATACTTATTTATCCAACCTCCCGCACTATACGGGTGCGCAAAGATACGAAGAAAATCCGCAAAAAGCAAAACACCCGAACAAATAACGTCAATATATTCTAAAAAAGCCATTTACACTTTTTACAACAAAAAACCGCGCCCGGCTTCTTTCGTCCGAAGCCAAGCACGGTTTTTTTACGCATCCCCGGCGGTCACCGCAGAAAATCGACCAGTCGGCAGCGCACCTGCAACAAGATACCGGGCCGACGCAGAAAGCGTATCAACTACCGTAAGGTTTGAAATTCTTCTGTCCGTTATAACGTCCGATGGTCGGATCGACCAGTTTTTGCGGACGCACCTTGAACTCCACGGGCAGAACGTAAGAAACCCGCACGGGATAATCCAGACCGGACTCCTTGTCGGTCATGATGCCCGGAGTCCACTTCGGAGAATTCTCGACCACCCGCGTAACCGCTTCGGTCAGCTTCTCATGGGGCGAAGCAAGCACTTCGTCCACAGTCACGGATCCGTCGGTTTCGACGATAATCCGGACTTGCACCACTCCTTCGACCTTCTGCTCTTCCATATCGGCAGGATACTGTACGCGCGAAAGCACCCATTTCCAATACTTTTCGAACCCTTTGTTCTTAAACGACGGGGCTTTTTTCAAACGTGCGACCTGGCCATCCGCAATGACCAGTCCCTCGGCCGGAGGTGTCGAAGTCGTCGTACCCGGGGCATCGGCCGGAGTTTGAGCCATCGCGGGTAACACCAGCAACAGGCTCACGGCATAAAACAGAAATTTTTTCATAGCATCTGTCTGTTGGTTTCTACATAAACAAAAATAGTGAAAGCCGAGAGACAACGGGACCTTGTTCACGGTTTTCCGAGGCGCATCCTATCTAAGACTATGTCAAAGATAGCGAGAGGTAAGAGCAATTGTGAGAACTTGTTCTCGAAAATTGCCGAACCGAATCCTATCTTCTACAAAGATAGGAAAAGCCGGATGCAAAAGCAAATTTATTTGCATTTTCCCGAGGCGGAATTTTAAGACGACTCAAAAAGTTAGGCGACAGAAAACACTCGAATATCAATTATTTATTCGTTTCATCGCAAGAAACAGGAGCCGGACGGAACAACGCAACCGGAACCGCCCCGGTCTGATCCCGGAATCCATTACAATACCAAAAGCCGCACGATCAAATTTCAAGCATGGAATCATAGCTGTTAGCGGAGCTTTTTGGATGCGTAACGGACCAAGTCCTTTCCGAAGAAAAGGAGCAAGGAAGGGGGCGAATTATAAACGCGACCACCGACAGCGAATAAGCGACCGTCGGATTCGTGCTGCGATCGTCGAATAAGGGTTTCTTAAAAAATATAATTACCAATAGGCACACCGCAGCCGATATAGGCGTCAGCAACCTTCTTTCCCAGGAAAAAGAAGAGGACCGTCTGCAAAACGGCCCTCTTCAATCTATAGAAACCCCGGACTATCCCAGGAACGACAGCAGAATACCTGCGGCAACCGCAGAGCCGACGACACCGGCTACGTTCGGACCCATGGCGTGCATGAGCAGGAAGTTGCTCGGATTGGCCTCCTGGCCGACGGTTTGCGATACGCGGGCTGCCATAGGAACCGCAGAAACACCGGCGGAGCCGATCAGCGGGTTCATCTTCTTGCCCTCCGGGAGGAAGAGGTTCATAAACTTGGCAAGCAGCAAACCTCCGGCCGTACCGAGAGCGAACGCAAGCACACCCAGCACCAGAATACTCAAGGTCTGGACATTGATGAACGCTTCGGCGGTAGCCGTAGCACCGACGGTAATACCGAGGAAAATCACCACGATATTCATCAGCTCGTTCTGCACGGTCTTGCTCAAACGATCAACCACACCGCACTCTTTCATCAGGTTACCCAGCATAAGACAGCCGATCAGCGGAGCGGCGCTCGGCAGGAGCAGCGAGATGATTACGGCAATGATGATCGGGAAGAGGATCTTCTCGGTTTTGGAAACCGGGCGCAGCTGCGACATCTTGATTTCACGCTCTTTCTTGGTGGTCAGCAGACGCATGATGGGCGGCTGAATCACCGGCACGAGGGCCATATAAGAGTAAGCGGCCACGGCGATCGGACCCAGCAATTCGGGCGCGAGGCGGGCGGTCAGGAAGATCGCAGTCGGACCGTCGGCACCGCCGATGATACCGATACTACCGGCCTGAGCAGGAGTGAAGCCCAACGCGTAAGCCCCCAGGAAGGTCACGAAAATACCCAACTGCGCAGCAGCACCGAGCATGAAACTCTTCGGGTTGGCGATCAGCGGGCCGAAATCGGTCATGGCACCGACACCGATGAAGATCAGACACGGGTAGATACCGAGCTTCACACCCAGATAAAGATAATCGAGCAATCCGGCATCCTGAATGAAGCTTCCCCAGTGGATATGTCCGCCGGCGAACAGTTCGGAATGGAACATATTCGCTCCCGGCAGGTTGGTCAGCAGCATACCGAAAGCGATCGTGAAGAGCAGCAGCGGTTCGAACTTGTGTTTGATGGCGAGGTACAGGAGCAGGAAAGCGACGAGAATCATCGCTATATTCCCCCAGGTCGCCCCTGCGAATCCGGTCTGATTGAAAAAATCGACCAGACTGTCGGACAATGAAATGGATCCAGCTGTTAACATCATATCACTTATTCGATAACGATTAACAGATCACCTTCCATCACGGTAGCGCCCTTCTGGACGTGGATGGATTTGACAACACCGCCGCGTTCGGCATCGATGTTGTTCTCCATCTTCATCGCCTCGAGCACGAAAAGAGTTTGACGGGGAGCGACGCGGTCGCCCTCCTTCACATTGACCGAGAGGATCGTACCGGGCAGCGGAGATTTCACCTGCAAACCGGGACCGCCGGCAGCAGCCTGTGCAGCTTTGGGAGCGGAAGGCGCAGCCGTAGTCGGAGTCACCGACAGCCCTGCAGCTTTCGGAGCGGGAACGACCTGCGGTTTCTTCATCTTGCTGGCCTGCTCGCCGACGATTTCCACCTCGTAAGCGACACCATTGACGGTGACGTTGGCCATCGTCGATTCTTCGTTCACGTCCTCAATCGAAATGTCGTATTGATTTCCGTTTATTTTCAATGAATAGTCTTTCATAACTTATTTTCTGTAATCTGGCATTTGAGTTAATCCGTGAATTTTCGAGTTCCAGGGCGAGTAAGCCCGCTTGATGCTCAAAATCGTAAGCATCTCGGTTTCCCGGTCGTGACGGGCGCTGCCGAAGAGCTTCAGCGCCGTCATAATGGCGGCTACGGTCTCCTCGTCCAATTCCGTCTGCGACGGTGACTGCTTCTTGCGCTGATGCGTAAAGAAAGAACCGAAGCCCTTCATTACAAAGACCAGCAGAAGGAGCATGACAATCACCAGGCAGAACCCGACGCATGTGATCGTAAGGATACCCGACCAATCTATCTGTGTCATAATTCGTCGATTTATAAAGGAATATTAGAGTGCTTCTTGGCCGGATTCTGCAAACGTTTGGTTGCGAGCGACTGCAAAGCGCGGATAATGCGGAAACGCGTGTTGCGCGGCTCGATCACATCGTCGATATAGCCGTAGCGGGCGGCGTTGTAGGGATTGGAGAACTTGTCGCGGTACTCCTGCTCCTTCTCGGCCACGAACTTGGCCTTCTCCTCGGCGCTCTCGAAAGCGGCGAGCTCCTTGGCATGCAGCACCTCGACGGCACCGCTCGCACCCATCACAGCGATCTCGGCCGTCGGCCATGCGTAGTTGATATCACCGCGGATATGTTTCGAAGACATCACGATATAAGCGCCGCCGTATGCCTTGCGCAGCGTCACGGTGATCTTCGGAACGGTAGCCTCGCAATATGCGAACAGCAGCTTCGCACCGTGCGTAATGACACCGCCGTACTCCTGGGTCGTACCCGGCAGGAAGCCCGGAACATCCACGAGGGTCACCAGCGGAATGTTGAAGGCATCGCAGAAGCGCACGAAGCGGGCGGCCTTGCGGCTGGCGTTGATGTCGAGCACACCGGCCATGTACTTGGGCTGGTTGGCGATGATACCGACGCTCTGTCCGTTGAAGCGGGCGAAGCAGGTGATGATATTCTTTGCGAAATCGGCAGCCGACTCCAGGTATTCGCCGTTATCGACGATAGCACGAATCACCTCGGCCATATCGTAAGGCTTGTTCGGATTGTCGGGAATGATCTCGTTCAGAGAATCCTCCAGACGGTTGATCTGATCAGTGCAGACGACCATCGGCGTATCCTCCATGTTGTTCTGCGGCATATAGGAAAGCAACTGACGGATCAACTGGATGCCTTCCTCCTCGGTTTCGACGGCGAACTGAGCTACGCCCGACTTGGTCGTATGCATCGTGGCACCGCCCAACTGCTCCTGCGTCACGTCTTCGCCCGTCACGGTCTTCACGACCTTCGGACCGGTGAGGAACATATTCGAGGAACCCTTCTTCATGATGATGAAGTCGGTCAGCGCCGGAGAATAGACTGCACCGCCGGCACAGGGACCGAAGATGGCCGAAATCTGCGGAATGACACCCGAGCACATCACGTTGCGCTGGAAAATGTTGGCATAACCCGCCAGAGCGTTCACGCCCTCCTGGATGCGGGCACCGCCCGAATCGTTCAAGCCGATGCAGGGAGCGCCATTGCGCATCGCCATATCCATAATCTTGCAGATCTTGTCGGACATCGAAAGCGACAGAGAACCTGCCGTCACGGTGAAGTCCTGGGCAAAGACATAGACCAAGCGGCCTTCGATCGTACCGTAACCCGTTACCACACCGTCGCCGAACGTATGCTTCTTCTCCATACCGAAGTCGTAGCAACGATGCGTGACGAACATGTCGAACTCCTCGAAGCTACCCTCGTCGAGCAGCATCTGGATACGCTCGCGTGCGGTGTACTTACCCTTCTCGTGTTGCTTGTCGATCGCCTTCTGACCACCGCCCATACGAGCCATCTCACGGTTCTCGATGAGCTGGTTGATCTGGTTCTGAATTTCACTCATAATCGAAAATATGCTGTTAAATTATTTATTCTTGTTCTCGCAAAGCTCCGTCAGGATGCCCTGGGTGGATTTCGGATGCAGGAAAGCGATGGTCATGCCCTCGGCACCCTTGCGGGGCGTAGCGTCGATCAGACGGATGCCCTTGGCGGCTGCATCGGCCAACTGCTCCTCGATATTCTCGCAGGCGAGTGCCATGTGGTGGATACCGATGCCCTTGTTCTCGATGAACTTGGCGATGGTCGATTCGGGCGACGTAGGCTCGAGCAACTCGATCTTCGTCTGGCCCAGCTTGAAGAACGCCGTGCGGACTTTCTGGTCGGCAACCTCTTCGATCGCATAACATTTCAGACCCAGTACGTTTTCCCAATAGGGAATCGACTCATCCAGGCTTTTGACTGCAATGCCAAGATGCTCAATGTGAGATACTTTCATAATTTCAAGAGATTTAATTAAGTTGAATATCGTTGAATTTGAATTTTCGGAATCCTCAAAAAATCATACAAAAATAGATGAAATATCTGAATAAGCCAACAAAAAAACGATTTTAGTCGGAACTATTCCGACTTTCCGGCATATGCAGGGAAAAAACGGAAAAACAAAGCGGTTATCCGTGAAGGACAACCGCTTGAAATCAAGAAAACCGAAGGCCGAAACCCCGCCGCAGATTATAAAATACCGCGATGACAGCACACGTCAGCAATTCCGAGAGCGGCATGGCGAGCCAGATGCCGGAGATCCCGGCCACACGGGGCAGCAGCAGGAAAGCGGGAACCAAAAGGACGAAGCCTCGAAGCAAAGCGAACGTAGTGGCGGCTCTTACCCGTTCAAGACTCTGATAATACCCGATGACGGTCAGGTTCACGATGAAAAAGACGAAACCCGACGCAAACAACGGAAACCCTTCGATAGCGATAAGGGCAGCCGGCGTATCGGTATCGAGGAAGAACCCGACCAATATACGGGGACAGCAGACGAACAATCCCATCGCGGTCATACCGCACACAACAGCCGTTGCCAATGCGATCCGTCGTGCCTGTATCACCCGCCCCGAAGCGCCTGCCCCGAAGTTATAGCTAATGATCGGCTGTGCCGACTGCGCAATGGCGTTGCCGACCATGAACACAAAAGGAATGTAGTAGCAGGCGATGCCGAACGCTCCGACGCCGTCATCACCCAAATAGCGCATAAACACCTGATTTCCGGTAAACATCAAGGTCGCAAGAGTCGCTTCGCCCAACAAGGCCGAGGAGCCGATACGACACTGATACCCCACATTCCGCAACGAGAGGCGCAAGCTCTTGCGGCTGCCCTTAAGCGGACAGAGGGACAACGAACGGGCCCGGCACAGCAGATACCACAAAGCGATACCGCCGCCGACGGATACACTGATCGCGGTAGCGAACGCAGCCCCCATGACACCCCACCCCAGCGGGAAAATAAACAACCAGTCCAGCAACACGTTGAGCAACGCCGAGATAACACTGCACCACATCGCCAGTTTCGGCGCCCCGTCCAAACGGATAACGAAAAGTCCGACGGCCGTCCACATCTGGAAAACCAATGCCGGAGTAAACCACAACAAATAATCCTTCACCAACGGCAGCAGATGCTCCGAAGCCCCCAGCAACACAGCCGTCCGGTCGGGGAAAAGCAGAATCGCCGAAGACAGCAGCAAGGTCACCGCCGTCACGAACACCATCGCCTGCGTGACGTTCAGGCGGGCCGCCCGGATCTTCGACTGCGACAAGTGGATCGAAGCCACCACCGAGCAGCCGATACCGATCATGAAGCCCATTCCCTGAAAGACCATCAGCAGCGGGACGTAGATATTCACGGCGGCGATGCCGTCGCTGCCGACGCCCTGCCCCACGAAAATACCGTCGGCCACCGTAACTGCCGAAATACTGAGCATACCGCACAAAGTCGGAATAAACAGACGGCGGAACAATACCGAAACCTTCAGCGAACCGAAATCAATAGCATCTCTTTCCATGCACAATCATACTAAATTCAACTACTTGCACATTTAGCACAAAACAAAAAACACCGGACAAGCGATTGGTTTTACCCAGTCATCTTATCCGGCATTATATTGCCCTCCGATGAGGATTACAAAACTTTCAATGAGATTTTTCGGTGACAAAAGTAGCGATTTAATCCGAAGCGTGCAACTATCGATCGGTTAATTGCTCCCGTATTATCACTCCCTGGTCCGCAAGTTATCGTCGGGAGTTTTCCATCGTTCCACACGACGCAGGCAGCATCCCTGCACCTGCCGACGCAATCCGGAATCGGACAGGATCGCATCGAGCGTATCGGCCAGCTCATCGAGCTCCGGACACGCGATATAACGGGCCGCATCGCCGGCAGTCAGCCGATTGCGGCGGGTATCGGAGAGCACGGCCGGAATCCCGGCATAGAGCGCTTCGACGACAGGCTGCACCCGCCCCCGTTTCCGGGGCAGGTAAACCAGGCCGTCTGCCATGCGGAAAAAAGCGCTCAACTCCTCGGGCGAGTATTCGTAAATAAAATTGGTACGCAGCGCCAGACGACGGTCGCGAGCGGTGCGAAGCAACATATCGGCATAGAACGAACGACGACCGCAAAGCACGAGGTCCGCACCGAGCCGACCGCCGGCCATCAGATCGAGCAGCATCCGCTCCTGGCCGAGCGTTTCGACCGTCATCAAGGTCAGAATATACCGCTCGGGCAACATGAACTTACGACGAATGACCTCATCCGACTCCCCGGTCGCGCAGCGCATACGCTGACGCACCTGTCCGGCCGCTTTCACAGCCGTCATCCGAAAACGTTCGTCCTCCTCGTGCGCCTTTCTGTTCTCCTCGCGGAGGCTCTCTTCCTCCATATTTCCCGTCTTACGTTGCGGTCCCCATATATTCTCCATAATATAAATCTCCTTTCCGGCAGAAAACCGGTCTTTATTTATTTTTTTTCACTATCTTCGCTAAAAATTACGATGCCTATGAAACGAGTTCTTTTACTCCTTACTGTCGTTTTTTGCACGTTGGGCGCATCCCATGCACAGAACATCGTCATCGGAGAGCGGGCCCCCGAACTCAAAAGCGTCACTTGGCTCGCATCCCGGAATCCGGCCGCAGCGGATCTTTCGTACCTCGTATTCTTCCACTCGTCGAACAAAGGCTGCACGGCTTCGCTGGACGCACTCCGGGACCTATCTAACAAATTAGGCTCCAAACTGCGCATTATCATCATAACACAGGAAGATTCCGAAAAAATCGCCCCGATTCTCACGCCCTACATCTCCGAACGAATCGGTGTGGCACTCGATCACGACAAAAAAGTATTCGGCAGTTTCGGAGTCGATTTCGTGCCGTTCAGCGTGCTGATCGATGCCAAGAATCGAGTGCTGTGGATGGGAAATCCGCAGAGCATGACCAGTTCATTCATCCAGAAAATAGTTCAATAAACTCCAGTAATACCTTTAATTCCGTCATGTCATTCACCAAGATAAACCACTACGAAAAAGAGTATGCCGACACACATCACGAGTGCGCCCTGACTGTAACCGAAGGCGTGGAAAACCAACCCGTAGTCAATCCCTATTTCGTCCGGAAGAAAAAGCGCGCGCTCACCACCGAGGAATATGTCGAGGGCATTCTTCAAGGCAACATCACGACGCTTTCGCAGGCCATCACCCTGGTCGAAAGCAGCAACCCCGACCACTATGCCCAGGCGCAGGAGATCATCGAAAAGTGCCTGCCGCATGCCGGGAAATCGGTACGCATCGGCATCACGGGCGTCCCGGGAGCCGGAAAATCGACCTTCATCGAAGCCGTAGGCAATATGGTCACCTCGCTCAAGCACAAGCTGGCGGTACTGGCCATCGACCCCAGCTCGGAGCGCAGCGGCGGTTCGATCCTCGGCGACAAGACCCGCATGGAGAGCATCTCGTCCAATCCCAAGGTCTTCATCCGCCCCTCCCCTTCGGCCGGGTCGCTCGGCGGCGTAGCCCGCAAAACCCGCGAAACGATCATCCTGTGCGAAGCTGCCGGATTCGACGTCATCTTCATCGAAACGGTCGGCGTGGGACAGTCCGAAACGGCCGTACATTCGATGGTCGATATGTTCATGATGCTCCAGATCTCCGGTGCGGGCGACGAATTGCAGGGCATCAAGCGCGGCATTATGGAGATGGCCGATATGATGGTCATCACCAAGGCCGACGGCGAGAACATCCACAAAGCCGAACTGGCCAAAACGCAATATCAGGGTGCGCTGCGTCTTTTCCCGGTCCCGGAATCGGGTTGGCGGCCGAAAGTCTATACCTGCTCGGCATACACAAAAACGGGACTCGAGGAGGTGTGGAAAGGCGTCGAAGAGTTCCTCGACTTCATTCAGGCGAACGGATACTTCACGCACAACCGCAACCGTCAGAACAAGTATTGGATGTACGAAACCATCGACGAGGTGTTGAAGAACAGCTTCTACCACAACCCGCAGATCGAACCCCGCATCACGGAGCTCGAGCAAAAAGTGCTCGACGCCAAAGTCAGCTCGTTCGTCGCGGCGCACGAATTGCTGGAGCTTTACTTCAAAAACAAGAACTAACGGACCACGCAGCAACCGTTCCTGTCATACGGCATTGAACCAAACACTTAATATCACTTAAATTCCTAAACAATGAAACACGTAAAACTATTCGCAGCTCTGCTGGCATTCGTCATGCTCGGAGCCTGCACCGAATCTCCCGAGGAGGGGGGGGGCTTTCTTCCATCCTGATCGACAGCTCTTTACTGGAGCAAATCTTTGACGCTGATCAAACCGCTCCGAAAACCATTTCGTTCACGGCAGCGGAAGCATGGACTGCAACCCTCGAAGAGACGACGCGCACGGAACCTTCGTGGCTCCGTCTGTCCGCCTACAGCGGCGATGCCGGCAAAGCGCAGATCACCATCGAAATCCTCGAATCCAACAGCTCTTCCGAATCGCGCTTCGCCAAAATCACGATCGTCTGCGGCTCTTACCGCATCGCCATCGAAATCGAACAAAAGGGACACGGTTCAGACAATCCGGACAATCCAAATGATCCAGATGATCCAGACACGCCTCCGACCGATTACAAATACGTCGCCCGGGTGGATTACAAACTCACAGACAACCGCGAAGAGGGAGCGACGACGACCGTCTCGCAATCATTCGACTACGACGAAGAAAACAGAGTAGCCCGAATTACCGAAAACTACCACTCGACCGACGAATACTCCTATAAAGACAACGGAACGGAGATATATACATTCGACTATACGATCGCCAACGAAGTTTCGGTCCGGACAACCGATGAGGCGGAGCGCCTTCTCTACAAAATTTCCGCCAAAACCGACGCGAAAGGACGCATCACCGAAACTTCGAGTTACGACTACGACAACGGGACACCCCGGCTCGAAGGGCAGGAGACCTATACATACACCCCGGAAGGACGTCTCTCTTCCTTGCTATCCAAGTATTCCTATTCCTCTTCCAGCGGCCTGAATCAATACAGCGAAAACAAATTCTACTACACGGACGGCCTGCTGACGCGCTACACCTACTACGACAGTTACGAGGCCTCCTACGACCCGGACTACCAGCCCTGGGAGTATTCGCTCCCGGCCGATGAGTGCTACCCCCACCGTTATGCCAACGACCGGAGCAACCTCGATTTCTACATGTATGCAATGGGCGGTCGCATCTCATTCGAAAACACTTCCAGCGCTATTTTTTCCCTGTTACGCCTGACCGGAAACTACGGCGATTGCCTGCCCGAAATAACCACTGCCGCCGACGAGGACGACGAGGTGGGAGTGGATGTGGGTGCTTATCCCACACCAAATGTCACGCTACACAAATCCTACACCACTACGGAATCCGCCTGCGGAGAGGACGAATACCTGAAACTGCGCATCGAAACGGATGCCGACAATGCGGTAAAGCGGATATCCTACGACGTCCCGTATGAGGAGTATCAGGTAGAATACGACATCGTAGTCGGCAACGAAGTCATCGATGAAGCTATGAACCACCCCGAGTTCCCCGAAGAAGAAAAACTTTACAAATACGAAATCAAAAACCGGACGAAAACCAAAATACGCGACATCGTAAACCCGGCAACGATCGAGATCACCTACCGATAGTTCCGGAGAAATTTTCAAAAGAAACAATAAAACGATAAGGAGCGGATTACCGCTCCTTATCGTTTTACAATCCTCGAAGGTCGTCCCATCCCTCCGGCGCAACCCGGCAAATCATGCGGAAAGAGTTTCGAACCGGCTGCCTTCCGACCGCGAGAAAACGACAGACAGAAAAGCTGTGATTCAAGAGAATTCCGACTTCAACCGCTCCGCCAGTTCGGGCATGCCCTCGGCGGCACGTGAACGGATATGGGTGAGCGGATTGCGGATCATCGCCGTATCGGGATTTCCCGGATCGACCAGAAAAATCGGCACATCGGGCCGCACGTAACGCACCAGCGATGCGGCGGGATAGACCGCCAGCGAAGTACCGACTACGACCATAAGATCGGCTGTCCCGGCGATCTCGGCCGCCCGTTCGAACATCGGGACCGCCTCGCCGAAAAAGACGATATGAGGCCGCAGGAGCGCTCCGTCCGGAGCGGTCGCATCGAGCCGCTGTTCCCAGCCGTCGATGGGCACGATCAATTCGGGATCGCGCGACGAACGCAATTTAGTCAGCTCTCCGTGCAAGTGCGTGACGCGCGAAGAGCCGGCCCGTTCGTGCAGATTATCGACATTTTGGGTAATTACCTCCACATCGAAACACTTCTCCAGGCCCGCAATAGCACGATGGCCCGCATTCGGCTCCTTCCCGAGCATCTCGCGGCGGCGCATGTTGTAAAAATCGACGACCTGCGCCCGATTGTCGCGCAACGCCTCGGGCGTACAGACATCTTCGATTCGGTAGTTGGCCCACAGCCCGTCGGAATCGCGGAAAGTAGCCAGTCCGCTGTCGGCACTCACGCCGGCACCCGTAAAAACAACGATCTTTTTCATCGGGTTAAAGATAGCGTAAATTTCAGAAAAATATCCCGCATCGTCCTAAAAATCCGTTCCGCCGGAGTGACACCAAGAAAAACCTCCCGAACGGGCGCCCAACAGCCGAGTGTCGAAAACCGCAGGTAAGGACCGGCAGGGAAACACCGTACCCGCGCTGCGTATCCGGCCGGACGAAGTTACCGCCGGGCTCGTTCCGCCAACCAAACAGGAACGATCACACAGACTACCGTCAATACTTTACTGACGATTTCCGCCGCACCCTCCAACACCGTACGTTCGCCTTCGACGATCCGTCCGATGCTCGGAGAAAAGACGGCATAGCATATCGCAGCCCCACCGCAAAGAACCCACAGCCACCATCGCAACCCGCGGGGAGCAAACCGATCCCCGGAAGCCTGTTCCGGATTTTCAGCATTCGAATCCGCCTCCGGATCGGGTCCCGTTGCGGCCCAGACGCCCAATATCCAACCGAATACGCATAAACCGCCGGCGATCGACGCCCGCACCAAGCTCCGCTCCGGAGTCGATTCTCCGCCGGAAACCAGCAGCAGCAATACGACTCCGAACCCTGCCACGAAAGCGGGAGGAAGTCCGATCCACAATCTGTTACGGATAAACATGCGAAACCTGACCCGACTCGGCACACCGTTTATTTCGAGCCATTTTCTCCGCTCCCGAGGCTCCCGGCCGTCGCTGCCGGGACGCCACCGCATAAAACTGATTCGCATAGATTCACTCTTTTTCGGGTTTCGGCTCCGGTTTCCCGACCCGTGATTTTTTCAGGCGGCCGCTTCTGCGCAGAGCTTCCATGATGATCCACTGCAGTTGTCCGTTGGTGCTGCGGAACTCGTCCGCAGCCCACCGCTCGACCGCCTCCATCGTAGCCGCATCGACACGCAGCACAAAACTCTTCGTCGCCTCCTTCGCCATCGTCCGATCCTAATGATGCAACGTACCTGCATTGACGATCGGCTGTGCGGCCTCGTCAGCACACAGCACCACCAAAAGATTGCTCACCATAGCCGCCTTGCGCTCCTCGTCCAACTCCACGATCCGGTCGTCGGCCAACCGGTCGAGAGCCATCTTGACCATCGTGACGGCTCCCTCGACGATCTTCTCACGAGCCGAGATGATCGCATCGGCCTGTTGGCGCCGCAACATCACGGCTGCAATTTCCGGCGCGTAGGCCAGGTAGTTGATGCGGGCCTCGATCACTTCGATACCGGCCATCGAAAGACGGTCGTTGAGCTTGGCTTCGAGCTGATCGTTGATCTCGTCACTGTTCGAACGCAGAGTCAGTTCGTCATCTGCAACGCCGTTGTTATCATACGCATAATACCCCGCCACCTGACGCAGTGCGGCATCGCTCTGCACGCTGACGAAGTTTTCGAGCACCTTCATACGGGCCGAAGCCGAAACCGCAAGATCGGTGCCGCCCATCGTCGAGGCGTCGATGTCGAACACGGCCCGGTAGATCTCGTCCGGACGGATTTTCCACACCAGCACCAGGCCGATCATCACCGGATTGCCGTTCTTGTCGTTCACCTTGATCGGCTCGACGTTCAGGTTGCGGGCACGCACCGAAATTTTCTTGCGCCCCATAAAGGGATTGATCCACCAAAAACCCGTTTCGTAAAAAGTCCCCTTGTATTTGCCGAAAAACATAACGACACGGGCTTCGTTGGGTTCGAGCAACATAAAGCCCTTGAAACAGAACATACTTATAAAAAACAGGCATACGCCGCAAACCAGCATCGCAGTCCGCAGCCCAATGCGCGGATCCATTACATCGCTGCCGAACACGCACAGCGCGATACCTCCGGCGATCAACACCAGCAACCCGACGAGCGCGACGAAGCCGTTGGCCCGCCAACCCGAATAGACAAAATTTCCCTTTTCCATAACCATCCTGTTTTTATGATATTATTTTGATATTACAAATATATCATTCTATTTTTAATTACGCAACGATTTTTCGTAAAAAAAGCTCCGCCCGTCTGAATTTTCAGACGGGCGGAGCTTACAATGCCTCGGTCACGGGAAGAGGCTAACCCCGCAAGCCGGGCGATCAGCGGGAATCCCAACCCACCGCATCGGCACCGCCACCAATCGGGACAGCCCTTTGCTGCCGCATCACTCAATCGACCTTACGCAGCACGATATCCGACACAGCCACGTTCAACTTGACTCCATCCATCACCACTGAAGGCCGGTATACACCGTATTCGAACTCGGCACCCGATACGTACTGCTTGATCGTAAGCGTCCTGCGGTCGGACGATACCTCCACCGGAAACGATGCCGGCGCGAGCTGGTACTTATCGTAATCCATGCCCACGAAAAGAAGCGGCCAGTCTCCCCAGTTATACAGATAAACACTCTTCGACGAAGGCACCGTCACCTCATCGCCCTCTCCAATGTGGAAGAAGATTTTGGCCCCGTAGTCACGGTAAGCCAGTTCAGGTGCCGCGCTGTACCAGGAAGATTCTCTCATCAAATCGGCCGGAGAATAATAGAGCGGCTCGCCCCCCTGGAACGGATAGCCGGTCAGCACCAGCATATTCCGAGCACGGTACTCCTTACAAGTCTTATCATCGACTCCGGCTTCGATCTTCACTTCGACATCCTTAATCTCCTGAGGCATATCATTATAGTCCAGATAGGAATAGGAGATCGTCCAGGTACCCGGAAGCACGTCGAACAACTCGGACTCGACACGCGCCTCGGAGGGCCAGTCGTCCATCCGCACCGTCACCCGTTTATAAACTTCCACATCCTCCAACGAACGTACGGCGACGATGCAGACATACTCCATGCCCGGATAGAGGAATTCCACCTCGATATCGTAACCTTCCGCCGTATTGACCTGCTCCATCTCCTGGATGTTCAGGTCGGTGCCTACGTCCGAAATAATTTCCTTGTCACCCTTACCCTGCGCTTCGTAATTCTTTACCTCGGCGGCGGCCAAAACGGCGTAACGTCCCAGATAAGCTATATCGCTCCGAATGCGGAGATTCAGCGTCTCGGAAGGATTCGTATCGGATTTACGGGCCTCGACCTCCAGCAGAGGCACCCGTCCCGAGGACTCTTCAGTCGTGAACGGTACCAACTGAAGATTCTCGCCCCCGGAAAAATCGACGCTCACCACGCCGCAGTAATATTCCTTGGAGGGTTTCAGACCCTCCCACACTTCGCTCGCGACCGCCTCGTATTTCCTGCCCAGTCCCGCATCGGTGGCATACTTGATCATATGGATCGCCATCGCCTCGCCTCCGTTGTTCTCGATGATGTTCGTATACCACTCCTTATCACGGACATATACGTAATATTCGGCGACACCTTCGCCAGGCGAGGTTCCGACCTTCACCGACGTAGAGGCGATTTCGGTCAATTCCACCTCCACTTCCGCACCGCTACCCTGGCGGGGCAGCGTCTCGAAATCCAGCCGCTGAGGCTCCCCGGTGATATTGTACGATGCGTCGCAGGGCGCCATCAGAATGACGTACGGAACACCCGCGATGACCTTCATGGGGAAAGTCCCGTTTTCGGCGGAGAATTCCCCTCCGTCGACCCAGTCGTATTCGGCCTCGCCCCGGCCGATGCAACCCGCCTCAGTGAGGTACTCCTCGATGGTATACGTATTCAGCGTGGCCGTCGGAATCGCGGCGAAAAAGTAGGGACCCTCACAACGGATAGAGAACGTAAACCGGTCGGAGCCGATGTCCGACACCTCGATAACTTCGCTCGAGTTCGCCCCCGTCGTAAAGGCGAGCTCCGCCACTTCGCTATACAGCGTCCCCGCCTTCACGGCTGCATAAAGCACATAGGAACAGCCCGTCTCCAATCCGGTCACGGCCACCGTGGTCTCTTTATTCACGGTACCGGCGTGCTCGTCGAAAAGCGATGCAGCGTCGGGCTTCTCTATCCCGTCATTCTGCGTCCGTTTCACGACCTGATAACCGTACGCCCCGTCCACATTCGTCCGCAGGCGGAACGAAAATTCGGTCTGACCCGTCGAAACGCTCTCCAAAGTGATCTCGGGAGCCGCTGCCCCCGGATCGTCGTTATCATCGCTGCATGCAACCGCCGCCGACAGGAGCAACGCGCCACACACAACTCCGCGCAACCAGAATCCAAAGTGCTCGAATATCGTTTTTTTCATAGCATGAACTTCAAAGAAAAATCCGGTCCGGCATCTCCCCACCATTATTCTCCGAATCTCAGATGAAACAGAAAACCTGCATTCGCCGAGAAATACCGGACCGGAATATGTATCCGAATGTTATTTATTCAAAGGTTTGTACTCGGTTTTCGTGTTGCCATCTTCACTACGGACTCGGAAAATGAGGCAATATCCCTGTCCTGCAACGAAAGGAATGAGCGCAGTGACATCGGCGCCTTCGGGTGAACAAATGCCTTCGACATCGGAGGAGGGACGCCAACTGATCCAAAAGTCCCCCCAATCCTCAGGGCCGTAACCATTCGCGATTTCCTCATCGATTTCGGTCTGCGTGTGAGCGCCGATGCGATACGATGTGGCCAGGGAGGCCTTGACATGAACCGTTACCTCGGCAGTACCGTCGCCGTTGTCCGTCAGGTTCTTGATGTCGCCCAGCGTCAACGAAATTTCGGTCTCCGGAGTCTCCGTGCGGAATTCCGCCTTCGTATATGCATAGTCGTATACCGTCAACTGGTCTTCATTGTTCGGGTCCACGTAAAACGCCAAGATCACGTAATCAGTCTTGGGCTTCAGATCGCCGTCATAATTGCTCCACTCTGCCGTACCCTGCTTGGCGATCGACTTCACGTAGTCCGACATCGTCATCTGCTTATCAACCGCAATATTGTTCAGGCCATAATAAACGCCCTGAATATACGATTCCGGCTCGAAACTCTCATAGGTAGATTTCGTCGTAATCCAGGCGCAATACCATTCGTCCGCACTCTGGGGTGTCACGGTAAAGGTCACCCCCGTGGTCGTAGGCTGGATGTTCGTAATCTGGAACTGGTCGGGAACGTCCGGAGCCTTGGTCGTCAGGAACTCATAATAAACGACTTCCTCATCCTGAGAAAGGTCGTAAGCCGCCACTACGTACGAGTAGCTCGACGAAAGTCCCGATAGCGACCTCTCGTACACACCCTTCTGGGTTTTGTTCCCGATGTAGGGGTCCTGTCCGTAATATTCGATGAACTCCCAGCCTTCAAGCATCTTTCCGTCACGCTCGACCTCGGATTTGGGAAACACGTTCACGTAGTAGTCCACCGTATCGTCGCTGGGCGTAACCTTCACCTTAGCCGAATTGTGGGTGATATCGGTTACCGTGATCTCGATTTTGAAATCGCCCGACGTCGGCCCATCACCCTCCTTCTGCGTCCTGACGGTCTTCTTGACCACAGCTCCGACTTCTTTATTCTGATAGCTGAAAACCACCACCGTATAATCGGTATCAGCCTTCAGCCCGGTTGCCGAAACATCTTTCTTGCCCATGTAAAGACACTTGTCGAAATCCGAACGTGCGACCATTTCGGCAACAAGCTCCTCGTCGGCAAGTCCTTCGACGGAGGAAGATTCCGTCACTCCCGCAAAATAGGTCGTTTTGTCGTCCGACGGCGTAACCGTCACAGAAACGGAATTAGACGAGGCTTCCGGCGTCGCGATTTCAAACGTAACCGTCGGGAGGGGGATATCCGTCTTGTCATCGTCGCATCCAAAACCGAGAAGCGCCGCCCCGCAAAAAAGCCAGCCGAATAAGTAATTAAATTTTTTCATAAATACAAAGGTTTTAGTTTGGTTGGTAAATAGTTTTTTTTCATTTACCCAAATATATCATTTTTATTTTAATTATGCAACGATTTTTCGTAAAAAAAGCTCCGCCCGTCTGAAAATTCAGACGGGCGGAGCTTACAATGCCTCGGTCACGGGAAGAGGCTAACCCCGCAAGCCGGGCGATCAGCGGGAATCCCAACCCACCGCATCGGCACCGCCACCAATCGGGACAGGCGGATTGCGGTCGCAACCATCAACTCTCCCCGGCTGCACGTGCAGCGGTTCGACGGGGCGGATGCAGGATCGGGTTTCTGCGGATCAGTGCGTAAATACGCGGCCTTTCTGCTTGATCTGCTTCTCGTATTTGATACGGGAATCGGTCGGATACTCCAGCTTTTCAAGCTCGGCCACAGCGTTCTTGATGTCGTCGATAAGCATGTCGATCATATCGCGCGACGTACCCTGGCGAACGACCACACGCATTACGACCAGATTTTCCAGGTTCTCAGGCATCGTATAGGCCGGAACCATCCACCCGCTCTGCTGCAGCAGAGCCTGCAGGTCGTAGAGCGTCCACTTGGCCTTCTTGTCGTAATCGGGATTCATATACCAGATGAACAACGGATTGACCAGCTTGTCGGCATAGTTGCGGAAGCACTTCATCTTGCCGATCTGATCGTGGCAATAGGTGGCGATGTCCATCGAATTCTGCTGAATCTCCTTGTAGCCCTCGAATCCCAGGCGAAGGAAATTGTAGTACTGTCCCAGCACCTGGGCCGCCGGACGCGAGAAGTTCAGACCGACCTGCGTGATATTCGCGCCCAGGTAATTGACGCTGAACGACATCTCATCGGGCAGGTACTTCTTGTCCTTCCAGACTACCCACCCCAGGCCCGGATACACCAGACCGTACTTGTGACCCGACGTAGAGATCGAGAGCACCCACTTCAGGCGGAAGTCCCATTTCACCTCGGGATTCAGGAACGGCAGGATGAAACCGCCGGAAGCGGCGTCCACATGGATCGGAATTTCGAAGCCGGTCTTCTTGTTGTAAGCATCGAGCGCCTTGTCGAGCGCCTCGACATCATCGTTCAGACCCGTCCAGGTAACGCCCTGAATCGGTACGATACAGATCGTGTTCTCGTCGCACATGGCGAGCGCCTGCTCGGGATCGAGCGTCGGGTTCTTCAGCGTCAGAGGCACGGTGCGCAGTTCGATTTGCCAAAGCTGGCAGAACTTCTCCCACACCACCTGGAAACCGGCGCTCATCACCAGATTCGGTTTGTCGAACGGCTTGCCCGCAGCCTGGCGACGCTTGCGCCAGCGCAGCCACGCGGCCACACCGCCCAACATACAGGCCTCCGAAGAGCCGATACCGAGGGCGCCTGCCTTCCACTGCGCCTTCTCCGGAGTATTCCAAAGATTGGCGATCATGTTGATACAGCGTCCATTCATAACGGCAATGCGGGGATACTCCGTTTCGTCGATATAGTTTACACTGATTGCTTCATTCATAAGTCGGGTAGCGTATTCGTCCATGTAGGTAGTCACGAACGTCGCCAGATTCAACCGGGGCTGAGTCTGGGGATAAGTTTCGTCTTTGACGATCTGATATGCAATTTCCGGGCGCATCATTCCCTGGGGGATCACATCGGCGGGAGCAGGCTCGAGCACTTCTTTCGATCCGAAAACTGTCGTCAGCAGTTCATCATTGTTTCGTTTCTGGTTCATACGCTATAATTATTTTGGTTCGTAACAGAAGAATGACACAAACTATGCCAGGAGGCAATCCCGCCTCCAAACATTTTCAGAAGACATCCGGCACATTCGCAGATAAAACCCCGAAATAACGAAATTCAACAACCCGGAAACATACTTTCGAAAAGGTCGGACGCACTCGGCAAAGCCGCCGGACGCACCGGTCGGACTCTGTTCCCGTTTTTATCGCCCCCGCAGAAGACAGGGAGCCTCCGGCATAAAAAAACGAACTCATTTGTTTTATTCTATTCTCATTTTCACTACCTTTGTAATAATTTTTATCCACCCTTTATAAAATAGGTAAAAACTTTTGCGGCATGGCAGCATATTTTAACATTTTTTTGATCGTCATGGCCCTGCTGGCCTTGGCGGTTTACATCGCACTCCATTATTTCGAGGCCGGATACGGCTATCTCTTCAACCGTAAATACGGCTTCCCGATCCCGAACCGGATCGGCTGGGTGCTGATGGAGTGTCCGGTATTCATCGCCATGACCGTTCTCTGGCTCCTCTCCGACCGCACGTGGGAGGCGGCGCCGCTGGCCCTGCTGATCCTGTTCCAGGGACACTACCTGCAACGGGCGTTCATCTTTCCGCTGCTGATCCGGGGCAATTCGAAAATGCCGGCCGGCATCGTGGGAATGGGCATGCTCTTCAATACGCTCAACGCCCTGATGCAAGGCGGCTGGATCTTCTACATCTCTCCTGCCGACTATTACGAAGGCTGGTTCTCCAAACCCTATTTTTACATCGGAGCCGCACTCTTCGTCGCAGGCATGGTCATCAACCTCCATTCCGACTACATCATCCGCCATCTGCGCAAGCCGGGCGATACACGCCATTACATTCCCCGGGGCGGTATGTTCCGCTACGTTTCGTCGGCCAACTATTTCGGAGAGCTGACCGAATGGGTGGGCTTCGCCATCGCTTCGTGGTCATGGGCCGGGGCAGTATTCGCCTGGTGGACCTTCGCCAACCTCGCCCCCCGCGCAGCTTCGCTTTACAAACGATACGAAAAAGAGTTCGGGCAGGAATTCACCTCCCTGCACCGAAAGAGGATCATACCTTTCATCTATTAAGTTTTCAATTATGAGTAATTTGCAGGATTCCGTACTCTTCACGCCCTATCGTCTGGGGCAGGTTACGCTCCGCAACCGCACCATCCGTTCGGCAGCCTTCGAATCGATGGGCAAAGACTTCAGCCCCACGCAGCAGCTCAAGGACTACCACGTGAGCGTCGCCCGGGGCGGTATCGGCATGACCACGCTGGCCTACGCTGCCGTCTGCCGCAGCGGGCTCTCGTTCAAGAGCCAGCTCTGGCTGCGCCCGGAGATCGTCCCGGCGCTGCGCGACATCACCGACGCCATCCACAAGGAAGGCGCCGCCGCTTCGATCCAGATCGGTCACTGCGGCAACATGACCCACTACTCGACCGCCGGACAGATTCCCATCGGGGCTTCGAGCGGATTCAACCTATACGCCTACACCCCCGTCCGCAAAATGCGCCGGGACGAAATAATGCAGGTTTCCAAAGACTTCGGCAAGGCCGTGCGAACAGCTCATGCCGCCGGTTTCGACTGCGTCGAGGTGCACGCCGGGCACGGCTACCTCATCTCGCAGTTCCTCTCGCCCTATACCAACCACCGCCGCGACGAATACGGCGGCTCGCTCGACAACCGGATGCGCTTCATGCGCATGTGCCTCGAGGAGGTGATGAACGCCGCCGCTGCGACGGGCACCTCGGTACTCGTCAAGCACAACATGTACGACGGATTCAAGGGCGGCATCGAGATTCCGGAGAGCATCGAGATCGCCCGCGAAATCGAGCGCTGGAAGGTCAATGGCATCGTTCTCTCGGGCGGTTTCGTAAGCAAGGCGCCGATGGCCGTGATGCGGGGTCTGATTCCGATCTACACCATGAGCTACTACTCGCCCCTCTGGTTGCGGGCCTTCATCCGCTACTGCGGCCCCTTCATGATCCGGCAGTTCCCCTTCTCGGAGTGCTACTTCCTGGAGGATGCCAAAAAATTCCGCGAAGCGCTGCAACTGCCGCTAATTTACGTGGGAGGTCTGGTGAGCCGCGAAGGAATCGAGCGGGCTCTGGACAGCGGGTTCGAACTGGTGCAGATGGCTCGGGCGCTCGTGAACGACCCGGCTTTCGTGAACAAGCTGCGCGAAGGCGATGCGGCGACCCGCAGCGAGTGCGACCACCGCAACTACTGCATCGCCCGCATGTATTCGGTCGATATGAAATGCTGCAAACATTGCGGCGACCTGCCCCGAAAAATCCGGGAAGAACTGGCAAAACTACCGTAATGGCACGCAAGGGAACGATCGAAAAAGGGAGCCGGACCGCTCTGGTGACGGGTGCCGGCAGCGGCATCGGACACTGCATGGTCCGGCGGCTGGCCGAACTCGGATACCGGCTGATCCTCGCAGGACTCGATCCGGCGAAACTGGAAGCCGCAGCCGAAGAACTCCACGAACAATACGGATTGGCGGTAGAGGTCATCCCGATCGACCTGGCACGACCCGAAGCCGCACACGAACTTTTCGAGCGGGTACAGGCTCTCGGCCGTGAAGTCGATGTCCTGGTCAATAACGCCGGAGCTTTCTCGTTCCGCGACATTCTGCAAACACCCGTCGAACGGATCGAAAAAATCCTCTGCCTCCATGCCCTGACCACGACCCTGACCTGTCGGCTGTTCGGCGCCGAAATGTCCCGCCGGGGCTGTGGAGGACATATCCTCAACATGGCCTCCTACTCGCTCTGGATGCCCTGGCCGGGACTAGCCCTGTACAGCGCGAGCAAATCCTACCTGCGGAGCTTTTCGGTGGCTTTCGCCAAGGAGGTGCGCGAACAGAACATCCGTGTCACGGCCGTCTGCCCGGCAGGTGTGGCCACCGACCTCTACGGACTGCCGCCCCGCTGGCAGCGCATCGGACTGCGGCTAGGTGTGCTCATCACGCCGGACAGTTGTGCCCGGCGAGCCTTGAAAGCCCTCTGGCGAGGACGCCGTTGCTGCGTGCCCGGCTGGTGGAACCGGCTTTTCATACCCTTCTGCCGTCTGATGCCAATGTGCGTACTCCGGGTTGCTCGCAAGTACACGATGAAGCTTCAACGCTAAAACACAGAACCCGATAAAAAAGAAGATAGACGGCCATGAAAAAATGGATCAAGATTCTGCTCGTCACCCTCGGCATCCTCGCAGTACTCGTCGTCACGACGATTCTGCGGTTGCCTCCCATCGCAAAAAACTACCTTGAAAAACACAGCAAGGAACTCGTCGGCCGGCAAATAACCATCGAGAAACTGCGGTTCAACGTACTCAACGGCAAACTCCGAATCGACCGGATCGCCATGCTCGAACCGGACGACTCGACGACATTCGCATCGCTGGGAAATTTCTATACTCGAATACACCTGCTGCCCCTGCTGCGTCAGCGGATACACATCGACGCCGTACTGATCGACAAACCCTACCTGAACGTCTATCAGGATGGCACCAGCTTCAATTTCGACGACCTGCTGACCCGATTCCTGACCCCTGCGGACACGGTCGAAAAGGCCCCGTCGAACCCCTGGACAGTCGATATCGACGACATCAAGATACACAACGGCGAGCTGACTTACAAGGACATGCAGCGTAACGTCACGTGGGGCTTCAACGAGCTCGACATCGACGTACCGGGACTGCACCTCTCCGGACACGAACGGACGGACATGGGCATCGTGTTCAACTTCTCACGGGGCGGTTCGCTCCGCACCTCGCTGGAATACGACCAGGCGACGGCCGACTACGACCTCAGCCTGCTGCTTTCGAACCTCTCGCTGGCAGGCACGGCGGCCTATTTCAATCAGGTGATCGACATCGGCTCGGTAGAGGGCCTCGTCACGCTCGACCTGCATGTGAAAGGCAACGCCAACCACCTGCTCGACCTGCGCACGTACGGCATAGCGGCCGCATCGGGGCTGAAACTGCGCGACAGCCGCGACAACCGGATCATCGACGTCGATACGCTCAATTTCGACCTGCGGGACGGCAATCTGGGCACGATGCAGTACGATATTCGCCGAATCTATGCCGCCGGCATCCGCACCCAGTTCGAAATCTACCGGGGCGGCGGCAACAACCTGCTCGCTCTGATCAAAGCTCCCGAAGAGCGTCCGACGGAAACGGAAGCGACCATCGACGGTGAAACGACCGTAACCATCGAACGCGAAGAACCGGCCACGACGCAGCTCAATTTCACCGTCGGCGAACTGCTTCTGGACAAGGGAGAGATCGCCTTCACGGACAACACGTTCGAAAAACCGTTCCGATACCTCATTTCGGACATCCGGCTGTCGAGCCGCGACATCGATTTCAGCAAACAGAACGAACTGACGCTCGACGCCAAATTGCAACGCACGGGATCGGGCCATATCCGTTGGAAAGGCTCGCTTCAGAACCTCGACAACCACAACCTCATGGTCGCTCTGTCGAACATCAACCTCAAGGATTTCACCCCCTACTGCGAACATTTCACGGCCTACCCGCTCACGGGCGGCAACCTCACGTTCCGCAGCCAAAACATCATCGCTGACCGTTTTCTCAACGGCACGAACCACCTCGACATATTTCAATGCGAGGTCGACAAGAAACGCAAGGACCTGGAGCCTGAATTCAAGATTCCGCTCAAGCTGGGACTTTACATTCTCAAAGACCGCAAAGGACACGTCAAGATCGACCTGCCGGTGAAAGGCAACCTCGACTCCCCGGAATTCTCCTACCGCAAGATCGTGATGAAGGCGCTGGGCAACGTTCTGCTGAAAGTCGTGACGGCACCCTTCTCGTTCCTGACGGGCGGAGGCGACAATCTCGACCGCATCGAGGTCGATCCGCTGCAATTCTCCCTCAATACGGATCAATACGCCACGCTGGATAAGGTGGCCGACATACTGCGCGACAAGCCCGAAATGCAGATAGGCCTCGCGCAGCGGATCAACCGCAGCAAGGCCGTCGGACGGCTGGCAGAACTGAATCTCAAAATGGCCTGCTACAACTCGACCCTTCCGGCGGGCGAGCGGCTGTCGATGATCGACTTCGAGCGAATCCAGGAGACCAAGCTCAAATCGGACGAAGTGATGCGCTTCGCCGACTCGCTGCTCGCCCTGCGCGGCATCGACGGCAGCAAACTCTCCGGCAGCCGGAAAGCCCTCACGCTTTACGGAGACCAGGCCGTCGGACAGCTCGAAAAAATTCTCGTCCGCCGCGACAGCGCGATCGTCGAATACCTGACCCGATCGCAGGGAATACCCGTCACCGCGATCTCGGTACGGACGATTCCGGCACAGGAACTCGGCGATTACACGGGAAAAGATATTTATGCCATCCAGCTCGGTATGGAGGAAGAGAGCATCGACGTAACGGACGGCAATACGGCAGGCGATACGGAAACAACGGATACATCGGCTTCCGCGACGGCGGAAGTCCTCGCGACTGTACCGGAACAGGCGGCGGTACAACTCACGCAAACCGGAACTGCGAAGGAAACGGCGACTCCCGAACCTTCCGCTCCGACGGCAACAGCGACGCAGTCCACCCAGGCCGAGACTACGATCACCGAATCCGAGGCCGGAATTACGACGATAAAAACCCCGACAGCACATCCGGAAGAGCTGCAAACGAACGAATAACCGGAAACAGACCGAACAAACAAACGACGTAACGGGCACGTCGGACGGACAAACCACGACAGCGGGACAACGGTGCTAAGAACAAGGCCGCCACCGAAAAGCTCCTGCAACCGGGAAAAATCCGTCGGAAATTTCAACGAAGAACATCGCTGAAACCCGAAGCCGGGTCCTGCCCGGTGCATTCGGCCGGATAATTGCCGACAGGCCATAACGACACTACGAAACAGACCGACATGCTGCAAGGAATCGAAAATATCGTATTCGATCTCGGGGGCGTGATGATCGACCTCGACAGAGCACGCTGCGTGGAGGAATTCCACAAGATCGGATTCACCGAAATCGACGATTTGATCGACTCGTACCATCCGAAAGGATTTCTCGGACGGTTGGAACGGGGCGACGTGACGAACGACGACTTCTACGACTACGTGCGTCGGAGCGCAGGACGCGACATCGCGGACGATGAAATCCGCCGGGCCTTCACCTCCTTCCTGGCCGGCATCCCCCGCTACAAGCTGCAAATGGTGCGCACGCAGCGGGAACGGGGATTCCGGACCTATGCCCTCTCCAACATCAACGACGTGGTTTTTCCTTTCGTGCGAGACGTTCTCTTCACCCAGGAAGGTTTGCAACTGGACGACTATTTCGAGAAAGCCTATCTTTCATACGAAATGCACGAATTGAAACCCTCCCCCGAAATTTACCGCAAAATGATCGAAAAGAGCGGTATGCGCCCCGAAGCGACGCTCTTCATCGACGACAATGCGGAAAATCTTCACACGGCGCAGGAACTGGGATTCCACGTATATATGCCCCGGCCCCGCGAAGATTTCAGGTTTCTGTTCGACGACGGCCCGGGCAGATGATACCAAAAACGGAAAACCGTCATCCGAAACGAACGGCACATCGCTGCGATACGGGGAGGACATTCGGAATAATTCGAAACCGACTGCAAGCGGTTCGCTTGCAATAACAAAACGTTCCGGGATAACGGACGGTACGTCGTGGCACACGCGACCGGATATTCGAAATCCGGCCTGAAAAGGTCCCGAAACGGAAGTCGGGAAAAAGGAATCTCTCTTCGAAAAGATAATTTTAGCCGGAAAAGTTTGTTATAAACAAAAAAGACCTTATATTTGCACTCCGAAATCGCACTGATTTCCGCAATCGGCGGGACACACCTCGCAAGAGGTCCCCGGATTGGGAACGGGGTGTAGCGCAGTCCGGTTAGCGCACCTGCTTTGGGAGCAGGGGGTCGTGGGTTCGAATCCCGCTACCCCGACGAAGAAGCCTCCGGAAAAAGACTTCTTGCGTAGAGGCTCGAAAAAGAGGGAAATCAGTTACGGTGAAAAATATTGTTCGGGGTGTAGCGCAGTCCGGTTAGCGCGCCAGCTTCGGGAGTTGGAGGTCGCTGGTTCGAATCCAGTCTCCCCGACAAAAATCAAAACCTTTGCCTTAAAAGGCAAAGGTTTTTTACTATGGGCATACGACGGCTATTCATCGCCGAAAGTAAGGGTACAAGAAAAAAGGATTCCGCTTTATCAAGCGGGGTCCTTGATTTTTGTACACCCAATAAGAGACTCGTCCGGAAGCGAAGCAGAGCGACGCAATCCAGTTTTCCCGACCGAGAGAAGGGATACGAAAACATTCCTTTTTTCATTTCCGGACAGCGACATGTCACACGGCAAACGAACAGCGATAAAAAACTGCCTGCGGAACAGCTTTTGTTTGTGTATTTCCCATCAAGGAGCTATTTGACAAGTCGCGAAGCAACGCAATCCAGATTCTTATTTTTATTTTCCAACGGCAATTCGTTTATACAAAGGCGGATGAAGATAAAAAGTCATTCGCGAACGACTTTTCTTCGTTTCGTCCAAGGGTTGCTGCTATCGGGAAAGTGGAGAAAAGCGACGCAATCCGAGGCTTCGAAAAATCAGAGTAATCTTTCCTTTACGGGAATTTTTATCGTCGTAAACTGCCGTTGTAGTCGGCGAAAGGCCACACGGACACAAAGAGTTTCATCAGGGAGTTCTCAATTTCAGGTCTGCCCCTCTTCTTCCGAAAACCGCCATATCATCCGGCTTTTCGGCAAAACCGGGACTGTAGCTTACAGGCAAGGTTTTTCACAGCCACCCACCGAACGCAGCGGCTGCCCGACTGCGCATCGACCGTCTATCGGAACCGGCGGAGCATCTTCCCGAAATCCAGTAATGCACGGGGCACAAAATTTGCGGATTACCCAAACACATTCTATGATTTACCGATATGAAACTGATAAAAACCATCGAAGAACGATGGAGCCCCCGCTCATACGACTCCCGTCCCGTCAATGAAGAACAACTGGCATTGCTGTTCGAAGCGGCACGCTGGGCTCCTTCCTGCAACAATGCCCAGGAATGGGCATATTACTATACGACTCGCGAATATCCGGAAGCTCATGCCCGGCTCGCGGAGTGCCTCACCGGAGGCAATCGAGCCTGGGCGCCCGATGCTCCGGTGTTGCTGGTTTCCTGCGGATACAAGAATTTCCCGGGGACGGATGTCTATAACCGGCACTGGATGCACGATGTGGGCGCCGCGAACATCTCGATCGCCCTGCAAGCCGCCTCGATGGGAATGCAACTGCATCAGATGGCCGGCTTCGACGTGGAAGCCTGCGCCCGGCTGCTGGGCCTCGACACGGAAAAGATCGAACCTGTAACGATGATGACGCTCGGCTACCCCGGCCCGGCCGACCGGCTGGCGGAGCCGTTCCGCACCCGGGAAACGCTGCCCCGGGAACGCAAGGAAGTGAAGAGCTTCGTACATAAGCTCGAATAAGACCGGAACATCCGAACCGGAAAAAACCGTCCGCCTCACCGGACATAACGCAAAGAGAGGCTGTTTAACAAGTCCGATTTTAATGCTCCGTCGGAATGATCCTGACAGGGACGATTTTCAATTTCAGGGACCTGTTAGACAGTCTCTCTCCTATTGTGTTTCCGACTATTGCAATCGCTTGTAGTGACAGTACATCAGATGCTCCTGGTCGTCGTGCAGGTGCATACCGCCGCCCAGACAGAAACGCCACATCTTGCAATCGGCGCACTCCCCTTTGCGGGCCCATTCGCGGTCGCGGAACTTGTCGAAGCGATTCTGCCACACGTCCCAGAAACTGTCCCGGTAAATATTCCCCTGATGGAAATTGGCCCGGATGGAGGTACAGCCCGAAATCGCCCCGTCCACCCGGATCGAGGCAGCCGAAACCCCGGCGGCGCACTGGTAGAAATCGTCCCGCACCTCGCCTTCGTAACCGCCCAGAAAGCCTTCGCAGGCGTAACTCAAGTCGATGCGTCCCTCCTTACGGGTACGCTTTATGAACTCCAGCACCTCGCGGAACTGTGCGTCGGTAACCGCGAGCGTCGGATCGTCCTTGGCCCGGCCGACAGGGAAGATCGAGAAGATGCGCCAATATTTCACTCCTTCGGCGATCAACAGCTCCTTGAACTCTTCGAGTCGAGCGACCATCGGCGAAGTGACGCATGTAATCACGTCGTAGGTGAGCCGGGGCTCCCTCACGATCAACCGGATCGCGTCGAGCGCCTTTTCGAAACTGCGGGGATTGCGCCGGATGTAGTTATGAGCATCCTCAAAGCCGTCGAAACTGATCGAAATGGATCTCAACCCCGCATCCATCAGACTTCGCAAGCGGTCGGCGTCGAGCGCCAGACCGTTGGTCACCATCCCCCAGGCATAGCCCCGGCGGGTAACCTCCCGGCCGGCTTCCTCCAGATCGCTGCGCACGAGCACCTCTCCGCCGGAAAAGATCAACAGAACATCTTCCGGGCGGTTGTGGGGCGTAACCTCCTCATCGAGCACCTTCAGGAAATCCGCCAACGGCATATCCGGCACGCCGGGATCGACCCGACAGTCGCTGCCGCAGTGACGGCAAGCCAAATTACAACGTAACGTACACTCCCAAAAGAGCGTACGCAACTTGTGTTCGGCGATCTTCTCCGCATAAAGATCGGAAAAAAGGCGCAGCCCGATACGCTTGCGCAACCCGAGCTTTCGTCCCGTCATCGGCGATTATTCGTTTTTGGAAGCCGGAGCCTCTTTCTCACGGGCCCGTTGTGCCTTTTTAACCTCCTTGCGGGCTGTCTTCTCACGGATGGCCTGCTGACGTTCGACCTCCTCGACAGGTACCGGAGGACGCACGCCGTACATCAGGCGGATCTGTCTTTCGACCCGGGCCGAATCCGGAGCCTGGTCCTGCGGCTTTCCCTGAGGAGCGTTCTTCACTGTCGAACAAGCCGTTGCAAAACCCAGCATCGTCAATAGTGCCCATTTTACTTTCTTGCCCATAGCTTTCAAACTTTTTACAGATAATACGGATGAACAAATATAACTATTTTTTCGAGGAACAAAAAACGTGCAAAAATAATTGCGAAAAAATTTTGAGAATCAACACTTTTTACCTTTCTTTGCTGATACATTTTTAATCAATATTCATTTATGACAGGTCAAGTTAAATGGTTCGATAGCAAGAAAGGCTACGGATTCATTACCCGCGAAGACGGCAAAGAGGTCTTCGTACATTTTTCAGGCATCGTATCCGATTCTTTCAAAACGCTGAACGAAGGACAGAAAGTCGCTTTCGAACTTGGAAACGGAGCTAAAGGCGAACAAGCTATAAACGTCACCGTAATCGAGTAATCCATTTCATTACTCCCGAGAACGTATGGAGGCTCCCTCGGGAAGCCTCCATATTTTTTCCGGCACGGACGAAATAATTGTATTTTCGGCACGTTAATTTCGTGCTGTCAAAGAGCTATAAAATCAGATACGATATGACCAAACGAAACGAAGCGATCGCCATTCTCACGGGCGGCGGCCCGGCACCGGGCATGAATACGGTAGTGGGCAGCGTGGCAAAAACCTTCCTGCAGAAGGGATACAGCGTCATCGGACTCCACAAAGGTTTCACAGGGCTCTTCCGCGAAGCGCCCGCCACGGAGAACATCACCTTCCTCAAAGCGGACGAAATTTTCAACCTCGCGGGTTCGTTCCTGCGCATGAGCCGCTTCAAACCTTCGGACGAAGATTTCGAGAAGCGTTTCAACTGGCAGTTCTTCACCGAGAACAACATCAAGCTGCTGGTGACCATCGGCGGCGACGACACGGCATCGACGGCCAACCGCGTGGCCAAATTTCTGGAAGAAAAGCGTCATCCGATCGCCAACATACATGTCCCGAAAACCATCGACAACGACCTTCCGCTGCCCGACTGCGCGCCGACCTTCGGCTACGAATCGGCTAAAGACAAGGGTGCGGTGATCGCCCGGGCCGTCTATGTCGATGCCCGCACCAGCGGCAACTGGTTCGTCATGTCGGCGATGGGCCGCAGTGCCGGACACTTGGCCTTCGGTATCGGCGAGGCGTGCCACTACCCGATGATCGTCATTCCCGAAATGTTCAACAAAACGCCGATCACCATCGACAAGATCATCCGTCTGATGGTTTCGTCCATCGTCAAGCGCCGGATCGTCAGCATGGACTACGGCGCGGCGGTCATATCCGAAGGCGTGTTCCACGAATTGAGCGAGGCGGAACTCTCCTCGTGCGGTATTCACTTCACCTACGACGCGCACGGTCATCCCGAACTGGGCAAAGTGTCGAAAGCCTGTTTCTTCAGCATGCTGCTCGACCAACGGCTCGCGGAGCTGAAACTCAACGTACAGACCCGCCCCGTGGAGTTGGGTTACGAAATCCGGGGGCAGACGCCGGTGGCATACGACCTGACGTACTGCTCGGAGCTGGGTATCGGCGTTTACAAGCTCTTCAGCGAAGGCAAGACGGGCTGCATGGTCTATGTGGACGGCTGCGGCAACGTCGAACCCCTCTACCTGAAAGACCTGCAAGACCCCGCGACGGGCAAGATCCTGCCCCGCATGGTGGACATCTCGTCCGACCGCTTCAAAGCCGTAGTAGATAATATCCTGATGGCTATTACCCCGCCCGACTACGAAGCGGCACGCCAATACCTGTCCAACCCCGAGGAGTACGACTTCTGCAAGATCCTCGGCTGGGACGAAACGGATCTTTAGCTCCCTTTTGTAACGGCGGAAAAACGGAAATCATACACTTCGGCGCCCGGAATATCAATATTCCGGGCGCCAGTCTTTCAGGTCCTGCGGACCGCCGCAAGACATCTTTATCATTCCTCATCCCGGTCTGCCCAGCGTTCAAGCGTCTGACGCACGGCCTCCTTATAGTCCTTGTCGGTAATCCGGTAAGTCCAGCGCACGGCGTTCGGGCGGTCGGGGAACTCTTCGAGCACCCATGCCGACTGATCGCGCGGTGTGCCGCGTTGCGATTCGGTCATAGGGTCGAAGAAAGAGTATTGAGCGCACGTATCTACATCTGGGGTAATGGCATGGTAATTATCTTCCGTTATTGGGGGCACATTGAAATATAACTGAACAAAACCCAACGCATCCAGATTTTTCACCAACACATCGTTATCGTCTATCCACAACATTTTCTCCATCATCTGTCCCCATGTCCCCTGTTCTCCCGGGGCGATTCTAATCATATCACCGCTCGCACTCATTTTAGTTGAAATGAAGAAAATCGCATTCTCCTGACTGGCGTTCTGCATTCGAAAATAAGTGTAATAACAGTCTGGATATTCTTCGCCGATATTCTCTTCCATCGTTGTGTTCTTATCCACGAACTCCGGTTTTTCGGGCTTCGGTGTGGGCTGTTCTTCCGACGGAGCTTCCGGTGAGGTGTTTTCCGCTTTGTCGGAACAGCCCAGCGAAGCCAAGAACAGGAGCAAGGCTCCTAACGATAAATAGACACGTACTTTCTAGGTTAATTATTAAGGGATAAAATTCGTCCTGCAAAAAATATTGAGATCGAACGCCCCCTGAAACGAATTTAACAAAAGCGCTGAAACAACCGATTGTTCTGCCGATCATCGAGGAACATCCGATCACTTCAGATCGAAATCGTCGGCATCGCGCCAAGCGGGAAATTTCTCGCGGAAACGACGCAGCTCGTCCATATCGAGCCGTGCGGTCAAAAGCGTCTCCCCTTCCCCCGCTTCGGCAAGGGTTTCTCCCTTACAGCCGATCACGGCCGAATCGCCCGAATAATGCAGCCGGGGGTCGTCCCCCGTACGGTTCACCCCCAATACGTAAGCCTGGTTCTCGATCGCCCGGGCCCGGAGCAACGTCCGCCACACGTCACGGCGGCCCGCAGGCCACGAAGCAACGTAAATAATAGCGTCGTAATCGTTCCGGCAGCGGCTCCATACGGGAAAGCGCAGGTCGTAGCAAACCTGAAGCAGGAAACGAATGCCGCCGTATTCGACGACGCCCCGCTCCCGTCCCGGACAAAAATTAGCTCCTTCGCCGCCGATGGAGAAGAGATGCCGCTTGTCGCTCTGCACCCGCTCGCCCGAAGGTTTTATGAAAAGCAGGCGGTTGTAATAGCGCCCCTCCTCTTCGACGATCAGACTGCCAGCGACGGCCTTGCCCGTCGTCCGGACCCAGCGGGTCATCTCCTGCACGATTTCACCCGACATCGGTTGCGCGACCCGACCGGGATCGGTCACGAATCCCGTAGCGAACATCTCGGGCAAAATCACCAGATCGGCATCCGCTTCGGCAACCATTCTCCCGGCCGTCCGCAGATTGGCCGCCGTATCTTCCCACACCATGTCGAATTGACACAAAGCCACTTTCAGTTCCATATCGCCATTCGTTTTTTTACTAAAATAAAATTTCCCGCTACTCGCTTCTTTTCGTTCGATTATCCTAAATATTTGTCAAGAAGAAGAGCAACAGCTATTGCAAATGTAACACAAGCTGCTGTTAAATTTCTAAATGTTCCACCGTATGTATTAGAATGATCGTTCCACTCTCCGTGTTCTTTGTAATATTTATAATCCACATTATAGAATGTTATAAGATTAACTATACAAATAATAAACAAGAGTAATATCATAGTTTGTTTAATTATTGAATAATCTGTAATATATTCAAGGAGGGGAGCAGGCTTGAAATATTAATTGTTGTGAAGCAGTCATTATGATTAACGAAATAACCACAACCCCAATATATACTTGAAAACATCACACCATATACAGCTCCCCATTTATATTTCAAATATAATAAAAGTCTGGTACAAATGAAAATTCAATTCCGAACCACATCGCATCTCACGACAAGACGAAATATTCCGGAACCGACCCCACCGCCCCCAGGAACTTCGCTCAAAAATTGCTTTCGGCAAAAATAAAACGTACTTTTGTCAAGATAAAACACCCATTATGCTCAAAGCAGGACGCACACAAACCCTCACCGTAAACCGCATCTCGGACTACGGACTCTATCTGATCGACGACGAACAGAACGAAGTATTGCTGCCCAACCGTTATGTTTCTCTGGCCAACAAGGTCGGCGATACGCTCGAAGTATTCGTCTATCACGATTCGGAAGACCGATTGGTCGCCACGACCGAAACGCCGAAGCTGCGCGAAGGAGAAGCGGGATTCCTGCGCGTAGTGGACAAGAACCTGCACGGCGCATTCCTCGACTGGGGACTCGCGGGCAAAGACCTGTTCCTGCCCAACCGCAACCAGCAGGGAGGCGTGTTGGCCGGACGGAACTGCCTGGTTTACCTGTATGTAGATTCGGTAACGGGGCGCTGCGTGGCGACCATGAAATTCAAAAGCTACGTCAATAACGACGTTATCACGGTAAAGCCCCGCGAAGAGGTTTCGCTGCTCGTGGCTTCGGAATCCCCGATCGGCTATCGGGTGATCGTGAACAACCGTCACTGGGGCATGATCTACCGCAACCAGCTCTTCCGCCGCATCGACGTAGGCGACCGTCTGAAGGGATACGTGACACGCATCACGGAAGACAACCGCATCGACGTCAGCCTGCAACAGCAGGGAGTCGCCGAAGTGCGCCATTCGGCGGAAACGCTGCTTTCGATGATCCGCGAAAACGGCGGTTCGCTTCCCCTGAACGACGACAGCGACCCGGCGGAAATCGCTACACGGACGCAGATGAGCAAGAAAGTGTTCAAACGCTCGCTGGGCATGCTCCTCAAGCGGGGCGCAGTGGAAATCACGCAGAACGGTGTAAAACTGACCGGGCACAATGGCTAAAATACTCACGGCGGAGCGCGTATCGCGCGACATATCGGACAACTACGTATTCCAGCGTTCGCAATTGGCCTATCACGAGGCGGCGCGGCGAATCAGCGGCGACGTACTCGAAATAGGTACGGGCACGGGTTACGGCGTCGAAATAGTCGCCCCCCACGCCTCCAGCTTTCTCACGCTCGACAAAATCGAACCTGCGGGCGAACGGCCTCCGTTTCCGCACGTGGAGATGCGGCAAGCCGTAGTTCCCCCTCTCGACCTGCCGTCGGGCAGTTTCGATTTCGTCATTTCGTTCCAGGTGATCGAACACATCAAACACGACATGGAACTGGTACGGGAAGTGCACCGCGTGCTGCGTCCGGGCGGCAAGTTCATCCTGACCACCCCCAATATCCGTATGTCGCTGACACGCAACCCCTGGCACGTCAGGGAATACAATCCCGACCAACTCCGCAACCTGCTCGGCAGCGCCTTTGCGTCGGTGGAAGCCCTCGGTGTTTTCGGCAACGAACGAATCATGGAATACTACGAAAAAAACCGCCGGGGCGTTCGGCGCATCACCCGTTTCGACGTGCTCGACCTGCAACACCGGCTGCCCCGGTGGATGCTGCAACTCCCCTACGACCTGCTCAACCGCCTCAACCGCCGACGCCTGCTCCGGGACAACGACTCCCTGACCCGTTCGATCACCATGGAAGACTACCGCATCGGACCGGTAGCGGACGACTGCTTCGACCTGTTCTATATCGCGGAAAAGCAACACAAATAAATGATTCCGGCCGGATCGACATCCGCCGGCAATCCGGAAAAAACCATTATAAGCAGCAGCCGGAATCCTCATCCATTTTAAGTTCATTTTACCCGATCCAATCTTAAATCGTTAATTCTCCACGTATCGAACACCAACTCCAATAATATTTTTTGCCTCGCCTCAACAGACGACTTGTTCCAACCGGTAAAATTGTATTGGAAATCATTTTTGAATCGATTCAAGGCTGTATTTACTCCGATATAAAATTTACTATCGAGTAATTTCGTCAGACAAACAGACGATTTGCCATACTCCGACTGCTTGTCATAAAACCATTGATCTGTCGATAAATCATTATAATTATTCACGGCCTGATTAATCATGCTTTCGATCAACGTGACATTACCCAATCGATACACATAGGAGTAATACTCCTCCTCGGACAAAAACTCCAGTGGAATACTTCCATTTTTCGGTGATTGAGGTAAAATATGTTCTATTTGCAAATCATTATAAAATTGATGTCCACAGACCGGGCTGTGCAATTTTTCCAACACCGTATTTTCTATCTTCCCCAATACATAGCGCAACCGATACAAGGGATTATAAACCCCATGACTCAAAGTTATGAATTCGGCTTTAAATACCCCTACCTTATCCAGCAAATAAGGTAACATCGTTTTCTCTATCACGCAGGCAATTTCATCTATCGTCGTAAGATTACGTAATTTCTCCGCCCATTGGACAAACAAGGATTCATTCGTCTTGGCTTGGATCCTGAGGGTCGAGCTGAAAAAGAAAAAACTCTCTATTTGTTTGGCCAAATATTCGATTGCCGGCACATCCGCATTGCTTCCCAAAGACAATAACAGGATCAAATGCTGTCTGGATTTGTATTTATTAATAAAGCCTATATTTGTCACGTGAGGATACAAGCACCCATCCCGCTGTAATTCAGTGGCATTTACAAGTTCTGAATACCGTTTGGACATACAGCGTATCTCCTTTGCAAAGTCTACCGGATGCTTTTCATATTGCGTAGCCTGTTTCCCTTCAGAAGATATAATCCATTTATAAATATCATCTTCTCGCAAGATACCATTATAATATCGGGCACTCAGAAAATATCGCAAAAATCGTAGGGGTTTTTGATCTTCAGAACATTCCTGAAGATTTTGAATAATCTCCCTCCATATATCTTTTATCTTGGCAAAATCCGACTCTTTGGTATTACTAAACAGCAAATTTTTGACCAAATCCATAGCATTCAATCCCGCCCCTCGCTGATTGATCGTCTCGAAAATTTTCAATGCACTACTCAAATCTTGAGATTCGATTACAACGAGTTCTATCTTTGTCAAGCAATATTTCGCAAAATCTATCAACTCATCAATCCCGGCATATAATTGAAAGTGTCGAAGTATTTTCGTATAGGCATCCTGCATTCGCTCTATAGATGGGGATCGCACTCCATTGTAAGGTTGCTCCTGTATCAAGGCTGTCAAATAATCATGACTCTCTTCATACTGCAATTCTAAGCGTACACGGGTCTCTCCCGATTCAATATCAAAGTTATAAAGTAGATTTTCTATAATCTGTAAATAATTTTTCTGAGCGCTGTTCAATGTCTCCTTTTTTAATAAATCTCGGAAAACACACAAAGACAACATAATAGTTGTCAAACGCTGTTGTCCGTCCACGACATCGAAACATCTATCATTATTGACAATGATGATAGATCCTAAAAAATAATTACGCTGCTCTTTTGCATCGGGACTATATTCATTTTCAATATCGATCAAAAACTGCTCGACCTCGTCATCGGGTTTCCAAACATATTCTCGTTGATAATCAGGCACTAAAAAGAAATAATCCTTCAATTTAGATATAGACTGAACTTTAGCATCGATTTTCATATCTTATGATATAGTTTTTGTAAATTACGTTATACAATTAGATATTATCATCAAACGAATTTTTCAAAAAACGTCTGGGTGCGAATATTCTACAAATGTAGGTCCCATAATTTTCTACTTCGCTTCGTGAAAAGCAATACAAACAATACAAATTTAAATAAAAAATTGGAAAACAATCGTCAATTTGAATCCGGTACGATCTAATTCCATACAAAAAAGCAGCCCTCTCGGACTGCTTCAGGTTAGTATAACAACCCGATTTGCGAACAATTAATATTCTTCCTCGTTAAAGAAATTAATCAACATTGATTATCAGTTACTTAATACTCGAATAAAGAAATTTACACAAACAAACTACGCCGTCTGAGGCGGGCTGGGGCGATTGGAGGAATTGATGGACAAACATATATTCATTTTATTAATCAATCCAGTATGAAGAGTTATATTCTGTACATTCTATTTATTGTGATTATAACCGAATATATTATCATCTTCGTTCATAATTTGAAAACATTATTGTCAAATTAGGCTATTAACTCTACTATATTCTCAACATAATTGTTTCCTAAACGTTTTTATGTGTTTATAGCTTTATAAACACATTTTCTCAATTATTTCATCCACTAATTTACTCATATAATCATCAATTTCAGACTCAGAGCAACCATTTAATGGCTTTTCTGGGCCATTTAGGAATTGAAAATCTTTTAATTTTGAGCGTTGGAATACAGCACCACTGATTTTTCGCACGAAGATAGGGAATATATGTGTTCCTTCTTTCTCGGCTTTCTTTAGAATCGGAGGCAGTTCATCATTCGCTATAAAATCTGAAGCGAGAAAACTTGGGGAGACAAGAAGAATGGCGATGCCGGCTCTTTGAAGAGCGTTATCAATTTCTTCTTTCCATTTGTCTCCTGTTTTAATGCGTGTATCATCCCACACATCTATATCTCCAACTGTATTCGCAATCGTTTTTAGATGAATCTGAACTTTCTCTAGCCAGGCTACATCATCATGTGAATAGCTTATAAATATTTTATTCTTATTCATTAGAGTTTTCTTTATTAACGTGAGATCTTTAACCTCCTCTATGAAAGGATAAACTTTTTTCAAGTTTGATAATTTATTGTGAAACGAAATTAAGCCATTTTTGCAACAAGGGTTCCCAGTTAACCACAAGTGAAATAGATTTGGTAGTTCTATATCTGGGCAAAATCGTTCAATACGATTATTGCAAAGGACAAGTCTAGTAACACTTCGAATCAAGGAATAATCTATGGATGTTAATAAATTATTTGACAAGATTAACTCATTTATTGATGCTGTCTGAAATTGTTTTGGTAGCGACTTGATTCTATTATTACTAATATTCAACACTCTAAGTTTAGGGACAAGAAAAACGCTCGTATGTATTTGCGATAAATTATTATCTGACAAATCTAACACCCGTAATTTTGTCAACGATGAAATTTCTTTTGGAATATAATCAAGTTGATTTTTTGAAAGATTTAGTTTCCGCAAATTTCGACATAGAAATATTTCTTGAGGCCATTTATTGAGTTTCTGATTTGATAGATTCAAGCTTGTTATTTGCAATGTTTTTTTCATTTGCAAATATTCAGATATGACTATTGTGTTTTTTGACATAATAACTAACTTTGCAGTGTCGGACTATGAGGATAGCGACATTAAACAAGGAAATGCATGGAGGGACTAAGAACTAGTAACTTCAGTTGAGATAGAGAACAAACGAGGACGAAAAACGGACTCGGGTGTTCCTTGAACCTCACATTTCTTCTTCGGCAACCTCTCTAATCCCGTCAAGACGGAAATAGTATCTTGTTTTCCGGAATTACAATAAAGATACTTACAGCACTTGCCACCCTTTGGGGTGGCTTTTTTACATATATGTAAGTGCTTAGTAATCATTATTGTTTTCTATGTTTTTACTTTTTTGTCAACTCCGATTCCAACAATTTAATGCGTTGCTCCAGTTCTTCAATCGAAGGTAACTGTTTTTTGATATCTTCGATTTGAACATTGCTGTAAGTTGCAACACCTATTGGTGTTGTAAGACCATCAAAAGACCATTGCACCTCTGTTCGGTTCATATCAGAACATATCAACAATCCGATTGTGGGATTATCATCTTCCGCCTTTAATAGGTTATTAACAGCATTTACATAAAAGTTCAATTTACCCAAAAATTCAGGTTGGAATGCAACTACTTTTAATTCGCAGACAATATATGCCTTTAAGTGGATATGATAAAAGAGCAAATCTATTTTACGACTCTTTCCTGCAACCACAATCTCTTTCTGTCGCCCAACAAAAGCAAAACCATTACCTAATTCGAGAAGAAAACGACTTAACTGATGGGCTAATGCATCCTCTAATTGAGCTTCATTAAATTTAGAAGGCAAGGTGATAAACCCAAAATCATAGTTTTCCTTCGTTATTTCTTGAGCGAGCTCTGCCTGAACAACCGGCAAATGCTCCGGGAAATTACTTACAGCTCCAGCTTGTTTGTGGAATAAATCAGCTTTTATGCAATGAGTGAGATTACTCCTGCTTAAACCTTCATTTATGGTTTTTTGGATATAGAATATGGCTTCTTCGATTGTTGTACAATTTTTGATTATCTCAATATGGTGTCTCCATGGCACAAAAGCAAAAAGAGGTGGGAAATTTATACCATTTATGCCATTGTCGTTAATTTCTTGACCAAGCTGGTCAAGTTTTGCATCATTCTCATTATTAAGCAAATATAATTCTTGACCAAGTTGGTCAAGTTTTTGGTTTTCACTCGAGCTTATAGCATTAGCATAGAAAAGATACCATCTTTTCATATACCAAATATTCGAAGTTGAGAACCCCTTTTCATCTGGAAATTCCGCTTGCAGGTCAAGACTTAATTGCTCAACAATTCCCGTTCCCCAACGCTCCTCAGCTTTTCTTTGAACAAGGTCACGTCCAAGCTGCCAATTCCATAACAATTTTTCGGAATTAACTTTTACCGCAGCTCTTATTTGAGACTTGCGATAAGTAGTCTTAAGTACATTAACCCATTCCACATATTCTTCCTCAATGTGAACATCATGTATTTTTACAACAAACGGTTCTTTTTCCATCTATTTAATCCTCCTTTTTGGACATGGTTAATTCTCTGAGCAAATTTACGAAAACCATAGGGCTTCTAAACTCATCCTTCTCCTCGTCAAATTTGTGTTGGATATAATTTAGTCCTGCATTAGCATATCCTTCAATCCGTTGGACAATAGCACTTATTGCTCCACGACATTGATCATCTGTCATTGTTTCCAAATCACTCCACTTGAACCCAAGTTTTTCATCTGATTCAGATAAGACAAGCATTAACACATAGTCGGAAATCTCCATTGGTTTCCACTGACTAATTGGAGCAAAATCTCTGGTCTCGCCCGAGCCCTTGATTGGATTACAAACGCCAAGATGATAACCAATCATAAAAGCATACATATATGTCTGAAAAAATGGTCCGAACTTAATGTAGTCTCCACCATTTACCGAACCCTTATTGGAGATGGTCTCCATAAGATTATAATACTTTGCAAGATACTTCGGCTTTTTAATATCTAATTCTTGCCTAAATTCATTACCATTCATATGCGTTACTTATATTGATGGATTTTTGTTTCTAATTTCGTAGGGTCAGCTATTTCAGGTATCTGATTGACATAAAATGTTCCCTTTATACGTCCCTCTTTCATATCTTTTAATATCTTCTTACCTTCGTCCGAAATGAAGTCCGGGTCATTAATGTCATACAAATCTTTTATCATTATGACACATTGACGGAAAACAGATGGTACGGTTTCAAAGAAATTCGTTATGAAGTTTTTACCAAATGCCGAGAATGGAGCGTCTGCAATAAATGGATAGTCATAATATCCACCTCCGATTTTCGATGAAACAATAGCCATCACCACGGCTATCTTTTTCATCCTCTGAAAGCCCTCTGAGGCTCCAGTAAATTCACCACCAGATTCATTAATAACCTTCAATTGAATTGCATCGTACGAAGTTTTAGAGAATATCAATTTACCTCCATCAACATTGTTTCCAGCAGTAAGTTGTTGATAGAAATTATTTGATTTCTGCTCCAAAGAAGACAGAACTTCATCATAAATTCTATCCTTGGTGTTGGTAAAAATAGACTGAACATCCTGCATAACTTCTTTGAAATCCCGATATGACTGAGGAACTGCGGCACCTCCATATTCAGACATTCTCTTCTCGCAATTAATAAGATCTTCTCTTAAGCTTTCCACTCTTTTCTGAGCTGAATTTATATAACCATTATAAAGAGAAATGTCATTGAGAGCCTTATTGTATGCGGAAAGAGTATCTGTATCTTTGGCATTATCTATATCAGCTTCAGAGCCTCCGTAATTTGCAAAATCAATCAGTGTCCTGTTTATTTCATCCTCTTTTTCTTTAATATCTTTCTGCAATTCCCTCTGTCTAATAGCACATTGTGCGATATTTCCGGAAATTGAATCCACAGTCATATATGGTGATACATTTTTCAATATATCCCCAAAGAATGTCTTGAACTTATCCTCAGACTGGGAAATCTGATTTTTCGAGCGATCACGCAGCATTTTGACGTGTTCATAGTGTTCGTCTCCTTTTTCGAATGGTCTATTGCAAACCAGACAATGGCATTCCTTTAACATTCTCTCTAATGAAACATCATCAGGACTTCCGTCTGGCAAAACAGAAGTAAATGCATTCAATGGATTTGCAGTTACTTTTTTGGCAATCATATCTTCACGATATTGTTCCCATTTCTCATTAAAAGCATCAACAAATCCTTTCGTGTTCAAAAGAACCCAAGGTATTGGCTTTTTGAACAAATTATCATTTATGCTGGACAGCAACTTGGAAAGAGTTTGCTCAAGATGTGTCTTCTCTGCTCTTAAACTTTTTAATCTTTCTCTATATTCAACTCGCTTCTCCGTATTTGCCAAATTGGCTTCTGTGCTTGTCGCTTTCTCAGTTGCCAATTCAAGCTGTTTTTTATATAGTGAAATAGACTCCTGGTTTTTAGCTATCTCTTTTTCAATTTTCAGTTTATCCGCTTCTGCTTTTTCAAATTCACTTTTATTTTGAGAACAAGACTTCTGTTTATTCTCAAGATTTTTTTGAGAGTTTGTACATAGATACTTGCATGTACTTTCAATTTGTTTTAATTCAGACAAATCCGTTAACGCTTCAACGGTCGCTGCCAAATTTGTTGAATTGGAAAGGTCTACAATATTATCAATAGCCTCTCCTTGCAGTAAAGAATATGACAACATTGTTGGAGATATTAACCGCTCTTTGATAATTTCATTTTGACGATTAATATCATACACAATTGATGTATTATGCGTTATCAAATTGGTCACCATAACTTCAGTCACAACTGGAGCTATATTCCAAGGCTCATTAGCATCAAATGTCTGAGTATATTTTATAGATTTAGTAATGGTATATTGATCCGACTCATCACTAAATACTATTTGTACGCCACATTCAGAACTACTCTCCAACTTAGCTTTCTCAGAGAGCATTTTCATTGCTGCATTTACAACAGTTTCTTTTCTTCGTGTATCCGAATCATACACCATGTCTTGGAGAATCCAAAGAAATCCATTGAACATTTTGGATTTTCCCATTCCATTGTCAGCATTGATAATATTTAATCCTTCCTTGAAGTCATATCTATTATCGCTGTAATCGCCATAAAAATTGTAGAAATTCTTAAAAGCAATAGAGTTAATAATAGATGCCATAACTAATCAGTAATATTAAAATTATTTTGTTTAATGTTTTTAAACACATTAACATCAGGAGTACCATTACCCTTGAGCTGTATAATAGTTTTAATTGTCTCCACTATAGGATAAGGTGAAGTCGTATCAAATGAGACTTCTTGTAATTCCGATTGTGGAATGTGGTACTTGTCTTGAAATAAAGAGTCTTTGAGAACTTCTTTAAGTAATTCTTGGGTGGTCATATGTTATTGATTTTGTAATTCTGAAATTAACGAGCTTAATTCTATATCATAGTAATCAAGCAAGTCATGTAATACATTTATAGTATCATAATAGTTATCTGACAATGATGCAAAATATGCAACACGCATGATTTCTTGTTTTACCTGAGAACGCTCCATCTCATAAACGCTATCATCTGAATATAATCTATAATCCGGTACGACTATAATATCATAAATGTAAGCAAATGTTTTATCTGGATGAACTCTTAACAATCGTCCTCTTCTCTGAATAAACTGTCGAGGATTACCCGTGCTGGATGCGAATATTCCCACTTCAGCCCGTGGCACATCTACGCCTTCATCCAAACATTTCATTGCAAACAGCATATCAATCTCCCCCTCAGCGAAAGCTTTTAGTTTATCTCTTTTACTTCCGTCTCCGCCAAGAAAAGTATTAGTACGAATTTGGGGATAAGCATTATACACCAAATCTTTCATCTTAGTAAGAATTTGTTCGCCACCGGATGTATAATCTACGCCCTCCGGGGTATATACAAAACAATATTTTGCCTTGTCTGTTTTTACAAGATCATCTACGATACTCATAAAAACACGATACTTATCCTTTGCTTTGTGTATAATCCTTTTTCGTTTCATCAATAAATCTTTGACTTCTTGAGAGTCATCAAATTTATTGCTTACTGGATCAAAATGGATTAATAATTGTTTTGTACAAGAAATGTATCGCTTCATCTCTGTATCATTGAGATAGGCAATTCTTGGGTAGTATACATAATGCATCAATCGTCCTTCCTTGATGGCTCTTTCCATCGAGAAAGAATAACAATATGGTTCTTGATCATGAAAATACTCTTCTATTGCTGCCGTACCTTCTTCATCATATACTCTTTTAGGAGTTGCAGATAAAGCTATACGCTTCATAATAGGTAGTACGTCAAATGCTAATCTTACTGATATACTTCCAACATTATGCGCCTCATCGGCAATTAGAATCAAATTATTGTCATTCAGCTTCTTTATCAAACCTTGAAATGTCGGGTCCACAAAAGATGCATAAGTCGAAATAATAACAAAATTCCGTTCTATTCCCCAACCGATATCGTTCTTCAGTTCAGTAAGCTCTTTTCTCCAATCTGTACGTCCATTGACCACAAAAATATTCTGATAATTGAATTTTTGTGCTTCAGTTATCCACTGAGATACAAGATCATTAGATGGTACTAATATTAATATTTTATACTTACCAGTTTTAAGATATTCTTCAAGCACACAATTTAATGATGTTATAGTCTTTCCTGTACCTGTTGCCATCGCAAAAATACCAGTATAACCATTATTCTTCCAATTTTTGTATGCTTCTTTTTGATAGTCGAATGCTCCTGTAGGATAAGGGAAATGAGGTTCGTCTTTGCGACACTCCTCTGATAGATTATTTCCTAGCACTTTTGGGTGTGTTAACTCTTCAATAAGTTCTTTCTCATTGTCAAGCAGCGTTTTCTCTTCCGTTGCGGGAAATGCTTTTATTATCTCTTTAGTAAGTCTGTTAGCAGGAATAACAGTAATACCTTCTTTATCTCCAGAAAAGTACTTGTCAAAAAGTTGTTGATAATCATTAATCGTTTCTGCAGCTCCCTTCCATGAACTATTACAAGATATGCTCTCAATGTTTTTAGACAGCAGTGCAGATGCGGTTAAATTCAATGAACCGATAAAAGACACCTTGTTTTTTGCGGCGTCTGTAAAAATGCCAAACTTCTGATGCGCAATACCACCAGAATTAGGTATTACAATTTTTACTTCTATCCTATTCGTGTAAATTAGATAAGATAGGCAATTAAAAAATTGTTTATCTCTCTTTGTTAACACATTTAACATGGAAGTAAAGCTATCAATCACTTTATTTTCAACTATATCTGGATGACTTGTAAAGATTTCATAATCTTCCTCCGAAAGATATTGGTTTATATATAAACGCATCTTTCCTCCGTTTGAGATAAATTTTGCAAATCCTATACTAAGTACATTAAAACTTGCTGAACTAAAAAAGCCCAGCCCAAAATCAAATGAAATACTATTTGACAATGCATCCGTAAAAAACGATATCGGAGAATCGTTTTCACCAGATGAATATAGAGACTTAAAATTTATCTTATTGAGCATCGTTAATAATGTTTGCTAATTCTATTAATAAATCAGTTTTGCTAAATGGAGCTTTATTGTATTTGAGGTTAGTCATTTGTATGTTTATCCACTTCTGAAGTGTGGGCGACAATTCGCTATACTGACCTCCTAAATCAAAATGCTCCTTTATTTTATTATAACTCTGTAACCAATCAAATTCTCGTTTATCAATCTTAAACTTCTCGAATCTATCCTGCATCTGTTCCACGATACATTTTTCTTCTTCACCCAACGTACCTTTTGCCAACTTTTGTAATTGAATATTCCAAAATCTGCAAAGCCTTTTTTCATCTTCTGGAACATTACTTGAGAAAGGTAAACGCTCATTAGCTACAACAAACTGTTCCAACAAAGTGCAACTTGATTTAAAATCTCTTCTTGAGTCTGTTTGTGAGCAAAATCTCCGATATTCTTCCGGATATTCTTGATTGGCGAATCCTATATATCGTACTTCCTCTTTATAAAAAATATCATAAGTACCTCCGAGCAATAAATTAGCATGAATACTCTTGTCAGATGAAGCAGGGCGGAATCTCCGAACGTAATTTCCAATGTCTTCAAGAGGGGCAATCGATGGTGATAAAGAAAGAAGATACTCTGTAGCAAATTCTCGAATTGTTCCGCCACGATGTTCACCATGAGTCCACTCTGTCAATGTATACGTACTACTTCTACCTACACAAGATATATTAGAATTGAGTCTTAATGCTCCAGCCAATGAATTTGCGGATTTTGTTCGATTCGGATATCGTTTCTGAAATTCGGTGTATATCTCATCAAGAGTCATGGAATGACCTGCCTCTCTGATTATTATTTCCACTAATTCTGGATTATTCCGTTCGGCATTCTTTCTTATGTGTATTGTCTCATTGGATATTTCAAAATCGAATAATGTATTGACAATAGTCTTACATTCTCGAATAATCTCATCTATATACTCATAATATATCCTATCCTTGAAAAAACCAAGGACACAATCCTTTAAAATAATGCTTCTATCATCAACTCTCTTTTCTTCATTTATAGCAGACAGATATTTTATGAATTTGTCAAAACTAAAAACACCATTAAATTTGCGAGAAACTAGGACAAGAGGTAATTCTTTGCCATATGGATTGTAAAATGCATCTTCAATGTTTCCTAATAGGACATAACGTTCTGGCGCAAGAATTGAAATGACCCACTTAACAAAATCGTCATTAAAATTAGTACCTTCAGATAGATTTATATCTTTAACATCAGTCTTAAAATATGAATCACATAACGGATAATTAGCTGTGATTTTTGTCAATGACTCAATATAAAGTTGTATCTGCTCAAACACCCCATTTCTCAATTGACGTGTTCGTTCTGAAGTCAATCCCAAAAGTTTTGATGCTTCCTTCAGCCCATATAACTCCTTACTTGCAAAGATGTCAAGTTGATATTTTATAACGCGTTGATCTCTATCAGCGAGAGAAGAAAAATAAGATTGTATGGCAGCAAAATAAGGAAAATAACCCATATGCTCATATAATCTCAGAATTTCCTCCAAGTCGCCTTTAATACCTAACAGTTGTAATTTATTGATTGCAATAAGTTCTGACTGTTTTGCCGACAACCCATTTGCGAAAAAAGTTGCAACAAAATCTTTTATACTATTTATCCAAAGGTTAAGTTCTTCCGCACTTTTCTTTCCAACATTATGTATGTCTTTAATATTAAAACCAGGATTCGAAATCTCAATATAAAAAGAGCTGAAAGATTTCCCACATATTTCATATAACTCGCACATGGCATTATATGAACGAGTCGATAGTGTTCGTAATTGAGCCTCGAAAAAATCTTCCAAACCATCCAATTCTCTTTTCTGGTTTTCAGTCAATTCGTTCATTTTGTGACTTTCACCCATTATATCATTGGCAACAACTTCAGAAGTCAAACTTAATGCAAAGTTACGAGCTCTTTCTAATGACTTTTTCCCAACTGCGGGTAGTTTTTCAAATAATAACCAAAACCCGTTATCATTACTTGTCAATGCTGCAAAATATGTGTCAAAATCATCATACATGCGTCTCATTTTTTGTAATGCATGTACGGTTCTTATATCTAAATCAAATATTGCTCTGTTGTATATAGATTCTACATCCTCATCTGATGAACAAGCAATCTCTTCAGATACATGTAAATTTTCGCTTTCTTTGGTGGATTCCTCTTTGAATGAATTAATTCCAAATATTTCTAAACAAGAACGAATTTCTTTACCATATGGGGCTGGCTCTTCTTCAAGAACACCAGCATCCATGATATCCTGTATTGTGCCAAGGTTTCTCTCAGCATAATACAAGAATGCATCTCCAGAAATATATCCAGAGTCATATAGTTCAGATATCGATTTGTTAATCATTGTTTTCAACTATTAATTTTAAACCTGCGTCTATTTTATCTATAAGATAGTCGATACCATTCAAATTAGGGTTATTCTCCAATTCACTATTCATTCTGCACAATCCATCATCAAGATGCATCTTAATATATTTGGGGATATCTTTATCAGTCTTGTACAACCCATACATTACGCATATGAGACTAATGTAAAATGGATAGTTTGAACCGAATAGCACATTTTTACTATATTCCTTTCCTTGAGAATCAGAAATGTTTGCCAAATTCATCTTTTCTCCTTTGGATAAAGAATAGGCTATGGCGATTCTTGCAATAGCATTTTCCGCCCCAAGATTGAACTTGCGACTCAAATCTGTCACAATCATTTTATTGGCTTTAGATGTCTTAATTTGTGTAAACATAATCTAACCTACATAATCAAATATTCTTTTCGGATCTACTTCTTGGAATGAAGAACGCCCATTTTCATTCAAGATAATGAGCGACTTATTAACATTCGGCAGAAGATACTCATATTCAACAGTTGACAATTCTTTACCTAATAATGGGAAAATTACAACTTGTTTTGATACTGCTGGATAAAATTTTGAGATAATATTCTTTGAATGAATACTATCAAATTTTTGCAGTGGACTATCAATAAATACTGGAAATGAAATTCCAGACTCATCAACTAATGCTTTGAGAATGGATGTTGCATACAATTGTTGTTCTCCTTTAGAGAGTTTGTCTTTATTGATAATGTTACCATCTTTATCAAGGAGGTTAATCTCGATAATATCATCCATAATATCTATTGAAACATCTGAAATAAAATCATCTTTATGCATGAGTATATCTATTTCCTGTTTTATCTTCGTTTCTAAAGAAAATTTTCGCTTTTCTTTAAGTTGTGTCAAGAATGTTGTTAATTCTCTGATAAGTCTTTCTGCAATTATATCTTTCTCTTTATCCATGTCATCAACCTTGACCATTTTAACGCATTCTGAAAGTTGTTTCTTTTTTACAGAATAATCACGCATTAACAACCCTTTTTTTTCTGCCAAAGAACGACTATTCATCTCTAACTCAAGCAGCATTTTTTCCACTTCGGCTTTGCGAGTTCTTATGTCTTTAATGTGACTATTCTCATCGTCATATTCGGCTAATGATATTTTTCGTTGAGTCTTCTGCAGAATTATAGAATTGTTTTTTATATCTTTTACTAATTGTTTAAATGACACACTGAATGAATAGCGAATATTATCCACAAGAGCTCGTAATTCATTATGTTCAGATGGTGTATAGTCTAGAAGTATCTTAACATCATCTGTTATATTATCAGGTGCATATTCTGTAATGCTATTCCTAAATGACTGTTCTATTATAGCCTCAAGCATTCTATTCTGTTGTTCTGAAAGCAATCCTGCCGCACCCACTAATATTGAGCGTTGAGCAGAACGCATCGCCGTAACAAGTATTTCAGAGTTAACTAATTTTGATTTTGATACTTGTTCCTTATCAGCTTGTTCCAGCACATTGCACAATAATTTCCCAGATATGACAAAAGGGGCTATCTCCATCATATCTTTGAATTTAATTTTGAGGCTATTATCTTTTTCTTTCAACGATTTAACCACATCTTTAAGACGTGCAAGTTCTTCTATGCTAATAGCGTTTCCTTCTCTAATCAACTTTTCTTGCAAGGAATCTTTTTCAGCTCTAAATGTAGCTATCTGATTATCAACGGATATCGCAGCGGTTTCATTCTCCGAAATCTCACTCTCTATCCTTTTTATATCAGCAGTCAACTTCTCCAATTTGTTCTGGCTGACTAAGCTACCGGCCTTTTTTCTAAATTTGATTCTTAGATTCTCAAGATTCTTTCTAATGTCCTCATATTTTCGAATGCCGAGAACTTCACTATAAGCAGAGCTTAGTTTGCGTTTCTCTTCAAGAGATTTGATTTCTGCAAGATTAACAATCTTTTCGGCATCAAACAGAAAAAAAGTTGCAATGTTTTTAGAAAGTATAAAGTCATTAATGAAAATGTCATAACCAACTTCTTTTGCCAACTCATTTACCTGTCCGTCTATTAGGACTTCTATTGTCTCCGATTCCAGCAAATAGTCAAATGTCCTTCTAATCAATATTTCTGAACAAGGTACAGCAGGAATAAATACATCCCTGATGTGAAGTTCAACAGAATATTGCGAATCCAATTTTATTTTTTCAAATTGCTCTAAATACCCTTTTTTAGATATGATTCTTTTATCCTCAATATCTAATTCAAGCCCATCTATACTTTGTGCGCATTCTTTGTTTAGATTTGACTTTGCAAAATTTTTATACCCTTGAGCATCATTGATATCCTTACGGAATTTGTCGTCGACATCTACCATAAGTTTTCCATACAAGCACCAGACAAGAGATGTTAAAAACGTTGTCTTGCCAAAGCCATTATTGCCAGCTATGACAAAAACATTCTTCCCATTCTTTTGAAAAGAAGTTTGATTAACTCCTTTATAAGCACGGAAATTATTTAATATGATCGAATCAATAAACATTATCTCTTCTCGTTAATATAATTGTTTAGTCTTTTCTCAATATCCCCTTGCAATCCATTATTATTCATAAGCAATGTTTTACTTTTCTGAAGAGATACTAAGTCATTTATTAAATGATAATCTTCTGGATTATCCTTGCACACATTTTCAAGCAATAGCCGTTCTTGGTACTGCATATTTTCAAATGGCATTGTACGATTGTACACTTCATTAAAAATATCCGTCACTTTAGGTGCAAAGTAACCATCTCGATACCAGTTTATCTGTATCGCAACAAGTTCTTGATTGGTTATCAGCTCCATATGTGGCTTTGTGCGTTGCAATAATCGTTGTAATTCCAATAACTTTTTAAGCATTTTACAACGATATTCAAATGTGTAATTTCCTTGATTATGCCCCTCAGCATCAACAGCAGCCTGTCCATTTCTGCGTGTTTCTAGACGATGTTCAGAGATATTTCTACCATTGACCATTTCATCTCTATAATCAAGCAGAGGAGCCATCCACTCGTTTCCGTTGTTAATCAGAGCTTTCATGGACTTATCTTCTTTCACTACTGTGCATACCCAGCAACCAAATCTACTTTGACCACAAGAGGGTTGTGATTTATCTGTCATCATAGTTGGACACTCATAATCATCAGCACTGGCATCCGCATAGATTTTGAACAATTTTTTATTGTCAAATCCCCATGGAGAAGCTTCACTATTCAATATATGCCAGACCTCCTCCAAATACAATTCCTTAATTGGGGCATAAGTATAAGTATTGGGATTCAAAGGATGCTTCGTCAGCCTTTTGCCCTTAATCTCATGTTTGCGTATTGATTTCGCCCTTGTGGCACTCTCGGATAGTCGTGTGCCTATAAGGACTATAGCCTCACCCATCGCATCAATCTTGTCCAAGATAAATTGCGAAGTAGGTTTAATTTTTAGTCTATCCGTACACCATCTGAACTGATTATTCGGAACGGGATAGCCTTTCCCTAAAAAACTTATCCAAAAGCTATCTTCCAATTTCGGTGTTGTAATCTGCACCGTAATAGGCAAATCTTGTTTTACTGCAGCTGTTTTGATGCAGTCTAAAACCTCAATAATGTAATCTGAAATAATCGGATTCTCTACAAGAGTATCGTTATTAACAACAAAAACAGGTCTTTTTAGTGACTCGTTGCCGAGTGTCGCACGGATTGCAAGCAACGCCCTCCATACTAATGTCAAAACTACCGTTGAATCTTTTCCGCCACTAAAGCCTATTATCCATGGTATATTGCCGTCATTTTCAAGATATTGTTCTGTTATATCTTCTATTATATGTTGTATCCTCTGCGACATTGTCTTGTATTTAATTCAATTTATAAACAATACTCCCTAATATATTGCAAATATAGCAATTTTCCCAATAGGAATTGGGGAGATCACGATATATTTTACGTCTTTAAATAACAAACAGTTAATGAATTATGAGTATATATTGCCAGAACAAGAGATATTTTAATTCGCTTCACCGATGACAACATACAAACATAGACTTATTTTCTCCTATAACTTTTCTTCTCACTCTGCTTCTTTACCGTTCCTATCGCAAATATCAAGCACCTTCTACGATAGGCTTCTTCCTCTTCATCAGGTCTGCGACCATCCCAAGGGAGGTCGGAAGTAGAACCTCCGCCTCCTGAAGAAATGGATATCGGCTGTCCACTTATAAGGGCATCGACTATGGCGAATATCTTTGAGCGAAGCGCAGGGTTGGCAAGTTGGTCAAGCATGGTTTCACATGCTGATGTCAAAACGTCGTTCTTTTCCGTAAGTACCTGGACATCTTTGCGCAACTGGTAGAGTTCGCTATAGTCTGCCAAGACATTGTGCTGGGCGGCTTCGACTTGTCGGGCTGCATCATTCATGAACAGAGATTCTATCTTGCGGACAACTTCTGTGAACTGTTTGGCGATTAGCTGGTTTTGGCGTTCCACCCATTTGTCTGTACCGAACATCGGAACTTTCTCCGTAATTCTCGGTGGCGTGAAATCTACTTTGTGGTTACGGAATGGCTGGACAACAGAACGGACTTTTGCCGCATCCTTTGTAATCTGCTCCAATTCCAGCTCCTTTGAATGGAGTTTGTCTGCCTTATTTTCAAGTTTGGACTGATATTCAGAGATCTGTTTTAGTATCTCGGACTTTCGCGACTCGTATTCTCTGAGTGCAATTTGACCAGAAGCCAAAGACCTGTCAATTTCTTCAAGTTGCGTTTGATAATTATAAATCTGCGTCTCCAATTTCCGTACCATTGTTTGTAGTCCCTTAACAGCTTTTTCCGCCTGTTTTGCCTCTTTTGATAGTTTGCGGATATAATCACGCTTGTGAAGATGCTGCACATTGCGCCCATCTATACTGTCGCCACGTTCAAGACCATACTTACTGCCAACTTCATCATACAATGAAGTGTGCATTTCTTTTAAAATCTGCCCGTATTCGAATCTGTTCTTTCCGAACTTTTCCGACCACATCACACATTCACGACCGCTTTTAGGACGTACTCCAACCGGAACAATCAAGGCATGGATATGCGGGCTGCTCTCATCAAGATGAACCTGAAAGCCGATTATGTTTTTCTGTCCGTACCGTTTGGTGCACCAGTCATAGACATCCTTTGCCCATTGTTCGATTTCCGGACATCGCTGAAGATGGCTGTTGTCTGCACCCTTATCCAGATTTACGGTTTGAGTTCCAAATGCCATCTCAAGTGTTCGGTCATGATTGCCTCCGAAGATAAATTTCGCACAACAGTTGGGTTGAATTTTGCTGTCCGGCTTGAAAGGTTTCCAGCCCAGCTCAGTCAACCGTTCCTTCAAACTTACTTCAAGCGACTTCTCCTGATAACCTAACGGATGCATCTTTCCGTCTAGGCCAATTTCAAAATTCAGCTTCATTCTGGTCTTGTCATAGTTGTTGGTCGAATCCAAATTCTTCCTGTCAACCTTATCATCATTCCAACGTCTTTCGTTCTCGTTGGCTTCTGCTGTACCGAATGATTTGGCAGCTTCAACGTGCATTGCTTGTTTTATATCAGTATTCATAATGTTTTTCTTAAAAGTGTTTTTAATAATTGGAGCTTGCTCCTGTGCCAATTCACGCAACGTGGCAATGACCGGATTTTATTGCCGTCAGGCAAAAAGTCCTTATTGTGTTATGGACTTTCTATAAATTCCAAAACAAGTTCCTCTGCTATTCGATAAGTTCCAGCCCTAATTCATCAATCAGTGTTTGCAGGACAGGATTGCGCTGAATCATTTGCTGGAGTATTTGTCGCTTGGTCGGAGAGAATAGAAAGAAGTCTGCTATGTCCAATCCTTGACTGCGTTGTTCTTCGGAAGCTGTCCGTTCCAAGACATCAGAAACAGTAACTTTTCTACAAATGGAAGATAGCAAAGATGACTTTTCTTTCCATTGTTCTATCGCTCCCAAATCCGGAATGAGTACAACATCTCTACCTTCAAGGACCTGCATGGCTTCACGGTTAAAACAACCGTTCTTACCGCCTGTCGCCAGCCAAATATAATCAGGAATAAAATGGCTCATTATAACTGCTGTCTTTTCACTCTCGACCAGCATCACAGGAGTTTCCGAAGAACCTTTCAACAAATGCTCTCCAAACAGACATTGCTTCAAATGGAAATCCGGCAATTTCAATTCAGAGTGCGCCCAACTTACATAAGCCTGAGGCTCTTTTACCCGATGCCCATTTTCAGGATTATAACACATAATTTTTCCAGCCCTGACGTGTCCTTCAATATCTACCTGCCAGAATACAGCTGAACCGCCCCATTTTACAGACGTTCCGATATTATATAAACGGAACAGCCGGGTAGTTTCCTCCTCACCGAATACACGGCAGAAGTATTGATATAAAGGGTTGATTGCATAATGCGACAGACTTCTCTCAAAATATGAAGTCGGTATATATGAAGATTCCATACTGATAATCTTCCTATAATGAGGTTTATAACAGAAAGAATTTGTATCTTGTGCAGGAGTTATCCGATTCATCAATATATCGGGATTATCCTTGAAATACTCCTTCGGGGTATAATGGTAGCCGCAACTGTTCTCATGGTCACACTTGCCGACATTATCGGGAAAGGTTATCTCGCCCTCTGCATCGACATATTTCACAAAGCATCGTTTTTTACCACAGTTCGGGCAACTGAGTTTGCTTCCGTACTTGTATTTCTGCAAATGGAATCGATATTCACTCATATCCCTCCGTATTTATTGTGGTTGCACTCTGCACTTTTGCACTTTGTGGAAGTTCTACGGTACATTTGCCGTTAGAAAGTGCAATAGTGCAAGATGCATTTGTATTATCCGCAGTGGTTTTACGATAAAATCCGTGCTGGATTTTCTCTACAAGGGGATGTTGAAGCCTGCACAACTGTTCAAGCGCATAGTAAACAGAACGTCTTGACATCTCGACTTTCTTACCGGCAATAACTGCATCAGCGGATGTAAATGTGTCACCCAACAAGGAAAGCCAGGCATCCTTTGTTTCTCCTATACCATTTATGACCAGCACTTCTTGAATCCGTCTGTACGTATCCTCGTAATAATCAATCATCCTGATAGCAGATTTTACCGAATCCAGTCCGACATACAACATATCTTCCCCATCAGCAGCCCATTTCATAATTTGAAACAGCAGAGCTAAACGTGCAGAGTGACCATTAAGCTTCATTTTACGACTTTCGACTTCCGTATCATCTTCTATGGCGTTGACCGAATCAATAATACCATTGTACCAGTTATAAAAGTAATCCTCTGCTTCTTCAGATAGGGTGAGTATATGGGGTGTGACGGTTGAACCCTTTTCGTCAACATTACAAGGAAGGCTGAATATCTTGTCTATGATTGTACGCCATTTATTCATAATATCCGGACGTGCAATGTTTCTGTTCTCTTGTCTCCACATTGAGATTTTCCTGTCTTTTGGATAGACAAACAGAAAACGGTCAAGCAAGCCATTAGCCAAGAACTCCGTGCAGAACACTTCCTGTAACATATTCGTCTGCACCGAGCCAATGAGATTTATACAAGGCTTCTTAATGAGAATCGGGCGAAGTTCGGATTTCCGGATTATCTTCAACGGCTGCCCGCTATACGCTGTCAACAAATCTTCAATAAGATTGTTTTTGCTGCTGTATCTTTTGACTGAATTGAACAAAGCCAATATTTCATCAACGACCAATGCTATGCCTCTCAAATTATATTGATGGGCATTCATCATAGCTTCCGGAGTGAAATCCGAAATTACAGTAGTTGTCAAATGAGGCTTCTTGATCAAACTATCTTCTCCGTCATTATTCCGCTTGTCTTTTGAGCATGACATCGCTCTTTCGTATTCGTTCCAATCATCATTGAATTTTTCGTACAATCGGTCATCATACTCATTAATCGGCTTATAAATAAAGCCGAGAGGTGGCGTCTTTCCCAATCCGGGACGCCCAATCAACATCATATAAAGGGATGAACAGGTTTTCCATTCCCCTTTTATACGGATATGACAGGAGTTTCCTACTGCCACTGCAACGGCAGAAAGGATGATGGATGCCGTATATTCAACATTGAAATTCTCATATCGTGCAAGATTCAGTATTATCTCCTGTATCTTGTCAGGAAACACATCCAAAGGAAGACCGGTTTCCGAAATATGCTCCACTTCCGAGCGGAGCATATTGGTAAGATGAAGGTTATCAAACATAACCGCCTCCTTCCTGTTCAGGCAGGCTATCGCCAATGGCAAAAGCCTCGAAATGGAATTGCCTCAAGAATCTATCGACATCCTCCTGCGTGTACCAATACTTGTCACCTTTGCGCGAATAACCGAGATAGCCATTATCTCGCAACTGCTTCAGATACTTTTCCTTGACACCCAATTTTGCCATCAACGACTTATTGTCATACAGACAATGCTGGGAAGTCTGATTTTGTGGTGACAATTTCTCCTGTCTCTCCACGATACGGAGAATCTTTTCCAAGAGTTCTCTGTCGCACTGATTTTTCTCTACTTCTGATTTTTTAGCCATAGTTTCTTGTATTATGGCTTGACCATCCTTATGCGCACTCGGATTTTAAGCCGGGTTAATCGTCATGGATACGATTGTGCACATCGTCCCATAACGGCAGCAAAAGTAGAGAGTCCTTAGAACCTAAGAAGTTAGGGTGGATTATATAACAGGTTATTCCTAATGTTAGGATAATATTAGGATATGTGCTTAATTGTTTGATTATAAATAAAAAGAGCAGCCGGAAGGCTACTCAAAAAAGTTGTCGATTTTCTGAAAATTTTTCGGCACTGTCAGATCTTTTCTGTTTTGACGGGACTGACCTATATCGGAAACATCAAAAAGAACTCCCAATTCGGTGTCAGGAAAGAACTCCGCCCCGAACTTCCAATAGGTTTTCGTTTCCATTTTAAGTCGTTCAGGATAATCACCACAGTAAATCCTACCGCACATATACGCCAAAAGGACTTTTGATTCTTTCCACTTATAATGGGAGCCACATTCTTCCATAAAACCGGCTTCAATCGCCTTTGCATAAACCTTACGTGCAAGTTCCGAATTCAGTCGTTCCGGCAATACAAGTTCTTCATCTGCACTTTGCAATAACGCATCATTTGCTGACGAGGTAATCTTATCGTTTGACGATGCTACATTTGCTTTTTCCCTAAGTTTCTTGTGAAGTTTCTCTGCTCCGATTATCAACAATGCTGCACAGACCAATGCTAAAATCAGGCTCATAATCACAGGCATATTCGGACGGTTGTCATCAATGACATCCACGAATCCGAAACCGATAGCGAACATTACTCCAAGAAACATGAGAATTCCAGCAGTCCATAAAATAATCCTCTGGTATCGTTTGAATATAGTCGCCAAAACCAGTACCAATATAAATACTCCTATAAACAAGAAGGTTATTTGCAACATTGTCATTCCTATCACATCATTTATGGTGAATAATTCAAATAATATCTAATGAGGTATAATCCTCCTTCAATTTTTCCACTTCTGCGAACAAAGTTTCCGGCAAGAAACGGGCATAGACTTTTTCGGTTACATCCGTACTACCATGACCAAGCAAGCGACTAACCACAGACATTGACAAACCTTTGTTCAAAGCAAAGACAGCAAATGTATGTCTGGCAACGTGCATCGAAAGACTGAAAGGCAATCCGATTTGTTCACCGACCACCGCCAACGACTGGTTGATACATTTGGTTGCATTATTGCGAGCCTTATAAAGAGCTTCGGCATCATCAAGATTCAAACTTTCCTTGACCAAATTGAACACATAACGACAGCCTTCACGTTTTGCCTGCCATTGTCTCAAAATATGCAGTGCGGGTTCAGTCAAAGGAATCACATGACGTTTGTTTGTCTTTACCATTATCTTCCTCAATTCCTTTCTCTCGAAACTGATATGCCCCCATTGCAAGGTCATTACATCCACAACTCGAAGACCGCAAGCGTGGAACGCAAAGAAGAACATTTCCAAAAACTCTTTTCTACGAGGTTCAGGACAGGTCTTATAATATTCCAACAAGGCAAGCATCTGTTCCTGATTCAAACTCTTCCCGTCAAATTCGCTTTCTTCGTCTGACAATGAAGTTTTGCTGATTATCCGCATATCCTGAATCCTTGCATTTATAGCCGGATCCATTATATTCATTTCACAGGCGTATGCACAGGCTTTCAGTATTGGAGTAAGTGAATGATTTATCGTTGCATCGCTGTTCTGCTTTATTTCTCTGCGCCATTCGATATAACTGTCCAAAAGTTCCGGTGTCATGTCTCCCACATAAATAGCATCCGATTTATATGTCCCTTGTTTGGTTGCACGTAAAAAAGTCCGGAATATATTCATACAACTTTTTCCGTTCTCGTAACGGCTACGTCCGATACGGTTTCTTGAATATTCCGACTCAAGACGTTCCATTGTGAAATCAACAAAATCTTTTCCTTGATCACGACGGGCAAGAGGTTTGTCCGCAAGAAAGCCGGATACGACATCAACGGTTATCTGATTAGGATGTTTTTCGTTATATTCGGCAAGTAGCGAATCTATACGTTCAACACGTGCCAGCAATAACTGGTTAAGTCGTTTGGATTCACCGCCATGACTTGCACGTATTTCACCTCGTCCCTGATTACCGTTCTGGTTCCAGTCCGCAACTTTGACAAAGACATTCGTAGTCTTTCGAATTACCTGTCTGTTCCAAGTGTATTCCAACTCGACAGGATAGGCTTTTTCCTTGTCAACCACTTTCGGCGTGCGAAGGCGATATTTGCCCAATGGATATAGTCTTTTCGGTCTTCCCATATGCTTTTCCTCCCAATTCAATATTCCTGAGGAGAAGCAAAGGTAATGTATTTTAGACAAACAAACCCAGTTTTTGAGAAGAAAAACCGCAATTTAGACAAACAAACCGCGCCATATAACACCATAAAACACCAGCGCGACAAACAAATTTTTATTATTTATCGCGCTGTAATTTAATAATTTAACTTACTTATAAGCCGTCAATATTCTTCCTCGTTAAAGAGAAAATCATCCTTCGAAGGATAATCCGGCCAAATATCCTCGATCGATTCGTAAATATCTCCCTCGTCTTCGATCTCCTGCAAATTCTCGAGCACTTCCAACGGCAGGCCCGAGCGAACGGCATAGTCGATCAATTCATCTTTGGTTGCCGGCCAGGGAGCATCCTCCAGTTTCGATGCCAACTCAAGTGTCCAATACATAACTGCAATAATTTAAATCATTAACTCACAAGACAATAAGTCCAGGCTGACATACAGCTTCCTTATTATTAGGTTGCGAATATATAAAATCCTGCAAGAAATACAAATCAAAAGAATAAAAATTTCTTCTGCCATTTTTTTTGAACAAACATAGCGATAGGAAACGATCCGCACATTCCGGCCTCGACCGAAAGAGCGGTTTCGCAAAGACCGACAATGTTCGGCGGATCCGCAACCGCACACGATTATTTCCGAATCGCATCGAAAGCGGCCATGTATCGACAGCCCCTGTCCGCATCACGAATTCAGGAATTCGACTGCCGTTATCCGCACACCGCCACTGCCTCCGCCGGATCGTTTCCGACGCGTCTTTCTCAACGGCATTTCAAACGCATCGGCCGAGTCGGGTCCTTACGGCACACGAAAAAAAAACTCCTCGGCAGATCGTACGAAATTCCGAAAAAACCGATAAAATCCCGTCACGGAATCCACAGGGTTTCCTCCACGCTGAAATATTCGGTCAGCGTGCGGCCCAGCAGATAGAAATAGTCCGACAGCCGGTTGAGGTACATCAGTACCTCCGGTGCGACGCCATACTTCGCATCGGCCCGAAGCGCCGCCCGTTCTGCTCGACGGCAAACCGTGCGGCAGACATGACACAGCGAAACGACACGATGTCCGCCCGGAATAGTGAACTTGGTAATCGGCTTCACGGAAGCCTGCATACGGTCGATCGCCTCTTCGAGAAACTTCACAGCCTCGGCGTCGATTCCTTTCACCTTGTCCGCTCCGCCTTCGCCCACAGCCAGCGTAGCAGCAACAGTCATCAACTGGGAGGCAATGCGTGCGAGCTCCCAAACACGGGGCTCCAACCCCACATCTCCCCGCAAATGGTCCGTAAGCAGGGCAACGAAAGCGGTCAATTCGTCCACCGAGCCGTAGGCCTCCACCCGTTCGTCGGTCTTGAACACCCGTTCCCCCCCGACCAGCGAAGTGGTTCCCTGGTCGCCTGTTTTCGTATATATCTTCATAACTTGAAATGTTGTTTCGGCAAATGATTGTTGAATACCAGCAAATAGCCCCGGTTATCGACCGTCGTCGAACGATGCTCCCGAACGATCCGACGACACGCTTCGCCGCGTGCGCTACCGTGATAGGGATTCATCACACAGAGCGTCGCTCCTGTCCGGGCAGCCCGAGCCGCAGCAGCAGGCAAATCCTCCGCCGGAAAATTCCGGGTCAGGATCACCATGTCGTACGGACCCGCACAATTCAGGCCAAAAGTCGAATTTTTCGCCTCGTTTTCCCTCCCCGGCGTAACCTGCAAACAACCTCTGCCCTCGTCGATCACAAACGTCGAATTGCCTTTTTCAAACTCTGCATCCGGCAAAGTCCGAACAGGTTCGGCTTTGCCTTCACATATCGCAAACGTCCGGTAGCCGCAATAGAGAAAGGCGTTCTGCAACTGCACCGCCCGCCGGTGAAAGATTCCGACCCGACGCAGGGCATCGTAAAGGCAGTGCTCTCCGTCGCGCAGTCTATGAAACATAAACGCTTCGCGCACAAGTCCGTAAACGAATGGCGAGTGCACGCCGTGCCCCCGGAAATGACGGGCCCGGGAGAGCCGGTCGGTCAGCCGGGAAATACCGCGAAGGCGGCGGCGTAGATTGCGTCCGGTCCGTTTCACTGTTTGAGCATACCGGCCAGACGACCGGTCGAAAAAGCGATCTGTAAATTATACCCGCCGGTGTTGGCATCCAGATCGAGCACCTCGCCGGCGAAATAGAGTCCTTTGACCTTGAGCGATTCCATCGTATAGCGGTTCACATCCTCGCAGCTCACGCCGCCCGCAGTAACGACGGCATATTCGAAAGGCGCATAGTCCGAAATCGGAAAAACCATCCCCTTGAGGAGCTTAACCAACCGTTCGATCTGCTCGGGCGTAATCTTGCGGATATAATTTTTAGAATGGGCGCCGACCTCTTCAGAAAGAGGAATGACCAGCGCCTTCGGAACGAGCTTGCGGAGCAGTTCGGAGAAGAACTCCTCGGGCCCCATCTCCGCCATCTCACGGGCGATGCGCTCGCGCAACATCTCCTCGGTCAGCCCCGGTTTCAGATCGACCATCAGTCCGACACCCTTGCCGTCGATCAGGGCGTCCACCGCGTCCCGGCTCATGCGGAGCGCCACAGCGCCTTCGATGCCGCGCTCGGAGAAACCCAGCTCGCCGAACTCTTCGCGCACGGCTTCACCGTCGATGCAGAGCGTCGCACGGACATTCCGGAGCAACAGTCCGTTCATATTTTTGATCCAGAGACAGGACGACACCAGCGGCGTAAGCGACGGCCGCACCGGTTCGACCGCATGCCCCGTATCGGCCGCAAAGACGTAGCCGTCGCCGGTCGAACCCGTAGCGGGATAGGAAACGCCGCCCGTGGCGACGATAACGCGCGGACACTCCTCCTTGCGCTCGAATCCCCGCTTATTGCGGTACCGCACGCCGAAAACCCGACCGTTGAGCGTCATTATTTCGGTCACACGGGTATCATAAACGATCTTCACGCCGTTGTCCACGCAATATTCCAGCAGTGCGTTGGCAATATCCCACGCCTTGCCGCTTCGAGGAAACACCCGCTCGCCGCGTTCGACATCGAGCTTCACGCCCAGCCGCTCGAAGAATCTGATCGTAGCCCTGTTGTTGAACTCGGCGAAAGCGGTCGAAAAAAACTCGGCATTGGTACGCACCTGTCCGGCGAACTCCTCAGGCGGCCGGGCATTGGTCACGTTGCAGCGGCCTTTACCCGTAATGCGCACCTTGCGGCCCGATTTCTCCATCTTTTCCAGCAGCAGAACCCTGTGTCCGTTCCGTGCGGCAGTCCCCGCAGCCATCATACCCGCAGCGCCCGCACCGACGACGATCACATCGTAAGGCAGGCGAACGGCAGCCCCTTCTTTCTGACTTATCTCTTCCATAGGGTACAAAGATAGTGAAAGCCGGGAGAAAACGGGAACTTGTTCGCAGTTTTCTCTCGGCGCATCCCATCTAAAGCTATGTCAAAGACAGGGAAAGGCGAGAGCAATCGTGCGGGATTGCACGCAAAGATTGCCGAATCGCATCCTATCTTATGCAACGCTACGAATAAGCCGGGTACAAAAGCAAATTTATCTGCCTTTTGCCCAAGCGAATAAGGACAAAAATTAAGAATGAGCCGAGAGTAAAAGAGTAAAGACGAATTTATTCGCACTTTGCCGGGGAAAAAGGGGCACGGCAGGACAAGGGCAACAAACAACCCCGGAATCCATTCTGCGGCAGGAAAAACCGACACGACAACGAATCGGCGCGGCAACTCCTGCCCAAAAAGTCGGCATAAGATTATTTATGTCCGAGGAGCGCAAAAAGGTTGCGGCAAGCGCTTTTTTTCCTACCTTTGTCCGGTAATTTTCGTATCGGGGCGAATCGCGCCCGGCAAAACGCGACTTCGTTTTACAAGCAGCCCGCACGCCTCCCGGCACGAAGCAAACCGGACAAACGGCAGGTAATCCCGTTTGCCGCAAAGTTCTGAAAATATATGTTAAGTAGAAGACAGCTTAGAATCAAGGCGATAAAGGCCCTGTATGCGCATCTCAAATCCGACTCGGACAATATGATCGCGTCGGAAAAGAACATGATGAATTCGATCGACAAGACCTATGACCTTTATTTCCAGATGATGACCCTTCCGGTCGAACTGGCGCATTATGCCCAGCAACGTCAGGAGCTGGCCAAACAGAAAAAGCTGCCGACCTACGAAGACCTCCACCCCAACACCCGCTTCATCGACAACGCCGTGATCCGTATGATCGCCGACAGCGACACGGTGAATGACCGAATGGCAGCCCGCAAACTCGGCTGGAGCAAATATCCCGAACTCATCCGCACACTTTACAACCAACTCGCGGCGACGGACTATTTCCAGGCTTACATGAGCGCTCCGGAAAGTTCGTTCAAAGCCGACGCAGCGCTTCTGGCGACCTTCTTCGAAAAGGAGTTGCAGGAGTGTCCCATGCTGGACGACGTACTGGAAGAGCAGTCGATCCTCTGGAGCGACGACCTGGGATTCGTACTGACGCTCGTGATCCGCACGATCTCCAACATGCGCCAATCCCACGCGGATGTGAAGATGCTGCCCGAATTCAAAAGCGACGAGGACGCAGAATTCGTCAAAACGCTGTTCGAAAAGACGCTTATCAACTACAACGAGCGGCTGGAATACATCGAAAAATTCACGCGCAACTGGGACGTGGAGCGTATCGTCTTCATGGACAACCTGATTATGGCCACGGCGATCACCGAACTGGTTTCCTTCCCTTCGATTCCGGTGAAAGTGACCCTCGACGAATACATCGACATCGCCAAGTTCTACTCTACGCCCGGCAGCAGCACCTTTATCAACGGCGTACTGGATAAAATCGTGGAGGCGCTGACCGAAGAGGGAAAACTCAAAAAAACCGGACGGGGACTGATATGATGCGGCACATTTTCTGCATATTGCTCATAACCCTCGTCATCGGCTGTCAATCCCGCCGGACGAGCAGCGTCCAGAGCGGGCCGACGCTCGAAATATCGGATGAAACGCTCACCGAAGGTACTTCGGACACGATCCGTTTCGGACGGCTCCACTCCGGCGAAACAGGCATCAAACGGTTCCGGCTGCAAAATACTTCGTCCCGGACATGGGTGGTGGCCCGCTACGAGGTTTCGTGCGAATGTGTCACCCCGGAATTCGACCGACGGCCCCTGAAGCCGGGCGAGGAAATCCCGTTCAGCGTCCGGTTCGACTCGCGGGGCGAGCACGGCTGGCAGATGAAACTGTTGAAACTCTATGCGTCGGGATCGGAGGAGCCGTTACGGATTTACGTCGAAGCCGATGTCGATTAAGAAATTGTTAATTCGCAGGAAAGAAGCGCCGAACGGCTGCGACTCCCGCAAATTTCGACTATATTTACCGGAAAATCCAACGGAGGCAGCCGAAATCCGGATTGCCCGATATATTCGAAGGCATCTCCGGCAGGTGCGAATCTCGATCGGAAAGCACCGGTTCGGGAAAAACGGCCGCCAGCATTCGAATAATTTGGTGCGATACCCGGCTTTCACTATATTTGTACCGATCATAAAGAAAAACCAAATATCAAATCAATAGAAAACTATGATTAACTTACTTCAAGCGACAGCACCTGCACCGCAGGCTGGCGGCGGCTATTCGCTCTTCATCATGCTCGGCCTGATGATTCTGGTTCTGTATTTCTTCATGTGGCGCCCCGAATCGAAGCGACGCAAGCAGATGGCTCAATTCCGGGCCGGCCTTAAGAAAGGCGACAAGATCATCACGGCCGGCGGTATTTACGGCGTAGTGAAAGAGATCAAGGAGACGACCCTCCTGATCGAAGTGGACGGCAACGTCACGCTCCGCATCGACAAAAACATGGTCGTCGCCGACACGAGCGACCTGCAGCAGCAACAGCAGAAATAAAAAAGTACTGAGACAAGAGAACTCCCCTTCCCGATCACGGGAAGGGGAGTTTTACATACGATTATCCGGTCGTCGCCCGAAATAAATAGCAAAACCAAACCGGCCGGCCAGAATCAAAAAACCGGAAATAAGAGGCTCAAGAGAAGAGGGACGGATTCGAATACGCAAAAGCCATGGATTCCCGGTACGCACGGAAACACACACGCCGACACATCGGACGCTGAAAATATCCATTTATTCGTATATTTGCACCCGAATTCTTTCGAAATGGCAAAGAAATTCACTTATAAGACACAAGGTACCTGTTCGAAATCCATCGAAATCGAATTGGAGGGAGATATCGTCAAAAGCGTCCGCTTCGAAGGCGGGTGTCACGGGAATACCCAGGGAATAGGTCTGCTGACGCGCGGGATGCAGGCTGCCGACGTGATCGCACGTCTCGAAGGCATCGACTGCAAAGGCCGGGGAACATCCTGTCCCGACCAGCTGGCAAAGGCGTTGCGTCAGGCCCTCGGACAATAACGGCTACGACGAAACCCGAGAACGGTCCGGTTCTCCAAAATCCGGGGAAACAAAGGAAAAACAAAAGCAGCTATACCGTCAGTCGCACCGCTCCCGGAAATGGCGCTGCCGATGTCTGTCGGTCGCCCGGCCCGATTGTGGTAACGGGCGATTAAATGAAAAGGAAAGTGCTGCCCACCCCGGCAGAGGCAAAAGCAGAAACCTTTTCGGAAAAATACGATGATCCGACGGCACGCCCAACAACGTCTTTCGAAAGCGGCAACCCGATGAGAAAAGGATGCGCCAACAAAAACAAAGATGATTATATACTTTATTATCAAGCGTTTGAAACATCGGATCCGACGCGCCTATTCGCCGCTTGTGCCATGCACGAAAACAAAAAGGCCGGATTTTGAAATCCGGCCTTTCCCGTCGCAGCGACTTCGGCTACGAACGACAGTGTTGAACTACCTGGACTCGAACCAGGAACGACAGAACCAAAATCTGCTGTGTTACCATTACACCATAGTTCAATCCGATGCTCGAAAGCAGGTGCAAAGGTACGGCAAAGAATCGAAATTTCAAAAAAAATCCTCCGCGAATGGTAAGCCTGCGAAAAATTTCCACGAAAAAAGTGAAAAATAAAGGCCCGAATCACCGGACTCACCCACTACGGCACAGGGATTGCGGCGCTCCGACTCCATCGATAAAATCGAAAATTCAATGCAGTAAGATATGATTATAACCATGATTCTGATTTTTGTGTTCGGGTACCTCTGCATCGCGCTCGAACACAAACTACGCATCGACAAGGCCGCGATCGCCCTGCTGATGTGCGGTGCGTTATGGACGGTATTGAGTCTGCTGGGCAACGACGCCCAGATCGGCACGCAACTGATCGAGCAACTCGGCGATACGAGCGAAATCCTCTTCTTCCTGATCGGCGCCATGACCATCGTCGAACTGATCGACCGGCACGGAGGATTCCACGTCATCACCGACCACATCAAAACCCGCAACAAACGCAAACTGCTCTGGTTGCTATCGATCATCACCTTCTTTATGTCCGCCGTGCTGGACAACATGACCACGACGATCATTATGATCATGCTGCTGCGGCGTATGATCAGCGGACAGAAAGAACGATGGATCTTCGCCAGCGTTATCGTCATCGCGGCCAACAGCGGCGGTGCCTTTTCGCCCATCGGCGACGTAACGACCATCATGCTCTGGATGCGGGGCAACGTCACCTCGGGCCTGCTCGTGGCCAAACTGTTCCTCCCGGCCCTGGTATCGGTAATCATTCCCACGGCCATCGCCTGCCGTTATATTCCCGACGAAAACGCGCATCCCGAAAAATTAGACACGGCGCCCAAACTGCCGCCGTTCGTCGGCCCGCGCTTCAGCCACTTCGTTCTCGTTCTCGGTGTCGGCGGGCTGCTGTTCGTGCCCATATTCAAGGCTGTAACGGGACTGCCGCCCTACCTGGGCATGCTGATATCGTTGGGTGTGCTGTGGGTCTTCACGGAGCTCGTCTATGACCACAAACAGAACATGGAGGAATCTATCAAAAACCGGGTGTCGAAAGTACTCAAACATATCGATATGCCCACGATCCTCTTCTTCCTGGGTATTCTGATGTCGGTCGCAGCATTGCAGAGCGCCGGTTTGCTGACCGACTTCGCCGACTTCCTGGACAAAAACGTACACGAAGTCTATACGATCGCCGGAATCACCGGTCTGCTGTCGGCCGTAATCGACAACGTGCCGCTGGTGGCTGCCTGTATGGGTATGTACCCCGTCGTCGATACGGCAGCCCTGGCCTCGAGCCTCGACCCGGTTTATATGCAGGCGTTCGTACAGGACGGTATCTTCTGGCACCTGCTGACTTTCTGCGCCGGCGTGGGCGGCAGCCTGCTGATTATCGGATCGGCCGCAGGAGTAGTGGCGATGGGACTGGAAAAGATCGAATTCGGCTGGTACCTGCGTAAAATCACGCTGCTGGCATTGGCCGGGTATTTCGCGGGCATGCTGGTTATTTTCCTCGAACATTTGCTGCTGGGCTAAAGAGCATAACAACAAAAAAAGGGCTGTCTAACAAGTTTCAGACAGCCCTTTTTTATTTGTACTGCTTATTCGAGAGCTTTTCCGAATACGCGATTCTAAAAGGATTAAAAAACTTGTTGGACAGCCTTTTTTACTTTTTCCTTCCGTTGCTTCCGGGACAAGATTCCGCATCAGCGAACTTTGGACATGAACTTCTCACGATCAACGACATAGCGGACGTGAACCCCCTCGCCGATCATCCCTTCGGCATCGCGGGCCCCGACATTGAAGGTGAGCTTACGCCCTTCGACTTCGGTCAGCACGGCGGATGCGACGATTTCGGCACCGACGCCCGAAGGCTTGATATGGGTCACGTTCATCTCGGCACCGACGGTCGTCGAACCTTCCGGCAAATGGTCAGCCACAGCCTTCATCGCCGCATTTTCCATCAGGGCCACCATAGCCGGCGTAGCGAATACCTGCAAGTCGCCCGATCCCATCGTTGCAGCCACGTTGCCGCCATCGACCGTTACCTTACTTTGTGCAGAAAGTCCTTTTTCCATCATAATACAACCGTTTTTTATTGCGTTAATAATTCAGAATCATTATCTTTGAACATAGCTTTAGATAGGAGGCGCCTCGGAAAACCGGGAACAAGTCCCGTTTTCGCTCGGCTTTCACTATCTTTGGCAGAAGATAGGATTCGGTTCGGCAATTTTCGAGAACAAGTTCTCACAATTGCCCTCACATTTCACTATCTTTGAATTGCGAAGAGGATTCGAAATCCGTCCGCTTCGGACAGAAGCGCCCTCTCCGCCCTTGTGTTTCATCCTGACAAAGGTACGAAAATTCCGGTTCCGATGAAAAAGTGGTTTTTCCTATCCCTGGTATTGCTGCTCTCCCTGCCCGGGCAGGCTTCGGCCCGACACGGACAGCCGGGCCGATGGCACACCTCTTTCGAAATCGGACCCGACGGCGACACGATCTCGGTCGTCCCCATAAAACCCGTCTTCGTATTCAGCAAAAAAGCTGACCTGCGCCGTTACCGCAAACTGGTCGAAGCGGTGAAGAAAGTCTATCCCGTAGCCCAAGCCGCCAAAGCACAAATGGTTCAAATGGAGGCGGAACTGCTCCGGCTCGAAACGAAAAAGGAACAGAAACAATACATCAAAGGCATCGCCGCAGCGATCAAAAAGGAGTACACGCCCGTGCTGAAACACATGACCCGTACCCAGGGCCGCGTGCTTCTGAAGCTGATTGACCGGGAAACGAAATACACGGCTTACGAAATCCTCCGGGAGTTCCGGGGCGGCTTCGTCGCGGGATTCTGGCAAAGCGTATCGCGTATCTTCGGACAGAATCTCAAGTCGGAATACGACCGAGAAGGGGACGACAAGGTACTCGAACAGATCGTTCTCTATTACGAAGCGGGGCTGCTGTAAACCGCATCCGCCCGCCGTTCACAGACAATCGCCCCTGTTTTCCGTCCGTCTGCAACCTCCGCAGCCACCGACGGCACGATCGAATGCCATCCACCCTCCCATTCGACAGACGAAAATACCCATACGGGCACGATCTCCGGACCACTCCGTCAAAATACAAATATATTTGTATTTCTGTTCGGCATTTTCATAATCTTTGGCTTCGCCTCAAACGCTTCGATCCGACAAAGTGCAGATAAACTTGCTTCCGCACCCGGCTTTTTTCTAATCTTTAACGTCGTTCAAGCATTCCGCCTCAGCAAAATACAAATAAAATTTGCTTTTGCACGCAGTTTATTCGTATCTTTGACTTCGTCTTAGATACTCCGCCTCGGCAAAATGCAAATAAAATTTGCTTTTGCGCTCGGCTTATTCGTATCTTTGCACCGATCGGACAAAACTGCCCGACTTACTTAACCAATTATCGTTCAAATTCTTTATCGTATGAAAAAACTGTTCATTTTCTCGGCTCTCATCACCCTGGCGCTGGGGGGGGGGAGTTGCAGCGACAGCGAAACAGATGAGTTTCAGAACATTCTGATTCCTCAGGATAACTTATCGGCCTCGATTTCGGCCGATGCGTTGTCCCATACCATCGGTTTCGAGACGACCCAGAGCTGGACGGCATCCGTACGTGAAACCTCGCGTGCCGAAAGCTGGATCTCCATCAACCCCACTTCGGGCGACGCCGGCAAGCACACGATTACCGTCACGCTCACTGAAAACGAAACGACCGAATCCCGCCAGGCGGTCGTCATCATCTCCTGCGGCGGAGAATCCGCGAATATCTCCATCACCCAGCGGGGCGTGGGACAAGACGAACCGGAAGATCCGGACAACCCGAATAACCCCGACAATCCTCAAAAGCCCGAACATCCCGACGTAGCACCCGAAGACCGGCTGACCTGGGTAGAAACGACCTACACCGAGGTTTACAGCGACGGTTCCAGCACCGACAAGAGCTACATGCTCTTCGAATACGATGCCGAAGGTCTTCTGACCGGTTACGACCAATACTATTACGATTCGGAACAGACCGACAAAATCAATGCCTCCTATGAAAGGACGCTCAAACGAAGCGAAGGGAAAATCACAGACGAAGAGAAATGGTTCGAAATCGGCGGCAGCAGTTACGAAGGAATGCCCCTTCCCAACTCGGGCGAATACACCAAGGAATACCGCTTGAATACAAGCGGTTTGGTAAGTAGCTACACCGACCCGGACGGCGCCAGCCAGACTTTCACCTACAACGCCGACGGCACGCTGGCTCGCTTGGAATACCGCAACCCTTCCTATCCCGATGAGAACTCGACCTCGACGCTTACCTGGCAGGACGGAAACATCGTTTCCATTTCGACCATCGACGGACGGGATAACGAAACAACGACGTTCTCCTACACCGAACACCTCAACCCCTGGAACGGCATCGACATAGGCGCCTTCATGATCGGCGATGCAGAGGAGTCCGCCATGCTGCTCGGCATCAGCGGTACGACCGTTAAGAACCTGCCCGCCAGCCGTCAAGGCGGCAACAGCACTACGACCTACACCTACACGTTCGACGCCGAAGGCCGCGTCAGCACGATCGTGATCGAAAAGAACTGGCAGGACGGCGGCGGCAGCGGCAGCGAGCGCACGGAATATACGCTCCACTACGGTCCCCAAACCGTTTCGAAACCCGATTACATCCCCTACCTGACCAAACAGGAAGTCGTGGACGAGGGTACGCTTCCCTATACATTCTCGGAAGATAATCCGGACGAAAAATGGTACGGTGTAAACGCCTACACCTCCTATGCCAAGATCCGCAGCACGATGTCCGACGGCAGAACCAGCGAGAAAACCGAATACCGGCAGATCAACATCAACCCATCGACTCAGGAGGGTCCGGTGTTGGGCTACCTATACATCACGCAGGACGAAGCGGACAACTTCCGGCTCGTTTCGACCTCTTTCAACGAGATTCCGCTGGGTGAAAACGAGATAAACCCCCACCGTTTCGTCTATACGCTGGAATATAACTGCTTCACGGTCAATCTGGAATTCGACGTGTTCTATCCTTCCTGCACAGTCTTCGATCCTGCGACCGGTGAACAGAAAACCCACTGGATGCCAATGCTTCCGCTCGACAAGAGCTGTTTCACGGTACCCGAACCGGAACTGCGGTATATGGGTGAAAACACGGACGAAAACGGCCCTATGAGCGAATACTACTACCGACAGGAGTATCTTTTCCAGGTCAATCGGGATGTGGAGCCTACGGAATACGACTACCAGTTGTTGAGCCGTCATATGTACGTCGCACACTATTAAACCGAAAACACGGGACACAGCCCCATCAGACAACCCCTCCGAGAACTCGGAGGGGTTTGTTTTTCACCCGCACAAACGACTGTACGGAAAATGTGCAGCGGGCCGCTGCCGCTCCCCGCAGGGATCGCTGACCGGAGTAGAAATCGACTTTCTGAAGATTTCCATTTGGCAGTTACGATAATATTTGTTATATTCGTCACAGAGTCAGACCTCAATCGGCTCACTAACCAATTTTTCCATTAACTAACCTTTTTATCGTATGAAAAAGCTATTAACAATCGTAACCCTTATGGGATTAACGTGGGGGGGGGAAGTTGCACCGACAGCAACATCGACGAAGAACAGGCCATTCTGATCGCCCAGGAAGCATTATCCGCAACGATCGCGGCCGACAGCGGACTGAAACACACGGTAAGTTTCGAAACTACCGGAGAGTGGCAGGCCTCGGTAGAGTCCCCCGGTAGCGGCGACACTTGGATCACCCTCTCGCCGACCTTCGGCAGTGCCGGTAAAAACACCATTACCGCCACACTTACGGAAAATATCCAACCAACTTCCCGAAAAGCCGTCATCACCATTCTCTGCGGCACAGAATCTGCAGCCGTCACCATCACCCAACAGGGCACCGGAACGAGCGAGGAACCAGCAAAACCGGAACATCCCGAAATATCGCCCGAAAACCGGCTGACCTACATCGAAGTTTCGGAGAATAAAAAAACCACCACCGAAGACGGCACAGAGGAGAGCACAACCCAAGGATACATCGACCTCATCTACGACGCACAGGGCGTGCTGACCAATTTCAACTACTACACGTTCGACCGGAATCAACCCGACAAGCTCAACGGTTCCAGCAAGACGGTTCTCAACTGGGAAGCCAATAAATTCTCGCTCTCACAATACAACATCGAAATTACGAGTTACAGCAGCATTCCCAGAATAACAAAAGACGACCGGTCGGAGAGCTACCAGCTGAATAAAAGCGGTCTGATTTCACAATACAGCTATTTCGACGACAATAGGGATGTCTTCATTTACAATCCCGACGGGACCCTCGCAACCAAAGAATTCTATCTGGCTGGAACGGCCCTGGAAAACCTCAGGTCGAAATACAAATGGGAGGCAGGAGATCTGACGAGCATCACGGCATCCGCAAGCAGTTACTGTTTCTCCTATACCTATACACAATTCCTCAACCCCTGGAACGGCATCGATATAGGCAGCTTCGCGATAGCGGGTGTCGATGACATAGGATGCCTGCTCGGTATCAGCGGTACGACGACCAAGCACCTGCCCGCGAGCCAGCAGACAAAATACAAAAACAGCCAGTATCAATACACGTTCGACAACGAGGGGCGCGTCAGCACGATCGTGGTCACCTCAACCTTCCACAACCCCGAAAGTATGGAAAATATCTCGATCGCCACCCAGACCGAATACACTCTCCATTACGGCACTACGCCCTCTCCGGAACCCGATTATCTGGCCTACCTGACCGACCAAAAGATCATCGAAGAGGGGACGCTCGGCTATATCTTCGACGGCGACGATCCCGAAGGCGAGCATATCGTGCTGCCGAACGCCTATACTTCCTACGCCAAAATCCTCAATACGCTCTCCGACGGAACCGCCAAAGAAACGACGGAATACAGGCAGGTGAAAATTACGCTGCCCGAAGAGCATCTGGGATATATCCACGTCACACAGCAAGATATCGACGATTTCGAGCTTATCTCGATAACGCAGGAAAAAGAGGATGACGGCAAAGATACTACGAGTCCCCTCACCTATACCTTTACATTCGAATACAACTGTTTCACGGAGAAATTCCGGCTCAAGATCGAGCCACCCTACTGCAATCTCTACTCCGAGCATACCGAAACGTGGAACTCGCACCCGATGCCCACACTGCCCCTCGACGACGACTGCATCGTCTGCTACCCGCCGGAAGTGACCCAACTGAACGATAACCCGATCCAAATCGATTATAAATTCGTTCAGAAATACGCGATCAAGATCAATCCGGAAGCAGAGATAACCGATCAGAACGTTTCACAAATCGACCGATTGCTGTACGTAAGGCAATAAACGGATTCGACTCCCGATAGCCCCCTCTTTTCAGAGGGGGTTTATCTTTGTCGCCGACACCGAGGAAAATCGGGACCTCCGTTGCGATTCTGCGAATAGTTTTATATATTTGCAAGCGAAAAATCCGGAGCGGACCTGCAACGGCCGAACAGGGAGAACGATTTGCCCGACACCGCTTTAGCTTTGTCCGGACTGAAAAAACCGACTGCAACGACGGCTCCGCAAAACGAAAAATGCTCCAGCGTCGGGCGGCACCGTTTCCCGGCATACGATAACGAACCGAAACTATGTTTGAAAACTTAACCGATAAACTCGAACGGTCCTTCAAGCTGATCAAGGGCGAAGGCCGCATCACCGAAATCAACGTCGCCGAAACCCTCAAGGAGATCCGCCGGGCGCTGATCGACGCCGACGTCAATTACAAGGTAGCCAAATCCTTCACCGACGAGGTGAAGCAGAAGGCCCTGGGACAAGACGTGCTCAAGTCCGTCAAGCCGGGACAGATGATTACCAAGATCGTCCGCGACGAGTTGGCACAACTCATGGGCGGCACGGCGACCGACATCAAGCTGGAGGGCACGCCTGCGGTCATCCTGATCGCCGGTCTGCAAGGCTCCGGTAAGACTACCTTCTCGGGCAAGCTGGCGGCGATGCTCAAGAGCAAGAAGGGGCGCCAGGTGCTGCTCGTGGCGGGCGACGTCTATCGTCCTGCGGCCATCGACCAGCTCAAGGTGCTGGGCGGACAGATCGGAGTCGAAGTCTATACCGAAGAGGGGAATAAAAATCCGGTGCAGATCGCCGAAAATGCCATCAAATACGCCCGTCAGCACGGTTTCAACGTCGTGATCGTCGATACGGCGGGCCGTCTGGCCGTCGATGAGGCGATGATGCAGGAGATCACGGCGATCAAACAGGCCGTGAAACCGGGCGAAACGCTCTTCGTGGTCGATTCGATGACGGGTCAGGATGCCGTGAATACGGCCCGCGAGTTCAACCAGCGGCTGGATTTCGACGGCGTAGTGCTTACCAAACTCGACGGCGATACGCGCGGCGGTGCGGCGATCTCGATTCGTGCGGTGGTGAACAAACCGCTGAAGTTCATCTCCAGCGGCGAGAAGATGGATGCCATCCAGGTATTCCATCCGGAACGTATGGCCGACCGTATTCTGGGCATGGGCGACGTGGTATCGCTCGTGGAACGCGCCCAGGAGCAGTACGACGAAGAGGAGGCCCGCCGCCTGAAGAAGAAGATCGTCAAGAACCAGTTCAACTTCAACGATTTCATGGGGCAGATCGCGCAGATCAAGAAGATGGGCAACCTCAAGGACCTGGCCTCGATGATCCCCGGTATGGGCAAGGCTCTCAAGAATGTCGAGATCTCGGACGACGTATTCAAGCAGACCGAAGCGATCATCAACTCGATGACTCCCCTCGAACGCGAGAAACCCGAAATCATCGACGCCAAGCGCCGCGAAAGGCTCGCCAAAGGCAGCGGTACGACGATGGCCGAGGTGAACAAACTGATGAAGCAGTTCGAAGACACGCACAAGATGATGAAGGCCGTCGCCGGAGGCAATATGAAAATGCCCAAATTACCCGGACGCGGCTTCCGCAGATAAGCGGGATGAATACTTCGCCAACTACTTTATACCCCTTCGGTTCGGGTTCCGAACCGAAGGGGTTTTCCTTATGACATCTATCATATAATCGACCCGCTTCCGGGCAAATCCGGCATCCTCTGCAACCACGCACCGGCAGCGAAAAGGCGATTCACACATGCTCTCCGAAATCGGTGTCAGCTCATAATTGGGCAAGCAGAATGCAGGACAAATCCGGAAAGGCTTCGCCCGTAAACACGAAGAACGGATTCGTCCGGAACACCTTGCAGACGAGTACAAGAAAAATATACAGAAATAGGAAAAAACCGGAGAGGAAAACACAACGCGAAGGACCGAAGAAAACGCGTTTTTTCCGACCCGATCTTCCAATCCGTCCGATAACGGGCTTTTCCCGGAAAAACAGCGGCGTCGAAAAGAGCCGCAACCTCCCTCGGCCCCCCCCCTTATCCGAAAAACGCCACCGACCGACTCCTTCTGAACATAGAAAGATGACGCTTCATTTGGCAGGGGGTATTTTTTTCGCTATCTTTGTAAAAGATAGGAGGCGGTTCGGCAATCTTAGCGTGCAAATCCGTGCGATTGCTCTCGGCTTTCACTATTTTTGGAGCAGGCAGCATGGCGGCCCGGCATGAAAAACAAGTTCGTTCGTTTTATGCGGTCCTCGCTTTCACTGCCTTTTCGTGAGAATCAGACAACAGACATCCTATGCACAAGGCCGGTTTCGTCAATATCATCGGAAATCCCAACGTCGGCAAATCGACGTTGATGAACGCACTCGTAGGCGAACGCCTCTCGATCATCACCTCCAAAGCCCAGACCACGCGCCACCGCATTCTGGGAGTGGTCAGCGGCGAAGATTTCCAGATCGTCTTCTCGGATACGCCGGGCATTCTGAAACCCAGCTACAAACTCCAGGAGTCGATGATGAAATTCGTCACCGGCGCCGTGAACGATGCGGACGTAATCCTCTACGTCACCGACACGGTGGAACAAAGCGACCGTTCGAACGACATCCTCGAAAAGATCCGCCAAAGCGATATTCCCACCCTCGCGGTAATCAACAAGATCGACCTCACGACGCCCGAAAAGCTCGAAGAGCTCGTCGATAAATGGCAGGCGCTGCTGCCGGCCGCCACGATCGTCCCGGTATCGGCACGCGAGAATTTCAACATCAAGGGACTTTTCGACCTGATTCTGGAACGGCTGCCCGAGGGAGAAGCCTTCTACTCCAAAGATACGCTCACGGACAAAACGCTGCGATTCTTCGCCTCGGAAATAATCCGCGAAAAGATCCTGCGCAACTACGACAAGGAGATCCCCTACTGTTGCGAAATAGCGATCGAAGCCTACAGGGAGGAACCGACGATCGACCGCATTTCGGCGGTCATCTATGTCGCACGCGACTCCCAGAAGGGCATCCTGATCGGACACAAGGGCGAGAAACTCAAAAAAGTCGGACAACAGGCCCGCGAGGACATAGAACAATTCCTCGGCAAGAAGGTTTTCCTGGAGTTGTACGTCAAAGTAAACGAGAACTGGCGCGATAACGAACGGCAACTCAAGCGCTTCGGATACGAACAAGAATAATCACAACCAAATCGGGGTGTCGTGGCATTGCGCAAATTTATCCTGAAAATCATCCTGTTGGGGACGCTGCTGGGCAACGCTGCCGCTGCCGACGCCCAATACAACAAAGACTACTTCTACTGGGCCAGCCGCCGTTGCCTGATGAACCGCGAATATCAGGAGGCGATTCGTGTGCTCAACATCCTGTTGCGGGCCGATCCGGACGCCGCAGAGGGCTATTTCCTGCGGGGTGTAGCCAAATTCAACCTCGACGACCTGCTGGGTGCCGATACCGACTTTTCGGCTGCCATCGTCAAAAACCCCGTGTTCACGACCGCCTACATCTACCGGGCGCTGACCCGTACGCGCATGGGCAACTACGACGACGCGCTGCAGGATTTCCGCGAGGCGATCGACCTGAGGCCCGACCTGCCGGACGCCTATTACAGCCGGGGCTATACGCGCCTGCAGAACAAGCAATACGAGGAGGCGATCGAGGATTTCGACAAATTCATCTTCCAGGAAAACAAGGTAGCCGACGCCTACATCGGCCGCGGCACAGCCTACCTCTACCTGAAGGACACCGTACGGGCCCTGGAAAATTTCGACCAGGCGATCCGCACCAACCGCGAAAATCCCAACGGCTATTACCAACGCGGAACCTTGTTGCTGCAAAAAGAGGAGTATGCCCGAGCCGAAGCCGATTTCGACATGTCGATCCGCTGCGACTCGGCTTTCCTGCCGCCCTATTTCAACCGGGCGGTGGTCTATTCCAACACCAACCGTCCGATGCAGGCCCTCGCGGATTTCGACCGGGTGCTACAACTGGACTCGACCAACTCGTTCACCTATTTCAACCGGGCGATTCTCCGCACCCAGATCGGCGATTACAACCGCGCACTCGACGACTTCGACCGCGTGGCGCTCTACTCCCCCGGCAATGTCCAGGTCTATTACCTGCGTGCCATGCTCAAAACCCGCTTGGGCGATCTCGAAGGCGCCGAGCGCGACTACACCCGGGCCATCGAACTCTACCCCGACTTCGCCAACGCCTACCTGAACCGCAGCGCCCTGCGCTATGCGTTGCATAACCCCAAGGCTGCGAAACGGGACGAAGAGATTGCCCAACGCAAGATCGCCGAATACAAATCCCACCTGAAGGACAGCACCTACTCGATCTATGCCGATACGACACAACGGATGGACAAACTGCTGGCCTTCGACAACCAATTCACCAACAACTACTTCGACCGCATTTCGGAACAACCGAACCTGGGCCGCAGCAACATGCGTCTGCTTCCCCTGTTCCGCTTCACCCTGATGCAGCCCGACACCACCCGGATCGAGGCGTCGAACCGCTATACCCTGCAACGGGTCAAAGACTTCGAGAAAAAACTGGACAATCCCTACCTCGTCCTCTCCAACCGGCCCACGAACATCGATGCGGACTCTTTGGCGATGCTCGACAGCCGCTATGCCGAAATCCTGCGCCAGAATCCGCGCGACTGGCTCCTGCAAGTACAATATGCCATTTCGCAATCGCTGATCCGACAATTCACCAATTCGGTCGGCGCCTATTCGTCGGCTATCGCAGACAATGCCGCCAATCCATTCCTCTACTTCAACCGGGCCGTGACACGGGCCGAAATGATCGACTTCATTTCGGGCCTGGACAATCCCTATCAGCGAATTTCGATCGACTCCGACCCGGCGAACAAACTCACCAACACCCATACACGCACCTACAATTACGACGAAGCCATCGCCGATCTGGACAAGACGCTCCGCCTCTTCCCGAACTTCGCCGAAGCCTACTACAACCGGGGAACGCTGCTGGCTCTTTCAGGCAAACTGCCCGAGGCCTTCGAAGATTTCTCAAGAGCCATCGAACTGAATCCCCTCTTCGCCGAAGCGTTCTACAACCGGGGCATGACCCAAATCTATATGAAAGACACACGCAAGGGCTGCCTCGACCTCTCGAAAGCCGGAGAGCTGGGCATTACCTCGGCCTATGAAATCCTCAAACGTTACACGGGGGAGCATACAGAAGCTTTTTAACTAACAATAACCAATTCAATAAACTATGACACAAGCTATTCAAAAGAAACTGAACGACTCGGCGTGGGCTCGGTGGACCGCGCTGATTCTGGTGGCGCTCACCATGTTCTTCGGCTACATGTTCGTCGATGTCCTCTCGCCGTTGCAGAACATGCTCGAAAGCACCCGAGGCTGGAGCCCCACGATTTTCGGACTGTACGGCGGTTCGGAATTCATTCTGAACGTCTGCGGTTTCCTGCTCGTCGCAGGTATCATCCTCGACAAGATGGGCGTACGGTTTACGGGTATTCTTTCGGCCTCGCTGATGGTACTCGGTGCCGGTATCAAATTCTACGGGCTGAGCAACTACTTCTATGAAGGCGGATTCGGTTACGAGTTCCTCAATTCGTTCCTCACGGACATTCCGGCCAGCGCGAAGCTCGCCTGCCTGGGCTTCATGATCTTCGGCTGCGGTACGGAGATGGCCGGTGTGACAGTATCCCGTGCAATCGTCAAGTGGTTCACGGGGAAAGAACTGGCTCTGGCGATGGGCCTGGAAATGGCTATTGCCCGACTGGGCGTATTCGCCGTATTCAGCCTGTCGCCCTGGGTGGCTAACTGGGGCGGCGATCCGAGCGTAGCACGTCCGGTAGCCGTTGTCGGCCTGTTGCTCTGCATCGGCCTGCTGACCTACATCGCTTTCTCGGTCATGGACTTCAAACTCGACAGACAAACCGAGGCAGACACCCCGATAGGAGAAACCGAAGAGCCCTTCAAGGTCGCCGATCTGAAGAACCTTTTCAGCAGCAAAACCTTCCTGATCGTTTCGGCACTCTGCGTGCTCTACTATTCGGCGATTTTCCCGTTCCAGCGTTTCGCAACGGGTATGCTCGAAAGTAATCTGGGCATCACCAACCAGCAGGCTTCGGACATCTTCCGCTGGTTCCCGATGGGTGCAATGATTCTGACTCCGCTCCTCGGCTGGTTCCTCGACCACAAGGGCAAAGGCGCGACGATGCTGATGATCGGTGCGATCCTGATGTTCATCTGCCACATGACTTTCGCACTGGTTCCCCTCACCCCCGCTATCGCGTTCTCGGCGATCATCCTGCTCGGCCTCTCTTTCTCGCTGGTTCCCGCCGCCCTGTGGCCTTCGGTACCCAAGTTGGTCGATAACCGCTATATGGGTTCTGCCTATGCAACGATTTTCTGGATCCAGAACCTCGGACTGATGGCCTTCCCGATGATCATCGGCTGGGTTCTCAACAAGGTCAATCCCGGCGTGGGAGAAGCGATCAAAGCCGGTGAACACGTAAGCTACAACTACACGGTTCCGATGCTGATTTTCGCCAGCCTCGGCGTATTGGCTTTCCTGCTGGCTTTCTGGCTCAAGCTCGAAGACCGTAAAAAGCACTACGGCCTGGAACTGCCCAACATCAAGAAATAACGATAATCCGTATCCCCGGTCTGCCGGAAAAATGATGAGTAAACCCCCGCTGCAAATTGCAGCGGGGGTTTTGTAATAAAGAGTCTATCGGCTAAAGCGACGAGGATCGTACGAGATTCCGCTTTTCGAGATACAAGAGTTCCTATTTAATCGGATCGACCCTCTACGCTTCCTATTTAACCAATCGGTAAAGTTCCGTAATGCGATCGCACATCGCATCCCACGAAAAGCGCTTCTTCTCCTCTTCCATGTTCGCACGGAATCCCGCGAGCACATCGTCCCGCCAGATACGGTCGATGGCCCGGGCGACTTCTGCGGCATCGGGACGGCAGACGAAGCCGACACGACCGTCCGGCACGATCTCCGGAAGACCGCCCACGTCGGTCACCACCATCGGCAGGTCGAATTGATAAGCGATCTGGGTCACGCCGCTCTGCGTGGCCGAACGATACGGCTGCACCAAAAAATCTGCGACGGAAAAATAGTAACGCACCAATTCGTCCGGAATAAAATAGTCGTGCAGAATCACATCGTCCTCCAGTCCGTTGTCGGCGATTTGCTTCAAATACTTCTCTTTCGGAGCATAGAACTCACCGGCCACGATCAGGCGCCGGTCTTCGGCAGGATGCTCCCGCTTGTAGATCTTCCAGGCATCGAGCAACAGGTCCAATCCCTTGTAGTCCCGAATCAGACCGAAAAAGAGCGCATAGCGTTTCGAAGGATCCAGTTCGAGGCGGATGCAGGCCTCCGTACGGTCGATGACGATACCGAAATTTTCGAAAAGCGGATGCGGAGAGAAGAGCGCCGGAACCTGCGTATATCGGCGCAATTCGCGGTGCACCTGCTCGGACATATAGATAAAGCCGTCCACCGCCCTCAGGAAATAGCGGTTGAACGGCTTGTCGGTCATATGGCGTTCATGCGGTTCGACGTTGTCGATCTGACAAAGGATACGCGTCGTACCGTTCTTTTTGGCAAAGCGGGCGATCGTACCGAAACAGGGCGCCATAAAGGGGGTCCAGTATTTCATCAGCACGAAATCCGGCTTCTCGCGGGCGATCCACCGCCCCACGGCGATCCAGTTGAACGGATTCATCGTATTCACGCACCGCACGATGTACAGATCGGGCGGCGGAGGTGTCTGCACCGTCTGATTCCTGCCGGGAAAGAAAATACGGGGATACTGGAGCGTGAAAGTCTTGATCTTCACCTCGTCGCCCCGATGTTGGAAAACCCGGGCCATGCTCTGCATAATTACGGCCAAGCCCCCACGATACGGATGGGCGGGCCCCACGATCGAAATTTTCATACCCCGAACTTTTATTTATAACTGAAATCGAATCCCCGAACGGATTCAAACCTTCGGTACGGCCCTCCTGTTTTCGAATAAACAGCGCACGGCAACTTCAGGAAAAATACAAATACCCTACCGAATCCTGCAACAAGGAGATAACGATAACCGGTTCGGGAGGAACTGCCCGAACCGGTTATCACTATCCATCCTATTTCGTTTTATTATACGCCTCCACACCGCTCTTCAGGAAGTCGATGTATGCCTCCACGTCGAGATTGTAAGCCCGCTTGGGAACCAATTCCTGCCCATCACGGCCGAGGATCAGGTAGTTGGGCTGTCCGTTCACCCCGAAACGGGTCTGGGCGATGTAGGAGTTGATGCGGCCGATGTCCTTGAGAACCTTGCCTCCCGCAGTGGTCACCCATTCGTTCTCGGGCACTTTGGTCTTGTCGTCGGTATAGAGGGCTACCAGCACGTAATCGTCGCGCAGGATCTGCTGCACGCGCGGATCGCTCCAGACGCGGGCTTCCATTTCGCGGCAATTCACACAACTGATTCCCGTAATGTCCACAAACAAGGGTTTATCGGCCTCCCTGGCAGCGGCTTCGGCCTGGGCCAGATCGAAATACCCCGGCAGATCGTAAGGCCAGTGCAGGATATCCGCATATTTGATCTTTTCAGTCGTCTGTGCCGTTGCTGACGGTGCGGCAACGACACCCTGCGTATTGATCACGAAGTCCTGCGTATGCATCGGGGGCAAATAGCCAGAAAGAGCTTTCAGCGGCGCACCGAACATACCCGGAAACATATAGACCGCGAACGAAAGCGAAGCGATGGCCAGCGTCAGCCGCGTCACCGAAACGTGCTTGAGTTCGTCGTCGTGAGCGAAGCGGATCTTACCCAGCAAATAGAAACCCAGCAATGTGAACACGACGATCCAGATCGCCAAATAGACCTCACGGTCGAGCAACCCCCAGTGGTAGGTCTGGTCGGCCATACTCAGGAACTTGAAACCGAGGGCGACCTCGATAAAACCGAGAACGACCTTCACGGAACCGAGCCAACCGCCGCTCTTGGGCAGGTCTTTCAGCAAGGAGGGGAAGAAAGCGAAAATCGTAAAAGGCAGAGCAAAAGCCAGCGAGAAAGCGAACATCGTCACGATGGGCACCCAGAATTCGCCGGCAGTCGAACGAATCAGGACGTTGCCGACGATCGGCCCGGTGCAGGAGAACGACACCAACACCAGCGTCAGAGCCATGAAGAAGATACCGATCAAACCGCCTTTGTCCGCGTGCCGGTCGCTCTTATTGACCATCCAGCTCGGAAGCGTGATCTCGAAGGCCCCGAAGAACGATGCGGCGAAAATCATGAACACGATGAAGAAGATCAGGTTGGGAAGCCAGTGCGTAGCCAGCCAGTTGAAGATGTCGGCCGTCACGGCATCGCCGCCCACCAGACGCGTAATCAGAATGATCGCCGCAATGGGAAGCGTATAGAGCGCTACGATGAAGAAACCGTACATCGAAGCCTTGAAACGTCCCGCAGCAGGCGATCCGCTGCCTTTCATAAAGAACGATACGGTCATCGGGACCATCGGGAATACACAAGGAGTGAGCAGCGCCGCGAAGCCCCAAAGAACCGCTTCGATAATCAGACCCCACAGGGTTTTGGACTCTCCGGCTCCGTCGCCGGAAACAGGTTGATCCGCAGCATCCCCGGCCGCAACGGATGCCCGGGCCGCCTCGGGATCGCCGATCGTGATCTCGAATCCCCAATCCTCGGGCGAATTGCAATTTTCCTCCTCGCAGGAACGCCAGTTGATATTGCCTTTCAATACGGCGCCCTCACCCGTCAGGGTGACTTTCTGACCGAGGATGATTTCATCGAAATAAGTACCCATTTCGACCTCGAAAATATCGTCGTATTCGCGTTTGGAAGCGTTGATCTCATAAGGATCGCCGTCGAGCGTCAGGCCCGTTGCAGGCTCGAACTCCACCAGGGTCGAAGAAACGTCCGAATGCAGGTCGTACGTATGCCATCCCGGCAGGATCTTACCCGTAAATACGACTTCGTAATTCGAATCGCCGAGGTTCTTCACAGTGCTGTCCCAGGTAATGGTCGGGGACTGCGCGTGAGCCGACAACAAACTCGTCAGGAAAGCCGCCAGCAGCACGATACGGATATAAAATTTCATATCTCTATTATTTTAATAAGTTAATAGTTTTTTTCGCGTGTAAAGATATGAAATTTTATTCAAAAACCACGTATGGGACGCATTATCTCGCGTCCGCGAGGAAAAACTACTCGGAAACCTTCCCTTCGGCTTCGGCCTTGCTGCGTGCAAAAGATTGCAAGGCGAGGTACTCCTTGTCGCCGTAATCGAGCAGGTTCTGCAACTCGTTGCGGAAATAGTCCAAGTGCTCCTCCTCTTCGACGGCCAGATCCTGGAACATCTTGTGCGTTACCGAATCGTCGGCTTCGGCCGCAATGCGAGCGGCATCGTTATAGCTGTCGATCGTACTCTGTTCCAGCTGTATAGCGAAACGGAACATCTCCTTGGGATCGGAGATCTGGCGCGTCGTAAACGACGGGTTCATATTCACGTCCCCCTGCAAGAAGAGGATACGGTCGGACAACTCCTCGCTGTGACGCATTTCGGCGATGGAAATCATCCGCATCTTTTTGGAAAGATACTCGTAACCGGCATCTTCGAAATGGACATGGAAATACATGTACTGGAGCGAGGTGGCAATCTCTTTTCCCAAAGCATCGTTCAATAGATCGATACTTTTCTGGTACTTGTTCGCAACTTTGATCTTTTCCATAATAATAAAGGTTTTGTCTCTATATCGGCAAAACCCGTTCCAGAAAGGAACAAAGCCGATCGTAAAAACGGACCGAAACGAAGTCGATTCGGTTCGGCTCCCTGCCTCGCCCGCCACCACGAAATACGACACATCAACGCCACTCGAGCGCCGCCCGGACAGCGGCTTCCTCTCCGTTCGAAACCTCAAACAGCGACAAGCCGTCCCGTTGTTCGTACCCGACCGTAAGGGTTTGCCCGTAACGGCATTCGTGCATGAAATGAATGTCAAGACGCACCGGGCGGATCGCGGTCAGCTGCTCGATGGGCAGCATATCGAACATCATGTTGATATAGCGCATCGTATTGACGTGACGGTTGAAGTCGATGTCGCTGTAAACCACCCGGTGTTCGGCAATATGCTGCGGAACGATCCCCGTCACTTTGCGCGGCTTTTCGGTCGGCGACGGAGCATCCACAATCGAATCGGCGCAGGTGCCGATGACCGTATTGAGATCGATCGCCTTGCGGGCACCCAAGTCGATGATGCACCACTGCGTCACGGCCCGCCCGAACTCCCGGCCGGCGGCATCGTGCAGCGTGAAATTACGGGTCGAGAGCATCCGGTTGTACTCGTTCACCCACGTCACGATTTCATAAGAGCTGTATTGTTCGGGGCGGTCGTCGATCTCGATCGCCATGCGTGAAAGCACCCACGAGCGGTTTTCCTTATTCAACTTATCGATCCCGAACCCTTTGCGCTGGGCATCGACACCCGCCGTATTGAGGACCTCGTTCGCCAAAGCCGGAACGGTCATCCGAAGTGTGAAATCGACCTGCTGAGGGTCTGCATAATAAGTGTAACCTGTTTTCTCTGCCATATTTCAGTGCGTTTTTCAATTTCAAATGCAACGAAACGACAATCCGCCGGTTATCCGCCGGGCCGGGAGAAAGCCGTAGATACCGAATGGTTTCATTCCTACAAAAACGCCCCGGCCCGGCTTCCTGCGGACAGTAGCGGCGTATGCCGGAAACAGAGCGAAGCCTTCCGGCCGCGCCGACTGCATTTCGTGCAAAGATACGAATAAGCCGGGTGCAAAAGCAAATTTTATTTGCGTTTTGCCGGCATGGAGTGTCTAAGAAGAAGTCAAAGATAATAACAAGAAGAGCGGAGAACCAAACTCAACTTTTGTTTTCGGCTCCCCCGCGTAACGAAGCTCGTAGAGGGGCTTTCTCGTTTCGATCGTCCGTACTTGCAGGGGCCTCGCCTCCAAGACGGGGATGATCCCTGCCGGTCCGACCTTCGGTAGGTTTCAGCCGGGTTGCCCGTCCGATCTCCGGTTCGGGAAAAGTCCGGAAAATTCCGCTCCGTATTCAGACGAGAAACATCATTCGTTATATTTTATTGCGTTTTTATCGAAAAACGATAAAAATTATTTGTTTTGCAGAAGTTCTTTACTATCTTTGCCTCACCGGAGGTTAAAAACAGGTCGAACACCTCCATTACGTATTCAGCAAACCGAAAATGGACAAAAAACAGAAAAAATCTTTGCGGCGCCATCTGCTGGTCATTTACATCTTTTATTTCCTGGCTCTGGCCGCAGGATTCATCCACAGCTTCGTGCCCCACGTGTCGTCGAGTCTGGCGACAGGTTGGCAGGCTGCGTCCGAAGACATTCGGATGCAGGAAAAACACGGTATCGCGCAACACACCTACTTTTTGGCGGCCCGGTTGCAAAACGCCCAGAGCGACGAAACTCTTTTCCCGATAGAAACCGGACACGCATCGATCTCCACCGAAGCCGAATATACGGGGGTTAATATCTACGTCAAAACGGACGAAAACAGTGACCCGACAGTAGTCCGGACACTGAACAGAATCAATTACATACTGCTGCTGTCCATCCCGGCCCTGCTGGCCAAGCTCTCTATCCTGATCCTGGTAGCGCTGATTATCAATATCCTGCGCAAATCGGTACGGGACGAACAACCCCTGCCGGGGCGTATCATCATCTACACGCGTGCCGTAGGGTTCCTGCTGATTCTGGCCGAAGTCTGCACCGGAGTCGGCTCTTATATTTACCAGAGTACGACCCGGACGTTTCTCGAAGATTCGCCCCTGCAAGTCGCCGCCTCGTTCCCGCTCAACTACTGGAACATCGTCATGGCGATTCTGGTACTCTTCTCGGCCGAGGTCTTCTCGATCGGATCCCGGTTGAGCGAAGAGCAAAAACTCACGATCTAAAGAAAAAATAAATGTCGATATACAATATACACACGGGGGGGGGACGCAAGACATGGCGATAATCATCAACATAGATGTCATGATGGCGAAACGAAAGATGTCACTCGGCGAGCTCGCCGAGCGGGTCGATATCACCCCGGCCAACCTTTCCATTCTCAAGAACGGCAAGGCCAAGGCGATCCGCTTTTCAACGCTGGAAGCCATTTGCCGCGAACTGAACTGCCAGCCGGGCGACATCATCGAATACCGACCGGAAGAAACAACCGAATGACAACGCAATACAAATAATTTCACCCAAAATCAATTAACAATCATTTTATGAAAAGGTTCATTCTTTTACTTGTCACGCTGTTCGCAATGACGAATGTCATGGCGCAACTACAGCCTGACATGCCGATTCCCGCCGATAAGGAGGTGCGCGTCGGACGACTCGAAAACGGCATGACGTACTACATCCGTCACAACGAAAAACCCAAGGGACAGGCATCTTTCTACATTTTCCACCACGTAGGAGCTGTCCAGGAGGAAGATTCCCAACAGGGCCTCGCCCACTTCCTCGAACACATGGCCTTCAACGGCACCAAGAACCTGCCGGGCAAAAAGATGATAGAATATCTGGAGCGTAACGGCGTCAAATTCGGTGCGGACCTGAATGCCTACACCTCTTACGATGAAACATGCTACAACCTGGACAATGTGCCCACAGCAAACCCTGCGACGATCGACACCGCACTGCTGATCCTGCACGACTGGTCGCAGTTCATCAGTCTGGAGCCTCAGGAGATCAACAACGAACGCGGCGTAATCATGGAGGAGCTGCGCACCCGCGACGGAGCTGGATGGCGCGCCATGGTACGACGCAACGCCGCCGTCAACAGAGGCTCGAAATACGAGCACCGCAACGTAATCGGCTATCTGGACGGTCTGAAGAGTTTCGACCATAAAGCCTTGTACGACTTCTACAAAACGTGGTATCGCCCGGAATACCAGGCGATCGTCATAGTCGGCGATATCGACGTCGATCGGATCGAAAACAAGATCAAAACCCTGATGGCGGATATTCCGGTTTCCCCTGCAGATGCCCCGCAGAAAGAGGCTTACCTAGTTCCTGAAAACGAAGAACCCATCGTCAGCATCTTTTCCGATCCCGAAATGACGGCTTCGGTCATGCGGCTCTTCATCAAACGACCCGCTCTCCCCAAGCAATACAACAACCTGATAATTAGCCAAATGTACGACGTACTCAACTCCTACACAAGTGCCATGGCGAACGATCGCATGAATGAAATCGCCATGCAGCCCGATGCTCCGTTCCTGAGTGCCGGGATGGATTCAGGCAACATACTGGGAGTGAATCCGACCCAAGATCTCACGATGGTCGCCGTACAAACTCGAGACGGAGAGTTGCTCCGCGGTTACAAAGCTATCCTCGAAGAGATGGAGAAGATGAAGCGTTACGGCTTTACACAGAGCGAATTCGATCGTACGAAAGCTGAATTCCTGCGTCAGGCCGAGGCTACCTATGCCAATCGGAACGACCTTACAAACGGACAATATGTTCAAACCTACCTGGCGAATTACAAGAAAAATACCGCTATGGCAGATGCCGAAACGCAGTACAACCTCGACAAACAATACCTCGAAGCATTGACCCTCGACGATGTGAATGCTTGGGTAAAACAGCTTCTGACACCTGAAAACCAGGTTATCACCGTCGAAGTACCGAAGAAAGAAGGACTGACCGAGCCGACCGAAGCCGAACTTCTGGCCATCCGCAGCGAGGTCATGGCATCCAACGTCGAGGCTTACCAGGACAATACCGTCAGCGAGCCTCTGATCCCCGCAGATATCAAGCTGAAAGGCTCGCCCGTGAAGAAGACCGCATACAACGAGGATCTCGGAACGACCGAATGGATTCTCAAGAACGGTGTGAAGATCATCGTCAAACCGACCCAACTCAAGGCGGACGAAGTCCTGCTGCAGGTACAGGCTGACGGCGGGATGTCGCAGCTTGCCGATACGGAGGTGAAGGAAGGTGAATTCCTTCCGGTCATCGCGGCCCAGTCGGGAGTGGGCAAATTCTCTGCAATCGAACTGAACAAGCAGCTCGCAGGCAAGAAAGCCGGAATCAACCTGTACGTCAATAACTACAGCAACGGTATGAGCGGTTACTGCTCGCCCAAAGACATCGAAACGATGCTCCAACTGCTCTACCAGAACTTCACAAGTCCCCGCTTCTCGGAGGAGGATTTCAACACGACGATGGACAGCTACAAGGCATACGTCCAGAACCTGACCTCGAATCCCGACTACATCATGCAGATAGAAACGATCAAAACGCTTTACAGCGACAATCCGCGTCAGCAGCCGCTGACGATCGAGGCCCTGGAAAGCATCTCGTTCGAAAATCTGCCGAAAACCTTCAAAACGCTCTACCCGGGTGCGAACAGCTTTACGTTCACCTTCGTAGGCAACGTGGATTTGGAAACGTTGAAGCCGTTGGTCGAGAAATATATCGGTTCGATTCCCACCTCGAAACACGTGCTTAAGTTCACGGACGACAAACTCCGCACAGCCAAAGGCAAGGTCGTGAACGACTTCCGCACCCCGATGCTGCAGCCGAAAGTTTCGGAGTTCCTGCTCTTCTCGAGCGATGCGGACTACACGCTGCGCAACAAGCAAACCATGTTGCTGCTCAACATGGCTCTAAACAACCGTTACCTGAAATCCATCCGCGAGGAGAAAGGCGGCACGTACGGAGTACAGGTAAGCTATACTCTCTCGTATCGTCCCGAAAAACAGGCCCTCCTGCAAATACAGTTCGACACCAACGAGGAGATGGCCGACGAACTCGTGCCGATCGTTTTCGATGAAATCGAGAAAATCGCGACTGAAGGACCGGAAGCCAAAGACATCAACGACTCCCGCGAATACTTGGTCAAGCAATTCAAGAATACGCTCGAAAATAACGGCACCTGGTTCGGGTTGATCGACGACTACAACCGTCACAAGCAGAATCTGCTCGCCGACTACGAAAAGACCCTGAACAGCATCACTTACGACGAGATCCGCGACCTGGCGAAGAAGCTCCTCGACAGCGGCAACGTAATACAGGTCACCATGCGTCCCGAAGCTCAACCCGAAACAGATGAATAATCATCAATAACAGGTTTTATTCACTACTACCCCCGAACTCTCACCGGTTCGGGGGTTTTCTTTGGTTTCGGACTCCTGTTCACGGATGTTTCCTTTTCCGCTCCTATCTGCAATGCAGGAAGATCGTCCACGCACAGGAATCGTATCCGTTTCCGGAAAACAGACGCGGAACCAAACTCCACGAACGACGTTATGTCATACCCCGCCATGCTTTCCGATTCCGCACTTCGCATCGAATTCTCCGTTTCGGCGACGCTCTTCCGTTTGCGGACAGCTCTCTGCCGATCACGTTGCCCCTTCCCGGCAGTCGGAATCGCATTATGCGGACAGCAGGTCCCCCGGTGCGACAGCCTGCCAACTTGCAGCAAAAGAACGATCCGAACAATGTCTTGCTTTTTTCGGACATACGGCAACCGGCTCCCCGGCAGGCAGGAAAAACAGTAACGGGACAAGATCATGCGCTCCGACTTCCGCGCACTGCTCTTCCCTGAAATTTACGCCTCATAAGACCGGAGGCAGCTCCTTCGCGGACAATACGAGCGGAATCGCAACCGCATAAAGAATAAAAAACGGGCCTCATCAAAAAGATGAGGCCCGGCGATTTCAACTGCAAACTGCGGCTATTTCGAAGTCACGACCACGTCGGACGCCTTGTTCAGCAACAACTGATAGGCCGCCGTCGCATCGCTGCCCTGCGAAAACTTGGTATAGATCGCGGTAATGTTCACCACGGAACCGTCCGCAGGTATTTTCTCGTCACGGAAACGGCAATAACCGCTCGAACGTACGACATAATTGCCTGCGAGGGTGTTGATGTCGCCATAGGTGAACCAGGCAGAGCCATAATAGAACGTACTCTCGTGCGTAAGCTCATCGACCCGCTTCGTCGCCCAGGTAGCCCAATCGTTGATATCGGTCCAACCCGGAGAATTCACATCGTAGGAGGTACTGTTGGCGAAGTAGTTGGGGAATGTATTTTTATACCCCCAGCCGGCCTTGCCGAACTTGCTTTCCAACCCTTCGAAACGGATCAAACGCCCCAGCGACTCATCCGTCAGCGTCGAATAGGAAGCGGGAGTAACCACCAAAGTATCGGCCGCCGTCAAGCCGATCAATTCGCCGAGCTTGACATGCTCTTCCAAGGTATTGCGATCCTCCATGTTACCGTTCGCATAATCGGAATTGGTCGATGCGACACCCACGCTGAGCATCGTGCGGTAATTTCCCAGCACCAGACCCTGCAAACGGATATAAACCAGGCGACCGGGAGCATAGGTAATGTAATATCCCGAAGTCACTTTGATTTCAATGGCCGACTGGCAGCTTTCATCGTACAGGTACATCGACTTATAGACGTTACCGGCCTGGTCGCTGGAAATGACTTTGCCCCGAATCACCAGGTCGTCGGTAATGGTCAGCGACTGGCCGATACCGCTGGTCCCGGGATAAGCCTCCTCGAAAATATCCTTCAGCTCCTTGATCGAAATGATTTTACTGTCGCTGAAGTCCGCATCCGTCCATACCTTCGCAGGAGCCGGCGTATCGAAATCGTTATAACAGCCGACGAAGAACAAACTTGCTGTCACCGCCAGAAATATGGTTGCTATTCTATTCATATTCTTCACAATATTAATTCGTTAAGCCGTTAGAAACGGAAATAGACATTCAGGTAGTAAGTCGTGCCGAACAGGTAGAAATACTTGGGAGCGAACTTCTGGTAGGAAGTGATCTCCTTGCCGGTCTTAATGCCCTGCACACGCATCTGCTCATAACCGCCGGTCTTGATATTTTGGTTGTTCAGGATGTTATTCACCTGCAAACTGAAGCCGAGCGTATAACGACGCTGAATGTAGAAATTCTTACCGATGCTCGCACTCAAGGTGTAGGCCGAATCGAACTTCTCCTGACTGCGCAGCTCCCGGATCTGTTCGTCCGTCATCGTAGGCAACAACACCTCGTCCGTACGGTAAAGCGGGTTCATCGACAGATACATATTGTTGTAATAGTTCAGATCGATCGATGCGTAGATGTTATGAGGACCGCGGTACGACAAACCGATATTCATTGCCGTCTGCGGAGTGCTCTCCACGCGCATATCCTTCCAATAGACCGTACCGGAGTTCAGCGGCTCGGCGCTGTTGTCGGCAATCTGCACGTAATTGGGATTCGACGTGTAAGTGTACTGACCCCAACTGATCGCACCGTTCAAAGACAAACCGTTGTAGATCGGAATCGAAGCGGCGACTTCCAGACCGAAATACTGCTCGTCGATACCGCTCAAGGCGAAATTGGTATAGGTCTTCAGCACGTCATCGTAGAAGGAGATCACCTTCGAACGGTCGTTCACCTTCGTATAATAACCGGAAACACGGAGTTTATAATCGCCGTAACGCAGGTTGTACGAAGCGTCGATGCCGTAAACCTTCTCCGTCGTAAGCCCCGGAGTTACCGAATTACGCGTACGGGGCGAAACGAAGGCCGACTGGAACGCAGGAGCATTCTGCATCGCCACGGCGTTGAGTTCGAAAGTATGGTTGGCATTGATGACATAATCGAAATTACCTTTGGCCTTATATACGAAATATTCGAGTTTCTCCGATTTGCCCTTCGAATTATCCGGGAAGAGACCCTTGCGCCAAAGACCTTCGCGCCACATCGAAAGTCCGCCGAGCTCGGCGCCCAACTTCATGCCGAAACCGCCGAAACGGGTGGCATAAGTAGCCCATACACCGCCGGAACGCAGATGCGCCTTGTAGTTGTAGCTGAACTTGTCGCCCTCTCTGACGGCTCTTGCATGACCGTACTGGTTATAATAATCCATATCGTTCTGCGCCATGATCGGATCGCCGAAGTCGCGCTGTGCGAATTTATCGACGTCCACGTAATAGTCGCCGCCGAGCAGATCCTTCACCTCGTCGTAGTACCACGTGCGGTTGATGCGGACGTTGGCTCCGGCCGTCAGACGGGAGTTATCCTTATAGATTCGGCTGATCTGCGCGGCGAGGTTCCAGTCCAACTGGTCGGTATGGCGCTCCTCGATGATATAGTTCGAACGGGCGCCGGGACCGTATATCGCTTCATCCTCGGCATTGCGGAAATTCATGTTGGTCTGGTACATTTCGTCCCAGTCGAAGTGGCGGATATTACCCACGTTGCGCATCCACTGATCCGCCAGACTGGCCGCAGCCATCGAAGCGGCCTCCAGGTCGGTAGCGTTCAGCAACTTGTAGCTCGGCATATAGCGGTAATAATCGGGACGGGGGTCTGCACCGTCGTACCACGTCAGCGCCGAATAACCGTTCTTACCGAAACGGAACGAAGTGGCCAGGTTGAACTGGGTATGCTCATTGGGATCGAACGTATAGTTGATCATAGCGATCGGCTCGTGGCTGTTACGCACGCGCGCATTACGCATCTTGCCGTCCTGGTAGCCCCAGTTGGGGTTGTAATAGTTGTTGCCGACCAGATCGTAAGCCTCCTGCGTGGAAGCCTGCTGCGCACCGCGCTCGGTGGGAGCACCCATAATCGTGAAGCCCAACCGGTGACGCGAATTGAAAATCTTCTCGGCCGAAGCGAAATATCCGTAGGAGTTGTAATAGACGCCGTCCACGTAGGAGTTGCCGCCCTGACGGGTAGATACCGACAACGCATAGGACCAGCCGTTGTCCAGCAGACCCGAACCATAGGTCACCATGGCACGGAAGCGATACATCGAATTGGCGTTCACCAGACTCACGCGAAGGCCCTGGCGCACCTGCGAAGCACGGGCGTTGATGTTGGTCGTACCGCCGATGCTACCCACGCCGTAATCCGACATGACCGAACCGTTGGTGATCTCCTGGTTGCGCGTAGCGTCGTTCAGACCGCTCCACAACGACCAGGGCGTATAGCCCGTCATAGCGTCGTTGAAGCGAATACCGTTCAGGTAAACGTCCGAATACTGCGAATCGTAACCACGCACGTTGAAACGCATCTCGCTGAACCGGTAGGAAGCGATGTTGTTAAAAACGTCCTTCGAAGCCGAAAGGGACGAAGGCAGCGACTGCGCATCGTTGCCGCTCTCGGTGTCGAACTCTGCGAAGATCGAATCGTCCATTACGGTCGAAAGCACTTCGGGGACCAGAATCACCGTATTGATGTCGCGCACCATCTTGTCCACGCGCACCACGAGCGTCAAAGGCTCGAATTCGGGAGCCTCGAACTGCAACGTATATTCGCCGGGCTCGACATTCTCGATCACGAAACCACCTCGGCCGTCGGTCGTGGCAGTCATTTCACCGGGAGTGACCGAAACCTTCACCCCGTCCACCGCGACACGTCCCTCGCGGGAAACGACCTTACCCTTGATACCGCCGCTCTGAGCGAACGCGGTCAGCGACATCAGGGTAAATACAAAAATTAGTAAACTTTTTATTTTCATATCCTTTCAAGTTAAGGTATTTATTTACCGATGTAGATATAAACGGGGAAGTGGTCGCTGTAACCGCCCTGGAAATTGTTTCCGACGTACGTGCGCAAAGGATAGCCTTTGAACTGCCCCTCTCGCTGGATCATATAGTTACGCTTGAAGACATTCCCGTAGTACTTCGATCCCGGAGCCCGTACCAGACGCAACTCGCCGGGCTTCGCATTGACCAGGTTTTCCGACACTACGATATTGTCGAAGAGATTCCAGGCGTCGCCGTAAGCCAGCGTTCCCATACCGGCACGAAGCACGGCGTGGAACGGACTGAAGAAATCGCCCGGCTGAAGATCCTTGACCTTGGGTTTGGCATTCAGCCCCTCCAACATGCTCGGATCGGTCGGATCGTCGTTGAAGTCGCCCATCGCCACGATCTTGGTCGCAGGATTGACCTTCAGGACAGAGTCGGCGATTCGACGCATCTGCTCGCCGACGGCGATACGCTTGAACTCCGAAGCGTCCTTGCCGCCCAGACGCGAAGGCCAGTGAGCCACCATGAAGAAGAACGGTTCGCCGTCGATCGTACCCCACATGGTCGAAATATCGCGGGTTTTGAAATTCGGAAGCGAAGGAATCTGCGTGCGGATCGGTGCGCTACCCTCCAGCTTGAAGACATCGGGACGGTACATAAAAGCGACGTCCACACCGCGAGCTTCGGGAGAGTCGTAGTGCGAAATCCGGTAATTGCCCGGAGCCATCTTCGGCGTAGCGATGATATCTTCGAGCACCGAGCGGTTCTCCACCTCCGATACGCCGATCACGATCGGATAATCCTTATCGATACCGGCAATATCGAAAAGCACCTTTTCGGTATTGCCCAACTTCTTCGCATACTTGACAGAATTCCATTTTTTAGGTCCTTCCGGTGTGAATTCGTCGTCATTGACCTCAGGATCGTTGATCGTATCGAAAAAGTTCTCCAAGTTGTAAAAGACCACCTTGTACGGTTTCTGCGCGAAACAGCAGGCTGCGAACAGTAAGGCCAGTAGTCCTGTAAAAATCAGTCGTTTTTTCATAAGTCAAATTAGTTTTGGATTCCCCATTGGCTCGGAGAGTTTTGTGCCTTTACGGATTCCGCAGCCGACTCGGGAATATTGGGAAAGAACGTAAAGCCGGTCTTCTTTTCAATCTCCGCCACGCTCATGCAAATGGACGCAGGCGGCTGAATATCGCCGTAGCTCTTCTGATCCACCCAAAATCCGATCGTCTTCAATTCATCGGCCGAACAATCCGCGATGCGTTTACCGGTCGTACCGGTGCGCGTGCGAAGCAATACCTTGAAATAATTCGTCGGGACCGGACAAACTTTCCCGTCACGGTCGGTCGTCGTCGTATTGGTATTGGCATAATAGCAACCGGTCACCACATAAAGCGTGTCGTTGCATATCTGCGCACGCACCTTGGCTTCGAGATTGGCCCACATATCCTGGTTGAGCCGGTTGAGCTGCGGCGTCATATTGGTCGCATAAAACGTCTGGAGATTCAACTCCCGCGTAGCCGTACGGTCCGCCGAAGGGAGCTGATGTCCCCGGTCGTAACTGCCCCGATAGGAACCGGCCACGAGGTTGGGCTGCCAGGAATAATCGACCTTCGGATCGTACTGAAAATCGTCGGTACGGTCTATCGACCCCCTATATACCGAATGCAGCGGATAAGCCACCCAATGCGCCACATGGAGCGTTTTGTCGTAGCAGAACGAATAGTTGCGCACGGTGTGGTTATTGAGCGAAGCGAAGTGGCTGACGTAAACGAAATTCTCATCGACTCGCTTTTCCGGCAATTCGGTCCAGGCCTTCGCATGACCTTCATCGTAGGGATCGTTGGTCGAAGAGGCCGAAAACTGCGTCAGCACGAGCACCTGCGGCTCACCGCCGAAAAATTCGAATTCGATGGTCGCCGAACGTTCCCCGCTCCCGGTATTCGCCGTGTAATAGACGTCCAGGATATTGCTGATGTTCGAACTCTGTACGGTGCCCTCCTTCACGAGGACCGTCGGATCGTTGAGCCTGAACGAGCACCAAGCACCTCCGTCCTTGATTTCGGCACGCCATCCGGCGCCGACAGGTCCCTCAATCTGTATGGCGGCCGAACCCTCCGCAGCTCCGACCGTCGAAGAGGTCCGCCATACGGCAGAACCCGAAAAATCGTCCGTATCGTCGCCGCAAGCTACGACAGAGAGCGCAATCATCGTCAGGAACAGCCATTTCCATCCCTTCTCACAATATCTGAACATCGACATCATCGGTAAACTATAAAAACTATCCGAGAAACCAAACTCTTGGAGGGGATAATCCCTCCAAGAGTTTGAATTTTCAAAATTAGAAACTAATTCTTTTTGAAGAAATAAATTCCGTGCTTACCCTGCGTAGCGCTCTGATAACCACGAATCATCGTCTTGAAAGAACTATCTACCGTCTGCAACGAACAACCGCCATTTGCTGCAACCAACCGGGACTCACCGTCTTTATCAACCATTGAGAATACCCATTCCGCAGGGTCGGCTCCCAATGACAATGAACGGCTCTTGGAACCGGAAGCCAAATACTGTCCGTTACACTTGATATAATATGTATTGGACTTACCATCAACTGCGACAAGTTCCATTTCAGCAGGAGAATTAGTCACATTAGCATCTATCTTGGTTAATTCCCCGTTTGCAAACGTCATTTGAAGCGTTTCGCAATCTGTTTTACCATTTCCGGTTATCATTTCACCGGTCCAAACTCCATAATAATCTTCTGCTGCAGGATTCGGTTCTGTAGTAGAACCGGACTGAGCCTCACCTTTGGCACGGAATCCGGCCATAAGGAATGTTCCAGCAGTAAGGTTCGACAGATTGTCGATCAGCGTATAAGTACCACTGCCTTCGCCGCCGGTACCGAGCAACGTAACCGGCACGGTCTTGGTACTGCCGGCAAGGGTAATTGTCAGCGTCTGATTAACGGGCGACGTACCGGTGTTGGCCTCGGCCGTGACCGTCACGGTCAAGCCATCGACCGTAGCGCTCAGGGGAGGGGTCAGTCCGCTTACACTAAGTTGGTTGTCACCCTGGTTGAGTACAGAAACCGTAAGAACTTGGTCTCCGCCAGTAGCCGGAATCGAAACGCTGGCCGGAGTTACCCCCGTAATCATCGGGGTCGAACTGTCGCTGAAAGCGGCCACATCGTCCAGATTGCGCGGAACGAGCTGGGAATTATTCTTATATACGGCAGCCAGACCGGAGATATTACCCGAGCCAGCCTTAAAAGGTACGTCGAGGAACACGCTCGGGTTCTTTTCATCGCTCTGCTTGCAGAATACGGTGAAATTGGCTCCATCGGCAGTGAAAGTATGCGAAGAGAGTGCGCTGGCGCTCGCCCAAACACCTGCCTGGGCAACCGACGCATTGGCGATCGTCACGGCCATACCCTGATATTTCGCCAGATCCGCAGCAGCGATCGTCGCCGTAGGAATCGAAGTCACCGTACCGGTCTTCTCGACCTTGCACCAAGTCGCTTCCTTAGCGCCCGTCACTTCGTACATACCACTGTAATTTACCACCTTGGCAAGTCCTTTATAAAGGGTTACGCGCACCTTGTCACCCTTGTTCAGACCGAGCGTCGAAGGTTCTACCTGACTGCCGTAGAGCGTGATGCCGTTACCGGCCTCCGTCGCATTCTCGGTAGCGAGGATCAGGTTGTTGAAGGTATAATTGGCACCGGCCACGTCGTTCATCACCACTGCGTCCAGATAGCGATCCGCATTGGCATCCACCGGAGCCTCCGTATCAGTCATCTGCGCGATCAGCTCAGGAATGGTAATGGCCGTAGCCTCACCCGGATCGGGCGGAACCACACCGCCTTCGAGATCAACCTCCTGACCGCCGTTGCCCTCGACGAGTTGTACGTCATCGATTGCAAATACCGACGCCAGATCAGCCGTGAAACGGATCGAAAGCTGGCTGACAGCCTCCTTGAGCGTGAAATCTACGGCAAACTGGACCCAGTAAGGATCGGTCGTATCGCTGCCGCCGATCTTCTCGTAAGTCAGGTTGCCCGACCAGTCGGTTCCGTTACCTACGGCAACGTGGAACGACTCGGGTTTGAAAATGTTGTCGTAAGTACCGCCGTTACTCTGCGAATAAGCACCGCCGAAGATGATCCGGTAGTTGGTCTTGCCCGCAGGCATCGTAATATTGTTGATGTCGAAAGTCGCAGGTGCAGAGCCGAAGAAAATCTTGTTCGAACCCGAAGCACCGTCGTAACCGCCGCTGAGCTTGCCGGAAGTACGCACCGATACGTTCGTAGAGGTATAGGTCACCGTCGAATTACCCGTACCGGAAGCATTTTGCCATGCGTCGGTCTGATCCAGGAACGGCCATTTATTATCGACCTTCTCGGCAGGCGTCTTATCGAAATTGTTCTCGTAAATCGCATCGCCGCTCGGATCGGGAGGCACGACACCGCCGCCCGCCAAGTCGATCTCCTCGCCGCCGTTACCGGTCATCAGCGTGATATCGTCCAGACGGAACTTCGAAGATGCTTTCGCCTCGAACTTGATATAAAGCGTCGAAGTCGCATTCTTGAGCGTAAAGTTCTTGGTAGCGAATACCCAATAAGGATCTTCCTGGTCACCGTTGTTCACCTCGTAAGACAGCGGAGTATAGTCCGTTCCGTTCGCACTGAGCGAAACCACGAAGTCATCCTTCTTGAAACCGTTGTCATTATTGTCCTGATCGTAATACTGTCCGCCGAAAGTCAGCTTCAGGTTGGTCTGGCCGGAGGCGAGCGTTATGTTTTTAACCGTAAAGGTTGCCGGAGCCGTACCGAAGAAGATCACGTTCGGGCCCGAAGCACCGTCATAAGCACCCGCGCTGCTCTTACCGGAAGCGCGGATCGAAGTATTCACGCCCTCGTAGGAAACCTTCGAAGCCCCCTCGCCGGTGGTGTTCCAACCCGTATAGTCGGCAACCAACGGATACGGGTTCGCAACGGACTCGCTACCTGCGGTTTCGTTGAAGATGAGCGTCGGCGGCACCACTTCGCCCTGAAGTACATTGACATCCTTCTGAATCAATGCGCCGTAGGAGTTGTAAACCTCGAAAGTCACTTTGGCAGACTGACCGATGTTCGAAGCGGGCACCGTAACGGTCACGGCAGCATCGCCCTCGCCTTCGGTAGCCGAAAGGCGCACCCAAGTCTGTTCGTCCTCGACGATAGCACGCCAGGGACGGTTCGTTTCAACGATAAAAGTACCGTTGTACTCATCTGCGGGCTGTCCCTCCGCATCGAACGTCAGGTTCTCCGGCGTGACGTTCAGATAGGGAGCGCCCATGTCGTCATTGTCGTCGGTACATCCCGCGAACACCGCCACGGCGAACACGGTCAATGCACTGAAGAGCAATTTCCAAATGCTACTCTTTTTCATAAACAATTAAATTTTAGAGTGATATAAAAATAGGTTAAAAATAACTTCATCGTCTTGCATATTTACTCAGGCCACTTATTCTTAAACTTTTTGTAAAAATACTATTTTTTCCTGTTTCGACAATAATTCGAACACTATTTTCGTATTACAATCCCGTTAAATCAAATATAACGACACACCGGATTTTTATTTCGTATCAAAAACCCCACCAAACCGTATTCTTTCCCGGCAAAATAAACACAAAAGGCGTGCAGTTTTGACCGCACGCCTTTTTTCCGAGAAATACGTCCGGTCAGCGAATCCGGTCGAGCGACCGCACCAGCTTTTCGTCCCGGAAGATCGCCCGCAAAGCCAGCAAGTCGAAAACCAGGCAGACCAGCGGGAAAACGAGCGAAATTTTAAGAGTATGAGAGTAAAATTCACTTTCCGCGAAGTAACGGTTACAAAGGTAGAAATAGATTCCCATCATCGCTCCGGCACCGACGAGGAGCACCAACTCGACGGCACATAACCGGATCTGCACCAGGCGGCGCTTGAAAAGGAAAATCGTCACCAGCGGCAACAGACAGGTGGCAGCCAGAACAACCCCCAGATACACCGTCGGCAACAACGTGATACCGGCGGCATCCTTCAGGCCGAAAGCGGTCAGCGTACAAGTGTCCGCCCCAACGGTGAAATCGACCAGCGGCAGCCACAAGGCCAATCCCGTCAGTACGACGACCAGCAACAGATACAGAGTCTGAATACGTTGAATCATATAACTTCTATTTTGTTTATGCGAACCTCTTCGAATCCTGCCGAAAATCGCAGGCTCTGCAAGGTTTATTGATTATCCAATGTTTTTTCGATCAGGTATTTATTACGGTCCGCGGCATTCCGGTCGATCAACTCGCCCAGGAATCCCGCCAGGAATAACTGCACGCCGAGCACGACAGCCAGCAGTGAAAGATAGAAAAGCGGCTGGTCCGTTACGGCCCGCACAGGCAGGTCATGGCACTGTTTATACAACTTGACACCGATCACCCACGCCGTCGTACAGCCGCCGAAAAGGAACATCAACGTTCCCAGGCTGCCGAAAAAGTACATCGGCGAACGACCGAAACGCGAGAGAAACGAAACCGTAATGAGGTCCAGATACCCTTTCACCATCCGCTCCATACCGAATTTCGAATGACCGTACTTGCGGGCGCGATGCTCGACGACCTTCTCGCCGATCCGCTTGAATCCGGCCTGTTTTGCCAGAATCGGAATATAACGATGCATCTCGCCATAGACTTCGATCGCCTTGACCACCCGGCGGCGGTAGGCCTTCAGTCCGCAGTTGAAATCATGCAGTCGGATTCCCGAAACGATGCGGGCCGTCCAGTTGAAAAACTTGCTCGGCCACCGCTTCCCCGCCGGGTCATGACGCTTCTTTTTCCAGCCCGACACCAGATCGTACCCCTCGTCGAGGACCATATGCCGCAGAGCCGGAATCTCGTCCGGCGAGTCCTGCAAGTCGGCGTCCATCGTGAAAACCACCTCGCCGCGTGCTTCGGCGAAACCGCAATACAGAGCGGCGGATTTGCCGTAGTTGCGAGCGAACTTGATCCCCCGCACCGCCGCAAACCGCTCGTGCAGACTCTCGATCACGCGCCACGAACCATCGCCGGAACCGTCGTCCACCAGGATCACCTCGTAGGACAAACCCTCGCCGCGAGCTACGCGGTCGATCCATTCGACCAGCTCCGGCAGGGACTCTTCCTCGTTGTAAAGCGGAACGACGACCGATATGTCGAGCGTAGCATCCATCGTTCTTCTACTCTTCGGATTGAGGACCGAAAGGCCGGGGTGCACGCGCCAGGATACCGGCCAAAATAAGCCCTAGGACGAGGCCGACGATCAGGTTGCCCCAGATCGAAGCCCATACGGTAGCCAGAATGGAAGGCTCCGGCGCCTCCTGTATGGTTTTCAGCATTTCGGCGAATACGCCCTCCATCGACGCAGGAAGTTTTCCGTCCTCGGCGAACCGGATCAATGCGGAAGTATATCGGTCGATATACTCCGAATATCCGATGAAAACACTGCGATAGAGGTATTCCACCACCCCCTTGATCAGGGCCGACGACAGAATCAGGGCCAGAATGAAACCCAGGCCGCGGCTCAAAGGAAATCCCTGTTCGTGACCGTACTGTTCACGGCGGCGCTTGGCGAAACGGTAAAGCAGCGCGATATAAACGACTGCGGCCAAGATCCACACCAGCCCCATCGTCGAAAACCATCCCGACAACATCAAGGACTGCTCTATAACGAAAGCCACGGACATGACCAGTCCGATGATCGCTCCGTACTTGCAGACCTCGTTCCAGAATTTGAATTTTGTCATTCTTCTTCTATTTTTAGCATATGTTTATTCCCGCAATACACCTTTACCTTCCCGCAAAATCTCCGGCTCACCGCCCGTCAGATCTACGACGGTCGTCGGCACCGCATCGCCCGCACCTCCATCGATCACCAGCTCTACGTCCCGGCCGTACCGCTCATGGATCAACTCCGGATCGGTCATATATTCGGTCTCCTCGTCATCCAGCACGGAAGAGGTCAGCAGCGGAGCTCCCAACCGCTCGACGATGGCCCGAGGAATCAAATTGTCCGGAATGCGGATCCCAATGGTACGGCGCCGTTCGAGCGCCTTGTGCGGCATACGCGACGATGCATCCAGCAGGAAGGTGAAAGGCCCCGGCAGATTTTGTTTCAGCAACCGGAACTGAGCGTTATCCACCCGGCAATAATCGGCAATCTGCCCGAGCGAATCGAACACGACGGAAAACGTCGTGAGATCCTTCCCCTTGATCCGGCGCAGCCGCTCGACGGCCTTCGCCGAACGGATCGAGCAGCCGAAGGCATAGACGCTGTCGGTCGGATAGATCACCACGCCGTCCCTTTCGAGCAGGTTCACCACCCGGTCGATCTCCTTCTCGGAAGGATTCTCGGTATAGATTTTAACCAACATAGGGAGGGCAAATATAGACAAATTATTTAATATTCCGACGATTCAACTCCGCACTATAAGCCCGGGCATTAGCCAGATGTTCGCCGTACGTGCGGGCGAAACTGTGATAACCGTCGAAAGTCGGGCGGGCACAGAAGAAGAGATAGTCGTGGTTCTCGAAGTTCAGCACCCCATCGATCGCAGCGACCGAAGGCATCGCGATCGGCGACGGCGGCAGCCCCTTGTTCAGGTAGGTGTTATACGGCGAAGGGGTTCTCAAGTGCTTGTGCAGAATCCGGCGAAGCGAAAAATCCTGCAGCGCATATTTGACCGTCGGATCTGCCTGCAGGGGCATCCCTTTCCGCAGGCGGTTGATATAGACTCCCGCCACACGGGGCATTTCGTCGGCCTTGTTGGTCTCTTCGGTGACGATCGAAGCCAGCGTCATCACCTCGTCCCGGCTCAAACCGCTGCGTCGGCGGGCGGCATCCCGCTCCGGAGTCCAGAAACGGTCGTACTCCTTGCGCATGCGGCGCACGAAATCCTCGGGCGAAACCGTCCAATAAAATTCATAAGTATTGGGGATAAAGATCGAAAAGAGCTGCAGGCTGTCGGTCCCGACCTCCCGGGCGAGCTGCGGGTCGGTCAGCGCCCGCATCAGCTCCGCAGAATCGGCATCGAGCTGGCGGGCCAGCCGCGAAGCGAGAAAAGCGCGGGTACGGGCATAGTTGAGCGTAACGCGCACGGGCGTCTGCATCCCCAGTTTGAGCATCCGGGCGATTTCGACGACGTTCATTCCCGGTTCCAGTACGTAGTGCCCCGGTTTGAAGGAGCGCTCCAGCTCCAGACGGCCGGCATACCGGTCAAAAGCCCAGTGATGGTCCGTACGGGGACGCAGAGAGTCGAGCAGCCCCGGGTAGTCCGTGCGGGCGCTTATATAAAGGTCGCTCCGCTCCCGGACGGCATCTCCGAAAAACTGAAAGATGAAAACCAAAGCCACCGTTGCCCCGACTGCAACCGCAGCAATAAACACGACAAGCAATCTTTTTTTCGCCGTCATTCTCTTCATTCATTAACTCTCCCCGCACCGCCCTCCGAGACACATCCAGGCAGCCTTTTCGGCATCCGGCTCTCGAAAAACAGCGACAAAATCGCAGATAGTTCCTTTTTTCTTTGCAAAGATACAAAAAATTCGTACTTTTGTGCTGGGGTAAGTCTTATACGACCAGCTCCCACAGACTCCCCCAGGTGAGGAATCAAGCAAGGGTATGTGGTCGTAGCGGTGCGATATAAGTAGCTTACCCTTTTTTTGTGTACCCGCCCATTTCCGGCCGACTTCAAAAACCGTCGATACCAATTCAGGGAACAATCATAAGCAATACCGGGAAATACATATTTCCCGGTATTGCTGTATTCCTTTCGTTTCAGCATCGAATCGAGCAACGAAACCTCTGCGGGACAAATATTATAATACGAATAATATTCAGCGCTGCAAATATCCGACTTACTAAAAATCAATTGATTTTCGGCAAAAAACGATCAGTTGTTAGCCAGCGCGATCGCAGCGATCGCCTCCACCACGACCGGACAGCGCAAGGCGATGCAGGCGTCGTGCCGCCCTTTGACGACGAACTCTTCCATCCGTCCCGTCGCAAAATTGAACGTATATTGTTTCTTCGCGATGCTGGAAGTAGGTTTGACAGCGACGCGGAACACCACGGGATTGCCGTTCGAGATACCGCCGTTGATTCCGCCCGCCCCGTTGGTAGCGGTTTTTCCCTCTCCGTTCACAAAACAGTCGTTATGCTCCGAACCTTTCATACGGGCTGCGGCGAATCCGTCGCCGAACTCGATGCCCCGCACCGCCGGAATCGAAAATGCCAGGTGAGCCAATTGCGATTCGAGCGAATCGAAGAACGGCTCGCCCAATCCGACGGGCACCTTGTCGCAGGTACACTCGATGACCCCGCCTACGGAATCCAACTCCCGGAGCGTGCGGTCGATCAGCTCGTCCCAGAGCGTCGGGGCACCCTCGGCGCCCAACTCCCTCCCCGGCTCGCAATTCAGCCGCTCGCGGGGAATACCGCCCAGCTCGGTGATCCGGGCCCGGATTTCGATCGGGCCGATCATCTTCTTGGCCACGACTCCGGCCGCCACCAGCGTCAGCGTCAGCCGCCCCGAAAAATGGCCGCCGCCCCGCAGATCGTTGAAGGCACGGTATTTCCGTTCCGCCACGAAATCGGCATGGCCCGGACGGGGCGTCGCGCGAAAGTCCGAATAGTCGCCCGAACGGGTATTGCTGTTGCGGAATACGATCGTGAGCGGAGCACCCGTAGTGTGCCCGTCGCAGACGCCGCTTACGATCTCCGGCAAATCGCTCTCCTTGCGGGGCGTGCTTCCCTTCGCACCGCTGCGGCGACGGTCGAGATCCGCGAGGAAATCCTCGCGCGAAAGCGGCATGCCCGCAGGCACGCCGTCGAGCACCACGCCGATCAGCGGACCGTGCGACTCCCCGAAAATCGAGAGTCTGAATTTTGTTCCGTATGAATTCATAGCCAATTAAATTTCTTCGAGTTTACTTCAGTCGTCCGGCCCGTTCATCGTTTCCGCGCTTCGCCGCACGGAAAGCGTTCTTTCCGCCGGAACGGAAATACCATCTGCCCGCCCCGCTACTCCTGCCGGGCGAGCAGATCGAGGAACGAAGGAAACGACTTGTCGATGCACTTCACGTCGTCCAGCCGCACCGGCTCCGGCGTGAACAACCCGGCGACGATCAGGCTCATGGCAATCCGGTGGTCGTTGTGCGAACGGACATCTCCTCCATGCAACGGCCCGCCCGTAACGAACATCTCGTCGCCCCGGATGTCGATCCGCGCCCCCAGCGTCCGGAACTCGGCATAGATCGTTTCGGCCCGATTGCTCTCCTTCTGCGTCAGACGTCCGACACCCGCGATACGGCTCGTACCGTCGCAATGGGCAGCCAGCACCGCAAGGATCGGGAACAGATCGGGGCAATGCGTGGCATCGACCTCGAAAGCCTTCAGCCGCCGGCCGGTCGCAGTAACGGAGATGTTCTGCAAATCTCCCGGCATATCGCCCCTTGCGGATGCGTCCGCAGGCGCGACGCTCACATCGGCACCGCACGAACGCAAGATGTCGAGTATCTTTTCATCGGCCTGCAGCGAATCGAGCCGCATATTGCGCAGCGTAATTCCCTCGGTCCGCCCCAGCGACGAAGCGACGGCTCCGGCCACCGCGAAATAGGCGGCAGAACTCCAATCCGCCTCCAGGAAGACGTCCGAAGGACGGTACTCCTGCCTGCCCGGTACCGAAAATACGATTTTCGAAGGCGTCCCGCCACACACCCCGTCGTAAAACGCCTCCCTGTCGAGTCGGACACCGAACCGAGTCAGCGTCCGCAAAGTAAGCTCCAGGTAGGGAATGCTCGACGGCTCGGTTACCGTCAGCACGGTCGCATCCTGCAACAACGGCAAAGTCATCAGGAAACCCGATACGGTCTGCGAACTCTCCCGCCCCGAAAAGGAGATCTCACGACGGGTAATACCGCCCTCGATCCGAAACGGAAGATACCCCTCCTCACGGGCAGAACAATGCACGCCGGCTTCGCGCAGTGCGGCGACCGCCTCGTGCAGATTGCGCTTCAGAATACTGCCATGCCCGGAAATTTCCACCGGGGCACCGCCGTTCAAAGCGGAAATATGGGATGCCAGCGGAGTCAACAGCCGCGTGAGCAGCCCCGATTCGCCGGTTTCGATCTTCGTGCAACGTCCCAAGCGCTCCGCTCCGACACCCTCGATATGCAGCGTCGTACCGTCCGACGCAATCCGGCAGCCCATACCCCGGATGACCTCGACGGCTCCGACTATATCGTTGCAAGGGGCGTAATTGGCGAGCCGGCTCTCTCCCGCAGCCAGCGCAGCAGCCAGCACAGCCCGCTGGGCCACGCTCTTGGAACAAGGAACGGCAACCGTCGTCCGACGGAACTCGCGAAATCCCTCGAAAGGATAATTTTCGGCCGAAAGCAGCCGCTCCATCTCCTCGCGGGTATATTGCCCCGACGCCGTGGCGTTGGATGCTCCAGCTGAAACATAAGTATATGGCGCACCGAGCTTCAGGCAGAGCAGACGGGTGAATTTCCCGGCTTCGCCCATCGAAAAAGCGACCAACTGCGGACGCTCCGCAGCGGCGGCACCCTCGAAAAGCGCTCCGTCGGCTTGCAGGTCATACAAACGCATCGTACGGGCAGCATCCGAAATATTCCAGGCCGTCGTGACGATTTTCACCAGATCGGCCCCCTTCGTGCGACACAGCCGGGCGATCCCCTTCAGCTCGTCGAGGGAGGGAGTTCCCTCGAAATCGTGGAACGAAACGATCAGCCAGCACCCGTACTCGCGGGCAAGCGTACGAACGTATTCCAGATGCTCGTCGGGCGCTTCGATCTCTATATCGACATAACGCGCCCCTCTGCGGATCGCCGCCGCGAGCTGCTCGCGGGCGAACGCCTCGGAAGAGTTCGCAATCCGGCAGGTGGCAATCAGGTTCGGCCGAATCTCCACGAGCCGCTCGACCTCTTCGACCGAAAGACGGCAAAGGTCCGCCCGGAGTTCGGCCATCTCACACGATTCGAGGATCGCCCGGCAATCCCCGAAACTCTTTTCCTGTACGCTAACGCAGATCACGGGCGACCTCCTCCAACTGTTTTAATGGAATCGCACGATCCACCACCTCCCCCACCGCACGAGGCAGGATGAAATGAATGGCATCGCCCTCCACCTTCTTATCTTTTTCCAACGCTTCCAGCAAAACACCGATAGCTACGGGCGACTGGGTGGGAAGCCCGACCTTCTTCAAATCCTCCGCCAGACCGACCGCCAGTCCCGCCGGGGCGAGTCCCAGCCGTTCGGACACCCCGGCAGCCAGCACCAGACCGATCGCCACGGCTTCGCCGTGCATGATCGGACAATTTTTCTCGATGGCGTGAGCGAAGGTATGCCCCAGATTCAGCAAGCGCCGCTCCCCCTTCTCGAAAGCATCCCGCTCCACTACGGCACACTTGTATAACGCCGTTTTGCGAATGATTTCGGTAAGCTCCTCTTGCCCGTACACACATTCGCCCCCGCAACAGGTTCCCGCTTTCCGCAAGTGGGCCTCCATCCGGGCGAAATAATCCACGGCCTTGCGATAGTATTCCGCATCGAACAGGATGAAAGTCTTCAGGACTTCGGCGATTCCGGCCCGGAACTCCCGGGGCGAAAGCGTCCGCAGCGCATCGGTGCAGATATAGATCCATTCAGGCTGGGTGATCGTACCGACCATATTCTTATAGGCATGGAAATTCACGCCGTTCTTACCCCCGATCGAAGCGTCCACCTGCGCCAGCAGCGTCGTAGGTACGAAACCGAACCGAATACCCCGTTTGTAAACCGACGCCGCGAAACCGCAGAGGTCGGTCGTGATGCCGCCGCCCACGCCCACGAGAAACGAGCTCCGGTCGGCTCCCCGATCCAGCAACTGTTCGATAATATATTCTACCGTAGCGAGGGTTTTAACCTTCTCGGAGGTCTGGATCGGAATGAGTTCATACCGTTCGAAAAGGCCGAAAAAGGGCTTCAGGTTGCTGTCGATAACGACGAAAACCCGTCGGCCCTGCGGAATCAGGGCATCCAAACCGCTGAAATCGGATGATATATAAAGATTACTCACGTTTATTCGAATTGTTTGTCCCGACAAATTTAGGAATTTTATGCCCGAAATAAAAAAGCGAAAAAAATTTTGTCATTTTCCGAAAAATGCGATACATTTGTCCCGTTAAATACCCTGGACGGATATTCGACGACAAAAACGATATGCAACACGTTCAGTTTACATACTCCTATTATTATTACCTTTATTCGGGCCGAGTAAAGGCGGGAGTTTGCGTGTTGTAAAGTTCGATCGACAGAATTACGAATTTAGATCATAGCTCCTGCCTTGAGGCGGGAGCTTTTTTGTTTTCAGTATGAAAAAACAGCAACCTGCGGAGCTTGGCGGCTCCGAAGAAACGAAACCGGCAAAACCGACCGTCACCCCGGCCCGCCGGGTGGAAAACGTCGAGGAGTACTACTTCTCCGTGAAACTGAAAGAGGTGGCCCGGATGAACGAATCCGGCACACGTGTCATCAACTTGGGGATCGGCAGCCCGGACCTGCCCCCGTCGGCCGAAACCGTGCAGGTGCTCTGCCAGGCGGCAGCGCGGCCCGACACGCACGGGTACCAACCTTACGTAGGTATTCCGGAACTGCGTGCGGAGTTCGCCCGGTGGTATAAGAGATGGTACGGCGTGGACCTGGCCCCTGCTAACGAAATCCTGCCCCTGATCGGCAGCAAGGAGGGTGTGATGCACATTTCGCTGGCCTTCCTGAACGAAGGCGACGGGGTACTCATACCCAATCCGGGCTATCCGACCTACGCCTCGGTGTCGAAGCTCACCGGCGCCCGCATCCTGCCCTACGCCCTGAAAGAAGAGAACGACTGGCAGCCCGATTTCGAAGCGCTGGAGAAAATGGACCTGTCCGGTGTGAAACTGATGTGGTGCAACTACCCCAACATGCCTACGGGAGCCAACGGTTCGCGGGAGCTGTTCGAAAAACTCGTCGCCTTCGGCCGCAGGCACAACATCGTGATCTGCCACGATAACCCATACAGCTTCATCCTGAACGACCGCCCGTTAAGCATTTTGAGCGTGCCGGGAGCCAAAGAGATCTGCATCGAACTCAACTCCATGAGTAAAACCTTCAACATGCCCGGCTGGCGTATCGGAATGGTGGCGACCAATTCCCGGTTCCTGGAGTGGATCCTGCGCGTGAAGAGCAACATGGACTCCGGAATGTTCCGCCCGATGCAACTGGCCGCCGTCGAAGCGCTGAAAGCCCCCGACAGCTGGTACCAACGGATGAACGAGGTATATCGCCGCCGACGCGCACTGGCTGCCCGGATTCTGGAAACCCTCGGCTGCGATGTCCGCGACGACCAGGTGGGAATGTTCCTCTGGGGACGGGTGAACGATACCCTCGCGGCGCAACTCACGGCTGCCGGGGAGTGCCCGAACGGTGTCGGGGAAGCCATCTGCAACCGGGTACTACACCAGTCGCGGGTCTTCGTCTCTCCAGGTTTCATCTTCGGCTCGGAAGGGCGGAACTACATCCGCATCTCGCTCTGCTGCAACGAGGAGATGTTGCAGCAGGCACTCGACCGGATCACGACGACCCGAACAAAACAGAATCAGTAAACAGAATATAAACAGACCGGATTCGCCGGTTACAGCCGGCGATCGCAAAATCAACAACGACAATGAAAATGGAAATAGAACCTCTCACTTTTCCGGGCGTGGATCCCAAACGTCCGATGATTATCGCAGGCCCTTGCAGCGCGGAGAGCCGTGAACAGGTACTCAAAACCGCCTCCGAACTGGCCGCCCGGGGCGTAAAGATCTTCCGGGCCGGTATCTGGAAACCCCGCACCAAGCCGGGCGGCTTCGAAGGCATCGGCGTCGAAGGCCTTCCCTGGATGAAGCAGGTCAAGCAGGAAACCGGCATGCTGGTAGCCACCGAGGTCGCCACCCCCGCTCATGTTTTCGAAGCCCTGAAAGCCGGCATCGACATCCTCTGGGTCGGTGCCCGCACCGTCACCAACCCCTTCGCCATGCAGGAGCTGGCCGACGCATTGAAAGGCGTAGATATCCCCATTCTGGTAAAAAACCCCGTCAATCCCGACCTGGAACTGTGGGTCGGCGCGATCGAACGGCTCTACAACGCCGGACTCCGACGGCTGGGCGTCATCCACCGGGGATTCAGCTCCTACGAGAAAAAAATCTACCGCAACGCTCCGCTCTGGCATATTCCGATCGAACTTCGCCGCAGGTACCCCAACCTCACCATCTTCTGCGACCCGAGCCACATCGGCGGTAAACGCGAACTGGTAGCTCCTATCTCGCAGCAGGCGCTCGACCTGAACTTCGACGGACTTATCATCGAATCCCACTGCGATCCCGACAGTGCGCTGAGCGATGCGGCACAGCAGGTAACGCCCGAAGTGCTGGACTACACGCTGCAACTGCTCGTGGTGCGCGACAATGCCCAAACCACGGAGAACATCAGCATCCTGCGCCGCCAGATCGACGAGGTCGATGAGCAACTGTTGAGCCTCCTCGCCAAGCGGATGCACATCTCGCAGGAGATCGGCACCTACAAGAAGGAGCACAACATGCCCATCCTGCAAAACAAGCGTTACGATGAAATCCTGGACAAACGCGGCAAAATGGGGCAATCGCTCGACCTCGACCCGGAATTCATTTCGGAAATCATGAAGGCGATCCACGAAGAGTCGGTAAAGGTCCAGATGGAAATAATGAAATAACGACGTTCCCGATAAGCGAAGACAGCACCGAATTTATTCGGATTATGCCGTGCGAAGAAAACGAAGAAGCGATTCAATGTTTTCGGCAAACGGGGACGGAAGTTGCCGACGGCCTCTGCCGAGCGAAAAAACGAAGAATGAAATAGAACAATCCCCGGGCGGTCCCATGCCGCCCGGATCATCAAAAAACATAAACAAACCGATATATGCGCATACTGATTTTGGGAGCGGGAAAGATGGGCTCCTTTTTCACCGATCTGTTGAGTTTCAACCACGACGTAGCCGTCCTCGAAAAAGACCCTCGGCGGATGCGATTCATCTACAACGCCCAGCGCTTCACCTCGCCCGAAGAGATCGCCGACTTCCGGCCCGAACTGCTTATCAACTGCGTAACGCTGAACGCCACGCTCCAGGCATTCGAGGAGGTATTTCCCTATCTGCCGAAAGAGTGTATCATCTCCGACATCGCCTCGGTAAAGACCGGGTTGCAGGAATTTTATGAGAAATCGGGATTCCGGTACGTTTCGACCCACCCGATGTTCGGCCCCACGTTCGCCAACCTGGGCAACCTGCAAACCGAAAACGCCATCATCATCAAGGAGTCGGACCACATGGGCAAAATCTTCTTCAAGGACCTCTACGGTTCGCTGAAGCTCAACGTCTGCGAATACACCTTCGAGGGGCACGATGAAGTTGTGGCCTACTCCCTCTCGGTGCCGTTCGCCTCGACGCTCGTATTCGCCTCCATCATGAAGCACCAGGATGCCCCCGGCACCACCTTCAAGAAACACATGGCCATCGCCCGCGGACTACTCTCCGAAGACGACTACCTGCTGACGGAAATCCTCTTCAACCCCAAGACGCCCGCACAGATCGACAACATCGTCGCCACGCTGACCCACCTGTCGAAGATCATCGACAAAAAGGACAGCGGGAAGATGAAGCGGTTTCTGGACGGAGTCCGGAAAAACCTGGAGTAAAAATCGTACTCCATAAAAAACGGCCGGTATGTTACCGGCCGTTTTTCATATCGGGTCGATCCGCTAAAAACTCAACTTCACACCTGCCGTAAATCCGGCGCTGTACTGCGGAAACGTACTCCAGTCGTAAATCCGGCGGTTGCAAAGATTGTGACCTTCGGCGAATACCGTTACCCGCTTGGACGCGTACCAATCGACATTCAACCCCAGATCTACCGTATAGGGAATGCGCATATTCCCCACGATCCCGTCGTTCGGGAACCACGGAATCACTCGCGAAATATAGCGGTTGGACTGCAGGTCGAAAACGAGGCCGACCGAGAACTTACGATGATGATAGCGGGCCCGGACCGTACCCTCGAACTCCGGCAGGCCGATGCTCAAGGTCTGATGCTCGGTATAGGTCAGTCCCCGCCCGCCGATGGAGAACGTGAAATTGCTCACCGGACGGAACTCCAGCTCACCGTTGAGCGACATGACATTCAGCCGTCCCTGTACCAGACTGAACCCCTCATACCGGGTAGTCGGCGTATAGCAATACCAAAAGTTATGATTCTCGATGAAAGAATAGCCGACGAACAATCGGTAAATCAGCTTATCCTCGACGAGACGCCCACTCACACCGACACGGACCGAATAGTCCACCGTATTGCGGGGCATCGGGTCCGTATAACGAGGCACGTAATAAAGATTGGTTTCCATAAGCTCCCGCATATCGTTGTGCTTCAGGGTTCCGTCCAACTCGACATAAGGTACGAAACCGCCGCCGCCCAGATCGAAACGCAAGTGAGCGTAGGGAATGAAATAATTCGCCGCATCGCGCCCCGCCACATCGTCCCGGTAGTAATCCAAACCGAACTCCATATCGACCGACCGGGCACGATAGGCATAACGGAACGCTCCCGAATAGGTCCGGTTGTAATAGTCAGAAGGAGCGGCCCAAACCGATTCGCCCTTGCGGTCGCCACCCCACCGGCCCTCGAATCCGGCCCGGAAGACGAGCGTATGGCGGCCGAAACGTCGTCCAACGGCGGCATCTACCCCCAAATTCCACTCGTTTTCGTACGGATAATCCAACACCGGAACGACATTATCCTCCAGATAGAGTTTCGAATCCAGCGGATTCCACCAGTTGCCCGCCGTGACCTCGACATTGAAATTCGTCCGCGAGAGGTCGTTGAAATCGTCGCCGATCCGTATCTTTCCCTGCAAATCGCCGATCACGCGGCGATTTCCGTTGTCGAAAGTCGGAAAGTCCGGATCGGGGAAAAGGCCGTAACGGTCGATGATCCGGTTCCGGTAGCTCACCTCGCCCTCCAGCACATGACGCCCGATGTATTTCCCGGCGGCGACACCCACCCGATTGTCCATCCACAGGGCGCTATGGTCCCCGTCGGGCGTATAGGGAATCCGTCCGTACCGTCCGTCGTGGTTGATATAGCCCAACGCATAGCCGATGTCGGGATTCTGCGTCGATACATACAGATCGAGCGCCGAATTGAGCGGATAACCCGCTCCGGCCTTCAGGTAAAAAGGCAGCGGACGATCGAACTCCCAATAGGTGATCGTCGCAGGACGGATCGGGCGCGTGGCGAGCTGCGTTTCGAGCGTGAGCGGCGTGATCGAATAGTCGATTTCCGGCTGTATGGCCGCCGTATCGACCATATTGGGGCGCACGGCAAGTTTCGTCGCATGCTCCACGCTCGGCACATAGGCTTTGGATACTTCGACACGCTTCTCGACCTGGGCGTTGAGCGCCCCGGGCACCGCAAGCAGTCCGGCGATAAACATCAGGGACAGAATAGCTGATCGCTTCATATCGTTAATTGAGTTTCTTGATTTTCTCTTTCGCTTCCGCAACGATTCCGTCATCGGCGGGGGTGTAGCCGTCCACGATACTCTGGTAGGTCGCCCGGGCCTGGAACATGTCGCCCTTCTGCACATAAATATCGCCCAGCACAAGGAAGGACTTGGCCAGCCAGAAGGCATGAGGCGTTCCCTTGTCCGAGAAATCGAGCACCAGTTTTTCGGCACGAGCCGTATCGCCGGCCCGGAACGCGGACTCGATCACCCGGTAGGCCGACTCGGCTCCCTCGGGTGTTTTCACATTGGCGCTCAAAACCTTGTAGATCTTTTGCGCGGCAGCGGCATCTCCCCGGCGATCCAGAATCCCGGCCTTCGCAAACTGGGATGCTCGCCATGCCTCGTCTCCCGCAGCGGTGTAGGATGCCACATCGTCGGCCATGGACAGAATCCGCTCCTCATCCCCCGCCGCGATCGTCGCACGAACGTAGCCGTTCATGGCCTCGGCCTTTCCGGCAGCGGTGCTTTCGGCATCGGCCAATTTGCGGTAAGCCGCCGCAGCTTCCGTAAAGCGTTCATCGGCAAAAGTCATTCCAGCCAGCATCTTCAAAGCCCGATGCGTGTACTGATTCTGTCCCGCATCGGCCAGAGCCGCGAGCGTTTCGATCGCACGGGATCGTTCGCCCGTCTTCAGGTAGCAATCGCTCAAGCAATAGAGCGCATCAGCCGTATAATATCCCTTGGGATAACTTTCGAGGTAACTGCGTAGCGACTTGGCCGCCGACGCAGGCTCGCCCGAAAGATAGATCCGGCGGGCGGCAGCGAACGAAAGCGAATCGCGCGACATGGCCGTAAGGTCCCCTTCGACACCGCTCTTCCGGGCATAATCGAAATAACCGCCGGCATCCCCTTCGGAGACATAAATATCCCGAATTCCCTGCAAGGCATCCTTGGCATCGGAGGATTGGGGCGCGGTCTTCACCACCATATCATAGTAGGAAAGCGACTTTTTCTTGTCGCCCAGGTTCAGGTAAGCCAGTCCCAACTCGGACAACGCGGCGCTCCGGTAGGGAGAATAAACATAGGTTTCGACGAAAGGTTCAAGTACTGCGGCCCCCTCGCGGTAGCGCTCCTGCGCTACGAAAGTCCGGCCCAGTTCGTAAGTCGCATCGTCGAGGTAATCTCCCCTGCCGTCGCGGATAATCTGCTGCAACGCCTTGATTTTTTCAGATGTACGTCCCAGAATACCGAGCGTAACGGCCCGCTGGTAGCGGGCGTAATCCGCTCCGTCATCGGATGCGGCCGCAGCCTGTCCGTAATACTTCAACGCCTCGTCGAACTGACGATCCGAATAGTAGGTGTCGCCCAGACGATTGCGGGCATCCGTGCGGTAACCGTCTTGGGTGGGATACAGTTCGATGAAGCGAACGAACGACTCCCGCGCCCGGGGCATATTCTCCTTCGAGAAGTGGCAATACCCCGTATTGTAGAAAGCCATCGCATATTCGGGCTCGGTTTTCGGCGCCCGCTTCAGGTAGGACTCGTAATCGCGCAAAGCAACGTCGTAATTTCCCCTGCCGTAAGCGATTTCACCCTGCCAAAAGGTTGCCAGCGCATTGTATTTGGGACTGATTCCGATACGGGCGGACTCCGCCAGATAACGCCCGGCCCCCTCCGTATCGCCCTTTTCCAGTGCGCTCAAGCCGCGGAAATAGGCGATCTTCTGCTTGGCGGCCAGCAGGTCGCCGTCGGGATCGGGATAGGAGGCGATGATCTCGTACGCTTCGTCGTAATTGTGCGAATTGTAATAGGCCGCCGCCAACAACTCTTTGGCCGTGCGTACACGGGGCGACGACGGATACTGGGCGACATAGCGGTTGAGTACCTGAATCGCTTCGTTGAAACGTCCGCCCCCCAGTTCGTATTGCAATTTTCCATAGTTGAACAGCGCGTCTTCGGCAATCGCGGAATCGAATTCGGCATTCGAAGCCATGGCGAACGACTGCATCGCCTGCTGCTTGTCCCCGCCGCGCAAGTAACAGTCGGCCAGGTGGTAGGAGGCGTTCTGCGTCAGAGCGTCGTCGGCTCCGCACGCCTTGCGCAGATACTCTGCGGCATCGTCGTAGCGGGCCGTACGGTAGAGGGAGAATCCGTAGAGATAATTTTCATCCCGGCCCATTTCTCCGCCGGCCTGCACGAAAGCGTCGAGGTAATCCAGCGGTTTGGAATATTCGCCCAAGCGAAACCACGCTTCGGCCATGACCCGCGAGAGTTCGGCCCGCTGGCGGGGCGATGCCCGGCGGATCAACTCTTCGCCGTTCTCGACCACGTAGCGGTAATTCCCCTGCTTGAACTCGATTTGCAGCAGGTAATAGGGCGCTACCTCGCCGTAAGCCTCGCTTTTAAGCAATCGTTCGAACCCGCTTCTGGCCCAGTCGTACTGTTCCCGCGCATAGGCGATGTAGGACTTATAATAGAGAGCGTGATCGTAAAATTCGCTTTGGGGATTGATCCGGTCGAAATAGGTCATCGCCCGGTCATAGTCATCCCGGCCGAATTCGATATATCCCATGCGCAGGTCGTACTGCTCGCGCCGGGTTCTGTCCAAAGCCCGGTAGTTCACCCGTCCGAAACATGCGAGCGCCTTGTCATACTCCGACCGGCTGCAATAAAGCAACCCCTGGGCGAACCGCAGGTCGTTGTTGTAAACCGACTCGGGATAACGCTTGGAAAAGTCGGCGAGCATCGCCTCGGCATCCCGGCTGCCGAGCTTCAAGGCACAAACCGCCAACTGATAATCGATCTGCTGGAGCGTAAGCCGGTCGTCCCGGTCCGCTCCCTCGCGGGCCTTCAGCAATTCATAACGGGCATCTGTCCAGCGCCCGTGATCGAAAAGCGAACGCCCCCGCTCCAGATGCGCCCGGGTTTCCGGTGCCGCAGCATGGCTCCCGACACAAGTGAACAGGCAAATGCCTATCGACAATAAATACAGGATGTTTCTCCTCATAACGCACACACAATAATTCGAACGCAGATAGCGAACACCCGGTGGTAAGTCCGACCTGTTCAGCGCTGCCCGAGGCGCTTCCTGCCCGAATCGAAATATTTTTTCGGTAAAGATAGTGAAAGCCGAGAGAAAAATGGAAACTTGTTCCCAATTTTCCGAGGCGCATCCTATCTAAGACTATGTCAAAGATCGTGAAAGGTGAGGGCAATCGTGCGGGCTTGCACGCAAAGATTGCCGAACCGCCTCCGATCTTTTGCAAAGATAGTGAAAAGCGAGGGTAACCGAGAGAACTTGCTCTCGAAAATTGCCGAACCGAATCCTATCTTCTACAAAGATAGCGAAAGCCGGGCCCAGCGCCAAATTTATTTAGCCCCAGTCCCGTGCATTCGTTCAAATCGGAGTCATTTCCCGTAAAGATAACGATTTCCCGGGGCAGACGCACCATTTGGGAACGATTGTTGCCCGACAGAAAAGAAAAAAGAATCTTTTCGACGAACGAAGGCAAAACCGCCCGCATATTCTGCCGGATAAAAACAAAAAAAAGAAAATTCAACCTAAAAATTTATCGTTATGATCCAACAGGTAACTATACAGATGACTTCGGCACGGACCTATGTCCTCGAAGGAAACAAGAAATGCGACCAACTAAATCCCAAAGAGCTGATGTTGCTGGCCGGCGTAACTTGCGCAGGCATGACCGCGATGGCGATCATGGAAAAGGAGCGCGTATCTCCGACCCGCTTCGAACTCAGCATATCGGGTGAACTCGACACGGAAACCGTACAATCGAGCAGCGTCTTCAAATCTTTCCGCATCGTCTATAACGTACAATGCGAATGCGAAAACGACCAGATGAAAGTAAGCCGGGCCATCAACCTGGCCCACGACAAACATTGCGGCGGCGTGCAGATGCTGCGCAAGATCGCTCCGGTAGCCGACGAAATCGCGATCGTCAATACGAAATAGGCCGAAGCACTACAAATTACGAAAAAGCAACGAAAGGGCTGTGTCGAAATGAAAGTTCCAGGCACAGCCCTTAAGGTTGTCAGAATGGATGCAATGCAAGGCATTGAAGGTAAAGGCGACAGGAATTTACTGCCGTAAATGACTCGCCCGCTCCCGATAATGACACAACAGTGCGCCTTTATGACACACGGTCTTTTATCGGAAGGAATCGCCCTTCCGCATATTCTCTACTTCCGACAATACCCGGAACGTCTGTCCCGGTACTCCGTCAGGCAGGAAACCGGAACTCACCCCTCGCCTCCGCAGCCCGGAGCAACCCCGGCTTCCGCGCATAGCACCGGAAATACTGACGCCCGATTCAGTCTATGTCCCGACAGTTCCGCTTGTCGGCGATTACCCCGTCGTCGAGCACGACAATACCCGTATGAGCCCGCAACATGGTCTTGAGCGTCGATCCATCGATGTTGTAGCAAGGAACCGGCGTGCTTTTCCCGAACGAATGGATGCCGTTTCCCTGCAAGGGTTCGGGCGTGATGCAGACGACATGCGCCCCTTCCTGCAACGCACGCTCCACGAGCCGCTCCAAACGATCCTCGCACTTGCGGCCGATGCGGTCGAAACGCGTCACACAGATCAAATAGAGCCGTCCCGGAGTAGCGAGCACCCGGTCGGTCACATCTTCCGCGCCATTGCGCAGAGCGAACTCCTCGATCATCGGATTCATCTCCGGTACCTCTCCCAGAATTTTCGTATCGACCCACTCCCAGACCGTATCGTCCTGCCACTCCGTATCATCGAGCGCAAACTCCCGCTCCTCCCCCGTCATGCGATTGCGATAAACCAGCACGGTCTGCAACTCTCCCTCGGGACCGGCCGCAGAAGAGGCGTGCATCTCCTCGCGGATATTCACCCCGATCTTATACGGCAGAAAATCGATCAACGGAAGATGACAATAGCAATAGAACCCCAGCCCCATCGTCAGAAGGAAGAAAAAAACCGTCAATGCGACCTCCGAACGGCGGAAGGCAAGAATCTTATCGTTCCGGTAATAAGCCCACACGACGGCCGCCATCGGCAGCAAGGCCAGGTTCTTGAAGAATGTTTCCCAGGGGGAGAGTTTGATCGCCTCACCGAAACAGCCGCAGTCCTCTACCGGGATGAACGTCGCACTCAAAAAGGTAAGGATCGTAAAGAAAAGCATCGACACCAGAGCGAAGATCGACACCAGCCGGATACGCACCTTGCAAAGCAGCATGCAACCCATCATCATCTCGGCGCCGCACAGCCAAATCGAAAAGACCATGCTGGCCGGAATCAGATAATCGAACCCGTAAATCGTGAGGTATTCGTTGATCTTGATCGACGTTCCCCAGGGATCGATCACCTTCGTAAAGCCCGACACGATGAACACGACGGCCAGCACCAGGCGGCAAACTCCGGTAATCAGGCTCCGGGCCCGTTGCGACAGCATAGGTTTCATCATTTTCGAACAGGTTATATACGATCTTTTCTTCATTTTCTCCGCAGGCATCCCGCACTCGTCCGGAGTCGTTCTCATCGTTAAAACTCAAAACTTCCCGCCTTTCGGTCTGCGTCCGAGCGTCCCGCAAAGCCGTTTCGGATTGCCGACTTTTTCCGGACTCCCTTTTCGCTCAACGCTCCGCATCCGTCGGGACACGGACAAAACGACTCATCCGCTTATCGAATATACCGAACCGCCCCTCCGGGCACTTCTCCGGCATCATTCGAAAAGGCGCTCATCTCATACACTAATTCCACGCTTCGTTTTCTCCACCCGGCACAATCCACACAAATTCGGCTCTGCCCCGCTTACCGAAAACGTTGAATTGACTTCTTCGTTTTCTTCGCTCGGCAGAGACCGCTTGCGGGCTCTGCCCTCGCTTACCGAAAACGTTCTATCTCGGTGCGGATGCGGGCGAAAATCGCATTGGGAGAGTCCATCCCGCCCTGCGCATCGCTGCAATCGATAATCCGCAGGCGGTCGTCCGCAGCAGCGGCTGCACGGTAAACCTCCCGCACACGACGCTGCAAGTCGAGCGATGCCTCATGGATGTCGCGTTCCCCTTTCAGGTATTCGCGGTCGTCGCCTTCGCGTACCTCGGAGAGCTTTTTCTCCGTAAAGGCGAAAGGCACATCCAGAAACAGCGACACGTCCGGACGGGGAATTCCGTAATAGCCGAACTCCAGGTCGAGGATCCACCGCCGCAGCTCCTCCTGCCGGTCCCCGGCAGGCAATTTGGCGCACTGGAACCCCACGTTCGAATAGACATACCGGTCGAGCACGACGGCGTGGCCCGCATCGAGCCAACAGCGCAACTGCGCGGCAGCATCGGCCCGGTCACCGGCGAAAAGCAGAGCGACCAGATAAGGATCGACCTTGTCCACAGCCCCGAGTTCACCCCGCAGGAAGCGGGCGATCAGCTCGCCGTACACCGGCGCGTCGAAACGCGGAAAATGGAGAAAATGGCTCTCCACCCCCTCTTGGGCAAACATGCGGCGCACAAGTTCCACCTGGGTCGATTTCCCGGCGCCGTCCAGTCCTTCCAATACTATCAGCATATCCTTGCTATTTAAGCATCTTCACGGCCCGCTCGACCCCGGCGACCAGGGCGTCGGCTTCCGCCAGCGTATTATACATCGCGAACGAAGCCCGGCACATACCCGTAACTCCGTAATGCGTCATCACCGGCTCGGCACAGTGCTGTCCCGTACGAACGGCGATGCCGAGCTTGTCGAGGATCATGCCCATATCATAGGGATGCACCCCCTCGACATTGAACGATACGATCGCACACTTGTCCGGCGTCGTACCGTAAATCCGCAGGCCGGGGATTCGCTCCAGCCCTTCGGTAGCACGCAGCAGCAGCGCCCGTTCATGCGCCTCGACCTCCGCCGCATCGAACTGCCGGACATAGCGCACCGCTTCGCCCAGCGCGATCGCCCCCACGAAATTGGCCGTACCCGCTTCGAATTTCAACGGGACAGGTGCAAAAGTCGTCTTTTCGAACGACACCCGATCGACCATGTCGCCGCCGGAGAGAAACGGGGGCATCCGGTCAAGCAAATCCCGCTTGCCGTACAGCACGCCGATACCCGTCGGGGCATAGAGTTTATGACCGGAGAAGGCGTAAAAATCGCAGTCCAGCGCTTTCACATCCACACCGCCGTGCACGACACCCTGACATCCGTCCACCACCACGACCGCACCGACCCGGTGAGCCTCGTCGATCACCGGACGCAGATCGGGCCGCGTGCCCAGCGTATTGGAAGCCTGCGTCACCGCCACCACGCGGGTACGAGCGTCGAGCAGCGCCGGCAGGCGCTCGGTCATCAGGCGCCCCTCCTCGTCGAAAGGCAGCACGCGGATTTCGGCACCCTTGCGCTCGGCGACAAGCTGCCAGGGAACGATATTGGAATGGTGCTCCATCTCGCTGACCACGATATTGTCGCCCGCCCGGAGAAAACGTTCGCACCATGCATACGCCACCGTATTGAGCGACGCAGTAGCTCCGGCCGTGAAAACGACCTCCTCCCGGGCTTCCGCACCGATGTACTCGGCGATACGAGCCCGGGCAGCCTCGTACATCTCGGTAGCCTCCTCCGAAAGAAAATGAACCCCCCGGTGGATATTGGCATTCGACTCCCGGTGCAGGCGATCGACCGTTTCGATCACGCACTCGGGTTTCTGCGCCGTAGCGCCGCTGTCCAGATAAACCAACGGCTTGTCGTACACGCGCACCCCGAGAATCGGGAAGTCCCGCCGGACTTTTTCCACATCGAACATAACGCTATATTTTATCCAAATGCCGGACAACGGCATCGGTCAATATCTCTTTCACGGCCTCGATCCGGCAGCGCCCGACCACGTCCGCCGCGAAACCTTCGATCTGCAGACGGCGTGCCTGTTCCTCTTTCAGACCGCGCTGACGCATATAGAGGATCGCTTCATCCTCCATCTGCCCCACCGTCGCCCCGTGACTGCAACGCACGTCGTCGGCGTAAATTTCCAGTTGTGGACGCGCATCGATGCGCGAAGTGCGGCTCAACAGAATATTACGGCACTGCTGCTGGGCATCGGTATGCTGGGCATCCGGTGCCACATAAACCAATCCGCAGAATTCACCGCGGCCGGTCCCCGAAGCGACGCCCTTGATGAGCGACCGGCTCGTGCAGTCCGGGACCAGATGGTTGGTACGCAGATCGACCACACAGTGATCCTGCTCCAACGCGAGAAACAGCACGTCCAACTCATTGGAAGCCTCCCGTCCGTTCAGATCGAACCGGTAACGCACATTCGCACTGGTGAACTGGCACGCCGTCATGCGAAACTTGCTCCCGGCGGCCTGCTCGACCTGAAAATCGACGAATGCCTCGGCCGAGAAAAGCTGGACGAGCTCCGCATCCGCCCCTTCGAGCAGCTTGATACGAATCTCCGCCTGACAGGGCTTCGTATGCAGTACGACCAGCCGGAGTGCGGCTCCGCCCGCGACCTCGACGGTCAGTTTATCGGTATCCCGCACCACCAGCGGACGCGACAGGTCGCAATCCTTTCCGAGGTGCAGTTCGCGGCTCTTGACCGGCTCGAAAGCCGGACCGCTGAAAATATCGGTCCACTCCATAGCTACTCCTTATAATCGTTGATAAGCCAGTCGTACCCCTCTTTCTCCAATTTGAGCGCCAGCGAACGGTCGCCCGAATAGATGATGCGCCCCTTGTAGAGCACATGCACGAAGTCGGGCACGATGTAATCCAGCAGACGCTGGTAGTGGGTGATGACAATCGTCGCATTGTCCGACCGGTGCAACTTGGTGACGCCCGTACCGACGATGCGCAGCGCATCGATGTCCAAACCGCTGTCCGTTTCATCGAGAATCGCCAACTTCGGTTCGAGCATCGCCATCTGGAAGATCTCGTTCTTCTTCTTCTCGCCGCCCGAGAAACCTTCGTTCACCGAACGGGAAATCAATTTGGAGTCCAGTTCCACGATGGCGCTCTTCTCCCGCACCAGCTTCAGAAACTCGGCCGGCGCAAGCGGTTTCTCACCCCGGAACTTGCGCTGTTCGTTCACGGCCATCTTCATAAAGTTGGCCATCGACACGCCCGGAATCTCCACCGGGTACTGAAATCCGAGGAACAGCCCCATGCAGGCACGCTCCTCGATGGGCAGCGACAGCAGATCCTGCTCCAGGAAGGTCGCCTCGCCACCCGTGACCGTGAATTTCTCGTTCCCGGCCAGCACCGAAGCCAGCGTGCTCTTTCCCGAGCCGTTCGGTCCCATGATGGCATGCACCTCGCCGGCCTTCACCTCGAGGTCGATGCCCTTCAATATCTCTTTTCCGGCGACTTGCGCCCGTAAATTCTTGACTGAAAGCATATCTATTTTACTTTTTTTACATTCATAAACGCACCGCCGACTCCGTTTCTACCCGGAAACCGGCGGAAATTCTTCCGACAAACTACCCTACCGAACCTTCCAGACTGATGGCCAGCAACTTCTGGGCTTCGACGGCGAACTCCATCGGCAGTTTATTGAGCACCTCCCTGGCGTAACCATTGACGATCAGCCCCACGGCATCCTCGGTCGTAAGCCCCCGCTGGTTGCAATAAAAAAGCTGTTCCTCGGAGATTTTCGAGGTCGTAGCCTCGTGCTCGACCACTGCCGTCGGATTGCCGCTTTCGATCACCGGAAAAGTATGTGCCCCGCACTTGTCGCCGATCAACAGCGAATCGCATTGCGAATAGTTGCGGGCGTTCTCCGCCGCTTTCGCCACGCGCACCAGCCCCCGGTAGGAGTTCTCGCTGCGACCGGCCGAAATACCCTTCGATACGATGCGGCTGCGGGTGTTACGCCCCACGTGGATCATCTTGGTACCAGTATCGGCCTGCTGGAAATGGTTGGTCATCGCCACCGAATAAAACTCTCCGACCGAATTGTCGCCCGCCAGAATACAGCTCGGGTATTTCCAGGTGATAGCCGAACCGGTTTCGACCTGCGTCCACGACAGACGGGCGTTTTCGCGGCAAATTCCGCGTTTGGTCACGAAATTATAGACGCCTCCCTTTCCCTCCTTGTCGCCCGGATACCAGTTCTGGACGGTGGAATACTTCACCTCGGCATCCTTCTCGACGACGATTTCGACCACGGCGGCATGCAACTGGTTCTCGTCCCGGCGGGGCGCCGTGCACCCCTCCAGATAGCTGACATAAGCCCCTTCGTCGGCCACGATCAGCGTCCGCTCGAACTGGCCCGTACCCGCCGCATTGATGCGGAAATAGGTCGAAAGCTCCATCGGGCAACGCACGCCTTTGGGAATGTAACAAAACGAACCGTCGGAAAAGACCGCCGCGTTGAGCGCCGCATAAAAATTATCGGTATAGGGGACCACGCTTCCCAGATATTTCTGAATCAACTCCGGATAGTCCCGGATCGCTTCGGACATCGAACAAAAGATGATTCCCTTTTCGGCCAGCGTCTCCTTGAAGGTCGTCTTGACCGATACGGAGTCCATTACGGCATCGACGGCGACACCCGCCAGCGCCATCTGTTCCTCGAGCGGAATACCCAGCTTGTCGAACGTGCGTTTGAGTTCGGGATCGACCTCGTCCATCGACGCGAGTTTCTTGGAGGGCTTCGGCGCCGCATAATAGATGACGTCCTGAAAGTCGATCGGAGGGATCGTCAGATGCGCCCACGAAGGAGACACCATATTCAGCCAGTGACGATAAGCCTTCAGGCGGCGCTCGGTCATCCACTCCGGCTCGCCCTTCTTGGTCGAGATCAGGCGCACCACCTCCTCATTGAGGCCGCGCGGAATGGTTTCGGTTTCGATATCCGAAGTGAAACCGTACTTGTACTCCTGCTTCTCGATATTTTCTATAAGTTCTTTATCTTTCTCTGCCATTGTATGCGAAATAATTATGCAAAATTACAAAAAAAATGCAAATCCTTCCCGCCCGACCGTTTTTTTAGCCCCGCAGAAAGCCCCCGCGCATCAAAAGCGGTTAAAATATATATATTTGTGCCGACTTAACAAGCAAACTCCATGCAATCCGGCATCAAACTCATCTCGAGAATCTACCTCAAACTCGTTCTGCTGCAAGTAGCCGTCGGCACGCTGCTGCGCATCGTCCTGCTGTTCAACGAACAGACCTCCGACATCTCGTTCACTTTCGGCCAATGGCTGAAAATCTTCCTGTTGGGCGCCGTGAACGACTGGTGCGCCCTTACGATCGGATTCGCCGTACTGTGGCTCTTCGCCTTGAGTATCGCCCCGGGCAAATACGCCCGGCCGCTGGGCTACATCCTCTTCGGCATCCTTTCGGTCGCATGGATTTACGTCACGTTCTTCAATACGATCTTCGACGAATACGGTAGCGTGGTACCTCTGATCGCCTCGATCCTCTTCGGCTTCTGGGCCGTGAGTTTCGGGCTCAGGCTGTTCATTCCCCAAATGCGTCCGGGATGGAGCCGCACCTGGCTCGCCGTCCTGACGGGACTTTACACGGGCGGCATTATCCTGAACGCCGTTTCCGAATGGTTTTTCTGGAGCGAATTCGGCGTACGGTACAACTTCATCGCCGTCGATTACCTGGTCTATACCAACGAAGTGGTCGGCAACATCATGGAGTCCTATCCGGTCGTTCCGCTCTTCGCCGGCGTGCTGCTGCTGACCGTAGGATGCACCTGGCTGCTGTTCAGACGGGAGATCCGCCGTGCCGGGGAGTTCGGCACCTGGCAATGGAAAGCGGCCGTATCGCCCGCCTACCTGCTGCTCACCCTGGGCTGCTGCCTGCTCCTGCAGTTCAACACCCGATTCCAGCAAAGCGCCAACACCTATGCCAACGAGCTGCAAGCCACCGGAGCCTACAAGTTCTACGACGCATTTATGAAGAACGAACTCAGCTATCCGCAGTTCTACCTGACCCTACCGCAGAAAGAGGCCGAAGCCAACGTACACGCGATCTACGGGAGTGTCGGCGACAACCTGCGCCACATTCCCGGCAACCCGGATACGCTGTGCCGCAACATCGTGCTGATCACCATCGAGAGCATGAGCGCCTCGTTCATGCAGCATTTCGGCTATCCGGACGCGATCACGCCCCACCTGGACTCGCTCTACAAAATGGGAATCGCTTTCGAACAGTGTTTCGCCACAGGCAACCGCACGGTGCGGGGACTCGAAGCCGTTACCCTCTCGCTGCCGCCCTGCCCCGGACAGAGCATCATCAAACGTCCCCGCAACGACAACATGCACTCCACGGCGGCCGTACTCCGGGAGAAGGGTTACGATGCCTACTACTTCTACGGAGGCAACAGCTACTTCGACAACATGGAAACCTTCTTCGGCGGCAACGGCTACCGAATCATCGACCAAAAAAGCTACAAACCCGAAGAGATCACCTTCGCCAACATCTGGGGCGTTTGCGACGAAGACGCCTACGACAAAGTGATCCGCTCGCTCGGCGAGCGGGCCGATACGACCGCAGCGCCCTTCTTCGCCCACGTCATGACGGTCAGCAACCACCGGCCCTACACCTACCCGGCAGGCCGGATTCCGATTCCGAACGATGCGAAACTGCGTTCGGGAGGCGTCATGTACACCGACTACGCATTGGGACGCTTCTTCGAAGAGGCCAGCCGCCAACCCTGGTTCGATAACACGGTTTTCGTCATTACGGCCGACCATTGCGCCTCGAGTGCCGGCAAAACCGAAATCCCGCTGGAGAAATACCACATTCCCGCCCTGATCTTCGCTCCGGGACTCATCACACCTCAACAAGTAGATAAGGTGATCTCTCAAATAGACCTGATGCCTACGCTCTTCTCGCTGCTGGGGATGGATTACGACTCCCATTTCTTCGGTCAGGACGCATTGTCCGACGATTTCCGGGAACGGGCCTTCGTCGCCACCTATCAGGACCTGGGTTATCTCGAAGGCGACGTATTCACCGTACTTTCACCCGTCAACCGGGCGGAACAGTACCGGATTTCACCCACGGAGGAAGACCGCTACAACCTCGTGCTGGAGGAGGGCATCCCCTCGCAGGAGCTGCTCGACCGGGCGATCAGCCTTTATCAGACTTCGTCGGCGTGGAATACCCGGCCGTAGATAGTCGAAAGCGGGAACCTGCATGATTTTTGGGTTGTTTTATTTTGGAAGTCCGCAAAATTGTCCTATATTTGCACCACTCTTTGAGAAAAAAGAGGGTTTGGAGAGTTGGGTGAGTGGCTGAAACCACCAGTTTGCTAAACTGACGTACGGGATTACTGTACCGGGGGTTCGAATCCCCCACTCTCCGCAAATTAAGATTTTACAAATAAAAAAGGTTACGACAGATGCGTAACCTTTTTATTTTTCCAGAGCGTCTGCAAGCGAGTTCCCGCACTCCGGAAAAGTGAAAAAGTATCCGTGTAAAGAGCGGATTCCGTTTATTCATCGACTTTGCAGGGACTCTTCCATTATGGGAAGGACGAGCGGCACGTGGTAACACGAAGTCAATCCCCTTCTCTCCGCAGAACAAAAGATACCCGGATGGACCGGGAAAACGATAAAACAGGATTGAGTTTACTCCGACCCTATTTTTTTATTCGAACAACGACGTAAAGTTATCTTCTCAACCGGTGCAAAAAGCCCACGCACGCCAACGGAAAAAAAATCAAATCCGATCGTTGTCATTCATCTCCCGGCCATAGCGGATTGCCTGCGCCCGGATCCTCTATTCGAAGATACTTTCGCTACCTTCCGATAAAATCGGGAAATAGGGTTTCCAATACAAACGCAGGCTATTCAACCGAAAAACAGAGGGATAACCTCAACAAACCAGATCGGATAATTACACAGACCGTTCCAAAACCAGGCTTGTCAGGCGAAATAGCGGAGACAGAAGCCAATAGAACAAAAAACCCATTGGATTGCATATTAAGACACAACAAATGCGTTTTTCAGTCGTAAAAGCTTGAAATATAGACTTTTTTCCGGGGGGGGGAAATTGCGCTTTTTTGTTTGGTTATTACGCGAATAAACTCTACTTTTGTAATCGGAAATGACCTGCCAGGCAAGACAGGCTTCTGTTTCCAGAGGTTCGGTGTCGTTTCTGGGTCAGAAACAGAGATCCCGGGTGCCGAAAACAGAATCGCACACGATTCGTTCTGCGGCCAACCTTTAGTTGCTGCGCGGTGGAAATCACACAAAAACCGCGGGGGATTGTGGAGTATGCCCTTTTCACAAATACGGTACATACTTTTAGCACACCGCTCCTCCGAGAAAACAGACACAGGGCAGCGAATCGATACGCCACTGAATCCTCTTCCGACCTCGAAAGATCTGCAAAAGAGTTTTACGGTCGGATTCGGCAAAACCGGCGCACCTGCCTACGGCCGCAGGAGAAAAGGAATCGGACCTGCAAACAAGATCGACAGACGAAGGGCGCCCCCGGAGCGATGCAATTACGATTTCGGGACATTCGGCGGGACCTAACACCGCCTCCAAATTATGTCAGACAAAAACGGCGAAGAGTGCTGGTATGCACTGAAAGTATTTTATAACCGGGTATTCGAACTCGAAAAACAGCTCTCGCAGGAAGGAGTGCGGAGTTATATTCCCCTGCTCCACGAAGACACCGTCGCCGGGGACAAAAAGATACGGAAACGCAAACCGGCCGTTTCGTCCCTGATGTTCATCCGCCAAAGCGAACACTATCTGCTCGAATTGCAGGACCGGATGAAAGCGAGTTGTCCGTTCATGGCCTACTTCGACCGGGAAACGAAAAAACCGGCAGTCATTCCGGACCGGGAAATGGAGCTGTTCATGCAGATCACTTCCGCCGACACTTCCGACCTGGAATATTTCAGCGACGAAGCGATCGACTACCGTTCCGGCGACAAGGTCCGGGTCACGGGCGGCCCGTTCAAGGGAGCCGAGGGGTACATCAAGCGGATCCGGGGCAACCGCCGCCTGGTCGTCGCTCTGGAAGGCATCATCGCCGTAGCGACGACCTACATCCCGGGACGTTTCCTGGAAAAAATGCCCGAAAACTGACCTTCGCGCCTCGAACAATGAAAGTTGCACGGTAATTGTCGGAAAACGGGACAGCGGTCCTGCGGGTCTTAAACCCGACGCCCTGTTCCGTTCCGAATACGGCCCGCTTCGAAAATCGACAGATTACAACATACACGACAAGAGCTGACGAACAATCAGTCCTTTGCAAAATATTTATTCTAACGAACCATGTACCGTCTGATAGAAAAATTGCACTTGGAACGCTATCTGAACTCCAGATTGATCCTTGCCATCGACCTGGTCGTATCGGGGGTAGCTTCGCTATGCGCACTGGTGTTGGTGAGATTGCTGCTTCCTCCCCTCTCCAACATTTCGAAATTCGCCCTGTTATGGATTGGCTGCGCGGTCGTATATTCGTTCATCACCTTTTTCCTGCTCAAGACCTATCGGTCGGTCATCCGCCACTCCACGTTGCGGGAAATCGCAAAATTCGTCGTGGCGGTCATCGGCAAGGAACTCCTGTTGGGACTGACCATTCTGCTCTACCCGCCTACACCGCTGTTCGGTATGCATATGCTGGCTCTGCTGCTGTTCGATCTGCTGCTGACCCTTTGCGGCCTGATCCTGATCCGGGTAGCGATGATTATCGTGTACGACCTGGTCAAAAACAACCTGAAATCCCGCAAACAGCACCAGTTGGTGTTGGTTTACGGATTAAGCGAAAAATCGGTATCGCTGGTCACCCGCTTGCAAAGTTCTCCGCATTACAAGGTCGTAGGGTTCCTGACTTTCGGCCGGAACATGAAAAACCACACCATCGCGGAGTGTCCGGTCTATTATTTCGAAAATGAATACAGCATTCGATACCTCCGGCAACGATACGACATCGATGCCGTGCTGTTCCCCACCAACGAAGAGGCACAGGCCGAGCAGGAGCGCCTGATCCGCTACTGCGTCGAAAGCAATCTGAAAATCCTGATCGCACCGCCTATCGACGAAGTCATCGACGGCAAGATCATGCGGCAGTCTATCCGCGAAATCAAGATCGAAGACCTGCTGGGCCGCCCCGAAATCAAGATCTCACTGGACGAAATCATCGCCAATTTCCGGGAAAAAACCGTCATGGTCACCGGAGCCGCCGGTTCGATCGGCTCAGAACTGTGCCGCCAACTGGCATCGTTCGGAATCGAGAAATTGATCCTGTTCGACAATGCAGAAACCCCGATGCACAACCTGCGGCTCGAACTCGAAGAGCGCTTCCCGAAGCTGGAATTCGTCCCCGTGATCGGCGACATCCGGCTGCCCAACCGCCTGGATTTCGCCTTCCGCACGTTCCATCCCCAGGTCGTATTCCACGCCGCCGCTTACAAACACGTCCCCCTGATGGAGGAAAATCCCTGCGAAGCGGTGCTGGTCAATGTCATCGGCACACGCAACGTCGCTCTGAAATGCCTGGAATACAACGTCGAAAAGATGGTGATGATCTCGACCGACAAAGCCGTGAATCCCACCAATATCATGGGCTGTACCAAACGCCTGGCCGAAATTTACGTACAGTCGCTCGGGCTGGCCATCGAACAGGGTACGATCGAGGGGGCCACGAAGTTCGTAACCACCCGTTTCGGAAACGTCCTCGGCTCGAACGGCTCGGTAATTCCGCGTTTCCGCGAGCAGATCGCCAAGGGCGGACCGGTAACGGTCACCCATCCGGACATCACCCGTTTCTTCATGACCATTCCCGAGGCCTGCCAGTTGGTCATGGAGGCCGCAACGATCTCCACAGGCAATCAGATCTGCGTTTTCGATATGGGTAAATCGGTGAAAATCGCCGACCTGGCCAAACGCATGATCGAACTGGCCGGATACGAACCCGGCGAAGAGATCAAGATCGAATACACGGGATTGCGTCCGGGTGAAAAACTGTATGAGGAGGTACTCTCGAACACCGAAAATACGATCCCCACGACACACGACCGGATACGTATCGCCAAAGTGCGCGAATACGACTACGCCGAAGCCTGCGCTGCGACCGGGCAGCTCGAGCAATTCGCAAGAATGGTAAACGTCCCGGATACGGTCTGCCTGATGAAAAAGATCGTCCCGGAATTCAAATCGAAAAACTCCGAATTCGAACGCTTCGACAAAGTGCAGCCCGCATAAAACATAAATCATCACTATCCTCAATAACCATGAAAGGAATCGTACTGGCCGGAGGCTCCGGCACCCGTTTATACCCGATCACCAAGGGTGTTAGCAAACAACTGCTCCCGATCTACGACAAACCGATGGTTTACTACCCCATCTCCGTCCTGATGCTGGCCGGAATACGCGATATTCTCATCATTTCCACGCCGGCTGACCTTCCGGCTTTCCGGCGTCTGTTGGGCGACGGATCGGATTACGGCGTACGGTTCGAATATGCCGAACAGCCTTCGCCCGACGGACTGGCCCAGGCGTTCCTGATCGGCGAGAAGTTCATCGGCAGCGATTCCGCCTGTCTGGTTCTGGGCGACAACATCTTCCACGGCTCGGGTTTCTCGACGATGCTCCGGGAAGCGGTCCGCACGGCCGAAGAGGAGGACAAGGCCACCGTATTCGGCTACTGGGTCGATGATCCGGAGCGTTACGGCGTGGCGGAATTCGACGGAAACGGCAACTGCCTTTCGATCGAGGAAAAGCCGGCCAATCCCAAATCCAACTATGCAGTAGTGGGACTCTACTTCTATCCCAACAAAGTGGTCGATGTGGCTAAAAAGATCAAACCTTCGGCCCGAGGCGAACTGGAAATCACGACTGTAAATCAAGTCTTTCTGCAAGACAGCCAACTGAAAGTCCAGACCCTCGGACGCGGCTTCGCATGGCTCGATACGGGCACGCACGACTCGCTGGCCCAGGCCTCGATTTTCGTCGAGGTGATCGAAAAGCGCCAGGGGCTGAAGATCGCCTGTCTGGAAGGCATCGCCTACCGCATGGGCTGGATCTCGGAGGAGAAGATGCGGGCGCTGGCACAGCCGATGATTAAAAACCAATACGGACAATACCTGCTCAAAGTAATCGACGAATTAAAACGCGAACAAAAATAATGAAAGTCATTGCCACCGCGATCAAGGACGTGGTTATTATCGAGCCGCAGGTCTTCGGCGACGACCGCGGCTATTTCTTCGAAAGCTACTCCCAACAACAGTTCGACCAGGCCGTCTGGCCCGTACGCTTCGTGCAGGACAACGAATCCAAATCCCGCCGGGGCGTGCTGCGCGGACTCCATTTCCAAAAGGGGGCCGCAGCCCAATCCAAACTGGTGCGGGTCGTTCAGGGTCGGGTTCTGGACGTCGCCGTCGATATACGGCGCGGATCGCCCACGTTCGGCAAACACGTCGCCGTCGAACTGACCGCCGAGAATCACCGCCAGCTCTTCGTACCGCGCGGATTCGCACACGGTTTTTCCGTATTGAGCGACGAGGCCGTCTTCCAATACAAATGCGATAACTTCTACGCGCCCCAGTCCGAAGGAGCGATTGCCTGGAACGACCCCGACCTGGGGATCGACTGGCAACTCCCCGCAGAAGAGGCGATCCTCTCGCCCAAAGACCGGGCACATCCCCGCCTCAAAGATGCCGACGAACTTTTCGACTATGGAATCGACTACTATGCATAACATACTCGTAACCGGTGCCGACGGACAGTTGGGCCGCGAAATGCGCACGCTCGGCGCAGCTTCGCGGCACCGCTATTTCTTTACCGACGTCGCCGACCTGGACATCACCGATGCGAACACCGTACGACGGTTCGTCGAAAACGAGCGGATCGACGCGATCGTCAATTGTGCCGCCTACACCAATGTAGATAAAGCGGAAGAGGAGGCCGAAACGGCCGACCGAATCAACCACGAAGCCGTGCGGAACCTGGCCGAAGCCGCCAAAGCGTGCGACGCCACGCTGTTTCACATCTCGACCGACTACGTGTTCGGCGGCGTGGGAAACACTCCGTTCCGGGAGGAGGATCCCACCGCCCCGCTGGGCATGTACGGCAAAACCAAACTCGCAGGGGAAGAGGCGATCGTGGCTTCGGGATGCAAACACCTGGTTTTCCGCACCGCCTGGCTCTATTCGCCCTACGGCAGAAATTTCCTGAAAACCATGTTGCAGCTTACGGCCGACAAACCGGAATTACAGGTCGTTTTCGATCAGGTGGGAACTCCGACCTGCGCCGCCGACCTGGCCCGCGTGATCTTCGACCGCATCGAATCCGGCGACTATGCCGGACGGGAGGGCTTCTACCACTTCTCGAACGAAGGAGTCTGCTCCTGGTACGATTTCGCCCATGAAATCGCCGCGCTGGCAGGCCATACCTCCTGTAAGATCCGTCCCTGCCACTCTGCGGAATTTCCGTCCAAGGTGCAACGACCGAATTTTTCGGTACTCGACAAGACCAAAATCAAAACGACATTCGGAATCGACATCCCCCACTGGCGGGATTCGCTCGTACGCTGTATGGCAACCCTCCGGTAAGCCGAAGCGAACCGCCGGGATCATCCCGAACAACGAGAAATAAAAACAGAAAAAGCAAATACATGAAACGCAACATCCTCATTACCGGCGGCGCCGGATTCATCGGCTCGCATGTGGTGCGGCTCTTCGTAAACAAATATCCCGACTATCGGATCGTCAATCTCGATAAACTGACCTATGCCGGCAATCTGGCCAACCTGCGAGACATCGAAAATGCTCCGAACTACACCTTCGTCAAGGCCGACATCTGCGACTACGACACCATCCGCGAAGTGTTCTGCAAGTACGATATCGACGGAGTGATCCACCTGGCCGCCGAAAGCCACGTCGATCGTTCGATCAAGGATCCGTTCATCTTCGCCCGCACCAATGTCATGGGCACGCTTTCCCTGTTGCAGGCAGCCAAGGAACAATGGAACGGCAACTGGGAGGGGAAACGCTTCTATCATATTTCGACCGACGAAGTATATGGTGCGCTGCAATTCGACGGCACGCTCTTCACAGAGGAAACCCGCTACGATCCCCACTCCCCCTATTCGGCGGCCAAAGCCTCGTCCGACCATTTCGTGCGGGCCTACCACGACACCTACGGTCTGCCGACGATCGTAACCAACTGCTCGAACAACTACGGGCCCTATCAATTTCCCGAAAAGCTGATCCCGCTGTTCATCAACAACATCCGCCACGGCCGGCCGCTGCCTGTCTATGGCAAGGGCGAGAATGTCCGCGACTGGCTCTACGTCGAAGACCACGCCCGCGCCATCGACCTGATCTTCCACAAAGGCCGCATCGCCGAAACCTACAATATCGGCGGATTCAACGAATGGAAGAACATCGACCTGATTAAAGTCATCGTCCGCACCGTCGATCGGCTGCTGGGCAACCCCGAAGGCGAGAGCGAGAAGCTCATCACCTACGTCACCGACCGTGCGGGGCACGACCTGCGGTATGCCATCGATTCGCGCAAACTGAAAAACGAGCTGGGCTGGGAACCCTCGCTGCAATTCGAAGAGGGCATCGAAAAAACCGTGCGCTGGTACCTCGAAAACCAGGAGTGGATGGACCATATCACCTCGGGCGAATACGAGAAATACTACGAATCCATGTATAAAAACCGGTAGTAAGCCCGGCAGTGCATGATTCTGACACACAAGACAACCCCCTTTTGCAAACATCAATAAATCTAAAAAACAAAATCAATGAATATAGCAATCGTCGGCACAGGCTACGTGGGTCTCGTATCGGGAGCCTGCTTTGCCGAAATGGGAATCGATGTTACCTGCGTGGACATCAACCCGGAAAAAATCAAGTGCTTGTTAAACGGTGAAATCCCTATCTATGAACCGGGACTGGACGACCTGGTAAAACGGAACGTCGAAGCGGGCCGGCTCCATTTCACCACGGACCTGACCACCTGCCTCGACAACGTCGAAGTCGTTTTCTCGGCCGTAGGCACGCCGCCGGACGAAGACGGTTCGGCCGACCTGCAATACGTACTCGAAGTAGCTCGGACATTCGGCCGGAACATCAAAAAATACACGATTCTGGTCACCAAGTCCACCGTACCGGTAGGTACGGCAAAAAAAGTCAAGGCCGTCATCGAGGAAGAGCTGACCAAACGCGGCGAGCAAATCGATTTCGAAGTGGCTTCGAACCCCGAATTTCTCAAGGAAGGCGCAGCGATCAAGGACTTCATGTCGCCCGATCGTGTGGTCGTCGGCGTAGAGAGCGACCGGGCAAAAAAGGTCATGGAACGGCTTTACCGTCCGTTCCAAATGAACAACTACCGGCTCTACTTCATGGACATTCCCTCGGCCGAGATGACCAAATACGCAGCCAATGCCATGCTGGCCACACGCATCTCCTTCATGAACGACATCGCCAATCTGTGCGACCTGGTCGGAGCCAACGTGGACATGGTGCGCAAAGGTATCGGCGCAGACACCCGCATCGGTTCGAAATTTCTCTATCCGGGATGCGGATACGGCGGCTCCTGCTTCCCGAAAGACGTGAAAGCCCTGGCCCATACCGCCCGCGAATACGGCTATACGATGGGAGTGATCGAAGCGGTCGAAGCGGTCAACGAACGACAGAAAGAGATCGTAGTCAAGAAACTGCAAGATAAGCTCGGAACACTCCGGGGCAAGACGATCGCCTTGTGGGGCCTGGCCTTCAAGCCCGAAACGGATGATATGCGCGAAGCACCGGCTCTGGTCGTTATCGAAAAGCTGCTCGAAGCGGGAGCCTCCGTGAAGGTATATGACCCGGTAGCGATGGACGAATGCCGCCGCCGAATCGGGGACCGGGTCGTCTATTGCAAAGATATGTACGATGTGGTGATCGACGCCGACGCTCTGGCGGTATTGACCGAATGGAAGGAGTTCCGAATTCCCTCCTGGTCGGTCATCAAACGGGTTATGAAACAACCGGTATTGGTGGACGGGCGCAACATTTACAGCAAGGACGAAGTGATTGCCGAAGGATTCGAGTACGCGGCGATCGGCAAATAGCTTTCGAACGACGAGAAGTCACAATCCGTTTTTTCGAAATTTCGGCCTCCTGTACCGTAAAATATAGAAGGTCGATTTTTGAACATACAGCCTAAAACCGAAAATCGTAAGGCCGGTAAAAAATTCGAAAACCATGAAAATATTAGTGACCGGTTCTGCCGGATTCATCGGCTACCACCTATCCAAACGATTGCTCGAAGCGGGCAATCAGGTCGTCGGCATAGATTCTATCAATGACTATTACGATGTCCGGCTCAAATACGCCCGGCTCGAAACGGCAGGCATTCACCGGAATCTCGTTGCGAAAGGACAACCGGTGCAGAGCGATCGTTATCCCGCTTACAGGTTCATCCAAATGCACCTCGAAGACCGACAGGCCCTGCAAAACCTGTTCGGAACTGAAAAATTCGATGCCGTCGTCAATCTGGCGGCACAGGCCGGCGTACGCTATTCGATCGAAAACCCCTATGCCTACATCGACAGCAACATCGTGGGATTCCTCAACCTGCTCGAGTGCGTGCGACACAATCCGGTCCGGCATTTCGTTTACGCCTCCTCAAGTTCGGTTTACGGCGGCAATACGAAAACACCCTTTTCGGAGGAAGACCGGGTAGATAACCCCGTATCCCTCTATGCTGCCACGAAAAAATCGAACGAACTGATGGCGCACGTCTATTCCGGATTGTACGGAATTCCGACCACCGGTTTACGGTTTTTCACGGTATATGGCCCCTGGGGACGTCCCGATATGGCCCCCATGCTATTCGCCGGAGCCATCCGGGAGGGGCGACCGATCAAAGTATTCAATCACGGCAATCTTTCACGCGACTTCACCTATATCGACGACATCATCGAAGGGATGGTCCGCGTCATCGGCAAAGCCCCGGCCCCGACACAAGACCGTCCTATTCCGGCCGAAGTCTATAACATCGGATGCGGACATCCCGTTCAACTGATGGATTTCATCCATACGCTCGAACAGGCCCTCGGCAAGAACGCCCAACTGCAAATGATGCCCATGCAACAGGGAGATGTACACACGACCTACGCCGACACGACAAAACTCGAACGCGATTTCGGCTATCGGCCGCAGGTTTCTCTGGCGGAAGGGATCGCTATTTTCGCCCAATGGTACGAAAAACAACAAACAACAGGCAACAATGATTAACTCCCGAAAAGACCTCGAAAATTACATTCGAGCCGACCGGCAGCGCAATATCGGATCGATCGGCTTTCTGAAATACAGGCTCGGACTATTCATGAAATCGGAGTCCTGTATTGCCTTCCATTATCTGACCGCATTGAGACATTGCGAATATTACCACAATACACGAGCGAATCTTTGGCACCGGCTACTGGCCTGCTATTGGAAAATCCGACTTTCCCGTCGCGGAGGTAAATACCAAATCGCAATCGGCCTGAATATGGTCGGCCCCGGCCTGCGCATCCCGCATTCAAGGGGGGGGGAGTGATAGTAAATTGTCTGTCAATGGGATGTAATTGCCAGATAAACAGCGGTGTCGTCATCGGATTAAATAAGACGCCGGACAACCGCCCTATCATCGGCAACAACGTATTATTAAGTCCCGGTGTCAAGATAACCGGAAAATGTAAAATAGGCGACAATGTAGCCATACAGCCCAACTCCGTCGTATTCCGGGATATTCCCGATAATTGCATCTGCAGCGGTATTCCCGCTCAGATCATCAAAAGACGCAGCGATAGTTCCCAATCGGTTCCATGAAATTCACGAAACAGACAAAACAAGTCGTCATACTCTATGCCTCGACCCTGTCGGGCGTTCTACTGGGCGTCGTCGCCTCGATAATCAACACCCGATTTTTATCTCCGGCAGATTATGGCGACGTGAGATACGTACAAAACATCATCAATTTCATCGCTTCGCTGCTGCTATTCGGGTATTTCCTGTCCGGCAGTCGATTGTTGGCATTGAGTAATAATGAATTGCGGTCCCGCACAATCCGGGGAACAATGCTACTCATACTCATCATGGCTTGTGTCGTATTGAGCCTTTCCATGTTAGTATGTTATTTTGCCCATAGTCCTGCTAATCCCGCCATAGCACAACTATTTTTAATTTCGATTCCCGTATGTTACTACCCTCTACTTCTCAACTATATCAATACCGTTTCACAAGGAGACAACCACATAGGACGTTTATCAATAGCACGCTTGTTACCGACACTCCTGTATATTCTTACAGCCGTCTTTGTTTATCAGCAATGGGGAGCTGATTCGGAATCGGTGATATCTATTCAATGGGGAATCTATTCTGCAGTACTTTTAATTATCATCCTCTCCGCTCATCCTAAGATATCCAACGTAAAACACATATTTACAGAACTCAATGACGAAAATCATAAATACGGACTACAATTATACATAGGATCATTATTTATGGTAGCATCCAATTACCTGGCAGGAATCACATTAGGAGTGTTCAACGAAGACAATACTGAAGTTGGGTTCTACACTTTAGCACTGACCGTAACTACACCACTATCAACTCTTCCTGCCATCATTGGCACCACCTATTTCAAACAATTTGCAACACAACCACGTATTCCCTCCAAAGTTCTCAAAAATTCCATTCTGCTTACTGTCGGTACTTGTATCCTGTTTATCTTACTCATCAAACCGCTAATAGCATTCCTTTATTCCGAAGAATACCATAGCGTCGGTAATTATGCAGTATGGTTAGCGGCAGGATTCAGTATCCATGGATTCGGAGATATGATCAATCGCTATCTGGGTTCTCATGGACAAGGTAAAGCCATTCGAAACAGCAGCATTGCCAATGGAGTATTCAAAATATTCGGCTATACGACATTTGTCTATCTCTTTAATACCGAAGGGGCATTATTAACTAATGTATTATGCTCCATAATATACTGTACCACATTGATCTATTACTACCAAAAATTTATCTCTGTTCAAAATGGATAAATACAACTATGTGATATTGGGATCAGATTGGGATCTGTATAAATTTTCGTATTCTGATCTCTATCAATTCAACAACGTACAGTACATTCCAGGGCCATATCCCCCTATCAACTCATTAAAAGGGTTATTATATAGGATTCATTTTAACCCCACAATCAACCGTTTGGTCAAATTACCGTTCAAAACAGCTTGGAACGATTCTTATTTCAAACATAGGTTTCCAGTTTCAAAACCGTTCTGTTTCATCGTATTTATGAATTGGATCAAACAGGACGTAGGTATTACAACATACTTAAGAGAAAAATTTCCCAATGCAAAACTCGTATGCATTTTACAAGATCTGGCAAGCACTCATCCATTCTATTGCAACAATTTAAAGAAGCAATTCGACTTGGTTCTGTCCTTCGATCCAGGAGATTGTGCAACATACGGATTCATCTATCACCCATTGGTGTACTCATCCTATCACGGAAAAATAAAAAAAATGCCCTATAGCGACGTCTATATGTTGGCCAAAGCCAAAAATAGATTAAATGATATTTTCAAAATATACACAATTCTCAAAGACAACAACTTAAAACCCAATCTGCTATTAGCCGGCGTCGATATTCAGGACCAGAAATATAAGGATGAAATAACTTATTTAAATAAGTCGATCCCTTATGAAGAAAACTTGCAATACATCTTCCACACCCATTGTATCTTGGAAGTAATGCAAAAAAATGGCATCGGCTTTACACAAAGAGCTTGCGAAGCGGTCTGCCTTGGAAAAAAACTTTTGACCAACAACCCGCATATCAAAAATGAACCGTTTTTCAATCTGGAATATATCTCTACATTCACCTCTCCAAACGATATTGACTCCGATTTCCTCAAAAAAATCAAAGACCCGATCGATATAAATTATCATTATAAAGAAAAAATGTCCCCGATCGAGTTACTTAATTTCATCGAAAATTACTTATAATCAATTTATTGACACATTTTAATCTTCCTTCAAAATGAAAATATTAGTAACCGGAGCCAACGGATATATAGGTCTTCATATAGTAAAAACATTACTTGATAAAGGAATCCAAGTCATAGCATGTGATCTTAATACCGACGAAGTAGACAAACGCGCCGAACGGAAAAACATCGACCTTTTCACCCTTCCCGATACAAACATATATACATTATTAGGAACCCCGGACGTATGTCTACATCTGGCTTGGCGCAATGGATTCGTACACAATGCCTCAACTCACCTGGGAGATCTATCGGCCCATTACCGATTCCTTACTCGAATAATCGATGACGGATTACCTCAGCTCGCTGTTATGGGAACAATGCACGAAATAGGCTACTGGGAAGGAGCAATTGACGAAAATACACCCTGCAACCCTCTTTCCATGTATGGCATCGCCAAAGATGCTCTCCGCCGTTGTATGATACAATACACCCAACAAAAAGGCTGTATTTTACAGTGGCTACGGGGATATTATATTCTCGGCGATGATAAAAAGAACAACTCCATTTTCTGCAAGTTACTCCTCGCGGACGAAGAAGGAAGAGAAACATTTCCATTCACTACGGGAAAAAACAAATACGACTTTATTACCGTGGACAAGTTGGCGGAAATAATCAGTGCCGTCATTATGCAACGCGAAGTTACCGGTATCATAAATTGCTGCACAGGTCAGCCCATAAGCCTGGCCGAGCGCGTAGAACAATTCATCCAAGAACATGGTTTGAAAATCAAATTGGAATACGGTGCATTTCCCGACCGTCCTTACGATTCACCCTGCATCTATGGGAATCCGAGTAAAATCAATCAGATACTCAACAATCTTAACCGATAATTTATGGAAGGAGCCTATCTGTTCCTGTTGATAATCATCCTATCGGGATATCTGTTCACGAAGAACATCGGAATAAATATTCTGCAATGCGTCATCGTATGCGCTCTTTTTGGAGGTAGTCAAGATCCTTTAGACTTTTACAATTATGAAGACATCTACAATACTGTAAAACAAGGTTATGATGTTTCTTATGAAATAGGATATGTCTGGTTAAATGATATTTGCGGAAAACTTGGATGTAGTTATATAGAATTCAGATATATCGCGGGTATTTTATTTTGTTCCGCCTTATCAATAATCATAAGAAAACTGACGGTACATCCGAATGCAGTATGGAGTTCTTACCTTATTTTCTCAGCGATGTTCGATGCCTGCCTATTACGTAATTCAATGGCTTTAATCATAGCAATAATCGCCATATTACTTCTTGTCCGAGCAAGATCGACGAAAGAATATTTATTTTCAGCTGGCCTGATCGCACTCGCAGCTTTGTTCCACAGCGCATACTGGGTTCTACTATTTTTCATTCCATTATGGATCCTCATCAACAGAAAAAACGGAATCAAGCTTGTTCTCCTAATCATCGTTATTATCTATATGGTTTCTATATTTAGTGACAATCTATTATTCCGCATATATTCACATTTTCTTATACGCGAAGCAACAATCGACAAATATATGACCGGACATTATGCCAATATGACAGGCGCATTGTATAACACCGTCAAATACCTATTCATAATTTTCCCGGTATTATACTACTACAGCAGGCATTCCAACAACCAAGAAATCAGTAGTCCGAAACAGAAATCACTACGTTCTGTCTTCAATCACAAAATTCTCAAACTGAATATCATTTTCAGCCTCGTGCTGGTACCTCAATTTTTTGCCGTAAACTTCAGTCGGCTTTTTTTCATTCTCATCATATTCAATTACATTTATATAGCGAACCAAATCGGAGTATCTCGAAAAATTATCAAACCACGACTATTCAGTATCGCCTATGCAAGTTCACTATTATTACTAATGCTACTTTGGGAATCGGAAACAACTTTGGATGATGTCTTCTTTATGCATTTCGAAACGAACAAACTTCTTAATCTATTCTAAAATATGAAGCACGTAGGAAACCTGCAATACATCACATTCCTAAAAGGCTTGGCCATATTGGGGGTTATTTTAGTACATGCACCCCAACTAATTAAAGAAATAAATCCCTTAATTAGGGAATTTTTACATGCAGGTGCTTTCGGATGCCAGTTATTCTTCGTCATTTCAGGTTTTCTCGCAGTCAAATCCTGGGAACGATTATTGGCTAAATACGAAAACTCTACAGAAAAAAATAGAACCACTTATAAAACGTTTCTCAAAAAAAGATATTTGAGCATAGCACCAATTTATATTTTATTCATTCTGTTCTATCAAATTATCTCTTACTACATAGCTACATTCAATGTAGAGCCATTCTACAAAATATCGCATAATCCATTAAGTATTCTTGCAAATATCTTCTTACTGAATGGATTGGACTACCAAGCTTTCAACAACATCGTCCCGGGCGGATGGTTTATCGGAACCATATTTTTATTTTATCTTTTGTTCCCGTTAATTTATAAATTATATCGATACATCAAAACATATAATCCCCGACTACTCTTCCTGCTGCCATTAGGTGGAGTCATCGTTTCTGCTATTTTTCAAACCGGTATTTTCTTCATTATCGGCGACTGGACTCTATCTAAACCAGGTAGTTTCACTTACTACAGCATCATAAATCAACTTCCCTGTATGCTGATCGGTGTAACGCTAAACTATTATCTGAAAAATACAAAACTGTCTAAAAATAACCTGCTGCTCTGCTTTATCTGCCTTGGACTTATCGGGAACTTACTATGGTATGCATTGAGATTACATTATTGGATCTATGCGCTTATACCATCTATCATCGGCTGGTCTTTCTTTTATTTATTCCTATACGTACAACGAAAATCTGAAGAAATAAGGGGGGGGGAAACTGTAAACAACCAAACGCGCAATTATATTACAAAAAAAATAGAACAGATTGGGAAAGTTTCTTTTTCCGTATATTTCACAAATTTTATCGGAACATTCATTTTTCCGTGGGGCATTCAGCTTCTATTGGTGCACTACGGATATACAATCAACGGGACTCTGTTGTTTTTCCTGCTTTTGATACCTATATTTCTTATTACCTTCCTCTTTGTACCTCCGGTAGATTATATCATATCCCGCATAAAAAGCCTGCTATAAATATATAATTTTATTGACAATAATTTTTTATCAATGATGCAATCCCCGAATTTCCCCCCCCCACCGTCCGTTCAAGTAATTTCGAGTTGCTCCGCATATTCTGCATGCTGTCCATAGTCGCTGTTCATTATGTTTGGCATGGAGGATCAGCAGCAAGTGGTAGCAATATAGCAGCAGCTTATTTCCTCGGAAATTTCGCCCAAATTGGAGTAGCATGTTTTGTACTAATAGGCGCATGGTTTCTAATAGACAAAGAATTCAGCATTACCCGAATATTCAATTTATCCAAACAAATCACATTTTATTCATTAAGCATTGCTTTATTACTTTTCATTATTGGCATGGCATCATATACCGACATCATCAAAAATGCAATGCCTATCATCTTTAAACGATATTGGTTTCTGACCCCTTATGTATTTTTACTATTTTTACACCCATTTCTCAACTACGTATTGAATGCCTGCTCGAAAAAACAGATACGTTTTCTATGCATAAGTCTATTCATAGCCGTATCCGTTATTCCAACGATATTTATCGTAACAGATCCATTCGGATTTAATATTTTCAGATTTATCCTATTGTATTTGATAGCCTATGCAATTAAAAAAGAATGCATTCGAATCGAATTCAAAAACAACCTATTGAATTTTATAACATCGATAACGGTTGCCTTTGGTATGTACAGCCTCTCTTTATTGGCCCTTCGATGGAATTATACTGATTTTGCATCGCTATACCCCAAACAGATGTCGAGTGTACCAGTTATGATAAGTTCCGTTTATCTATTCTTAGGAATAAAACATCTAACTTTCAAATCAAACTTCATAAATAAATTATCGGCACATACCCTAGCTGTCTATCTTATAAGCGAACATACTTGCTTATTCAAATGGTTTTGGACAGACATTCTAAGAACAGATAAATTATGGAATGCGGGAATATTCGAATATTTGGGATACTCCTCTCTTATTATATTAAGTGTATTCGTTTCCTGTATATTGATAGACTATATAATTAAAAATACAATATATAAAATACTTCCAAACACCCCTAAGTTCCTTATAAATATCGAACACTATTTCAAGATCAAAACATAATAACAAGCGCCCCAGTATGTATGTATCATTAGGTATTTTCACTCAATACCGCAGAGAGTTAATGGGAGTAGCCACCGTACTCATCCTATTATGCCACTCCTTATTACCTCCCGCCATACATTGTCCGAACGACATACTGCGATGGATCATAATCACCGGCAACCGAGGAGTCGATATCTTCCTGTTTCTATCCGGATTGGGCATGTACCACTCCCTACGCAAAATGACCAAATGGAATCGGGGGGGGGTAATTCGGTGGTATGCAAAAAGATACAGGCACATTTTACTACCTTATCTACTCATTTGCTTCCCCTACTACCTGGTATTGGGTTGTGTAAACGACGGACATTTTTCCATTTCTATATTTTTATACCGCCTTTCCACATTGAACTATTGGTTGGAGCACAAAGGTTTTTGGTATATCGCCATGTTGATTCCGCTATATTTCTTAACTCCCTTTTATGCCCGAATAATAGATAAAACAAAATATCAAACTCTGCTAACCGTGACTTTATGCATCATCTTACTGTTAATCAGTACCATCAAAATCGAAAACAACAATTTGTTTTCGCATGTATGGAATAATACTGCTTTCGTACTGCAACGAATTCCTTCCTATCTCATAGGATATTATATGGCTCCCAGTATTCTAAAAGGCAAGAAAGTCAATCTTTTGAAATTGACAGGAATAATAGCAGGCTGTTTTCTCGTCATAAAAATTATCTTTCCGGCAAATACGTTCTGGGAATGGTTGGAGATATATCCGATTATGCTCGTATCGTACTTCTTCATCAAAAAAAGCGTATGGATCAAACGGATATGTACTTTTATGGGGCAAATCTCGTTAGAATCCTATTTGACCAATGGTTGTATGATATTATTGATCGGTTTATTACCCTGGGAAACCACACTTGACCATTTGAATTACGGTAATTACCTGCGCTATACATTGATTATTGTAACAGGTATAACGACAGCATATTGTGCCAATAGAATAATCAACAAAATAACAGCTCGCTTATGAATGTTCTGATAGCAGGCGATTTTTGCGATAGATACCGAATATCAGATCTTATCGCCCGTGGCAACTACGCTTCGTTGTTCGACGACATTAAATACCTCACGGAGCAGGCAGATGTCAGTATCATAAATTTCGAATTCCCAATCGTTTTGCACGCAGGAGTTCCAATTGCCAAAAGCGGTCCCACATTACAAGGGCAGCCCGCCGCAGTCGATGCCGTCAAGTATGCCGGTTTCAATGTTTGCACACTCGCCAACAACCACATCCTCGACCAAGGTACAAAATGCTGTATTGAAACCCGCGAACTGCTTGAAAACGCCGGAATAAAGACAGTCGGCATCGGTAAGAATTCGGCTGAAGCAGCAACTGTTCTGTACATAAATCAAAAAGAGAAGGGAACATTAGCGATCGTGAATTGTTGTGAACATGAGTTCTCTATAGCAACGGCCACAACCGCCGGCGCCAATCCATTAAATCCGATACAACAATATTACAATATACAAGAGGCACGGACAAAAGCCGATTATGTTTTGGTCATCGTGCATGGAGGACACGAACATTACGCGTTGCCATCTCCCCGCATGAAAGAAACTTATCGTTTTTTTATAGATGCCGGCGCCGACGCAATAATCAACCACCACCAGCATTGTTATTCGGGATATGAAATATACCACGGAAAACCTATTTTCTATGGCTTGGGAAATCTGCTTTTCGATCATAAAAGCGAACGTCACGGTCCCTGGAACGAAGGTTTCATGGTATCGCTTCGACTCGACAAACAGACATTACCTCAATTCGAATTATACCCGTATACACAATGCAACGAACGACCTTCCGTTATACCGATGAACGAAGCCGAACGTAAAATTTTCGCAGAACGCATCGACAAGTTGAACCAAATAATCTCGAACGAAGACCAGCTGAACACAACATTCGAAACGTGGGCACAAAAAACAAGTCGCAATTTTCTGGTTCCATTCCAGCCCTATTGCACCCGCACAGCCAAACGACTTTTCGTACACGGCCTACTGCCGTCGTTCATTACCCGAAAAAAGAGATATCAAATACTCAACTATCTCAACTGCGAAGCCCATCTCGATAAATTGAGGACAGTCGTATCGAAATTGAAATAAAATTATTTCTTATGTATCATCAAGATCCTATACCATCTGAAAAAGCCCGTTTCGAATATCTTCACTCCTTTTATTCGAAAATAAACCGGGGTATCTCCCGTCCATCCCTGTTGGTACATAAACTACTCAACTTTCTATACGGATGTAATCTACTATCTGACAAGCTATTTCTGTCGTTAAAGTTTCGACTAAAAATGGGGGGGGGAATCAATTGGAAATCCCCCCACACATTCAACGAAAAATTGCAATGGCTCAAACTATACAATCGCCGCCCGGAATATACTATTATGGCAGACAAAATAGAGGCAAAAAAGTGGGTAGCCGAACGTATCGGAGAAAAATACATCATCCCGACCTTGGGAGTATGGACAAAAGCGGAAGAAGTGGATTTCGATACTCTGCCCGACAAATTCGTCATCAAATGCAATCACAACAGCGGAACGGGAATGTACATTTGCAAAGACAAACAGCAAATGGATGTGCAGAAAGTCCGTAACGGATTACGCACCGGATTGCAGGAAGACTACTTCCATCATAATGGAGAGTGGCCGTACAAAAACATAAAACCCCGCATCATCGCAGAACAATACATAGAAGATAAAAAATCCCATGAATTATACGACTATAAATTCTTCTGTTTCAACGGAAAAGTAAAATTATTCAAAATAGATTTTGATCGTTTTACGGAACATCATGCTAATTATTATACCCCAACGGGAGAAATCCTTCCGTTGGTCGAAACAGCATACCCACCACAATTCGATCGCATTATTTCTATGCCTTCAACTCTACCTCAAATGATATCGTTGGCAGAAACACTTAGTTGTGGAATCCCATTCCTCCGAGTCGATTTTTATACGATCGGAATGGATATTTTCTTCGGAGAACTGACTTTCTTTCCCACTAGCGGTATGACTCCGTTCGAACCGAAAGATTGGGATAAAAAACTGGGCGACATGCTAATCCTGCCTACAAAAAACAAATGACAAAATAATCAACATCCGCCGACTAATATGTCCCATTCGATAACAGATATTATAAAAAATCCAGCCTTATTGCTGCTTACATTGGGCCACCGAGAATATTTCAACTGGGTAAGTGATAAATCATATCTGAAGATTGCTTTTTGGGCGCGTATGCATAAAAAACTCGATCTGGAACACCCGAAATCGTTCAGCGAAAAACTGCAATGGCTCAAACTCTACGACCGGAATCCACGATACACACAGTTGTGCGACAAATACGAAGTAAAGGCCATCGTCAGCGATATCATCGGGCACGAATACCTCATCCCCACACTCGGTGTATGGGAGAAATTCGAGGATATAGATTTTTCGAAACTACCCGAACGTTTCGTGCTGAAATGTACGCACGACAGCGGCGGTGTGATCGTTTGCAAGGACAAATCAAAACTGAACTATAAAAAAGTCCATCGCAAAATCAACGCTTGCCTGCGGCATAATTTTTTCTGGGGAATGCGCGAATGGCCATACAAAGACATAAAACCCCGGATCATTGCCGAGCAATATATGGAAGACAATGCTTCCGGAGAGCTGCGTGACTATAAATTCTTCTGTTTTGACGGAAAAGTGAAAGCACTCTTCATTGCCTCCGATCGAATGACACAGGGAGAAGAAACAAAATTCGACTTCTTCGATGCCGATTACAACCACCTTCCATTCCGTAACGGCCATCCCAACGCCTCCGTATTACCGAATAAACCTCTGAATTTCGACAAAATGAAAGAATTGGCAGCCCAGTTATCCGCAGGTTATCCGCAGGTACGTGTGGATCTGTACGAAGTCAATGGTAAAGTATATTTCGGCGAATTGACTTTTTTCCACTGTAGCGGTATGACTCCGTTCGAACCGGAAGACTGGGATTACAAATTCGGAGAATGGCTTACATTACCACCTAAAACAAGATAAAATGGGCACTGTACATACGATAGAAAATCATCTGACGGCAATCAGCCGAACGATCCGGCGAGTACTCGTATCCTATTCGGAAAGGCAGAACATCCAAAAAAAACGAAAATTGATCGATAAAGTTTCCCTGACTGAAACCCAGAAGCAGGAGATAAAAGAATTCTTCCGAAAAAACTACGGAAAATCGTTATCTACGGCCTGGCACAGACTGTACCAAAGCTACACCGGCATATACTGCAAAGATTATTTCCCCGAAATTCTATTTTCGACACGATTGGAGCCGAAACTCAATCCATACAGAGAAGCAGAAATATTGGGCGACAAAAGTTTTTTGCCGCTATTGTTCTCCGGAATAGAAGGCCTTCACATCCCCCAAACCTATCTATCCTGCGTAAAAGGCATATACAGAAACGGGAACAATGCTCTGTTATCCCCAGCCGAAGCCTATATGTCATTATTCGACCGAGGCAAATGCGTGGTGAAAAAGACGATAGACACCAGTAGCGGACGCGATGTGCAGATATGCAACTTTGTCGGAGGACAAGACATCGGCAGCTCTTTGGCCGTTCGGGAAGTACTGGAAAAATTCGGAAATAATTTCGTTGTACAGGAATTAATCCATCAAGCGGACGTTCTTGCCACATTGAATCCATCGTCTGTAAATACGTTTCGGGTCATAACCTATATCCTCGACGACCGAATCCATATTTGCCCCATCGCATTGAGGCTGGGCCGATCTTCATCCGATCGTGATAACATCCATTACGGAGGAGTATGTATCGGAATAAACGCAGACGGTACACTAAAAAAAGAAGCATTTTCGGAACAAGGAGAACATTTTGTTTTTCACCCGGATACAAAGGTCAAATTCTCAGGCTACAACATAGGGGGGGGGAAATTTGACTCGAATAAAAGAAACTGTACTAAAAATGCATGCGAATCTACCGTACTTAGGGATTCTGTCCTGGGATCTGTCTCTCGATACAGAAGGAGCCGTTGTTCTTATAGAAGTCAATACGACAGGGCAAAGTGCTTGGTTTTGCCAAATGGTCAACGGCGAATCCTTGTTCGGAGAGAACACCGGCAAAATGTTGCAATTGATTCGTAAATAATAACATGAAGATCGTTTTCTTTACAAGCGGACTTTCGGGCGGAGGAGCCGAACGAGTTTGTTGCAACCTCGCCAATTTTCTCTGCCAACGTGAACACGATATCGAATTTATCACCATATCCGATGACGAGGCGACGTATCCGCTTTCGACAAAAATAAGTCGCCAAGCACTCTTGCACCAGCAAGAACGGAGCAACTTCCTGCACGACAATCTGCTTCGTTTCTACAGAGTATGCAAGCTCATCCGCAAAACCCGATGCGACTGTTATATAGTTATGTTGCCGATACCGACAATCCTGCTATTATCACTTCGATTCCTCACCAAAGCCAAAATTATCGCTTCGGAGCGTGTCGATCCCTCCACGTACCCTCCTTCGAAACAAAAGCGATTGAAGAAAGTTGCCCATAAAGCCGATGGCTGGGTGTTCCAAACCGAAATTCAAAAAAACTGGTACGGGAATTCCATCGGCAGCGCAGCCGTAAAAATCATTCCGAATGCGATCAACAAGGAGTTCATCACCGCAGAATACTCAGGTCCGAGAAACAAGCAGATCGTTTCCTCCGGCAGGCTGACCGAACAGAAAAATCATGCTCTCCTGATAAAAGCATTCGCGGGTATAACAGCCAAATATCCAGCCTACAAACTGGTCATTTACGGCGACGGTCCGCTGCGGAAAGACCTCGAATTATTGGCCTCAAACTTGGGAATTGCCGACAAAGTCAGCTTTCCCGGTTACACGACAGAAATCCGGAAGAAAATCGAACGTTCTTCACTGTTCGTGCTTTCATCCGACTTCGAAGGTATGCCCAACGCACTGATGGAAGCGATGGCTTTAGGAGTACCCTGCATATCGACCGACTGCAAAGGTGGGGGCGCGAGATTTCTGATAAAAAACGGGACAAATGGATTGCTAACCCCCATTGGCGACGTGGAAGCATTACAGACCGCAATGGAGAAAATACTATCAGACCAATTTTTCGCAGACAATCTTAGCCATAATGCGCATAAACTCTGCGAAACACACTCTCCCGAAAAAATATACGCAGAATGGGAAAACCTCATAAAAAAGGTTGTATGCCTTCAACCATCCGATAAAAAGTAATCCTTTTGATGAAAATAGTATTCGTAACGGACACCCTATCCTCCGGTGGATCAGAACGTGTCCTCTCTACCCTTGCTAATTCTCTTTGTAAAACCTACGAAGTAAGCATCGTATGTTTAAGAAAACGGATGATTGCATACGACATAAATCCGGCAATAAAACTCGCATTTGCAGATGATCATCACCGGGACATCACGGCTAAATTATTGTGGCTACGCAAATATTTACGGCAATATGACCTTGTTATCGCCTTCATGTTACCTGTGTTTGTAGCAACATTGGCTTGTATGCTGTTTACCCGGACACCTATTATTGTTTCCGAACGAAATGACCCAGGAAAAGCCAGCCTATTCCGAAAAATAATACGGAGAATGCTCTTATTCAGAATGCAACATATGGTTGTACAAACCCCGGAGATTAAGAAATATTTTCCAGCAAAATACCATAAGCGCATATCCGTAATCGCCAATCCCATATCAGAACAATTCGAATGGCAATCAGCATTAAGCAGCCACAAAGAAAAGAAAATAATCTCCGTCGGACGACTCGATCCTCAAAAAAACCAGAAAATGATGATCGATGCTTTTGCACTTTTCAGTAAAACCCATCCTGATCACTGCTTAGATATTTATGGAGAAGGCCCTATGCGACAGGAACTCGAAGAATATATAGAACGAAAAGGATGTCGTGTCAGGTTACAAGGCAGGTCTGCTAACATAGCTTCACAAATGAAATCGGCACAAGTATTCGTCCTATCTTCCGACTATGAAGGAATGTCGAATGCAATGATAGAAGCAATGTACCTCGGATTGCCTGTAATCAGTACAAAAGTATCTGGTGCAAAAGAACTAATTATAGATCACATAAACGGATGCTTCGCCGACGATGCAAACTCGATCGCACAAGCATTTTCATATCTATCGGAAAATGAAACGGCTGCACGCGAGATCGGACTTCGCGCATCCAATACAATCAAACACTTAGTCGACAAAAATACCGTTTTGCAGCAGTGGATGGACATAATAGAAAAATATACAAAACTCTAATCACGATGAATTATCCTGTTGCCGTCATTATCCCCGTTTATAAAAACGATACGCCCCAATACGTCCGCCCCGCTATTGACAGCATCATAAAACAGACTTATTCCTGTCGAATATATATAGGAGTAGATGGTCCCATAGGAAATTCCTTAAATTCATGTCTGGAAGCGTATGAAAATAACAAAAACGTATCGATTGTACGTTTTGCAGAGAATCGGGGACTCGCCTGCGTCTTAAACGATCTGCTCCAAATATGTTTCGACAACGGTTACGAATACATCGCCCGTATGGATGCAGACGATATCTCGTTGCCGGATCGCATCGAAAAACAGATCTGTTTTCTGAATGAACACCCCGAAATAGATGTCGTCGGAGGGGCTATCAACGAAATCGACGAAGAAGGTTGCGAATCCGGGAAAACAATCGTTTATCCAGCGACTCCCACCGAATGCAAGAAATTTTTTGCGAAAAGAAATCCCCTCGCCCATCCCGCCGTTTTATTCCGCAAAAGTTTTTTTGATAAAATCGGACATTGTTACCGCCCTGAATATCGGAAAAACCAAGATACGATGCTTTGGTACGACGGCCTAATGCATGGAGTGAATATAGCAAATCTTCCGAACGTAGTATTGAAATTCAGAATGACCGAAGCCTTGTTCAAAAAGCGCCGGAATGGATGGGTTTTTGCAAAAAAACAATTGGCGGACAGATTGCAAATCAACAAAAACTTGCACTACGGCCATACCGCCGACTTATTCGCCTATGCCATGTTCTGTCTGCTCATCGCCCCTGCTTGGGTAAAAAAAATCGCGTATAAAATTTTTCGATAATTGTCATTACAATGGACGCAAAGTGGATTTTCGACCGCACGGCATCATTCTTGGGGTTGATTTGTTTATGTCCGATTCTACTAATCATAGCTATTTTGATCAAAATCAAAATGCCGGGAGGCCCTGTCATTTTCCAACAGGTTCGTGTCGGAAAAGAGGGAAAGCTCTTCACGATGTATAAATTCCGTTCGATGCAAGTAATCCATTCAGGCTCCAGTATTTCCATTGCAGGAGAGAGCCGAATCACCCCTTTGGGTGCCGTTTTGAGAAAATATAAACTCGATGAACTCCCCGAATTATGGAATGTATTGATCGGTGACATGAGTTTCGTCGGACCACGTCCCGATGTACCCGGATATGCGGATCAACTAACTGGAGAAAATAAACTCATTCTGAAATTACGCCCAGGAATAACCGGACCAGCCTCGCTCAAATATGCCAATGAGGAAGAGCTACTGGCACAAGTCCCCGATCCTGTAAAATATAACAATGAAATAATTTTTCCGGACAAAGTTCAAATCAATCTCGACTACTATTATACCCACACTTTTCGAGGAGATCTGAAACTAATTTTCCAAACGATTTTCCACACGTATCCGACTCCGGAAATTCAAAAATAATTCGTTATGAAACAACGCATCCATCTCTCGCTGGCACGTATGAGCGGCTGTGAGCAGCAATTCATTCAAGAAGCATTCGATACCAACTGGGTCGTTCCGCTCGGCCCCAACGTTAATGCATTCGAAAAAGATCTAGAAACTTTCATCGGACAGGGCAGACATATCGTTGCCCTCTCATCCGGTACAGCAGCCATTCATTTGGGACTTTTGCAATTGGGAATAGGTCCCGGAGACGAAGTGATTTGCCAATCGTTCACATTTTCGGCATCAGCCAATCCGATAACCTACCTGGGCGGAACACCCGTCTTCGTCGATTCAGAAGAGGAAACTTGGAATATGTCGCCACAATTTTTGGAACAAGCCATCCACGATCGAAAAGCTAAAACCGGAAAATATCCTAAAGCCATCATTCCGGTACATCTGTACGGCATGCCAGCCAAATTAGACGAAATATGCGCCATTGCCGAAAAGTACAATATTCCAATCTGCGAAGACGCAGCAGAAGCTATCGGATCTGAATACAAGGGGCAAAAATGCGGCACTTTCGGAGAATTCGGAGCGCTGTCGTTCAACGGCAACAAAATGATCACTACTTCTGGCGGAGGCGCCCTGATTTGCAGAACCGAAGAAGAGGCGAAACGCACAATTTTCTACGCTACGCAGGCACGTGAAGATCGCCCCTATTACTACCATAAACACATCGGTTATAACTACCGATTATCCAATATTTGCGCCGGTATAGGTCGAGGTCAAATGACTGTTCTCGAACAATATATCGCACGCCGCCGGGCAATACATACACTTTATTCCGAAAACTTCGCGGACACAGAAGGAATTCATGTCAAGCAGAATCCATCCTCCGAATACGATTCGAACTTCTGGTTGACCTGCATCGAAGTCGATGCGAAAAAATGCAATAACAAAACAGCGAATGACATTCGCATACATCTCGAACAGGAGAATATCGAATCACGTCTGCTTTGGCGTCCGATGCATATGCAGCCAATTTTCTCACGCAACGCATATTATGGAAACAAAATTGCGGAAACCATCTTCGAACGAGGACTATGTCTTCCTTCCGGCCCCTCTTTAACCGACGAACAGATTCTCGAAGTTGTTTCATCCATAAAAAAATTTATCCGATAAATCGAATCGTACTATTTATGCTTCGTATTAAGGATATACATTAGAACCATCTGTCAATCAAGCAGCCATAAACAACATCCGGATATAAAAATTACAAGTTGATAACATGAAAAACAGCAAAGTATATGATCGACCAATAAAGCCATTTCCGGAATATGTGCAAAAAGATATTACGTATAAACTTCATACTTTGCTGCTTGCATTGTTGCGCCCAACCATTACCCCTAGCATATTACAGCCAAACATACTGAACTTGTCTGAAGAAGACTGGACCCGTCTTTTTACCCTTGCGGCCCAACACGGCGTTACGGCCCTGCTCTTCGACACGATTCTCCGGCTCCCGGAACAGCAACAGCCCTCCAGAGCCCTCAAAATCCGTTGGGCCCTGAGTTCGGAAGCCATCGAGAAGCGCCATGCCCAACAGACCCGTGCCGCACACGAACTGACAACGCTCTTCGCTTCGCACGGCGTCCGTACGATCCTTTTGAAAGGGCTGGGCCTCAGCATTTACTACCCCCGGCCGGAGCACCGCGAATGCGGCGACATAGATCTGTGGCTCAACGACTGCGACAAGGGCAACCGTTTGATCGAAGAGCTGGGGATTAAAATCAATCACGATAGTGAAAAACATGCCGTTTTCCATTACAAGGGCGTCATGGTCGAAAATCACAGCCATCTGCTTATGCCGTCGCACCGCCGGACGGAGCGTGCCATAGACGATTTTCTCGTGGGTGAAGCCGAGAACAGCCGATTAGCGCCGGCGGGCTATTACACCCCATCCCCGATGTTCAACGCACTCTATCTGCTGCGCCACATGGCCCGGCATTTCGGGACGGAAGGCATCAACCTCCGACATCTGCTGGATTGGGGACTTTTCCTGCGCAGCGAGCAATCGGAAATCGACTTCGAGAAAATCCTTACGCTTTACGCTGCAACCGGTTACGACACGGTCTATAACATTTTCACGGCATTGGCCGGCGAATTGCTCGACGAGGATTTCACACCGCTGCTCTCTGCCGTTCCGGATCCACAGCTCAAACAGCGGGTACTGAACGACATTCTCGGCTTCGGAGTGTACCGCACTCCGTCAGGTAACCGCCTGACCCGTATCGGCCGGAAAACCCGCAAACTCTTCTCATGCCGCTGGAAATACCGCACCTTGCTGCCTGAGAATTTTTGGCGGGACGTAATCCTGCCTTCGCTCCTGTTCCACCTGAAAAATCCGAAAAATATCTGAATCGAAGCATTCCGCACGCCATCGGCAGAGCAGATCCGCATCTCGATTGCCGCGGAAGGGTGTTCCCATATCTGCACGAAGGACATCTGCAACCGCCTGTCGAAAAAGTCCGCTCGTTTCGTTTTTCCGTCCGCCAGGGAGGTAGCCTGTAAAATCCGATTGCCATAAAAATATGAATCGAACGACAGGGAGTCTTTGACTCCCTGTCGTTTTTTCCTCCGATAAGAACCTTCTACTTCTCTTTTTTCTTATCTTGCGATCGTATAACAGAATCCTGAACGATATGCCCATATTCACTCCTCCATCCCCTGCCTTGCAAAAAGCCTGGTGGAAAGAAACGATCGTCTATCAAATCTATCCCCGCAGTTTCAAGGACAGCAACGACGACGGTATCGGGGACCTGAACGGAATCACCGAAAAACTCGACTACCTGCATGGGCTGGGAATCGAAACCCTGTGGCTCAATCCGATCTTCGCCTCGCCCAACACCGACAACGGCTACGACATCAGCGATTACCGGCAGATCATGCCTGACTTCGGCACGATGGAGGATTTCGACCGGCTCCTGAAAGAAACACACGCACGGGGCATGCGTCTTCTCCTCGACCTGGTGCTGAACCACACCAGCGACCAGCATCCCTGGTTCCGCGAGGCCCGCACCTCGCGGGAGAACCCCTACTACGACTACTACCTCTGGTGGCCGGAGGAACAGGGCCACCCGCCCTACCGCAAGAGCCATTTCGACGAGAAGGGCGATGCCTGGTGTTACAACGCCCCGACACGCTCCTACTACCTGCACTATTTTGCCCGGCAGCAGCCCGACCTCAACTGGCAAAGCCCCAAGGTGCGGGCCGAAATCTACGACATTCTGCGTTTCTGGCTCGACAAGGGGGTCGATGGATTCCGTCTGGATTCGATTCCCTACATCGCAAAAGACACGTCGTTTCCGGAGATCGACCTTCGCAAATACCCGGACGTATTTCCCTATTACTCGCTGGGACCGCACCTGCACGACTACCTGCACGAAATGAACCGCGAGGTATTCTCCCGCTACGACTGTACGACCGTCGGCGAAGGCTCGAAAACCGCCCCCGAAGAGGGGTGGAAATTCATCGCACCCGAACGGCAGGAGCTCGACATGCTCTACCACTTCGGCGCGGCGGACATCCGCAACGAAACGGAGGCGGACGATCCCGCAACCGGTATCCCGTACAGCCTGCTCGCCCTCAAGCGTATGTACGCCGAATGGGACGCAGCCGTAGGCGACGGCTGGCCTACGATCTATCTGGGCAACCACGACCAGCCGCGCATGGTTTCGCGCTTCGGCAGCGACGCCCCCGAGTGGCGCGACCTGTCGGCCAAAATGCTCACGATGTTCCTGCTCACGATGCGGGGAACCCCCTATTGGCTGGCCGGCGACGAACTGGGCATGACCAACATCCGATTCACCCGCATCGAAGAGTACGACGACATTGACACGCGCAACCACTACCGCAAACTCCTGCGGGAAGGCGGCGATACGGAACAATTCCTGCGCGAGCAGCAGGAAATCGGACGCGACAACGCCCGCACGCCCTACCAATGGGATGGAACGCTCTACGCGGGATTCTCCACGGCGAAACCCTGGCTTCGCGTCAATCCCAACCACACGGAGGTAAACGCCGCCCGGGAGCTATGCGACCCCGATTCCGTATTGAACTTCTTCAGACGGGTCGTAACGCTGCGCAAAGAACATCCGGACCTGGTTTACGGCTCGTTCCGGCTGGTCGATGCAGACAACCCGCAGGTATTCGCCTACCTGCGGGAAGGGACAGGCCGAAACTACCTCACAGTCCTGAACTTCAGCCCGAAGGCTGCCCGGTTCGACCCGAAAACGGATTTGACCGAAGCCATGCCATTGCTGCATAACTACCCTGCCCCACCGATAGCCGAAAAAGAAGGCCCGATCGAACTACGGCCTTACGAAGGGATACTGTACCGGCTCGCATAACAGCGAACCGCACCGAAGCTGCGTTTAACCCATTCCGAACGCCCCCACAAGTAAAGGCCGGCCGCCAAACTCCCGCCAAAGAACCGACATTTTACAAATGCAAAAGACGGAAACCGCAGGGTTTCCGTCTTTTGCATTTTCGACCTAAATTCCTATTCCCACTCGATCGTTGCGGGCGGCTTGGAAGAGATGTCGTACACTACGCGATTGACCCCGCGCACCTTGTTGATGATGTCGTTGGACACCGCAGCCAGAAAATCGTACGGCAGGTGCACCCAGTCGGCCGTCATGCCATCGGTCGAAGCTACGGCACGCAGCGCCACGCAGCTCTCGTACGTACGCTCATCGCCCATTACGCCGACGCTCTTCACGGGCAGCAGAATCGCTCCCGCCTGCCATACCTGGTCGTAAAGTCCCCACTCGCGCAGGGCATCGATATAGATTTTGTCCACATTCTGCAGAATTTCCACCTTCTCCGGGGTAATATCGCCCAGAATACGGATCGCAAGGCCCGGACCGGGGAACGGATGCCGCCCCAGCAATTGCGGATCGATGCCGAGGGACTTACCCACGCGGCGCACCTCGTCCTTAAAGAGCAGGCGCAGCGGCTCGACGATTTTCAGGTGCATCTCTTCGGGCAGGCCGCCGACGTTGTGGTGCGACTTGATCATCGCGGCAGGTCCCTTGACCGATGCCGAAGCGGACTCCACCACGTCGGGATAGATCGTACCCTGCGCCAGCCACTTTACGTTCTCGATCTGCTTGGCCTCGGCATTGAACACCTCCACGAAATCGCGGCCGATGATCTTGCGCTTCTTCTCGGGATCGGTCACTCCGGCCAGGTCGCCCAAAAACCGGTCGTGGGCCTTGACACCCTTGACATTCAAACCCATCCCCTTGTACGATTCGAGCACGCTGTCGAACTCGTTCTTGCGCAGAAGCCCCGAATCCACGAAGATACAATAAAGGTTTTTGCCGATCGCCCGGTGCAGCAGCACGGCAGCCACCGACGAATCGACACCGCCGGAAAGACCGAGCACTACACGGTCGTCGCCCAACTTCTCACGCAATTCCCGGACGGTCGTTTCGACGAAACTCTCCGGCGTCCAGTCCTGTTTGCAGCCGCAAATGCCGACCACGAAATTCCGAAGCAGCGTAATGCCGTCCGTCGAATGATACACCTCCGGATGGAACTGAATACCCCAACTCCGCTCTCCCTCAATACGGAAGGCGGCATAGCGCACGTCCTCCGTGCTGGCGATCACCCGGTAGGTGTCGGGAACCGAGGTAATCGTATCTCCGTGCGACATCCACACCTGCGTAGGCGACGGAACTCCCTGCATCAGCGGATCGGACGGCTCGACGACCGTAAGCATCGCACGTCCGTACTCCCGGCTGGGAGCCGACTGCACTTCGCCGCCGTAGAAATGAGCCAGGTATTGTGCGCCGTAGCAGACGCCCAGCAACGGCAGACGACCTTTGATCGCCGTCAGATCGGGCTTCGGGGCTTTCTCGTCCCGTACGGAAAAGGGACTTCCCGAAAGAATGACGCCCCGCACCGAAGCATCCAGTTCAGGGATCTTGTTGAAAGGGTGGATCTCGCAATAGACGTTGAGTTCACGCACGCGGCGTGCGATCAACTGCGTGTACTGCGATCCGAAATCCAGAATGACTATTTTTTCCTGCATCTATCCTAATTTGGTTTTATTTTCTTCACTCGCATTTTCCGAATTATCCTTTTTCATACGGTACAGATTCACGGCGATACGGACGACGAAAAAATAGAAAAGCGCCGATGCCAACACCAGATGGCGCATCCATGCGTACCGACAGCCCGTAAACCACCAGATCGCCAAAAGCGTCAGAACAACGAACACCGCCGCCCAATCGTATCGGGTCGTTCGCAACCGATTTCTTCGGAAATTCGACATAGCGGGTCAGGAGTTTAGCGCTCGCTGCTGTAATTCGGCGCCTCGCTCGTGATGGCAACATCGTGGGGATGGCTCTCCTGCATACCTGACGAGGTGATGCGGATGAATTGAGCCTGCTTGAGCGCCTCGATGTCCCGCGCACCGCAGTAACCCATACCGGCGCGAATACCGCCGACCAACTGGAAAACCGTTTCCGAAAGCATTCCCTTGAAGGGCACACGGGCCACGATACCTTCCGGGACCAGTTTATTGATATTCACATCGCCCTTCTGGAAGTAGCGGTCGGCCGAACCGGCTTTCATAGCGTCCAACGACCCCATGCCGCGATAGCTCTTGAACTTGCGGCCGTTGTAAATGATCGTTTCGCCCGGAGCCTCCTCCGTACCGGCGAACATCGAACCGATCATCACGCAGTCGCCGCCTGCGGCAAGCGCCTTGACGATATCGCCCGAATAACGCAAACCGCCGTCGGCAATGACCGGAATGCCGTACTTGCGGGCTACGGACGCAGCTCCGTAAATAGCCGACAACTGCGGCACACCCACGCCCGCAATGACGCGGGTCGTACAGATCGAACCGGGGCCGATACCCACCTTCACGCCGTCGGCACCGTTAGAAATCAGGAACTCGGCGGCTTCGGCCGTGGCGATATTGCCTACGACCACTTCCAGATCCGGATAAACAGCCTTGATCTTGTGCAGCGTATTCTTCACATTGACCGAATGGCCATGGGCCGTATCGAGCACGACGGCATCGACATCCTCATCGACGAGCGCCTTCACGCGATCCATCACGTCGGGCGTGATGCCGACCCCCGCCGCAACGCGCAGACGGCCTTTCGCATCCTTACAGGCGTTGGGATGGTCCTGCACTTTCGTAATATCCTTATAGGTAATCAATCCGACGAGCTTGCCGTCGGCATCGACTACGGGCAACTTCTCGATTTTGTTGCGCAGCAGAATGTCGGCCGCACGCTGCAAGTCGGAGTTGTGAGTGGTCACCAGCCCCTCCTTGGTCATCACCTCGTCGATCTTGCGGTTCATATCGCGCTGGAACCGCAAATCGCGGTTGGTCACGATGCCGATCAAATGCTGATCCGGAGCCACGACGGGAATACCGCCGATCTTGTTCTCCTTCATCAATGCCAGCGCATCGCCTACGGTATCGTCCTTGGAAATAGTGATCGGGTCGTAGATCATACCGTTTTCGGCACGCTTCACCTTCCGCACGTGAGCCGCTTGCTCGGCAATCGACATATTCTTGTGAATTACGCCGATACCGCCTTCGCGGGCCAGGGCGATAGCCAGAGGCGCCTCGGTCACCGTATCCATGGCGGCCGATACGATCGGGATGTTGAGTTGGATGTTTCGGGAAAAACGGGTCACTACGCTGACCTCACGCGGCAACACTTCGGAGTATGCGGGCACCAGAAGCACATCGTCGAACGTCAGTCCTTCGGGTTGCACCTTCTCATTGATAAAAGACATAGGAGTGAGATTTTGTTGCCTGCAAAAGTAATCATAATTTTTGGATTATTTTTCGTACACTCCCCGAATTTCCAAAAAATCGGCTCCACAGCAAGAAAAACATCCTTACAGCAGGGCGACCGTTTCAAAATCACGGGCATCAAGCCACCACGACGCTGCCGAAGCGTATTGTTTGCCTCTGGGGAGCGAGGTTTCGGCATCCAAGTATCACCTTTTTCAAAAAACAATTCCCGTATGAAATTTTATTACAATTCTATCGTTTAATTAATATAGTGGGCTTGATTTTAAGTTTTTACTTCATAAAAATATAGACGGCGCATCGGCAAACTATCGTCCTGCAAGCCGAATCACCGAAAAGATACATGATACGTTAGACACTCTTCTATCATGAAAAGAATTCTGCTTTTTATTACGGCAACGCTTTTGCTCGCCTCCGGAACCTCCTGCTCGGACGACAATACCAATTTCGATCCGATCGGTGACGAACTGGGAATTCCTTATAAAGATGGTCACGATGTCTATGGCGTGGAAGTTTGGGAAGAAACATCAGTAATTCTTACAAACTATTATTCCTTAATTGAAGAAATCATTCAAGAAAAAACAGCAAAAATCCAATCAATCTGGTGGCTTTCTCCTGCCAAAGAAAAGTGTAATGTCCGTTGGAACTGTTCGGCTCCTATTATGGGGAAAACAGATCATTCATCCTCATATATAATCAATCCCGATTACAATATGAATTCATCGCAAATTACGATTGACTTAACAGATGTAACGGACAATTTTACCGTCGAAGCAATTGTTTCCATTGGGAATCTATCCATACGTCGATTCCAAACTATCCCAATTGTGACAAATGAGATTCGATGCGATGCATTTTATTACACCTTCGGGACACCACTCATGCAATTAGAAAATAATATAGACAATGAAAATACACTCAACTCTGATATATTAAAGGCGACCTATTATGCAAGAACTCGTCCGGTCAATTTTCTCGGATTTACGAATTTACCGGGACAAAGATTAGAAAAATTATACTGCACGGCCACAATTGCAGATCCGAATCCTCTACATGATTTACAATATGCGTGCAAGATATGTTTATCTCCTGAAGAACCGGAATTTGAATTACAAAGCGGATCGGAGAATGTATATCGCGTTCTGAATCCCCAACAGTGGGAAATCAACGGTTTGCTCTGCACACTCGAAAATACGACCTGGCAACAGTTAGGTGCTTCAGAAAATACGGACGATACAGAATTTGCATGTTTAACTATCAAGAAACTATAAAAAGAGAGGAAAATATGAACTGCACCCCAAAAGTTGGACATAACTTTTGGGGTGTTTTATGAAGTACAGTTATGAGGAGAAATTAACAGCAGTTTTGTCTGTTGTCAGAGGGCAACATTCCGTATCGTCCGCCTCCAAGCATTTTGGAATAAGCTATACGCCTTTGTCGCGTTGGATTGCGCGTTATAAAGAGTTCGGCGAAGCAGGTCTTCGTATACGGCAATATACTTACAGCGGCGATTTTAAGTTGTCAGCTATCAGGCACATGCACGAGAATCACTTATCTTTAACGGAAACAACGGCAAAGTTCGGTATTTACAATGAGAGTACGCTGAGCAAATGGGAGCGTATCTATTATGAAGAAGGTGAATCCGGTCTTTACCGTGATAATCGGGGTAAGATGAGAACCAAACCTAATAAACAGGAACTACAACCACAGGAAGAAAATGACTTGCGAGTCGAAAACCAACGTCTTCGCGCCGAGGTTGCTTACTTAAAAAAATTGAGGGTCTTAGTCGAGGAACGCATCGTCCGCGAGAACGGGAACGGGCAAAAGCCATCGAAGAACTAAGACCGGAACATACCCTTCCCACGCTATTGGAAGTTACGGGGATGGCGCGTAGTACGTTCTATTATCATCTGAAGCAGTTAAAGTTCCCCGATAAATACAAACAAGAGAAAAACGAGATTGTAAGTATATACCACGATCATAAGGGACGTTATGGTTACCGCCGTATCACAGTAGAGATGCACAATCGCGGATATTCTATAAACCATAAAACGGTACTGAGGTTAATGAACGAATGTGGAGTTAAATGCCAGGTGCGCCTAAAAAAATATCGTTCATACAAAGGAGAGGTTGGTGCCGTGGTGCCCGACTTGCTGAAACGTAATTTTATGGCGGAACGTCCTAATCAAAAGTGGGTTACAGACCTTACTGAATTTTCTCTGTTCGGCAAGAAGCTTTATCTGTCGCCTATTATGGACTTATATAACAGGGAAATAATAAGTTATAATATAGCTGAACATCCGACCTTTTACCAAACAATGAAAATGCTTGAAGATGCCATAAAGGATCTGCCCGATGCTCCGGAACTTATACTTCACTCGGATCAGGGTTGGCAGTACCAGATGAAACGCTATCAATATCGGCTGCGTGAAAAAGGTATTAGTCAGAGCATGTCTCGTAAGGGAAACTGTTTGGATAATGCGGTTATGGAAAACTTTTTCGGACTGTTAAAATCAGAATTATTATATTTGCAGAAGTTCGAGTCTGTCGATCATTTCCGCAAGGAACTGGAGGAATACATAAATTACTACAATAACAAGCGAATAAAGACCGCTTTAAACAACATGAGCCCGGTACAATACCGAACTCATGCTATCTGAATTATTAATCAGTCCAAACTTTGGGGTGCACATCAATAATTTTCCTCTCTTTTCAGTGAATATCGTTATAGTTTGATACCTAAAGGGTAAAATTTACCAAATTGATTTTCTGCAAAAGGTTCATCTGTATTGATAAAAATATGATTAGTGGGTAAGGTTTGAATCCGAGAATCTTTAGGGCCGCCTTGTGGAAGATTATGGAGACGGATAACCGTGTATAGATTACCTAAAGTTGATAATTCAATATATGTAGTATTATCCTTTTTCAATACAATTCCATTCGCAGACAAATTACCTGCTAATGCGGGTCCTTTACAGGTGATTCCTTCTTGATTTAATATAATGTTTTTATCTTTCACTGTAACGGTATCGAACTCTCCATTGAGAGCTTTCACAGTCCCCGAAGCCGTAACGGTATTAACCTCCAAGTCATCCGGTATATCCATGGGGAAATCGCCCTCGATCTTTGAAGCGGTCAGGGTTCCCTTCGTCGTGATATTGCCTGTGGCGACGATGGTCCCCGCATCGATCCGACTCTTGACATTCAACGTATCGGTTTCCAAGCTATTTGCTCTCATATTTACGACATCGAGCGCTCCATTGCCGATATGGATGCGATCTTTTCCAGTCGTACTGTATGAGTTGACAGCATCGTACCATACAATTAGGAACTGTCCGCTCGATGCGAACTCTTGCACTATGGCCGACTGGCGTTTGACATCGCTGCGATTACCGAACTGGGCGATCCAGTCGCCCGGCTGGGGCTCGCCGGTTCCTTCGGAATCAGTACTCGAAAACTCGATCCAATCTTCTCCCGCAGCTGTTACCAGTTTCCAATATTGACGAATCGTACTTCCAGTTGCCGGATTTTTCTGCACAAAAAAGAATTGATCGTCTTCTGCGAATTCGTTATTGCCACATGGAAATTCCAAATCGGCATGCCAAATATTATCCTGGGCTTGCGGCGTATAGAGTGTCGGTGAAGAGGAAAACTCGACCTTCGCATTCCGGAAATATACAATGGCTCCGGCGGTATTATTATATATCTGAAAATTCCGCATACCGGTCGGTGTCAAAACCGTCGATATCCGAATCCATCGCCCCACTTGATATTCCGCAAGCTCGACGATACTTTTCGTTTCATCCGCAGCTCCCAGGCGAATCTGCGCCGGAGCCTCGGCGAAGACATCGACCGAAGTCGCCATCGGCCGTCCCTGGGAACAAAGCGGGGCATCTTCGAAATAGTCGAGCCAGACCCCTGCCGATGATCCGGCACCTACGGTTTTCATACACGATTTACCGTGAAAATTTCCGAACGAAAGGTTGCTGCCGTTCGTCGTTTTCCAGTTGGCAGCCGATGCCAGCGAAGTGTCCGCACCCGGCTTCATCGCTGCGATTTTGTTTCCCTTTACCTGTTCCGCAGCGACGATCCGGGCGGATGCCGAAGAAAAAATCACGCGGTCGCTCATCATAGTACTGAATGTTCCGGGACGGGATGCCTGTTCGGAACGGTCGGCGGACAACGCCCTTGCACTTGCGTTCTCCAGTCTGGACGGATTTTCCGTCGCATCGATCTGTTTTTCCATAAACGATACAGGTTTAATTATTTATTTACTCGGGTCGGCAGCGGGAATCTTCGCCAGAAGATACCCTTCCGCCATTCATTCTCAATCGATCTTCACCTGCGGTCAAAACCCGAATCGGCCTGTCTGCCGGGATTTCGGCCTCATTCTTTTATAAAGACAGCAAATAATATTGCATTCCAAACGAAACGTGTGCTATTTTCGAAGATCGGGACAAATCCGTTCCCGTCCCTTTCCCGAACCTTCGAGATCGGCAATCCCCGTAATGGATCCGGCACTCTCACCCCGCCGCCGACATATCGCCGTACATACAGCGGTGAAAGCCACAATACGGTCTCGCGCCGTCCATCCGGCACGAAAGCCTATTCCCCTCAAGCATCGAACAGGACATAACGAAAAAATATCGGAAGCTCCGCCGGGAACTTCCGATACACATAAAAGAGGATATAAAAACCCGTATTTCTAATATTGCTCCGACTCATTCGGGAAATCGCCCGATTTGACGTCCTCAACATAAGACGTGACCGCACCGGTCATCACCTCGTGCAAATCGGCATAACGGCGCAGGAAACGCGGCGAGAAACCCTTATTGATCCCCAGCATATCGTGAATCACGAGCACCTGTCCGTCCACGCCGCCCCCGGCCCCGATACCGATGATCGGAATCCGCAGTTCGGAGGCGACCCGGGTCCCCAGCGCCGCAGGAATCTTCTCGAGCACGATGGCGAAACATCCCGCGTCTTCGAGCAGATGGGCGTCCCGCACCAGCTTCTCGGCCTCCTCCTCGTCTTTGGCCCGCACGTTATAGGTACCGAACTTATGAATCGACTGTGGCGTCAGGCCCAGATGCCCCATCACGGGGATTCCCGCCGAAAGGATACGGTTCACCGATTCGAGGATCTCCTCGCCGCCTTCGATCTTCACCGCATCGGCCTCGGTCTCCTTCATGATGCGGACGGCCGACTCGAGCGCCACTTTCGAATTTCCCTGGTACGTACCGAACGGCAGATCGACCACCACCAGCGCACGGCGCACGGCGCGTGCGACCGAGCGGGCATGGTAAATCATCATATCGAGCGTAATGGGCACCGTCGTTTCGTAACCCGCCATCACGTTGGCCGCCGAGTCGCCCACCAGAATCACATCGACCCCCGCCGCATCCACGATGCGGGCCATCGAATAATCGTACGAAGTCAGCATGGCGATCTTCTCCCGGCGCTGCTTCATCTCCCACAGACGATACGTCGTGACCGCCCTCACTGTACTCTCTACTGACATAGCATTATATATTTTCAATTTTCGAATCGGGAACCCTCCGGGTATTCCTCCTTTTCCCACCGGTAACCCGGGGCAAATTTAGCGTTTTGGCCGGACTTGCCAAAAAAAGTTCCACAAAACGACTCCTCCGGCCACCGAAACGTTCACCGAATGTTTGGTTCCGGCCTGCGGAATCTCGATCGCCCCGTCTGCCGCATCCACGACCTCCTGCGCCACGCCGTCCACCTCGTTGCCGAACACCAGGGCGTATTTCTGCCCCGGTCGAGGCCGGAATTCATCCAGCATGACGGCTCCTTCGACCTGCTCCACGACGTAAATGAGATACCCCTGCGCACGCAGCGCAGCGATGCAGTCGGTCGTCGCGGCGAAATAGTCCCACGCAACGGTCAGCTCGGCTCCGAGCGCCGTCTTGTGGATCTCCCGGTTGGGCGGGGTGGCGGTGATGCCGCACAAGGCGATACGTTCGACGGCAAAGGCGTCCGCCGTGCGGAAAAAGGCCCCGACGTTCTGCATCGAGCGTACGTTGTCCAGCACGACCGCCACCGGCATTTTCTCCATACGGGCGAACTCCCCGGCAGAGGGACGCCCCAGCTCTTCGTTGGTAATCTTTCTCATCGTTACAACTTCCCTGTTTTCACGGCAAAAGTAAGCAAATCCGAATATTTTAGCTAACTTTGGCGACCTAAATACACGCAAAAGCGTCCCGTTCCGCAGACGGCTCCGCCCGGCGGACCGGCAACCGGACGGAACGCGCGACAAACGACTACGATCGCCTATGAAGCAAATCGCACTTATCCTGACACTTCTGCTGGCTGCCGCCGGCGCCTCGGCCCAGGAGGTTTTCATCGGAGCCGACTTCGACACCCGGTTCGACAACCGCGAACACTCGGACTGCAACATCGACGATTCGCACACGTTCTTCAGTATGCGCCTGACCCCGAAAGCGGGTGTTATCTGGTCCGAAAAGAACCGGCTGGTGGTAGCCGTCGATCTGTTGCAAGACTTCGGCGACAAGGAACACAAGTTCTTGAGTAAAGTGGACCCCCAGATCTACTACCAGTTCAACTCGAAGACGGCACAGGCCGTAGCCGGTATTTTCCCGCGCTCCCTGCTGCTGGCCCGATACGATCCGTTCTTCCTGGGCAGTGCCTACTCGTTCTATAATAATCGCATCCAGGGCCTGGCCGCCCACTATAAATCCCAAACGGGCTCCTTCATCGAGTTCGCCATCGACTGGGAGGGAATGCGCTCGTACCAGACGCGCGAGAAGTTCCGCATCCTCTCGGGCGGCGAATACAAGGGACGCCATTGGTACGGCGGCTATGTCATGACCCTGCTCCACTACGCCAAAACCGACAATACGGAGTTGGACGAAGGGGTCGTGGACCACATCCTGCTCAATCCCTACGTCGGCTACCGCTACGAAGGAGCCTACACCTTCGATGCCCGGCTGGGTTACCTGCAAAGCCTGCAGCGCGACCGCCGCACCGAAGAGGGCTGGAAAGCGCCCAAAGGCGGGCGCCTCACCCTGTCGGTAAGCCGCTGGGGTGTCTGTTTGCTCAACGAACTCTACGTCGGCGAGAACATGCTCCCCTTCTGGGACATCTATGGCACCGGACTCTATGCCAGCGGCCCCTTTTACGCAACCCCCAAGAAGATCTACAACCAGACGGCCGTCACCTACAACCGCCGCTTCTTCAACAACACGGTGGGCGTTTCGGCCGGATTCTATTTCCATTACGACGGCGTGGGCCTGGGCCTGCAACAGATCCTGAAAGTATCGGTCAATCTGCAAAAAACCGTTTACCGTCCCAAAAAATAGACGCAAAGGCGGAAAAAAGTTGTAATTTTGTGAAAAATATACCTGCTATGGCAATCGCAACCAACGACACCAATACCAAGGAGAAAGCCGCGAACTTTCTCGAAGAGATCATTCAGGAGTCCATCGCCAAGGGCGACACGCGCGTACAGACACGTTTCCCGCCCGAACCCAACGGCTACCTGCATATCGGCCACGCCAAGAGCATCTGCATCAACTTCGGCCTGGCCAAGAAATACGGCGGCAAGTGCAACCTGCGTTTCGACGACACCAACCCGGTGAAGGAGGACGTGGAGTACGTGGATTCGATCAAGCGCGACATCCGGTGGCTGGGTTTCGACTGGGCGTTGGAACGCTATGCGTCGGACTATTTCGACCAGCTCTACGACTGGGCCGTCGTCCTGATCAAGAAAGGATTGGCCTATGTCGATGACCAGACGCAGGAAGAGATCCGCCTCACGCGCGGCACGGTATCCGAGCCCGGCAAGGAGTCGCCTTGGCGCAACCGCTCGGTCGAGGAAAACCTCGACCTGTTCGAGCGGATGAAAAAGGGCGAGTTCGCCGACGGCGAGAAGGTGTTGCGAGCCAAAATCGACATGGCGCACCCGAACATGCTGTTCCGCGACCCGATCATGTACCGCATCCTGCACGCCGAGCATCACCGCACGGGTAACAAATGGTGCATCTATCCGATGTACGACTATGCGCATGGCCAGTGCGATTCAATCGAACGGATCACCCACTCGATCTGCACCCTCGAATTCGACGTGCACCGTCCGCTCTACGACTGGTTCATCCAAGCGCTCGACATCTACCCCTCGCACCAGTACGAATTCGCCCGTCTGAACCTCACCTATACGATGATGTCCAAGCGCCGTCTTCTGAAACTCGTGCAGGAGGGCGCCGTGATGGGCTGGGACGATCCCCGCATGCCGACCATCTGCGCCCTGCGCCGCAAGGGTTATACGCCGGCTTCGGTGCGCAACTTCGCCGAAATGGTCGGCGTAGCCAAGCGCGACAACGTGATCGACCTGGGCAAGCTGGAGTTCTGCGTGCGCGAAGACCTGAACAAGGTCGCCGAACGCCGCATGGCGGTACTCAACCCGCTGAAAGTCGTCATCACCAACTACCCCGAAGGCAAAACCGAGCTTTTCACGGCGATCAATAATCCCGAAGACGAAAACGCCGGCACGCGCCAGGTGCCTTTCTCGCGCGAGATCTATATCGAACGCGACGACTTCATGGAGGTCCCGCCCAAGAAATACTACCGCCTGAGTCCCGGTACGGAGGTGCGCCTGCGCTACTCCTACCTGATCCGATGCGAAGAGGTCGTCAAGGATGCAGAAGGCAACATCACGGAGCTTCGCTGCACGTACGACCCGGAGTCGGGCAACGGTTCGTCGAGCGACGGCCGCCGCGTGAAAGGCGTGATCCACTGGGTATCGGCGGCCGATGCGATCGAAGCCGAAATCCGGCTCTTCAACCCGCTTTTCACGACCGAAGATCCCGACGACGTGGCCGAAGGCGGCAGTTGGGAGGACAATCTCAACCCCGATTCGATGATCGTCACCCGAGGCTATCTGGAACCGTCGCTTGGGGAGGCTCCCATCGGGCAGCCGTTCCAGTTCGAGCGCGTAGGGTATTTCTGCGCCGACACGGACTCCAAGCCCGGACACCCGGTATTCAACCGCACGGTGACCCTCAAGGATTCGTGGGCCAAGATCAACAAATAGATATTTCTTCTACGGTAAAATGAAAAAGCCGGAGCTATCGAAGCTCCGGCTTTTCGATTGATAAATCGTGTTTTCAATATTCGCCGTAAACTCCATATCGGACATTCACGGAAAATTTCCGACGCCCTGTCGTTGCTGTATTCAGGAGTAAAATATATCTTACATTTTAAAATACAGAGGGGTTCTAATTTCCTTCATACTCCAATCGATACCTTTGGCCCAATAGTCCTTATGCGTCGCTTTCAACACAAAGCCTTGCTTCTGATAGAACTTATAAACCAACTGCGAAGTTCTGACGGTTATCTTGCGGACACGATCAATTGATTTCAACTTGTCGATTCTATATTCGAGCAGTTGCTTCCCAAGCGATTTTCCCTGATAATCGGGATGTATGATGTCCCAACTTATTTTGCCGACGGTTTTATCATCGGCAAAATTTATTCCGCCGCAACCAACGATCCTGTCATTCGTGACCAGCACATAATACAACTCTATTTCTCGATCCAGATAATCACTCAAATCAATTTCTTCTTCCGCCGCAAAATATTCTGGTGTATTCCGCCGGATCAATTCCATCACATCATCCTTGTCTGTCGTCCGATATTCCCTTATCGTAACCATTTCTCCGTTTTCCCTCTCAACACTCTATTTACCGCCCGCATAAGAGGAATACACTTCCCGGCAACGCAACGATCGTTATTTCTTCCGGGCGATCGTTCGAAACGGCAGGGCCAGCACCCCGAAGAACGCTTCGCCGAAGATACCGCCCGACATCTTGGAGGTTCCTTCGGTCCGGTCGGCAAAGATGATCGGCACCTCGCCGATGCGGAATCCCATCTTCCAGGCCGTATATTTCATCTCGATCTGGAATCCGTACCCCACCATCTCGATCCGGTCGAAATCGATCGCCGCAAGGACTTCCCGCTTATAGCCGACGAATCCGGCCGTCGCATCGCAGACGGGCATCCCCGTCACGATCCGCACATACCGCGAGGCGCAATAGGACATCAACAGCCGCGACATAGGCCAGTTCACCACCGTCACTCCTTTCGAATACCGCGAACCGACGGCGACATCCGCTCCGGCCTCCAATTCGGCGGTAAGCCGCAGCAGATCGTCGGGATTATGCGAAAAATCGCAGTCCATTTCGAACACGGCATCGTACGGGCGAGCCAGCGCCCAGCGGAATCCCTCGATATAGGCAGTGCCCAACCCCAGTTTTCCCGAGCGTTCCAACAGAAACAGACGATCCGGAAACTCCGCCTGCCGCTCCTTGACGATCGCTCCCGTTCCATCGGGCGAGCCGTCGTCCACCACGAGCAAATGGTAACCGCCCTCGAGCGACATCACCTTCGAGATCATCTTCGAAATATTCTCCCGCTCGTTATAAGTAGGTATGACAACCAGTTTTTCCATCCAAATACTTTCTTCAGGGTAATTATGTATTTCAGCGTACCTTTATCCGACAGTCACAGCTCCGAATCCGGCAGCCGCTTATTTGAGATTCGCAGCCGCATTTATAATTCTGCCTCTCCGGATCTCCTCTCGGAGAGGACTTGGGCCGCTACACACCCCCAAAGGTACACAAAAGTATATTATCGCCAGCTTAAATCGCCCCCGTCCGAACATCGACACATAAGGCAGCGGTCGCATTCGAATCGCCACCCCTTTACAGCAACTTGCCGAACCGTCTGCGACCTAATAAATAACGCAGAACGATCGACCCGCAGTATATGCCCCGGGGCTTCCCCTTCGCCGCACCGCGAACAGCCCGCCGCTTGGCGGCCAGCGCCTTGTGCGCCCGCAGAAAATCCCGCCACGCACGTCCCACGGCCCGCACGTAATCCGGACACCCCTGCATCAGGTACGACAGCGCCGCGCACGAGTCGAGCACCGGACGCACGACAGCCACGACGCTCCGCTGCACCGGCGACGCACACTTGTAGAGCATCGCCAGATTATTGCGATGGTTGTAAAACACCTTCGAAGGCGATCCCTGCGCCAGACTCCCCCCGCCGAGGTGATAAACCCGGCTCCGGGGCTCGATCCGCACCCGGTAACCGGCCAGCTGCATCCGCCAGCAGAGGTCGATCTCCTCCATGTGGGCGAAAAAATCCTCGTCGAAACCGCCCATCGCCCGAAATACTTCGGCCCGGCAGCAGAAAGCAGCGCCGCTCGCCCAAAAAACATCGCGGGCATCGTCGTACTGCCCTTCGTCCCGTTCGACACACTGCAAAATACGACCTCGGCAGAAAGGATACCCCAGGTAGTCGATGAAACCGCCCGAAGCTCCGGCATACTCGAACCGTGCAGGCTCGACGAGCGACAGCAGCTTGGGCGCTACGGCAGCCACGGTCCGATCCCGATCGAGCGTTTCGACGAGCGGTTCGACCCATCCGGCAGGCGTTTCGACATCCGAATTGAGCAGAATGAAATAGTCCGCATCGAGATACTCCAACGCCCGGTTATAACCTCCGGCGAACCCGTAGTTACGGTCCAGTACGATTCGCCCCACAGCGGGAAATTCGCGTTCGAGCACGCCGAGCGAATCGTCCGTCGAACCGTTGTCGGCCACGACGACGCCGACCCCTTCGGGAACCGATGCGAGCACCGAAGGCAGGAAACGGCGCAAATGCCCAGCACCGTTCCAATTCAGGATCACTATTTCTGTTTTCGTTCGCATTCCATGCGGGCCAGATCGGCCGGGGACTTGTGTTTCCACCGCTTGTGCGACCACATCCACAGGTCGGGGTATTCGCGGATCTTCTGCTCCAGGCGCCGCACATAGCGTTCCGTTATTTCATGGGGAGCGACCTCCTCTTCTCCGTCGTAAATCCGGTCGAAATCCATCTCGTAATAACCCGGCTTGACACGCCGCAGCCAGCAGCAATACACGGGCAGGCCGCAACGCAGCGCCAGCTTCTCCCCTCCGTCGAAAAAGATCGTATCCCGATTGAGGAAGCGGAACCAATGGCTGTCGGGACGGCGCGGCGGATTCTGATCGGCAATCAGTCCCATCACGATATTCTTGCCGTCGATTCCCTTCTCCCGATTTCGCAGATAGAAGCGCAGGGACTCAGCCATCGGTACCGGGCAGATATTCGCATGGCTGCGCAGACGTTTGTACAATTCGTCGAAAACGCGACTCCGCAGGGGATGATAGACCGCCACGACCACCTGCGAAGGGACGATAATCCCCCAGAACGAACAGTACTCCCAGCACCCTAAATGAGCCGTCAGAGCGATCCAGTCCCGGCCCTCGACCGCAGCCATCTGCTTTTCCAGATCCTTTACGACGACGACCTGACGGCATTTCTCGTCGGTGAGTCCGGCCAGACTGAAGGTATCCACGAAAATCTCCGCCAAAGTACGGTAAAAACCTCTCCGGATAGCACGCAACTCCTCCGGGCTTTTCTCCGGAAAAGAGTTCCGCAAATTCTCCGTCACGACCCGATAACGGTAACGCAACAGGCGCAACGCACCGAAAACGACCGGTTCCACCACGTAATAGCGAAACCAATACGGCAAAATGGAGAAAAACTTACAGAAAATCCAGAGGCTTTCCAGTCCGATCCTTCCCCAAAAACCCAGATTCGGGCTTTTCTGTCTTTCTACCTCCGGCTTATTCATTCGATTTCGGTTCTACGAACAGTTTCACATTATCGACCTTCGTGCGGACCGAAAGCCACTTGCGCAACTGCTCCCGGTCTATCTGGCGTTGGAAATCCTTCGGCGTAATGACGCAAACCAACAGCGTATCCAGCGGTTTGCCCGCAACGTCGAACATCACCCCTTTGGTAAGCGACATCGACTCCACGTTATCCGACATCACGCCCACCTCCTGCGAAATATCGCCGATATCGACATTCGTCACCTGATAGCGAGCCAGTCGCTGCTTCATCTCGGCGATTTGCCGATTCTTCTCGTCCAGCAGCTCCACATAACTCGACTGCAGCGACTGCAAATCGACCTTATCCGAGTTCGATGCCTGTCGCACCACCAATTCTGTCCGGGGCAACCCGTAGCTGGCAAGCTGTCCCCGCGCATTCTCGATCACATCTTCGCCGAGCGGTTCCCCGACCAGCAACAACTCGATGCAAGGCGATTCTCCACCCCGGCGGTAGATCTTGCTGGATTCGATCACACGGGTCTGCGGGAAATTGAACACCTGGCTGATATATTTGTCGGCCTGTACTTCGAAAATCGAAACCCGCACCATATGCAGGCCGATGAATACGCTGGGAATGAACGTAACGAGCGTGATCGCCAACATCGTCCGCTTCACGAAACGCTCGCGGGATTTGTTGAGAAACGTCTTTTTCTTGTATTTCAGGAACCGGGTGAAGATATAGGTTGACAAAGCGATGAACACCGTGTTGATGAAAAACAGGTAAAACGCCCCGAAGAAAAAACGGTACTGTCCCGTCGCCAGACCGAACCCCGCCGTACAGAGAGGCGGCATCAACGCCGTAGCGATCGCAACACCAGGAATGACGGTCGAATTACGATCCTGGCGCGATTGCGCCACGATGCCGGCCATGCCGCCGAAAAAGGCAATCAACACGTCGTAAGTCGTCGGTGTGGTACGTGCGAGCAATTCGCTGCTCGCATTCCCCAGCGGGGAGATGAAAAAGTAGAGGGTCGAAGTCGAAATCGCCACGACGAACATCAGGACGAAGTTCCTGACGGATTTTTTCAACAGGTCGAAATCGTTGATCCCGAGCGAAAAGCCGATACCCATAATCGGCCCCATAATCGGAGAAATACACATGGCGCCGATAATTACAGCGGCCGAATTGACATTCAGTCCCAGCGACGCCACCATCGTTGCGCAAATCAGGACCCACAAATTGACGCCGCGGAACTCCGTACCCTTGCTGATGTTGGCTGCCACTTCATCCTGCGAGGCCTTGTCATCCTCCAGACTGAAACGGTCCCGCATAAAAGCCCGGAACTCCGTCCAAAGTCGGAACGAATGACGGGGCTGCTCTTTCAATTCACTATTTTCCATATCACTCATTTACTCTTCTTCGGATTCTGTATCCATATTCTTTCCCGGTTTCGGAAGCCCCGCCACCACGATCACGAACTCTCCTTTGGGCGTATGTTCCCGGAAATAGTCCGCAACCTCGGCAAGGGTTCCCCGCACGGTCTGTTCGAACTTTTTGGTCAGTTCCCGCGACACGGCCGCCATCCGCTCCGGACCGAACACCTCGGCGAACTGTTCGAGGGTCTTGACCACCCGGAAAGGCGACTCGTAAAAAATCATCGTACGCGGCTCCGACGCAAGGCTCTGCAAATGCTTGTTGCGGCCTTTCTTCTGGGGCAGAAAACCCTCGAAGCAAAACCGGTCGCACGGAAAGCCGCTCTGCACCAGCGCCGGGACGAAAGCCGTAGCCCCGGGCAACGTTTCCACTTCGATCCCCGCTTCAAGACAGGCCCGCACCAGCAAGAATCCCGGGTCGGAGATTCCCGGCGTGCCCGCATCCGAAATCAGAGCCGCTGAACGGCCCTGGGCGATGTTGTCGGCCACCAGACCAACCGTCGCATGTTCATTGAACTTGTGGTGGGCATACATCTTTTTCTCGATGCCCAGATGCTTGAGCAGCACCGACGAGGTGCGCGTGTCTTCAGCCAGAATAAAATCGACTTCGGAAAGCACCCTGACGGCCCGAATCGTGATGTCGTCCAAATTTCCGATCGGCGTAGGAACGATATAGAGCTTAGCCATCGTCAGGAGAGTTTACGTTCCAGCAACTCCATCAGGAACCTCACTCCGTCGGACGAAGGGTTCCAATCGTAATTCTCGGAGATATAGATAATGCAGTCGTCCAGGTCGTCAAACTCGTTCAGACGGTCGATCGTCCGTTCGTACCGCTCGGTATCGCCGCCGAACAAGTCCCGCAGCAACAGGAATTTGTCGTTGATACCGATCGCCTGCTTCAGGTCGGTGATCCGCTCCTTGCGCACGATTTCGGAAGCCATGTCCTTCGGCGCGGCGATCGTGTCGGCCAGCGTATGCACGTCACCGCCCAACACCTCGCCCAGCACCGGCTCCGGCTCGGCGGCAAACGGGTATTTCGGGGCATCGGTTTTAGTCGAAGTCGTTTCGGCGACGCCCGTCTTTTGCGAAGCGGCAACGGAAGCATCGGCATCCGCCGCATTATCCGCTTGCTCCGAAATCTCTGCGGCAACAGAGTCGGATTCCGATGTTTCGGACTGTGGCTCCGGTATTTGCGACGTTACGGACTTCTTCGGTTCATCCATTTTTTCGAGGAGTGTTTCCGGCTGCGGAGCCGCTGCATCGTCCTGCTCCTTTCCAGCGGTTGCCTGTTGCTGCGGAGCCGCTGCATCGTCCTGCTCCTTTCCAGCGGTTGCCTGTTGCTGCGGAGCCGCTGCATGCCCCGGCTTCTGCCCGATTCCGACCGGAATCTTCGAAGCAGCGGCTTCCTGCGGCCCGTCCGTTTCGTAGAGGGACATGATGACCCGGCGCTTCTCCCTGTGACGGATCACCAGATCGTCCAGATCGAACAGACTGTCCGACACGACGACTTTCTGCTTCGATTCGGTATCGGCTTCAGAGGAGGGGGCAACCACCTGTCCGGCAGACGATCCGGCAAGCCCCTCCTGACCGATCCGAGCCGCAGCATCGCGCCCGGTTCCCGGCGCTTTGCCGGCCCGCCCTTCCATCGAAACGTCCTGCCGCGAAAAACCGGCCGCCGCAGACAGCGACACCTCGACGGCCGCAGGCTCCGATACAGGAACAGACTGCACAGCGGGTACAGATTCCGATACAGGCACGGGTTCAGGGGCAGTTCCGACGGCAGGCGCCGGATCCGGCTCGGGTACAGAAGCGGGAGCAACAACAGGCATCGGTTCCGACATAGGTTCTGTAACGGCAGACACTGAAACCGGCTTCTCGGAAGACGCAGGTTCCGGCACAGCCGCAGACTCCCCGACGGGTGCATCCAAAGCTTCGGGCATCGCAGCCGACTCCGGCAGGAAATCGCGGACAGGCTCCGCCAGCAAATCGTCCAGGTCGATACTTATTTCGGACACCGGCGCAACTTCGGCGACGGACTGCTGCGCAGCGACGGACGCGGAAGCGGAGGAATCCCCTTCGTCGAAATTCGCAAACCGTATCGCTTCATACAATTTTTTGAGCTTGTCCAAAACCAAATCCCGCTCGATGCCGGGGACATCGTGCGAACCCGCCCAGCCATCGACCAGTTCGATCAAACGGGCAAGTTCTTCCTGTATCTTGTTCACCTCCATAACAAAATCGGTTTATCAGAGCCAAAGGTACGAAAAATATCGGATGCGGGAAACGGTTTGTCCGCAGATTGCCAAAAATTCACCGATGCAGCTCGACGATTATTTTCCGAATCGGAAAAACTATGTATATCTTTGCTTCGGATGCAAAACCGAACGAAAAACCTTCGAACGGACACCGCACCCGCTTTGCTGCATATACCCACACTAAAAAAATCATCCTGAAATGGATATTCTGGAACTGCGCCGCTATTGCCTCTCCCTGCCGCTGGCAGAAGAGTGTACCCCGTTCGACGAAACGACCCTGGTCTTCAAAATCGGGGGCAAAATGTTCTGTTACACCGATATGGTGGAATTCCGATGGATCGCTGTAAAGTGCGATCCGGATCGGGCCGTTCTGCTTCGCGAACGCTATCCGGAACTGGTCACTCCCGCTTTCCACAGCAACAAACGCCACTGGAACGGCATCCGTACGGATGGTGATCTGCCCGACGCCTTTATCCGCGAGCAACTCCGCCACTCCTATCTGCTCGTCGCGGCAGGCATCACCCCCAAAGCCTTGCGGCAGGAAATACGAAACCAGATCGAAAAAGCCGGGCTCCCCGAAGAGTAACCCGGCTTTCGCCTCTTTCCCGAATCAGCCCCGCATCTGCCGCCGCATCATCCGACGCCAGCGGAAATACCCGGCCAGCGACATCGTCAGGTAAATCGTGTAGAGCAATGCGGTGAGCGGGATCTCCTTGTAGAAATAGAGCCCGACCGTCACCAAATTGACTACAAACCATACAAACCACTGTTCCAGATACTTGCGCGAAAGCATCCACATTCCCACGATGCTCAGCGACGTGGTCAGGCTATCCCAGAACGGCACGGTGCTGTTGGTAAAGGTCACGAGCACCCAGTAGATGAACAGATGGATCGCCGCATACGCCGCCGCGATCATCGGCCAGCGGCGTGCGGGCGTACGGGAAATACCGCCGCCCTTTTCGGTTTTGGGAGCGTTGCGCCATACCAGCCACCCATAGACACTTGCCAGAAAATAATAGACGTTCATGCCGAAATCGGCATAAAGCCCCGTCTGGAAGTAGAGCGTACCGTGCACGACGGGCATCACCAGCCCCACGAGCCAGAGGTAGATGTTGGCCCGGTATTCGAGCCACAGATAGAGCAGCCCCAGCGTAAAGCCGACGATCTGCAGGATGAGTTTGAGTTCCATCGCCTAAAACCGCACCGTTACGTTGGCCAGCACGTTGAACATCGCCTGGGGAAAATAGAAGGCCGAATCTTCGCGCACACCTCCGACAATCGACGAATAACCGTAGCCGTTGTTACAATACTCCGTATTGAAAAGATTGTTGATCTGCACGCCGAAACGCACGCTTCCGATCTTCGAGGCAGCCAATTCATACCCCAGGTTCAGGTTGGTGACACAGTAGTCGTCGAGCGACAGCGCATCGTTGCGGCCGTTGGTAAAGTATTGTTTGCCGACATACTGCGTATGCAGCAGGGCGCTGAACCCTTTGACATGGAAATCCAATAGCACTCCGGCGATGACCGACGGAGAGTAGGAAAGGGTCGAGGTCCCGAGATACAGCTCCTTTTCGCCCAGGTAGTTCCAGTCGGCGTCGTACTCCGAAACATATTCCGTATAGTTCTCGATCCGGTTCTGGCTCAGGGTCGCATTGGCTCCCAGCGAAAACCAGCGGGCGATGTTCAGCGAAGCCGAGAGTTCGATGCCCCGGCGGTAACTGTCTGGAATATTGCGGGACAGCTCCTGCCCCGTGTCCGAGAGTTCGCCCGTAGCGACCAGCTGATCCTTGTAGGACATATAGTAGAAGTTCACGCCCGCCTCGAAACGGTCGTTGTGGAAAAGATAGCCGAACTCCCAGTCGTACAGCCGCTCCGAGGTGGGATACTCCCCGTTCTTGGTATCGGTGAAGTTGCTGCGCGTAGGCTCCTTCTGCGCCACGGCGAACGACACATAGACCTTGTGATTCCGGGCGAAAGTGTAGTTCACGCCCGCTTTGGGGTTGAAAAAGTGATAGGTACGGTGAATATCCAACTCCTGAAGCGCCGAAGTGGTGCTGTTGAAATTGTCGTTGGTGCCCGTAATGTTATGCCGGATGAAACGGTACTGCAGGTCGGCATAGAGGTTCAGCCCCCGCGCAGCCTCCCAGTTGATCTTGGCGAAGACGTTGGCATCGTACTTGGTCGAGGCGTTACGATAATATTCGTGACGCGGGAAGCCGGGTGCATCGACGACCGACATCACGTTTCCCCAGTGGCCGCCGTCATATACGTTGCCCGCACCGCCCAGGGCCAGTTGTACGCGACCACGAGTATAGTTGGCCGATGCCACCACGCCGCCGAAATGGTTGTCCATCGACTTGCGGCGAATCAGATTGCTTTCGGTAATCGGCTCGTTCGGATCGTCCGTAGGGATCGGCGCGATACCGTACTCACTCAACGTCTGTCCGTTCTTATACTGGTTGTAATAACCCGAACCGTAGGTGTAGTGGCCCGTGACATTCAGCGTCCAACGGGCGTTGAAGCGATGATTGACGATCAACTGATTGTTGATCTGGGTATAGTTATCCGTCTGGTTATCATAAAACGAAATCGATCCGTCGGCATGTTTGACAAGCCCCTGCGAATTGTAGCGCCGGTCGGTTTCGAGCTGCTCCTTCGTCACGCCGTCATAAGCCAGTCCGACTCTGGCCACACCGCCGAAGGAGATCAGCTTCACGGCCGTACCCCCATCGTAGTACCCGACCTGCAACATGTAGGACTCCAGGTTGGTGAAGGCCCGATCGACATAACCGTCCGAGGAGATATGCGAAAGCCGGGCATCGACGGTCCAATGGCCGCCCATGAGTCCCGAACCGATCTGCAACGACTGTTTGTTGGTGTTGTAGGAGCCATAGGAAAGGGACGCTTCGCCAGAAAATTCGCTCGACATCGGGGCGGTGGTCATATTCACCGAACCGCCGAAGGCTCCCGTACCGTTGGTCGAGGTTCCGGCACCGCGCTGTACCTGGATCGTTCCGACCGAAGAAGCCATGTCGGGCGTATCGTACCAATAGACCGAGTGGCTCTCGGCATCGTTCATCGGCACGCCGTTGGTTGTGACATTGATGCGCGAAGCATCCGAACCGCGCAGACGGAACGCCGTACCGCCGATGCCGTTGCCGGCATCCGAAGTGGCGACCACCGACGGAGTCATTTGCAACAACGTCGGCATGTCGCTGCCGAAATTCCGGCGAGAAATCGCTTCTCGGCCGATATCGGCATATGCCACCGGAGTTTTGCGATCGACGCGGGTAGCGGTCACCTCGATCTGCTGCAATTCGTACAGTTTCATGGAATCCGGAGTCATGGAGTCCGTTTCCACCGGTTCGTCCGCGTGCACCGGCATCGCGCACCAGACAGCCGCAGCCGTAAGCGGCAGTAAGAAAATCCTTTTCATAACTTTAATTGAATTAAAAGAACAGAAAAGGGGTATGTCGTATCGATTATAGATTCCCGGTTTCAGCATTACCCGTATCCGGTACAATGGGTATAATCTCAGCCTGACAGTAAGGCACCCCTTCAAGAATACGGGCGCAAAGATAACATTAAATTTCGGAAAATCGCACCGCATCACAAAAAGAGTACGCCACCCGGCTCGACCCCAGGAATGGCGCACAGCTTTGTTCGAACGGCTCACTCCGAATGCGGCGGACAGCGACGAAAAACCGACTGTTCGGATATTTGCCGAAAAAAACGTTTACAACCCGGAACCAGGCAAAACCCGGGACCGTTTTCCGGCTCCGACAGTTGAAAAATCCGGTATCTTCCTCGGGACAGGGCAAGCCTGGGGAGAGTCATCACCTACCGGAAAGTACCGAACCGATAGACGGTCTTCTGGCAATAAAATCCGTCAGGCGCAAGCAGCGGAGAAGGAAATTCCGGCCGATTGACCGCATCGGGATACCCCTGACAGACGACGGCGACCCCTTCGTAATCCCGGTAGCGGCCGCCCGACTTCGTTTCGGGGCATCCGCCGCCCAAGCGATTGCCGGTGTAGAGCGTCACGCCGGGCTGCGAAGAGAGAATCTCCACCCGGCGTCCCGAACGTGCATCGCGCAATTCGCCGACTTCGGTCAGGATATTCTGCCGCCAACCGTCCACGGGGAAGAAGTGGTCGTACCCCCGCAGCATCCGGATCCGGTCGAAATCGGAATCGACGCCCTCGCCCAAGCGGCGCAGTGAACGGAAATCGGCGGGCGTACCGGCAACACCGAGCAGTTTCCCGGTAGGAATCAGACGATCGTCCGCTTCCAAAACAGTCGAAGCATCGAGCCGCAGCTCGTGGTCGAGTACCGACCCGCTGCCCTCGCCGCCCAGATTGAGCAGCAGGTTGCAGGCCATGTTCACGGGCGTCGTCCGGTCGGTTCGAGCGATATAAGTTATTTCCAGCGCATTATCTTCGTCGAAATCGAAAGCGGCCTCGACCTGCAAATTACCGGGATACCCCTGATCGCCGTCGTCGGAAGAGAGCGACATCACGACCCGGTTGGTTTCGACACGGCTCTCCCACAAGCGCCCGGCGAAGCCCTTCACACCGCCGTTGAGATGCCCGGCCATGCCGTTTATATCCAAGCGGTATTCTTCGCCGTCAATCCGCATCGTCCCGTAAGCGATGCAACCGGCCACGCGGCCGATGCTTTTGCCGCACAGGGCCGGATCGCCGAAATAACTGCGGAAATCCTTGTAACCCAGCGCCACATCCGCCAAATGTCCGTCACGATCGGGAACCAGAATCGACACGACAGCCGCGCCGACATTGCAAAGCCGCACTTCGGCACCTGCGGCATTGCGCAGCGTATAGAGCACAACGGCCTCGCCCTCCGAAGTGGCGCCCCAGATCTGCTGTTCGATCTCCATCCCTATTCGCCCGGCTTCAGATTACGCAGCAGGTTGTCGATACGACGCAGGGTCTCCTCCTTCCCGATGAAAGAGGTAACGTCGTACATACCGGGACCCTTGCCGGCTCCGACCAGCGCCAGGCGCAGCGTGTTCATCACCTGTCCCAGCGAATAGCCCTTCTGCTCGATCCAGCCGTGCACGATCCGCTCGGTATTTTCGAGCGAAAAATCGTCGATGCCGGCCAGCACCTCGCGCAGTTCGCGCAGCATAGCCGGATTATCGCCCTTCCAATACTTCTTAGCCTGCTTCTCATCGTACTGAGTCGGAGCGACGAAGAAGAACGAGGTCAGATCCCACAGATCGGTGATGAACGTGGCCCGCTCTTTCATAATGCCTGCGGCACGCCCGGCCAACTCGTCCGAAACCTCGATGCCGTGCTCGCGCAGGATCGGCTGATACAGTGCGGCCAGTTCCGCGTCGCTCTTATGGTGCATATACTGGGCGTTGAACCACTTGGCCTTGTCGGGCTGGAAGCGGGCGCCCGATTTCGAAACGCGCTCCAGCGAGAAGTTGTCGATCAGCTCCTGCATCGAGAAGATCTCCTGCTCGGTGCCGGGATTCCACCCCAGCAACGCCAGCATGTTGATAAACGCCTCGGGGAAATAACCGTCCTCGCGGTAACCGCGTGCGGTTTCGCCCGTCGGGGATTTCCAGAAGAGCGGGAACACGGGGAACCCCATCTTGTCGCCGTCGCGCTTCGAGAGTTTGCCACCGCCCGTAGGTTTCAGCAGCAGAGGCAGATGCGCGAAGCGGGGCTGCAGGTCCGTCCAACCAAAGGCCCGGTACAGCAGATAATGCAGCGGCAACGACGGCAGCCACTCCTCGCCACGGATCACGTGCGACACCTCCATCAGACGGTCGTCCACGATATTCGCCAGATGGTACGTAGGCAGCGCATCGGCCGACTTATAGAGCACCTTGTCGTCGAGCGTCGAAGTGTTCACCTCGACATGCCCCCGGATCAGGTCGTCCATTTCGACGATCTCGTTTTCGGGCATCTTGAAGCGAATGACCCACTGGTCGCCCCGCGCGATGCGGGCTGCGACCTCCTCTTTCGAGAGAGAGAGCGACGTAGGCAGTTTCTCGCGGATCGAATAGTTGTATGCGAAAGTTTCGCCGCGCGCCTCGTACTCCTTGCGCAGGGCGTCCAACTCCTCGGCAGTATCAAAAGCGTAGTAGGCCCATCCGGACTCCACGAGCTGTTTCGCGTATTTCAGGTAGATGTCGCGCCGCTCGCTCTGGCGGTACGGCGCATGAGGGCCGCCGACGCCGACACCCTCGTCGATCTCGATGCCGCACCACTTGAGCGACTCGAGGATATACTCCTCGGCACCCGGCACGAAACGCTGCGAGTCGGTATCTTCGATACGAAGAATCATCGTACCGCCGTGCCGACGCGCGAACAGGTAGTTATAAAGCGCCGTACGTACGCCGCCGATATGCAGAGGCCCCGTAGGGCTGGGTGCGAAGCGCACCCGGACAGGTCTTTCCATATTTCGTTACTCTTTGTTGATTTCCTTTTTATCGTCATGTTCGGATTCGGCCGTCTTGCGACCGGCCGCATCCTGCGTCGCTGCACCCCCTCGGGCAGGTTTGCGCAAAGTCGGCGCTACGGCCCACAGCGCACACATCACCCACACTACGAAGGCACCCGATACCACACGCCAGACCGCATCGTCCCTCAAAGCGACCGCTGCGAGAAGCAGGACGAAAAATACCCGTTCCGTCCATCGGGAGGTAAGCGCCCGGGCGATTTTTGCACGATTTCCCATACCGTTTACTTAATGCGGTATTCGACCCGCATGGTGATACGGGCTTTTTTCTGCCGGCTCGAGGTGTTGAACGATCCTCCGGCCGAGAACTCCTCGTTGGTATTGGCGCCCGTGATCTGGAACACGCCCATACGGGCCGAAGCCACTCCGCCGAGCTTCGCTCCGGCATTGACCGCAATTTTCTCGGCACGGACACGGGCATCGGCCGAGGCTTTCTCGATGAGCGACAACTTCACGTCGTCGAGCTTCGTATAGTAATAATCGGGCTGCATAGCCTCGATCGAAACGCCCTGGGCGATCAGCGAAGAGATTTCACGCGAAACATTCTCGACGGCATCGACACTCTTCGACTCGACGGTGAAACCCTGCGAAAGCCGGTAACCGGTAAACCGCTGTCCGGCCCAACTGCCATTGGCCGAATAGACCGGCTCGTACTGTTTATTGACATTCACGAACTGGAAGACCACGGCGTCGGCAGCGATTCCTTTCGAGAGGAGGTAGTCGTACACCTTCTTCTTGCTGGATTCGATCTGCGCGTATCCCGCTTCGACGTTCTGCGCCTCGGCGGTGATGAAACCGTTCCAGACGATCAGGTCGGACGAGAACTCGGTTTCGCCGAGGCCCGTCACCACGATCGTCTCCTGCGCGTGGTATTTATATGTATACGCCCTTGCGAGCAACCAGGCGCTGACGACGATCGCCACACCGATGATGAGGTACTTCCAATACGCTTTCATAACCGTAATATTTTAAGAATTATACTTGCTAACCCGCCGCAATTCATCGACCGCTTCCGGCCCGGCGTTTTCAACAGGACGCAATCACCGCATCCGGCAGCGCCCCGCCCGCTACCGTAAACGGCAGCGCAGCACTACACGTTGAACAGGAAGTGCATGATATCGCCGTCCTGCACCACGTACTCCTTACCCTCGACCCCGATCTTGCCCTGGTCGCGGCAAGCCTTTTCGGAACCCAGCGCCACATAGTCGTCGTACTTGATGACTTCGGCACGGATGAAGCCCCGCTCGAAATCGGTGTGGATGATGCCGGCGGTCTGGGGCGCCTTCATTCCCCGGCGGAAAGTCCAGGCACGGCTCTCGTCGGCACCGGTCGTGAAGAACGTCTGCAAATCCAGCAATTTATAGGCCGCTTTAATCAGACGCGCCACGCCCGACTCCTTCAGGCCGATCTCTTCGAGGAACATCTGGCGCTCCTCGTACTCGTCCAGCTCGGCGATGTCGGCCTCGGTAGCTGCGGCGACGATCAGCATCTCGGCCCGCTCGTCGGCAATGGCGGCCTCGACGGCCCGGGTATGTTCGTTGCCCGTCACGGCGCTCTTCTCATCGACGTTGCAGACGTAGAGCACCGGTTTGTCGGTCAGCAGGTTCAGGTCGGCGACCAGCTTGCGGTCCTCTTTCTCGAGCTCCACGGTCCGGGCGCTCAACCCCTGCTCCAGGACGGTCTTGTACTGCAACAGGATCTCCACCGCACGTTTGGCCTGCTTGTCCCCGCCCACGACAGCCTGCTTCTGGGTCTTGGCAAGGCGGTTCTCGATGGTTTCGAGGTCCTTGAGCTGCAACTCGGTATCGATGATACCCTTGTCGCGCACAGGGTCGATCGAACCATCGACATGGGTAATGTTATCGTTCTCGAAACAACGGAGCACATGAATAATGGCGTTCGTGTTGCGGATGTTGGCCAGAAACTTGTTGCCCAACCCCTCGCCTTTCGAGGCACCTTTCACCAGTCCGGCGATATCGACGATCTCGATGGTGGTGGGCACCACCCGCTTGGGATTGTCGATCTCCGCGAGCCGAATAAGCCGCTCATCGGGAACGGTGATGACGCCCACGTTGGGTTCGATCGTACAGAAAGGAAAATTCGCCGCCTGCGCCTTAGCGTTGGACAGGCAGTTGAAAAGGGTCGATTTACCCACGTTGGGCAACCCCACGATACCGCATTGTAAAGCCATTGAATATCTTTCGTTTTTAATATTATCCGTTCGACAGGCATCGGCAAAATGCAGGTGCCCCCGCGAAGACGGTCGATATACCGTCGTTCGGAAATGCAAAGATACGAATAAGCCGCGTGCAAAAGCAAATTTATTTGCATTTTGCCCAGACGAAGTATTTTAGACGAAGTCAAAGATACGAAAATCTCCCCGATAACTTGCGTTTGACGAAGACTTTATTCATTGATTCCGAACAGACAAGCCCGACACAGGCCCCGGGACTAAAGACCGAACAACAGCTCCGGTATAAATTAAAGAATAAAACGGCAAAAACAGCCGGGTTTCGACAAGACGACAAGCGCGGAGCAAGAGGGTAACCGATTACAATCTTGTCAGGTACGCAACCGATGCGCCGATAAAAAATCATACTCACCCTTTCGCATTCCGAGAAAGAGTTCCGCAGCGCCACAGGAGCCGATAATTTCAGCAAGAGTGCGCAGCAGCACCTACAGCAGGCGCAACAACCGCCCGCCAAAAGCAAACCGCACAACGACGATGGAAGCGGCAAGACCGACGAAGGCCGGAATCCGACGGATTCCGGCCTTCGTCGCATAATACGATCAAATCAGACGATATTGCACGAACACAACGGATAGCTCTCCCGCTTGAGGAACTCCTCCGAAACCACGATCCGAACAGCTCGGTGCAATACGGAAAACTCCAACGGAGACTCCCCCAACAATTCGCCATCGACCTCGACGCTGATCTCCGGCGAAGATTCGATGCGGATACGGCTGCCCCTCTCCTGCAGGATATGCCGAATCCGGTAAATCCCGCCGTTGAACAGATAACGGAAGCGGAACAGGATATGCCAGAAATGGACGGGACGGATCAGCGACACGTCCAGCAGTCCGTCGTCGGCCACCGCCTCGGGCAACTGCTGCATACCGCCGCCGTTGTATTTGCAGACACCGATGGCGATGCTCATCAACAGGTTGTTGTAAACCAGCCGGTCGTCGATCCAAACCTTCACGCCCGTCGATTTGTAGCTGAAGAACGAACGGATCATGCACCACGTATAGAGCCACTTGTTGCGGTGTCCTTTCTTCTTGAGATGGGCGTATTTCTTGACTACCATCGCATCGACCCCCATACCGGCCACATTAGCCATATAACGGTGCTGACGGTAGTGAGCCTCTTCGTAAGAAACGACTCCGACATCCTGTAAAAACGAATGTCCCTCCTTGATAGCGCGGATCGCATCCTGATAGCGATTCGGCACGCCGAACGTGCGGATCCAGTCGTTCCCCGCTCCCACGGCGACAACAGCCAGCAGCACCTCACGGGGATCGACCGTCTGCTGAATAAAAAGACCGTTCACGACCTCGTGCAGCGTACCGTCGCCCCCTACGGCGATAATGCGGCGGAATCCCTGCTTCACGGCCGACACGGTCAGTTCCGTCGCATGGAACTTATGTTCGGTGAAGACCGGTTCGGTCTGGATTCCGGCATCCCGCAGGAGCTTGGAGATCAGGGGAAAATGGTCAAGCCCGCGGCCACCTCCGGCCACGGGATTGACAATGACGAACCAACGCCGACCACCGCCGGGCAAGGACATCTCCTCCAAAACGACTTATTTTAGGGGAGCGTTCTTCAGCGTATCGACCAGGAATTCATAGAACTTGCCGACGGAGGCGATGTTCACCTTTTCGTCCGGAGAGTGGGGATAGCAAATGGTCGGGCCGAAAGAAATCATATCGAGCTTGGGGTAATTCGTACCGATGATGCCGCACTCCAGACCGGCGTGAATGGCCGTAACCGCAGGTTCCTTGCCGAAAAGGGCTTTGTAGGAAGCTTTCATCGCGGCCAGAATCGGCGAATCCAGATTGGGTTTCCAACCGTTGTAGGCACCCGTGAGTTCCACCTTGGCGCCGGCCAGCTCGAACACGGCGGAGATCGCCTCGCCCAGCTCCTCCTTCTCGGAGTTCACCGAACTGCGGAGCAGACACTGCAACTTCACCGTCTTGCCGTCGGACACCACGCGGGCCAGGTTGCTCGACGTCTGCACCAGTCCGGGCATCGACACCGACATCTTCTGCACCCCGTTCGGGCAGCCTACGACCGCACGGATCAGATTCTCCGCCACCTCCTTGGCGATCATCGTTTCAGGGGCTTCGGTTTCGGTCAGTTTGATGGAAACAGCGTCCTCGATCCCGGCGAACTCGGCCTTCACGACCTTTTCATACGCTTTCAGCTCTTTGGTCAGCTGCTCGAGATCCTTGGTGCGGACCATCAGCGTAGCGGTCGCCTCGCGCGGAATCGCATTGCGCAGACCGCCGCCGTCCACCGAGCAAAGCAGGATGTCCATCGACTTCTTCTGCTCACGGATGAAACGGAACAGCAATTTGTTGGCATTGGCACGCTGTTCGACAATCTGGATACCGGAGTGCCCACCCTTAAGACCTTTGACAACCAGCTTCACGGCCCGGTAATTCCGTGCCGGAGTCGGCTCCGCCTTATACTTGAACGTGATGTTGGCATCCACGCCGCCGGCGCAGCCTACATACAACTCGCCCTCCTCCTCGGAATCGAGGTTAAGCAGGATGTCACCGTGCAGCACCCCTTTCTTCAGGCCGAACGCACCGTCCATACCCGTCTCCTCGGTCGCTGTGAAAAGCGCTTCGAGAGGACCGTGTTCGAGCGTATCGTCCTCCAGGACGGCAAGAATAGCCGCCGCACCGATACCGTTGTCCGCACCGAGCGTCGTACCGTTGGCCGTCACCCATTCGCCGTCGATATACGCCTCGATCGGGTCCTTGGTAAAGTCGAACTTCTTATCGTTGTTCTTCTGAGGAACCATATCCAGATGCGCCTGCAGAACGATACCTTTGCGGTTCTCCATCCCTTTGGAGGCAGGCTTGCGGACATAGACATTGTGGGCCGCATCCTCCTTGCACTCCAGGCCGAGACTCTTGGCCACGCCGATCACGTACGCACGGATCTTCTCCTCGTGAGAGGAAGGACGGGGTATTTTAGCGATTTCTGCAAAATGCTTCCAAACCAACGCGGGTTTCAAAGCGGTCAAATTCTTATCCATAGTAGTTCTATTTTAATTGGTTATCGTTTCTATTTTCCATTTTCCGGAGCAGGTGCCGCTTCGACGGCAGCGCTGCGGTCGAAAGCCTCAACGATCTGTTTGACGAGCGGATGCCGCACGATGTCGCGGCGGTCGAACTCCACGATGCCGATCCCCTCGACACCGCGCAAAATCTCCATCGCCCGCGTCAATCCGCTGTCGGAACGACGGGGCAGGTCGATCTGCGTCACGTCGCCCGTGACGATGAATTTGGCATTGCGTCCCATGCGCGTAAGGAACATCTTGATCTGCGGCAGGGTCGTATTCTGCGCCTCGTCCAGAATGACGAAAGCGTTGTCGAGCGTACGGCCGCGCATATAAGCCAGCGGCGCGATCTGCACGGTCCCCTCCTCGATGTATTTTTGCAGCTTGGCGGGCGGAATCATATCGTTGAGCGCATCGTACAGAGGTTGCAGATAGGGATCGAGCTTCTCCTTCATGTCGCCCGGCAGGAAACCCAGCTTCTCGCCCGCTTCGACGGCCGGACGCGTCAGGATGATCCGCTTGACGTGTTTTTCTTTCAAAGCCCGCACCGCCAGGGCGATGGCCGTATAGGTCTTGCCCGAACCTGCGGGGCCGATGGCCAGCAGCAGGTCGTTGCGGTCGTAGGACTGCACCAGCTTGAGCTGATTGACCGTGCGGGCCCGGACGATCGTGCCGTTGTTGCCATAGACGATCACGTCCTTATCGACGGGAGCGTCGTGTTCGATCACCCCGGTCGAAAAAGCCTGTTGTACCGACTCTTTGGAGATATAGCCGTATTTGAGGTAGTAAGCGATCAACCCGTCCAGTCGTTTCCGAAACCGTTCGGAATCGCTTCGGGGGCCGAGCACCGTGAGCGCAGATCCGCGAGCGATGATTTTGAGGTTGGGATGCAGCTCCTGCATCTGTTCGAGGTAAATATTCTGGGGGCCGTACAGCTCCCGGGGATCCACCCCCTCGATGTCGATCTTCTTATCTTCGGAATCCATCATAAGCTAAAAAACAAATCCTACGCTCAATGCCAGGGAGTAAGAGCGCATGTTGAACCCGACCGCCTCTTCGGTGGGATAATAACACTTTTTCGAATCGAACTGCCCGTTGTAACGGAAGTCGATCAGTGTATGTCCGAAATTCAACCCCAGGCCCAACATATAGGAAACCGTCGGGCGCATACTGCCGAAGAACATCTCGTTGTTGCCCTCGGCATACTTGCAATCGTTCATCACCGTAAAGACGGGACCGACGTTGATCCGCAGCATCGGAAGCGCCCGAAGCGAGAAGATGAGGGGAATATCGATCGAATTGGTTTTGATTTTCAGAGTTCCGTAGTCGGCATGGCTCAACTTGATCGACTGCCGCACGTAAAGCACCTCGGGACCGATGGTGAAATAGCGGAATTTCAAGCCGATCTGGAGTCCGGCCTGCCAACCGAGCCGGTTATCTATACCGAAATCCGGACCGGAAGTCGAAAAATGGGGAAAGTTGAGTCCGGCCAGTACGCCCCACTCCACTCCCTTGATCGCCGATCCGCTGCGGCTGCTGCGTCCATAATCGTCGTATCTGCGGGACTGACCCGAAGAAGGGAGAGTCAAAATACTCAACAACAACGCTATAATCAGGAATTTACAGTTTTTCATAACTCTATTTCTTGGTATCGGATTTCAATACGGCAGCGGCCCAGAGCAGGTAGCAGACACAAGCCGTCACCCAGATCAAGCCCGCCTGGGGATGACCGAAGCCGCGGATCAGCGCGCCGCAGATCGGGCCCGAAAGGGCGCCGGCGGAAATGGCCAGGATCATCAGTCCGGCGACTTCGTTCGAACGGCCCGGAGCACTCTTGGTCGCCACGGCATAAAACGTGGCGAAAACGCAGGCCATCGTGAAGCCGAGGATGCCAACCAACGCATAAACGACCGCTTCGGAGCGCACCGCGAAAAGGGCGATGCAAAGCGCCAATGCCAGCAGCATATTCCAGCGCAGGTATTTGACATCGACGACACGGATCAACACCCAGGCACCGACGAGCGTACCCACGATGCGCAAAGCGTAAAATCCGGTGGTCGTAAGAATCGAATCGGGATTGTCGATCAACCGCACCGAAACGAAGCCGATACCGACATCCGCAGCGATGAAGCAGGCCACGCCCAGCGTACAGAGCAGCACGGCGCGGTTACGCAACAGACGGAAACACTCGGCCATACCGACCGCACGGGACGATTGCGCCGGTTCTGCGACCGCAGTCACCTGTAACCAGACGGCCCCGACGAGCGTAAGCCCCGCATAAATCGGCAACAACAGACGCCAGTCGCCGAAAAGCGAAACCAGCCCCGTGATGATCGGGGCGAGCAGCAACAGAGCCGTATTGCGGAAGATCTGTCCGACGGTCAGGTAGCTGGTCATCCGCTCCTCGGGCACGATGGTCGCCAGCAGCGGATTGACCGCCACCTGTATAGCGGTATTGCCGATGCCCAGCAGACCGAAGCCGATGAAATACCAACTCAAGGCACTGCCGACGCCCGCAGCATAGGGCACGAGCAACCCGGCGATGGTAAAGGCATAACCGATCATTGCCGTTCTCTTGCGGCCGATGCGGTTCATCAGCGCCGCGACAGGCGTGGAAAGAAGCAGGAACCAAAGGAAAACCATCGACGGCAGAAAACTCACGGCACTCTGCTGGCTCTCGGCAAATTCACCGCTGATGATGTTGGTCACCGGAGCCACGATATCGCAGAAGCCCATGATAAAGAACCCCATCAGCACAGGTGCCAGCAATCGTTTGTCCACTCTCCTTTCCGTCATAGCACGTCCTTCAACATTCATTATTTGGTCAAAGTTAAGTTTTTTTCTCGGAATACACAGAGAAAACCGTGCATTTTTTTATCCGGAATCCCTGTTTTTCGGCAAAAAAAGCATTGCTATTCCCCATTTTTTTATATCTTTGACATAGTCTTAGATAGGATGCGCCTCGGAAAACCGTGAACAAGTTCCCGTTTTCTCTCGGCTTTCACTATCTTTGTTTCCGTAAAATTACCATGCAGGCAGTGCCCCGACAAAACGAATGTCGTTCCGATTCGGGCGCGATCTGTTCGCATTGAAACAACCGTTCATTCAGGTTCCGGCAAACGATCCGTGCTTTACGGTATTTTTCCGGCAAACATATTGATAAAATTTACTCGACCGGCCCCGTTCCGGCGAACACGAATATGTCCCGGTTCGCAGACGGTCCCGATCAGTTAACCCTAATTCCGATTCCGCATGATGCTTCTATTCGACGGCATAACCCTCCCGCTCGAGGATCCGATTCTCAAATTCCTGCTGATTCTGGTCATCATCCTCGCCGCTCCCCTGCTGCTCAACAAGCTGAAGATTCCCTACCTGCTGGGACTTATCATCGCCGGTGCGGTGATCGGACCGCACGGCCTCAACCTGGTGTTACGCGACAGCAGCATCATCCTCTCCGGTACGGCCGGACTGCTCTACATCATGTTCCTCTCCGGCCTGGATATGGACATGTCGGATTTCCGCAAGAACGGCACCCGAAGCCTCGTATTCGGACTCTATACGTTCTGTGTTCCGCTCCTGCTCGGTATTCTGGCGGGATATTACATCCTGGGATTTTCGATCTACTCCTCGATCCTGCTGGCCGGACTCTTCGCCTCGCAGACCCTGATCGCCTACCCCATCGTCAGCAAACTGGGCATCGCCCGCGACAAGGCCGTCACGATCGCCGTCGGAGGCACGGTCATTACCGATACGCTGGCCCTGCTGCTGCTGACGGTCATAGTAGGCATGGTCACCGGAAACACGGACGACATGTTCTGGTACCGGCTCGGCATCTCGGTCGTGCTCTGCATCGCATTCATCATGCAGCTCTTCCCGCTGATCGGGCACTGGTTCTTCAAGCATTGCAGCGACAACATCTCCCAATACATTTTCGTGCTGGTCATGGTCTTTCTGGGCGCCTACCTGGCGCATCTGGCCGGACTGGAGCCGATCATCGGCGCCTTCCTCGCGGGGCTGGCCCTCAACCGCCTCATCCCGCGCACCTCGCCCCTGATGAACCGCATCGAATTCGTCGGCAACGCCATCTTCATCCCCTTCTTCCTGATCGGCGTAGGCATGCTGATCGACTACCGGGCCTTCTTCCGCGACTGGGAGAGCATCAAGGTCGCCGCCGTGATGATCGTCCTGATCACCGCCGCCAAATACATCGCCGCGCTGCTCACTCAAAAAACATTCAAACTCTCCAGCGACCAAAGGACGGTCATCTTCGGCCTGAGCAGCGCCCACGTAGCCGCCACGCTCGCAGCCGTGATGGTGGGCTACAACGTCATCGTCGGCCAGACACCCGACGGAGAACCGATCCGTCTGCTGGGCGAGAGCGTGCTGAACGGCACGATCCTGATGATCCTGGCCACCTGCACCATTTCGACCTTCGCCACCCAGCGCGGCGCTCACAACATCGCCATCAAAGGGGTCCGCGAAAACGACGAAAGCACCGAACATCAGGACGAACACATCCTGATCCCGGTGTCGAACGAAGAGAGCGTCAGGGAACTCGTAACTCTGGGCAACGTGCTCAAATCGAAGAAAAACCACAACGGATTCTACGCGCTGCACGCCATAGACAACAAGGTGGAAGACAGCGGGCTGGAAAAACGGGCCCGCAAAATTCTCGAAACGGCGGCGACGGCCGCTGCCGCATCGGACATCTACCTCCACGAGTTGCTGCGCTACGACGTCAATATCTCGAACGCAATCGCAAGCGTCGCCAAAGAACAGAGTATCACGGACATCGTAATGGGACTCCATCGGGACAAATCCCCCGCGATCTTCCTCGGCAAGATCACGGGCGACCTGCTGGGCGAAAGCAACGTCACGACCTACATTTACAAACCGGTACAACCGCTGGCGACCATAAAGCGACATATCGTAATCATTCCCTCCCAAGCCGAAAAAGAGGCCGGATTTCTCATGTGGCTGCATAAAATCGGAAATCTGGCCCGCAATACCGGGACCAAAATCGTCGTCTATGCCCCGGAAACAACGCTCAAGTACATCGAACCGCTGCGGCGCAAGCAGACCGCAACCGTAGAAACGGTACTTTTCAAAGACTGGGAAAAACTGCCGGCCCTGCTGCGCGAATTGCGCACGGACGACTGTCTGTGGCTGGTAATGAGCCGCCGCGAACGCATCTCCTACCAACCGGCGATGAACAAGATCCCGGCTTACCTGGATCAATACCTCGGGCGAAACAGTTTCGTGCTGATCTATCCCGTACAGGCCGGTGATCCGGAAAGCCGCTATTTATAACCCATAATACGTGCCGCATACCTCCTGTACGAACCGCTCCCTTTTACCGCTGTAACGGAGACATCCGCCGGATGTCGGAACATGGCCTGTCCGCAGACGAAGAGACGCTGCACCCCCGTTGAAAAGGCATCGCGGCTGTTCGGAAAACCTTCGGAAGCCGCATCTCCCGATCGGAAAAGGATAAGATGTGCACATCCGGCCCCCACCCCTTATGCACCGACAATCGGGTAAAATCGACACCGGGTTTGGTTTTACCCGTAACTTGCACTATCTTTGACCTTGTTTTAGACCGGCCGCATCCATCGATGTCCGAATAAATTCGGCCTCGCTCTCGGCCCGCACCGCATAATTCGTTTCGCATAAACATAAACGTAAAATAACATTATGAGTCTTGTAGCGATCGTAGGACGCCCGAACGTGGGCAAAAGCACACTGTTCAACCGCCTGGTCGGGCAGCGCAAAGCCATCGTCGATGCGACGGCAGGCACGACACGCGACCGCCATTACGGTAAAACCGACTGGAACGGACGTGAATTTTCGGTGATCGACACCGGCGGCTATTCGGTCAATTCGGACGACATTTTCGAAGACGACATCCGCCGTCAGGTGATGCTCGCCATCGAAGAGGCGGACGTCATCCTGTTCCTGGTCGAAGTCAATACGGGCATCACGGATCTCGATCAGATGATGGCCGACATCTTGAGGCGCACTTCGAAAAAAGTGCTGCTGGTCTGCAACAAGGTCGATAACTACGACCTGATCTACTCCTCGCACGAATTTTATTCGCTGGGACTGGGAGAACCCTACTGCATCAGCTCGATGAGCGGCAGCGGCACGGGCGACCTGATGGACGAAATCGTGCGCGACCTGCCCCCGGAAACCAAGAACGAGGAAGAAGAGCTGCCCCGCATCACCATCGTAGGCCGTCCGAACGTGGGCAAGTCGTCGCTCACCAACGCCCTGCTGGGCGAAGAGCGCAACATCGTCACGCCGATCGCCGGCACCACGCGCGACGCCATTCACTCGCGCTACAACAAGTACGGACTCGATTTCTACCTGGTCGATACGGCCGGCATGCGCAAAAAAGGCAAGGTGACCGAAGACCTCGAATTCTACTCCGTGATGCGTTCGATCCGCGCCATCGAGGAGTCCGACGTCTGCATCCTGATGCTCGATGCGCAGCAAGGCCTCGAATCCCAGGACCTGAACATCCATAACCTGATCGTCCGCAACCGCAAAGGCTGCGTGATCGTGGTCAATAAATGGGATCTGGTGGAGAAAGGCAACAACACGATGAAGGAGTGGAAGGAGGCCCTGGCAAAAAAACTGGCGCCCTTCAACGACATTCCGATCATCTTCACCTCGGTACTCAACAAACAGCGCATCCTCGAAGTGCTCCAGACCGCCATCCGGGTTTACGAAAACCGCAAGCGGCGCGTGGCCACCTCGGCGCTGAACGACTACCTGCTGCCGATCATCGAGAACTACCCGCCCCCGTCGACCAAAGGCAAATACATCAAAATCAAATACGTGATGCAGCTGCCGACACCCACGCCCCAGTTCGCCTGCTTCGTCAATCTGCCCCAATATATCAAGGATCCCTACCGCCGCTTCCTGGAGAATAAGATTCGGGAGGAATGGGATTTCTCGGGAGTACCGATCCAGATCTATTTCCGACAAAAATAGAGATCACCGGATATCCTCGACACCATATTCAGGGATCCGGCGGCGCACCCATAAAGAATAATTTATCTCATTTACAATCGATAAAACCTTTATTCCAAACCGTTTATCTTTTCGCTATGAAAAAATTCTTACTATTCGCTTTCGCGGCCGTAATGCTGGGATTCGCGGGATGCAACGACGATGAGAACAAGGACAACATACCTCCCACTTTGAGGGAATACGAAGCTCCCGTATTCATGTACGGCAAGACACGGGAGGAAGTGAAAGCTTCGGTGCCCTACGCCTACAGCGGAGCATCGGAAACCTCGCTGTATTTCGAAGGCAAGGGCATCGTTAAAGAGTACATATATATATTCGAAGACGACAAAGTATATTCCTGCGGATCGATACTTTCAGACCTGTACATCGACGACCTGCACACCTACCTCTCGCAGCTGTACATCTACCTCGAATACCGTCCGGGACAAAGAATGTACGTATATGAAAGCGAAGACAAATCGCTGAGCATCGGCCTCTATCCCCTCAACGACGGTCTGGCGGCAGTAGAATACCTGAAAAACTGACCCTCGGGATCAGCCGGGAAAACTTCCGACGGAAGCGTCCGAACTCCGCCCATAAAAGACATACTATCAAACAAGAAACAGCCGCATGAAATCATGCGGCTGTTTCTTGTTTGGTGGAGAATACGAGGCTCGAACTCGTGACCTCTTGCATGCCATGCAAGTCTATAATTTCAAGGTAAAATCCCCTAAAAATCTACCATACAGTGCATTTACCATAAAATCAACCTTCTACGCCCGTCTTATTTTACACACTTTTACACACATTTCGGTAAAAATATGTAGCTTTGTTTGTCCATTGTTTGTCCAAAATTCAAAGTGTATGCCTACATTTTCTATCGAGATCAGAGAGAAGAACGAGCGGCGGGACGGTAAATTTCCGGTATCCATCCGCCTTACCCATAAAAGGGAAGTAAGAAAAATATCTACCGGCGTATATGTCAGTCGGAAGCAGGTAAAGCCTGATTTTTCCGGGATCAAAGATACAACAATTTTGAAAGGATTGTTAAATGACATATCGAAATACGAGGATATGCTGGCCAAAGGACTGGGCACGGACTTGAGCCGATTTTCTGCGGCCGACCTGGTAAAGTATATCGAATCACAAAAGGCAACGGAGGGCGGCGTGGGCATTGACTTCATTGCATTTTGCGATAACCATATTCAGGCGTTGAAGGCCGAGGGACGGGATGGTACCGCTGGACGATTCGAGGCCGTTATTCGCAACCTAACCGACTATTTCGGGCGTTCTATCGTATTCGTCAAGGAGATCAACGTAAAGAATTTGCAGGGATTCGTTGAGTATATGCAGAAACCGCACGAACAGACGCGGACAAACCAGCACGGAAAAGAGGTTACGGTGCGGCGCCCCGGGTGCAAGGCGCAAACGGTAAAGGATTATTTGGCCGACATCCACACCCTATTCAATGCGGCATGCGACCACTACAACGACGAGGATGCCGAAACGGTTCTAATCACCCACCGACCGTTCGGGAGTAAGAAATTACAGGTCGAGGTCAAAGAAGAACCCGAAAAGCGGGATTTGTGCATCGAGGATCTCGTAAAGATACTAAACGCCGAGACTGTCCCGGGTAAGCGTATGCAGCTGGCACGGGACGTGCTGGCGCTCTCGTTCTACTTGTTGGCCATGAACACCGCCGACTTGTTCGGTGCCGATGTCGAACTCGAAGACGATCGGATCATCTACCACCGGCAAAAGACGGCTAACCGTCGTAAAGACGAAGCGTTGATGTCCGTGAAGATCGAACCGGAGGCGCTGTCACTGATTGAAAAGTACCGAGATCCCGACAAACGGCGGTTGTTCTCATTTTATAAAATGTACGCTAATTTCCGGGACTTTAACCACAACGTAAACGCGGGCTGCAAACAACTTGCCGCGCACTTGGGAATCGATGTGCCTTTAAGTACTTATTATATGCGCCACACATGGGCTACTCTTGCCTCCGAGGAGTGCGGGATTTCGGAAACTGACATTGCGCTGGCGCTTAATCACGTTGGGGTGGCTTCCGGCTTCGAAAGCGGCAAAAGCCTTAAGACCACGCGGGGGTACATTCACCGCCGGTTCACGCGCAACGACACGAATAACCGCATTGTTTTGGACTACGTAAAAAGTAAATACTAATTATTATCTATAAAAGTATAAAATAATATACTATTTATTTGGATAATAATATATTTTGCATTATCTTTGTACTGTCAAACAATAACAAAGGGTAATATGAAATCAAGTGAGTTGCACCGCCTAATCCTAAAAAACGGATGGCGATCTATCCGACAAGCAGGGAGCCACGTAATTTATGAAAAGGATGGCAAAACGGTTTCGGTTCCTTTTCACGGTTCGAAAGAAATGGGTTCAGGAATAGCACGGCGGTTTATCCGGGAGATGGGGCTGAAATAAGCCCCCTCCCCGGGCAACCGGAAACGAAATAAATACACACGATTTATGGAAAAGGTAAAGGTTATCATCGAATGGGCATCGGACGGAACGATTTCGGCCATGATGGAAAAGGATATGTTTGCTGGAATGGGCGATACCGTCAAGGCGGCCGTTGCCGACATGAAAGAGGGCGTTGCACTCTATATCAAAACGGCCAAAGAGATGGGTTTTCCCTACAAGGCATATTTGGACGGAGCGTATGAGATCGAACTGGAGTATGACGCGGTTAGCGCATTGAAATATGCACGAGAGTATATCAAGGATACTAAATTGGCGGAATTGACCGGCATTCCGGCCGCCCAGTTGGGACGTTATGCCAATGATAAAAGTAAACCACGCCCGGCACAACGTCGTAAGATTATCGAGGCGTTGCACAAATTCGCGGCGCCGTTCTATTCGATTGTGTTGTGACGAATTGCTGTTACCGGTAGTTATTGTTTGACGACGACCTATTTGGAAACGGCAGCCCCCGGATTACTCCGGGGGCTTTTTTATTCTTCATCTTCGGTCTGCAATTCCGCCTCGTCCGTCTTCTCGATTTGTAATACCTGATGTGCATTCAACGGAGAAACCACCTTGCGGCCGGTTCTTGCTTCGAGTTCCAGCCGGGCATTGCGGGCAATTGTGCCGCCTTGTCGCGCGACCGCTTTGTGTGCTGCAAGCGTCCGAGGGTCGGTTGCTTCGGTTATGTCCTTTGTCGAAGCCTCCGCAAGCATGTTGAGGATGAGTTCTGTGTTGGTCATATTATCCCGCAAGTTTTCTTTCCGCAACCCTTTATATGCCTTGTATTCACGGGTGGTGAAGCCAGACCACACATTCGTGATTATGTCAGTCAGTGTGGCAAATTGCTGGCCCTCCTGCACCCCTCGCTTTTTCCACGCGTCGGTCAGGTCTTTACGAACCTCGATCGCTTTCAGACGCTGGTTGATCCAATTATCCGAATACCCCAATCGCTTGTAATCGACCATTGCTTGCTGAATCGACAGTTCCGGATCCTGCATCTGATCGAGACGGTCGGCAGCCACCTGCGCCATCCACTGTTTGAACGGCTCCGCTTTCGGCGAGGGGATTGACTGGATGATCCGGAACATACCCTGCGTCGTGGCGCAGTTCACCCGTTGGCGACCTCCAGCAGTCTGCACGGAAAGGGGGGTGACAATTTGTCCCCACCCTTTGGATAGCTCCGGATCGCGCTTCTTCATCTTTTTGATATAGTCCGTAGGATTCACGCTGTCGGTCAATACACCGACGACATCCACGATCGAAAAATACCACTCCTCCGTTTGGTCATCCCATACGGTGCGCACCTTGCGCTCTTCAAATAATTGTATGGCTTGTTTCTGCGTCATATGTATATTTGATATTCATGTTGAGGTCGAAAGGACAACATCGGCAAAGATAGAGGGAAAACGACACCCCGGATCACTCCGGGGATTTTTTATTATGTTGTTGTGGCTAACAATATAATCAGGAATATAAATCCTAAAATACACCAAAGTACTCGGATGATTTTTTGGAGTTTTTTATTTTGCACTATATTCTTTTGAGTGATGTTAGTCGGTATTTCGGTTATGGTTGTGCTGATCGTTGGGGTGTCAAGAACCGATATTTTCATTAACGATATTTTTTGCCCCTCTTGCCTGTAAGTCTCTATTTTTAGACGCGTATATTTGGATGGTCTTCTTTTATCGCCGACCAAAACACAATTTGTTGATTTTTTTACAAGGGTTTGAAAATTTACACCCATATCTTTCAAAATATTCCTTATTGTCCCGAAAAGGTACATATTGAAAGTTTCAGTCTCTATAACGACATTTTTATCCCTCAATTCCAACTTTTCCAATTTGGAACGCAGATCATTAAGGAGGACTTGGGCATCCGATAAATTCTGGGTATTTGTTGTCTCGCCTATTTCAACGGGGAGTGTATGACTTTTCTTTGTTGAAGAGCGGGATATTTTTGTGCGTTTATAAATCCCTGTGCCCGGCAAACCATTATTTATATATACTCCTCTTTTACCAACACTAACGGATGCGCCTTTTACACCAAACGAGGTGCTAATGCCTCCTTTACTTAAATTCAAATTTACGCCCGGAGCAATTTTAATTCTTTTTCTAAAGCTAACCATAGCATTGGATTATTCTGCGAAAGCGTGAAACAATAATATATCCAGTTTTGTAATCCGTTTTGTCGTGGCGGTCGTGTCGAGGTTGTGAGGCCGGGCCGCGTCTTTGATCGGATAATCGGGTGTCAGTATAAATCGTTCGGGTTGTTTTATCCTTGTACCGCCTTGCCAGCAACACCCTGCACATCCGCCGCAGCCCCTTTTTGGGCTAATAATTCGATCGTCTTTTGCTGGGAGGCGACAATATCCAATAATTTATCGATTCGTTCCGAATTTTTGTCGTTTTTTTCTGCGGAGGCCTCATTATTTTTAAGCATTTGTCCATTTCCGGTAAGAAGCCAATAGCAATCCACATCTGGATAAATAGTGATAATATTCGCTATTGCATCCGAGTTCAATGGCGTAAATTTCGCCTTTCCTTTGAAACTCGCATAAGACATTCCTATTTCATTTGAAAATTTCTCATAACTAACCCCGTGATATTTAGCAATTTGCAATACCCTCTCCTTTATTTCAGTTATTTTATTTGCCATTTATTTGGAAATTGGTTATTTAATTCACTATATTTGCATTGTCATTACAATAGTAATTACAAATATAATCAAATAAACGAGATTATGAGAGAGATTAAATTCCGGGGCAAGCGCCTCGACAACGGGGAGTGGGAATATGGCGACCTGTTACAGTACGATGATGGGTCTGTTTGTATCGGAGTACATAGTAAAAATTACACAGATGATGGCTTTAATGTAGGCCAATATCATCACATCGCACCAGTCAATGAAGATACCGTTGGCGAGTACACGGGGCTGAAAGACAGAAAGGGCATTGCCATATACGAGGGGGATGTGATACGCTCTCCATTGTCCGAGGATAAAACTCGCCCTCATAGAATCTTTTACCATACCGGCAACGCAGCTTTTATGGGAGCCTTGATCGATAGAAAGGAATTATGTTATTTAAGATTGGATCAGGATTGGATTTATAAGTTTGGAAAAGAAGTCATTGGCAACATCCACGACAACCCTGAATTGATTGAAAAACAAACCGCCGAAAGGCATAAAAACAAAAATAGTATGTTCAAAAAGTTAGATTATCAAGTGTTCCCGAGTGAGGAAAAAACCATCTGTGTTGTCGATGACCCGGTATATGGCGGGGCGCATTGCTATGCGATTCAACACTCGGAGGGCTTTTCTGACGGAAAAGCAAAGTATGTGCCCGTCGAAACCCGCATTCAGTTTGTACAGAAAAATGACGACGGAAGTGTCATTAATGGCGTGCAGTCGGAGCAGTTAGCCTATATTCTGCTCGACCGTGCTATCAAACTGAATAACCGTTTCCCGTCGCCGCAGAACGAAAAGCAGATCGCCGGGCTGCGGATGTTCCTTGAAGGTTGCGAGGAGCGTGTCCGTGATCGCATGAATCGCGGAGTAATGGGTGACCTCAAACAGTGACGCTGATTGTTCTGAAATCAAGTTATTGAGTGCAACACCCTCCCGCGAACCGTCAAGCGGTTACCCGGAGCGATACCGGCGCGGGAACAAAACATAAACAGATTTTTAATTATGGCCGAATTAGTCCGAACCGTAAACTTTGCCGAAACCTTTGCCGCGTTGAGGCTTGGCGAAAGCGTCGAGTTCAGCGTTGCCGAGTTTACCGAATCGAGCGTGCGGGCCAACGCCAGCCGCTACTGCAAGGGTAAAAACATCAAATTGTCGGTCTCCGCGTTGAGGGGAACCGGCGTTATCAAAGTAACCCGTAAATCGTAATACCATGAACCACGAACCTCTCGACCGACTGCATTTGCAGCAGATAGCCGCCGCCTACGCTGCCGGGTATCGTATGGCCCGGGCGGAGCTGGCCGACGATACGAAATACTACACCCTCACACAATGCTACCGGAAATTCGGCCGTGGTACGGTCGATCGGTGGGCTACCGAGGGGCTGATTGAAATAATCAAAGACGGAACCCGCAACAGTAAGTGCCGTGTGCTGGCGGAACGTATAGAGCTGGTTGCCTCACAAAGTAACCGAGCCAGCTGGTTCGACAATCACGAATAATCCGCAGCGATGGGAAAGATGTACAGACGATGGGACAAATTCGAGGTGCAGGACGTAATCGCCCGCTATCTGTCCGGCGAGGATGTGCAGGCAATCGCCGAGGAGTACGGACGATCGGTTCGCAGCATAGAGATGATGATATATCGGCAAGGGTTGCATCGTCGTGAAAAGTCATCGGCAGATGATCGCGCAAAACTGGACTGTATGCCCGATCCGTTCGAGTGGATGGGCGGAAAAAAGAACCTACAAAAAACCGTATGAAATGGAACAGACTTTCGAGCAAATGAAGGACGCGGCGAAAGAGGTACATCGCCGATTTTACAAGTATTGCACCTCCTCGTTCAATGATATTGTTAATACCGACAATGTGCGAGATTTGCGCCGTGTCGTGATCCGTTATCGCGATTATGTTTCAGACCCTCGGGCAGCCCGCTATATCCGCGAGAATTATGCGGATGTATTGGAGGCGCTGGGGCTGCGGATCCAGTTTTACATCGATGGCCGTGTACGGCTGTATTTGGCAAACTAATATCCCCGATTATGGAATGGAACAACCACCCCTTTGAAAAAGACACGCCCGTAAGGACGTTCGGCAGCGGCAGCGAGCTGGCAACCTGGGATGCCGAGAATTGCGACCGGTGCATCAAGCACGAAGAATGCGAGCTATGCGATGCGATCACCGCGGCATACCTCGGCGACGGGCGGATCCCCTTGTGGGTCGCCAAGCAAATCGGTTGCCAATACGACCCGCTCTATTTGACCGCCACACTCGGCAAGACCTGCCGAGAGCGCCGGACAGAGGAGCAACGAGATTTCCCATTTTGACCCTAAAAAAGAGATGAAAAGCGAAAGAGCAAAAGAGTTTATCGACGGATGTATGTCTCACCTCGAAGTAGATATGTCAGAGCACGCCAAATGGCAACTACGCACGGCGATGGCAAACGTTGCTGAACTCGCCGAGGAGGATGCTCGGGTGCGAGCCGGAATAGCCCTTTGTAAGGCCGTTTGCGGTGGCCGAAACGGCTGCACAGACTTGGGTTGCAAAATGTTACCGTCATATCTAAAACATTACGATAATGAATAATCCAAAAACATGCCCCGAGTGCGGGATGCCGCTGGTGCAATGCGATAATTGCGAGGAGTACGGATGCCCGGATTGCAATGAGGAGTGGGTCGTCACGAGCGATGAATCGGTGCTATGTCCCGAATGTTCCGCCGACATCAGGGCGGAGTACAACAAGGCGACGGAAAACGGAACAAAGGTGTGCGGATCGTGTGCTTGCTTCAAGAATGAGGATGCCAATGGAGTCGGAGAATGTGAATACCCTGAAGATCACAAAAACAGGACAAACTGCCTCGACATTAACCACGGTTCAAATTACTGCGAAAATTGGACGAAAAAGACAGAACGGGATCCCGCGACGCAAAACATTACCGCGCCGGCGCCGAGGGGCAAGAAAATCGCCCGAAAGTTATCCCGCCGTGAATGGTTTGCGGGGATGGCCTTGCAGGGCATCATGGCATCGAATGATTGCGGGATCGGACACATACCCGAAAAGGCGGCGCAGTGGGCGGTAAGAGTTGCGGATGCCATTTGTCGGGAGTTGGACGCACCGGAAGAATAGAGATTGAAATTTAAGGTTGGAGTATGAAAAACAAAGAAAATGCGGGTAAAGGTACATTTATCTTACGCTGCGATTTTTACCCGCAGGTACAATTACTATCCCGAGAGCAGCGGGGAGATTTGTTGACGGCGCTTTTTGCGTATACATCCGGAGAAGATATGCCATCCTTGGATGGCATAACGTCCATGTGCTTCGAGTTCATCAGGGCCTCGATAGACTCATATTCGGAAAGGTACGATGCCAAATGTCAGCAGAACCGAGAGAACGGGAAGCGAGGCGGGCGCCCGAAGAAAGCTGACGCCGAAACTGTGAACCAATCGGAAACATATAAACCAATCGTAAACGAAGATAACCGAATGGAAAGCGAAAAAACCGAACGGTTTAACGGAAATACGAATGAAACCGAGAATGTGGGCGAAAAGGAGAACCGATTGGGAACAGAAAAAACCAAACGGTTTGAAAAATATCCAAACGAAACAGAAAAAACCAAACGTGGCAAAAAAAACCATGATTATGATATTGATTATGATTCTGATGGTGATATAATAACACACACAGTAGTTACTGAATGGAAAGGGGGTTTGGGGGGAAACCAAGCTGCCGAGTTTCTTGCCTGGCTGGAGTCCGCTTTCCCCGCGATCACCATGATGGCCGAACCGCTCACCGAGGAGCAGGCCCGCGACATCCTCGCCAAGTTCAGCGCCGAGGACATCAACCGCATCATCGCACAGATCGACAACAAAGGGGCCTACAAGAACAAATCCGCTTACTCCACGTTCGCCTCGTTCGTGGCCCACGACTTCATCATCAAGAGCCGTAAAGCCACGACGGGCCGCAAATACACGTACAACGAGATGTGCGACGAGGTTTATAGTCGCCGCGCCTCCAGCGACGACTTCCAAATGTTCCAAATGCCCGACGGCACGAAGTACTGGCAGCGTAAAATCGACATGACGGGGCCGCAAGCATGAAGCCGAAAGCAACCAACAATACCGACACCATGACCGCCGAGGAGTTCCGGAGGATGATACGCACCGGCATGACCGCCGAGGAGTTCCGGCGCAAGATGCGCACCGGAGCACGGCCGGTTGAGGCGCCCGTCCCTTCGGAGAACCGCAAAGTCCGCAATGCCGTGAAGACCGAGGCCGACGGGGTTGTCTTCGACAGCCGTCTCGAACGCTACATGCACGACCTGCTGAAATCGCACGGCATCGGGTTTATGTTCCAAAAGCGCTACACCCTGCAAGAGCCGTTCACCTACAACGGCGAGACCATTCGGGCGATCACCTACACGCTGGACTTTTACCTGCCGGATTACGACATGGCGATCGACACCAAGGGCGTGGCGACGCAGCAGGGCAAGCTCCGCATCAAGATGTTGAAGCGCCTATTTGCCGACCTTGGCCGCACCACCACCATCGAGCTACCTCGAACGAAAGACGAATGCGCCGCGCTTGTGGCTCGGCTGACCGAAAACCGATAAACAAAAGCTATGATCCGATTTCTCTACATAGACCTCTTTTGCGGTGCCGGTGGTACCAGCACGGGCGTTGAGGCGGCACGCTTGCACGGCGAGCAGGTCGCCAAGGTGATCGCATGCGTCAATCACGATGCCAACGCGATCGCTTCGCACGCGGCCAACCATCCCGACGCGCTGCACTTTGTCGAGGACATCCGCACGCTGAACCTCGACCGGCTACTGGCCCATGTCGAGGTCTCACGGAAACAATACCCCGCCGCCCGCGTGGTGTTGTGGGCATCGCTGGAATGCACCAACTTCTCGATCGCCAAAGGAGGCCAAAGCCGCGACGCAGACAGCCGCACGCTGGCCGAGCACCTTTTCCGCTACATCGACGCGCTGCGCCCCGACTATATCCAAATCGAAAATGTCAAGGAGTTCATGACGTGGGGGCCGCTCGCGGTGAAAGTCGTCGAGGCATCACATGGGCACGGCGCCTATTGCCCGCTGAAGATAAAGACAGTCGGCCAAGGCAAACACAAGCGGCGTACCATCGCCCCCGTGTGGGTCCCCGACGCAACCCGTCGAGGTGAGGATTACCACCGATGGGTGGCTTGCATTTGCAAGGACGGAGGGTATCGGTTCGACCACCGCATCCTCGATTCGGCGGACTTCGGGGCCTACACCTCCCGGCGCCGGTTCTTCGGGATTTTCGCCGCCGGACAACTGCCCATCGTTTTCCCGACGCCGACACACACCAAGAAACCCGCTCCCAACCTGTTCGATGTCCGGGCAAAGTGGCGCCCGGTTCGTGATGTGCTCGATTTGCACGACGAGGGCGCCAGCATCTTCGGCCGCAAAAAGCCGCTGGTGGATGCGACCTTTGAACGCATCTACGCAGGGCTGGTTAAGTTCGTCGCCGGTGGCAAAGAGGCGTTCATGGTCAAATACAACTCCATGAGCCAAAGCGGTAAGTACGTTGCGCCCGGTATCGACGATCCTTGCCCGACGGTTGCGGTGCAGAGCAGGCTCGGCGTGGCAAAGGCGTGTTTCCTTGCCAAGCATTTCAGCGGATCACCGGCCGACCGTGCCATCAGCATCGACGGGCCGGCGCACGCCATCACGACGGTAGATCACCACGCACTGGTGTCCGGCAATTTTCTGACGGCATATTATGGCAACGGCTACAACTCGCCCGTCGAGGCGCCGGCCCCGACCGTCACGACGAAAGACCGGTTTCAACTGGTGCGTCCTCGATTCCTGAATATGCAGTACGGAAATGGATGCACCGCGTCCGTCGAGTTGCCGGCCGGGACTGTAACCCCCACGCCAAAACACCATCTCGTTACGTATTGTGCGGAAACACCGCCCCGTAAAGGTCGTTATCTACTCAACCCGCAATTCGCATCAGCGGGGGCACCCATAGATCGCCCGTGCTTCACGCTGATCGCACGGATGGACAAAAGACCGCCCAGTATCGTTACAACGGAGAACGACGTGCAGCATCTCGCGCCGTTCATCCGCCGCGAAGGCGATACGCTGATCTACGAGGTATATACCACAGACAGCCCGATCGTGGTGCAGATAAAGGAGTTCATGGCGCTGTACGGGCTGGTCGATGTGAAGATGCGAATGTTGAAGATTTCCGAACTGAAACGCATCATGGGTTTCCCCGCCAACTACAAGCTGGTAGGCACACAGGCCGAGCAGAAGAAGTTCATCGGCAACGCTGTTGAGGTTACAATGGCCCGCGTGATCTGCGAAGCACTGGGGCGTATGATTTTGGATTTTGAAAATGCAGCATGATATGAAAAGTATAAATTTATTCGGCCAAGAGGAGCACGTGTTCACGAATCGCAGAAAGTCGCAAAAAAGTATTTTCGACGATTACGAGGGCTTTGTGGAAAAATTCAATCCCAAGAAAACGACCGACGACTGCTATACGCCTCCAGCGGTGTACGACTATGTTTTGCAATATGTAGCCGATCATTGCGACATCGACGGGATGACCGTTGTCCGCCCGTTCTATCCGGGTGGTGATTACGAGAGCTTGGTCTATCCCGATAATTGCGTGGTGATCGACAACCCGCCCTTTTCGATCGTCTCTCAAATTGTCCGGTTCTATCTGAAACGAGGGATCAAGTTTTTCCTGTTTGCTCCGCATCTGACATTGTTCAGCGCTGACCTTGACTGTACACGGATCGTATGCGGCGCCGCTATCGTTTACGAAAACGGGGCAAAAGTAAATACATCTTTTTTGTCCAATATGTTCGGCGAAGCCGGTGTAATAGGTGATCCTGTGCTATATGAGGGGATCGACGCCATTTGCTCGGCACCGAAAGCGGAGTTGCCGAAATACAAATACCCGGACTGCGTGCTGACGGTTTCGGATGTAGCGTACATCGTGAAAAACAAGGGAGAGATAAAGATAGACAAGCGGGAAATGGTGCATCACTCTGCGCTTGACATCCAAAAAAAGCACGGGAAATCGATTTACGGATCCGGTTTTTTAATCTCGTATACCGCCGCCGAAAGAGTTACCGCCGAAAGAGCTGCGGTGAAAAAAGAGGCTATAGTATGGGAGTTATCCGAACGAGAAATGCGGATCGTTGAAAAATTAAGCGGGCAATAAATGGAACCAGCCAACCCTTTGCACGCCGAGATACGGCGCCACGTCCGCGAGGTACAACGCACCCGCCGGGCTACAAACAGGATGCCCGCCGACGCTCTGGTCATACGCGACGGACTTATGCTGAAAACGCGGTTTTCCCAATCCCTCACCGCTTTTCGTGCCGTATTGGAGGAAATGGTCGCGTTGAGGTTGATAGAGATAGGTCGAACTATAAACGATACCTACGTGCGGGTTATTGAAGATTGATCGATCACCAAATGCAGCAAAAATTATTCTGAAATGGATATGAAAAAACGGATAATACGAGTATTCCCAACCAAGACGAATGCTACGCCAACCGACGAGCTGGTACGTATCCGCGAAACTCCGTCCTTTTTCGACGAAGCGGACGAGGTGCACGTTTCTGTAACGTTCACATGGGACATACCGATCGCTGAATGGCTGGCGAAACAATGGGAGCCGGTTGCAACGGTGAAGATCGGCGGTCCCGCTTACAATGAGCCGGGCGGCGATTTTATCCCTGGTATGTACATGAGGCACGGATACGTGATTACCAGCCGAGGATGTCCGAATCGATGCTGGTTTTGCGCTGTTCCCAAGCGTGAGGGCGGAATGCTCCGAGAGTTGCCAGTTACCGACGGCTGGATTCTGACCGATGACAACCTGCTGGCCTGCTCTCCGGGCCATATCGACGAGGTATTTGCCATGCTTGCCCGCCAGCCGCACAAGCCGCAATTTACCGGAGGACTGGAGGCAGCGTTGCTAACCCCGACGATGGCGCAACGAATACATGAGTTACATCCCCAATCGCTATTTTTCGCCTACGACACCCCCAACGACCTGGACCCGCTCGTTGAGGCAGGCAAAATGCTTATCGAGGCAGGTTTCACCAAATCCAGCAACTCGATGAGGTGTTATGTGTTGTGCGGTTACAAGGGAGACACGTTCGAGAAAGCACAGACACGGATGGGCGAGGCGTGGCGAGCCGGTTTTATGCCAATGGCAATGTTGTTTCGTGATCTTGAGGGTAAATATTCAACCGATTGGCGCCGGTTTCAACGGCAATGGGCCAATCCGACAATCACGATCTGTAACTGTATAAAACACTTTGGTAGATGAAAATAATCGTAACATTTTCCGGAGGAAAGGATAGCCTTGCGGCGCTGTTGTGGGTGCGCGAGCACATCACCACCAACTTTACCACCGTGTTTTGCGATACGGGATGGGAGCATCCACTGACCTACGAGTACATCAATCGCATCGCCGACCGGCTAAACCTCGACCTCGTAACGCTCAAGTCGCCCAAGTATGATGGGATGGTCGGTTTGGCCAAGCAGAAAAAGCGTTGGCCGTCCACCCGTGCCCGATTCTGTACCCAAGAGTTGAAAACCAAGCCGTGCATCGACTATGTGCTCGACAACGTACAGGATAATATACTGATGATCCAAGGCATACGCGCGGCGGAATCTCCGAACCGTGCGGCTATGTCAAAGCAATGCACGTACTTTAAGTACTATTTCGAGCCATACGGTTATGATAAAGCGGGCAAACCAAAGATGCACACCTATCGCGGTCACGACGTGCGGGTGTTCCGAAAGCAATACGCTGACGATCTACTGCGTCCCGTATTCGATTGGTCGGCGCAGCAGGTGATTGACTACATCCTCTCGGCGGGGCTTGAACCCAATCCGCTCTACACGATGGGCTATAAACGTGTAGGGTGCTGGCCGTGCGTCATGGCGAGCCAGCGGGATATACTGAACATTTCCCGCCAATCTCCGGATCGCATCGAGCAGATTGCCACGCTGGAGCATGACCTGAAGTCATCGTTTTTTGGACCGGATAAAATCCCCGCCCACGCGATTACCAGCGGCGAGAAATATCCGACAATAAACGATGTAGTACAATATGTCAAATGGCAGAACGCGACCGGCAGCCTGTTCGACGATGACACAGCGACCAGTTGCATGAGCTTTTACGGATTATGTGAGTAAAAACCTTTCAAAAATGAAATAATCATGGGAAATTTAACACTCAAAGAATTGGGGCGACGTGCATTTGAAACCGCCAAAGCGAAAGGGTTCCACGATGAACCGATCGACATCCCCCGCGCTTTAATGCTGACCGTTTCGGAACTCGCCGAGGCGCTGGAAGCCGATCGTAAGAACAAACGGGCCGACTTATCGGCTTTTTTCGATAAGGAACCCTGTGAAATCTTTCCGTTCCGTGAAAAGTTCGAGGTACACGTTAAAGACACGTTCGAGGACGAGCTGGCCGACGCGACTATTCGCCTGCTTGATTTATCCACCGCACTCGGCATCGATCTCGAAATGCACGTTCTGCTGAAAATGCAGTACAACGAGGGCCGAGGATATAAGCACGGGAAACGCTATTGACTATGTGGAGGCTGACAGACACCAGCGCCATGCCATACGGCAAATACAAGGGGCGTCCCATGTCGGGCGTCCCCGCCGATTACCTGCTATGGCTCCATGAGAACGGCAAATGTTCGGAAAGTGTAGCGCGGTACATTGAGGAGCACAAGCCCGCCATCGAGCAACGCAGGGACACCGAGGCTGCCGATCGGAAGCAGAAGACGGCCGACCGTATGCCGTTCGGCAGCTACAAGGGCGAAGTAATAGCGAAAGTCCCTGCCGAGTATCTACTGGCCATGTATGAGAGTGGCAAGTGTCCCGCGAATGTGCAGGAGTATGTCGAGCAGAACATGGCGGAGTTGCATCTGCGGGCCGAAAGAGATGGCAGGTGCAGGAATGCGTTGAAATCAATGTATTTATAATTTTTTTTGGATTATGAAAAAAAGCGACAAAGACTTGGCGAACGACATCCGGCGACGGGCGAACGCGGCTAATGTATCCATTTCGAAGTTGTGCCGCGAGGCCGGCGTATCGCGACAGTGGTATGAGGATCTAAAACGCCGGACGCCCCAGCCGGTGGATTTGTACCTCAAAATCGACGAGAAGCTGAAAGAATACGAACGAGGTGAGGCGGCCACCCACACAGCGGACGCTCCCCTGCAATAATCTGACGTTATGGAGATCAAGATCACACAGGAAAAGCGCGGCGAGGTAGAGCGAATACAAAACGAGTTTCGCAGCAAGCTATCCCCCAATGAAATATTACGCGGCACAGCGCAAGGCGTCAATAGTGCGCTTACGCGCTCGATACCCCGCATAAACAAGCGGATAAAAGAGCGGTACAATATATCGCAGAAATACCTATCACGCCAGGCGGTAGTGTCACCCAAGGCTAACAGCGGCAGCTTGTACGGTGGCATCAAGATAAACGAAAACCGGCTACCGGTTATCGCATTCAAGCCAAAGCAATCGGGATCCTCGATTTCGGTGGCAATCCACAAGGGCAAGACAACCATGATCCGCCACGCCTTTGTCGCGACCATGTCCAGCGGGCACAAAGGGGTGTTTTCTCGCGGCCGCTATCAAAAACGTATAGGCTTCGTGCCCGGGCGAGAAAAGACGGCCAGCGGTAAGATACGCATCACAGAACTGATGACGGCCTCGCCGTTCACAATGGGCATTTCGCCGGACGTGCGGACGGACGTTGCGGAGTTTATGGGCAACGAGGTAACAGCCCGCGTACACGGTATATTAACCAGCCGCGTGAATAAGATCGCGGCAAAAAACGGATAACGTGAGGCTTATTGAGGAGCACAGTTGGTTGATTGGGAAAGTGGCCAAGCTACATTCCAGCGCTGTGGCTATTGAACAAGGATATACCGAGGCTATTGGTATAGGGGATGTGGATAAGATTGATAAACTGTACTGGCGGTGTCATTGTGGTGGCCCTTATGAGATTAGTTTTATGTTCGTAGATGAGCAACCATTTCGCCGCCTTGGAGTCGTATTTTATTGCCTACAAGAGATCGGGAACGGTGTATTTGGTGATTGGCATTGGTTTAGTTTGGAGCAGTTAATCGTATGCGACTAAAAAATCGCAACAAAAAATAGATGGAATGAAACGAATAATACAACACGGAAACAGTAGTAAGATGGCGATATATGTACGGAAATGCCCTTGCGGATGTCAATTTGAGTATGGCGCCGCCGATGTGGATGAAACTTTTTTCGATCCAAGAAATCGCGTAACGATGTGGTATGTAGAGTGTCCCGAGTGCGGAGATAAAACCGGATTTGAGAAACCCGATCCGGTAAGGTACGAACAAGAATATTTTATAGGTTCTTCCTGGTCCCTACATCGGGGGTAGTCGGCATCGCGTTTTTTCGCCAGTCAGCAGGAAAAAATTATCATAGCAGGTAGCAAGCAGATACGAATGAAGAAAAAAGCGCCCAAAGGTTGGGTTAAAATATCTGATTTCGAAGAAACAACCGGAATAAGCGCCAAGACCATAACAGCGGCCATAAAGCGCGGATATATACCGGACAATTTCGCGGATGTCGTCGGGACGTCCGCGACTTCGCCGTATTACCTGAACCCACAACAGGCCGCCGTATGCTGGTATAAGTCGCTGAACTCGGCGCACCCCAACCAGCGCAAGGTCCGCAACGCGCTGGCGGGCTACATCAAAACCTTTGATAAAGCGGTGATCGAGCCGGAACCGACGGCCAAGGCTGTGGCAACTGCTACGATGACCTACGAGGACGCCCAATTACAGGAAAAAATCGCCAAAGCCAGGATCGCCGAGCTGGAATTACAGGAAAAAGAGGGTGCGCTGGTGTCGCGCGAGCGCATAAATGCCCAACTTTTCGCCGCCGGCAAGGAATTGCGCGACACATTGCTCGCAATCCCCGACCGAATAACGGACGTGGTTATGGCGGAAGACAATCGGGCAATCGTTCACAACACGATATACGACGCGATCGCCGATGCGTTGCAGAAGCTCGCGGATTTTCAAACAAGAATCGACCAATGACAGCCATTTTCAACGAGATAACCAAGTTTTTCCAGGGCTTACGACCGCTCGACCGGATCACGGTGTCGCAATGGGCGGACAAATACCGGTTTTTGTCGCCGGTCAGCTCTGCCGAATCGGGCCAATACCGGACGAGCCGCACCCCCTACCTGCGCGACATCATGGATTGCTTGAGCGTTCACGACTCGCACCGCAAAATTGTCTTCGTAAAGGCCGCGCAGATCGGAGGAACCGAGGGCGCCAGCAACTTCGTAGGCTATGCTATGCACATCGCGCCGGCGCCCACCATGTTCGTACAGCCGACCGACAAAATGGTCGAACGGTTGTCCAAGGGACGCATCGACCCGCTGATCGAGAATTGCCCCGAACTGAAGCAGCGCGTGGCTCCGGCCAAGAGCCGCGACAGCAACAACACGATCACGCAAAAGAATTTTCCCGGCGGTCTGCTGCTGATGGTCGGCGCCAACAGCGCAGCGGGGTTACGGTCTGTCCCTATCCGGAATTTGATTTTGGACGAGGTGGACGCTTACCCGCAGGACTTGGACGGCGAGGGATCGCCGATCGACTTGGCGATCGCCCGTACTCGAACCTTTCCAAACCATAAAATTTTCATGTTGAGTACGCCCACCATCGAGGGACTTTCGGCAATCGAACGGGAATTTTTGGAAACCGATCAAAACTACTATCATGTCCCGTGCCCGCACTGCGGCGTTATGCAGCCGCTGGTATTCGCAAATCTCAAGTGGGAGGAGGGCAAGCCCCAAACAGCAAAATACAAGTGCAACCATTGCGGCGAATTGATCGCCGAGCGGCACAAGATCACCATGTTAGCAAACGGCCAGTGGGTACCCGCCAAGCCGGAAAATGTAAATCACGATGTGATTGGCTTCCATCTTAATAGTCTCTATTCGCCCTACGGGTGGCATAGCTGGGAACAGATCGCGCGAGATTTCATTGCGGCCAAGGAGAACCCGAGCAAATTAAAGGTTTTCGTGAATACAACCCTCGGGCAGACGTGGGCGGAAAAGGGCGAGGCGCCGCCGTACAAAAATCTTTACAACCGCCGCGAGCAGTACAAAACCAACCATGTGCCCGCCGATGTGTGCTTCCTCACCGCCGGTGTCGATGTACAGCGCGACCGCCTGGAGTTAGAGATTGTCGGCTGGTGTGCCGACAAACGCAGCTATTCGATCGACTACCGCGTAATCGAGGGGGACACGGCCGGAACCGCCGTATGGGACGATTTGGCAGCCGTCGTGGGTGAACGGTGGCCGCGCAAGGACGGGATGGAGTTTCCTATCCGAATGATGGCGGTGGATACCGGCTACAACACGACGCACGTCCATACCTTTTGCCGCCGGTTCGTCGGTGATCGCGTCATACCGATCAAGGGTCAGGATCACCTCGGCATGGCGTTTTCACCACCCAAGCAGGTGGACATCACCAAGGCGGGTAAAAAGGTCGGAAAGATGCGCCAGTGGAATATCGGCGTGTCATTCCTCAAAACGGAGTTATACGCCCACCTGCGGCTGGAAAAGGACGAGAACGGCATCCCTCCGCCGAACTATTGCCATTTTCCCGAATATGACGAACACTATTTCCGTGGCCTTACCGCCGAGGAGCAGGTTGTCAAGGTGGTGCGGGGGTACCGAAAGTTGCAATGGGTGAAGCGGTACGAGCGCAACGAACCGCTTGACTGTCGTGTCTATGCTCGGGCTGCTGCGGCTATCCTCGGGCTGGATCGGTTGAACCCACAGCGTTTGGCGCAGATGGGTGGTGCAACCGCCAAAAAGAGAGACGCTCGTAACGACGAAAGCACCGGGCGCCGTCGAGGTGGCAGTTTTTGGGATGATTGATATACCGAGATGTCGGTATATTTAGAAAAGGTTTACCGAGAACTCGGTAAACCTTTTCGCGTGGTATTGTGAATGTAAAACACCTCTCATAAATTCGTTGCAAATCGTTACGCTGCCATGTCTTTTACAATCGAACAATATACCGCGCTCAAGGAGGCCATCGCCACCGGTGCGACAACCATAACCTACGGCGACAAAACCGTGAGCTATCGGTCGCTTGCCGAGATGAAAGATTTGGTTCGAATGATTGAGGAGGAGTTGTTTCCGGAACGCCGCTTGCGCCGTCGTCGCCTCGCTTGTATTGACCGAGGCTATTTCAGCAAAAGATGAGAATTTCATTTGAAATATCGCGTAGCCGTAAAAAACGGGCCTATGAGGCGGCCGACAAAGGCCGTCGCGGCAAGGCGTTCCGGTTGGCAAAGTCCACGAGTGTCAATAGCGAAGTATCGGCCGCGCTGGTTACGTTGCGGGATCGTTCCCGTAATATGGTCCGTAACAACGGATGGGCGCGGCGGGCTGTCGAAGCGATCACCAAGCACACGATCGGCGATGGCATCCAGCCGGCGCCTGACGCCGATTTGGCAACTTGCCAACTCGTAAAACGACTTTGGAGCAAATGGGCCAATTCGACCGCCTGCGACTGGTATGGCAAAACGACATTTTACGGGTTGCAGGAATTAGCGATGCGGTCCATCGCTGAGAGTGGCGAAGTGTTGATTTTGAGACGCTGGGTCATGCCCGACGACAACAACCCGCTACCGCTCCAGTTGCAAGTTTTGGAGGGCGACCAGCTCGACCACACCCGAAATGGCAGCAACGATATGGGTTATTGTCGGCTTGGGGTTCAATTCAGCAAAGAGGGGCGCCTGCTCGGTTACTGGCTTTTTGATTACCACCCCGGCGACAGCTTTATCGTTGCACCGGCGCTTGCCAGCAAGTTTTACCCCAAGGAGGATGTGCTACATGCTTTCGAGGTGTTGCGGCCTGGACAGGTCCGAGGCTTGCCGATCGGAGTGTCGGCGTTTATGAAAACGAGCGATTTTTCCGACTACGAGGATGCCCAGCTCGTAAAGCAAAAGGTGGCCGCGTGCTTCGCCGCATTTGTATTGGGGTCGGAAGATGACGGTGGCGAGGATGGTGCGATAGGTATCGAGCGCTTGGAGCCTGGCATCGTCGAACACCTCGGAGCTGCCGAATCGGTAGAGTTCGCCAATCCGCCCAGCGTGTCCGATTACGATGCTTACGCCAGCCGCATATTGCAGGGAATGGCCGCTGGCTATGGCATCACCTACGAAATGCTGACGATGGATTATAGCCGTGTGAATTTTACCTCGGGGCGCATGGCGAAAATCGACGTTACGGCCAACTTCAAAAGCTGGCAGTATTTTATGATCGTACCGCAGATTTGTGCCCCCGTGTGGAATTGGTTTATCAGCGCGTGTATGATCAAGGGAGAGTTGTCCCGATATATATCCGCCGACTGGACGGCACCTCGCATTCAGCAGCTCGATCCGCAGCGCGAGACCGCCGCACAGGTCGATAGGATCAAGGCCGGTCTTGCGACGATCAGCGAGACGATCCGAGAGATGGGGCGCGAACCCGAGGAGTTTTTCAAAGAATATAAACAGGACATCGACCGGCTGGCCGAGTTGGGTATTACCATTGACAGCGTGAATACCGCCGCTACGGTCGTCCAAAAAGAAAATAGCAATGGCAAAACAGGAAACGAATAACCGCACCATGGGCGTGCTGTACGGGCGGGCGCTCGTGCAGCCTACGACCATCGACCAGGAGGCCCGCGAGGTAGATGTCGTTTGCGCGACCGAAAAAATGGTTACGCGCTTCAGCTGGGACGAAGACTACGACGAAATGCTGGTCTGCGAAGCATCCGCCGTTCGAATGGACCGCGCAAATCAGGGGCTTCCGCTTTTGGACTGTCATAATTCGTACTCGGTGCACAGCCAAGTCGGTCGCACGGTCAAGGTGTGGATCAACGAATCGCGCCAGCTTTGCGCTCGCGTTCGTTTCTCCAGCCGTCCCGAGGTGGCCGGACTGTTCCAGGATGTGGTGGACGGGATCGTCAAAGGGATCTCGGTCGGCTACGAAATCTACAAGTTCGAGCGCGAGGAGCGCCCAAACGGTGCACGGCCTATCTACCGGGCTACCGACTGGATGCCGATCGAAATTTCCCTCGCTCCAGTACCCGCCGACATCGACAGCGGCATCCGCACAGGACAACAGCAGCATCCGGTCGAAATCATAAACAAACGAATCACAAATACCACCACCAACATGAAAAAAACGAGAGCAACAGAAACAGGTAAGACCATGGAGTACGTCGTCGAGGGCGATCCCGTAAAGCAGGGAGACATCGTAACCGTTGATGGCGTTAAGGGCGTTGCCCTTTCCGATGGCGAAGTGGGCGATACCATTACACTCACACTGATTGAGGAAGAGGTCACGCCGACTGACTCCGACGAAGCCAAAACGAACGAGGATGTAGTTGCAGCGGCCGAGGATGCAGCAGCCGCAGCCGAGGATGCAGCCGCAGCTGCTAAAGATGCCGCAGCTGCGGTAACTGAAGCTACCGGAGGAACGGAACAGACAGAAGAGAACCGCAAGCGAACGCAAGCGATCCAGCAAATGGCCCGTGCCGCTGGCCTTTCCGCCGATTACGCGCTGGCACTGGTCGGTACCGATCTTACCGTGGAGCAGTGCAGCACCGCGATTATGCGACGGCTGGCTAAACGAAGTCAGGAAAACGGCGTGAACGGTAACCATAGTGTCCGTGCGACCGGCTTGGATGCTGGCACCAAGAAGCGTATGGCCGTGGAGAACGCACTGCTGCACCGCATTTATCCGTCCAAGTTCTCGTTGGACGCCGGCGCCCGCGAATTTCGCGGCATGACCATGGTAGAGATCGGGCGCGAACTGTTGTCCGAGCGCGGTATCAACACCCGAGGCTTGGATCGTTCCGAAGTGGCCAAAATGGTTTTCAACCGTGCGCACAGCACCAGCGACTTTCCGCTGTTGTTCGAGGGTGTGATCAACAAGATGTTGCGGGCACAGTATGAGTTCGCACCGGAGTTTTGGGACAAAATCGCCCGACAGACCAGCGTGGACGATTTCCGTGCACGCGGTCTTTACTCGGCCGGTGTCGCCAATGGCATGAAGAAGATCCCCGAGGGTGGAGAAATCAAGTACACAACGCTTAAGGAAAGCAAGGAGCAGATCCGCGTCGAGACGTTCGGCGAGGGCATCAGTTACACCCGGCAGGCGTTCATCAACGATGATTTGGGCGTGTTCTCGATCATCCCGTCGGCATTCGTCCGCCATTGGGATATGCTCCGTGGAAACCTCGTGTGGGGTCTGCTGACCGACAACGTGAAGATGTCCGACGGCAAGGGGATTTTCGATGCTACCCACGGCAACCTCCTCACGGGTGCCAGCAGCGCATTAAGCGAGGAGAGTCTTGCGGCGGCAAAGACGGCGATGATGAAGCAGAAAGACATCGCGGGACAGATTATTCGCATGGTGCCACGTTACCTCATTGTGTCACCTGAGAACGAGATGATGGCCAAAAAACTGGTAACAGCGACAACGCCCGTCAAGTTCGAGGACGTGAACGTTTTCGCCGGTGCGTTCGACGTGATCGTCGAGCCGCGATTGACCGATCCAAAAGCTTGGTATCTGATGGCCGACCCGTATGCAGTGGATAGTCTCTACTACGCATACCTGGAGGGCAACGAGGGTCTGCGTGTGGACAGCACAGAGGAGTTCAAAACCGACTCCATGGACTATGCCGTCCGTGGCGATTTCGGTGCTGCGGCGATCGACTATCGTGGCATCGTGAAAGCAGCGGGGAAATAGCGTAACGGCAAACTTCCCGCAGGGGCGGAATTTATCGTGCCTGCCCCTATTTTAAGCAAAAACTAAAAATACAGAGCAATGAAAAACTTCATCCAGGATGGTAAGACCATCGAGTATAAAGTCGCAGAAACTGCGATCAAGAGCGGTGATGTACGCGTAATCGGTGACGTCGCTGGTGTTGCCGTTACTGACGGCGCCGTGGACGAAACCGTCGTGTTGAACGTTACGGGCGTGTACGAATTGGCCAAAGGTACCGGTGCAATCACGCAGGGCCAAAAGGTGTATGCTGCTGCCGACGGTTCCGGTATTGTGGCAACGGCCGAGGATAACAAGGCTGTCGGATGCGCTTGGGAGGCTGCCGACGCAGGCGATACCACGGTGTTGGTCAAGTTGAACGTATAACCTCCGAGCGTATGAACAACCGATTTGACAGGATGGCCAAAATAGCATCTTCGACCATTTCCAACCTTATGGGCGAACCCGCTGTTTGGCTATCCCCAAATCGGGGAAATATTCCCGGACGGGCGTTGTTCAAGGACCCGAGCGAACCCACGCAGATCGGAGACTCCGAGGGCTACGAATATAGACCGAGCACGGCCACCGCAGAGTATTACGAAGGTAATTTCGTCGGGCTGAAGCAAGCCGTGGATGCCGAAACGACCGAATACCTCGAAATACGTGGAAAACGGTATTTGATTACTGCGGTGGACACCAAATTTGACGGAAAAACCTATGTGGCGCATTTGACACCGCACGCCGAAAGCGAAGAATAGATCATGGAGCAACCAATGACAACCAAGGCAGACGCCAGCATGTCCCCTTACGAAAGGTATGAGGACGAGCTGGTCACGTTGTTGCAGATGCCGGGTGTCGATGTCAAGCCGTTACCCAAGATCGAGGCTCTGGAGTTGCCGCGTCAGACCGAGAAACCGCAGATTTTCGTGCTGGTAAACGGTACGGAGTTCGCCGAACGCGAGGAGTTGGCCGTCGTGGCTCAACTGGGAACCGTTCAATGCGAACTATTCATCCGCGCGAAAAACCGGCGGGGAAAACTGGGTCTTTTTGATGTTTACGAGGCGGCGAAATCCCGTCTTTTGGGGCATCGGATGCTGGGTGCGAAAACACCCATTTACTTTAATTCGTTCGGCTATGTTTCGGGCCTGCACAACTATTGGCAATATGCGCTTACATTTTCATTTGCAGCCTATACTGTCGAAGCAGACCGCCCCGATAGTGTGCCGACGATCAAGGAAATCAAAAACGAATTTACTGAAAAATGAAAAAGTACGAGGTAGTAAGTCCTTACGTTGTTTTCAGCGTTAAGGCCGGCGCAGGTCGAAAGGAGTACGCGTTGAAAAAAGACGATGCCGTCGAGTTGCCAGAGAATGACATCGCGGTTCGTGCGATGGTAGCCCGCCGCCAAATCAAAGAGGTGGCTGCGACAACTGTCGAACCGGCTGACAGCAAAAAGAAATAGCCGGATAAATACAAACCACGCCGGAAACGGTATAACAATTTTATGACATGGCAGATTTTTTACATGGTATAGAGCACATCAACGTCACCAGCGACACGGTGCCCGTGAACGACATCGTTACGGCGGTTATCGGGCTGGTGGGTACAGCGGATAAGGGCGACACTAACGTCCTCACGTTGTGCAAGAGCGCGGCGGACGATGCCGCATTCGGTACAAAAGGAACCATCCCCGAAGCACTTAAGGCGATCCGCATGCAAGACAGCACTGCCGGCAGCGCCTTGGTGTTTGTCGTCAAAGTAAAGGATGCCACCGCCGAGATCACCGGCGCCGACATTGTGGGTACGGTTTCCGAAACGGGTGAGCGTACAGGTCTTAAACTGTTTGAGACCGCAGGAAACAAATACGGCTTTGAACCGATGATCTACATCGCACCGCGATATTCCGCATTGGATGCAGTGAAGCAGGAGTTGATTGTCATTACTGAGAAAACCGAGGCGATGGCATATATTGACACACCCGACGGCTGGGGCTTCAACCAAGCCATTGAGTCGCGCGGTGCGGAGGGTGACTTTGCCACACTCAAAGCCGGGCAAAAGCTTCTTTTCCCGCATGTCCTTGTTGCGAACCCGGAATATAACCCGGATGTCGAGGACCCAGGGGAAAGATACCTCACGCTCCCGGTGTCAGCTTACGCGGCGGGTTTGCGGGCCAAAGTCGATTTAACAGAAGGATGGCATGTGTCATCGTCGAACCACGCCTACACGGGGATCGAGGGTACCGACGTGCCCATCACGTTCGCGCTCTCAGATAAAACATGTGAGGCCAACCTGCTGAACGCACAAGGCATCACGACAGTTGTTAATATGTACGGCAACGGCATTGTGGAATGGGGAAACTACACCGCAGCGTTCCCCAGCACCACCACTCCCGACGCGTTCGAGTGCGTTCGCCGGTCACTGATGATCATGAAGCGTTCGATCACGATGGCCTGCGCCCAGTTTATCGATGTTAAGCAGGTAAAACAGGCCGACATCGACCTGGTTCGCAACATCGTGAACCAGTACTACAACCGGCTGACAGCCGAAGGTAAGATCGTTTACGGGCAGTGCTTTTTCGACCCTGCGAAGAATCCGGCCACCGAGTTGGCACAGGGATACGTCACGTTTTCCAACGAGTGGACGCCCGCCGTGCCTATGCAGCGCATGACGTTCGACCACAAAATCGACATTAACAAACTCTCAACCATCGAATAGCCATGAATATCGCAAAAGTTTACGACGCAAACGTCTATGTGAACAATGCCAGCAAGCACGGGCTGGCGTCGGAGATCACCGCCCCGACCATTACGGCCCTTATGACCGATTACAAGGCTATGGGCATGATTGGTTCGGCCGAGTTTTTCAACGGGTTCGATAAACTCGAAACGACGATCAAATGGACGTATCCGGACAACGAGGCGCAGAAAGCTTTCGGAAATTTCCTCAAGCCCGTGGACCTGATGATCCGTTCCAGCAAAGCGGAATACGACAACACGGGAATCACGGAGGAGAAGCCCATCGTGATGTACATACGCGGGTACTCCAAGACACTCCCCGGTGGCGCGTTCAAGGCCAAGGAGGACACCGAACTGGAGTCCACCGTTTCCGTCCAGTATTATAAGTTGGAAATAGACGGTGAGGAGATCGTCGAAATCGACGTAATCAATAACATCTACAAAGTCGGCGGCGAGGACTTGCTGGCTGAACGTAGGCAAAACCTTGGATTGTAATGGGACAGCAAGCACTGAATCGCAAGCCGAATTTGTCAGTTCGGCGGCGGCTCCAGCTCGACGCCAACACCGAGATCGCTGAGATTGGTATCACGGTACGCAAGCAGATGGAGCTAACCAACAACAAGAGCCTGACGGACGTCGAGCGCGGCATGCACCTGATGGCCGCCAAAATTCTCGTAAACGGTCAGCCGATCGTTTACGACGATCTGATGGACGGCTTCACTACCGAGGAGATGGATAAGATCACCGAGTTCCTTTTCCCCGACGCAAAAAAAGAGGTAGAAAGGGACATCTCAAAAAACGGATAAGGTCCGACGCTGGCGCAAGGGTGCTAATCAGACAAATCCCACATGCGGATATTGTTTTTTTAGCACACTTCACCGGCGGCGGAATAGATGGCGTTCTCGATCTGATCGTGGAAGATTATTTTGCCTACTTGGACCGCGCAGTCGAGATTTACGAAAAAGAGATCACAACACCCCGCCGGGTGGTATTATCCGGCATCGAAAAGCGATAACGACACATGGCAGCCAACACTCTGAAATTAGCGTTCATTTTGTCTGCAACGGATAAAATGAGCCGCATTATAGACGAGGCCGTCAAAAAATCGACGGACAAACTTTCTGCATTCGAGCGTACCACAAGCAAAATAGGTCGCTCAATGACGAAAGCAGGAACCGTCATGCTGGGCGCGAGCGCAGCCGTCGGAGGTAGTATTTTGGCCGTTGGAAAATCGACAGCCGATTACGCCGGTGATATGTACGATATGGCCCGGGGAGCCGGGATCGGTGTAGAGGCATTCCAAAAACTTGCGTATGCCGGTAGGATGTCAGGGGTCGAAACTGAAAAATTGTCCGCGTCGTTAGTGAAGTTCGACAGAATGGTCGCCGAAGCTACCGGCGGAAATAAGACGTACATGCAGACGTTCGAGGATCTCGGTATCAAAATCAAAGACAGTGCGGGTAATCTCCGCCAGCCGAACGAGATTTTCGAGGATGTAGCCGATATTTTTCATAATACCGAAGACGGCATCGGAAAGACCGCTTTGGCGGTTGAATTGTTCGGCAAGTCGGGTGCCGATCTGATCCCTATGCTGAACGATGGCAAGGCCGGTCTAAAAGCGTTTTACGCCGAAGCCGAGCGTTTGGGACTTGCGTTAAGTAACGAGATGATTGCCAAGGGCGACGCATTTAGCGACCAACTCGAAAATATCGGAGAGCAGGTCAAAGGCGTTAAGTTACAGTTAGGTGCAGCACTGATCCCAGCATTGTCGGCGGCAACCGAAAAAATATCAAAGGTTATCGATAAGATAACAAAATGGGTACAGGAAAATCCCGAACTGGCCGCCACAATCGGCAATATAGCGATGACCACGGGTAAATGGATCGCTATATTAGGCACGGCTGCCATTGCGATCGGTAGCGTGACGTTCATCGTCGGGCAGTTCGGTAAGGTATTCCGAATAGTGTCTGATTCCATAAAAATTGGTACCAAAATCGTCAGCGAGTACAAAAACGGCATGTTGTTGTTTCGTATGCAATATGCGTTATTCTCCGTTTGGTCGAAGATCGCCGCCGCCGGCCAGTGGGTATTTAATACATCCTTGTACGGGTGTCCAGTGGTGTGGATTGTCGCCGGTATCATGGCGATTATCGCAGCCGTGGTATTGTTGGTCAAGTACTGGGACGAGGTGGCCGCATGGTTTAAAAAGTTGTGGGACGCTATCGTCGGGATATTCAAAGCAGCGTGGGAAGCGATCAAAAAGGTGTGGAGCACTGTAACGGGCTGGTTCTCGAACTTGTGGGGCAGGATCAAGGCCGGTGCGGGGAAAGCTTGGGATGGCATCAAAAATACCATCAGCAAGGCCCGCGAGGGAGTGCAAAAGGCATGGGGATCAGTGAAAGGCTGGTTCTCTAACCTTTGGGGTAACGTCAAGAGCGGCATTTCGAACGCATGGGGAGGGATCAAAGACTGGTTCAGCAACCTGCAACCCGTCGAATGGATGCGCGGCGCGTGGGAGAATGTGGGGACGTTCTTCGAGAACCTCGGCCCCCGCTTTTATGAGTGGGGCAAAAACCTATTGCAAGGGCTTTGGAATGGAATAACCTCTATGGTCGATAAGATTGTCGAGGGAATGAAGAATATCGGCCGTAGGATTGCCAACGGCTTCAAGTCTATTCTCGGTATCAATTCCCCATCCCGTTTGTTCGCCGAATATGGTCTGAATATCACGCAGGGGCTGGTCGTTGGCCTTGATCGAGGGGGTGCAATCGTCGAAAATGCTACCGAGGGCGTGGCCATGCAAGCGACCCGTGGAATCACGCAGTCGATGCAATCCAGCACGGTGAATACCTCGACCATTGTAGGCGGCGGGAATACCGGCCCGTCCATTACCTATGCCCCGCAGATCACATTCGCCGGATCGACTACGCAGGAGGTGCGGGACGAGTTCGGAAAAATGCTGAAGCAGCATGCGAACGAGATCATGGAACTGATTCGTAAATATGAAGAAAACAAGACACGTTTGTCCTTTGCGTAATAGCTGGCACCCATGTTTGCACAACTCGGAGATCACATATTTCAAGGGCTGAAAACTCCCGTATCGACCAGCGAGGCAGATGCCGTAAAATACGGCCAAATCCCTCGTGTCAATGACAAAGACGCCATCCAGCCGACTGGTGCCGAGCTGCGGGAGTTGAGCCTGACAATCACATATTCATCAGAATTTTGTGATCCGCAGGCCGAGATATATGCGTTGAAAGCGTCGATGCACGCTTTCGAGGTGCTGCCGTACATTACCGGAGACGGGCGAATTGTCGGGAAATTCGTTATTACGAGCTTGGACATCGCCAACCAGCAGTGCGCGGCGGATGGATGGGTGGAGCTGGCAACCGTCACCGTGAATTTGCTGGAGAGTCCCGGCGAAGAGGAAGCAGCCCCGACAGGGCGGGCGCTGAGTAGTCAGAAGCCGATCGCGGTGGCGCCTGTTGCGTCGGCTCCAAGCCCCGCCACAGGTATAACCAACGACGTGTCCGCAGCCAAGGAAAAGGTTAGCGGAATGAAGCAGTCGATTGCTAAGGTGAAAAGCAGGACCACCAGCCTTAAGCGCGGGGTGCGCGAGGTCCAGCAACTGGCCGCCGATGCGCAAGGACTCTATGCGTCGGCCAAAACGAAAGTCGCGGCAACAAAGAAAATAATCGATCGCGCTGGCGACTTGCCCACATCATTGGACGAAGCGATTGCATATGCCAGCAACCTCGCAAAAATCGACAACGTGGTGGATGTGTCGGTGCTGGAGATGAATGTCGGGCAGTTGTCCGACAGCGCGGAAAAAGTAACGACCAGCGCCACGCCGGTAGCGGGGTTCGCAGGAACAAAAGAGGGAGGCAATTAAATGTCAAGTTTCAACTATACGACCGTTGAGGGAGACCGGATCGATCTGCTCGCTGCCAAGTTTTACGGCAGTATGGACGGGATCGCCATCATATCGGATGCCAACCCGCTCATACCGCTTACGGCGGTCTTCCCGCTGGGCACGGTGCTGGTGATCCCGATCGTCGAAGACAGCGATATGCACGTAAATACAGACCTGCCGCCATGGAAACGTTAGAGAAAGTCATTGCGAAAATCACCGTCAATGGTAAGAACGTAACCGCCGACGTGTCGCCCTATCTCTCCCGATTGTCGTATGCAGACAAAGAGGAGGCGGAAAGTGACGATTTGACGCTGACGTTCGAAGATACCACTGACCATTGGAAAAACGGATGGTATCCCGAGCAAGGCGACACGCTGGAGGTGTCGATCGGCACGCCCGACGCTCCGCTGGATTGTGGACTCTTTGAGATAGACGAGATCGGGCTGGAGTTCCCGCCCGATACGGTTGCAATCAAAGCTATCGGTGCCGCTATATCCAAGGCGCTGCGCTCGAAGAACAGCAAGGCGTTCGAAAAGCAGTCGTTGAAGCAGATCGCCCAATACTTTGCGACGAAGCACGGGCTGAAGCTCGTGGGCAATGTCAGCGACCTGCAAAAGATAGAAGTCGAGCGCAAGACGCAGGAGAAGCAGACAGACCTCGCATTTTTAAGCAGGCTGGCCAGAGAGTACGGGATCGTATTTTCCGTTCGTGGCGATCAACTTGTGTTTATGGACACCGAGGAACTGGAGTCTCAGCCCGTGGTGATGACCATTCACAAAAACGAATTGAGCCGGGCGTCGTTCACTGACAAAACGAGCCAAGTATTTGGCGGGGCTGTCGTGGCGACCCGCAATATGAAGACCAACAGCGTCCGGCGATGGAAGATCGAGCCGTCAGACCAAGAGGGAGGCAAGGGCACATTGTCGAAAGACACGTGGCAGGGAGACGTTACGGTAGAGAACGAGACGCAGGCCCAAGCCAAGGCCAAGGGTGCGTTGAAAGAAAAAAACAAGGACAAAATAACGGGGAGCATCACCGTTGCGGGGAATGTCAAGCTGGTAGCGGGGATCAATATCGAGCTGACTGGCATCGGCAAGTTTTCCGGAAAGTGGCATGTGGTATCGTCGGCTCATGACCTCGATAATTCAAGCGGGTACGTAACCACGGCGACAATTAGAAAAATAGAGGTATAGGTATGTTTCGGCTGGGTATAATATCAGAGATCGGCGAGGGTGAGAACCTGGGCTATGCGCGTGTTTCGTTCGACGAGAACGAGATCGTTTCCGGCTGGCTGGCCATCCCGTCTATGGCTACCTACAAAACGAAGCACTGGATACCGGTCGAGGTAAATGCGCAAGTGCTGTGTTCAATGGACGAGAATTGCGAGCAGGGCGCCATTGTATTGGTACTTTGGAGCGATACGGACACACCACCCGACTGGGCTGGACCTGACACTATGGGCGTAAAATACGCTGACGGCGCCGAGGTGTTCTATGATGCCAAGGCGCATAAGTTGAGCGTGAACGCACCGGATTCCGAGCTGTCGATCGCGTGCAAAAAATTGAACGTCGAGGGTGAGGTGAACATCACGGGCGACACCACTGTTACCGGGGAGATCACCGCCAGCGTTGAAGTTACCGCCGGAACGCAGAAAATAAAATTAACAACACACAAGCACCCGACCAGTACAGGCGTGTCGGGACCGCCAACACCATAAGCGTATGCCCGTACAGAAATCAGCATTGAAAGCGGCGATCAAGGCCGCCATGCTCGCCGAACGAGACAAAACAGATAACCCCGAGGCGTCCGCCGATCGTATCGCCGAGTCCATCACGAACGCGGTGGCTGCCGCGATCGTCGAGGGGGTAAATACCGCCGTGATCACGCTGGCGAATACCGCCGGCCCAGTAACGGGAACCATAACCGCAAGCGCCGTATGATTGCACCGAACGACACACGAAACTGGCAGGTCAGCATGGACGATCCGGCGGCGATCGTCGAGGGGGTGGATGATATTGTACAGTCCATCAATATCATCCTGACGACCATCCCGGGCAGCGATCCATTGCGCCCGGAGTTCGGCAGCAACGTGTACCAATATTTAGATAAACCCCTGCCATCGGTGTTGGGAAAAATCATCTACGAAGCGACCACGGCCATCGGCCGGTGGGAAAAGCGCCTCGATGTAACCCGCATTTCCGCGAGCCGTAACGATGCCGCCCACACAGTTTTTAAGATCGAGGGCACGGTGGTAGGATCGGCAGAACAGATAACGATAACAACGATCATATAATGGCTATTGACAACAATATCCCAACATTCGTGGAACGTGATCCCGCCGTAATCATGGCGGAGAGCAAGGCAAAGCTGGAGGAGCTGTTGGGGCGTGAATTGCAACCTGCCCAAGTCGAGCAGTTGATCCTCAATTTCGTGGTGTTCCGCGAAACGCTACTTGTGAACCGCTTTAATGCGGGTATGCGGCAAATGCTCTACCAGTTCAGCACCGCGCCAATCCTCGATTACATCGCGGGTTTGGTGGCCGTCGAGCGTTTGCCGGCGGCCAGTGCTGGGTGTACCGTCCGCTTCACTCTTGTTGCAGGGCACGGCTCCGTTTTGATTCCCGAGGGAACCCGCGTATCGAGCAGCGACGGTTTGGCGATATTCCGCACGATCGACGACGCCATAATCGCCCCCGCCACTATGACCGTAGAACTGTCCGTTTTGGCCGACGTTGCGGGCAAGGTGGGGAATGGTTATGCCGTCGGTACGATTAACAAAATACTGGACCCGCTGGCGTTCGTATCGACGGTAGAAAATATCGACGTCACGGGCGGAGGTTCCGATGTGGAGAGCGACGCGCAGCTCCGTGAGCGCATCAAACTGGCGCCATCGCAATATTCATCGGCAGGATCTCGGTCGAGTTACAAGTTTTACGCGAAAAGTGCCAACGCCATGATTACCGACGTGTCCGTGTCTTCGCCGGTACCCGGTAGTGTGTTGATCGTTCCACTGACGAATGAAGAGGAAACGCCCGCGCAGGTGATTACGGATGTGTACAACGTGTGCAACGCTGAGAATGTGCGGCCGCTCACGGACACGGTAATCGTATCGGCGCCGGAGCGCGAGGATTATGCGCTCATGGTGGACGTGGTGCTGTACGACGGCGCCGATGCCGCGACCGAGCGGGCAAGTATCACCAGCGCCTTGGAAGATTTTGCCAAGGAGAAGCGGGCAAAGCTCGGTTTGGACATCATACGGTCGCACATTGCCCAAGCGTGCCGGTTGTCCAGCGTGTACGACGTTACGGTCGTCGCGCCGGCCGCAAACCTGATCATATCGGACGAACAATTTCCAAATTGCACGGGAATAACCGTGAACGTAACAGGATTTAGCCGTGGATGACAAAAACGTCATAGCAAGCGCGATCAGCGACAACGAACTGGCACGGGCCTTTTCGGAAATGGTGGCCGACCGATGGGACAACTGGGACCTATCGGAGTTCCTGCCGTACTTGGTGGACACGGTAGCCCCGAGCGCCTTGCCGTATCTTGCCGACCAGTTCGACATCGACGGGTTGCAAGGATTCGGAATGGCAGAGACCGAACAGCAACAGCGGGACATCATTAAGAAGTCCATCGCGCTGCACAAGTTTATCGGTACGCCGTGGGCTATTCGCGAAGCGTGCCGCACGGTGGGGTTCCCGATCGTCATTTTGGAGGAGGGCGTAACGGCTCTGCCCGGCGGCCCTGAAAGCCCCGAAGACTGGGCGCGGTTCCGCGTATTCGTTGAGGCGGATGATAGCCGCCACATCACCGCCGAGGAGAGCCGAAAAATACACCTGTTCGTCGAGTTCTATAAAAATGAGCGGTCGCACCTGGTCGAAGTAGGCTATTATCAGAGAATCGAGGCCAGCGAAATAGTCTTCAACACCAACGACTGGCTGAATGTTGAAGTTACCACCCGCCGACGTGCATTCTCGGCGGGGTTTAATCGTGGATTCAAATAAAAAGGCAAGAATATGGCAAAAAAAGAGGACTTAAAGGGGCTGCTTGAGCAGTATTTCCCGAACAACGACACGGGCGAGATCACCGAGCCGAAGATCAGAGAGTTTTTGGGCAAGGTGATAGACTTGATCCCCGAGATCGCCGGTGGTGATCTCGCCGGTACGTACCCGAGTCCGACGGTTGGCGCGAAAAAGATTACCGCTGCAAATATAGCCGATAAAACTATTACAGCGTCCCAAATCGCAGAGGAATCATTGAACGATGAGAGCATTTTCGCCGACGAAATAATCACCGGTCGGGTCATACAGAAAAATGCAATAACTGCGGAGCTACTTGAAAGGACTTTAGCGCCGTGTGTTGTGGAAGGTATTAAAAATATCAGCATATCCAACATTCTCACAATTCCGATAACTGATCTTTTTACATATAATACCGCAAATGGAAAATGGCAATCAACGATAGTTAATATTACGAATGCAACATCGTCAGGTAATAATGCAGACCTGGAAATAAATTGCGGCGACATCGGTATCGACAAAGTAAAATTCAGCCAAATGCCTGCGATAATTCCTGTTATAATTATATCGGATGGCGATATTATTACTGTTAATGTATCAGTAAAAAGTGAGTTTAAAGGTCATAGTTATAAATCCGACAATATAATCCTTGTCTCACAAGGTGGATATGTAAGCCTTATGTTGGCTAAAACGAATATTGGATATTTTGTAATAGGGTCAAACAATCGTACAGATTTCTAATTATGAAGCAGATCGTAAAACCAATAGACGGCGTCCTGCATTTGATCGCCTACGACCAGCAGGGACGTGAGTTGTGGAGCCTGCAACAAAGCAACCAAATCGTAAACGGGGCCTATGAGATCGCCGCCGAGGCGCTGGCAGGATTGCCAAATGCGGCCATTTCAAAGGTCGCGGCGGGAACGAACGGAACCGCGCCGACCGAGAACGACACGTCGATAACCGACCCCACTATCGTCGATGTGCAGACGGTCGAGTACCCCGCGCCCGACACCGTGCGCTTCAACTTCACCTTTGGCTACATGGACGCCGCCGGAAAGTCGATCGCCGAATTTGGGCTGCTGACAACCGATGGCCGTTTGTTCGCCCGCAAGGTTCGGCAGCCGATCGAGAAAACCGAATACATGACCATCAAAGGTTCGTGGGAGATCAGCGGCGCCGGTATGGCAAAAACCCCAACGGAAGCCCCGAAATACCCCATCACGCTCACCATTGACAACTATAAAACCGGCGACGTTGAGGATAAAGGTAAGTGGCCGATAATATCGCTTTACGGCGTGGGCGACGCGGATAATGTTGCCGACTATAAAATTTATCTTTTCCGCCGGACAAAAGGGCGGTACAAGTTTGCGAGCGGTCCTACTGGATCGACGCGTAAAATATCCAAGACCTGGAGGCATCCCAAGCATGGGGTATCTATCGGGCAGGCAGATTTTGCCCTTGAATTTGGAAACGAATCGCTCGACAAAGCGATAACTGAGTTTGGCATAGAAAAATTCAAGGAATCGACATTAATCTACAATAACTCCCGAGCAAGTTTTGGGCACATTGTAGGCTGGATGTTTTGGTACGACTCGGGCCTGGAAACCACCCGGCTTTGCTTGGGCTTAACCTACAAGATCGAAAAGGCAGATTTTGACAAACCTGACAGCCCTAACCCGGATTATAAAAATTTTATGATAAAAAACATCGGATTTGCGGCATTCAAAAATGGGATTCAGGTGAGTGAGATCAAGGAATTTAAGGTAGTATGTAGTGCATCCTACGGGAAATTGGAATATGCTGTTTTAACTGACTAATAGCCGTTATGCCCTGGATTTGACCGTTCGGTTTTTGCCAACGGTTTGACGAGTCGGTTTTTGCCACTTGGACGATCCAGCGGTCTTTTTTTACTGCTGGCGATATGATCGCAATACCGCCGTTTTTTAGAGAACAATAAACTATTATGCCCTGGATTTGACCGTTCGGTCTTTGCCAACGGTTTGACGAGTCGGTTTTTGCCATTCGGACGATCCAGCGGTCTTATCGGAATAAAATATAACGACAAATATGGATTGGACGACAATCATCAGTGCGGCGATCGCCGCAATCAGCGCGGGCGGTGGCATAGGTATTTTTTTCGACCGCAAGCACAAGAAACGGGCGGCCGAGTTAGCCAATGAGTCCACCGTATCGTCGCAGTGGAAAGAACTGTTCGAGCGATCGGAAAAGAAAGTGGATGCCCAAAGTGACAAAATCGAGGGGCTTTATAAAACGATCGGCAACATGCGCTCTCAACTCGACGGGCTGGCATCGCAAAAGGCCGTGCTTACTCTGTACAAGTGCTGTAAAGTAAATTGTCCCGATCGGGAGCCGCCTTTCGGATCACAAGAGAAAACACATAATAAAAACCACGAACAACAATGAACAACAAACAAATCGAATTTGTCAAAAAAGTGTACCCGGCAGCGGAACGACTGGCCAAGGCCGGCGGCGTCAGCCCCCTATTCGTAACCGCGCAGGCGGCGCTGGAAACGGGCTGGGAAATCCGAGGGATCGGTAACAACATTTTTGGGATCACAAAAGGAAGCTGGACCGGCGACGTGTCGCTGGAGCTGACAACCGAGTATTTCAAGACCCCGACTGTGGCGTTCAAGGCTCCCGAGCGGGTTGTGTCGGTCGAGCAAGTTGCGCCCGATCGGTACAAATATCGCGTGTATCGCCTTTTCCGTGTATACCCGACCGTGGACGCGTGCCTCGACGATCACTTGGCGCTGCTGAAGAAACCGATGTACGCCGATGCGTGGCCCTACCGGGGTGATGCCAAGGAGTACGCCCGCCGCCTGGTGGACAACACGGGCGCAAAATACGCCACGGCGCCGAATTACGCCGCTATTATGGCCTCGGTGATCGACACCGTGGCAAACATCGTAAAATCACTTTAGCCATGAGAAAAATCTATTACAACAACCTGTTGGCCCGCCTGCTGTTATGGCGGAAAGATTACGAAACAGCTATGATTTTCGGTTTCATCTGCACGAAGCGCAAACAGGCGCAGCCGTTGAGTTCAAAAGCAGTGAACCACGAGGCCATCCACGTCGAGCAGTATATGGAGGTTACGGCCGTCGCACTGCTTGCCGCCTTGATGCTCTCTTTGGCGTTCGGGTGGGGCGGTTGGCCATTCGTCGTGGCGCTCCTGCTCTACTACATCATCTATTTTGTTGAGGCGGGGATTTCGTGGGTGTACAACACCGTGCGGCGGAAGCTCTCCGCGACCGCAGCGGCGGACACGGCCTATTACGCATCCATGTTCGAGATGGAGGCGCACGCCAACGAGGGAGATAACCAGTATATTCGCGGCCGCAAATCGTTCAACTGGATCCGTTATTTCGGGAAAGTATGAAAAAGTATCTGATCGTGGCGCTGGTAGCGCTGTCCGTGATTACGGCATTTGGCTTCCTGATCCATCAAAACAAAAAATTGCGGCGGGAGCGGGACGCATACCACAACAACACCGAGGTACTGCTGAGCGAGGTGGAACGTTATCAAACCAAAAGCGGCGAGCAGGCCGTTAGAGTCGGCGAATTGCAGCTGCGGGTGGCGGAGTTGGAGCGGTACCGCGCCGACGATGCCGCGTTAATCCGCGACATGGGCGTTAAGAAAAAGGAGTTGGAGCAACTGACCAAGATACAGCAGCAGACCATTTACAAGTTGCAGGGCAAGGCCCGCGATACCGTTTTTGTCGAGGTCACACCCGACAGGGCCGCCGAGGTTCCGGCAAGGTGCGCCGAGCATCACGACGAATGGCTCGATTTCTCGTGCTGCATTTTCCCCGATAATAGCTACAAGGCCGACGTCATAAGCCGCGACCGGATTACCTACGTGGAGCGCGTCAAATATGCGCGGTTCCTCGGATTCCTTTGGCGAACGAAGCGTGTCAAGTCGCGCGACCAATCCATCATAAACCACAATCCGCACGCTGAAATTATCGACGCAGAGTTTATAACTATCAGAAAATAGCGGCTTGCAATCGTTATAAATCGCTATTTTGTTTGTCCATTGTTTGTCCAAAAAGAATAATCCAACACGGGCTCTTTTACAAAAAACCGCCTCAAACATTAGTTTGAGGCGGTTTTTGTTTGGTGGAGAATACGAGGCTCGAACTCGTGACCTCTTGCATGCCATGCAAGCGCTCTAGCCAACTGAGCTAATCCCCCGTTAGCGGGACAAATATAGTGAAATTTTCCAAATCCTCGAAAAACAGAGTCGATTTCCTGAAAAATTCACTCCGACAGTCCGCTCCTCGCAGAAAAAACATATCCCCAAAGAGGCAACGCCAATCCGTATGGCAATGTTTTTGCTCTGAATTACAACGATATGAAACTCAATCATAAACCGGTCTGGCATTTTCTGCATGCCGACAAAAAACAATAGGATATGGACAAGAAAAGACTGACCTCCGAAAACGGGAAACCCATTGCCGACAACCAAAACATCCAAACCGCCGGCGTGCGCGGCCCCGCCATGCTGCAAGACGTATGGTATCTCGAAAAACTCGCCCATTTCGACCGGGAAGTGATCCCCGAACGCCGCATGCACGCCAAAGGATCGGGAGCTTTCGGGACCTTCACCGTGACGCACGACATCACCAAATACACCCGGGCCTCGATCTTTTCGCAGGTGGGTAAAAAGACCGACTGTCTGGTCCGCTTCTCGACCGTAGCCGGAGAGCGCGGCGCCGCCGATGCCGAGCGCGACATCCGGGGCTTCGCCATGAAATTCTACACCGACACGGGCAACTGGGACCTGGTAGGCAACAACACGCCGGTCTTCTTCCTGCGCGATCCGCTGAAATTCCCCGACCTGAACCACGCCATCAAACGCGATCCGCGCACCGGCATGCGAAGTACCAACAACAACTGGGATTTTTGGACGCTCCTCCCGGAAGCGCTCCACCAGGTGACGATCACGATGAGTCCGCGCGGCATTCCGGCCTCGTTCCGCCATATGCACGGCTTCGGCAGCCACACCTTCAGCTTCTACGACAAGGACAACAAGCGCACATGGGTCAAATTCCATTTCCGCACCCTGCAAGGCATCAAGAACCTCACGGACGCCGAAGCCGAGGCGGTCATCGCCAAAGACCGGGAGTCGAACCAGCGCGACCTGTTCGAAGCGATCGAACGGGGCGATTATCCCCGCTGGCTGATGCAGGTGCAGCTGATGACCGAAGAGGAGGCCCGAAACTACAAAATCAATCCCTTCGACCTGACCAAAGTGTGGTATCACGGCGATTTCCCGCTGCATGACGTGGGTATTCTCGAACTGAACCGCAACCCGGACAACTTCTTCGCCGAAATCGAACAGGCGGCGTTCAACCCTGCGAACGTCATCGAAGGCATCGGCTTCTCGCCCGACAAGATGTTGCAGGGGCGGCTCTTCTCCTACGGCGACGCACAGCGCTACCGGCTGGGCGTGAACAACAACCTGATTCCCGTGAATAAACCCCGCTGTCCGTTCCACGACTACCACCGCGACGGGCAGATGCGCACGGACGGCAATTACGGAGCGACGATCCCCTACCAGCCGAACAGCTACGGCGAATGGCAGGACAGCCCGAACCTGAAAGAACCGCCTTTGGAGGTGAACGGTGCCATCTACAATTACGACGAACGGGAACTCGACAGCGACTATTTCACCCAACCGGGCAAGCTCTGGCGGCTGATGTCGGCCGAAGACCAACGGGCGACGTGCGAGAACACGGCCCGCGCGATGGGCGACAGCGCCCTCTTCATCAAACAGCGGCACGTGCGCAACTGCTCCTACGCCGATCCCGAATACGGCAAAGGCGTGGCGAAGGCATTGGGTATCGACTATGAGGAAGCCCTGAAAGCGGAGGACCCGGCACACCCGACGTGGGATCCCCGCAACAAAAAGTGATTCGCAGCAGACGCACCGAAAGGAGGTTCCTCCATTTCGTTAAGATCGCTACAAAATCCCGGATGAATATGTATTCATCCGGGATTTTACGCAATACGTCCTCTTCACCCTGTCCGAACGCCCCGCAAAACAAGGCCCGTCCGGCACGAACGGCCCGACGCGAAAAGCCTCATACGATGGGATCGATGACGCCTCCGCCTCCGCCACTCTTTCCGGCTCCGCAGGCTTTCTCCCCTCGACAACGATACTTCGAAAAATGCCAGCCGACACCTTGCTCCCGGCGACAACATCGACAGGCCGGTCCGCACAAGCGGATCGGTTTCCTTGCAAGAGGCAATCAAGGACGGTATTCCAGCATCGTTCCGGGACATTGGACATACCTTTACGGGGTCTTGGCCGGCTCCGTAAAATACAATGCCGGACTGCGATCCCGCACTTTCGGGAGCCGCAATCCGGCGCTGCGAATTTCAAAAGGCACTATGCCTGCGGCGTATCGTCGCCGCCTTTATTGCGATTACGGTTGCGATTTCGGTTACGACGACGCCCCCGGTCCCGGCTGCCGCGATTACCCTCGCCACGACCTTCTCCGTGGCGGGACTCCACATTCGCAGCCGCGACGACACCTTCTGCAGGTACCGGACCGGCACTCTTCGCACCGTCGCGTCCACGGCTCCGACCACGTCCCCCGCTGCGTCCGTTTCCGCCACGGCCCGACCCACTGCGTCCCCGGCGGCCGCCATGACCGGAAAAAGCGGCGGGGTTATATTCAGGGCCTGCACCTACGGCTTCCGGCAAGGACAATTTCGGAATCTCCCGCTCGATAAACTCCTCGATACGGTGGAATTTACCCTGCTCCTCCTCGTTCACGAACGTAACGGCCCGCCCCGTAGCGCTGGCCCGCGCCGTGCGGCCGATGCGATGGATATAATCTTCGGGATCGTGCGGCACGTCATAATTGATGACCATGCCGATATCCTCGATGTCGATACCGCGTGCGACGATGTCCGTCGCTACGAGAATCCTCACTTTATTATTCTTAAAATCGAGCATCACCTGCTCGCGCTTCTCCTGATCCAAGTCGGAATGCATGGGAGCCACGTCGAGCTTCATTCGCTTGAGCGTATGGGCCAGCTCCTTGACTTTTAGCTTCGACGAGGAGAAGATGATAGTCTTGGACTCCGAAGGCCGGGAGAACATCTCGCGGACGATCCCCAGCTTTTGGCCCTCGTAACAAATATAAGCACCCTGTTCGATCGCCTCGTTGGGCTTCGAAATGGCGATATTGACCTCGGCGGGATCGTTCAGAATCTGCTTGGCCATCTGCCGGATCTTGGGCGGCAGCGTCGCGGAGAACATCAGCGTCTGTCGCGATTTGGGCATATAGGAGACGATCTGCATAATGTCGTCGTAAAAACCCATATCGAGCATACGGTCGGCCTCGTCCAGAATCAGGTAGTCCACATGCGACAGATCCACCCGGCTGTTGGTCAGGTGCGAAATCAGGCGTCCGGGCGTGGCGATCACCACATCGGCACCCATTTGCAGGCCGCGCTTCTGCTGGTCCCAGCCGCGGCCGTCGCCGCCGCCGTAAATTACGGCGGTAGAAACGGGCATATAGTAGGAAAAGCCCTGGAACTGCATGTCGATCTGCTGTGCCAACTCGCGCGTGGGTACGATAATGACCGATTTCACGACGTTCTTCTCATTGCCTTCGAGCAGCAGCCGGTTCAGCAGCGGCAGCGTATAGGCAGCCGTCTTGCCCGTACCGGTCTGGGCGCAGGCGATAATATCGCGCCCGTCCAGAATGATCGGAATGGTCTGCTCCTGCACAGGAGTCATCTCCTGAAAATTCATGGCGTCGATGCCGTCCAGCACCTCGTCTTCCAGATCGAGTTCGTCAAATCTCATACTATGCGTTTTCTTTCTTTTCCAATTATTACACTTCAAACGGGCGGGTTCTTTCGACCAACTCTCCCTGCAACGTCGCCGACGAGGAGGCGGTCACCCGCACCCGCACGTAATCCCCGATCCGGCACTCGCCGCGATCGAAGACCACCACCTTATTCTGCGACGTACGTCCGAAAAGCTGCCGGTCGCTGCGCTTGGAAGTACCTTCCACCAGAATTTCGAACTCTTTGCCGACATCGCGGGCGTTGCTTTCGGCCGAAAGCGTATTCTGCAAGGCGATGATTTCGTTCAAACGGGCCGTCTTGACCGAATCCGGCACATCGTCGGGCATGTGACGTTGAGCGAACGTATCGGGCCGCTCGGAATACTTGAACATATAGGCGAATTCATACCCCACCTCCCGCATCAGCGAAAGCGTCTGCCGATGATCCTCGTCCGTTTCGCTGCAGAATCCGGCGATCAGGTCGGTCGTAATCGCGCAATCGGGCATATAGCGGCGGATAGCGGCGATGCGGTCGAGGTACCATTCGCGCGTATATTTGCGGTTCATCTTCTCGAGCATCCGCGACGATCCCGACTGGGCAGGCAGGTGGATGCAGCGGCAGATGTTGGGTTTCGACGCCATCACTTCGAGCAGACGGTCGCTCATGTCCTTGGGATGCGACGTTGCGAACCGAACGCGCAACAGCGGCGAAATTTCGGACACAAGGCGCATCAGCTCCGGAAAATCGACCGCTCCATAACGATACGAATTGACGTTCTGTCCCAACAGCGTCACCTCCCGGTAACCGTTCTCGAACAGGCTGAGGGCTTCGCTCAGAATAGTCTGCGGATCGCGGCTGCGCTCCACGCCCCGCGTATAAGGCACCACGCAGTACGAACAATAGTTGTTGCACCCGCGCATGATGGCGATATAACTGCTCACGCCGTTGCGATCGAGCCGCACGGGAGCGATTTCGGCGTAGGTTTCCTCGCGGGAAAGCAGGACATTGACGCCCCGGCCGCCTTCGCCCGCTTCGCGCACCAGGCGGGGCAGGTCGCGGTACGCATCCGGACCGGCGACGATATCCACGGGGTTCTCCCCTTCGAGCAGCCGTTCCCGCAAACGTTCGGCCATACAACCGATAATACCGACGAGCAGTCCCGGCCGGCGGCGGCGCAGATGAGCCATCTCCCGCAAACGTCCCCAAATGCGCTGTTCGGCATTATCTCGGATCGAACAGGTATTGATCAGAACGACATCCGCCTCCTCGATCTTGTCGGTATAGACATAGCCCTCCTGCTGCATGATCGCAACGACGATTTCCGTATCGCCGACGTTCATCTGACAGCCGTATGTTTCGACAAAAAGTTTACGGCCCGCACCCTGCAGCGGACGCAAAGTATTTATCTTCTCGTTATTCATAGTTGCAAAACCGGACTCGCCCGGTAAAATTAGGACCGAAAAACGGGAATCGACGATCGCGGTTCCCGTTTCCCCGGTATTTCTGAAAATTACTGTGCCTGAATCGCACCCGCTTCCGGGAAAGGCTTGAAGCCCTCTCCGTAGGTATCGTAGGCATCCGTAACCACGAAGAATGCTTTCGGGTCGATCTCCTGTACCTTACGCTGTACCGCATGCACCTCCTTGCGATCGACCACCAGGAAAATCATATCCTTTTCCTCCTCGGAGTACATACCCCGTGCCTTGATAAAAGTAGCGCTGCGTTCCAGATCCTCCAGAATGAATGTCCGGAGTTTTTCGTTTTCATCGCTGATGATGAACAGCAACTTGTCGTACGACGCACCGTCGATCACCCGGGCTACGACCCGCGAACAGATGAAGATCGTAATGAGCGAATAGAGTGTCAGCACCCAGCCCGAACCCGAACTATCGCCCGTACCAAGACCGAAACCGATCACCACCAAGCCAGAAAGGATCACCACGCAATCCGCCAGGAAGATACCCGTGGAAAACTTGATGCCCGCATACTTCTGAAGCAACATGGCGATAATGTCCGTACCGCCCGTGGTAGCCTGTGTCCGCACGACCATACCCTGCCCCACGCCGATAACGACCGCACCGATGATACAGGTCAGCAACAGATCGTTCGACAAGTTGAGCGAACCGCCCAGCAATAGCGCCGGATCGAGATTGATACCGTCGGCCGTAAATGCCGCATCGGAATAGACCAACCGCGTCAGGATATTCATAAAACCGGGCGTGAACAGCGCAGCCACCACCGTCCGGGCGCCGAACTGTCCGCCGAAAACCAATACGGCGGTAATCATCAGCGGCACGTCGAACATATAGCCGAAAGTACCGACCTGGATCGACGGGAAAATATTATGCAATACGATGCCGGCGCCATAGACTCCGCCCGGAACGAAATTGTAAGGATTGATAAAAAAAACGAAACCGGATCCCATGATCGCACAACCGACAAACAACTGAATCCAGGAACGCCACCAGGCCCAAGACCCCATCGGCTCCAATAAAGCTTTCGTATTGATCATAAAATTAACTATTTTAGAGCGGTTAATAATTGATTTAATTTTGCAAATATACGAAAAACTCCCGGATTTCCCGTTCGCTTCGGACTATTTTCCCCAAAAGCCGCAGTATTTAAATTTTTTTCGTTTATATTTGCATATACAATCCTGACAAATAAAGGGCATGATACTGACTTACTATTGCATTATCACGATGATAATCATCGCCTACCTGCTCGGCTCGATCCCCAGCGCCGTATGGATAGGCAAAAAATATTACGGCATCGACATCCGGGAACACGGCAGCAAAAACGCCGGTACGACCAACATGCTGCGGGTACTGGGACGCCGAGCAGCCCTGCCGGTCTTTCTGCTGGATTTCCTCAAGGGATTCGTCGCGGTCACATTGACCGAGATCCTCAAATACGACGCCTACATCAACGATATGTGGCTGATAAATATCAAGATCATCGCCGTATTCGCCGCCGTGCTCGGACACATCTTCCCCATTTTCGCGGGATTCCGGGGCGGCAAGGGCGTGGCGACCCTGGTAGGGGCGATTACGGGTATTTATCCGCCGGTAGTACTGCTCTGCTTCGCCGTATGGGTCGTGATCCTGATGATGACGCACTACGTTTCACTCGCCTCGATCGTGGCCGGCTGCTGCTTTCCGGTCTTCACGATCGCTTCGCCCAAAGTGAACCAATCGGTGCCTTTCATCGTCTTCTCGTTCGTCACGGCCGTTCTGCTGCTCTACACCCACCGCAAAAATATCGTTCGGCTGAAAAACGGCACGGAATCCAAAATATACATCTGGAAGCCCCATCGAAAAGCGGACAAATAGCACGGTAAAAACGATTCGCTTGTTTGGCGAATCGTTTTTTATCGAATAAGGTCCGAAACCGGAACCATATCCGAATAGGCACAAAAAAATCCGACTGCTCCATCTCCTGCCCCAACGGTCATTCGGATCGCTTCATCCGCCCGTTTCAGATCGGACTTTCAATCCACGGTAAATAGCGAGCCGGAAATCGCCATTATTCAACACGCTTGTATTGTCCGATTTCGATCTATTTGTGTCTGTTTCCGCTGCGATCCGATCTGTCGAAACCGGCTGAAACGGCCTTGTAAAATAAAAACGAAGGCATCCCCGAATTCTTCCGACAAAAAACGGGTATTTTACCGATTGGATAGATTTTCATATATTTGCTCGCAACGAATACCGATTTGTACGAACTGTCAAAAAGCGAAACACACGAAATTTGCTTTGTTCCCGGCATATATTATCTTTGCCGGAAGAGGTTAAGAAGAATAACCCGAATCCGGCCGGACACCAGTCCCCCCGGGACAGGCGTTTCGCCCTAAAAATTGAATTATCCACTACTTGATACCGAAAATTCTATGTTACGCGAAAACCTGATTAATATTTACGAAACCAGCTTCCGGGAGAACTATGCACTGCCGGCATTGACCGACTATTTCAAGCAGGAGAACTTCACCTACCTGGAAATGGGCGCCGAGATCGCCAAGCTGCATCTGCTCTTCGACGAGGCGGGCATCCGGCAGGGCGACCGAATTGCGCTGATCGGCCGCAACAATCCCCGCTGGTGCATCACCTACATCGCCACGATCACTTACGGCGCGGTCATCGTGCCCATTCTGCAGGATTTCCATGCCAACGACGTGATCCACATCATCAACCATTCGGAAAGCCGACTGCTTTTCCTGGGCGACACGTTCTGGGACGCGATCGAAGCCGACCAGATCCGGAAAGTCGAAGCCGTCTTCTCGCTCACGGACCTGAACGCGATCTACGAGCGCCGGGATCCGAAGAAACTGACGGATTTCCAGAAGAACCGCGAAAATCACTTCCGCAAAGCCTATCCGAAAGGGTTCGGACCGGAGCATATCCGCTTTCACAAGATTCCCAACGACCGGATGATCCTGCTCAACTACACCTCGGGAACGACCGGATATTCGAAAGGCGTCATGCTCTCGGTCAATAACCTGACGGGCAACGTGCTCTTCGCCCGAGGAGCCATAAACACCCAAACCGGCACGAACTATTTCCAGCGCGGCGGACGCACGCTCTCGTTCCTGCCTCTGGCACACGCCTACGGCTGTGCATTCGACTTTCTCGCGCCGCTGGCCGTCGGAGGCCACATCACCCTGCTGGGCAAAATTCCCACTCCGAAGATCCTGATCGAAGCCATGCAGGTCGTGCGCCCCACGATCATTTGCTGCGTACCCCTGATTCTCGAGAAAGTCTATCGCAAACAGGTACTGCCGCTGCTCGAAAAGGGGCCGATGAGTATCGCTATGAAGATTCCGCTGCTGAATACCGCCCTGCGCTCGGTAATCCGCAAGAAGATGATGGAATCGTTCGGCGGAGAGGTGAACATCTTCATCGTGGGCGGTGCACCGATGAATATGGAAACCGAAGCATTTCTGATGAGTATCAAATTCCCGATCACGATTGGATACGGCATGACCGAATGCGCTCCGCTCATCAGCTTCACTCCCGACAACGAATTCAAGGCCGGTTCCTGCGGGCGTTTCCTCTCGGAATTTATCCAGGTGAAGATCGACTCGCCCGATCCCGAACACGTCGCGGGCGAGATCCTGGTGCACGGCGAGCACGTCATGATGGGTTACTACAAGAACGAGGAGGAAACCCGGAAGGTCCTGGACGAAAAAGGGTGGCTCCATACGGGCGACATCGCCACGATGGATCCGGACGGCACGCTTTACATCCGCGGCCGCTCGAAAACCATGATACTCACGGGAAGCGGACAGAACATTTACCCCGAAGAGATCGAAGACAAACTCAACAACATGTATATGGTCCAGGAATCGCTGGTTCTGGAGCACAACGGTCGTTTGACGGCATTGGTCGTTCCCGACTTCGAACAGGCGGAGCTCGAAGGGATCGATAAAGAGGAACTGCCCCGAATCATGGAAAACAACCTCAAGGAACTCAACAAACTGTTGGCATCCTACGAACAGGTCGCAAGCATCACGGTCTATCCCACCGAATTTGAAAAGACGCCCAAACGCAGCATCAAGCGCTACCTATACAATACGGCTCTGCTGGAGAAATAGGCCGATTCGATGACGCACGAAAAATCGCTATCGAAGGGTTTTCCGCCGACAATCCGACAAGTTTCCCTTCGAAACAGCTTGCCGCCTTTTCAGGCGGCAAGCTGTTTCGAAGGCTCCTCGGAAATCTTCGCAATAGTCCGTACGATTGTCCTTACCTTTCACTATCTTTGCAGAAAACAGGATGCGCCTCGGAAAACGATGAACAAGTTCCCGTTTTCTTCTCGGCTTTCACTATCTTTGTATTTGTAGAAGATAGGATGCGGTTCGGCAATCTTTGCGTGCAAGCCTGCACGATTGACCTCACCTTTCACTATCTCTGACACCGAACATTTCGCCTCGACAAAATGCAAATAAATTTGCGTTTGCCTCCGGCTTATCGCTATCTTTGCCAATATGAAATTCAGCAGCAAACAAATGATCGGAGAAAACCTCCTGTACCTGATGGTATGGATGGTGATTATCCTAGTACCGGTCCTCAACTCGAAAATGCTCGAAGAGGTACACGTCAGTCTGGAGAACATCCTGATCGCCTGGCTAAAAATCGCACCTTATCTGCTGATCTTCATCATCCACAACAGCCTGATCGCTCCCAGACTGTTACTGCGAAAACATCGTTATGTATGGTATCTGGTCGTCAATCTGCTGACCATTACGGCCGTTTTCTCGCTGGTCGCCATTTATGAAAAATACGCTCCATACGACACCGAACCCTACATCCTGAACGGCAAAGCGTCATTCACCGATCTGGCGATCTATTGGAACATCCTGCTGGGATTCTTCATGACGGGCCTGAACATGGGTATCAAACTGCTGTATCGCTCCCTGCGCGACGAACAGCAAATGGAGGAGCTCAAACGTCAGAACCTGCAAGCGGAAATGGATTATCTGCGATACCAGATCAACCCCCATTTCTTCATGAATACGCTCAACAATATCCACGCCCTGATCGACATAGATACCGAATACGCGAAAAGCGCCGTCATCGAACTGTCCAAGATGATGCGGTACGTTCTCTACGAATCGGGCAGCGAAACCATATCGCTCAAAAAGGACATCCAATTCATCGAGAACTACATCGAGTTGATGCGCATCCGCTACGACAGCAGCATCGACATCCGTTTCGACTATCCGGACTCGATCCCGAATAAAGTGGCCATCCCGCCCCTGCTGCTGATCGTATTCGTCGAAAACGCGTTCAAGCACGGAGTAAGTTATAACCACGCCTCGTTCATCCAGATCCGAATCGGCTACCGGGATGATGCGGTAACGGCCGTCATCAGCAACAGCCGTCACGAAAAATCCCGGTCGGGTACTACGGGCATCGGACTCGAAAACGTCAAAAAACGGCTGGCATTGATTTACCAGGACAACTATACGCTCGCTATCGACGATTCCGATCCGGCCGTTTATACCGTCAAACTCATAATCCCCATCATGCCATGCTGAAATGTATCGCCATAGACGACGAGCCGCTGGCACTGCGGCAATTACAGGGTTATATCGCCAAAATCAATTTTCTGAAGCTCGAAAAAGCGTTCACCAACGCCATCGAAGCCCAGCAATATCTGGCCGGAAATCCGATCGACCTGATTTTCGTGGATATCAACATGCCCGATTTGAGCGGCGTAGAGTTCGTACGGTCGCTCGTCAGCCGCCCGATGATTATCTTCACGACGGCATATTCGGAATACGCCGTCGAGGGATTCAAACTCGATGCGATCGACTACCTGCTCAAACCGTTCAGCTTCGCCGATTTCAACCGTTCGGTAACCAAAGCGCAATCGCTGTATGAACTGTTGGCCTATCGGAAGACACAGGGGGACGTCCCGGCCCCGGAAGCCACCCCGCGCGACCGGGAGTACATCTCGATCAAAGCCGATTATAAAACGACGCTGGTACGCATCAGCGACATCGTTTATCTGGAAAGCGAAGGCGAATACGTACGGCTCCATCTGGACGACCGATCGACCATCACGACTCTTTTCCGGCTCAAGAACATGGAAGCGGCCCTGCCGTCGGAAATGTTCATGCGGGTCCACCGTTCCTACATCGTCAACCTGCAACGTATCAGGAGCTACGTGAAAGGTCGGGTTTTCATAAGTGACAGCGAATACGTTCCGATCGGCGAAAATTACCGGGAGGCGTTCCAACGATACATCGAAGCTCATTACCAGAATCTATAACGGAGAATCGCCTCCGAAGTCGATATCTTCAGGAGAAATCGCACCGTTCCGAACGGACATTCGACCGCCCGGCAACAAATAACAAAACGCGATTATATGTTTTCGGGGAGCTATTGGAAGCCGACACGCCCTTCCCCTCTTTGGAGAGGAAGGGCGTGTCGGCATTACAGAAGCGGCACAGACCGCAAATAAGCTCGATGCCGCGATCGTTGGCCAAGGGTACATCGGAAAGACATGACCCCCAAATATAAACTCTGCATTCCCAGAGCGCAGGCACGCTTGCCACCAACCCCGACTATGAGGGGCGAATCTTATTTGCGATCGGCCAGGCAGCTCTGAATATCCAGACTGACCGGCTCACCGTTGAGAGAAAAAGAGAGTGTGCAATCCTCGAAAGCGGTAAGTTTCTCGAACTGCAAAATAACGGTGGAATTATCGCCCCAAATTGCATCGACACTCTTTGCCTGGAAGGTTTTACCACTGTTATAAAGCACCACATCTTCGATTGAAAGTCCGTTGGTTTCATCACGGTCGGATGCAGGGATTTCAATTTTGATAGTTGTTTTGCCGTGTTTGTTGTTCAAACTCAAAAATTTGGGAGTTGCATGGGCGCTTCCTATCGCCAGCAGAGCGGCAGCGCACGAAAGAATAATTTTTTTCATAGCAAATGAATTTGAAGTGATGTAAAAGAGTTGATTTCCAATCGTTACGAAATAATATCCAAGATACGAAATAATGTCTTTTACTATATGCAGAAGATTCCGATATTTTTACAATAAATTATTGTGGGGGGGGGCTTTTACTCTTTTCGGTACAAATATGGGGGTAAAAACCAAATGTACAAAAGAAGAGCAGCGACAGAAAGATAGATATCCGGTATATATCAGAAGGTTAGCAGCGCGACACCCCCGGACGCACCGCGAAACCAAATGTTACTTCGGTGATACTTTCGTGTTACATTTGAACCAGATTTGAACGCGGTGTTCGACCTCCGATGTTACATTGCCTCCGAAAACGGCCAAAAACGGTCAAATTTCGGAGGCTTTTTGATATCTGCGACCGTAGGTCGGATTTGCGACTGAGGCTGTTTGTGCTGCGATTTCAGCCATTGGTAGGCGTGTATAGGTGACGCCAGTCGAGTATCGTATTTTTATCGTTCAAACGGCCGTTCAAACCCTCACCAAACAAAGCAAGGTCGTTCTGCCATTTCGGCAGTCATGTTCTATGATCTGAGATTTAGACGGCCACAAAAACGGCCGTTAAAACTGCCTCTGTTTTTTCGTGTTTCAAAACGAAATATCCACGTTAAACAGCCATTAAGACTGCCAAAAACGTGAAAAAGAGATGCACCTAAACTAACCTTTAACTACCAAAACCGTGCAAAAATGCAGAAAAATGGCGGTATATGTACCCCCTTAATGACACACTTTTTACAAATTTCAATCGCTTATTTTTGTATAATCGTCTAAAGAACAGCAACAACTGCTCAAGTTGCCGCTGTTTGCTGTTTGAAAAAGTGCGCGTGACACGCTTTTATCCCATCGTGTTGAATCTCACACTCGCCTTTACCAATGCCAGTGCTTGGATCGAGTCGGCGGGGATGTCTTTCGGTGAATGGTGTGGGTTATGGCTAACGAGCCGGACGAAACGGTCGTCATCGGCTTTTTGTATATACTTGATAGTAATATAGTCCTCGCCGTCAAGTGTGAACGATAGAAGATACATTTCGCCCCATAATATACCAGACGAATTATTTGCAATTTCTTTATATAGAACTATGTCTCCACTTTTCAGTAATGGATACATCGAATCCCCTCGCACGTAAAGAGCTCCATCGCATGGCGGAAGATCGGGGATTTGTATATGGCTAATGGGTGTTTGGCGGGCCTGATCGCTGAACAGTTCCACTAAACCGGCTGTTGCATCCAATTCATAGAGGGGGATGCTTTGCAATCCTACTTTGTGATCCGTTCGCAGATGGAATTGTTCTTTTACGACAGGCGTGGCAAGTTGGATATCTTGATCTCGAAGCATTGAACCTCGTCCTGTCAATAACCATTCGACCGATACTTGTGGATATGCAGCAAGAAATCTCGCCATATTATCCTCGCTAATACCATTATTTTGTCCCAAAATCCCCCTTGTAATACCCGTTTTTCGGTAAAAATCATACTGACTTATACCATTTTCCGAAAGGAATAACAATATTTTTCGCTTGATAGGTGATTTTTCTTGCTTATTTTCTTGCATAGTCGAAATATCTCGTTTATATTTGCATCGTCCTAACATATTAAGGCGCTATAAAGATAGTGAAAATTTTGAATTATGGCTATGAAAGAGGAAATGAAGAAGTGGCAAACGCAAAGCAACAAGAACAAGGTCTGTTTTTACCTGATTACACGCGGTATCGCATTCAGTTATACGGAGAAGTCCGGAATTGTTTTCGAAGCGTCCGCTTCCTTCGTGAAGCGCATGTTCGACGCTTTGGTAACGGCTTACGGTTGTTCCTTGAGACCGAGCATCAATGAAGTAAAATAACCCGGCGATATCCCGATGATGGCATTTCAAAGAGATACTGTCTGACTACTTGTAGAACCAAACATAACCAAGAGAATGATGAAATATATCGAATTATCGACTTCTAAAAAAGCTCGCATCTGTCGGGCGTTGGGGGTAAGCCGTGTAACGCTGTGGTCGGCCTTGACCTTCCAGACCCAGAGCCAGTTGGCAGAAAAGATTCGCCGCATGGCCGTGCAAAATGGCGGACGCGTAATGATCAAGCTCGATGTCACGGAAGGTTTCATGCCGAATTGCGAGATCGATTTCGTACATGATATCGGCGGCGTACAACGGATCATTCAAACCTTCTCGAACGGTGTTCGAGTGGAGTTCGACAACGCGACGTGCACAGCCAGCATCAGTCGGGATAATCGTGCCGTAAAAACGTTCTCCGATGTCAAGGTTCGCGACTGGGGAAACATCGTATTCGAGGCGCAAAGCCTCACGGATTCATTAAACAGGTAGGCTTATGATACCCAAACACCAAAGAGAGGCTATTTCCCGTCACGAAGAGCGTCTGAATGAGCTATTGCATGCGGCGGTCGAAGAACTGGAATCGATCAGCGGATACGGTCTCGGAGAGTCCGACTGGAACGAAGCCGACGGTACGATCACCTTTCTATTTCAAGACGTATCTCTGTTGAAACGCTTTCGACAACGTTGTGTGCAGCCGTCAGGATCTGCTCAATCCGGGGATCATGCTTATCAATCCACACCCGAAAGGTCATCGTGTACTCCTCCACGGCAGGAATGGAAAGTTCAAATCGGTAACATTCGGGAGGATACGATTTATCAGTTCTGTATCTCACGTCTAACTGGCGCAATTGAGGAGACATCGATTCACGAGTACGGAACATCAGTTGTTCCGACGGGCAAATGAAATGGATATATAGATCGGCAGGTAACATAATCGCTGAAATTTTGTAGTTGGCAACACAAATATAGCGATTTTCCCACGAACGCTGAAGGCGTTGCCCGGAGCGATACCGGCGCGGGATCGAGAACAACGAAGCGATGGAATATTTCGGAAACATAATAGCAGTAACGATGCACGAGCTGACGCGGTCGGACGATGGCGAGGCGGTAATGAGTCGTAGTGCTTACGATCATCTCGTGACGCGGGGCCGGGTAAATGTTCTACGTCCGGGCAAGGGACTCGGGTCGTATGCTCTGATCGAGTACCACTCGCTACCTGAACGGTTCCGACTGCGTTTTGAAGCGAAATACGGTAATCCTGAAAAGATAATGAAACAGGAAGATATGCCGCTTGCAGTCGATAGCGAAGCACAAAAGTATTATCATGAATATCTGTTGCCGAACGGCGAACATTTACCGGAGGATAAACAAACAGAATACACGCTGAATGCGCGGGTGCTGAATGCTCTTCGGGAAATGCGGGGGACACAAAAAGCGATGCGTCGTGCGTGCAATAACAATACGCCGGTCATCTGGTCTAACATCTTCGCTGCGGCCGAGGAGTTGCGCAAAGCCTACGGACACACCCTGCCCAAGAGTGAAGCTCGTCTGCGCGACAAGCTCCGCCAATATACGAAAGAGGGCTATGCCTGCCTCGTGTCTGGCAAGTTCTGCAATGCGAACACGCTGAAAATTACCAAAGCGGCCGGACGTCAGATCGTCGCCCTGCGTCGTTGTCGCGTCCCGGTCTATACGACCAAGCAGCTCTTCGAAGAATTCAACCGCATCGCCGAACGTCGCGGTTGGAAACGGCTCGCTTCGCAGTCGTCGCTGGTGCAATACCTCGAACGGCCGGAGATCAAGCCGCTGTGGTACGACGCTGTTTATGGTGAACTGGCGGCCAAACAGCTCTATGCACGCCGCAACAAGACCGAAATGCCGACGATGCGCGATTCGCTGTGGTACGGTGACGGAACGAAGCTCAACCTCTTCTACAAGGCGGTCGAGAACGGCAAAACGGTGGTGCGTTCCGCATCGGTGTACGAAGTGATCGACGCTTACAGCGAAACCTTGCTCGGCTATGCGGTCAGCGATACGGAGAATTTCGACGCTCAGTTTCGGGCATTCCGTATGGCTATCGAAACAGCCGGACACAAACCGTATGAAATCGTTACCGACAATCAGGGCGGGCAGCGGAGCAAGATCGCTCAGAAGTTCTTCGCGAATATCTGCCGCATCAATCGCCCGACAGCACCATATAACGCTCCGTCGAAAAGTATCGAGTCGGTGTTCGGTCGCTTTCAAAAGCAGGTACTGCATGAGGATTGGCGTTTCACCGGCGGGAACATCACTTCGAAAGAGGCGTGGAAGATCAACCGGGAGTTCCTCGAAGCGAACAAGGAGAAATTGTTCACCTACGAGGAGATGCTGGAGGCCTACTCCGTCGCCCGCAGCAAATGGAATGCGATGAAGCACTACCAGACGGGGATTGCACACGAAGAGATGTACCGCACGAGCGTCAATCCTGCAACGGAGCGCGTAACGGAATTGGATATGATCGATCTGTTCTGGCTGACAACCGAGCGGCCGAGCATATTTACAGCCGATGGTATCACGATCCAATACCAAAACCGCAAGTACACTTACGAGGTATTGACCTCCGATGGTACGCCCGATTACGCATGGCGCAGTGAGAATACCGGCCGAGAATTCTTCGTGCGTTTCGATCCGAAGTCCATGGATCGCGCATTGCTTTACGAACAGACCCCGATGGGGTTACGTTACGAAACCGTAGCATATCCTTATCTCACGGTCCGTCGCAATATTCAGGAACAACAGGAAAGCGATATGGAGCTGATTCGCTACAACGATGAAGCGAACAAACGTGAGCGGGTGCGCCGTCAAATCGAGGCGCATGCGTTGGAACTGGAACACGGCGTCGCACCGGAACAGCACGGGCTGCGGACACCGGCGATCAAAGGCATCAGCGAAAAAGAGTACGAACGCCTGGCCGATACGGTTGTAGTCGTGCCCTCCGGGCAGTACTCCGAACCGGTGACCGTCGGCGAATATACCAAGGCGGTCAGCAATCTGGATTGCGATCCGACGGCGATATTCAATCGAATGTAAATTTTTAATTACAAACCAATATGAAACAGTTATCTCTCGAAGAGAAAAAGGATATTCAGGCCCGTTTGCAGGTCTATGTATCCAAGTATCCCAGCCAAAACAAGGCGGTGAATTCACTCGGTATCAGTGCAGGTACGATTAGTACGATTCTGAACGGTAAATTCGACAACATCAGCGACGAAATGTTCCTGCGGATCCGCTCGCAAATTTCTCCTGTGAATCCGGAGGAATGGACTGTCTGCGAAACGACGGCTTACCGGGAATTATTTCTTTTGCTGGAGGATGCGCAAGCGAATCAAAACGTGTCATGGGTGGTCGGAAATGCCGGTATCGGCAAGACGACGACCGCGCACGATTATGCTGCCAAGCATGAAAACGTGTTCGTTATCTCGTGTTCGGAGGACATGCGTCGCGGGGACTTTATTCGTGAAATGGCCCGCGTCATAGGGCTCAAACTCGCCCAGACGAGCCAGCGGGAGAAACTCCAAGCCGTAACGGATGAATTGCGTGTGCTCGACCGGCCGCTGCTCGTCTTCGACGAAGGCGACAAGTTGATGGATACGGTGTTTTACTACTTCATTTCGATTTACAACGCGCTCGAAGGACGCTGCGGAATCATCTTTCTATCGACCGAATACATCAAGCGGCGGATGAGTATCGGCTTGGAGTACGACAAAAAGGGTTATGACGAGATGTTTTCACGTATCGGGCGCCGGTTCATCGACCTCACTCCCGCAACCAGCCATGAGGTGACGGCCGTATGTCTGGCAAACGGGCTGAATGCCGAAGCAGCAATCTCCAAAGTGTTGGCAGATGCCCGCACGGTCGTATCGAAAGCTGCAAATCCATGGGATAAGAAGCAAGTGCGGGACTATTACGACATGCGCCGTGTTCGGAAATCGGTGCACAAAAGTAAAAAGCTCGCTGAAATCAAGAAATAGTCTTGTTCAAAAGCAATTCAAATGGGCCGGACACTATCTGCAAAACAGGTTCTGACGATCAAACGCCGCACGATTCGTTTGGGCGGCATCTGGGATGATTGCGTGGGGGAAATCGACCGTACGGGTGTGGTGTTCTTCTGGGGTAACAGCGGCAACGGAAAGACTTCGGCTGTGGTATCCTTTTGCAAGGCGCTGTGCGCTCATGGCAAAGTACTTTATCTGCCGTTGGAGGAGGGACTGGGAGGAACGACACAGGATGCTATTCGGCGTTATCGGGCAGATGAATGCGGCAGTCGTTTTCAGTACAACGATTCGATGAGTTTCGAAGAAATGGACGAACGGCTGTCGAAACCCCGATCGTGGGATTTCGTTGTCATCGACTCTTTCCAATATACCCAAATGAGTTACAAGGAATACATCGCATTCAAGGAGCGGCATCGCAACAAATTGCTGATTTTCGTCAGCCATGCCGACGGCAAACGTCCGGACGGACGTGCTGCGAGCAAAGTGATGTACGACGCTTCGCTGAAAATCTGGGTCGAAGGTTACAAAGCCTTCAGTAAGGGCCGTTTTATCGGTCCGACAGGCGAATGTACGATTTACGAAGAAGGTGCGCGTAAATACTGGGGATAAACCTTAAATGTAAAACGATATGGACATCAAGAAAATTTACATCAGCGGAAAGATCACCGGACTGCCTGTCCGGGAGGCGATCGCCAAATTTCGAAGTGCGGCGGAGAAGATACGGCGGTTCGGGTTCGAACCGGTCAGCCCGTTCGACAACGGCCTTCCACTGGAGGCCGACTGGGCGGAGCACATAGGCAAAGATATCTCGTTGCTGCTTCGATGTGACGCCATCTACTTGTTGGACGATTACGAGAAGAGCGAGGGTGCACGCATCGAGTTGTGCATCGCCCTCCATCGTCGAATGCCGGTCTTTATGAACGTACGGCCCAAACTCGGATTTTTCAGCGTACAAACTTTCGAAGATTATGACAAAGAAAAAGTGTAGCTACTCTCGGTTCTATGCTATCGCCAAGGCGAAAGGCATCGACCTCGACCGGTACAAGGAAACTTTGGTATTGCAATTCACGGATGGTCGTACTTCATCGCTTCGGGAGATGATGCCGACGGAGTACGAAGATATGTGCGAGTGCTTACAGTCGGGTAAGATGATGGGAGAAAGTATTGCAGACCACAAAGAACGACTACGAAAAGCCCGTTCGGCAGTGTTGAAACGCATGCAACGCCTCGGTATCGATACGACTGATTCTTCATTTACCCCGGTCAACGAATTCTGCATGGATTTACGTATCGCAGGCAAACCGTTCGGACTATTGACCGTAGAGGAATTGCAGTCTCTTATTCCCAAACTGGAGGCGATTCTACGCAAGCCCAAAATCCGAAATACACAGTGCGCCGTTTCAATTCCGCTTATTATTCGATCCAACCAATTGCCGAGCTAACCATGAAACTTGTAATTAAAACGATATCTGAAGTCAAAGATGCCAAGGAGCATCTTGAAGATCAAATATCCTGCTTGCTGATGCAGTTCGAAAAAGATAACGGAGTACATATCTCCGATTTAAGCATCTATCCGCGTGAAATATACAATGAATACGGGAAAATGATAGGCCGTCAAATCGGAACCTCAATCGTTGTCAAATTATGACCAAACTACCTTACCGTCAGGCAATGCTGATGAAACATACGGCATGGATGAATACCCGCTTAATCGAGCGGGGCCCCCGGCCGGAAGACGAGCGGTACGTGCCGCTCGCGGTGCGGATGCTGACGCTGGTCGGATGTCTGAATTACGCGATGCTCGACCTTGAATCCGAACTTACGGCCTCCGGCTTGTTCCGCCACGAAACCAAACGCCGTTATACGCAGGCCCGGACTTTGGTCGCGCAGGCTCACGGCATCGCGTGGTCGATGCTTCGCAAGATCGACGACCGGGCCGCCCGGCAGTACAACGACAAGACAGACGAGGCGTATCGGACCATCAGCGGCTGCATCCTGTTGGAGGCTCCTCAAAGGTCTTACAACATCGTGTTGTCACTGTGCCGGATCATCAGCTCTCTCAACGGTCGGATTTCGGGTCGCTACGACTTCAACCCGGCCAAACCTCTTGTACGCATCCCGGCTCTGTTGGAGTGTACCGGGATCGAGGATTACAGGATCGACGAGATTATCGAATTGAATTTAACAGATTAAAGAAAATGAAAGTAATCGTTACCTTCTCAGGAGGTAAGGACAGCCTTGCGGCGCTGTTGTGGGTGCGCGAGCATATTACCAAGAACTTTACCACCGTGTTCTGCGATACGGGTTGGGAGCATCCACTGACCTATGAGTATATTAACCGTATCGCCGACAAGCTGCACCTCGACTTGGTAACATTGAAGTCGAAGAAGTACGACGGGATGGTCGATCTTGCGCGGCAAAAAAAGCGCTGGGCCTCGACGCGGGCGCGGTTCTGCACGATAGAACTCAAAACCAAACCGACGATTGACTATGTGCTGGACGAAGTTCAGGACAATATGCTGATGATTCAGGGCATCAGAGGCGCGGAATCTCCGGCGCGAGCCAAGATGTCGGCGCAATGTACGTACTTCAAATATTATTTCGAGCCCTACGGTTATGACAAAAACGGTAAGCCGAAGAAGCACAGCTACCGTGGTAAGGATGTCCGGGCATTTCGGGAAAAGTTCGCCGACGATTTGCTTCGGCCCGTGTTCGACTGGTCGGCGCAGCAGGTGATCGATTACATCCTCGCCGCAGGGTTAGAGCCGAATCCTCTCTACCGGATGGGCTATAAGCGCGTCGGCTGCTGGCCGTGTGTGATGGCAAACCAGCGCGATATTCTCAATATCGCCCAACAATCTCCCGAGCGTATAGCGGAAATAGCAAACTTCGAAAGAGAGTTGCACTCTTCTTTTTTTGGCCCGGATATGATTCCCTCCTACGCAATTACCAGCGGAGAGAAATATCCGACAATAAACGATGTCGTGCGCTACGTCCAATGGCAGAACGCGACGGGCAGTTTGTTCGACGACGATACGGCGACCAGTTGCATGAGCTTTTACGGATTGTGTGAGTAAACAATAAAATAAAAATAAAATGAAAAAATACACACAGGCAGATTTCGATGCCTTTGAGGTGATCGACGGAATCAAACAATGCCCCTCTGGAGATTACAGTGATATACAAGTATTCAGCGATAGGTGCTCTTTCGGTGAGGATTGCTCTTTCGGTGAGGAGTGCTCTTTCGGCAAGTGGTGCTCTTTCGGTGAGTATTGCTCTTTCGGCAAGTGGTGCTCTTTCAGCAAGCAGTGCTCTTTCGGTGAGGATTGCTCTTTCGGTGAGGAGTGCTCTTTCGGTGAGGAGTGCTCCTTCGGCGAGTGGTGCTCTTTCGGCAAGTGGTGCTCTTTCGGTGAGGATTGCTCTTTCGGTGAGGAGTGCTCCTTCGAAGGGAAAGGCGAATATATCGGCGATTATCCTTTCCTGGCTTTTGTCGGATTCGGCTCTCGGATTGGCAGCAAGGTTTACTTTTTCAACCTGCAAGACGGCATTTATGTCCGTTGCGGCTGCTGGCTGTCGGATATAGCCGGGTTCCGGGAGAGAGTGAAGGCGAAGAATGCCGATGCGATGTACCTGGATTTATGCGATCTGGTCGAGAGGAAGTTTAACAGGAAAAATTCGAAATAACTATGCGGGCGAACGAATATCAGACACGCGCGATGAGTACACGGCTGCCGAGTTGCGGGAATGCGATCTATATGCTTTTCGGCCTGATGGCCGAGGTGGGCGAAATCGCCGATAAGATCGCCAAATGGCGCCGAAAGGGAGTGTGCCGGCTGGATATGGATCATTTGGTCTTCAATACGGGCGATTTGCAAGAGGCGGAGGGTTACAAATCCGAGCTGATGAAAGAGGTCGGGGATTGTGCGTGGTTTATCGCGGGCATTGCCGATTGCTTCGGCTTCACGCTCGAAGAGGTCATGCAGCAGAACCTCGACAAACTCGCCAGCCGCCGCGAGCGCGGCGTGATCGATGGAAACGGGGATAACCGATGATCGCTTATGACCCACGCCTCTCTTTTCAGCGGGATCGGCGGGTTCGATCTGATTGCAGATTTTAAAACGATAAACGAATACGAGAAGATATGACAAATCAAGTAACAAGCATCGAGCAATCGAAGCGGCTGCTGGAACTGGGCGTGCCGGCGGAGATGGCCAGCATGGTATGGGATACTATATCCCTTGCGTCACATCCAATATTGAGGGAATGGGACACAAGTACGGATACGAAACGTTGGCAGGTAGATCGTGTTGGCCATGTACCTGCCTTCACGGTCGCGGACTTGCTGGGAGCGTTGCCAAGTCATTGCCGAATGCCCGACGGAGCGTGGATCAATATGGAGATAGGGAAATGGGAGGACATCTGGTGCCTCTCGTACTACCAGATGGCCTCCGGAAGCGATGAGGTACTGTGTGGCGGCGCAGGAAGGGAATACTACTTATCGGTACAGTCGACACAGCTTATCAACCTGCTGTACGGAGCGGTCGAGTGGCTTTTATCAAAAAAGTGCAAATTGAAGATATGAAAAAGATAATGTTCAACGATCTTTACGGGTAGTTTACGAATTTGAGTTGGTGAAACAACGAGATTCGATGCAAAACTTTGAAACCTTTCAAACATTTTGAAATATGAGAGAAATTAAATTCCGGGGCAAGCGCCTCGACAACGGGGAGTGGATCGAGGGCGATCTTCTTCGAATGCTTGACCATTGGTTTATATTCCCCGATCCTGCGCCGGAAGGGATTGATAAATACGAATTATAAATTGTATGGATATTACGAAAATGACAGCAGCACAACGCGCCGAACTGAAGGCGCAGCTTGAGGCCGAGGAGCGTGCCGAGAAACAGAAACGCGAAGAGAGTATTGCCGCATACAAGTCGTCGGTGGATGAGTTCTGCCGCAGCAAGTTTAGCCGGTTGCAGGCGTTGAGCGAGGAGATGCGCCGGTTGAAAGAGGAGGTTTTCGGCGATGCCGAAACGCTGATCGCGCTTAAGGATGAGTTGTTCCGGACCAAATCGGACCGACACAGCAATCAATTCACGACTTCCGACGGCAAGATCACCGTGGCACTCGGTTATCGCACCAACGACGGCTGGGACGATACGGTGAATGTCGGGGTCGATAAGGTCAAAACGTTCATCAAATCGCTGGCCAAAGACGAGGATTCGGCGGCTTTGACCGAGATGGTCATGAATCTGCTGGCGAAGGATCGCAAGGGAAATCTGAAGGCCAGCCGCGTACTGCAACTGCGCGAAATCGCCCGCAAATCAGGCTACCCGCAACTGATCGAGGCCACCGACATCATCCAGAACGCCTACCGGCCCGTCGATACCTGTCAGTTCATTTCGGTATCCTACAAGGACGACAAAGGTGTGAAACAAACATTGCCGCTCTCGTTGGCGGCCATGGAGTAGTCCCGAACGGTTGTCTGCAGCGGTTCGATTCCGCCGCCGAGAACATTGCCGGAAAGTAACAAATTTTGTAGCTTTGTATGTGTTTAACTAAAAATATAATTTTATGGATCTTTATTTCGTAATTCTTGGAATTCTGTTTTTCATTTTTGGACTCCTCCAAATTATTCTGTTTTTCAAATTATGGGCTATGACCAACAATGTAAAGAAGATTGCACAAGGCAATGATTCTCCGCATGTTGATTGGCAACTTCGGGCTTGTGTTTTAACTGGAGATATGGATCGCGCCAAGAAATTGATAATTGAAGATTTTGTCGAAAAGGTGCGATTACATGTTATCCAACACGGGCCGTCCGACTACATAGGAACGATAAAGCAGGAGTGCCGGGCCAGATTCAAGGCAATCGGAAAACAGATGCCTGAAGCCATTGAAAAACTCCAGAATGGAGCAAATGTCATTCAGTTGATACCATAATTATCCCGTTTTTATATGCGATAATTCTTATTCCTGTCCCGAGATTCGATGTAAATATGTATAGAGTGCGTTTTATTTTGCAAAGGCCCGGCTATCGCAAACGCTATCTCGAAGGCCTTTATCGACCAAGAGGTAATCTCTCGGTCGATGCGATGCGCAAAGCCTGTCAGGAGGAACTCCGGCAATATTTGGAGGCACAAGATCCGGAATATCGTAAATTCGACATAAAACTCACATATTTCAACCGTCTTCGCATTGATTTTCTACTGAATGTGGGGATTGTTTGATAACATAAAAACGCTGCCAAGAATCGAAAATCGGCAGCGTTTTTGTTTCCTCCAGTGCAAAATTTCGTATCTTTGCAATATGGGTAACACGTCAGACAATCAACTCATTCTTTTCCACTGCCCGACCATTGAGAAAGCCGGGAACCGGCGGCGTACACGTTCTCTGCCCCGTTCGGGAGATGGAAACATCACGTCGCGTGCAGACCGAATCGCCAAGCGCAACCGCCTCCTGACGGCCCGTTATTACTACTGGACAGAGTTGGAGCGGCGACGTTTCGACGATGTGCTGAAGATCCTTGCCGACAATGAATTTTTCGTCGAGGACCGTACGATCAGCAACGCCCTGGTCGCCGAGGACGAGTTCTACAACAAGCTGATCCGTCAACGTACGACCAAACGCCAGTTGCGTCGGATGTTTCCCGGGTTCGACTGGGGTTAATCCATAAACTCCGATTCGTAGATCATCCGGAATATTTTCAATCCGTTCGACCTATTCTCCGTTAAGACCGACACCCGGGATGTCGGATTGATCTTGCGTCCGAAAGACCACCATTGAAGCGCCTTGTGTATATTCTGCAGGGTGTCGTACTGTTGAAGCGCTTTTTCACGACTCTCTTGCGGTGCGGATGCGTTTGCCGTACCCCAGACGTTGAATGCCACTTGCAGTTGAAATCTCACACGCACGCGTTGTTTTCCGGCCATGTGGGTCGTGCATTGCGGGTAGCTCATCTCGACCAGGCAGCAGGGGAAGGCCACCGGAGGCCGTTCCGAAACATTGAGTTGTCCCTGATCCGAATCGATCCATCGCAATTCGGGGACTTTGTTTTTCAGCTGATCGCACAGGGCGATGAAGAGTTCTTTTTCCATAATCAGTTGTTTAATACGGATTCCACATAAGTCTCGATTCTTTTTTGCAGCTCGGTTTCGAGTTCCCGGGCGTCGCCGATAAACTGTCGCCGGGGAATGTTCACCCTTCGGGTGTGCTGCCGAACGCTCTGATCACCCCGGCGCGTGTGCCGGATATGGGCCGGAACCGCAACCGCACCTTTGAATCCTTCGTTGTGTACCCGGGCATAGTCCACTTTCTCGTTTCCGGCCGCGATGACGATCCGCCCGGGCGTGACCACGACAGGCCGGATGCTGTTGAGCAAAGCTCCGGACTGCACGAGCAGTGACCCCGATTGTTTGGGGACCCGGGGTGGTGCCCACGGATTCCCGTCAAAGGCCTTGTGCCGGAACGTGTCCTGGAAATATCCGACGGATGTTTCAGCGACGATTTCAGCCGTTCCCTGCAGGATCTCCTCCATACGCTTCTCGAGGAGTTTGTCGATTTCTATTTTCATAAAAATTTTGTATATTTGTTCCGAAGCGTACAATTCCGGGGGTGAATCGAATTCTGCTATCCCTCGCGGGTGATGGGGGCATGGGACCAAAGTCTGGGCTTGATACAGCGGATGAGTACGTTAACCCGAAGCAGCGGTATGACACTGGCTATCCAAGGCGTTGCGGATACCTGCAGGACGTGTTCCCAAGGTAAACAACAGTACGTCCGGACGCAAAGACATGCCGCTACGACTTTTTTATAAGCAAGCCCCGTCGGTATCTCCATCGCGGGTCAATGTGGCGGCTGCTTCGCGTTTTCTGTTTCAAATTCGGAGTCTGAACGATCTCGAACCAGGTCGTTATCCTATATTCGAGATTTTCATCCACTTCACAGATCACGTCGATCACCTTTCCGTCATAGAATTTTATGAAATTCATGTTCCTGAACGGTCTGTGATAATCGTTCAACCAAACCTCGTCGGGATTCTTCAGCACCTCTTCGACACATGCCAGTAACGGCACCCGCACTTTCTCATAGTTCCCGGTCGTATGAGTTCGGAACACCTTCTCGTCCATAACGACTTCGCGGCCTTTGTAGTCGTGTAGCGTCTTGTGAGCCTCGTACCATTCTGCGGCCGAACCGCTGTATTCGGGCATCGGTTCCGTCGCTGCCGCCAGGCGTTTGGCAAACGAGTCGAGTCCCCAGTCGTTGTAGTAGAGTCGGCCAAGTAGCTTCGAAGCCTTGTTCTGGAAGCGGCGGATGTAGAACTGGTTCTGCGTGAACACCTCGCCGGTGAGGGCACGGTTTACGCCCCAACCCTGTGCTGCGGCTTTTTTCCACGTCGCCGTTCCGAAGAACTCGTCCACGCGCTGTTGCGAGGCTTCGACCGTCTCTTTCTTGACCTCATGGGCCATCCGCGGCACGACCCGGCAGCGACATCGCCAGTCGTTCGGCGGGAAGATCTTCTTCCATCTGGCATCGTTGTAGGGAAGGACGATCCCTTCGAGCTGGCGATGAGACGGACGCACACGATCGTCTCCGACCGTCCGGTACTCCCAGTAGGGGAACAACTTTGTCTTGCCCATCAGCCGCCGGTAGGTGCTGGCGGCTTCGGCCGTAAGTAGTGCCGTGTCGTACTCGGTACGTTGCCAGTCGCGGTTGAATGCCGTACAAATCTTGCGGGCCTCACGTTCGAAGTCGGCGAAATTACTACTTTCACGGAAGAGGCGGTTGAGTTCCTGCAATTCGGCCAGGGTTTTGGCTGCCGAGAACTGGAACAGGTTAATCTCCATCGCTGTCTGTAAAGCGTCGTCACGTACTCCGTACACAACCCCGATATCAGCATTCCCGATGCTGTCAGCTTCCGGTTGAACGGCCTTCAAAAGGTCTTCGGAAAGGAATCGAAATAGCTCCGTGTCGAACGCGGGCTGCGAGGCGGCCACACGTCCCATCAGCCTCTCTTCGAGCGTATCACTGTCCTGCATCCGCATGAGGGCAGTGCCATCGAACGCCCCGCCCTGCGGGGCTTTGACGAAAAAATCCCATAAGCGGCGCCAAATGTTCCGGTTGTCGGCATTCCGCACCTTCTCCTCGACATCCGTATCCGTTTCAAGGTGCGAGCCTAATACCATATTCGACTTTTCTCCGGCGATCACCTCTCCTTTGTCCGGCATGGGGATCGAATACTTGTCGTGAATGAATGCTGCGGGGATATCGATGATCGTCGAGAGCTTCACGATTTCGTCCACGGAGAGCGGGTCGGCTGCCTTCGGATAGACGAAGCGGCCGCCTTTCACGGGTAAGCCGCAAGTCTCCAGAACAGGCAGCAGCCGTTCATTGAGCGTACGTTGTACAAAACGCAGGTCGCTCGTGTGTTTCGAATCCTCGACCTGCAGATGCACTTCTCCGAGCGAGCGGGCTCCGCGCTCGCCCTGAATGGTGGTCAGCGTCTGTCCGAGGATCGTGATAAGCATCTCTTCATTCGTCGCCTGACGGAACTCATTGAATGACGAGCCAGACCCCCTATTTACCTCTTTGGTTTCAATGTCTGCCTCCTTGGGGATGACGAGATAAGGTGCGGATCCGGCCTCTTCCAAGGCTTGCTTAAGCAGTTCCCGGCTCTGTGGGTCGAACGTGTTGTATTTTCCGATACGCTGAGGCATTCCGAACAGCTCGATCCATTGAGCATAGTCGCCAAATCCACCGCGTTTCCAGATAGCATAGGGTGCAGCTTTGAGCAGCAGCCCGTAGTCCCCGGGACGACCGACGACCAGAAGGTTCGGATCCTGGTCGTACGGTACCGATCGATCTCCTGTGTCGTTCAGCAGAATCTGACAGTTGTCCAGGTCGATATACTTGGGTTTGATAGGTTCGACGTGGAATCCGCTGTTGAAAAAGAGCTCCACGCCCGCCCTGCCGTAGAACAGCCGGTGCATGATTTCGCGGATGAGCGTTTCCCAGGCTGTCGTGTCGATCATCGCTGCGATGGCGGGTTCTTCCTGTCCCCGGGCATTCATGAAGACGACTTCAGCATTCAGCACGGCCTCGATACGTTTGTTGATCGCATCGGCGAGGACTCCGTCGATCATGATGTCTTCGAACAGGTCGTAGAGATATTTCGGCCGTCCGTTGTCGGCCGAGCGCAAAGCTGACCGCCAATCTCCGATGTCGTACACGCGACGCTGCGGAGCCTGGACAACGATCTGCTGCACCACTATCGGCTTTGAGGCTTTCGTGCCGGAACTCTTTCGGGAAGATGTCTTATAACCTATTTGTGCCATAATCAAAAATGTTGTGATCGTTTTGGGTTCGACCCGAAAATGTACTCTCCGGCAGCGGGGTCGGGCTTTCCGTCGCCGTCGGCATCCTCCATTACGGGTAGGTTGGGTTTGATCTCCGAGCGCTGGACGGACTTCAGCCAGGCGACGGCCCGTTCGTATCGATCCTGCCGGAGCTGGAGATCCGTTCCTGCATTGCACAGGTTGATGAAGTGCCATACGGCGATGTCCTTGACGAAAATTAACAGCAGTGCGTTACGTTCGTCACCCTCGGTGCCGAAGATCTTCTTACGGTCATAAGCCCCGAGATACCCCGAGGCCTCCTCAATGGCGGCATCGATAGCCGCGGCCACGATTGCATCGTCCTCTCGGGCGATGGTTTCGATATTCTCTTTATAGAGATGCGTCTGCAACTCTTCAGGTGTCAGAAAAGCCATATTAGAAACGTTTTGATGCGCGTACTCGTTGACCGATGGTATAGGATCCCTCGTTGAGCGTGGAGATCTTCTGGTTGATGATCCATACGCCTCCTTCGATGCAGTCAGGGCCGTCGGCCGGAGATTTCATTTGTCGGTTGAGCAGCAGGAACTGCTCTTCGAGGCGTTTCATGTGCGGATTCTCTCGTTCGTCGATATTCAGTACCAGGCGCCCTTGGCGGATCAACGGTTCGAGGTTTCCCTCGATGCGTTCGAATTTCGGCGGTTTACAGCGACAGTCGGGTGTGATGCCGATGAATCCCCGTTCGCGGGCGCGGGCGGCGAACATTGGGAGGAACACCTGCTCATAGAAAGGATCCTGCAGGCTGTTGTTCTCGATGAAGTAATAAACCTGCACACGTTCGCTCGCATAATCGCGCAGGTTGTAGAACCAGTCCACGAACTCGTCGTTGGTGACATGGTCGAGAAATCCCGTATAGACGTAGAATGTCCCGTCGCAGTAACCGAGCAGAAAATCCGCTTTGAAACTCGATGCCTTGTTGCGGGCGTTTGACGGAGAAGGATCGGCGTAGGCCACTGCGAACTGGAGCCGTTGCATCGGCGGACATTTTCCCCAGATCACCTCCTTGATGACCTCGCCTTCGGAAAGCGGATTGTTCATATACTCCTGCTGGAAGGCTTTGGTGGAAATGGTCTGCTCGATGCGGCGGATACGCTCCTCGGTGTTCTTCTCGGGCCAGGTCGAGCGGCCTTCGGCATCGCGGATGTTCACAATATCCCAATGGTCGGCCTTGGCCCCGGCCCGCGTCACACAGCAATCCCGGGCAATGACGTTCCCGCAGAACACGACCAGCAGGTCGCCGCTCACGGATCGGGTTGGAATCAGGGCTTCCTCGAACCACTGCCACTTCTTTTTTACAATGTCGGGATTGCGGCAGTCGGCATCCGTGTCGAAATCGTCCGGGAGAATCGTATCCGGGCGGAAGGCATCCTTGCGGGTGCCTCGCGGCGATTCCATTGCACCGAGCGCCCGGAACGCCGCGCCCGAGGTCAGCGAAAACTCGTCGGCGGTCCAGTTGCCGGCCTCCCTCAGGTCCCCGTAGTAAGCCTTTAACAGTGAATTTTGTTCGAAGGACTTCTTGTAAGGATCCAGAAGCCGCGTGGCATTCTCATGGCTGTTGGAAACGAGCAGCACGTTGCGTTTGCGTTTCGTCAGTACAAGATACATGATGCATATGAAGACGATGGTCGATTTGGCCAGCTCGCGTGACCACGAGAGCACTTCATACCATTCCGGATTGGAGGTGATCCGCCGGATAGCCTTCTTCTGGAAGGAAGTGAAAGGATGCCGGGTGTATTCGGCGAAGAAGAAAAGCATCCACGAAACGGGATCCTTTTCGAGCTTCTCGAGTCGCCGCATCCGCTCCACAGGGGAGAGTTTGTCCACCGCCTTGTCGCGCTTCAGGGCACGGTGGTATTCACGCCATTCGTTCCAGGCACGCATGTCATCTACTTTACCCATTTCAGCCGTTCCTGTATGTATGAATCGAAATAGTCCGAGAGTATCTTGGCCTTCTCCAGGTCAATAGCCCGGACATAGTCGAGAATACCTCTTGACACATTGACAATGTCCCGCACGGAGGCCTCTTGTTCGAGCGCCTCGAGGTCGGCGGTGAGTTTGCACCGGATATCTGCCTCCTTGACCGTCGGATAGCGTGCACCCTGCTCACGCGCCGCGATGCTTTCGTCGAGTTCATTAAGTTGCATGAGTGTCGATTTGATCCGTGCCTCACGGGTTTGGAGGAAATTCAACTTGAGACCCTCCCACTCTTTGGCCCATCGTACGATAGTAATCCTCGAGACACCGATCTTCACGGCAATCTCGGCCTGGGTGAGATCCGTAGTGAGGAAAAGTAGTTTCGCCCACTCCTTCTTCTGCTTGTTATCCAACTCTTGTGTCATGAAAAATCTCTGTTTTACACCCCAAAGGTAAGCTCTTCACCCGAACGGAGCGAATTGTGGATAAATGGTCTGCATGCAAAGTGCAATTAAAGTGTAATAAATTGTAAAACAATACAATATAATTTGCAAAACGGGTGTTTTCAATCCAATTTTGCCGAAAAATGATGGCTTTTATGAAACGATTTACATTCGTGTTGCACGACGAGACGGTCAATACCTACGGGTTCCGTATGCTCACCAGCGGCGCTAATCTCGAGGAGTTCCGCAAGAACCCCGTGATCCTGCTCAATCATAAGGACTGGGAGCTTCCGATCGGTCGTTGGGAAAACATCCGCATTGAAGGTACGCAGATCCTTGCCGATGCCCTCTTCGACGAGAAGGATGACGAGGCGGTGAAGATTGCCGACAAGGTCGAAGGCGGATTCCTGCGCATGGCTTCTATGGGAGCCTGGCCTCCCGAAGAGGTGAGTGACGCCGCAGAGTTGAAACTTCCCGGGCAGACGCTTCCGACCGTGACGCGCTGGACAGCCCGTGAAGCGTCCATTGTCACGATCGGGGCCAATCACAATGCCCTGGTACTTTTCGACCGTCAAACGGGAAAACCTCTCGATCTCACGGATGCTTCGACTGTCATCCGGCTTATGGACAGGCTCAATCACTCAAAAATCGATTCGAATATGAACAAGACTTTGAAGGAAGTCCTCAAGTTGCAGGACTCAGCACAGGATGCCGAGGTTATCGGCGCTGTGAACCGGCTGATCGAAAACAACGACCGGCTAACACGTGAAAATCAGGAACTCAGAGATGCTGCAGCGCGTGCGGAGTCCGAGCACAAGGAGATCCGGAAGTCCGAGGCGATTCGCCTCGTGGATGCAGCCATTGCCGACGGAAGGATCAATACCGCAGGCAAGGAGGCTTATCTGAAACTCTTTGATACGGATTTCGAGAGTGCCAAAGCCACCCTCGAAGCCATTCCGCACCGCAAATCCGTCACAGCGCTTATCCGTGAGGGTGAACGACGGCAGTCGGTCGAACTCTCCGACCTTGTAAACAAGTCGTGGGAAGAACTCGATAAGGCAGGGCGCCTTGTTGAACTCAGGGACAAGGCGCCGGAACTCTTCCGTGAGAAGTTCAAAGCGGCCTTCGGTACCGAACCTAACATGTAGAACTCATCAAAAACAAAAAACATTATGGCTATTCAAAAAGAAATCTGGGAGAAATCGATCGTCGAAGGTCTGTTCGCTCCCAACAGCTTCCTTTCGAAAGCGTTCAACGCCGACGAGTATGTCGAAGCGGGAAAGATCGTGCATATCCCGCAGGCAGGTGCCGCTTCGAAAGTCGAGAAGAACCGAACGTCATTACCCGCAACGGTAAAGCAGCGTACCGACACGGACAAAACTTTCGAGCTGGCTGCTTTCACGACGGATCCCGTTTTGATCCCCGATGCCGACAAGGTCGAGCTGTCGTACAACAAACGCGAGTCCGTATTACGGCAGGACAAGCTCGCCCTGCATGAGGCTGTGGCCAAGGATTTTCTGTTCGCCTGGAGTCCTGCCTCGGATCGTGTGATCGAAACCACGGGGGCACCGGTGGATGCTTACACACCTTCGGCGACAGGCAGGCGAAAAGGGCTTTGCAGGGCGGATATTCTGACGCTGATGACGAAATTCAACAGCGAGAACATTCCCCAGGAGGGCCGCTACCTGCTGCTCGATGCGCAGATGTACGCACAGCTGTTGAGCGATCTCACTGCCAATGAGAACTCCGCATTCCTCGCCTCGGCGGATGCCCAGAACGGCATCATCGGAAAACTCTTCTCGTTCAACGTCATGATGCGTTCACAAGCTACGCTCTACACTGCGGATAAAGCTCCGAAGCGGTGGGGCGAAAGCGGTGCCGCCACGGACCTGGCCGCAGCCCTTGCCTGGCACGATCAGTCCGTATGCCGCGCCTTGGGCGAAGTCAAGGCTTTTGAGCAGGAGAAAGCGCCCGACTATTATGGGGATGTCTACTCTTTCCTCGTACGTGCCGGAGGCAGCATCATGCGCGGCGATAATGCAGGTGTAATGGCCCTGGTCGGCACCGCAACCGAGTAAGCCATGAAACCGACGGATTTCAAGCGCACCTATTATCCGACAATCGAGCGGGTCTGCGCCGAAACAGGGTTGAATCCTCTGTTTGTTGCGGCGCAGGCCGCCCTCGAAAGCGGATGGGGCGATCATGCTATCGGAAATAATCTTTTCGGCATTACGGCCGGAGATAAGTGGACCGGAAAGCGGCGAACCGAACGGACCTTCGAATACTTTTCGGATGACCGGCAGAGCGGACGATTCGAGAAGGTTTATTCGATCACCCGGACTTCGGATGGACGCTACCGTTACGAGGTCGATCGCAAGTTCCGCGACTACGACACGCCGGAGGAGGGCATCCGCGACCATGCGAAGGTCCTTTCCGCCAAACGCTACGCAGTAGCCTGGGCGTATCGTAACGACATAACACGTTTCGCTTATGAGATCGCCAAGGCCGGGTACTGTACGGCAGAACCCGCAGCCTACGCGGATTTGATCTCGAAGATTGCACGCATGATCGAACGGGCGTAAACTAACTTTCAAAAACCGATTGAACGATGGACAGCATTTGGATGCAGATACTCGCTTTCGCACTTCCCGGGGGATTCCTCGGCAGCGTTTTCACCTGGATCTTCTCGCGCCGCAAACAGAACAACGATTTTCTCAAAGAGTTGCAGAGTTCGATCAACCTGCTTTCGGGCGAAAACAAGAAGATTCTCGAAGAAAATATCCAACTGCGGCGGGAAAACATCGACCTCAAGGCCAACCAGGAAGAGATGCTCGTACGCATCGACCGGCTGACTAAAGAGGTGGAGCGCCTCCGCAAGACCATCGGAAAACGAAATTCGTATGAAGACAAGACTCTTTTTGCTGCTCTCCATCCTGCTGCTGGCAAGTTGCACTGCGACGAAGAAGCTCCTCTCGACAGGGACACAGAACAGGACGGATACCGTGTCGCACATGCAGCGCGGCGCACAAAACGCCGTAGAGCAAACCGCACGAGCGGCAATGAACTCTCGATCGGAGGAGACCTCTGTGCTGCGGGCGCTGCGGACGGAGGCGATTCCGCTTCGGACAGCAGCGGTGACGGTGACGGAGGAGAGCCTCCGTAATCTGCCGGAGGGGGCGGCCTATGTTGCCCGTGACGGTCGGCTGACGCTCGAAGCCCGGCGTGACGGGGATACCATCCGCATTTCAGCACGCAGCGATTCGCTTGCCCGACGAGTCGAATATTACAAAGCGACCTCGGCCCGGCAGGACCGATATGCAGATTCTCTGAAGGAGAGTCTGGCAGAAACCCGGGAAGCATACGACCGACTCCTCGAAGTCTCCAGGCATCAATCTTCGGAAACAGCAATACAACAAACGCGGTCCCCGGCCTATCGGGGAAGGTGGATGCTTTTCGGAATCGTTATCGGATGTCTCGGCAGCTGGTGGGCTCATAAAACAAACTTATTTGCAAAACTTTTCAAAACAATTTAATTATGTCTAAACGATCTGTAATTCAAACTAACGACGGCTATCTGATGCTGCTCGACGCTGTCTATTTCAACGGCAGACGCATGGGGAACATTTCGGAAGAGGGCCTTGACTGGGGCGGTGAAGACGCCCAGACCGTCGAACTCTGGGCCGCACAGATTCGGACCAGTCCCGTGCTGGATATCGAAACGCGAGCCGCGACGAATGAGATTACCGGAAAGATGATCGAAATGGTTCCCCAGAACTGCGTCGATCTGATGGGCGGCAAAGTCGCGGGTGAGGAGTGGCAAATGCCCGCCAGCTCGATGCGTGTCGAAGGAGATATGCGCATTCTGACCGGTACGGGTAAGACCGTCAAACTCAAGCGCGTTTCGTTGCGTGCCTCGAAGATTCGCGGCGGCTTGGGCGGCGAAAACGTCCTCGGCATCGAATTCGGACTGAAGGTCCTGGCCCCGCTGGACGGCTCTTCGCCCGGTTCGATTCTGCCGACGGAGCCCTTCATCGAGGCCGACCCGACGTCGCTGACCTTCGAACAGGCAGGCGGCAGCCTCCCGGTCGATATCGAAGCATCGGGTCCGTTCTCGGTAGGTGCTGTGCCCGAAGGCTTCTCGGTGGAAGTCATAAACGGACGCGTCACGGTGATCGCCGAAGCCAATTCCACGGAATCGCCCCGCTCCGGACAACTGGAATTCATCCTGGAGTCCGATCCTGAAACAAAAGCTACCGTATCGCTTTCGCAGCCCAATGCCTAAGCCATGAAACGCAATGTAGAACTGGAGGCAGCGGAAGCTCTGCTCGATGTGGGGATTCTGCTGCCTCTTCTCCGATTCCGCCTGCCCGGAGGCCGGGAGCGGGTGCTGCGCGTAACGATGCGGCGCCCCTGCCTGGGAGGGCAGATGCGCATCGTACGCCACTACCTGAAGCTGGGAATCACGGCCCGGGAATGGGATGCTTTCTCCGAAGACGAGGAGCGTGCCTTTTTCGACCGGCATGCCAAACGCCTTTCGCTGATCCTTGCGCTGACGATATGTCGCGGCTATCTGTCCGGACTCCTGCTGGCCCCCGTGGTGGCCTGGTTGATCCGGTGGAAGGTACCCTCCGAGTACCGGATCGAAGCCCAGCGCTGGTTCCGCAGAATGCGGGGCACGCGGGATTTTACGAGTATTATCGAATCGGCCGAGAGTATCGATCCCTTCCGGTACGAAGCGAGCCGCCCCAAAAGAGCAGGAAAGGGGAGTTAAGAACCGTTTACGAGAGTTCCCATAGCCCCTTCGGAATCGTTTGGCAAATTGCCTCCGCAACAGGATGGTCGGTGCATTACATTCTGTGGAAGGTCAATTTCCAGACACTGGCCATGATGCTGGCCGATGCCCCGCATTATCGAAGCGTCCCGGCCGAATGTACGGAAGCCGGGAGTGCAACGGGAAAACCCGATACCGCACAACTCTTTCAATCGAAACTCAACTTGCAATGAAACCCGTCGAGATAGAATTCCTCGTAAAGAACAATACCCGCCAGGGACTCTCCGGAGTTTCCGGCGGGATTGATGCCGTGGACAAGGATGCCGCGCAGGCGCGAGGCCGTATTCAGGCTTTGAAGGATGAAATTGTGCGACTTCAGAAAGTCATAGCCCAGACGCCGGAAATGGATCAGACGGAAAACATCCGCCAGATAGAAGCGTTGCAGCGGCAGCTCCAGGCTTTGCAAGCCGCGACCAAACGCACCGATCTGGTTCCTGCAAGCGCTCCGGCAGCCGTAAGGAGCTATAATAGCCTACATATGGCTATTCAGCAAATAATTCGTGAATCACCGTCGCTGGCAATGGGATTACAGTTGTATTTTCTGGCAGTTTCGAATAATTATCCTATTCTTTGGGATGCAATAGCTCGTACCAGGGCCGAAAATCAGTTATTGGCTGCCAGTGGTGAAAAAACAATTCCTGTATGGCGACAAATACTTTCCTCCGTAGGCTCTTTTCAGACTTTATTGACTGTGGGTATTACTTTGGCAGTTGCGTACGGCAAGGAGATCGGAAACTGGGTGACGAATCTGTTTCGGGGAAAGAAGGCGCTCGACACCGCTCGCATGGCGACTGAACGTTTTCAGAATACGATGCTTGAAGGGGCCCGGAACGCTCAGCAGGAGGTCGTAAAATTGAATCTTCTCTACCGGGCCGCAACGGATAATGCCCGCGCCACAGACGATCGCCGGGAAGCCGTGCGCAAACTCAAAGAGGAGTTTTCGGGTTATTTCAAGAATCTTTCCGACGAGCAAATCATGCTCGGACAAGCGAATGACACTTACAAGGAGCTGATCAAAAACATTTACAAATACGCCAAAGCACAGGCGGCTTTCAAGAGCCTGGTGGATATCGAACAGCAAGAGCTGTTCTTCAATAACATACCGGATATCGAACAATTCCTAAAGGCTAATGACAAATACCTCGAGGCCCAAAAGGATGTTGCTGAAAAACGGAAAACCTACTATGCGAAATCATGGCGTCAACCAGGCTATGATCCCCAAACACGCAAAGATCTCTTACAGGCGAAAGACATTCTGTCAGATGCAGAAGAAAGTGTTTCTTACTGGCAGGAAAGGATTTTTGAAGAGATCAGGAAGAACAAAGGAGGAGAAGAGATTATCGATGAGATAGAGGAGAAATTCGATGGCAACCTCGGGGCATTTCTGCAATTCCTCGCAGAGCAGCGGACGAAATTGGCTGCCGTGGCGGAGCAGGCCCAGTTGCTGGAAAACCCGTCCGGCACGACGACCGATCCCGAACCGACTTCCATCGACCAACTCACAGAACAGTATAAGGCGGCCGTACGTCGCCAACAGCAGAGCCTCGACGACCAGCGGGTCGAGTTGATTGAAAACGAATTCGACCGGGAACGGGAAGCGATCCGCCTCAATTACGAGAAAAACCGTCAGGAATATGAGCGGCAGGAACAACAGACGCTCGCGCTGATTCGCAAACTCCGGGAGTCGGGGGCCGATATCGATTCGAATGCGGAGAAAACCTTTATGGCCGGCACGGCCGCTGCAATAGCCCAAGCTGCGGAAATTCGGGACAGAGAGCTTGCGGATGTCGATAAGAAAGAGGAGGCTTCATACGCCAAGTTGCTGGAGAAGTACGAAACCTACCAGCAGGGGCGTCTGCGAATCGCCCGGAAATACGATCAGGATATTGCCGCTCTTGCCTCAAATCCGGAGGCCCAGCAACTCGCTCGGGAAGCCAAACAAAAAGCGCTCGACGACTTCACGGAACAATTTGCAAGCCAGTTCCCGGAATTCGAAGCCTGGGCCGACCGGGTCGTCACTGCCTCGGTCAAAAAGCTGGAAAGCCTGGTGATCGAAGCTCAGGAAGAGCTGGAGAACCTGCAAAGCGAGACGCCGGATGATGGTAATGCCATCGCCGTTGCGCGGGCCAAACTCCGCAAGGCCGAACAGCAACTGGCGAAAAAACAGAACCAAACGGAACAGGAAACTACCGATACGACTTCCTGGACGGAGCTTCACCGCGTATTGACCGACGTTATCGGCACTTTCAATGAGGTCGGCGATGCCGTCGGGGGAGCCGGAGGAACCATCATCGCCACCGCAGGAGATATCGCCGGCTCTACCCTGCAAATCATCAATGCCGTTCAGGCATACCGGAAAGCTCAAGCCGCATCGAACACGCTCGGCATGGCCTCCGGAATTCTCGGAGGCATATCTGCCGGTATCGGTGCGCTGACCACTATTGTCAATTTGTTCGAGGGCGGTGAAACTTCGATGGAGCGCAACCTTCGTCTGGCCCGCGAGTTCAACGAAGAACTTCGGATCATGAAAGAGCGCAGCCGTATCGACTCCGATGAATTCGACAATATCTTCGGGGATCGGGTGTACGACCGTTACAAGCAAAATATCGATGTAGTGCGCACCTCGCTTGAAGAGCTGGAGAAAGTCCGGGAGAGAATCCTCTCGCGCGGGGAAGAAAAATATCAGTTGCCGGGAGAGTGGCGAGGCGGAGCCGGCACGGGACTTTCGGGGCTGTTCAGGTATGAAAAAACTTGGGAGAACATTGCCGATTCGATCGCCAACATGCAGGTTCAGACACGTCACTCGACCTGGTTCCGCTCGGCAAAATATCAGTCCCTCGGTTCGCTGCTTCCCGAATTATTCACGGATGGCGAAGTCGATATGGACGCGCTCCGGCAATTCGTCGAAGAGGGCGGAGAAACTTTCCAGCACCTGGCACGGGAGAATCAGGAGATGCTCCGCGAAATGGTGGACGACTGGGAAACCTACGAAGAGGCATTGACTGCGGTCCGGGATTATTTGCAGGATATTTTCGGCGATCTGGGCCGTACGCTTACCGATGCTTTGGTGGATGCTTTCGAAAACGGCACCGATGCGGCGGATACTTTTGCCGACAGCGTCGGGCAGGCCCTGCGCTCGCTGGCCAAGGATATGATCTATTCGAGTACGCTCGGTAAGGTATTCGAAGATGCCCAAAAACGCATCGAAGAGGTCATGCAGAGCGACCTTTCCGACGAAGAGCGGTTCGCTCAATGGAGCGAAACGATGAAATCGCTGGTTTCGGATGCCATGGAGCAACAGGACGATTTCAATCGTCTGTGGGAAGAGTTCCGCCGCATTGCAGAAGAGAACGGACTTTCAATCGACGAGGAAGCCGGCACTTCGCAGCAGAGCGGTAAGGCAGGAGCCATTCAGACCGTAACGCAGGATTCGTTCTCCCGCGTCGAAGGACTGGTCACATCGGTACAGATCCATTCCGCGAAGATCGACGAAAACATCGAAGGTATTGTCCCGGTTCTCAAAGGGTCACTCGAAGCGATGAATGCCATCCGGGAAAATACCGAACCGATACCCCAAATCTATGAACTGTTGCAAACCATAAAACGCGACGGATTAAAAGCGATCTGATTATGGCTGAAATACTCGAAGGACTGTTGCTGATCAACCAAACGGATGTATATGCCCGTTTCGGGGCTTTCCTCGCGGAAACCGCTGAAGACAGACACGACAACTACGATTCGCTGCTTGCACCTCCGGCTCTCAAGCAGCAGGCGGAGGTTTCCATTCAGGAGGAGGACGGTGTCCGTATGCCCGATATACTGACGCAGACTTATGAAGCCCGCGATATCACGCTGCGATTCGCCATCGTCGCCTCGAACGATGTTTCGTTCTTCACGCGCTACGCCTCGTTCGTGAAATTTCTCAAGGAGGGCGACGACGGGTGGCTGGCGCTCCATCTGACGGACGTAGGGCTGAAATTCCGGGTTTATATGACCGGATTTTCGGATTATTCACAACTGGCGCCATTCGGAAAGGGAGAGGTCGCAGCGACCTTCTCGGTGAAATTCCGGGAGCCGAAGCCGACATTCGAACTCGCTGCGTCGATCTAAAGGTCACGTTCAAATCTTCAAAAAATGGAACTCAAAATATATTCGAAAGAAGGGAATCTGAAGCTGACGGCCTCTCCCGATAGTAACAGTGCTGCAACCTGCGGCATACAGGAGGAGAGTGTCCTCTCGCTCTCCTTCACGGCCTTCGAATGCGTCACGCTCGAAGTTTACGATTATGCGGACTTCCTCGGACGGCGTTATTGGATTCTCGAACGTTATCAGCCGAAGATGAACTGCGACAGCGAATGGAGCTACTCGGTGCAACTGTCGGGGGTCGAAGGACTCACCACGCAGGTCCTGATGGTCAATCCGGATGATGACGACAATCCGATTCTGACACTCACGGCACCGGCACGCGAACATGCGGCGCTGATTATCGCTAACATGAACCGCAAAATGGGGACGACCGAATGGAAAGTCGGAGAAGTGGTCGTATCGGAGTACATCGATATCGAATATACGGGAAAGTACGCCTCCGATGCTCTTTCGGAACTGTCGTCTGCCGCCGGGACGGAGTGGTGGTTCGACGGGATGACGCTCAACATATCCCGCTGTGAGTTCGGCGAGCCTGTCCCGTTGTCTTACGGCAACGGATTGACCGGAGGAATCGAACGGAGCATGGCCGATGGCGTGAAATTTTTCACTCGGCTCTTCCCGGTAGGCTCCTCCCGCAACATCGATCCGGATCGGTACGGATATGCCCGGCTGCAACTGCCCGACGGGGCGAAGTACGTCGAACAGGATACCCACCTCGGTATCATCGAATATTTCGAGCAGGAAGCGTTCGATGCGATATATCCGCGCCGGATCGGTACGGTCGGTTCCGTACGGTCCGAAGAGCGCACAAGCGATGACGGCTCGCCGTTTACGGTCTGGTATTTCACCGATCCCGACATTCCGTTCGATCCCAATCAATACGAAATAGGCGGCCTCGTCAAACGGGTGACCTTTCAGACCGGAGAGCTTCGCGGACGGGAGTTCGAAGTGAATTACGACTCGGAAAAGAAGGAATTCGAGATCATCACCCAATGGCCCTACGACAACGATATGCAGTTGCCGTCGGAACCGTTGGTCCCGGCTCCCGGGAACGAATACGTGCTCTGGAATATCAGTATGCCGGACAGTTATTATCCTGCGGCCGAACAGGAATTCAAAACTGCGGTAGATACCTTTATGGCCGACAGCCGTAAAGATATATCCGTGTTCCAGGCATCGACGGATTTTACGGTTGTCGATAAAAGAAACCTCGATTTGAAGCCAGGGCAACGGATTCGGCTCGGAAGCGACAAGTTTTTTCCCGATACCGGATATCGCGATATCCGTATCGTCGCGATCAGTCGCTCCGTCGTTCAGCCCGGAAGCATGACTCTTAAAATGAGCGATGTCCTCTCCACAGGCCGTATTTCCCGCATCGAAAATCAGATTTCGGAAGTGACGCAGATAACCCGGCAGGTTTCATCGGAATTTCCTGACATCATTAAATCGTGGGAGGAAACACCGGCGAGCGACACGACGCTCTATTCGTCGCGTAAGAGCGAACGGGAATTTCTGAACAAGCGCCGGGGAGGTACGGTCGAAGGAATCACCCGATTCCTTAAGCGGCAGCAACTCGACGAGGGATTCCGGACAAGCGACTTCGCCAGCGGCATCACCGGCTTCGGTGCACAGATCGACGGACGAGGCGCCGGCGAGCTGGAGAGCCTCTTCATCCGTCGTTTTCTGGAGGTTCCGGAGCTTCGGTACAACCGTGTGGGCATCAGCGTCGGGGACGACTGGAGCGCTCCGGGCGCCGGGGTGATCGAGAGCGTGGACAAGGAGCAGAAGCTCGTAACGCTCAAACTCGAAGAGGGAGAGATCGGCGCCGTAGCTGTCGGGGATATCTGCATGGGTATCTTCCACGACTTCGACCCGTCGAACAATGCGACGGCAGATTCCGACGACGGCCGGGGCAACTTCTCTTTCGCAGGCTTCGCAACGGTCTATTTCCGTATCACGGAGGTCCTGGGCGACCGCAACGAGCGGTTCCGCTACGAGCTGCGCCCCCTGTCGGCCACCTTTACCAAGCAGATCGATCCGATGGAATCGATGACCTTCGTAGCCTACGGCTCGTTCACGAATACCGCCCGGCGGAGCTCGCGCTACTCGACGCGCACCTACCAGCGTTATCTCCGCAATGTCAGCGACTGGGAGTTCACGGCCGAGAATATCGCCGCGCAGTTCGGTGACCTTACGAACCTCTCCGTCTTCGGGATCCAGATGTCGGGCTATTCGGCCTATCTGGATAATATCTACCTGCAAGGTATGATCAGCAGCCTGGACAAGAAGGCGCTGCTGGACACCCGGAGCAAGCTGTTCCGGCTGGTCGGCGACAACGGCGTCGGCGTGGCCTTCACCCCGGAGGCAGGCTGGAAGCAAGGCAAGCTCTACGACCCCGCAACGGGACAGTTCCAGAAGGAGTTCGACATCGAACAGATCGATCAGACGGCCACCGAAGCCCAGGCCACTGCCAATTCCGCCGATCGCAAAGCTCAGCAGGCTAAGGATTACATCGATAACACGCTGCCCGACGAATTGTCCGAGATCAACAAACGGCTGGACGGTGTCGTGGAAAACTGGTTTTATCCCTATACCCCCTCGCTTTACAATGAACCGGCCCAAACATGGATAGCGGACGGCGAGCAGGAAAACCATATCGGCGACACGTTCACCAATACGCTGCCCGCGAATTTCGACCCGACGGACGCAGGCTGTTGGGAGCAGGGCAGCATCGGTGCATCCTATATCGACGGCATTAAGACCTGGGATCAAATCAAAATCGCCGACAGCACCCGCATCCGGCTCAAAACTCCGGTCGGAGGAATACCCAAAGGCGCCGTATTGTCGGTGGGCGAAGGCTATACGATGGGTTACAATCCGATAGCGTCATCCGGAGCGGTTATAGCAAGTTACGTATGGAGCCAGAGCTATACCGTCGGAAGCGACAATCCCTACATAGCTTTTGTCATCCGCAAAACCGATAATGCCAAAATCACTCCGGCGGAATACCCGCAGATTCACTTCACCATATCGGGCGACAAGACGACGAACCCCGATGCGGGCAAATCGTGGCGGTGGGTAAAAGAAGAGGACGGAACCTATAAATGGACACTGATCGCCGACAGCGATGCGGTAAAGGCCCTGCAAGAGGCGGCGCGGGCGCAGGACACGGCCGATGCCAAATGTCGTGTATTCGTCGTAACACCGACTACACCCTACGATGTGGGTGACATCTGGACGCAGGGCGAAGGTGGCGACATCATGCGCTGTATCGAATCCCGTGCAACGGGTAATTTCGAGAGCTCGGATTGGGACAAAGCATCTAAATACACCGATGATACGGCAGCCAACGAAGCCAAAGACGAGATTGCTAATCTTCAGTTCGGCGCCCGCAACTATATAGCCCGACAATTCCTCTATGCGTGGAACAGCGCCAAAGAGGGTGTTTCGGATGTGGTGACGACCGGTACGGACACGGATGGAGCATACATGAGGATCGATGCCAATAAAGCGAGCAATGCAGGCGTGGCCACGCCTTTGGCCGATGGTATTACATCCTTTGAAGATTGCTTCGGGGGTAAGATCGTCTACAAGGCCGGTATGTCCTATGTCTTCAAGGCCCGTATCAAGCAGCCCAACAGCAAGCAGGGAGTTATGTTTTGCGCGGTCTATGACGATAACACCTTTCAATTTATGGCCACGCCGCCTTCGCCGACTGCATCCGAACTGTATGAAGCGGTCTATACGACCAAAGCGGGCAAGTCCTTGCAGAAAATAGTCCTCTATGTCGTCACCTGGAACCCGATCTACCTGTACGATATTCAGCTTACGGAAGGCAACAAGGCCCCCACAGGATATATCACGGCCGAAGAAGATGTGCAGGCGCAGATTGAGCAGGTGAAGCTGGATGTGGACTACATCGCCTCGGATTCAAGCCTGACGCCATCCGACAAACAGCAGGTGGCCAACGAATGGGTGCGCATTCAGGGTGAATACTGGAGTATAATGGCCAGGGCCGACCAATATGGCGTGGACATGGGGTCTTTCCCTGCCTATTTTAAGAGACTCGAAGATTACCTTGCGCCCCTGCTGGCCGATATGAGTACGACATCCGAGATAACCGGCACAGAGTTCAGAGACGTATTTGCCGATTATTATCAATTGAGCGGCAACATGTCGGACTTGATCGACGAAGCGATAGACGAATCCATCAAATCGACAGAGTACCTCAAGCAGGCTATGGAAGACGGAAGTACCGAAGTGAAAGGCGGTCTGGTGATGACCAACGTAATGTTGATGAAAAACATGCAAGGCGAGGTGACGGCCGGCGTGAGCGGCTTGCAGGAAGACGATGTGCCCTTCTGGTCGGGAGCCGACTATACAAACCGGAAAAAAGCCGTGTTCAGAGTGCACGCCGACGGGGAAGTACACGCAACCAAAGGAACCGTCGGAATCCTGCAGGTCAAAAGCGATTCCGTAGAGGTGAGCGATGCAGCCGCAAGCAGAGATAAAATCATACTCACCCCATACAGAATTACGTCCGTATCGCAGGTCCTGGGTGCTTCGAGTGTCCCGGGTGTCGTAGAAACGAAAGAAGTGAGCGCACTGGCTATGGGACAAAGCAATCCTTTTATCCGAAATGTTTACGAATCAAGTCCGCCGTTTACCTGTGGACAGGGAGTACAGATGTCGGCCCGGATTACAGGCCGCATCACAGGCAATGCCGAAGGAGGCGGCGGGGGCGTAAAGATCGAGGTGGTAAACGCTTTGACGGGGAAAGCCGATCCCCTGTACCGAAACAGCACGGCTGAAGCCCAAAACACGAATTTGAATATCGACGAGACGATTTCATATCTTTTCACTGGAGCAGCCCAGAAGTACTACATCCGGATTACGGTCGAAGCATCGGCAGCCGGAAAACTTACGGCCTCTGCAACGATGAATGCCGCCCAATTCAACTTCGTGAAAGACATCCGCAAGAACCTGATCGCTCCCAACGGAGTAGCCGTTGTGAAAGGATCGAGCAACTATGCGGTATTCACGGGAGATATTTTCGAAGTCCTGATCGGAAAAGCCGGATTACGTATTCGAAACGGGTATGTCTATAAGAGAGATACCGACCATACGACCTGGACAAAGATTTGAGAACCGCCATTGGAGACAGTCGTAAATTAATTGAAGAATTTTTAATGGCTGCGATGGACCATGTATGGAATACGTCGGTTGTCGGCAGAAAAGTGAAAGACGAAGTAGACGGTCAGCATCGAATCTGACAAATAAAGTCCTTCGGGGGAGGACACAAAAAATCCCCCGGTTTGTTAGCAGTCATCTCACCTACATACCAACAAATGCACGATTACTCGCAGCGACCGGGGGATAAAACCTCCTGCTGCGAGTAATTTTTTGTGTCGTTTCCTGTACAGGGGACGGCTGGTATGTAGATGAGATACGCAAAGATACTAATTTTAATAAAATAGCAAACTATGAGAACCCCTATTTCCTACTATGGCGGCAAACAGACAATGCTCAAGCACATTTTGCCTTTGATCCCGTCGCATAAGATCTATACAGAGGCATTTTGCGGCGGTGCGGCCGTCTTGTTCGCCAAACGGCCCTCCGAAGCTGAAATCATCAATGACATCAACATGGAGTTGACAAACTTCTACTGGTGTATGCAAGTTTACTATTCAGACCTCAAACACGAGATTAACAAAACACTACACAGCCGGGACCTGCACGCCCATGCCGGACATATCAACTCTTATCCGCAGTTCTTTACTCCCGTCGAACGGGCATGGGCCGTATGGGTGCTCTGTAAAATGTCGTTTGCGTCAATGATGGACGGGACATTTGGATATGACTTCAGCGGCACAATGACCAAGAAACTGCGTAACGCGAAGGATGAGTTCACAGAGCGGCTTTGTCAGCGGCTCGAACGAGTGACTATTGAGAACCGAAACGCTCTCGACGTGATCGACTGCTACGATGCTCCCGATACCTTTCATTTCGTCGATCCGCCTTATGTGAACTCCGATTGCGGACACTATGAGGATACATTCAACGAACAGAATATGGAGCAACTCTTGCAATTGCTTGAAACCGTCAAGGGAAAGTTTATGCTCACGATGTTCCCGTTCGATATGATCGACCGGTATGCCCGGAAGAACGGATGGATTATCCATCGTATCGAGCGGACGATCAGTGCCTCGAAATCAAATCGCCGCAGACAAGAGGAGTGGATGGTCTGCAACTACGAGGAACGGGCACAGGCATCTCTGTTCCAGGGTGAGTATTTAGGCGAATAGATGGAGCTGGTATTGATTCATCTTGAAATAAAAAACCGTTCGAGCGGCAGTTAAACGCCATTCGAACGGTATGTTTTCTTGATTCGCTTTACATATTTCCCGCGATATGTAAACGGATCGTGCATTTGCTTTACATATATTCTGCGCGTGTGCGAAATTTCAGTCGCTTTTCGTTTTGGATTACTTCAACCCTCTAAAAGTCGCATCTGGTTCTGAACTTCGTCGCATCTCGTTTTGCCGATTATACAAAACTAATATAAAAATCCCCCCCCAAATATTTTGATTAAATTAACCAAAATATATCCGAATGCAAAAGTATCGGGAAAAATCCATGCGCATCAGGCCCGCATAAAGCCTATGACTTACAAGCGGGGAAAACGGTCCATACGGGTATATCGCCCCTCGGCATACTCGTAACAATAGTGCACCAGGCCGTTGGTCAGGACCACGTAACGGGCCCCCAGCACCGAATTGTACCGGACGGCCTGCGCCAGCACCTGACGGTCTATTCCGATCCCGGCAGCCTTGCACTCGACGAGCATCAGCGGACAGGCCCGATCGTCCACGACCACCACATCGGCACGCTGCGGAGATCCGTTCATCGCTACGGCATACTCCTGAACGATCCGCATGGGCTGTGCTCCGCAATGGGAAATCAGAAACCCGATCAAATGACGGCGCACCCACTCCTCGGGAGTCAGCACCAGGTAGATTCCCCGAAGCGGGTCCCAGACGGTCGTCTGCTCCCCGCGCTGCGAAATCCGCAATTTGACGGCAGGAAAATTGAGCCGGGGATAGTCGGGAGTCATATTCGGAAAAAATTAGTAACTTTACAGGGACAAATATACGAAAAGGCGACGGAATCCGTATCGCCCCGCGTACAAAGAGCGCCAAGCCGCAGAGCACAGCGCAAAGCGGGAGCGAACGTACGGGTTCGCAGACAAAGAGTGCCGATCGTATCTTATTACTTAACTAAACAGCGAAAGGCGGACGGCGGGTCCAACTCGTCCGCATCCGCCCGAGCCGCATAAAAAATTTATCGCCTTATGAAGAGTCTTTTGACCTTGCTCCTTCTCTCTTCCGCATGGATGGCCTGCGCCCAGGATTACGCTTCGCCGGAGCCGGTCGAGATAGGCAAGGAGCTTTCCCGCACCACCTTCGTCGTCTATCCGACGGCAGAAGAAGCCGCCGCCGGATCGCGCGAAGCCTCCAAATACTTCACCCCGCTGGCAGAGTGGGAAAAGACGACGACCGAAGCCGGCACGGAGTTTTCCACGAAATTCACGGTGCCTTTCGCCTGGGTAAACCGCCAGGTGCTCCTGCATGTGGAGTGGGCTTCGTCGGCCTACGAAATTCGCCTGAACGGGAAGGTCGCGGGGTATTGCCAGAACGGGAGCAATCCGGCGGATTACAACTTCACCAAACAGATCCGGGAAGGGGTCAATAATCTGACGATCAAGGTGCTGTCCAATCCAGCAAGCGCCGTACTCGAGAGTTGGACGCATCCCTCCGAACCGGCGTTAGGCAGTTGCTACGTATTTTCCCAGCCGACCATCCGCATCCGCGACCTGTTCACCAAAACGTACCGAAACGGCAGCGTCTTCAACGGCGAGGTCGGCATCGTGGTGAAAACCGACGCGCTGAATCCCAAGAAAGCGAAAATCCACTACGAACTGCTGACGCCGCAGGACGAAGTCGTGACATACGGCAGCCAGGAGATCGAACTCGACATGCGCAGGGAAGACACCCTGCGTCTGGTCGCCCAGATTCCCGATACGATGGTATGGAGCGCCCGCAACCCGATACTTTACACCCTGCGGCTCAAGACACAGACCGAAGGCCGTTATACGGAGTACGTATCGCTCAAGGTCGGCTTCCGCACCGTCGGCAACACCCGGGGGCAGTTGGCGATCAACGGGTATCCGGCAGCACTCAAGGCCGTACCCGACCTGGGTACGACCGTATCGCCGAGCCAACTGCTCGAATGGAAGGAACAGGGGTACAACCTGATTCTGCTTCCGGCAGGCGGCGTATCCGGTGCGCTGTACGACCTTTGCGACCGATATGGCTTCTATGTCGTCGAACAGGCTCCGATCAACACCAGCCGCAGCGGTATGTCCCGCCGCAAGGGAGGGAATCCCAGCAACGATCCCGCATGGCAGGCGGCCTATATCGCCCGTATCGAGGAGAGCTACCACACCACGAAACTGCATCCGTGTGTCGTAGCATTCTCGCTCGCCGAAGATTCCGCCAACGGAATCAACCTCTACGAAGGTTATCTCCACCTCAAGGGCCTCGAAAAGGAGCGCCCGGTTCTCTACCCCGATGCCGGCGGAGAGTGGAACAGCGACAAACTCCGGCTGTCGGCCGAACAATAATCCGCTCGCCGCTCAAAAATAAAAAGGGCTGTCTGCTACATATAGACAGCCTTTTTTCATTCGTACTACACTCCAAGAACATCTTAAAACACCTCGCTTCCGACAAGTTTTGTCGGATCGTTTCGTTTTACGATCGAACACGCACGACAGAAACCTCCCTCGGACGACGAGTGCTGACAGCAGGCAACAGGTCAAAAGACAGGCAACGGCAAGCGAGTGACAGGCGCAAATGGCGAGTAACGAAAGACAGGCAGCGAACAACAAGCGACGGGAGCAGAGAGCAAGCGACGAAGAGTTGGTAGCACGTGACGAGCGGCAACTACAGATAACAACCGACCGGGAAAAGCTGGTAGCAGGCAATCGGGCGATGAGTCAGGGGACAGAAGGCCGGCAGCGTACAACCGGGCAAATGGCGAGCAACGGCAAGCGACGGATAGCTGAAACAGTCAGCAGGTGACGAAGGTAAATAACAGGGACACAAGTAACGGGCAACAGATAATAGATGCAGATGACAGGAGAAGTAACAAGCGACAAGTGACGGAGCATCCGCTATCGAAGGGTTCCTTCCAATATCTCTGAAAACCGTCCTTGCCCTGGTTTTGAAACTCCCACCCTGTCGCACCCGATTCGACACCATTATACGGAATACAAAACCCTACTCAGCATTCCGCCGATATTTGCAGGCCGGTTTTTCTATTTACCACTATATAGATAGCTATAGAAAGACGGCAATGCCCATTACTTTTTACTTTCCGTTCGGGAGCGACGAAAAAAATACCGAAGAATAGGGACACCAGCACCAATCACTCCGCCCAAGGATGAAATACCCGGACAAACACCAATCCGACTCTGTCATTTCCTGCCCCAAGCAGCCGTTATCAATAATCGGACTCTTAGCACCGACAACCTTCCTATAAAAAACGATTCGAACACTCCAAAGAGAGGGGGGGGGCACTGACGATCTTCCCTGCAAAACAGAAACCTCGCTCCCAATCAATCCCATAAAACAAAAGACAATCACATTATCAGTCCCCGTAAAACAGGCGCAAATGCCGCCGGACTTTCCCCGACATACAAACGAATGTCAAGGGACTTTCCCCAAGTCTATCTCTTCCAAAGATCCTTATACACAAAAAAGAGGGGAAGAGATCGCTCTCTTCCCCTCCGGGATTCCGTTACTCGTCGAAATTCGACGAATAACCGTTTTGTTTCGGATTATTTAACGATTTCAGAAGCAGCCTTGAGCTGTGCTCTTACATCAAAATCCAATTTATCCGATACCTCCTTTTTAGAAGCTGCATTGAGGATCGAAGACTTGCCATGGTCTGCACGCTCGCGCTCGATCTGCATGAACGAAGCCTGGCTGAAACGAATCGGAGCAGAAAGATCCACCTTCGATACGGTCGATACAGCCGATACCTCGCCGCGCTTATCATCGAAACCATCGGTCGGAGCAGTATCGATATCACCCTGGTGGTCAGGATCGTTCAGCAAGATTTCTTCATACATCAACTCACCCCAAGCACCGGTTGCATCCTGACCTGCATAGTAGAAGCCCCAAGGACCTACTCCCGGCGGGGAACAACGACCGTGCTTAGCATCCTTATAGATGGCTACAAACGGATAATTCTCGAAATAATCGAAGATCAACATATCCGGCAGAGGCAGATCGCCACCACGAGGAGCATGGACAAAGACCCACGTGTGAGCAGTTTCCTCACTAGTCGGCTCCGCTTGGTAAACGCATACATACTGCACTCCCTTATAGTCCTTCCAAGCCGAGGGATAACGAGCTGCAAGTTCATCACCGTTGTAAACCTGCCATGTTCCAGACACAGTTGCGTTATCATTACGCGGCAGCGGTTTCGACTCAACCCGGCCGGTCGACAAGTCGGACTGATAGGTACCGCTCGCATAAGCAAAACCATAAGCTACATACTGGGTACCGGGCGTACAATCGGTCGACAATATCTCCTCACCCACATACTGCGACAAGTCTCCGCCGCCATCGCCATGAATCAAATCGTCGAGGAACTTAAGCCAGTTGCCGTTATACGAATCGAAGACTTCTGCGTTAATGATACCGACATGATACCAAACGTCGTCGTGAGACGGAGTAACTTTACAAGTAAAGCTACGCATTTCGATCTCCGAGAACTCGAATTCCAACTTAAAATCTGTAGGAGCGACATATTCCGGAGTCGTGAATTCGGTCACCGAAACATCGGTAGTACGATGTCCGTATTTGTCGAAACCGAAAATAAAGATTTCGTAAGTGCTCTCCGGCTCGATACGCCACTCCTGATCGGCCCCCATCTTGGTCGTCATTTCGCCTTTCTGCACCCATTCGTTGGTCTGCCAGTTGGGAGGGGTGCCATCACCCAGGCCCGAACCGGAATCATACATATCCAGACGCTGGAGCAGACGCTCGACACAAACGCTTTTACCGTATTTCTCGGCACTGCCGCCGGGATACATACCGATGAAATATTTCGTCTCCAGATTCGAGGGCGTAATCTTGATCTCGCAATCCTGAGCTGTCACATTCAACTTCTCGACCGTGAACGTGCAATTATCGGTTACAGGAATCTCTCCGGTCGTAACCGTGAAATATTCCTCGGCATTTTCGCTGTTGATATTGTAGTTGTCATCCATGCCGAAGCACCAGAAATAGTAGTCGTTACCGCCCCATACACGGTTTTTTAAAGACGTGTTCAACATGAACTTCTGCTCGCCCTGATAAAGAGTCGGACGCTGCTTACGCGCACTGGACTGCAACTCCTGCAAATACTCTTTGCTGGTCCACTCGTCAACCTTGTAAACATAACTGTTCATCGTCGAGAACATCCACTTCGCATCCGGATTGCTCGGAGTGATCGTTACCTCTACGTTGTAAGGATTGTTGTCGGGATAAGGGTCGGCATTGACCTGCTTGGAAGTAACCGTGAACGTAAGGTCGGTCATCTCGACATTCTGGGTCGTGAACTCCGCCTTGAAAAGGTCCGTAGTAGGCACGCCCTCGGACGTACAACCGTACACATACCCATAATATGCCGTATTGGCAAGCGACAAGTCATCCACGGTATTGGTCTTCGAACCTTTCATGAGTAAGATGTTCAACCATTCAGACAACTTCATCCCCCGACTTTCGGCCTGTTCTTTCACCGCCTCCAAGTCGGCCTGAATGAAAGCCTCGTCGGACTCGAACGAATCGACGTATTCTTTAGTCATAAAAGCGCACAGATAGGTCTCGCTCTCGTTCGAAGGAACGATCTGCATTGCACAGCCGTTTGCCGTAATCGACTTCGGATCGATCGTAAGTTCGAACGTCATGGTACCACCCTGATTTACGGTAACGACTACATCGGCTGCCCCCGTATAAGAAAGGGTGATCTGCCCCGAACGAGACTCGACACCCTCGTCGAGTGCAGTGTAATCAAACTGGACGTATCCCGGCTCCGCATAGTTGAAATTCTTGATCCAATCCACGTTCGTCGTTGCCTCGACAATAGACGATTTATCGGCCCCTTGAATTTCATACGCCAAACGACCCGTTCCAGCGTTTTTCGATAAGGAAAGCGTAGTTTTAGCTACGATGGTGACGCTGTAATCCACGCCATCGTCGCTTCAGCCACTGCTTGCACTCACCATTGCGAGCATCGCCACAAGCGCCATCGCAAAAGAAAAATACTTTTTCATAGAAAAAAATAACAAGTAGTTTAGTGAAAGAGCTACCGGATCGAAATCCGGACACCCTTTCGGGTTAATAAAAATTAAAAGTTAGGTATTAAAAACATCATAAAAAAGCGAAAATCCACCATGCAAGTATCGTAGAATAATCCTAATACACAATATAACCAACAAAATTCAATTCTTTTGTCCCGTCCGTTCCCCAGCGTATTCCTGCGATAAAGCAACTGCACCGAACGGAATCAATATTCTCGCCTTCATTCGGAATCGAATTCTTAATCCGAAATTCTCTCAAAGGTAGGAAATTAATCTAACTTAAACAACTTTTTAAGACAGTTTTTTCAATAAAAAAGCAAATCAAAAATCACAATATATTGAATATCTTACATTTAAAATTCAAATATTCGTACCTACAAAAAATCCCCCCCCCAAAAAAAATGATTTTTAGCCCACAGGCGGCGTTTTTTCCATCACCTGGACGGATGTACCGAAATAATAAATCTTGAAACATAATAATTCGGTAACCAGTCGATGCACCTATATAACTTAAATAATATTTTATTTAGTATATACACAAGATAAAAAAAAGCAAAATTCCGTTTCGAAGCCCTCCTCTGCATTTTTTACGAAGAAAAAATATTTTTTTCTTGCAGAAATAAAAAAAACATCCTACATTTGCACCTGCAAACGCCTCTTTAGCTCAGTTGGTAGAGCACGACACTCTTAATGTTGGGGTCCAGGGTTCGAGCCCCTGAGGGGGTACGGAAAGGCGGAAAACTTAAGTTTTCCGCCTTTTTTATTGTCCAAACAGCCCCTTATAGCTGATATATCTTACCGTTTCGTGTATCTTTGTAATTGGATCCCACCGTAAAGGATCTATGTAGGATAAAAAAATTTTACAAAGTCCCTTATTCAGCCGAGGTATAAAGATAAATTCAAACAGGTTATGGAGATCAATAAAGATAACTGGAAGCAGATCGATCTAAATGTGGACAGCCTGTGGTTGATCCCCGAAAGAGATAGGCAAGGCAAGCACAAGAATATCTATCACGGCAATTTCGTTCCCCAACTACTCAAACGCTTACGAATGCCGGAAATACCGTGCTGGAGTTGTTCGCAGGCAGCGGGACTACCCTGTTCGCATATGAAAACCTGCGCAAAGATTACATCGGATTCGCCCCCCCCCAAAAAAATTATCGATTATGTCAATAGCATTATGAGCGAATGGTCTTCGATCAACTACGCAATCAAGAGTGTCGATGTCACCGATCGACAGCCGTTTTCCGAGGCGATCGCAGCATAGCTGGGCGAAAGGCACCGAGAGGAGGTCGATTTTATGATCGCTCATCCGCCTTATCTGGACATCGTAAAATTCACCGACGACAGCAGGGACCAGTCCAATATTTCGGACATCGATGCTTTCTAAAAAAAATTGTCGAACGCAATAGCCACGGCTTCCGATACTTGAGAAAGAACGGTTATTTTGCGATAGTCACCTGGGGATATTTCTGAAAAAAGCGAAGTGATTCCTTTGGCTTTCAAGATAATGGATTCCGTAAAACAACACCTGAAAGTCAAGTTAAAGGGCATCGTGGTTAAAAATATCGAAGGGAATCGCGGTAAATTAGGCGCACAAAACATCTGGAAATACAGAGCGTTGAAAAGCGACTACTTTTTATTCAACCGAGCAGAGTTTCCGAGTACATCTGGAGCACATGTTCGCAGGCACGAGATCCAGAAATAAAACCGTAGGTTTCAACCGATCAGCACATTCCAATATATCAGTTGCTCAAACGGGAAATACACTGGTTGCAATGATGGCCGATTTCAGCCGGGTACGCGCGAACGATTATGCGATATTTTACGTGCAGACATCGAAAGGAAAAGAAGGGAAATTTTACGGCATATATCAGATCGCCAGTGACCCTTTCCTTAAACCCGACGGTTACTATTTGCGCGAGAAACTTTGGATAAATCTGACATTCCGGGTATTGAGCAAACCGTACGAAGTATTTGCAAAAGGGGCTTCCGAATGGGAGGCTTTGGATGATATAATAAGGTATATAGGCCCCTATCAAATGCTGTGCAGTTTGATATACAGAAAGCTGAAAGGCAATCGCGGAAATACCATGCTTATGCCCTATGAGGCAGAGCGGTTGTTTTCTTTAATCCGCTCGAAAAAATAACCATAAGGCCCTCAACGGGAACAGTTTCACCGATGAAAACAGAAGACAAGTCGAAAATATGTTGCAAACTGAAGTATATGCCGACGAAACACAGACCGCGTTCGACATCTTGCCCCGACTGATCTACAAGAGACGCAACAGGAAAGCCTATAAAGTACATTTGCAGATGTATTTGGCGCAACATATCGGCAGGGATCCGATCTTGAACCGGGCCCTTAAAGTCAATTGCAAAAACATAGAATAGTTAGGAAACAAGGTTTCATGCGGCATCGGCATGCAGCGAATCGATGTGATGTTTTCGCAGAAAATAGATGAAAAAACAAAATAGATCGTACCTATCGAACTGAAGGCCGTAACTAATCCCAGACAGATATCCCGATATATAGACTGAATAGAACAGTAGTATATTCCCAACAGACCGAGCGTAATACATCCAATCCTGATATGCCCGGAATCAGAACTCGGTCAAAAAAACATCAACGCATTCAGAGCGTTCGACACAAAATCCAATAGACGTTACCTCCTATCCTTGGAATATTATAGAATTTACAGACGACGAAGAAATGCTGAAGTTTAATAATATCATGTACGAGTGATGAATTACATAGGATCGAAATATTCGCTGCGGGATTTTATCGACAATACGATCAAAAAGGTCGTCGGCGATAATCCATCGGATATGGTATTCTGCGATCTCTTTGCAGGTACGTGTATCGTAGGGCTCATTTCAAAACACGAGTTAGCAAAGTAATAGCCAATAATTGGAAGTATTACAGTTATGTCCTCAATCGCAACTATATAGGCAACTGCTACGAACTTGCGAACAAAGCCGATTATATAGAAATACTGAACTCGCTGTCAGGGACAGAGAATGGTCTCATATACTCTCAATATTGTCGAGGGGGGGGGTAATGACCGTCAGTATTTCTCCGATGACAACGATCAAAAATAGATGCCATCAGATCGACTATCGAGCATTGGCAGAAACCGGAGAAATATCCGACGATTTATACTATTTCCGGCTGTGCTGTCTGCTCGAAAACGCAGCCAAATGCGCCAATACGGCATCCGTATACGGAGCATTTTTCAAACATCTCAAACAGTCAGCACAGAAAACGCTCGTTATCGCTCCCGCAGATTACCAAATAAACAACGGCGAACACGAAGTGTACAATGAAGATGCGAATAGTCTGATTAAGCGGATCGAGGGCGATATTTTATACCTCGACCCACCGTACAACTCCCGACAATACAGCGCAAACTACCATCTGCTGAACACGATTGCCGACTATAAATCATTTACTCCGAAGGGAAAAACGGAGCTAAGAGAATACAACAAATCGAATTATTGCAGTAAGGCGAAAGTACAGCATACATTCAAAGATTTGATCCGGAACGCCCGGTTCAGATACATCGTATTGTCGTACAATAACGAAGGCATAATGCCAATGCAGACCATCGAACAGATAATGACCAAATATGGCAATTATCAGATGTTTCAAAAGGAGCATCAGAGATTCAAAGCAGACAAGACTGAAAATAAAAACCACTTGGCCGATACCACCACAGAGTACCTACAGGCGAAACAGAATCCGCAATAGTCGCCCGACTCATAAAATGCGACGCGACAAAATATGGAAAAATACAGTATCTTTCGGGAAACAGGAAAACAAATCGGATCCGCACGGCTAACCGGCAGAGCTGAAATCGTCCAAATGCTGAATCAGGGAAAAAGTATCGCGGCAATCTGCAAGGAATACGGGATCGCGAGAAACACCTTCGATCGGTTCAGAAGACAATACACCTATACTATTATAAAAGGAGAGAAAAAACGCTGGAGGGTAAACGGAAATGCTGCGGAGTTAAAAGAGAAAATACATGCAACGCTATAAACTGATGACTTTCCTCCCAACACAGGATAAGAAGGGGAGAGGGAAAAAGCCTGTCGCCACTCCGAAAGCGGCCCTCCACTGTTGCTGCACAAGGTCAGAAGGACAGCTGCGGCAAAAGCAGAATCAAACCTCGTAGCCCACACGCCCCCAACTGCATTCGATATTCACAAGGAAAGGGAACCTTTTTTCCCGCAATCTTTTATATCCGGAGTGAAAGATCAGAAACGGATTCCGGCGAAATCCGTCTTTCAACGGATCGTCGATACGGCATCGAACTCTTCGGGAGCGTAAGTCCGCAAGGCGAGTTTTTTAACCCAAACGACGAAGATCCCCGTGAGTACCAAGTTCAGCACGAGGGTCAGCACCGAAATAACCAGTGCCGGACCGCCCAAGCTATATCCCAGCGCAATGAAGATAACGCCCGCCCCTACCTCGCCGCGGGTAAACATACCGATCGAAAGGGCCAGACGTTCGCTCAACTTCCGATCACGATAAAAAAACATCGGGAAAAGTTTGCCCAGGTTGGACAGCAACGAGACGATCACCACATGGAATGCGATCACGCCCCACGACATCATGGGCTGCGAACCGGTCACGGAAGAAGCAGCTTCCCCAGTCGCAGCAGTCATACCGATAAACAACGGCATGCTCAATCCAACCAAAAACATGAACAAGAACGAAATGCCGGAAGCGGCCATCCGCTCCCCGCGAGATTCGACATGCCTGGTTTTCATCACCATACCCAATACGAAAGCGGGAAGCAGCACCTCGATATGAATACTGCCCTCCTCGCCGAAATAATATTTGGAAAGCAGGTAAACCAGTTGGGTAACACCGAAAACCACGACCGAATAGGTCAGAATCGCCCACCAATCCTGCCTCAACTCATACGTACTGAGTTTCTTCCACCCCAGCCACAACAGCAGAAAGACGATCACCACGACGACGAAAAGCTGCCAGCGCAGACCGATCATCAGGATTTGCAGAGGTATCATCAGCAGGATGGTATCCAGATCGTCGAAAATCGCCAGCACCTGAATTTTCCGATACATCCAGCTTCGCTTGAGCCGCAGGGCCGCGAGCATCGTGAACAGGATGCCGGCCGAAGTCGGAGCGGCAAAACGGCTCAACAACAGATTCTCTTTCCAGGCGTCGCCATTGCCCCAAAACTCGGGCGGCAACAACACGAAAACATAGTACAGAGCGATGAGCAGCCAAGGTACGGCTGCCGTAGCCATAGCGATGAAATAGTCCTCGGCATAGGAGCGCCAACGTTTTTTATCGATCTCGAATTCCCGGCCGACATTGATCATGATGAACGACAGACAGACATAAAGAAAGGTCGTCGCCCCGGCCCGAAATGCAGGATAGCTCTCTCCGAGCATCCCCGGAAGAATCTGGGAAGCCACGAGGCCAAGGATGAGAAGCAGGGAAAATGAGAAAATCTTTTTCATCGGAGGTTTTCAATAGAATGTTCGCGCAGTCGGCACAAGGATTTATGTCGGCTAAATCGCGGGTACCGCCCGGAATTTTGGTACAAAGAAAATCAAAATCCCGGAATTTCCCCGCATCGTCCGCCAAAAAAGCACCGACTGCGCACCTCAACGCCACTTTTTCGTGCGGAAGAACAAATAGGTCACGAATCCGATGACGATCATCACGCCCCAGGCCAGGATATAACCGTGCTCCCACTCCAGTTCGGGCATGTTACGGAAATTCATCCCCCATACTCCGACCAGAAAAGTCAGCGGAATGAAGATGGTCGATACGACAGTCAGCCGTTTCATAATATCGTTCATCCGCAAATCGTTGTTCGAGATATACAAATCCATCAGCGACGAAAGGGTTTCACGGCAGATGTCGATATTTTGCGCCACGTTGAGCAGGTGATCGTTCACATCGTTGAAGAAGGGCCGATTGACCCGGTGCAACAAACTCGAATCGGAACGAAATAGCCGCGAATATTGTTCCTTGAGCGGCAGAACCGTCCGCTTGAGCTGCATGTAATCCCGCCGGAGCTCCTGCATCTGTACTCCGATGTCCCGGTCTCCGGTATCGGCCAGCAATGCAGATTCCAGCTCCTCCAACCCGTCGCTGATCGCCGCTGCAACCGACATATAACCGGTTATCAAGCCATTGAGCAACACCGAAAACAGGTAGTCCGACTGTCGGGTACGGATTTTCAGTACATTGTTACGGATGGCACGCATCACATCGTCGAAAAAATCGTTGTCCCGCTCCTGAAACGTCAGCACGAAATCAGCGCCCTGCACCAGACTGACCTGCATCGCTTCGCCACCCATAATCTGCTTGGCAATAATCACATTGTACTGATCGTGCTCCTCGACCTTGCTGGCATGGTCGGTATTGAGAATGTCCTGCATGACCAGAAAATCGATCCCGAAATGCGTACAAACCGTCTGCACGGCATCCGTATCTTCCAGTCCGTGAATCTGCAGCCAAGTGATGCCATCGGGCTGAAAGCGGGACTTCATCTCCCCGAAATCATCTCCCGCAGCCTCTTCGACCCGATCCACAGTATAGCTGCACAGATGCAGATGAGTCCGTGTTTTCGTATCCCCGTTGTAGGCGAGCTTGTCGCTGAGCAGGTTGTTTTTCATGGCTGTACGATTAAAATTCGACCGTGACGCCCAGCGTCGGCACCAGCGTACCGCTCGCCTGGCGGATATACTTCATCTTATAACGCTGCTCCGAAGGCGGAGCCGAAGGATTCTCGATCACGCCGGTACTCATCAGCACGTCGGGCTGACGGAGCTTGCTGAAGGTCACGTTCTGCAAATCGACATAGATACCCAGCATGCATTTACGGAAATAAAACACCTTATCGACGCGCACGTCCAACTGGGCGAAGGCATCCAAACGTCCGGTATTGTATTTCGAATAGTCGTAATAAGGACGTCCCGAAGCGTTCCACGCCTCGACGAGCGACGATTTCTCGACGTCGTACGGCGTATAAGGCGTTCCGCCGATAGCGCTCAGCTTCGCCCCGACGCTCCACCCACGCGAGAAATCGTACGTACCGCTGATATTCGCCACGAAACGATTGTCCCAGGCAGAAGGAATATATTTCGCATCGTGCCGACTGCGGTATTCGCTGCTGAAAACGGTCAGTGCACCGACCAGATTGAAACGATCGGGAAGCTGCCAACGCACCATCAGCTCCAGACCGTAGGCGCGTCCCTGGGCCGAAGAAACGAGCAATTCGTCGCCCGAGGTACCGTAGTCGTTGCCTTTGCAGGTCAGCGGCACGTCGTCCGCCACCGAAAGCGGGATATTCGTATAATATTTGTAGAAACCTTCGAGCGAAACCACCAACCGGTCACGCAGACGCCAGTTGACGCCGACGGCGCTTTGCAGGACCCGCATATACTCCAGACCCCGATTGACCAGCTCGCCCGTATTGTCTTTATAACCGAGCGCCGTATAGGGCGGCAACTGGTAGAAAAGCCCTGCGCTTCCGCTCACCGACCAACTGTCGCTCAAGGCATAAGAAGCCGACACACGGGGCGAAAGCTGCTTCCAGAAACGCTCCATTTCCGCCGAATAGTCGCATCCGTCGGCCCGCACCCCCATCGAAACCGTCAGCCGCTTGTCTGCGGAGGCATAGTCGGCCCCCACGAAAAAGCCCCAGCCGACAATTCCCAAATAAGTGCGATAGTCCAGCAGCTCGGCTTCCTGCTGATAAGTCCGCTGCAAAGTCTTGTTATGATAGGTAGAATAGTTCAGTTCGGCTCCTTCGCGCAGCGTCCACCGGCCCAGGTAGGAGCGATTTTCGAACCGCAGGGTCGTCTTCTGCTCCACGCCCCGCAAACGCAGGGTCAGATTATCCGGAGTCGATTCGTCGTTGTTGCGGTATTTGGTATTGCGGTTATTCAGGTAGTTATGACTCAACGCCACCGACTGCACGTGCCGTCCGGCGTAATGGCGGTACACGGCACCCACAGTAAAGGTTTCCTGTTGGATACGAGGCAGGTAACTGAGCAGATATTCGTTCTCCTCGCCCTTCTCGTCGAGATTGAGCTTCATGTTGTCGATGCCCACCAGTCCGAGGAAAGTCAGCTCGTCCCGCTCCGAAAAACGGGTCTTGACCTTCAGTTGCCCGTCGATGTAATTGGGCAGAAAAGGAAGCCCCAGCAATTTGAAGAGGAACTGGAGGTAGGATTGCCGCACGGAAAAGAGGTAAGTCGTCTTTTTACCCACGTGTCCGCTGCCGCTGAGCGACACTTCGGAGGCACCGAGCGTCGCCTTGAAGGTCTGCCGTTCGAGATCGCCGTCCCGCAACCGGAAATCCAGCACCGAACTGAGCGCCCCGGCACGGTCGGCGGGAAACGAACCCGTATAGAAATTGATCTCGCGCACCAGATCGGAATTCACGATGCTTACGGGACCGCCCGTGGCACCCTGCGTGGCGAAATGGTTGATATTGGGAATTTCGATCCCGTCCATGAAGAAGCGGTTTTCGGACGGTCCGCCGCCCCGCACGATCAGGTCGTTGCGATAACCGATGGGCGAAAACGACACGCCCGGATAGGAACGTACGATACGCGACACGTCGCGATTGGAGCCGGGACTCTTCTCGATCTCCCGCATCCCGATCACCTGCATACTGACCGGGCTCTCGATCGTACGGCGGAAAGGCGAGGGACGAACGACGACTTCATTCAGATGCTCCGGCTCCTCCTCCATCTCGATTTCGATGAAAGGCGTCCGGGCCGACACCTGGTATTCGGGGGTCACGACCGTTCGGTAACCGATGAACGACGCCGTCAAGCTGTAAATGCCGGGCTTCACCTGCAGGATCTCGAATCGCCCGAGCGAATCGGTCATGGCGCCCTTACCGGGCTGGCCGGTGATCGTAACGGCTGCATAGGCGACCGGTTCCCGGGAAAGACGGTCGATAACCCTGCCCCGCACAGGATACCCCGCTGCGGCCCAAACAGAAGGAATGTACAATACCAGCAAAACGATTGCTGCCAGTAAGTTCTTTCTCATAATTCACAAAATCAACCGTCCGCAAAGCTAATAATTTTAGCGGCGTTTCGATCTTCCGGCCGTAAAGAATCGACCGAGGCGGACTGATTCGAGGCGAATCGGACGATTTACGGCATCGACACGATACCCCGAATCGCCCGCCGGCATAACCTAATAATCGAAAGAGATACAAAAATCATGAAATCCACCCCGGAAGGAATCGAAATTTACACTATTTTTGTTTCCGGTCAATCTCACCTAATAAGTATATGCGCACACTGATCTCGATTCTCTGGATTTCGTTCTTTCCGCTTGCCGCAGCAGCGCAGGGCGACGACCTGTCGTATCGGCTGAAAAAGGTGATAAAGGATAAAAAAGCCGAAATCGGTATTGCGGTCATCCTCGACGCACAAGATACGGTAACGGTCAATAACGACGACCGCTACCCCCTGATGAGCGTATTCAAATTCCACCAGGCCCTCGCCGTCGCAGATTACCTGGACCGAAACGGACTGACGCCCGACACGGAAATATTCATTCCGGAAGAAGAGCTCGTCCCCGACACGTACAGTCCCCTTCGGAAGGAATTTCCCGAAGGCGAAATCTCGCTTTCAGTCAGCCGTCTGTTGGAGTACAGCCTGCAGCTGAGCGACAACAACGCCTGCGACATCCTCTTCGAGCACACGGGCGGTCCGGCAGCGACAGACCGCTACGTCCGGTCGCTCGGACTGCGCAATTTCGCAATCGCAGCAACGGAACAGCAGATGCACGACGATCCGCAAACGTGCTACGAAAACTGGAGTACGCCGCTCGAAGCGGCCGCTCTGCTGGAGCTGCTCGTAACAGAACAGATTCTCACTCCTACACTGCGGGAAATGATCCGGCAAAACCTGATAAACTGTAAAACAGGTGCCGACCGTCTTCCGAAACCACTGTCGGGAACCGGCGCCGTCATCGGACACAAAACCGGCACGAGCGACCGCGACGAACGAGGCATCTTCGCCGGGACCAACGATCCGGGATTCGTCATCCTGCCGGACGGCACCCGCTATACCATCGCCGTCTTCATCAAAGATTCGGCGGAAAACCCGGAAACAAATGCCCGAATCATAGCGGATATCTCCGAAACCGTTTATCGATACGTTCACGACGAATACCGGGAAAACGACATCCGCCCTGGAAAAAAACACGTCGATCAAGGAGCCGGAATTGGATTCGAATCCGATTATTTTTATTAAATTTGGAAAGAAAACAGCGTAATTTGCACTGTTCTTGCACGGAATCAGAAAAACTTCAATACCCCAAGCATGAAAAAAATAGCGGCTCACCTCATTCCCGTCCTCGCCTGCTTTGCAGTAGGTATCTCGGCAAGTTTTTTCCAGGCTTCGTCCATCGCCGAATGGTATCCGACGCTGACCAAGCCGACACTCACGCCGCCCAATATCGTATTTCCGATCGCCTGGAGCGTCCTGTACCTCTGCATGGGACTTTCGCTCGGGCGTCTCATCGTGCGTCGGCAGCACAAAGGAATCATCCGGCTGTGGGTCTTGCAGCTTATCGCCAACTTCCTGTGGAGCATCCTGTTCTTCACGCTGCGCAATCCGCTGGCCGGATTCATCGACATCGTACTGCTGAATATCCTCGTGGGACTCTACATCTTCGCCGCGAGCCGCAGGGACCGCGCTGCCGCCTGGCTCTTCGTACCTTACCTGCTCTGGACGCTCTTCGCCGCCTACCTCAACGGATATATCCTGCTGCACGGCACCCCGGCGGCGGCTCCGACGACAATTCAAACCGAATCTTTAACAATATCAAAACCTAAAACAGAAAGAATTATGGTTCACAAAATGCCCGAACTTCCGTATTCGACGGAAGCGCTCGCTCCGAAAATGAGCAAAGAAACTTTTGAATACCACTACGGCAAACACCTCCAGACCTACGTGGACAATCTCAACCGCCTGATTCCCGGCACGCCTTACGAGTCGATGTCCCTGCAGGAAATCGTCAAGAAAGCCGACGGTCCGATCTTCAACAATGCGGCCCAGGCCTGGAACCACACGTTCTTCTTCCTGATGCTGACCCCCGATCAGAAGCCGATGCCCCAAAAACTAGCGGATCGCATCGCCCGCGACTTCGGATCGGTCGAAGCCTTCAAGGAAGAGTTCTCCAAAGCCGCTACCGGACTTTTCGGCTCGGGCTGGACGTGGCTCGCAGCCGACAAGGACGGCAAATTGCAGATCATCTCGGAATCCAATGCCGGCAACCCCATGACCAAAGGCCTCAAGCCCGTCATGACGATCGACGTATGGGAACACGCCTACTATATCGACTACCGCAACCGCCGCGCGGATTTCATCAAATCGTACTGGGAGCTGATCGACTGGGACAAGGTGGCCGACCGCATATTCCCCCGCAAATACCACTGCACCGCCTGCGACTACGTATATGATCCGGCCAAGGGCGATCCCGAAAGCGGCATCGCACCCGGCACGGCATTCGAAGACATCCCGGACGACTGGGTATGCCCCGTTTGCGGACTCTACAAGGATTCCTTCAAGATCGTGGAAGAGAAATAGGCGATCAGGAAAATTGAAAAAAGCAGCGCATAAAGCGCTGCTTTTTTGTATCGGGAGAATCCGTCGCAGACACCCGACAGCCGTTTTTCCGCGCCCGAGGGAAGAAGCCGGGCAGCCCATTCCGTCCGACACCAGAAATAAAGAGATCGACCCGGCAACAGATCGACCTCTTTGTTTCAGTCCATACTAATCTCTACTTTATTGCGACTGAAACCTTTATCGGCAAGACACTCTTCTTCTGCACAAACTCCGCACTTCGGCGTATGCCGTACAACGGTTTCGAAAAATATTTCATCAGGGAAACAGAGAGCCGCCTCGCTTCAGGTTATCAATCCACCGAAAAGATGCCTCGCAGGTCTTTTCCGAAAGCTCCGTTCTCCGCAGACGCATATCATCCGAACTGTCCGTTCATCGGGCAGGCAAAGGCTGGTCTTCTGACTCGTCCCCGCCGCAACGCCTTCCCGACCCCGCAGGACCAGTGGCAAAAGAGTGTCGCGGCAATACACCCGGGCATCCGAAACACCGCCCGCAAGCGGGCCGATCACCTCGGATCGTCGGGCAGGACTCACAGCAGCGGGAACTGTCGCAGACTTTCACTGCGTTCCCATTTAATCTGACGGGGCGTAACCCCTCGTGAACCGTTGCAGTGCAAATGTAAGAAAATATTTGCTATCTTTGCCCGGTAACCAAAAAATATTTTGACAGAAACTATGAAACACGCATACGTATTTCCGGGTCAGGGCGCTCAAGCCGTCGGCATGGGCAAAGACCTCTACGACAATGTCCCCGAAGCCAAGGCTCTCTTCGAGCAGGCCAACGAAATCCTCGGTTTCCGCATCACCGACATCATGTTCGCCGGTACGGACGAAGAGCTCAAACAGACTAAAGTCACCCAGCCGGCCGTATTCCTCCACTCGGTCATCATGGCCAAGGCGCTGGGCGTGAAGCCCGACGCGGTAGCCGGACACTCGCTCGGCGAATTTTCAGCCCTGGTGGTGGCCGGCGCTCTTTCGTTCGAAGACGGTCTGCGGCTCGTTTCCAAACGTGCGATGGCCATGCAGAAAGCCTGCGAAGCCGTACCCGGTACGATGGCGGCGATCCTGGGACTCGACGACGCCAAAGTAGAGGAAGCCTGCGCCTCGATCGACGGCGTGGTCGTGGCGGCGAACTACAACTGCCCCGGCCAACTGGTTATCTCGGGCAGCGTCGAAGCGGTCGATGCCGCCTGTGCCAAACTCAAGGAAGCGGGCGCCAAACGCGCACTGCGTCTGCCCGTAGGCGGTGCATTCCACTCGCCCCTGATGGAGCCGGCCAAGGTCGAACTCGAAAAAGCGATCAACGAAGCACCCTTCCAGGCTCCTGTCTGCCCCATCTACCAGAACGTCGATGCCAAACCCCAAACCGATCCGGCGACGATCAAGGCCAACCTGATCGCACAGCTCACCGCACCGGTACGCTGGACCTACATCGTCAAGAACATGCTTGCGGACGGCGTGACCGAATTTACGGAACTCGGTCCCGGCAATGTCCTGCAGGGTCTTATCAAAAAAGTGAATCCCGAAGCGGTCGTAGAGTCGAAATCGACGTTGTAACCCGCCTCCGAAAACAAAATAGAATCGATTGACAAGCAATCGATTCTATTTTGTTTATAATTTTTTTTCATATCACAAGATCAAATACGCCAAATTCGATTGAATTCTTTCTATATTTGCACAAAAATTACAGAAGACATCAAACGACATCAATAACTATGACATCGTTAACCGAATTTTTCAGCCGACAGGAAGATGACAATCTGAAAGGTATTTCGCACAAGAACAACCTCTTCAAGCGAAATATCATCGCACATATGGCGGTGAACGGGGAGTGTACGCTCTCGGAGCTTACCAAAGAGCTGCACATCAGCGTACCGACCATCACCAAGCTCGTTCAGGAACTCGTTCAGGAGAACATCGTCTCCGATCTGGGCAAGGTCGAAACTCCGGGTGGACGACGTCCCAACGTCTTCGGACTGGCCAGCTCGGCCATCTATTTCGCAGGCGTCAATATCGGCCGGGACAACATGTCGTTCCTCATCACGGACCTGCACAACAATATCGTCAAAGAGGAACTCTTGACCGACTTCGAACTGCAGGATCGCCCTCAATGCCTCGAAAAAATCTGCTCGAATATCGCACATTTCATCGATACGTGCGGTGTGGAACGCGCGAAAATCCTCGGAGTGGGTGTCAGCGTCAGCGGACGCGTCAATCCCACGACGGGACGCAGTTACCGCTATTTCACTTCGAGCGAACAGTCCCTGCGCGATATGATCGAACAACGCATCGGCATCCGCGTACTGCTCGAAAACGACTCCCGGGCCCGATGCTATGCCGAATACACCAACAGCAAATCCAAAGACGAGATGGACGTACTCTACCTCCACCTCGGACGCGGCCTGGCCATCGGTATCGTCATGAACGGCAAACTCTACTACGGCAAGAGCGGCTTTGCCGGAGAGTTCGGGCACATTCCCTTCTTCGACAACGAAATCATCTGCTCCTGCGGCAAGAAAGGTTGCCTCGAAACCGAAGTTTCGGGAATCGCGATCGAACAGAAGTTCGGTCGGCTTATCAGCCAGGGTGTCAATACGATCCTGCGCGAAAAATACAACAAGCACGAAGCCATCCACGTCGATGAGATCATCGACGCAGCCAAGCACGACGACAATCTCTCGATCGAACTGATCGAGGAGGTCGGAGAAAAGGCGGGCAAGGCCGTCGCCTTCCTGATCAACACCTTCAATCCGGAAACGGTCATCGTAGGCGGCGAGCTGGCCGAAGCGGGCGACTACCTGATGCTGCCCCTCAAGTCGGCGACCAACAAATACTCGCTCAATCTGGTTTATAAGGACACCAAATTCCGCTTGTCGAAAATGGGCAAGACGGCCAGCGCCTGGGGTGCTGCCATGTTGATTCGCAATCAGGTGCTCGGACTTTGCTAATGATGCTCCGAGGCCATATTTGCAGCCTGCGGGCCGTCGAACCTCAGGACCTCGAACTGCTCTGCCGGTGGGAAAACGATCCTTCGTTGTGGACAGTCAGCGGTACGATCGAACCGTTCTCGCACTATTCGATCGAACAATTCATCCAGGAGCAGCAGGCTGGTATTTACCGATGCGGACAACTGCGGTTGATGATCGACGACACAGCGGGGGAAACGATCGGAGCCATCGACTTGTTCGATTTCGAGCCGCAGCACGAACGGGCAGGCGTCGGCATTCTGGTTTACGATCCGGCACAGCGCGGGAAAGGATACGGGGCAGAGGCATTGGCTTTGCTCGAAGAGTATGCCCGCACGGTACTCCGGCTGCGGCAACTGTGGTGCAACGTACTCGCGGACAACGTCCCCAGCCTGACTCTCTTCGAAAGAGCCGGATTCCGCCGGGTCGGGGTTAAAAAGGAGTGGATCCGTACCCCCGAAGGGTATAAGGACGAAGTATTGCTCCAAAAGCTGCTTTAGACAATTTGAAATACAAATCTGCCGGAATTTTCCTGCCCGATAAGTGATCGGCGACGGAGCATCCCGGTAGATTTTTTTTATCGTATCTCGGGAGGAAACTCGCATCTCCTCCTCCCGACATCCGGCTTTTTCAAGCACCCCTCGCACCGGTTACGCACCGCTGTCGTGCCGGGGCAATCCCGCCCCTGCCGAAGCTACTCTTCGTCCGGTAAATCGGCCGCCTGCAAAGTCCGGGCAGACTGTTGTTTCTTGGTCGGAATTCCCAGTTTGCGAAGCCGCTCCCCGCAGCGGACGATGTTGTCGTTACCGGTGCAAAGCCGCTTGTAGGCATCGTTGTACTTGTCCCGGGCGGCGTCGAGCGACTGTCCCACCCCTTCGAGCGAAGCGGTGAAAGCCACCAACTGCTCGTAGAGTTTCGTACCGTAAGTAACGATGTCGGCCGTATTCTTATTCTGTGCGTTCCGCTTCCAAAGATCGTCCACCAACTTCAGTAAAGCGAAAAGATTGGTCGGCGAAGAGATGATGACTTTCTTGTCGTAGGCATCGGCCCAGATGGAGCTGTCGTTTTGCAGCGCCGCCAGAAACGCCGGTTCGTTGGGAATGAACATAATGACGAAATCGGGCGAATCGAGCAATCGCTGGTACTCCTTGCGACCCAGTTCGACGACGTGCTGCCGCACCGACGCGACGTGCGACGCAAGATACTGGCGCCGGGTCGCCTCGTCCTCGGCCCCGACGTATCCGACGAATGCCGTGAGCGACACCTTCGAGTCGATGACGATCCGTTTGCCTTCGGGCAGATAAAGCACCACGTCGGGCCGCAGGTTGTTTCCCGCTTCGTCCTTGATATTGAGCTGCGTATCGTAATGTACGCCCCGGATCAGGTTCGAATTGTCGAGGATCGTTTCGAGGATCATCTCGCCCCAGTCGCCCTGCACTTTGGAATTGCCCTTGAGCGCGTTGGTCAGGTTGGTCGTTTCGGTGGTGATGCGGCGATTGAGTTCCATCAGGCGTTCAAGCTCGTTGCGCAACGCCCCCCGCTGTTCGTTCTCGGAGGAGTAGATCTTCTCGACCCGCTCGCGGAACTCCACGATGTTATCCCGGAAAGGTTTCAACAACACGTCGAGCGCTTCGCGGTTGGTCTCCTTGAAAGTGCGCGACTGTTCGCCCAGAATGTCATTGGCGAGGTTCTTGAATTGGGTCCGGAAAGTCTCCTCCATCTTTTCGCGTTCGGCACGTGCCTCGGCCATTCGCTGTTCGGCCGCCTCCAGACGGGCCTGCGCCAGCGTACTCCGCTCGACCAGGGTGCGGATTTCGATTTCGGCGGCAGCGGATTTCTCTTCGGACACCCGGCGCGACTCCTCGGCCAGGCGGCGAGCTTCGTCCGCAGCAGCCCGTTCGTCCGACAAACGGGCGTTATCCCGACGCAGGGAGAGCAAAAGCAAACCCAGCACGGCGCAAACGACGCCGAGCGACAATAAAACGACAACGATTCCGGTATTCATGACAGCAACAAAAATAACAAAAGATGCAAGCAATCGTACGGGCATGCACACAAAGATTGCCGAACCGCATCCAATCTTTAACAAAGATAAGAATAAGTCAAATGCAAAAGCAAATTTATTTACATTTTATAATAGAGGCAAAGAACCTAAAAAATATAATCTAATTTATTTTCGAAACAACATTGTAAAATCATTTTTTATCCATATATTTATTCTGAAATTATTCTTTAACCAAAAAAATGCTCTATGATGAACTTTGCTTCCATGAAGTTTTTCCTGGTAGGATTGACTTTGACAGCCATGCTCTCTGCATGTAGTGATGACGAAACATCAGACCTTATCCCCGAACCGAGCATCTCAATTTCTGCTTTAGAAAGTGAAATCGGGGCACTGAACTTCTCGATCAACGTGGAAAATGCCGAGCAATGCGCTTACGTCTGCATGAACGCGAACGAATCGCTCCCCACGACTGCTGATGAAATTTTCGCAACCGGAACGAGCATTAAACTCACGGACAAGAACAAACTTTCGATCCGAGTTCCCGTCGACAAGCAGATTACATATGCCGTTATCGCTGCAGCTGCGAACCAGACGGGCAAGACAATTTCCAACAAATTACAACTTACCCCGCTCAAAGACGAAGACCCAGGGACGGAAGATCCCGAACCGAAACCGGAGCAAATCGATATCACTTTTTCAACAGGAGAATTACTTTATCTGCCTAACGGCATGCTACTAATTAACCTGTTCGAAACGGACAACACAAGTGTTTATCAGACCCAAATCAAACTTGAAGGTATCGAAAACAACGGCGCCTAGAGAAACGGCAGCCGCCTGCTTGCAGAAGACCTTTATAAAACAGTATCCTCCTCTTATCTGATAGACATCGAAGGGAATAGCGACATTGACGACAACCTTCCTGCAGGGACATTGGTCAAAATTGAACGAGGCACGGCAAACACTGTAATTCTGACCATTACAGGCACATTATCCAAAAGCGAAACCAAGTTTACCGGTCGATTCTCCGGCATACTCTCGCACGAGATGGAGTTAAAGAACTATTCTCTCAACAATGTGGTATTCGACGAAACCGGAGGGGCCAAATGGAATGCCGAAAAGAAGACAATCGCCCTTCCGCTACGCAGTTCTGCTCACCCCGACCTGAAACAGTTCTCGCTGGTATTCCATTCCGAAACCGAAACGCTCGCAACGGGTAACTACCCAATCAGCGAAAATGGAGAAGCAGGAACCGTATCGTTGGCCAAAGCCTATTTCGCCAACGCTCCCGTTTACATCAACGGTACACTCGGCCCGTCGGAAATCGGCTACAAAACCGGCTCGATAAAAGTTGAAGTGAGTCCGGAAACCAACGAATACACGCTCACAATCGACGCCCGTGATTCATACGATATTATCTATCAGGAAAACGCGTCGGCACAAGTCGTTTACGGAAGCACGCTGACTGGGTCGTTCCAAGGTTCTATAGGGGAACAAGGAGGAGGCGAAGATCCCGAGGAGCCTCAATATAATGTATGGCAAGACACCTATTCAAATACTCCAGCCGTAGTTTCATACGGACTTACGTCAGATTTGGAAGGTTACGAGCGTTCCTATATTGGACGTATTGACCTTCAACCCGACACCGAAGGAGAAGCCAACATGCGCCTCTTCTTTATTAATCGTGCTCCGGATGCATCGGCCGCAGGCTTCGATCCCACACAGATCGAGTTCATTCCCGGCTACTCATACGCCACGCTCGGACAGGATTTGGACGATCCCATATTTCCGTATGTACTCATGGAAGGCGACCTGAATCTGTCTTATGACAGCGGAAGCCAAAAATGGACGCTCCACTACGAAGGCTTCTTCGTAGCTCCACTCGGACACAAAATCAAAGTAATAGCTGACTATGTCGGTCCGATGGACGGCTTCACTGCTTTGTAAACAGACACAAGTAATCTATATTTTCAGCCGTCTTCTTTAATGACGGCTGAAAATATTTCCAACAAAAAAACACCAAGCCATGAAACATATATCAAAAAACATAAAGCACAGACTTCTTTATATCAACATGCTATTCTTGTGCGGAATCCTGTCAGGCGCTTGCAACAAGGAAAATGAGCCGGACATAACTCCTCCATCCGAAGGAGAGCAATCCAATCCCGTCGAAATGACTTTCACATTCGATGTCCAAACCTTGAGTCCGAATGCAGCCGAGATTTCCATCACACCATCAGACAATACACAAACATGGTATTGGACTCGTGCTACCGACAAGGAATTTACAGACGCAAATAAAAATAAAGACGCTTTATTCAAAGATATGCTCGAAAGCGACATTGAGTACGGCATTCAGGAAGAAGGATTCGACCGAGCCGGTGCCGTAGCCGACATCACCCACACAGGACCATTCAACAACACGCTCCAAAGTCTTTTCGGATCGACGACCTACCATCTGTTGGCCGCTGCGATCGACAAGGAGGGTAACCCGCTTTCGGAAGTCTCCCAATACACATTCGAAAGCCAGAAGACTCCGGTATCCCTAAATACATTCTCAATCAAGATTCCCGACGAAGACGTCTCTTATGCATCAGCCAAAATCTCGATTACTCCCACCAATCAGGATCCCTACACTTGGTTTATAGCCGTTTCATCACAAGGGACTCCAGAGGAACTCGCCGACGCCTATATCGATGCGAACGGAATTCTGATGAACACAGGACTTTACGATATTTACACGGGATCGCAAATCCGCACAATAAACGCACTGGACCCAAACACGTCTTATTCCGTCGTGGTATTCGGTTACCAAGCCGGTCGTACAACCAGTGTTGAGTCGGCTTCGTTCCAGACTATTCCGGCTGGCGACCCCTCCGAAACAGTTTTTGAATTCAGCATCGATCCCGCTAAATTGACGGCCCGTAGCGCGGAAGTTTCCGTCACACCCAGCGACCCGAGCGTATTATACTGGTATGAGCTCTTACCTGCCGAAAAATACGCACAATACGGATCGAATGAAGAGACCGTACGCGCTTATCAGCAACAGATATTCACGACTTACGAGGAACAGGGCTACACGATCGGAGAGATCGTTCGCGGATTCTGTGCTCGTGGTGCGGTCACCATGTCTTTCGGCCCGGAAAGCCCTGCCGGACTCCTCTCTCCGGAAACGGAATATATCCCGTTCGCTGTCTGTATGAACTTCGATGGCACGCTGGCAGGTGAAGTCTTTGTCGGCGAGAAATTAACGACACCAAAAGCAACCGTTTCGTCCGCTTGGGCCAAAGCTTGGATGCGGGCTTATTACGACTGCGACCAACTGGCTCTACTCGATCCCGAATTAAGTTCATTAGCCGGCAAGAACCTGCTAGCCATAGACATCGAAATCAGCCATAGCTCCGACGCGGCCCACTGGTATTTCCTAGGTTTGTCGGCCGACTACACCGACAAAACCAAATATCCCGAAGAAGAGATGTTATCAGCTATTTTGACAAACGTCAGCACGGAAGCGACACTCAAAGACGAAACGTCCACACTGATTCTCTTCCCGGCCGACCAGCAAGGCACATTCCTCTCGATGGCCGAAGATGCCTCTGGTAACTATAGCGAAATAGAGAGAGTATTGATTGGGCCGCTCTCCAAGGAAGGTGCATCACCTATTCCTATGTCCAGTTCGATGTCGCTTTCGAACATGCAGACCAACATTCCTTTAACAAATGCATATTTCCGCACGGGTACCAACGTACAGACGGAATGGCCGGATTACATATATCGTCTTCAGAATACCGTCGAGCCGATATCGGTTCGTTAAAACCGGCGACAAGCATTGCAACAGAAAAAAGTATTTTTCGGAACGAGAAGAGAGAGGCATTGCCTCTCTCTTCTCGTTCCTGTTCAACAGAATCCCTGTAAAACCAGCATAACAACTAAAATAATTACAACAAGACTGTCCGTAATACAAAGCATAAACAGACCGGAAATATTACAACGCCAAACAACTACAAATAAATTCCCCTGCCCGACATCCTCATTCTATTTCGAATTTACTATCTTTGCCAAAAATAACAAGGTATTTTGGGTAAACTCTACTCCAAAATTGTCTTTGTTTCTATTATTCAGTTTTAAGAATCTAAAACCATGCAACGAATCATATCCCCCTCGATGCTGTCGGCCGATTTCGGCCACCTGGAACGCGATACGCAGATGATCGACCGAAGCGCCGCCGAATGGGTACATATCGACGTCATGGACGGCGTATTCGTCCCCAACATCTCATTCGGATTCCCGGTGATGAAGGCCATCCGCAAGGCCACGTCTAAACTGCTGGACGTGCATCTGATGATCGTCGAACCCGAAAAATACGTCACCCGCTTCGCCGAGGCAGGCGCCGGAATCGTCACCTTCCACTACGAGGCCACGCTCGACCCCAAAGGGTGCATCGACCTGATCCACCGCGCAGGCGCCAAAGCGGGCATTTCGATCAAGCCCGCCACGTCGGTCGAGGTGCTGCGCGACATCGTACCCCTGATCGACCTGGTGCTCGTCATGAGCGTCGAGCCGGGATTCGGCGGACAGTCTTTCATGCCCGATTCGCTGGAGAAGATCCGGGAACTGCGTGCCATGATCGACGAAACGGAATCTACCGCAGTGATCGAAGTCGATGGCGGCATCTCTGCCCATAACTCGCGCCTGCTCTTCGACGCCGGAGCCGACGCCCTGGTCGCCGGCAGCGCCGTCTTCGGCGCCCCGGACCCGCAGGCGGAGATCGAGAGAATGTTGCAGAGCTAACCTCCGACTCCTTTCACCCAAGCACCTACTTCCGGCAAGCCGGGCGTTCCGCACGCACGGAAAATCGCAGAAAACGAAACCATGATCTCTTTAGACAACCTCACCGTCAGCTATGGCGGCTGGACGCTTTTCGATAACATATCCCTGCTCATCAACCCCAAGGACCGCATCGGCCTGGTCGGTAAGAACGGTGCAGGCAAAACGACTCTGCTGCGCCTGATCGTGGGTGAACAGCAGCCCACCTCGGGTTCGATCTCCTACAACGGCGAATGCACGATCGGCTACCTCCCCCAGCAGATGCGCGTAGCGGACACTACGACACTCGTCGAAGAGACGGCCAAAGCCTTCGACGAAGTGCTGAAGCTCGAAGCCGAAATCGCCCGTCTCACCCGCGAAATCGCCGAGCGCACCGACTACGAATCGTCCGACTACGAATCGCTGCTCCACCGGCTGAACGAAGCGACCGACCATTATCACATCCTGGGCGGCGATACCCGCGAAGCGGACATCGAGAAGACGCTGCTCGGCCTGGGATTCAAGCGCAGCGACTTCCAGCGTGCCACGAGCGAATTTTCGGGCGGCTGGCGCATGCGCATCGAGCTGGCGAAACTGCTGCTGCGCCGGCCCTCGATTTTCCTGCTGGACGAGCCGACCAACCACCTGGACATCGAGTCGATCCAGTGGCTCGAGGATTACCTGAAAAACTACAATGGCGCGGTGTTGCTCATCTCGCACGACCGGGCCTTTCTGGATAACGTGACCACCCGCACGGTGGAAATCTCGCTGGGCAAAGCCTACGACTACAAAGTCCCCTACTCCCGATACGTCGTGCTGCGTGCCGAACGGCGGGCGCAGCAGATGGCCGCTTACGAAAACCAGCAGCGGATGATCGAAAAGACCGAAGAGTTCATCGAGAAATTCCGCTACAAGCCGACCAAATCGAACCAGGTGCAGTCGCGCATCAAGCAACTCGACCGTCTGGAGCGTATCGAAGTCGAGGAGGAGGATCTCGCCACGCTCAACATCAAGTTCCCGCCCGCCCCGCGTTCGGGACAGATCGTCGCAGAGATCAAGGAGGCCGGGATGTCGTTCGGCTCCAAACATGTCTTCAGCGGAGCGAACTTCACCATCGAACGGGGCGACAAGATCGCCCTGGTAGGCCGCAACGGAGAAGGCAAGACCACGCTGGCCCGGATGATCGTGGGACAACTCACGCCCACCGAAGGTTCGATCCGCGTGGGAGCCAACGTAAACATCGGCTATTACGCACAGAATCAGGAAGACCTGATGAACGGCGATTTCACGGTTTACGACACGCTCGACCGCGTAGCCGTCGGCGACGTGCGCACACGTCTGCGAGACATTCTCGGCGCCTTCCTGTTCCGGGGCGAAGACATCGACAAGAAGGTCAAGGTCCTCTCCGGCGGCGAACGCGCACGACTGGCGATGGCCCGTTTGATGCTGGAGCCTTACAACCTGCTGATCCTCGACGAGCCGACCAACCACATGGATATGCGTTCGAAAGATATTCTCAAGAACGCCATCATGAAATACGACGGTACGGTGATCGTCGTCTCCCACGACCGCGAGTTTCTCGACGGCATGGTTTCCAAGGTTTACGAATTCCGGAACGGCGGCGTACGCGAATACCTCGGCGGCATCTACTACTTCCTCGAAAAACGCAAACTGGAATCCTTGCAGGAGGTGGAGCGTAAGGACGCTCCCGCGAAAGAGGCGGCGCCGAAAGCCAGCTCTTCGGGCAAGCTGACCTACGAACAGAAGAAAGAGCAGGAAAAACTCCTGCGCAAGCTCCGCAAGGCGGTCGAAACGATCGAAGCGTCGCTGGCCGATCTGGAGAAGAAGATCGCGGATTACGACCGCAAATTCGCCGAAGCGACCCAATACAACGAAGCCGACTACAAGGCTTACAACGAATTGAAAGCCGAATACGACCACCAGATGCACGAATGGGAGAAGGCGTCGTACGAACTGGAAATCACCGAAGGAGAGTAACGATCGGAGCCGGAAGAAAGCCAGCAGCACCATGAAAGCACTTATCCTCAACGGATCGCCCCGCCCGCAGGGAGTTGTCGTCCAGGCGCTCCGCACCGCCGCCGACACCTTGCGGCAGGCCGGAGCCGACATCGAATGGATCGATGTTTACCGCACGGAGTTCCGCCCCTGCACGGGTTGTATGCAGTGCCGCGCGACGAACGTTTGTCCGCTGCCCCGCGATGCGGCCCATGCCGTCGGCGAACGGATCCGGCAGGCCGATCTGCTCGTGGTGGGGACTCCGACCTACTGGGGCGGTATGTCGGCCCGGCTGAAGATGCTCTTCGAACGGCTCGTTCCGGTTTTCATGGGCGAATCGGCTCTCGGCCTTCCGCAGCCCCGGCAAAAAGGCAAACGTGCACTCGTCATCGCTGCCTGTACGACGCCCTGGCCTTTCAACATCCTCGCACGGCAGAGCCGGGGTGCCGTCCGTTCGATCCGTGAAATATTGGGTACGGGAGGGATGAAAGTCCGGACCTGCGAAATCCCCGGCACCCGGAAAATGAACGGCAAACTTTCCGAAAAGGAGGCCCGGCGAATCACCGCACGCACCCGCAGAATCGTTCGAAAAATAGAATAAAACTTTTGGCGACATCCGATTCGACTGTCCGGATAAAGAACACCGAAAAACATAATTCCAGACCCGATCCGAAAAGCCGCGCGACACAAAGACAAAAAAAATCAACTAACGAACCAACCAATACCATGACGGAAAACCTTGTATTCGGCATCCGCCCCGTAGTCGAAGCGATCGAAGCGGGCAAACAGATCGAAAAACTCTACATCCGCAAAGGCGCCGAAGGGCAGCTGATGACCGAACTGCGCGACCTCTGCCTGCGGTATCGCATCCGCACACAGGAGGTGCCCGTCGAGAAGCTCAACCGCCTCACGCGCGGCAACCATCAGGGCGTCGTCGCCCAAATCTCCCCCATCGGCTACGTCGAACTGAACGACATTCTGGAACGAGTGCCCGAAGACGAGACGCCGCTGATCGTTCTCTTCGATGGCGTGACGGACGTGCGTAATTTCGGAGCCATCGCCCGCTCGGCCGAATGTGCCGGAGCACACGGGCTGATCGTACCGCTGAAGAATGCCGCTCCCGTCAATTCGGAGGCGATTCGTTCGTCGGCGGGTGCGCTGACCGCCATTCCCGTCTGCCGCGTCGGTTCGATCCGCAACACGCTCAAAGCGCTCCAGGCGGAAGGCTACCAGGTGGTAGGTGCTACGGAAAAAAGCCGCAAGCTGCTCTACGACGCGGATTTCCGCAAGCCTACGGCACTCGTTATGGGCGCCGAGGATACCGGCATCTCGAAAGAGGTGCTGAAGCTCTGCGACGAACAGCTGGCGATCCCGATGATCGGTAAGATCGAATCGCTCAATGTTTCGGCCGCTGCCGCCGTGCTGCTGTTCGAAATCGTACGTCAGCGAATCGGTTAATCCTGCCCTCCAACCTCTCGACACGATGTCCCTGCTGCGCGACTTATTCGACCTGTTCCGCTCCGAGCCGGATCATCCGGCAACCCGGAATCCAAAATCGAAGCCCACGACCAGAAAACCCGCCCGCAGGCAAAAGACGATCGTCCATCCGATAGTCGGAGAGGTGACCCTCTCGCAAAGCCGCCAGGCACGGCGGATCTCACTCTGCGTAAGGCCTTCCGGCCCCGTCCGGCTCTCCTACCCTTACGGCGTCTCGACCGCCCGGGCTTTGGAATTTCTGGAAAGCCGTATCGAATGGATTCAGACAGCCAGGGATCGAATAGCCGAACGGCTCGCCCAGCAACCTCCACATCCCACCCTTTCGCCCGAAGAAGAACGCCGCCGGCGAGAACAGTTGCGGCGCGAAGCGGTGGCTGTACTACCGTCCCGCGTAGCGGAACTCGCAGTGCGAACCGGTCTGCAATACCGTTCGGTAACGATCCGGGCCACCCGCTCCAAATGGGGCTCCTGCAACGGGCGCAACGACCTGTCGCTGAGCCTGTACCTGATGACGCTGCCCGAACATCTGCGCGACTTCGTCATCCTCCACGAACTCTGCCACACCGTCCACCACGACCATTCCCCCCGCTTCCATGCGCTGCTCGACCGGCTGGTCGGGGGTAAAGAAAAACTCCTCAACAAGGAGCTGAGGAGTTACAGGGCCTATTGAGTAAAAATTCACGATCGAATCTTCAACCGCTCTTTTTCTCTTCTCATCCGAAGCAGAAATTCGATATAAAGCCACTCGCACACAAATACAAAAGAAATAAGAGGAACCGCAGGCAGCTCCTCATAATGACGGGTAAAAAGCTGACAGATCATCCAACCGACAAGGTAATCTCCGAAAAGAAACAGTCCTATCCAAAATATCAGATCAAAAATCGAAGGGCTATTCTCCCGAATATACTCCCGTTTCAGCCGCAGACACTTCGCGTAATCGATCTTCAGTATTTTTACTTTCAATATCTCGCCGAAGTGCAGATAGTCGAGTTCTCTCAATTCATAATATTTTCCGGCCTTTGCCCGGCTAAATTTATATGGATGACCCGATAGGCAAACGAAAGCCCTTTCCCACAGAATTTTACAAAAACCTCAATACAGCCGATCTCTTCGGCTGCGATCCGCTTTCGGACAAAAAGCAACGGATAAGATACGGTAAAACCCGCCTCATCGAACGTGAACGTACGAATACGAAGAAATGCGAAGATAATAGCGGCCCAGAGAACGACAGGCATTAAACCAAAACACCAGTCTGCCCCCGAAAGCAGATCCTCACCTTGCGCGAGATCCGAATAACAAAGAGCGAATATAACGATCAGGCTCCAAAGCAGAGTGATATAGGCCATAAAAATATAAGACCCGATCGTTATTCTACGCAACCGGGTACGCATTCCCTTCTATAATTCAGAATAACTTCTTTTTCGACCGGGTGACGACGAAATCCTTCAGGTAGAAAGGCTCGAAGTACGCGATATCCTCCGTGCGGCCCGCATCGAGCGCCTCCTGTGCCAGCCGCGCAAGCCCTCGGGCAGAAGGCGCCACCTGGATCAGCGTCGCATCGGGCAGCAATCCGGCACATTTGGCCGCACCGTTTCCGAAAATCACGAAAGGACGTCCGTCTCCGCGCCATGCCGCGAAACTCTCCGCCGTAACGACCTCGGCGGATACGTCCGAAAGAGGAGTTCCCGCAGCATCGAATACCCGGGTATAAACCTCCATGCGGCGGGCGTCCACCATCGGGCAGAGGCACGCCTCCTCCCAGCGATCGACCGAGAGAATCCCCGCTTCGTAATCCTCTTTCGCAACTTCGGTCAGGGCATCCAGGGAACCGATCGCCACCAGCGGGATCCGCAACCCGTAGCACAGTCCCTTAGCGAACGAAACGCCGATACGCAGCCCCGTATAGGAGCCGGGCCCCTTGCCGACAGCGACGGCATCCAGCTCTTCGGGAGCGATCCCGGTCTGCGACAGCAATTCATCGACGAAAACTCCGACCTGGCGGGCGTGGTCGCGCCCCTGATCGCTCTCCCGGAGCGAGATCAACTCCCCGTCCCGGGCCAAACCGACCGAACAGATGTCCGTGCCGGTTTCGATACATAGAATAAGTGACATATCTTTTTTCTTTCGTTTTTCAATCCAAACACCTCCGGCAGACCTTCGCACCGACATTGTCGCCCCCTCCCTGAAGCGAACGGGAAGCGGAATGATCGCCGAAGTCCGCCCCTCGGGATGCGAACCGTTTCTCCGATCCGAAAAGCCGCCGCAGGGAAACCGCTCCCTGCAAAGCGTTTCGAATAGCCGTACGATCCGATTCCACCCGACAGCAGGCAGCGGCAGGACGATCGGCCCCGGGATGCTCTCCGAGGTTACGCCCGATATTTCTTCATCGCCTTGTCCATCTCGCGCTTGGCGTCGTTCTCCTTGAGGTACTCGCGCTTATCGTAGGCCTTGCGCCCCCGGGCCAGACCTACGACGACCTTGGCCAGCCCCCGCTCGTTGAGAAAGAGCCGCAAGCCCACCACGGTCAATCCCCTGTCCTGCAATGCCCGCTGAATCTTGTTCAACTCCTTGCGGTTGAGCAGCAGTTTGCGGTCGCGGCGGGGAACATGATTGTTGCAGGTCCCCCAACCGTACTCGGCGATATTCACGCCCCGAATCCAGAGTTCGCCCTTGTCGAAATAACAGTAGCTGTCCGTGATCGACGCCTTGCCCAGCCGTACGGACTTGATCTCCGTACCCACAAGCACGATGCCCGCGATCCACTCCTCGATAATTTCGTAATCGAAGGTCGCGCGTTTGTTCCGTATGTTAATATTCTTATAATCGGCCATATCCAATTTCTCTGTTTTTCCGCCGGAACCTCTGTTCGGGAACCGACGATCCGGCACCATATTTGATTAATCAACCGCAGAGGGTGTCCGGGAAAGATAACTAATTCTTTTATCTTTGTAGAAGATAGGATGCGGCTCGGCAATCTTTGCGTGCAAACGCGCATGACTGCTCTCGCCTTTGACTATCTTTGATATGTTTTACACATCTTTCTGTTTATTTTCTGTTTGCACACGGTATGCATAGTGATACGTGTACGCCCGGACCCCTCTTTTTACAGAATCAACCGATGCAATTTCCGGGCAATCGAAACCTTTCCCCTGTTCAGGTTCGACAGCCGCTGCATAATGTCCTGCATCTCGTCGTCCGTAAGATTCTCGTCCTGAAGTTTTTCACGAAGCTCCCGCGACATCCGCTCGATCACCTTCGACTTGTAGAGCGTCACGGCCTTCGGCACTCCGACAGCCAGCATCTCGGCATCGCTCTCGACATGGACCTCCTTGCGCCGCCACAATTCGCTCGGAACGTAATGATCCTCCGAAGTAAGGATATCCACCGACACGTTACACACCTCCGGATCGGAGTGATTGATAAAGTGGTGGATCGGCACCTCGACCCCCAATCCCAAAGCGCACCACTGTTCGCGGTAAACCCGCAGAATCTCATTGAAGACCCGGTTCTGGAACTCCAAACCGTCGGCGTCCAACTCCCCGAAAATTACCTCGGCGACATTATATTGAACGACATTCCGGCCCTCCTTGAAATCGAACGAACAATGACCGTACTTGAGCAGATAACGCGTCAGCTCCCGTTCGAGCGCTTCGGCACTGCTGCCCCCGGTCACCTGTCCCGCAAAAACCGTTTCAGGGCGCTGCGCAGTCTGCTCGGCACGAAAACGGGCGCTCTGACGCCGCACGAACTCCTCGGCTTCGCGGTCGCCCGTGGAAGCCATACGCTTGCGCCCCACTTCGGCAATCAGCAGGTTCTCGTCGATGTCCATGATCCGTGCGCACTCCTTGATATAGACCGAGCGCTGGATCGGGTCGGGAATCTGCACAATGGATTGCACCATGTCGTTAATCAACGCCGCCTTCTTGATCGGGTCGCCGGCAGCATCCTTCAACAGTAGCTTGGCCTTGAACGTCAGGAAATCCTCCTCGTTGGCCCGGATATACTCCTGCACCTCCGCAGCCGTATGGGTTCGGGCGAACGAATCGGGATCGTCTTCCGGCGGAAGCAGCACCACACGGACATTCATCCCCTCGCGCAGAATCATGTCGATTCCCCGCAGCGAAGCGTGAATACCCGCCGAATCACCGTCGTAGATCACCGTGATATTCCTGGTAAAACGTCCGAGCAGGCGAATCTGTTCGGTCGTAAGGGATGTACCGGACGAAGCCACCACATTCTCCACCCCCGCCTGGTGCATCGAAATCACGTCGGTATATCCCTCGACCATGATCGCGAAATCATACTGCTGGATCGCTTTCTTGGCGAAAAACAGGCCGTACAGCTCGCGTTTCTTGCTGTAAATCTCGCTTTCGGGCGAATTTTGGTACTTCGCAACCGACTTGTCTGTACGCAGCGTGCGACCTCCGAAAGCCACCACGCGGCCGGAAATGTTATGCACGGGGAACATCACCCGCTCCCGGAAACGGTCGAAGAGCGAACCGTCGTCGCGCTTGATCGAAAGTCCGGTCGAAACCAGAAACTCCTCCTTATAACCGGCAGCCAAAGCCGCCCAGCTCATTCGGTCGCCCCTGGCGGGACAGAATCCGAGCCCGAACTTCTTGATCGTCGCATCGGAAAATCCCCTCTTCTGCCGGAAATAGGTCATGCCGACACTCATCCCTTCGGTTTCATGGAGCAGGTAATTCGAAAAATACTCCGCCGCCCAACTGTTCACGACGAACATACTCTCGCGGTTGTCGTTGCGGGCGACCTCCTCGGGCGTCATCTCCTTCTCCCGCACTTCGATACCGTAACGCTTGGCCACGGCTTTCAACGCCTCGGGATAAGTCATATTCTCGTGCTCCATCAGGAAAGTGACGGCATTGCCGCCCTTGCCGCAGCCGAAACACTTGTAAACCCCCTTCGAAGGCGATACGACGAACGACGGGGTCTTCTCGTTGTGGAACGGACAACACGCCTGATAATTGACACCCTTTCGTTTGAGCGTCACGTATTCGCCGATAATATCCACGATATTCGCAGCGGCGTAAATCCTATCTATTGTTTCCCGGTCGATCATCTTTGCAAAGGTACGAATAATTCAATTATTACGGATTACATCAAGTACTTATTCGCCTCTTCGAGGCGATACTCAGGAGAACATTCGAATAGATAGTTCAGTAAATTCAGATGCCCCGCTCCGAAAATAACGAGGATCCTGTCGGACGGCCCCGTTTCGATCCGTTGAATATTCCGGAATATCCGCAAATTCCGGTTAAACCACCTTCCCGTTTCAAAATCTACACCGATATAATCGTTCGAGAAGAATTCATATTTGAAATGACCGATCAAGTAATTACCCAGACTACGCCGAATATGCTCCGGGTCGTTCAGCTCGATAAGTTCGGCAATAATTCCCTGCTCCTTGAAAACAGCTTCGGGCACAAACCTTTTAATAGAATCCGGATGGTCGTAAAAACTGGTTTCGAAACGGATATACTCCTTACTGTTTTCATCGCGTAATAACTCATCGATTTCGTCATAGTGCTTTCCCCATTCATCTACGCAGTAAATCCGGTCTATCCCCAGCCGTTTTGCCAGCCGGAATCCGATCTGCTCGTCTTCTCCTCGCTGCAAATCATAACAGTCCGCCAAATATCGACGGAACAGAGAGTCCGTCTCGAACTGCATTTTAACCGGCCGTTCGATAACGATAATCGTTGGGGCAAACTTCTCCAACAAACCGACCAATGTTTCGATCTCATTCTGGTAAACCGGGTTCAGGACATCTATTTGCTCGCTTTCGGCATACTGCACCTGATCCAGATTGGGAAAATCGAAATGAAAGGTACCTAAAGTGAGTACCGGAACAGGCTCTTGTGCAGCGGCAAAACAAGCCGACAAAACACAAACGATCAAAATAATTATTTTTTTCATGTCGTATATTTTTTCCGCCGCAGGAAAGATTGTTCGCAAAACTGAATTTATACAAAAATACATGTTTTACATAAAACATATTCTATTACACTCCTGAAAAAACAGAGGCAAAATATATTCTGTTTTTGAACGTTAATTTTCAATTATCGTTATCTTTGCCTTATGGACTTCAAATTGGTATCCGACTATGCCCCGACGGGCGATCAGCCCGAAGCGATCGCACAGCTATTGGCCTCGATCCGGCACGGCTCGAAGCACAATACGCTGCTGGGCGTGACCGGTTCGGGCAAAACTTTCACGGTGGCCAACGTCATCAGCCAGCTCAACCGGCCGACCCTCGTATTGAGTCACAACAAGACCCTCGCGGCACAGCTCTACGGGGAGTTCAAGAACTTTTTCCCGGAAAATGCGGTCGAATACTTCGTTTCCTACTACGACTATTATCAGCCCGAAGCCTACCTACCTTCGACGGATACCTATATCGAAAAGGACCTTTCGATCAACGACGAAATCGAAAAGATGCGTTTGAGTACGACCGCCACCCTGCTCTCGGGGCGGCGGGACGTCATCGTCGTTTCCAGCGTATCGTGTCTGTACGGCTGCGGCAATCCGAGCGATTTCCACTCGATGGCCATTCATATCGAAGTCGGCGAAATCCTCAACTACAAACAATTCCTCTACAAACTGGTCGAAGCGCTCTATACCCGGACCGAACGGGAGCTGACCCCCGCGACATTCCGCGTGACGGGCGACACGATCGACATCATGGCGGCTTTCGGCGAATTCGGCAACCAGTGTTTCCGCGTCACCTTTTTCGACAACGAAGTCGAGAGCATCCAGAGCATCGACCCCGTAACCGGCCAGCGGATCCAAACGCTCGACGCACTCACCCTTTACCCGGTGAGCCTGTTCGTCACGACCAAGGAGCGCATACACACGGCCGTGCAGCAGATCTACCTCGACCTGGGCAAGCAGATCGCCTTCTTCGAGCAGGCGGGACGTCCGGCCGAAGCGCAGCGGATCAAGCAGCGAGTGGAGTACGACCTGGAGATGATCAAGGAGTTGGGTTACTGTCCCGGCATCGAAAACTACTCCCGCTATTTCGACGGACGCGCAGAAGGGACGCGACCCTTCTGCCTGCTGGACTATTTTCCGCAGGATTACCTGATGGTGATCGACGAGAGTCACGTCACGCTCCCCCAGGTGCACGCCATGTTCGGCGGCGACCGCGCCCGCAAGGAAAACCTCGTGGAGTACGGGTTCCGTCTTCCCGCAGCCAAAGACAACCGGCCGCTCCGCTTCGAGGAGTTCGAACAACTGGTCGGCACCACGATCTACGTGAGTGCCACACCGGCCGACTACGAACTGATGAAGAGCGAAGGAGTGATCGTCGAACAGTTGATCCGGCCGACAGGACTGGTGGATCCTCCGCTCGAAGTGCGGATCACGGACAACCAGATCGACGACCTGCTGGAGGAGATCGACAAGCGGGTACGCAACGACGACAAAATACTCGTCACGACCATCACCAAACGCATGGCCGAGGAGCTCTCCAAATATTTCGACCGAGTGGGCGTCCGCAACCGCTACATCCATTCGGACATCGACACGCTGGAACGGGTGCAGATCCTCGAAGACCTGCGGGCCGGCATGTTCGACGTGCTGATCGGCGTCAATCTGCTGCGCGAGGGACTCGACCTGCCGGAAGTGGCCCTCGTGGCGATCCTCGATGCCGACAAGGAGGGATTCCTGCGCAACGTGCGTTCGATCACCCAGATCGCGGGCCGTGCGGCGCGGCATTCGAACGGCAACGTCATCCTCTATGCCGACCACTGCACCGACTCGATGCGCTACGCCATCGAACAGAGCAACCGCCGCCGCGAAAAACAGATGCGCTACAACATGGAGCACGAAATGCTCCCCCGGCAGGCGCAGAAAAGCGGCTCGGGACAGAGCACCCTGCTGGCAAATACGGTTCAGACACCCGTCACGGATGGAATTATCTACCCCCTGCCCGACAACCGGCAGACGCTGGCCGCAGACGTTACGTCGGCCTACTCGACCGAGAGCATCGACACGCAGATCGCCCGGGCCCGGGAAGAGATGGAGCGTGCGGCCAAGTCGTTGGACTTTCTGGCCGCCGCGAAATTCCGCGACCGCATGTACGAACTGCAAAAATTGAAAAACGAAAAATGAACATATCAGCATACATCTCGGAACTGAACAGACAATACGCCTCTGGAAATGCAACGGAACACAGTTATCGTCCCGCATTGAAGTCGCTGTCGGAAACACTGCTGCCCGACCTCACGATCATCAATGAACCCAAGCGCACGGCCTGTGGTGCACCGGACTATATCCTACTGCGAAACGATATTCCCGTAGCTTTCATCGAGGCAAAAGATTTCACTCAGACACAAGACCTTGCGGGACAAAAGGAGAACAAGGAGCAATTCGACCGTTATAAACATTCGCTCGATAACATTATTTTCACCGATTATCTCGATTTCTGGCTTTACGAGAAGGGCGAATTTGTGGACAGCGTTCGTTTGGCCGAAATCAAAGGAGGCAAAATCGTCGCCGTGGAAGGCGCCGAAACGAAATTCGTTCTCATCATCGAACGCTTGGGCAAAGCCGTCCCGCAAAGAATCACGTCTGCGAAACAATTGGCCCGAATCATGGCGGCAAAAGCGAGACTGATGGCCGACGTCATCGAAAAGGCGCTGCTGCAAGACGATAGCGACAGCAATCTCAAAGGGCAGATGGAGGCCTTCAAAGACATCCTGATTCACGACATCACGCCGAAAGAATTCGCCGACGTCTATGCCCAAACTATTGTTTACGGTATGTTCGCCGCGCGTCTGCACGACACGACCCCCGATACTTTCAGTCGGCACGAGGCGGCGACGCTCATCCCGAAAACGAACCCGTTCCTTCGCCAACTGTTTCAGAATGTCGCCGGATATGACCTGGACGATCGGATCAGTTGGATCGTGGATGATTCGGCCGAAATATTTCGAGCCGCAGATATGCGTCAGGTAATGGCCGGATTCGGACACCGCACCCAGCAAACCGATCCGATGATACATTTCTACGAGGATTTCCTTGCGGCGTACGACCCGAAACAACGCAAAAACCGGGGCGTATGGTACACACCGCAGGCCGTGGTGAGTTGCATCGTAAAGACCGTGGACGAAATTCTGCAAGCCGAATTCAACCTGCCGATGGGTTTGGCCGACACATCGAAAATAACCGTCGAACGCAGCATCGACCAAAGCAAAGACAAACGGTTCTCCGACGGCAAAAAGAAAGAGACCGTCAAAATCCACAAGGTACAGCTCCTCGATCCGGCAACCGGAACAGGCACGTTCCTCGCGGAAGCCGTCAGCCGAATCCATGACAAGTTCAACGGACAGGCCGGAATGTGGCAAGGCTATGTCGGGGAACATCTGCTGCCGCGTCTGAACGGATTCGAACTTCTGATGACCTCCTATACAATGGCCCATCTGAAACTCGACTGGATTCTCACAGAGACAGGTTACAAGGCCGACGATAACGAACGCCTGCGGGTGTTTCTCACCAATTCGCTGGAAGAACACCACAAGGATACAGGCACACTGTTCGCCCAGTTCCTCGCCCGCGAGGCCAACGGCGCAAACGAAATCAAGCGCAATACTCCGGTCATGGTCGTGCTGGGCAATCCGCCGTACAGCGGAGAAAGCAAAAACAAAGGCGAATGGATTATGCGCCTGATGGAGGATTACAAGAAAGAACCCGATACGAACCAGCCTCTGAAGGAACGGAATCCGAAATGGATCAACGATGACTATTGCAAATTCATACGCTTGGGACAGTTCTTCGTGGATCGCAACAACGAAGGGATACTGGCTTATGTCAATAACCATAGTTTTATCGACAACCCCTCTTTCAGAGGGATGCGGTGGAATCTGCTGCGGAGTTTCGACAAAATCTACATCATCGATCTGCACGGCAACAGCAAGAAAAAAGAGGTTGCACCCGACGGCGGCAAAGACGAAAACGTATTCGACATACAACAGGGCGTCTCAATCAATATCTTCGTAAAAACGGGACGCAAGGCAAAGAATGCCCTTGCCGAAGTATATCATCACGACCTATACGGCCGAAGAGAGACGAAATACGATTACTTGTCGTCGCATACGGTGGCGAACATCCCGTTCGTGAAACTTCAGCCGTCCGCACCGGAATATTTCTTCGTGCCGAAAAATTACGGAGCAAAGGCTGCGTACGACAGGGGCTTCTCCGTTACAGAGCTGTTCCCCGTCAATTCCGTGGGCATCGTGACAACACGGGACGAACTGCTGATAAAAGACAGTCCGGAAGAAGTAGAAACGCTCATCCGCGATTTCATAACAATGGAAGATGCCGAACTCAGAACAAGGTACAACATAGGCAAGGACTCACGGGATTGGTCTGTTGCAAGAGCAAAAGCGGATATAGGGAATGTCGTCGATACGGCTAAAATCACACCCATCGAGTACCGGCCGTTCGATCGCAAATATCTGTATTACACCGGCAAAACGACTGGAATCGTGGCCAGGCCACGATTCCAGGTTATGCGGCATTTTGCCGCCGAAAAAAATTTTGGTTTGGCGGCATGCCGCCAAACCAAAAAAGAAAATTGGACACACATATTCCTCACAAAAAATATAATCCCCGCTATTTTCGTAGAAGTAAAAGATAATTGCAATACCTTTCCTCTCTACACCTATCCCGATCAGACCGACCTGCTGAACACCGGACGCACCCCGAACCTCGACCCGAAGATCGTTGCAAAAATAGCCGAAAGCATCGGATTGGAGTTCGAGCCGGAGAAAAGCGGAGAACCGGATAAATTCGCCCCGATCGACCTGCTCGATTATATCTATGCCGTGCTGCACTGTCCGGCGTATCGGGAAAAATACAGGGAGTTTCTGAAGGCCGACTTTCCGCGTGTACCATATCCTGAAAATACCGGACAGTTCCACCGCCTTACACAAACAGGTGCCGAATTGCGTCGGCTGCATCTGATGGAAAATTCCGACTGCTGGGAATTGTCGGTCACCTATCCGGAATGCGGAACGGACGAAATCACGGAAGTCCGCTATGAAAATGAAAAAGTATTCATCAATGATCGGCAATATTTCGGCAATGTAAGTCCCGTTGCCTGGAATCTCTTCATAGGCGGCTATCAACCTGCCCGGAAATGGCTGAAAGACCGCATAGGGAAGAAACTCACATTCTCGGACATTCGCCACTATCAAAAAATCATCTTTGCACTCTGCCGCACAGATGCCCTGATGCGTACGGAACTGAATATCGAAAAATTCTAAATCCTTATCAATATGAACAACTTCACTTTCCAAAATCCGGTCAAGTTGATCTTCGGCAAAGGCTCCATCGCCAAGCTGGCGAAAGAGATTCCGGCCGACAAGAAGATCATGGTTACTTTCGGCGGCGGCTCCGTCAAGAAAAACGGCGTGTACGACCAGGTGGTCGCAGCGCTCAAAGGCCGCGACTTCGTAGAGTTCTGGGGCATCGAGCCTAATCCCAAAATCGAAACCCTGCGCAAAGCCATTGCCCAGGGCAAAGCCGAAAAGGTCGATTTTCTGCTCTCGGTGGGCGGCGGCTCGGTACTCGACGGTACCAAGCTCATCGCTGCGGGCATTCCCTACGACGGCGATGCCTGGGAGTTGGTGCTCGATGAAGACAAAATCGGCGAAGTCGTTCCGTTCGGCGACGTGATGACCCTGCCGGCCACCGGCTCCGAAATGAACGCCGGGGCGGTGATCTCCAACCTCGCCACGCAGGAGAAGTTCGCGTTCCACCACTCGTTCCCGCAATTCTCGATCCTCGATCCCGAAGCCACCTTCTCGCTGCCGCCGTTCCAGGTAGCCTGCGGTATCGCAGACACTTTCGTACACGTCATGGAGCAATACCTGACCGTCACGGGCGTTTCGCCGCTGATGGACCGCTGGGCGGAAGGTATTCTGCAAACGCTGATCGAAATCGCCCCCAAAATCCGAGCGAATCAGCACGATTACGACCAGATGGCCAACTTCATGCTCTGCGCGACGATGGGACTGAACGGCTTCATCGCCATGGGCGTGCCGCAGGACTGGGCGACCCACATGATCGGACACGAACTGACGGCCCTGCACGGCGTTACGCACGGACAGACCCTCGTGGTCGTACTCCCGGCCCTGATGAGCGTAATGCGAGAACAGAAGAAGGGAAAAATCCTGCAATACGGCGAGCGGGTGTTCGGTATCCGTGAAGGCTCGGAGGACGAGCGCATCGACCGGACGATCCGCGCCACCGAAGAGTTCTTCCGCTCGCTGGGACTGGCTACTCGCCTGCACGAATTGCAGATCGGGCAAGATACGATCGACGAGATCGTCCGTCGCTTCAACGAGCGCGGCTCCCGGCTGGGCGAAGCGGGCAACATCACGGGCGACGTGACCCGCCGTATCCTCGAACTCTGCAAATAAGGGTAGGAACCGAAACAGGCGAAGCGGGTTTTCAAACCCGCTTCGCCTGTTTACTTCGTAATCATCCCCAATCCATGCCATCTGCACCGAATTATGCTCACACCTGATTCACGAACAGCACAAAAGTATTTCCGGAAAAATCCGGACTGCAAACACCCGAAAACTGCGAGCAACGACAACTCCGAGCCAAATGTCGAAGAGCAAGGCCTATAAATCGAGTACAGATCCCTTCTATTTTACCGAAGAAATTCCCTTGAACGTATAATAACGGGCCGCCAGGTAGCTGTAAAGAGCTACGGCGAGCGATGTGATACACTTGGAAGGAGTCGGCCACAGACCGCACACCTCGACCAAAAATTTCATACAGGCGTAATTGAGCAAAATAGATCCTACGACTGTCAATAGATAGCGCCCCAACTGTTTGCCCGCCGCAACAGGCAGCGTGCGGAACGCGACATAGCGGTTCAGCCAGAAGCCGGTGAAGAACGTAATGGGAAAAACCAGTACCAAAGAGGCGATATGCGGCGACATAACCACGAATCCCAGGTCGAAATAACGGCCTGCAACCAGAAAATGATAGATCAGGGCATAGCTGACCGCATCCACGGACAGCGTGATCGCACCGCAGGCCCCGTAACGGAAAACCGTTTCGGATATCACACGAGAAAAAGGGCGCCGATAAAACCAGTCGATCGCACGCCGCAGGATCAGTGCAAAAGTCATCGTTTTTTCGTATAGGGCCACACTTCCTTCAGACCGGCCCCCGCATTTCTCATAAAGTCACGGCACTCCGCAGCAGAATCGCTTTCGAAAACGGAAACCATCCACTTCTTCCCGAAAAAGTAAATCCGGAAGTTTGTGTCCGACAGGCGGGCCCGGGCTTCGGCGACGGCTCGCCGGGCATTCTCCTCGGTGCTGTAAACGCCCCAAACCACATACGTTCTGCCGGGAATCATCCTGGCGACCTCGGGAACCGGCGCTTCGTAGTCGGCGTCAAGATCGGCGCGGCCCGCACCCGTCGCGCCCTCGGAAAGGGTTTCGACGCCAGCCGCCTCATCATCCTGCGACGTTTCGACGGGACGGCTCTCAGCAACCGGCTCGGAGTCTATCGCACCGGATTCGGCATCACCTCCGGTGGCTTCGGGAGTTTCGCTCCCGGTTCTTGCCGGGACGGATGAAACGACCTCGGCAACGGGAAGGACCTCCTGCTTTTCAGAATCGCCCACGAACGGCAGCCGCATCCACTCTCCGTACTGCCAGATTCCGTAACCGACAGCCGCCGTACAAAACAAGGCGATCCCCAGATAAAGGGGTAGCCGGGAATATCGGCGTTTCAGCGGCAGCGGATCGTGTCCGAGAGGATTGAGAACGGCATCGAGCTGCGAATCGAGCCGAAAGTAGCGGTGATTGAGCTCCCCGACTCCCGGAATGGAGATTCCGTCCTCCACCCGGGCTTTGTCGAGCCACCGGGAATAGATATCTTCGGCCGCAGCAACATCGCAAGCCCCCGCCCGAGCAATCAGGTCTATCACGGAAACGCCCCGCTGCTCGGAGAGGAGAAAGGCAATGCGCCGGGAAGGACGTTCCAACTGCCGAGCCGATGCACGCCAGGCACTCCGAAATTCGGGAACGAGCGAGCCGACTCCCGGAAACCAAATTTCCCGTCCGTCGGCCAGCGCATTGAAAACAATCTTATTTACCTCGTCCTGCATCATTTCATACGACGATGTTTACGTGGCTTGGAACTGCCGCCCTGCTGCCGGACAGTCTGCTGTCGAACCACCCGCACCGTATCGGGATCTACCGGAGAGCGGTGCATGCCCCGGTAAATCATATAAATCCCCACCAGAATGAACGGAATACTCAACAACTGTCCCATATTCAACAGCATACCCTGCTCGAAAGCCTCCTGATCCAACTTGATGAACTCGATAAAAAAACGAGTCAGGAAAATCCCGATCAGCCCCACGCCGAACATCACGCCCGGACGACGCCGGCCCAGGTCACGTCCGTAATAGAGCCAGCAAAGGATTCCGAAAATCACCAGGTAGCATAACGCTTCGTAAAGCTGGGTCGGGTGTTGCACGGGGATGGAGTCGATGGGAACATTCGGATAAAGCCGAACGAACTTGAACCCCCAGGAAACATCGGTCACCGCCCCCACGATCTCCGAATTGAACAGATTACCCAGACGGACGATGGCGCCGCCGATAGCGACCGGTAGCATAATCCGATCGAGCGACCAGATATAAGGAAGTTTATTCTTGCGCGAAAAAAGCCAAAGACCGATCAGCAGGCCGACGGCAGCGCCGTGACTGGCCATGCCGCCGTTGCGGAAATCCGTAATGATAGCCCAGGGATGGGCAAGAAAATACCCCGGTTCATAAAAAAAACAGTGTCCCAGACGGGCACCGAGGATCGTGGCCAGCGTGCCATAGACGAAAATCGACTCCGAAACCTTCTGGGGCAGCCCTTCGCGTTTACAGACCTGGTCGAAGAAAAGCATGCCGCCGAGAATCGCCAGCACCCACATCAGTCCGTAATAACGGATATCGAACGATCCGATCGAAAAAAAGACGGGATTGAAATCCCAGACAACGGTTATTGGAAGGATCATACGTTATGCAAAATTAGTGAGAATGTCCTGTTTGAGCCTTTTTGAGCGTAAACGAGAAGGTCGTTCCCACTCCCAACTCGCTGCGGACGTTGATTCGCTCGCCGTGAGCTTCGATAATATGCTTGACGATCGCCAGTCCGAGCCCCGTACCGCCCTGCTCGCGTGAACGGCCCTTGTCCGTACGGTAAAACCGCTCGAAAATACGGGGCACGTCCTCCTTGGCGATACCGACGCCGTTGTCCTCGACTTCGACGAGGATCTTATCCAGCATATCTCGGAATTTGATCCGCGTTACACCCCCCTCCTTGCCATAACGGATCGAGTTGATAATCAGATTGACCAACACCTGTCCGACGAAATGCTTGTCGGCACAGACCCAGAAAGGCGAAGGCAGGCTGTCGGCCCCCCTTACCTGAATCTTAATTCCCTTCTTATCGGCTTCGATTTCGGCCTGTTCAGCAATCTCGCGCGTCATGGCAGCGATGTCGAAAGACTCCATTTTCAGGCGCGTCATATTGCTCTCGAGCTTGGAAATGGTATCCAAATCATTGACGATGTCGATCAAACGGTCGATGCTCTTCTCGGCCCGTTCGAGGTATTTACGGTTGATCAGGTCGTCCTCCAGACCACCGTCGAGCAATGTCGAAATATACCCCTGAATATTGAAAATCGGGGTTTTCAACTCATGGGCCACATTACCCAGATACTGCTTGCGGAACGATTCCGTTTCCTTGAGCCGCGCGATCTCCTTGTCGTTGGTATCCGCCCAGGCGGTCAGCTCCTCGGAAATGTTTTCGACGTGCTTGTCCTTGAGCTCATCCAGAATCTCCTGCGTATGCACGTTACGCGAAAGTACGATCGAGTAGATCGGCTTCAGCTTATAAGCCACGTACTTGCGAATAATAAACAACGTCAGTAACGTCATACCGACAAACACGGCGCAAGCCACGCAGAGGGTCTGCCACCACACCGCTTCGAGCAGCCACATGGCCGCCGCGACGACGATCGCAGCCACCGCCGCAACCAGCAGCGAAGCGAACTCCTTGGTTTTGATAGGCATCATTTCAGGTAATTTTTCATGAGCCGGGCAATGTACTTGCCGATAATGTCGAACTCCAGATTGACCAACGTACCGGGTTTGATCCGGTTGAAGTTGGTGTGTTCATAGGTGTAGGGAATGATCGCCACCTGGAACTGTCCCTCCTGCGAATTGCAGACCGTCAGGCTGACACCGTTGACCGTAATCGACCCTTTCTCCACCGTACAATTATCCCCCGCAGGTTCGTATTTGAACGTAAAATACCAGCTGCCTTCGGCATCATCGACGGCCGTACAAACGGCCGTCTGATCCACATGGCCCTGGACGATATGGCCGTCGAGCAGCGCATCGGGCCGCATCGAACGCTCCACATTGACGATATCGCCGACCTGCAACTGGCCCAGATTGCTGCGCAGCAGCGTCTCTTTCATTGCCGTTACGGAGTAGGTATCCTCCGTAATATCCACCACGGTCAGGCATACGCCGTTGTGGGCAATGCTCTGATCGATCTTCAACTCCCCGCAAAAATCCGCACGAAAAGTGAAGGTCTTATTTTGTTGTTCGATACGGATATCGGTGAGCGTCACCGTTCTTTCCACGATTCCTGAAAACATAATTCGATTTTAGATTTTAATTTCCAACTTGCCCACGACCTGATATACCTGCTCGATATCGGAAGCCTTGACGAAAATATCGTCGAAATTTTCCCGGTCCGCAGCAACCAACCGCCATTCGGAATCCCGCTCCGAAGTGCGAACTATTCGCAAAGTTATGATTTTTTGACAGACAATCACGTATTCGAGTCCGGGAATAATCTCCTCGGGCGTCATTTTTTTCAGGAACACGATCGATCCGGACGGAATAGAACACCCCATAGCCTTTCCATTATACAGCATAGCCAGGTCGCAGCCGGTCAGTTGGGGAATCACCATCTCCCGATCGGGGGCCAACTCGTCAAGACGGGTGATATGGGATTCGACATCCACCTGATAAAACGGAATTTGCACCCCGCATAATTTCTCGTCCACAAACATCTGCCCCTCGCCGGTAAGCAACCACGCCAGGCTGACTTCCGGGAATTTGGTCACGATCTTGTAGGCCAGGTTCCGGGAAATACCATTATTTCCCTTTTTTATCTGATAGAGGTTTTCACCCCGCGGCAATCCAATATAGAGTGCAAAGTAGTTGATAGTCATATTCGCCCAGCGAATAACGCTGTCGATTCTTTGCCAATTATCCATTTTTTGTCGCATAATTCAATTTTTTTTATACCTTTGTGCCACCGGTCCCGTAGTTCAATGGATAGAATTTAAGATTCCGGTTCTTACGATATGGGTTCGAATCCCGTCGGGATCACTTCCAAGGCGCCTTCTTCAAGGCGCCTTTTTTATTGCATACCCCCATTACGACATACTAATATAATAATTTTGGACAAATATAATGATAAATTACGGTTATATAATAATCTAATTCATCTAAAATCGTTCCCACCTATATTATTAGAAAAGCATTATCGGCCCACGACCGGTAATTCTATCTGCTCGACACACCCTTGCAATTATCGGAATTGATCCATCCTTAAAAAGAACAGGATACGGTTGTCCAAACGACGCTCGCAGCGAAAACAACGTACTTTTACGTACCATGGCTCCGCAGGGAGGGGAAAAAGGAACTCAAACAAATTCGGCCCTGTCCTCTCCTCGCATCATCTTTGCAGAAGACAGGACGCTCCCGGAAATTTTTGAAAGCAAACATTCATAATTACGTCCGCCTTTTCGTATCTTTGACTTCTTCTTAGATACTTCGCCTCGGCAAAACGCAAATAAATTTGCTTTTGCACGCGGCTTATTCGTATCTTTGCAGAGGATAGGAGGCGGTTCGGCAATCTTTGCGTGCAAGCCCGCACGATTGCCTATACACCTTTCATTATAGCAGCGGTAATGGGGAACAAATTCCACCCGCTGCATTATCTTTGCCCGAAACAGAATGGACTATGAGCACCGAAAAAAACATCCGGAACATCGAAAGCGACCTGGAGTTCGAAAATCAGATCCGCCCCCGCGAACTGGACAACTTCGCCGGGCAGGAGAAGATCGTGGATAACCTCCGGATTTTCATCCAGGCGGCTCTGATGCGAGGCGATTCGCTCGACCACGTGCTGCTGCACGGTCCTCCGGGACTGGGTAAAACCACGTTGGCGAACATCATCGCCAATGAAATGCATGCACAGTTGAAAGTCACTTCCGGACCGGTGCTCGATAAACCGGGCGACCTGGCGGGACTTCTGACCAACCTCAACCCCGGCGACGTACTTTTCATCGACGAAATACACCGTTTAAGTCCCCTCGTCGAGGAGTACCTTTACTCCGCGATGGAAGACTACAAGATCGACATCGTACTGGACAAGGGGCCTTCCGCACGTTCGATACAGATCGAACTGGCTCCCTTTACTCTGATCGGCGCGACGACGCGCAGCGGCCTGCTGACCTCGCCGCTGCGGGCCCGGTTCGGCATCCAATGCCACTTGGAATACTACGATTCTTCGGTTCTGAAAGGTATCGTAAACCGCTCGGCCCGCATTCTCGACGTTTCGATCGACAGCGATGCGGCGTTGGAAATAGCCCTCCGTTCACGCGGAACGCCGCGCATCGCCAATGCCCTGCTGCGCCGTGTGCGTGACTTCGCCATGGTCAAAGGCGAAGGTCATATCGACCTCGACATCACGCGGTTCGCCCTGACAGCCCTGAATATCGACTCCCGGGGACTCGACCAGATGGATAACAAAATACTCTCGACGATTATTGAAAAATTCGGCGGCGGCCCCGTCGGACTGAACACCATCGCTACGGCAGTCAGCGAAGATGCCGGGACTATCGAAGAGGTTTACGAACCGTTCCTGATCAAAGAAGGGTTCCTCAAACGAACGCCACGCGGCCGGGAAGCGACCGAAATGGCCTATGCACATCTCGGATTCTCCCGGACGGACCATGGCGAACAGTCCCTGTTCTGACGCCAAAGACACTATAATCGAATATGTTAAATGAGGTCATAAACAACGAGTGAAGATGAGAAATTTAGTAATATGCTTTTGCACACTGATAATAGCGATATGTACGTGTGCTTGTGAAAGCAATAACGATGTGATCGAACACCAAACTGGTGTTTGGGTTAGCGACAAGGCAGAGTTGTTGCTGACCGATAAGATTATGATGTATTTTGAAAAGCAGTCGGATGATGCCGTTTTGGTGATGCTTAAAGTAGATAGCATTACAGAAGATTGCACGCTTTTCAGTAAAGATACAATCATCAGACAATCTATTCCCGAAGACTTTGCAATGAAGCACATTTCTTCCAACGAAATAATAGTCAATGGACAGAAAATGGTCAAAGCTGAAACTATCGAAATGTGCGAACCCTACGACATGACAGCAGCCAATGATTCAAATGCACTTGCCGACAGATTAACAGAGTGGCGATTGGGTGCTTGGGTTAAAGTTGATAAAACAACAAATGACATCGATGCAGCAGTGAACACCCCGAGGAATATGTTCGTATATAATATTGAAAACGGCATGTATTATTTGCGTGCTGCGAGAATTGAGAATGTGAACGAAGGTACTTTATTCTATCAGAATATCCGTTTGATGAAGAATCCAAATACGAAAGAACGGACGGTTTATTTTTCTCCGAACAACCAAAATGAAGTATTGGGAGCACTTGAAATTAACTTGGATGGATTCAAGCCAGGAACCTGTTATTTCGACCCGAACGGGGGCATATATTGGTCTTATATGTCACATACTCCGGACCAAATTATTTTGAACGGATGTGGAGGAGATACTTATTACATCAATAGAAAACTGGCCGGGGATAAAAATATGTTCGAATGGATAAAATATACAAATAAGTAACCTAACAAACACACAATACGCAGACAAAATAGATGAACGTACAAATCAATATCGACACCGCCAGCTGCATCCGATGCGGAAAATGCGTCAAGGTTTGCCCTGCCTGGATCATGACTCAGGCCAAACCCGGCGACCCGATCGGTCTGCGCAATATCGACTCCTGCATCGTCTGCGGACATTGCGCGGCCGTTTGCCCGACCGGCTCGGTCCGCCACAGTTCATTTCCTCCCGATAAAATCCATCCGATCGACCGCAACGGGCTGCCCTCGCCCGAACAGGTGCTGCTCCTCTGCAAGGCACGTCGTTCGAACCGAGCGCTCTCCGACCGTCCCGTCCCGCAGGAAGCGATCGACCGAATCCTCGAAGCCGCCCACCGGGCTCCGACGGCCAGCAACCGCCAGGAAGTGAGTTTCACGGTCATCACCGATCCCGCGATCCTGGACAAGATCATCCGTTTCACGCTGGATACTTTCGCGGGAATCGCCCGCAAATTGGAAAACCCGCTCGTCAAACCCATACTCAAACGTCTGCGGCCTGAATTTTATAACTACCTGCCTGCTTTCAAACGGCTGATTGCCGAATACGACAAAGGCAACGACCTCATCCTGCGCGAAGCCAAAACCCTGCTTCTCATTCACACTCCATACGCGAACCGTTTCGGAGCCGCAGATGCCAACCTTGCCTACCAGAACGGTTCGCTGATGGCCGAAAGCCTCGGCGTCAGCCAGATCTACACGGGCTTCGTCCTTTCGGCACTGGCACAGGACAAAAAATGCAAATTTTTGAAATCCATCGGCATACAGGGAAAGGTACATGCAGGTATGGCACTCGGAATGCCGCTGTTCCTCTATCCCAATTACATCGACAAAAAACCGATCGCAGTAAACAGGCTCTGACCCCGGCGGATCTTTTCCGGTTTTTCTCACCGGAATACCGGCTCGGGCGCGATCCTTGCGAAAAAAATAAGTTCATCAAACCCATAAAACACAATGCAAAATAAAAATATGAGAGAAGAAGCCCTTCGTTACCATGCAGAAGGGCAATCCGGCAAAATAGCGGTAGTACCCACCAAACCCCTCGCTTCGCAGCACGACTTTTCGCTGGCCTACTCGCCCGGCGTGGCGGAGCCGTGCCTCGAAATCGTGAAAAATCCGCTCGACGCCTATAAATATACGGGCAAAGGCAATCTGGTCGCCGTCATCACCAACGGCACGGCAGTCTTGGGACTGGGCAACATCGGGGCTTTGGCCGGCAAGCCGGTCATGGAGGGTAAAAGCATGCTTTTCAAGGTATTCGCAGACATCGATGCCTTCGATATCGAAGTGGATGCGACCGACACGGACCGTTTCGTGGAAACCGTCAAGGCCATCGCTCCGACCTTCGGCGGCATCAACCTCGAGGACATCAAGGCTCCCGAATGTTTCGAAATCGAAGCCCGGCTTCGTGAAGAGCTCGACATTCCCGTCATGCACGACGACCAGCACGGCACGGCCATCATCTCGGGTGCGGCCCTGCTGAACGGCCTCGAAATCGCGGGCAAGTCCATCGCCGACGCCCGTGTGGTCATCAACGGCGCAGGCGCTGCGGCGGTTTCTATCGCCCGCCTTTTCCTGAAGCTCGGCCTGAATTGCGAAAATCTCGTTCTCTGCGACAGCAAAGGCGTGGTTTCGACCCGCCGCGAAGACCTGAATCCTGTCAAGGAACAACTCGCTACGGACCGGGAAGACGTCGATACGCTGGCCGACGCCCTCCAAGGTGCCGACGTCTTCCTCGGCGTTTCAGCTCCGGGTATCCTGACGCCCGAAATGGTCCGCACGATGGCCCACGATCCGCTGGTGCTGGCCTTGGCCAACCCCACGCCGGAGATCACCTACGAAGAGGCGATGGCATCCCGTCCGGACATCATCTTCGCAACGGGCCGTTCGGACTATCCCAATCAGGTAAACAACGTGCTCGCTTTCCCGTACCTTTTCCGGGGTGCGCTCGATGTATATGCCAGTACGATCAATGACGAAATGAAGCTGGCCGTCACCCACGCACTGGCACGCCTGGCCAAGGAACCGGTTCCGCAGGAGGTCCTGAAAACATACGGTCTGAAGTCGCTCTCGTTCGGACGCGAATACCTGATTCCGAAACCGAGCGACCCGCGTCTGCTCGCGGTCGTCGCCACGGCCGTGGCGCGTGCAGCCATCGAATCGGGCGTAGCACGGCGCGAGATCGAGGATTGGGACGCCTACGCCGCGTCGCTCACCCGACGTGTAAAAAACACAAAGTAAACCCGAATCCCTGCCCATCAGGACCGGCATCAAAAAAGCGCCCCGAGATTTATTCGGGGCGCTTTTTTGTTTGAAATGGCATTTAATCCCGACTTTGACAAACCGGCTCCAGCCGGAAGAGGGGGGCAAGACCGCTATCGGAAAAGAACCCGGGTAAACCTATCGACGGCTGGATTACTTTACCCGACAAAATAAAGGACCGACCTCCACAAAACTGTATCGGGCGATAATCATATTTACCCTTTTATCGACCAACACATTGACAAAACAATCCGATAAATCCGTTTATTTCGACGAATGAACGATACGAAAAAGGAAGTCATGAGGAGGTATACGGAGCGATAATTTATCGAGAAACGATAAGGATGCAAAAAAATTATATCCAAACCGTCATTTTATTTCGTAAATATTTGGATATATATATATGAGCAATAACCGACGTCGTTTATGTCAAACTTTCTTAAATTACACCCAAAACCATGAAAAGATTAGCTCTGTTATTGCTCGCATTTACAGGCCTGATGTCTGCCTGTTCAAAAGACGATCCCGTTCCGCAGGATGGATCGCTTACCCCCGACAGCCCGGAAGGGCGCGAAGCCGTAACGATCCCCGACGAATTTCTCCGCACTTACCTACTCAAGTATTTCGATTTCGACCGCAACGGAGAACTCTCCCGCTACGAAGCATCGTTAGTGGTACGAATCGACTGCCCCGGAAATATAAATGCAGGAGAAGGGGCCTATATGTGCGATGCGACCGGCATAGAAGCCTGCACGAACCTTCGCTACCTGAATCTGTCGGGAAACGACCTGACCAAACTCGATGTAAGCAACAACAAACTGCTCGATACGCTCGATTGTTCAATCAATACTCATCTGAAAAATTTACGTGTCGCAAAACAAGAATCTCTTGCAACTGCATTGTTATGCCTGTTCTCTTGAAATTGAGAGATGGGACTTATCTGCGAATCCGGAATTGAAAGATTTGAGAATCGGAGGAGACGGATACGTTGCTTTCGATAAAGTATCCATTCTCGATTGCAGCAACAACCATAAGCTGGAAGTCCTAATGGCAAATTTAAGTCAAATGTCTGAACTCTATCTCGATTGTCCGGAATTGCAACATCTTTCCTTAGAAGGCAACAGCCTTTCTGCGCTCGATCTTAGTAATTGTACAAAACTTGTAATGCTCAATTTCAGTGGGAACAACATCTCTCATATGAATTTACAGTGTCCGGACTTGGACCTTTTGAAATGCCAAAGCAATAATCTCACCACCCTCGACGTAAGTGCATGCCCAAAACTAACAGTACTTTATTGTGACGAGAACCAACTGCAAGAATTGGATTTGACGAACAACAAGAAAATCGAATATTTACGCGTACCGGATAATAAATTACAAAATCTGGATGCAAGCAATCTTTCCAAATTGAAAGAATTTTACTGCAACAACAACGAATTGACGGACTTGATGCTAAACAGTCTAGAATTAACCTGGGTCGAATGTCAAAACAACGATCTCCAAAGTTTGGATTTGTCGAATCTTCCCGCCCTGTATCTTCTCAGATGTTATGAGAACCAGTTCGAAACGATAGACGTAAGTAACAATCCGGAACTTCGGGGCTTTTTCTGCAACCCGATGGAATCGCTCAAAACCATTTATATGAGTGAAGGACAGGACCAGCTTTTGCAAGCTTTCGAAAAGCCCGAAGCGGCGGAAGTCGTGTATAAATAAATCGCAACGTCAGACACAGCGAACCCGAACGCAGATGCGTTCGGGTTCGCTGTGTCTGACACGCTCCCGACCGGCTGTCGCTCGGACCGAAAGGCGGGAAACCGCATTTCGAGTTCCGGAACGAACGTACGAAACAGACCTGCCACGCCTCCCGCATCGAAACAGGATGGAATCGATATGCCCGCCCCTGCAAACAGAAGCGACCGGGAGACATAATCCGCAGCATGACACCCCGATACATCCACTCCTTTTGCAGAAAATCGAGAGGAATTCTATAAAAAACGAACACGGCCATCACACTCTGTTCTCATTTTCATTACCTTTGTAACCTAAAATTCCCTTTATGCAAAAACTTCGCAATATAGCCATTATCGCCCACGTCGATCACGGCAAAACCACACTGGTCGATAAGATGATCATGCAGAGCCACGTGCTGCGCGACAATGCCAAAAATTCCGGAGAACTCATCCTCGACAACAACGATCTGGAACGCGAACGCGGCATCACGATCCTTTCGAAGAATGTATCCGTCATCTACAAAGACTGTAAAATCAACATTATAGACACCCCGGGCCACGCCGACTTCGGCGGCGAGGTGGAGCGTGTGCTCAACATGTGCGACGGCGTGCTGCTGCTCGTCGATGCTTTCGAAGGAACGATGCCCCAGACCCGTTTCGTCCTCCAGAAAGCCCTCTCGCTCGGCAAGAAACCCATCGTGGTAATCAATAAGGTCGATAAGCCCAACTGCCGTCCCGAAGTGGTCAACGAACAGGTTTTCGACCTGATGTTTTCGCTCGGAGCAACGGAGGAGCAGCTCGACTACAAAACCATCTACGGCTCGGCCAAACAGGGTTGGATGTCCCACGTCTGGAATCAGCCGACGGACTCGATCTCTCCGCTGCTGGACACCATCCTCGACGAAATTCCGGAACCCGCCGTCGTGGAGGGCACGCCCCAAATGCTTATCACCTCGCTCGAATACTCCTCCTACATCGGCCGTATCGCCGTGGGTAAAGTGACGCGCGGAGAGCTGAAGACCGGACAGAACGTCACCCTGGCCAAACGCGACGGAGTGACGATGCAAAAGAGCCGCATCAAGGAGCTGATGGTTTTCGAAGGTTTGGGCAAGAAAAAGGTCGATGCAGTGCCCTGCGGTGAAATCTGCGCCCTGATCGGCATCGACGGATTCGAAATCGGCGATACGATCTGCGACTACGAGAATCCGGAACCGCTGCCCCCGATCGCCATCGACGAACCTACGATGTCGATGCTTTTCACGATCAACAATTCGCCGTTCTTCGGCAAGGACGGCAAATACGTCACCTCCCGCCATATCAAGGAGCGCCTCGACCGCGAGCTGGAGAAAAACCTCGCCCTGCGCGTCGAACCGGGAGCCAACGCCGACAGCTTCATCGTCTTCGGGCGGGGCGTACTGCACCTCTCGGTGCTGATCGAAACCATGCGCCGCGAAGGTTACGAACTCCAGGTAGGACAGCCCAAGGTCATCGTCAAGGAGATCGACGGCAAGAAGTGCGAACCGATCGAAGAGATGACCGTCGATTGTCCCCAGGAGTACTCGGGGACAGTGATCGAACTGGCCACCAAACGCAAGGGGACCCTGACCAACATGGAAACCAACGGCGACCGTACGCGGCTCGAATTCTCGATTCCCTCGCGCGGCATCATCGGCCTGAGATCCAATATGCTCACGGCAACGGCCGGAGAAGCGATCATGACACATCGCCTGAAAGGATTCGAACCCTGGACGGGCGAAATCGAAATGCGGGTCAACGGCTCGATCATCTCGGGCGAAACGGGTACGGCCTACGCCTACTCGATCGACAAACTGCAGGACCGCGGACGCTTCTTCATCTCTCCGATGGAACAGGTGTACGAAGGCCAGGTGATCGGCGAACACACCCGCCAGAACGACATCACGGTAAACGTCACCAAGGCCAAGCAGCTCACGAACATGCGCGCTTCGGGATCGGACGAAAAAACCTCGATCGCCCCGCCCAAGGTATTCTCGCTCGAAGAGGCCCTCGAATACATCAAGGAGGACGAATACGTGGAAGTCACTCCGCACGCCATGCGCCTGCGCAAGATCCTGCTGAACGAAACAGACCGCAAGCGCGCATCGAAATAGTCCATGGATCACTTCACGCTGGCTCTTATGACGGGTGCCGTGGCAGGCGCTCTGGACATCATCCCGATGATCGCCCAAAAACTCTCGTTCCGCTCCTGCCTGTCGGCCTTCCTGCAATATTTCTTTGCCGGACCGATCGTCTTTTACAGCAACCTGCCTTACCTGCCCTGGTGGGCGGACGGTATGGCCGTGACTCTCATGATGGCCCTGCCGGTCGTGCTGATCCTCACGGGCAAAGACCGTAAGGCGGCTCCGGTCATCCTGCTCAATGCCCTGCTGCTGGGATTCCTCATCAGCGTTGCAGAACGATATCTGGCATAAAATGAAGAATTTCAAGGGTATCGTCTATGCGGCATTGTCGTCCTCGACCTTCGGACTAGCTCCGTTGTTCTCGATTCTCCTGCTCTCGGACGGGTTCTCGTCGTTCGAAGTGCTCTCCTACCGTTGGGGAGTAGCTTCCCTGACGTTGGGAATCATCGGACTCGCCGGCGGCTGCCGGTTCTGCATCTCCCGGCAGGAGCTATGTACGGTATTCTTCTTGAGCCTGTTTCGGGCCGCGACATCATTGAGTCTGGTGATCGCCTATCAAAATATCTCGAGCGGGGTCGCTTCGATCATCCATTTCATGTACCCGCTGGCCGTCGCCCTGGCCATGGCACTCTTTTTCCGCGAACGTATCTCGTGGCGAACGGCAGCGGCCATCGGCGTTTCGCTGGCCGGTGTCGCCCTCCTCTCTACCGGAGGAATCGGCAGCCGGGGCGGAGATACCACGGCGGGGACCATTGCAGCCGCCGTTTCGGTATTCGCCTATGCCGGCTATATCATCGGCGTACGCAAGAGCCGCGCGGCGCAGGTCGAATCGACCACCCTGACCTTTTACGTCATGGCCTTCGGAGCTCTGCTGTTTCTCTGCGGAGGTATGTTCACGGGCGGTGTCCGGCTCGTGACCGACGGAAAAGAGTGGCTCGCCATTCTCGGACTGGCGCTCCCGGCCACGGCGATCTCCAACATCACGCTGGTCAGGGCGATCAAATTCATCGGGCCGACGCTCACGTCGATTTTCGGGGCACTGGAACCTCTGACGGCAGTAGCCATCGGTGCAACGGTCTTCGGAGAGCGGTTCGGCTGGACAAGCGCCCTGGGCGTGGGACTGGTCGTTGCGGCCGTCAGCATCGTCGTACTCGACACGCAACGCAAAACGGGGAAGACTACTCCTTCTTCCTCAACGTAGCGAACGAAAGGATGTGCCAACTGGTTCCGACTGCGAGCAGAAACAGCCCGAGCTGCGCCCACCACCATGCATCGACGACCCGAAAGATGCAATACCCCATCGTCAGCCAAATCAACGACACGGAAACGATCTTCGCCTGCAAAGGTATTGCTCGGTTTTCACGAAAGTTACGGATATAAGGTCCCAGATGCTTCTGGTTCAGAAGCCACGCATAGAGGCGTGGCGAAGAACGAACGTAAAGGGCTGCGGCGAGAAGCAGGAAAGGCGTCGTCGGCAGCAACGGCACGAAGACACCGACGATACCCAGTCCCAGAAAGAAGCTTCCGAGTATGGCTCCCAAAGTTTTCACGCAGTAAAATTAGCGGTTTTTGCGAAAACACGTCCGCCCGACAAGTTTTTTTCATATTCGGGTGGACCTTAAACGCTTCGTTCCGGTCATTTGCAAAAAATTCGCTTTTACATTCGGTTTTTTCGTATCTTTGACTTCGCGTTAGATACTTCGCTTCGGCAAAATGCAAAAAAATTTGCTTTTGCTCGCGGCTTATTCGTATCTTTGCGGACGTTAAAGAGAACAACGAGTAGTGTCTGAACACGTAAATCCAGTTGCGATTTATCTGTTCAGACACTTTTTTTTTGCCATAACTCAACCGAAAAAAATATGAAAGGAACAACGACACAGGATCGATTGTGGACAGGTTCTTTCTTAAGAATCTGCCTGGTGAATCTCTTTATTTTCGTAAATTTTCATGCGCTGCTGCCTACTTTCCCCTTCTTCGTCACCTACTTGGGCGGCGATGCGGTAACTATCGGACTGGCAACGGCACTGTTCAGCATCGCTTCCATCGTATCGCGACCGTTCGTGGGATGGCTCATCGACACGCGGGGACGATACGCGATATTGGTACTGGGACTTATCGGCATGACACTCATCCCGATGGGTTATTTCGTATCGGCAGGCATCGCGACGGCCGTTATACTGCGCACGGCGCACGGCGTGTTCCATGCAGCTTCGAGCAATGCCTCTTCCACTTGGGTGACGGACATCATCCCGCACAAACGCATGGGCGAAGGATTGGGAATGTACGGACTTTCGATGGCCATATCCACCGCCGTAGCTCCTGCATTAGGGCTGGCGGTAATGAACGCCTGGGGATTCCGACCGTTGTTCGCCATCGCTGCGCTGACGGCTTTGGCGGCCCTGCTGACAGGCATGGGGATTCGGTCCCGCAACTACGCGGTATCCGACGCCCCGCTGCGCATTCGGGAGCTGTTCGAGCCGATGTCCCTGCCCGCCGCCGTCACGCAGTTCTTTTTCATGATGGCGTATGGCGTAGTGGAGGTATATGTGGCGATTTACGCCGCCTCCTGCCGCTTGCCCGGAGGCGGAATCTACTTTATCTTCATCGCACTGGCTACCGTAGCCACGCGTATTCTGCTGGGGCGTGCCGTCGATCGGTACGGCGAAGCGAGGCTGGTTTACACCGGCAATGCAGCCATCGTGATCGGTATTCTGCTGCTGGTGTTCGCGCACAACGTACCGTGCTACCTGTTGTCGGCTCTTCTGCTGGGTTACAGTTTCGGCGCCATCCAGCCCTCCTTACAGACGATGGCGATGCACGCCGTAGCACCCGAACGGCGCGGGGCGGCAAGCTCCACGTTTTTCGTGGCTTTCGACTTCGGTATTGCGTCGGGCGGCTTCCTGGCAGGCATACTGGTGAAGCAACTGGGTTATGACGCCATGTTCCTCTGCATGATCGTACCGTGTCTGCTGTCGTCAGGCTACTACTACGCCTTCGGACGCCGTCACGCCTCGTCGTTCAATCCGCAGAACCGCAGAACGGGCCTGAACTCCGATGACGACCGTCCCGGCCTGTCGGCCCGTAAATCTTTGCCGTTCGTCATCACTATTTCGCGTGAATACGGCAGCGGAGGACATCGCATCGGAGAACGGTTGGCGCAACGGCTGGGCGTGAAATTCTACGACAGAGAACTCATCTCGCTGACCGCGCAGCAAAGCGGATTAGGCGAAAGTACCGTACAAGAGAGCGAACAAACCGTGAGCGGACGACTGATGTACGACGACCCGGTACAGACCGCCGTATTTCGCGCACAGAGCCAGGTGATACGCAACATCGCCTGCCAAGAACCGTGCGTTATCGTCGGTCGGCTCGCCAACTTCGTACTGAAAGACCGCCCCGCCTGTTTACATCTTTTCATCTACGCCGACGAAGCGACCCGCCGGAAACGCATAGCGTCCGAATACGGCGTGGCTGACAACCGGACTCAAAGTCTGCTCAAACGTATCGACCAGGAGCGGCGGGAACACTGCCTGCACTATACCGGCTGCGAATGGGGCGAACGTCACTACTATCACATGATGCTCGACAGTTCGATCTCCGGCGATGAACAGATCGTAGAAACGATTTGCAACGTCATTCGCACCATATCGGGCCGCAAACACCCGAATGAACGGAAAAAGTAACGACAGGTCTCTCAACATGCCTTGCACCGAACGGGCTCCGTCGAAAAAGGAGTCCGTCGGCCGTACTTTACCGTCGCCGTTTTATCCCGATACGAAAGTCTGCGAAAGACAGCCGATTTCGAATTATTTTCCGTAACTTTGTAAAATATGGAGAAAATCATTCGGAATGGCACACAAGTCCGAACGGTTTTTCAGAAAACGCCCGGAACACGGGCAGCGATCGCGGCAGAAATATTGCCGTACACGAGGTATCAACTAAAAACAAATACGTTATGGAAAAGAAAATCGGTATCGCCAGCGACCATGCGGGCTATGAAATGAAAGAATTTCTGGTAGGTTATCTGGCTGCGAAGGGTTGGGATGTCCTCGACTTCGGCCCCGAATCCGAGGAGAGCGTCGATTACCCCGATTTCGCACACCCGCTGGCCAATGCCATCGAAAGCGGGGAGCTGGAGCGCGGCATAGGACTCTGCGGCTCGGGCGAAGGCATGGCCATCACCCTCAACAAGCACCAGGGCATCCGTGCGGGACTCGTATGGGACAAGCAGATCGCCCACCTGATCCGCCAGCACAACAACGCGAACGTGATCGTGCTGCCCGCCCGTTTCATCACCAACGACCAGGCGGTGGAGTTCGTCGAAGAGTTCCTCGCCACCGATTTCGAAGGCGGCCGTCACCAGCGACGCATCGAGAAGATTCCCGTCAAGGCATGCAACCGTCAATAAACCGGCAGCGGAACGGCAACGTTTTATTTATTGTAAGGGAAAGACAAAAGGCGTGAGGCTTCGGCTCCGCGCCTTTTCTTCATCGTCGAAAAGCCCGAAAACGGCCGATCCGGAACCCGACATGGCGGCATAAACGGCTCCGGCATCCAGAAGCGCGGCTTTGGCTGCGGCAATCTCCGGATGGGCGGCAAAAATATGGGGTTCGAAATCGTTTTTCAGGAATGTCTGCCATTCGGTCACAGGTCGGGCGATCCGCTCCGCAAGCGGGACGGCAGGAACGCCAGGCCGAATCCCGGCATAAGCCTCGCGCGTGGAAACACCGCAATCAGGCTTTACCACAGCGATCCACAGCCCCCGCAGATCGAGTTTCACGGGAGTCATCACCTCGCCGCGTCCCGTACAAAGTTGGGGCGTATTGCGCACGAAAAAGGCCGTATCGCTTCCCAGTGCTGCGGCACAGTCGATCAGCTCCCGCTCCGGAAGCTTCAACCCGAATAATTCATCGAGCGCCAGGATTACGGCGGTCGCGTCGGACGATCCGCCCCCCAGCCCGGCACCGAAAGGTATCCGCTTGTCGAGCGCAACCGAAACATCGCCCGCACCGTAGCGCACCTGCATCAGCCGTACGGCCTTCATACAGAGATTATCCGCAGCCGGACAATCGACTGTAAGACCACAGGCCCGAAACGAAGTTTGCGCCGCATATTCCACTTCGACGACATCGTACAGCCCGTACACAGGAATCATTACGGTCGCCAGTTCGTGATACCCGTCCTCACGACGGCGCAGCACGTCCAGCCCGATGTTGATCTTACAATTTGCCTTGCGAATCATATGACAAAGATAGTGAAAGCCGGGAGAAAACGGGAACTTGTTCGCAGTTTTCTCTCGGCGCATCCCATCTAAAACTATGTCAAAGACAGGGAAAGGCGAGAGCGATCGAAAATTTATTTTCTGTTTCCCGCCCCCTCCTCTGTTTTCCGCTCGAAAAAACTCCCTGTCGGGAATTTCCGTTTTACGCCGTTTCCGTCTATCTTTACGGCATGAAATTCCGCACTGAAATACGAATCGCGCCGCTCTCCGTCCGGATCGGCTATGAAAACCGTCTGCTGGCGTTGGGATCCTGTTTCGCCGAACACATCTCGGGCCGGCTGTCCGGAGCCCGGTTTCGGATCACGAGCAATCCCTCCGGCATCCTGTTCAACCCCCTTTCGCTCGCTGCAACCCTCGAATCCTACGCCGCGCCGCAAGAGGTCGTCCCCGAAGAACTCGGCTGTCGCAACGGGCTCTGGTTCCACTACGGTTTTCACGGAGCTTTTTCGGACGGTTCGCAGAAAATGGCTCTCTCGAAAATGAATCTGGCCCGCAGGGCAGGAGCCAGCGCCCTGCGCGAAGCCGACCGCGTGATTCTTACCTTCGGGACAGCGTGGGTGTACGAGCTCCGCTCGACCGGAGAGATCGTGGCCAACTGCCACAAGCAACCTGCAGAACTCTTTCGGCGCCGGCGTCTGACCGTCGAAGAGATCGTCGCCCGCTACGACGATCTGCAGGCAGGCCCGCTCGCCGGAAAGCAAGTGATCCTCACGGTCAGTCCCGTCCGGCACCTCGGGGACGGTCTGCCCGACAACTTTTTGAGCAAAGCGACCCTTCGCCTGGCCATCGACGAAATCTGCCGCCGACATGCCGACACAACCTACTTCCCTGCCTACGAAATCCTTACGGACGACCTGCGTGACTATCGTTTCTATGCCGACGACCTGGTACACCCCTCGCAACAGGCACAGCGATACATCTGGGAACTCTTCACCGCAGCGACCCTCACCGAGGAGGCCCGCAGAAAACTCCCGCAAGTCGAAGCCTTGACGACCGCCGCCGGCCACCGGCCGCTACACCCCGAAAGCGACGAATACCGTCGATTCTGCCGCAAACAACTGGAAATCATCGAATCGCTTCCAGAAATAGACCTCAACCGAGAAAAAGAATTTTTCAACCAGTTTCTATAAAAACGATATGAAGTACAAAATCGACACGACGACCTGGAAAAGACGCGAACATTATGAATTTTTCAACGGAATGGACGATCCCTTCTGGGGAACGGTCGTTCCGGTCGATTTTACGGAGTGCTACCTCGAAGCCAAGAAGAGGCGTACTTCGTTCTTCCTCTGTTCCCTGCACCGTATTCTAACGGCCGTAAACCGGATCGAGGCATTCCGATACCGGATCGAAAACGGGGAAGTGGTCTGTTACGACCGAATCCACGCGAGCCCGACTATCGGACGCGAGGACGGCAGCTTCGGCTACGGGTTCTTCGAGTACTTTTCCGACCTGCACGAATTCATCCGGGCGGCCGAGCGGGAAACGGAACGCGTAAAGGCAGCGGACGGTCTTTGTCTGGGAGCGGGAGCCGGGCGCACGGATCTGATCTATTTTTCGGCTGTTCCCTGGTTCGCCTTTACGGAAATGAAACATGCCCGGTCGGCCAATCGAGGCGACTCCATACCCCGCATCTCCACCGGGAAACTGACCCGGTCCGGCGATCGGCTTACGATGCCCGTATCGCTCGACGTACACCACGGATTCATCGACGGACGGCAGGCCGGCGAATTTTTCGCACTGCTGGAAAACCGAGAATGAAATCCGGCTCCGGCATTCGATTTCTTTTTTTGAAGGACGGCACAAAACAAATGAAGAAAATACTAAATAAATTCATAAATTTGCCGTTCGATAGTCACACGCGAAAAAATGAAGAAAATCCTGCTCGTCCTGCTCCTGCTGCCGGGTGTTCTGCCGATCCTCGCAAACACTCCGCCCCGTCTGGTCATCAATTTAGTCGTAAGCTCCATGCGTCCGGACGACATCGACCGTTACCGGAGCCAGTTCGGCACGGGCGGATTTCTGCGTCTGACAGAGGGCGGCGCCCGCTTCACGGAAGGTTCCTACGACTATCAGCAAACTTCGACCCCCGTATCGCTGGCCACGCTCACCACGGGAGCGATGCCCTCGACGCATGGCGTGATTTCGACCCGTTGGCGGGACTACATCGTCAATAAAACGGTCGGGCTCATCGACGACCCCAGCGTCCGCGATCCCGAATACTACCACGGCAACGGCGCCTACTCGCCCCGCAACCTGATCGCCCCGACCGTCGGGGAGGCCCTGCTCCGGCAATCTCCCGACAGTCGGTCGGTAACCGTAGCTCTCGACCCGATTTCGGCCGTGGTGATGGGCGGACGCGAAGGCATGACCTTCTGGATGGACAGCGTTTCCTGCAACTGGACCACCTCCACCTACTACCTGCCCGTTTTACCGGCCTGGGTCAAAAGATTCAATGCGGACAAACTCTACCTTTCTTACATCGGCGAACCGTGGCACTCCCTGCTGAACGACGACAAATACCGCAACAAACGCTGTTCGGACATCGTCTTGATGAGTTCCATGGCCAAGAAAAAGCGTTCGGCCGACACCTCGGCCGACGCCGTCAAACGGATCTCGTCGAAAGCCCCTTCCGAAAGCCGCTACGACAACATCCTGTATTCGCCGGCAGGCAACTGCCTGACGCTTCAATTCGCCAAAACGGCCCTGACACAACTCGACCTCGGCAAACGGGACCGGACCGACCTGCTGAACATCTGCCTCGACGCCCCGCGTGCGATCCGCGAGGCCTACGGCCCCGAATCGATCGAAGCCGAAGACATGTACTACCGGCTCGATCAAGATCTGGAAGAGTTCCTGACATACGTTTATACGCTGTTCAAGCCTCATGAAGTACTCGTCATACTCACGTCGGATCACGGCAGCAGCCCCTCCTACGATTTCGGCCGCGAAGCGTGCGACAGGTTCAATACGCGCCAGTTCGAAGTGATCGTAAACGGATTTCTCAGCGCCCGCTACGGACCGGGCAACTGGGTGTTGGAGTACGAAGACAAATGCCTGTACCTGAATCACAACCTCGTGTATGAGAAAGACCTCAGCCTGGCAGATATTCAGAACGAAGTGGCCACGTTCGCCATGCAGTTCCGGGGCGTTTCGCACGCTCTCTCGGCTACGGCCATGCGGACCAGCTACTTCGGCAGCGGCTATGCCCGCAAGATGCAGAACAGCTTCTATCCCCGCCGCTCGGGCGACGTCATCATCAACCTGATGCCGGGATGGATCGAAGAGCACGACCACAAACGCTCCTCGTCGGGTTCGATGTACGGCTACGACACCCGCGTTCCCCTGATCTTCTACGGCGCAGGCATCCTTCCCCGGCAGATAGACCGCCCCGTCGATATGACGGCGGTCGCCCCGACGCTCTGCCGTCTGCTCGGTATCGAGGCTCCGGCGGCTTCGGAGGGAACGGTACTCGAAGAAGTTATTTCAAGCAATATTTAACCATGGCAAACGACAAACGACAAGACGAGATCATCGAAGAATTTTCGGTATTCGATGAATGGCTCGACAAATACGAATACCTGATCGGATTGAGCGACACGCTCCCGGCCATCGCACCCGAGCACCGCACGGATCAGTACCTGATCCAGGGCTGCCAGTCGCGGGTTTGGATCGACGCCCGTTACGAAGACGGCAAAGTCTGGTTCACGGCCGACAGCGACGCGATCATCACCAAAGGAATCATCGCACTGCTTATCCGGGTGCTGGGCGGTCGGACGCCGCAGGAGATACTCGACACGGACCTCTATTTCATCGACGCCATCGGCCTGAGCGCCAACCTCTCCCCTACGCGGAGCAACGGTTTGCTGGCCATGATCAAGCAGATGCGGCTCTATGCGCTCGCTTTTTCAAAAAAATAACTCTTACGCAACATGACACCAGAAGAGATTTTACAGGTAGAAAAAGATATCGTCGCCACGCTCAAGAATATCTACGACCCCGAAATCCCGGTCAATATCTACGACTTGGGGCTGATCTACGAAATAGACTACGAACCGGACGGTGTGGCGAATATCCGCATGACCCTCACCGCCCCCAACTGTCCGATGGCGGACATGCTGGTCGAAGACGTCAATCAACAGGTCGCCAAAGTCAAGGGCGTGAAGAGCGTCAATGTCATCCTCACGTTCGATCCCGTATGGGACAAGAGCATGATGTCCGAAGAGGCGCTGCTCGAACTCAACATGTTGTAACCGGTGGAACCCCGCGCGGACCAAACGGCAGAGATCCTGGAACGGCTCCGAACCGGAGCCGCCGGCCATGCCTGCGCCGGATTCCTCACGACGCTCGATCCGCTGCACCTCGCAGACCTGCTGACCGGGCTGGTGTACGACCGGCTCCGGCGCAAATACGATGCAGCCGCAGAAATCTACCGTATTTCGGGGCAGAACTGGAACCAGACCTTCTACACGCTGCTGTTCCGCTACATCGGCGACCTCTCCAATCAGGACACCTATACGGAGCTCGCCCGGCGTGCTACTTATACGATGGTGCTTCGGGAAAGACATTCGCTGCCTCGGATCGAAGCCCTGCTGTTCGGCACCTCGGGACTGCTCGACACCTTTCGGCCGGACGATTACATCCGTCGCCTGCGCGATGACTTCGCCTACTTCCGTGCACGATACGACATCGAACCGATAGACCCTTCGGCATGGAAAACGGCCAATATCCGACCGGGCAACCTTCCGCGGCTGCGCATCGCGCAACTGGCCTCGTTTCTCTCGCAGCATGATTTCGTTTTCGAGCAACTGCTGGCCTGCCGTACCCGCCAGGAGGTGAACCGCCTGTTCCGTACCGAAGCGTCGCCCTACTGGTCCGGAGCCAGACATACCCCGGAAGGACCGGAGGAGAACCCCAAGCGGGTCGGACAGCACAAAACGGATGTCTTCGGTATCAACGTGGTCAGCATCCTGCAATACGTTTACGGCTCCTACATCCAGAACGAAGAACTCCGCGACCGGGCTATCGCCCTGCTGGAATGTATTCCCGCCGAAGAGAACAAATACACGAGGCCGTGGATCGCAGCCGGAGTCAATCCCCGCAACGCATTCGACACGCAGGGGTTGATCCAGCTGTCGAGGGAATATTGCGCCGCACAACGTTGCGAATGTTGTCCCGTCGCGCGGCGGATCATCGATAAAATCACCCGATCGCAATAATCGGGAGGATACGCTTCCCACCGGCAGCCATCTGTTCCGCTTTTGCCGGCAGTCCTGATTTTTCAAAGGAAATCATTTGGGAAAAAGCCCGGCCTGCGAATAACGACGGTCGGATTTCAAAATCCGAAAAGCTGACGGCGGGGATAAAAAAACAACTGTCAAAAAAATCCGATTCGCAACGGTCCCGGGACCGGCGAATTACCGTAAAAATCATGCAGACGATCAACTGGAAAGGACACGGCGCCATGTTCGGCGCCAACGCTATTTGGGGGCTGATGTCCCCCGTCGCCAAATTCGTAATGCTCGGCGGTATCGTTACACCGCTGGCTGTCACCGACCTGCGGATCGTGGGCGCCATGATCCTGTTCTGGATCCTTTCATTCTTCCGAAAGTCCGAACACGTACCGCCGAAAGACCTGGCCAAACTCTTCGGTGCATCGCTGCTGGGCGTGGTCCTCAACCAGGGCAGCTTCATCCTGGGCGTGGGCATGACTTCGCCCGTAAACGCCTCGATCATCACCACGAGCATGCCGTTGTGGGCGATGATTCTCGCCGCAATTTTCCTCAAGGAACCGATCACCGCGAAAAAGGTACTCGGCATCGCCGCCGGAGCCTCGGGAGCCTTGCTGTTGGTCCTCGGCAGCGGAAATACGGACAGTGCCGGAGGGCACTCCGTCGCGGGCGACCTGCTGGTCCTGTTCGCGCAGTTGAGTTACGCACTCTACTTCGTGTTGTACAAGAATTTCGTCACCCGTTACTCGCTCACGACCATCATGAAATGGATGTTCACCTTCGCCACGCTCTGCATCCTGCCCTTCACCGGCCGCGACCTGCTTTCGACCGATTGGCAGGCCCTTTCCGCAGCAGCGATCGGCTCCCTGGCATTCATCGTCGTCGGCAGCACGTTTTTGAGTTACATGCTGATCATCGTCGGACAGAAAAACCTGCGTCCGACCGTCGCCGGCATGTACAACTACATCCAGCCGCTGGTCGCTACATTAGTGGCCGTATGTTGGGGTATGGAAACATTCGATCCGACCAAAATCTGCTCCGTATTGCTGATTTTCAGCGGTGTCTATCTGGTGACAACAAGCCGCAGCCGGGCCGATGCGGAGAAGTCCCGCTTACAGCCGGAAAGCCCCCGGAAACGACAGTAGAATCCCGCACGCCGCATACGCAGCGCCCCGGAAACGGCGAAGATCCCCGGAAATATCGGGCCTTCCGTCCGGAATATGCCGAGGCGACCCTCCCGGACACCGATAGCGAATGAAAAATCCCCCTTATTCGAGGCAAATTCGTATTGTATTTTCCGAAATAATGAATATCTTTGACAGATTTAATTTCCACACGAAATAACAACATCGAAAATATGGACATAGCCGCCAGTTTAATCAAGCTTTTTTTCGGATCCAAAGCCGACAAAGATCGCAAAGAAGTAGAACCTTATCTCGTAAAAATCAAAGCCGTTTATCCGACGATCGAGGCGCTTTCGAACGACGAACTGCGTGCCCGCAGCAGTAACCTGAAAAAACAGATCGCCGACTTCATCGCTGCGGACGAAGCCCGTATCGTCGAGTTGAAAGCCCGTCTCGAGCTGCCTGACACGTCGCTTTCCGACAAGGAGAAAATCTCCAAGGAGATCGACGAAACGGTAAAACGCATCGACGAGAAGATCGAACAGAAACTCGACGAACTCCTGCCCGAAGCTTTCGCCATCATGAAGGACACGGCCCGCCGCTTCGCCCAGAACGAAACGGTCGAAGTCACGGCCAACGATTTCGACCGGGAGCTGGCCGCCACCAAGGACTTCGTCAAAATCGAGGGCGACAAGGCGATCTATGCGACGCACTGGCTCGCCGGCGGCAACGACGTCCGCTGGGACATGATCCACTACGATGTGCAGCTCTTCGGCGGCGTGGTGCTCCACAAAGGCAAGATCGCCGAGATGGCGACGGGCGAAGGCAAAACCCTGGTGGCTACCCTCCCCGTGTTCCTGAACGCACTCGCCGGCAAAGGCGTCCACATGGTGACCGTGAACGACTATCTGGCACGCCGCGACTCCGAATGGATGGGGCCGATGTACCAGTTCCACGGTCTGACGGTCGATTGCATCGACCGCCATCAGCCCAACTCGGACGCCCGACGCAAGGCTTACATGGCCGACATCACCTTCGGCACCAACAACGAATACGGCTTCGACTACCTGCGCGACAACATGGCTTCGTCGCCCAAGGACCTGGTGCAGCGCAAGCACCACTACGCCATCGTCGATGAGGTCGATTCCGTGCTGATCGACGACGCCCGCACCCCGCTGATCATTTCGGGTCCCGTCCCCAAAGGCGACGACCAGCTCTTCGAACAGTACCGCCCGGCCATCGAGCACCTCTACAACCTCCAGAAAAACCTGGTGACCAACCTGCTCGCGGAATCCCGCCAGCTGCTCGGCGAAGGCAAGAACGAAGAGGGCGGCATCAAGCTCTACCGCAGCCACAAAGGTCTTCCCAAGTACAAACCGCTGATCAAGTTCCTCTCCGAACAGGGTATCAAGGCCCAGATGCAAAAGACCGAAAATATCTACATGCAGGACAACAACCGCCGCATGCCGGAGATTACCGACGACCTCTACTTCGTCATCGACGAGAAGATGAACTCGGTGGAACTCACCGACAAAGGCCACGAAGCCCTGTCGAAATATTTCAACGAGGAGGGCTTCTTCGTCCTGCCCGACATCGGGGCCCGCATCGCCGAGATCGAGAAGGAGGAGATTACTCCGGAGGAAAAGGCCCAGAAGCGCGATGCCGTAATCAACGACTACGCCGTCAAAGCCGAGCGCGTGCATACGGTCATCCAGTTGCTGAAAGCATACGCGATGTTCGAGAAAGATGTCGAATACGTGGTGATGGACAACAAGGTGAAGATCGTCGATGAGCAGACGGGCCGTATTCTGGACGGCCGGCGCTATTCGGACGGGCTGCATCAGGCCATCGAAGCCAAGGAGCGCGTCAAGGTCGAAGCCGCGACGCAGACCTTCGCTACCATCACGCTGCAGAACTACTTCCGCATGTACCACAAGCTGGCCGGCATGACCGGTACGGCCGAAACCGAGGCATCGGAGTTCTGGAGTATCTACAAGTTGGATGTCGTGGTCATCCCGACCAACCGCAAGGTCATCCGCGACGACCGTCAGGACCTGGTTTACAAGACCAAGCGCGAGAAATACAACGCCGTGATCGAGGAGATCGTCAAACTCGTCGAACAGGGTCGTCCGGTGCTCGTGGGTACCACCTCGGTCGAAATATCGGAACTTTTGAGCCGCATGCTCAAGCTGCGCGGCATCAAACATAACGTACTGAACGCCAAACAGCACCAGTTGGAAGCGCAGATCGTCGCCGAGGCCGGACGTTCGGGCCAGGTGACCATCGCCACCAACATGGCCGGCCGCGGTACCGACATCAAGCTGACACCCGAAGTGAAACAGGCGGGCGGTCTTGCCATCATCGGCACCGAGCGGCACGAAAGCCGCCGCGTGGACCGTCAGTTGCGCGGACGTGCCGGGCGTCAGGGCGACCCCGGATCGTCGCAATTCTTCGTATCGCTCGAAGACGACCTGATGCGTCTGTTCGGTTCGGGCCGTATCGCCTCGATGATGGACCGCATGGGCCTCAAGGAGGGCGAAGTGATCCAGGCCGGCCTGATGACCAAAGCCATCGAACGCGCCCAGAAGAAGGTCGAGGAGAACAACTTCGGCATCCGCAAACGCCTGCTGGAATACGACGACGTGATGAACTCGCAACGCGAGGTGATCTACACGCGCCGCCGCCATGCCCTCTACGGCGAACGGATCGAGATCGACCTGAACAACATCATGTACGACTTCGCCACGACGTTCGTGGAGAATCACGAAGGCGTCGAATTCGACGATTTCCGTATCGAAATGATCCGCGAAGCGGCCATCCAGCCTTCGTTCGACGAGGCGGCGTACGAAAAAGCCAAGCCCCGCGAGCTGATCGAACTGATCGTTGCCGACCTGCAGGCCGCCTATACTCGCCGGATGAAGGCGATCGCCGATATGGTACGCCCCGTTATGGAGCGTGTTTATGAAGACCGCAAAGGCCAGCTGGACACCAATATCTACTTCCCCATCACGGACGGACACCTGGGCTACAACGTCCCGGTGAACCTGCAGCGCTGCAAGGATTCGGACGGGGAGGAGATCTTCAAGGTATTCTCCAAGGTGGTGATGTTCACCACGATCGACGACGCATGGCGCGAGCACCTGCGCGAAATGGACGACCTGCGCCAGAGCGTGCAGAACGCCACCTACGAACAGAAAGACCCGCTGCTGATCTACAAACTCGAGTCGTTCCAGCTCTTCTCGAAAATGCTCAACAAAGTCAATGCCGACGTATTGAGCACCCTCAACAAGGCCTACATCCCGGTACGGGAGAATACGGCCGAGAACGTACAGCACGAACGCCAGGAGCGAGCCAAAGTCGATGTCAATAAGTTGCAGGCTTCGCGCATGCAGGCTGCGGCACAGGCGGGACAGGCCGAAAAACAGAAGCCGATGCCCGTGCATGTCGAGAAAAAAGCCGGCCGCAACGATCCCTGTCCCTGCGGCAGCGGCAAAAAATACAAGAACTGTCACGGCAAGGGTTTATAACCGCAAAAACGGACCGACGATGGGTTACAAGGAAGAGAAACAACACCAGCTCGACATGCGCTACCTGCGCATGGCACGTATCTGGGCGGAAAACTCCTACTGCGTGCGCCGCAAGGTCGGGGCGCTGATCGTCAAAGACAAGATGATCATCTCGGACGGCTACAACGGCACGCCGGCCGGCTTCGAGAATATCTGCGAGGACGAAACGGGTAAGACCAAATCCTATGTCCTGCACGCCGAAGCCAACGCCATTACCAAGGTGGCCAAAAGCGCCAACAACTGCGACGGCTCGACGCTCTACATCACCGCCGCCCCTTGTATCGAATGTTCGAAACTGATTATTCAGGCCGGTATCCGACGGGTGGTTTACAGCGACGATTACCGCTCCGAAGAGGGACTCGACCTGCTGCGCCGGGTCGGCATCGAATGCGTACAGATCGAATTCGAAGCATAGGTCCGAATCGTTACGAAAAAAGGAGCGCAATAATCATTGCGCTCCTTTTTCATAGACACTTTCACATCATGGGAATCGTATCTTCGAGAATCTCCGAAGCGCCGCTCGGCCAATCGACTATTTCCAAAACAAGCGGGCCGCCGTTCCGTCGGCATCGGCCAACATCCCAGGAACGAACGCCGTGCATCTACCCTACAGCACCCCGAACAAAAATGGGATGTGTCCGATGAAATAACAGGACACATCCCATTTAAGATACAGAACAATTCAGAGTAAGAAGAGCGAATCCGAAACAAACGCCCGAACCACAATACCGGGAATAACAAGGCGGCTTACCTGTTCGAATATCCCGTTCCGCCCCTTACTCCATGCAGACTACTCCGCATAAAGAACTTCGTAACGGCTACGGTAGGAGGTAGTACGCACCAGGGTACGTTCGCCCGTCACTTTGTGTTCCTTATAAACCCGCAGCTCATAGGTGGCATCTGCCCGAACGGGATAACCCTCGCCGTCGCAGGTCCAGACCATCGGCAGCGCACTGCCTTCGGAAACATAACGGTACTCGCTTTGGGGATCATCCGGCATCCCCGGTACGTCGTACTCATCGGCCGAGGAGGTGGTCAAAAACGCACTCCGCTCCCCCATCAGTCCCGCGAGCGCCAAGATACCGCAGACACCGTCGTCCTCGGGATCGGTAGGCACGGCTCCGAAGAACGCATTGAGGTCTATGCTCAACCGCTCCGGATCATTCGAGAGATCGGAGTAGGCGAAATCGTACACATAGTCCTCCATCCCGCTCCCAGCAACGGCCGGTACGACCGTCTGCATCAGATTACCGCCGCTCCAGGTGAAATCGGCCCGGGGGCGGAAATCGTAGGAGGTTTCCATCGGGTCCTCTATCACGCACGATTGGGCATAACCCGCCGCATCGTAGGAAGTAGTCCAGACTACCGATTCGCCCTCGCTCACCACCTTTACGGCCCGACCCGCCGCATCGAGCGTAACGGTATAGACCTCTTCGAAATCGTCGTCACGGGCCACGACCTTCATCGTCGTCGCATCCAGGTAAGTAAACTCGATCGGCGTTTCCATCTCGCCGGCACCGGTTTCCGGCGAATCGTCGATCACGACACGGGCAACACGCCCCTCGGTGTCGTACTCGATATTACAGCGGAAATCATGATGCAGCTCCCCGCCGGGTTCGTCCCCGTTATCGGAGAACGAATCGAACGCCACGATCCGTCGCCCCGGTTTCGGTTCAGGTGACGGATCGGGTTCGGGCGACGGGTCCTCCCCGCCTGCCGCCTGCTGCCGGACCGAAACCTCGACACGATTCTCTCCACAGCGAATGACGATCGAAGCCGAGCGCTCCTCACCCGTATCGTTAGGGGTCAATGCAATCTCGACAGTCACGCGTCCCGCCCCGCCGTGATCGGGCGAAAGACTTACCCACCCGGTCGTCTCGTCAGCACGCGAATCGCCGTACACAACCTCCGAGGTCCACGCCTCCGCCGCTTCGAAAGTCAGCCTGCTACTCGTCTGATCGGCCTTAAAAGTCTGATCCAACTCCCCGGTATCGGGAAATTTCAAATTTCCGAAATCGCCGCTACCGTCCTCATCGCTACACCCGGCCGACAGAAAAGCCGCCGCTGCACAGAACAAAAATTTCAGTTTCATCTTCGACTAAATTAAAAAATACCCCATTTCCAAAATTCACACAAAGATAGCATTTTTTTAAATTTCAAGGAGGGTAATTTTTCAAAAAAAACTTGTATAAAAGAAAAAATAGATGTATTTTTACTTTATAAAGATTGTACTATTAGTGAAAATGTGCTGCGGAAAATTTTCAGGAGGTGTGGAAAATACGATACAACACCTAATCATTAGAACCTTATTTACAAACCTTAACCAAAACACGTATGAAAAAATTTAATTTGTTGATGGCGCTTATGATGGTATTCGCACTATCGTTTGCCGCTTGTAATGATGAAGAGCGAATTTCCCCCCCCACGATGGTGGTAATTTGACTTTCGAGGTAACGGTTGGCGAGATTACCTCATCCTCCATTGCCTACACTGTAACTCCCTCCGACCTTAAGGCCGAGTACCTGTGCATATTGGCCGATGCCAAAACAGTCGAGTCGTTTACTCGCGATGAATTTCTCGTGGAGGCCATCTTGGAGGAGCTTAAGGCTGAAGCCGGCGCACAGGGCAAGACTTTAGCAGAGTATATGCCGGAAATCGTTGATAAGGGGGCTATCACCGATGGCAAGTTCTCGAATCTGTCCCCGGCGTCCAAATACTACATCATCCTGTTCGGAGTAGATCCGGCCAACGGATATAAGGCTAACTCTGACGTAGTTAAGAAAGACGTTACGACTGAAGAGTTCCAGGATCTCAACATAACATTCGAGGTTAAGACGACTGTGGACGGCAACTCTGCAACATTCAAAATCATCCCTTCGAACAACGATGACGTGTGGTACTTCACCACTCTTCCCAAAGCCACTTACGACACATACACCGATCCTGCCGGTCAATACAAGATGGAAACACGGCAATTCATGCTCTTCTGTCTCCAGCAGGAAATCGAAGCCCGGCGTCAGCAAGGCATGTCGGATACTGAAATTATGAATGCGATCTTCCACAAGGGGGCTTTGGAACTCGAAGGCAAGGGACTTACCGCCAACACGGAGTATATCAACCAAATCGCAGGCTTTATCATAACTCCGGAAGGTCAGGTGACCATCGCTACCGATGTTACTACAACCACCTATACCACCGGTAATGCCCAGGCCCAAGATTTTACTTTCGAAATTACCGTTGGTGAGGTCGAGGCTATGAATGCCGCTATCAAGATCGTTCCGACAGATGAAACCGCTACCTTCTGCTGGATGGTGGCTCCGTGGGATGGGAAGAAGACAGCTACGGAGGTTATGAACGACATCGTAGCACAGTATGGCAACTTTATGAACAACGGAGCCATGCTATATAAAGGCGTTCAGGATTACACGGGCGGCCCCGGCAGCCCGTATAAATACAAACTCGATGCTGCCGACACCTACTACTACGTCATTGCCTTCGGCTATGCCGGCGGTGTAACTACAGAGCCTGTGATGGAGACTTTCCGCTCCCTTGCGGCTCCGGATCCGGAATCGACCACCTTCCAGATAACTGCTTCCGACATTTCCCCTTATGGTTTCTCTGCAGAGGTAACACCATCCGAGACTACCACATACTATACGGTGAAATTCATGCCAACAGAAGAGTTTAAGACTCTTGATTTTGACCAACTTACCGCAGATATAAACGCAGGTTTCGATGAGATGTTCGCAACGTCACAGATGTTTGATCCTAACACTACTGTTGCTCAAGTTCTTAGTACATATTACTATAAAGGTGTTTTCCTTGCCGATGCTTCAGGATTGACTCCTGAAACTGCTTGCTCCGGCTTTGTAGCAGCGCTCTCTGTTGAAACAGGCCATGTTGTCAAAATTCACAAGTTCGAAAACATCACAACTACCGGCAAACTCGGCAACATCAATCCTTCCGTCGAGCTTATCGGCTACTGGTCAGGTGACGACGAGGCCGGTCAAATCTTCGGACAACCAGACGCAACGAGAGGTAAGGCTATCACTGTCGTCAAGTATAGCGGTTTCGATGGTGCACGGAAACTATCTGCTGTAATGTGGTGGGGCGAAATGACAGATGTCGATCAATACCCCGATGCATCCCTTTGGAGTCAGTTGAAAGCAAGTTGGCTGGAGATCGATCAGTCACAGCCGTACTCATTCTATGTTGTTAATTGGGAGGAGCCGCAGACAGCATTTGCCTATGCAGAAGACAACGATGGCAACCCGGGTACTTTTGGTCGTCTCTCCACTCTCGCAACCGCAGAGAACAAGGGTGACATTCAGGATTTGATCGATCTTGTTGAGCAGATCAACGCAACATCAAAGAGTTCTTTCGCACTCCCCAAGTCCGATGTGATCGGCAAGAATACGGGTCTTACACTCAATGCCAAGAGTTTTGAAGCAAAGGTTCCTGTCGCAAAGACTGTCAAGGCCGAAGTGAAGGTTGCCGAACCCAAGCCATACGCACCGTCTTACAATGTATCATACGTTCGGCCTTTCTATATGTAATTGTTGTATAGAACATAATATTGGACAGTTCGTCTGGCGGGTTCGCCAGACGAACTGTTTTATTTTCTGTATTAACGGTCAATACATATACAATATATATTTATATAAAATCGCAAAATCCGACGAATCGTACTATCTTTGTAAAGGATAAGAACACGCCCCTGAAAACTGCAAATCCCCCGTTTTCTTCTCGGCTCACACTGTCTTTAATTGTAAAAATTCATCGATTATCCCCATGAATCGAATCGTCATCCTCGGGGCCACTTCCGGCATCGGACTGGAGATCGCCAAACTGTATATCGCCGCCGGCTGGCAGGTCGGGGCCGCAGGTCGCCGCACGGAAAATCTCGAAGCGCTTCGGGCTGCGGCGCCGGACCGGGTAAAAATACGTTCGATCGACATCACGGCCCCGGAAGCGGAAGAGCGGCTGCTGCGGTTGATTGCCGATCTGGGCGGCTGCGACCTGCTGCTGCATTGCGCGGGCATCGGCTACAACAACCCGCAGCTCGACGCCGCACGGGAAATCGCAACGGCGGAAACCAATACCGTAGGGTTCACGCGCATCATGGACACGGCTTTCGACTATTTCCGCAGGCAGGGCGGAGGACATCTGGCAGCGATCAGTTCGATCGCCGGGACCAAAGGCCTCGGCGCAGCGGCGGCTTACTCCGCCAGCAAACGCTACCAGAACACCTATCTCGACGCATTGGCACAACTCTCACGGATGCAACGGCTCGACATCCGCATCACCGACATCCGGCCCGGATTCGTGGACACACCCCTGCTGCGCGAAGGGAAATACCCGATGCTGATGCGCCCCGAAAAAGTCGCCGCACGAATCGTCCGGGCGCTGGAACAACGGAAACGGCGCATCGTCATCGACCGCCGTTACGCCGTGCTGGTATTTTTCTGGAGGCTGATTCCCGAATGGCTCTGGGAGCGGCTGCCGATCCGCACGAAATAAGGCCCGTCAGCAAGATTTCTCCCGACACCCCATGCTCCCGCCACAGCTATCCACCTCTAAAATTTCCCCAATGACATCCCAACAAATCGCTGCCATCGCCGCCCGCAACACAGAGAAAGCCCGACGGATCATCCGAGATACCGGCATCATCGACATCTGGGAATCCGCCGGAGCCGAAATAAACCTGGTCGGCTCGCTCAGCACCGGTCTTTTCATGAAGCACCGGGACATCGACTTCCATATCTATTCGGCTGTCCTCCGGCCAGAAGATGATTTTACCGCTTTAGCGAAGCTTGCCGCCAATCCTGCCGTCAAACGAATCGAATACGGCAACTTGCTGGCGACGGAAGAGCGGTGCCTCGAATGGCACGCTTGGTACGAAGACCAGGAAGGCGAACTCTGGCAGTTGGATATGATCCATATCGAGAAAGGCTCCCGCTACGACGGCTACTTCGAAGAGGTGGCCCGACGCATTTCGGCGGCCCTGACCGATGAAACGCGCGAGGCGATCCTGCGGCTCAAGTGGGAAACGCCCGATACGGAAAAAATCGCAGGCATCGAATACTACATGGCCGTCCTGCGGGACGGCATCCGCAGCTACCCCGATTTCGTTCGCTGGCGCGAAGCACATCCCCTGACGGGTGTAGCGGAGTGGATGCCCTGAACCGGATCGCCCCCTATCTCCATCCGGCAGCGCTGCGATACCGTCGGCGCCCGAAATACAGACCTATAAGGCCGGGGGAGGGCAAATTCGGTCGTCATCATTCTCAGCCTCGGGAAATATTCACCGACCTGCCCCGCTTCCAACAATCCCCTTCCCCCAAATATTGTCGGATAACCGCCGGACACGCACCCGACTCCCGAAAGGTAAAATCCCGCCCTCATATCGGGCCGAAAAAAATCCGCCGGACAGGTAAAACCGGCCCGGCGGATATTCAATTGTAATAGTATGGAAAATCAGAACGGGAGATCGTCCGGATCGTCCACAGCAGGCGTAACGGGAGTCTGGGCCGCAGGCTGCTGGTACGAAGGCTGCGCCGGCTGCTGATAGGACGGCTGTCCCTGCGGCTGGGCATACCCGCCTGCCGGAGCTCCCGCCGACTGGTTATCCCCACGGCGTCCCAACAACTTCATATCGTCGGCCAGAATTTCGGTCGTATAACGCTTGTTGTTATCCTTGTCCGTCCACTCGCGGGTACGCAGGCGCCCCTCGATGTAAATCTGCGATCCTTTATTGACGTAGCGATCCACTACGTCGGCCAAACCGCGCCACAAAGTGATCGTATGCCACTCGGTATGTTCCTTGGTTTCGTTGGCCTGGCGGTCGAACAGCCGTTCGGTCGTCGCCAGACGAACCCGGGCAACTTTCGCTCCGCTTTCGAGCGTGCGGACCTCGGGATCCACACCTACGTTGCCGATCAAAATCACTTTATTTACCATATCGCCTCGTTATAAGTTTTTTATCATCTCCATAAAGAGCTCGGCCATCTTCACGCCGGCTTTGGCCCCCTGACGCTGCACATCCTCGTGGTCGCCGACCTCATCGCTCAACCCGCAGTTCGTAATGACCGATACCCCGAAAACGGGAATCGACATGTGCCGGGCCACGATCACTTCGGGCACGGTGGACATACCGGCGGCATCGCCGCCGATCGCCTTGAAATAACGGTATTCGGCCTGCGTTTCGAACGTCGGACCCGTACCGCCCACGTAAACGCCGTACTGCAACTTGATTCCCTTCTCCTCGGCAATACGGGTCGCACGGATAATCAAGTGCTGATCGTAACAGTTGTGCATATCCGGGAAACGGGGGCCGAACTCGGCCATGTTGGGGCCGATCAGCGGATTGGGCATCAGGTTGATGTGGTCGGTGATGACCATCAGATCGCCTACCCGAAACGAAGGATTCACGCCGCCGCTGGCGTTCGATACGAACAGGTAGCGGATCCCGAGCAGCTTGAGCACCCGCACGGGGAACGTCACCTGCTGCATGGTGTAACCTTCGTAATAGTGGAACCGCCCCTGCATGGCCACTACGCGGCGCCCTTCGAGCAAACCGAAAATCAATTTTCCCTTATGTCCCTCGACCGTCGAAACGGGAAAATTGGGAATCTCCTTATAGTCGATCGAATATTTCTCATCGATACGGTCGGCGAAATCGCCCAATCCGGTACCGAGAATAATGCCTACTTCCGGTTGGAAGTTTTCGATGCGTGCCTGAATGAAGGCCGCAGTCTCTTTAATTCTCTCTAACATCGCACTCTAATTTTTGGAGAAAATCCGTTTCCGAATCATCTATGAATGAAATATTGATGGGCAGGAAATACATTCTCTTGCGTACTTCCGCCGGTATCTTTTCGGGATGGCTCATCTTGACCGCGTCCTTTTCGGTCATGATGATCGCCGCTTTCGGGTGTTTTGCCAGCAAATTCGCTACCAATTTCATATCTTTCACCCGGTAAACATGGTGGTCGTCGAAACGAACGTCCTCGATCACCTTGTAATTATTCCTCAATCCCTCCACGAAAGGTCCCGGATTGCCGATACCCGACATGGCGATCACCTGCTGTCCGTAATTCAGTTCCTCATCCACGAACTCAGGGAAGAGCGGCCGAGGCCGGAAACTTTCGAAACGGGTAAAGTAAACACGCTGATAGGCGACCTGAACCAGAACCTTGCGCAGAATGCGCCGGTCTATCGGAGCCATATTCTCAGGGCATTTGGTCACGATGAAATAATGCGCCCGGTGCAACTGTTCGGGCAAATCCCGCAGATTGCCCGCAGGCAACATCCGATCATGCTGCACGGGCCGTGTCGCATCGATCATGACGATATTGACTTTAGGCTCTACGTAACGGTGCTGGAAGCCGTCGTCCATCACGACGAGATCGACCTCCGGATGCTCCTGCCGAAGACGGCGGATCCCCTCTGCCCGTTTCTCGCACACGACCACGACCGTATCGGGAAATTTGCGCTTGATCTGCAACGGCTCGTCCCCCACTTCGCGGTAGTGCGATTCGGGAGTGACCTCAATATATCCTTTCGTTCGCCGCCCGTATCCTCTGGAAATCAACGCTACGTGATGCCTTTGAGCCATGTAGGCGATCACCATCTCGGCCATCGGGGTTTTGCCCGTACCGCCTACGGTGATATTGCCGATGCAGACAACCGGAATATCGAACTTCTCCTGTTTCAGAATTCCCCAATCGAAAAGCCGGTGGCGCAACAAGACCCCCAACTTATAAAGGAAAGAAACAGGCATCAAAAAAAAATTCGACATTCTCAATACTGGTTTATAGCAATCAAAGATAGCAACAATTCAATGAATTACAAAAGAAACACCCCAAAACTTGGATAATCCGACCGCAGAGCAGCGGAAATTTTGTTTTTTTCTTATCTTTACCGGAAGAAAACTTCCGTTAAAAATCAGGATACATCCCGACCGGACTCCAAAAAATTTGACCCGGTTCGCAGTTTTATACCTTAATTATTAACATGATCAAACAACTGAAACCAGCTGTCGCATTGTTAGCAGGCCTGCTCTTTTTCGCAGGATGCGGCCGCACGGCAACGGATGCCGAAGAAAATTCCGATGAAATCATAGAACCCAACCTTTTATACGGCATTCCCGCCGACAACTACCGGCTCGAACAGCAGATCATCGACCGTGGCGAAACCCTCGGTCAGATTCTGAACCGATACGGTGTTTCCGCCGCCCAGATCGATCAGCTCGACAAAGCGTCCAAAGACGTATTCCCGCTCCGCAACATCCGGGCCGGGCGCAGCTACACGGCTTTCATCCACGAAGATTCGCTCAACGCGCCCCATCTGGACTATCTGGTGTACGAACAGAGCATTTCCCAGTATGTCGTTTTCGGACTGGCCGACGACTCGATCAGTGTCACCAAAGGCGAAAAAGAGTATGAAATACGTCGCCAGAAAAAGACTGCCACGATCGATTCCTCGCTCTGGGAGGCGATCGTAGGCGCCGGCATGCCAGCCTCTCTCGCCGCAGAAATGGAGGACATCTATCAATCGACGATCAGTTTCTTCAGCATCCAGAAAGGAGATAACTTCACGGTCATCTACGACGAGCGTTACATCGACACCCTACCGGCCGGCATCGGGCGTATATGGGGTGCCAAATTCAACTACGGCGGCAAGACCTATTACGCCATTCCGTTCCGCCAGGGCAATAAAATCGCCTACTGGGACCAGGACGGCAACAGCCTGCGCAAGTTGATGCTTATCACGCCGCTCAAATATACGCGCATCAGCTCCCGGTTCACCTATTCGCGGCTCCACCCCATCTACAAAACCTACCGAGCCCATACGGGCGTCGATTTCGCAGCTCCGAAAGGTACTCCGGTACACGCCGTAGCGGATGGCACGGTCATCTTCAAAGGCTGGGGCGGCGGAGGCGGCAATACCCTCAAGATCAAACACAACAACGGTTTTATGACCGGTTATCTGCACTTGAGCGGCTATGCCAAAGGGATTCGTCAGGGCAGCCGCGTATCGCAGGGGCAGTTGATCGGTTATGTCGGCAGCACCGGAGCATCGACGGGCCCGCATCTGGACTATCGCGTCTGGCGTAACGGCAAACCGATCGATCCGCTGAAGATTCCGCAGGAACCGGGCGAACCGATTCACAAAGCCAACCGTGCCGCTTACGAATATGTCCGCGACCGAATTATGGCTGAGCTGGACGGCAAGGTAAAGGAAGAAGACAAGATCAAACAACTCGACTCGATCGTACTCACTCCGTCGAAAACGACAGACAGCCTGGTTTTCAGCAGTAAATTATGATCGACCCGCGCATTGTCCGCTTCATCGGCCGACACCACGTCCTGACACTGGCGACCGTCGCCGGAGAACAGCCCTATTGCTCGCACGCGTTTTACGCCTACGACCCAGAGCGCAATCTGCTCGTATTCGCGGCCGATAAGACGACGCGCCATGCGGAGGAGATGCAGGCGAACCGGCAGGTAGCGCTGGGCATCGCGCTCGAAAGCAAGGCAGTGGGCAAACTTCAGGGGCTCCAGCTTTGCGGAACGGTGCGGGAAGCGGACGAAGAGGCACGAAAAACATATATCCGCCGCTTCCCGTTCGCAGCACTCGCCGAGCTGACGTTGTGGGTTGTGGAGATTTCCTACATGAAATTCACGGACAATACCCTCGGATTCGGAAAGAAACTGATATGGAACAGCAAGGAACAGGAGTAATCATCGTCGCCGGCGGGAGCGGCAGCCGCCTGGGAGGTCCGCTTCCCAAACAATTCCGCATGCTGGGATCGCTGCCGGTATTGGGCCATGCGATAAACGCCTTTGCAAGAACGCTGCACAGCACGCAGATCGTCGTCGTCCTTCCCGAAGGACAGATCGATTTCTGGAAGAATCTGGCAGCCCGTTTCGACATAGCCAAGCACACCTGCACGGCGGGCGGGCCGCAACGGTTCCACTCGGTACGCAACGGCCTGTCCGCTCTGCCCCGAACCGTCGCACTGATCGCGGTCCACGACGGCGTACGTCCTTTGGTATCGTCCGACCTGATTTTGAAAGCCGTGGAGTGTGCGGCGGCCCATGGTACTGCTATTCCGGTCGTCGAAGCCGTCGATTCCCTGCGGCAGCTCACGCCCGACGGATCGCACCCGATCGACCGCAATACGCTGCGAATCGTACAAACGCCTCAGGTCTTCGACGCGGAATTGCTCCGTCGTGCCTATGAACTCGACTACTCCCCCGACTTCACCGACGACGCCTCGGTCGTCGAACGGGCGGGACATGCGGTCACGCTCTGCCACGGAGAGCGCGGCAACCTGAAAATCACGACAGCGGACGATCTTCCGATCGCCGAAGCAATTCTTTTATCCAGAGCATCCCGTGAAGAAAATCTATAAATACAGCTTCAGCCGCCACACGCTTTCGCTCACGACGATCTACCTCACGATCTTCCTCGCACTGGGGATCGGGCTCTACTTTCTATATGAAGGAGGCTATCTTTCGGCCTGGTTCTTTTCGTTCATCGTGGCGCTCGTCGCCCTGATGTCACTCTCCATTCCGCGTCGCATCCTCGTGGACGACGAAGGACTGCATATCCTCTGTCTGCTCGACATCACGGAGCTTCATCCCGAAGAGATCGCCTCCGTACGGCAAGTCGAGAAGCAGGAACTCCGAGGCTACGTGCCCTATTTCGGCGGTTACGGATTTTTCGGGTTCTACGGACACTATTTCGACCTGAAAAATCTCGAAAGGGTCAAAATCTACGCTTCCGAATGGCGGAATTTCGTCGAAATCACCGATATCTATGAAAATCGGATCTATGTCTCCTGTACCCAGGGAGAAGAACTCGTAAACGACCTACGGGAACTCATCTCGCACGCCCGAGAACGACGAGCACAGGAGCTACAGTCCCAGGAAACGACGGAAACACGATAGTTTCCACCTTCCGACGTCAAAACAAAAGACACCGGCCTCTACACTTCTCCCCCCCTCTCCCAAATTCTCTTCCCGAAGGGGATCTCGATTCATTACCTTCCCCAAAAGGATGCTATGTTGTGTATATCAGTATCTGCATGTTAAGGGATGATAAACGCACGAATTCCGAATTCGAAATACGATACACGACAATCCGGCCTACATTAACGCATCTTACGATTTTCCATTCGCCGCAGAAAAACAATCAGGGGAAACTGTGTACCAGTTTCCCCTGATTTCAATGTATCGTTCAATCTTAATTCAGATTCGGCAGGAAGGAGTAATCCCGGCTGTATTCGAGCATCTGCTTCACGTAGTCGTTCGGATAAGAAACCTTCACATCCACGACCTTGCCGTTCTTCTCCACCAGCTCGTACTGCGGATTCACAAAACCGCTGTAAGGCTCGATATCGAGGGCTTTGTAACGGGTCAGCACTTCGGCGTGCAGCTTCGGATCGACCGTCACGGCATATTTCTCGACCAGTGCTTTGCCGGCCTCGAAATCGCCTTCGGACTTGATACGCTGCACCTCGCGGAGCATACGACCCAACAGCTCGCGCAGCTTCGTATAATCATTCACCACGACATACGTTTTACCATCCTGCTCGATCCACTCGATCACGTTGTCGGCCTTCCCCTGCTCGTAGCACCATTCGGCGATCAGCTTGCGGTTGCGCATGTGCGCCTCCTCGACATTCTTGCCCGGCTCGATACGTGCGAGCTGCGTCATCATACCGTTCATGATATACCGGGCATATTCCGCATACGCCACATCCAGCGACGGAATCAGCCCCAATTCGACCATTTTCGGATCGCCCAGGTAGTAGAGCCCGAAAAGATCGGCACGGGCCTCCTCGAGCGTCGAGGTATAGTTCTTCAACTCACCGCCCTTCACACCCGGAGCCAACTGCCCGGAACCGTGTCCCAAACATTCATGCAGGTCGGTATGCAGATCGTCGGCCAACTTGCCGTACTTGTCGATACGTTCACGGTCTTCGGGACGCAGCATGAACTCCTCGAGGAATCCGTCGCCATGCGCCGCCTGAGCATAAGCGTAGGTAATGTTGTCGATGGTCACCGACTTCGAACCGTGCTCCTTGCGGATCCAATCCGCATTGGGCAGATTGATACCGATCGGTGTCGCAGGATAACAGTCGCCGCCCAGCATCGCTGCCGTAATCACTTTGGCCGAAACCCCTTTGACCACCTTTTTCCGGTAGGCGGAATCTACAGGCGAATGATCCTCGAACCACTGCGCATTCTCGGAGATAACCTCCGTACGATGACAGGCCTCCTTGTCCATGAAATTGACCAGCGACTCCCACGACGCCTTGCGTCCCAGCGGGTCGCCGTAATCTTCGATAAACCCGTTCACGAAATCGACGTTGGATACGGTATCCCGCACCCACAGGATGTTATAACGGTCGAAATCGTGCAGGTCGCCGGTTTTGTAATAGTCGATGAGGGCTGCGATGGTCGCCTTCTGCGGCTCCTGGGCAACGCCTTGCGCCTTCTCCAGCCAGTAAACAATCTTCTCGATCGCCGGCGAATACATACCGCCTACTTTCCACACCCGCTCGCGGATCGTTCCGTCCTCATCCTTCACGAGCTTCGAATTCAATCCGTAGGAGACCGGTTCGGGATCGGCCGGATCGGCCATGCTACGGTAGAACTCTTCCACTTCGGCCTGTGTCACGCCTTCGTAATAGTTGTTGGCGGAAGTCGTCACCAAATCCTGACCTTCGGCCTGATTGAGTTGGGTCTTATAGAGTTCGGGATTGAAAATCGCCTCGCAAACGACAGCCCGCAGCGCATTGAGCTCATCGCCGAACTTCTCGACGGGGATCGACTCGGCAACCGCGAGGAAATACTCCTTCGGAAATTCGGGTACGAACTTGTCGTTGGAATAGTGGTGATGAATTCCGTTGGCGAACCACACTTTTTTGAGGTACTTCTCCAGCGCTTTCCATTCGGGCGTCGTACGGTCACCGTCGTAATTCTCATAAATCACCTCCAACGTGCGGCGCACGGGAAGGTTGTATTTGAAATTCTGGTCGAACATGATGTCGCGGCCGCATTTGGCGGCTTCGGCCAGGTAGTAGATCAACTCTTTCTCCCGAAGAGGCAGCTCGGCAAAGCCCGGCACCTCGTAGCGGAGAATTTTAATATCGTCGAAGCGGTCCAGGATCCAGGGAGCATCCTCCGTCTTCTTTTCATGGCAGGAAATCATCGTCGTTGCGGTTAAAGTCAAACAAATTGCACTCAATCGGGTCTTCATAGGCACCAGGTCGTCGGTTTAACGGGATTTTACAAAACAGCACGAACGAAACACACGGCCTCGATTCGCGCATCTTTGCAAAGATACGAATAAGCCGGGTACAAAAGCAAATTTATTTGCATTTTGTCGCAATGAAATATCCAATTATCCGATCCAAATCGAAGACAGAGAAAAATGAGAACAATCGTACAGACTTATACACAAAAATCGCCCAACCGCTTCCTATCTTCGACAAGGATAAACAAATATTCATCCCCGGCAAACACGGAACATCGGTCCCCCAACAGTCCGACCAGCTCCGATAAAACCGACCGCAACTGGTTCAATCCGACACACAACCCTTTCGGGTTATTTCGTTTTTCAGACAAAATACGTTCCACACCACATATCGTCCACAACCGAACAAAAAAGTCCCGGTCGGTATTTTCCGACCGGGACTCCAATTAGCGTTCCGCATATCTGGACATCGATGCCCGACACGGCTTCAATTATCTAACGACCGATGCGGACGGCATTTCATCGTTACTATGCCAAGTACCGGTCCACTTGTAATTTGTCTCAAAATACTTCTGGAATGCTTCGATCTGCGCCGAAGTAGCCCAAATATCGACCAGATTAGCCGCAGGAATGAAATTAGCAGGATCTGTCAACTTTGTATTGGTATAGATATTTATCGAAGGATAGATCCATTTACCACTATTAGGTTCACTCTCCCACTTCTCCAAATAAGAGCCGGAAAGATTCAGAGAAGTCAATTCCGTACAACCAGTTACGGTCACAGCAACAATCGCCCGACAATCCTTTACCGTCACGGATTCGATCTTCGGACATTTATCCAGTTCGACACGCTTCGGCCCAACCTCCGTACCGGCCGCACCTGTCACCACCAAGGAGAAAGTCGTCAGGCTCTGAAGACCGTTGCAATCGATTGCCGTCAAACCTTTCACCAACGAAATATCAACCGAAGTCAAATTGATATTACCAACAGCCAAATTCGTATCATCCAAAGACTCCAACCCAGACACCTTCAGCGTCTTCAAATTCCGAAAATATTCGATACCAGCCAAAGACTTCACTTCCGCCGCATTGTCGGCATTAAGCTCCAAATCCGTAACCCGATCAGCTTCCTCCTGCGTAATACCCCCATTGGAACCATAGGTCTCAATCAGGAACTCACGGAATGCATTATCTTTGATCGCATCGACAATCGTACTCGTTTCGATAATCGTATAGCTCTCCTTCTCGATATTGATAGCTTCCACGTCGAGAGTTCCGGCAAATATCTTGGTCAGCGTCGCACACCCCATTACATTCAGAGACTGCAACGACATATTACCCGAAATATCCAGACTCGACAATGCAGTATTGCTCGCATCGAGCGTCTTCAAAGCTGTCCCGTAACCGGCACCAAACAAAGTAAGTTCCACAAGCGGATTTCCGCTGACATTATAATTCTCCAACATCGGAGTCGAATGGAGATAAACATACTTGAGATTGTTATTACTTACGTTCCAATCCGTAAGAACCGCATTGTCGGAACAACTGAAACCGGAAGACTCGCTCAACAAATTATTCGCCACATTTACGCTTTTCAAAGTACTCGTATTATACGAACACTGGAAGCGGGTCAGTTGGTTGTTACTCAAATCGACAGACTCCAATACCGAGTTTTCGAAAGCAACCTCCTCGAGCATATTGCCGCTACCTTTCAGAATACGCAACTTCTTACATTTATTCAGTTCGATTCGCCCGGTCAGTTGATTGTTCGAAAAATCAATCTCCTCGAGATTGGTGAAGAATCCGGCAACAGGAAGCTCAGTCAGCTCGTTGTCCGAGCAATCCAGTTTCCGCACATTCGTGAAATTGACATATTCCACACCTTTAAGGGACTTAATACCCAAACCTTTGATATTGATCTCGGTGATCGCCTCGACCTCGGTTTTGTCGAGCTTACCGTCCCCGTTCTTATCGAAAGTCAGCAGATAAGTCTTATACGCTTCGTCTTCGATGTTAGCGATAGCATCCGGCCCTGCCTCATAATCCTTGTATTGGATAAAGCTCTCGATATTCGACGTGCTCTCGATCGTCTGCCCCTTACTCAACCAAACCGTTTTCAGGGAGTTCGCCATATATGCCAATGCCGAAGTCAGCAGCAGGTTTCTCGAAAGGTCGATCTCGACGATCGGGGTGCTGCCGAAGTCGATCGAACGCAGATAAGGACAGTTCGTTACGTCGATCTCTGAAATCTTGGTGTTGCTGATATTCAGAACTTCCAACTGTGCGCTTTTCGTAAGATCGAGCGTTGTAATTGTACCCGTTACCGCCAAATTTGTCAATTTTGTATTGTTCGTAACATCCAAACTGTTGAACACGTCGCCGCCGACATTCAGCGACTTCAGTTCCGTGTTCTTCGAAACGTCGATCGTACTGAATTTAGCCGAACTGAAGCCGATGATTTCCAGCTTGGTGTTCTTGCTCAAATCGGGAGCGACCACGAAACCAGCACTCGAAGCATAGAGATTTTTCAAATTAGGTGCAACCGAAAGATCGATCTTTTTGAGCTTATTACACGACATAACGGAGAGTTCTTCCAAGCTGGCAGGAAGCACGACCGACGAAAGGCCGGCGCCGCTGCTCAGGTTAAGCTCCTTCAAAGCATAACACTGCGAGAAATCGGCCTTTAACAAACGGTGCGTAGTGAAATCGACCGTTTCCAAATTCGGGAAATATTCCAGACCGTCGATCGATGCGATCTCCGACCCCGTAAGCTCGATCGCCTTTACCGCTTCGGCTTCTTCCTTCGAAATCTCACCGTCCTTATTCGTATCGAAGTTCGTCATGATGTAGGTCTTCAGCACCTTATCGGGAATCACGGCAGGATAGGTCAGTTCCTTGCCCGCCTGCTTGATTACGATATGCTCCGAAGCATCTGCATTCTTGAAGATAATCGTCGCGTCACGCGGGCCACCCTCCGTATTCGCCAACACCTTGAACGAGAACTCCTTGTCGATCATAGCGCGGGTATCCACAGCCTCGATCCAATCGACTCCCTCCTCGATCGTAGCCGTCACAGGCTCGATGTTCGTCTGAAGTTTCACCGTTACATTCTGCTCCGTATTGGACACAGATATCGTTTTCGAATCCTCGTCGATGATGAGCTTCCCCTCCTGATTCTGCTGGATTTTGAGAGGGGCCTTCTCACTGCCACTTACGAAATTGAATGTCACCTCCTTGGCCGCATCTGTCTCATTGGTCGTAGAAACCGTAAACTTCACGACGCTCTCGCCAGATTCGCCTTCCGTCTTGTCCGCCTCAACCCAATCTGCGCTACCTTCCAGCGTCCAGGATTTCGAACTGGTAACGGTAACAGTCTCCTCGCCGCCCTTGTACGAGAACGACAAGGTCTTCGGACTGATCGAAATAGACTCCGAAGCAGACATCTGACGAACCGTCAATTCCACACTCGTTGCCTCCGGGTAAGTCAGCGTGAGTTTAGCTTCCCGCGCAGCACCCGGATTGGCGTCTGCCTGAAGAGTGAATTTATCTGCACTGACCGACAGATCGTGCAGCCAAGTCGCATCCCACGTCACATCGAGAGAACAACCATCTACGGCATAATCCACGGTGTAAGGTACTGTTACCTTACCCGCAACGGCTGCGATGTCTGCGGGATTCGAGGCCTTAATGACTGGTGTCTCCTGTTTCACATCCGGGTCGTCGCTACAACCCGTGAGGCCCAAAGCGAAAACCGCGAAAAAAGACACCAACAAAAGCGTTAGTTTTTTCATACTGGTTAATGATTTTTTGTGAAAGCACTTCCGGTATCGCTACCGTAAATAGGGACAGTCGCGAAATAGGCTTAAAATTATAACAAATTGATTGTCAATG